>Ga0315338_1000051_pt1 | contig 590986 bp, 506 predicted proteins | sample ASW8metaG_FD_204518 | JGI IMG/M metagenome (GOLD analysis project Ga0315338, IMG submission 204518) | Ammonia-oxidizing marine archaeal communities from Monterey Bay, California, United States - ASW #8 | ecosystem: Environmental > Aquatic > Marine > Coastal | place: USA: California | collected... | reverse complement strand
GCGGCAGAGACCGTTGCCCAATTTCGTAGGCCGCCAGAAGCACCCTCCGTGGTGACTTCGATGTCGTACTCATGCAGGAGTGGTAAGATCAAACCGACTCGCGCGCCAAGAGGTTTTCTACAGAGCAAGAATGTCCCCTTTTATTGTTCCAGTCAACGAGTTGGGCAAACGCGACCGGAACGTTGAAGCCCAATGCCTCGGATATGGATTCGCGATTGGGGCGCGAGCCTTTCGGGCACACGAACATTTGCGGCGGCGGATCGTCTTCTAGTTCGCCGGTGATTGGATTTCGGCGTGTTCTCATGACGAATAACGTCGGTCGTAACCGGGCGACCGCCTCAGACTTTCCATTTGTAAACACGCCGCCGGTCGCTCCGGTTCACGACTTGGTTAGGCATCTCCTATGGTTGCGACGTTCATCTGAGTCTCCGGTACTGTATGGCGACAAATGCAGAAACGGGAATGGCGTATGCCAACGCGATCAAAAGCCACGCAACTAACAATAAAGCTCTGCCCGCAGCGACACTACCGGGCGTCCAAATCGTTGTTTCGTCATGTGTATCATCTACGAAGTGAGCGACTAGCGCTTTGGGTGACCACGTCTGACCCTTGGATTCCTCATCCGCAAGAAATGTCACGATCGGCTTCTGGTAAGTGAAGCCCTTCACGATCGCATTTCGATAGTTTGGCGCAGGCACCACGAACATGGCAAAGATTGGAATGTAGCCGAGCAGGAACAATGACAGGAAAATACACGTCCCACCAACCAGCCACTTCTTTATGACCCTCAGAGGCGTGCGTCCTTGGCGCCAAACAGCGAAGGAACACATGACGACGAGCACCTGAATAACGACAACAGAGAAACTAACGCTGAGTCGAGACGGCCAAGGTGGTCCGATGTTGATGATGAGGTCCAACAGTGGTGCGGCAATTGCGAATTTCGCAATCTGTGCATAAACATTGTTGAAATCGCTCGCGAAAACCCAAAACTCTGACAACGGCGATGGGCTGCCACGTTTTTGATCGACGTCGCTACTACTTGTGGATTCTGCCATTATCGCTCCCAGCTGAATCCTCTAGAAGAACTGGCCACAAGTGTCCATGTAAATCCATCTTGCTGCGCGGATATCAAGCCTGCCTGTTGCCGCCCATTGCCCCATTTCACCCAAAATCGCGTCTTTTCTCCGATTGTAAAGTTCCCGTTTAGCGGAGCGGTTTCCCATTTCGAATCGCTCCAACTCGGCTCTCGGTCGTTGTAACACTTGTGTAGCAAATAAGCGCCGGACCGCATGTATTTGACCGTTCCAGCATCAGGTTCCGGGCGGACATTAACGATATGAATAGCGCAGTCGCCACCCGAGGCTCGCGCCCCTTGTTTACCTTCTCGTCGGGCTAAGGCATTCAATTCCTCATGGTAGATATTGGAAATGCCCAACGAAGATTTTCTGAGTTCGTCATTGAGTTCCTCACCGCGCAATCGTACGGAGTTGATGAGGTCAATCATCTCAGTGATTTTCGGCTCAACTCGCGGGAAGACACGTCCTTCCCAAAACCTACGCGACCGTTGCGAAACAAATCTATGTTTCCGGATAGCCGCAATAGTGAGCATTTCGTTTAACGGATACTCGGCTGGATCGCTCTGAGTTGTAGTTTCACACGACGGTTTTAGCGTGTAGATCATAGTTTCACCGGACCAGTCAAACTTCGGTTCGTTGACTGGTAACGCGCCTTGGTTGGCGCCGTTGATGACGCGCTTCTGCAGGTCTCGGAATGAAACGCGTTGCCCCATAGACGGCCGAGCCAGCGTGACGACAAATGCAACGGCAAGAAGAATTCGCATTACCATGACAAAGCCCTCGTTTCGATTGAGTGTTGATGCCTAACTATGTGTTTATCCAGATCCGGATAATCCCGTGTCCCGTCCGGATAACGCTCGAGCGGGAATGAGAAGAAAACGGTGGGACCTCTGGTGTGTGCAGGAGATCGAACACTTGAGTCGAGATCCTTTTGAGCGTTAACCGGAATCAATTGTTGTGAAAAGCTGCGCGAACGACCTCGCGGCGCGTGTCGATCACTCGAGCAACAACGCTGATCACACGGCTCCACTTCGGTCGAACGCGCGTGCGTAGACCTCCGTCGGTGGCACGGCTGTCGGGGTGATCTCGCGGCGCCTCGATCATGCCCAGCCGCGATTGAGTCCCGTTCGGAACAGTCCAACCGGTCCGGCGCTTCGTGTGCATGGCTGGCCCTTAAGAGTCGCCTCTTCACTGTCGATGGGAGTCATTTCACCCAAAACCTGTCCGAACGTCAACTGGTGCAACCAGTTGGCAGCATGGGCGTTGGTGAAGATGATGTAGACATCACGGCTTTGACCGGTGATGTCCAACTTCGAGACTTCGATCCTGGTGCAATGCAGTCCGACCTTCCGAAAACTGAACTACAGCGTATTACGCTGTCTCATGCCGCGCCGAACGCTGTTTGGTGCTTCAATGGCTGGTTCCCGCGAGCCGGAACAGGTTACCCAATTTCGTAAACCGCTCTAGAGCGTATGACGCTGTCTCGTGCCGCGCCGAACGCTGTTTGGTGCTTCAGTGGCTGGTTCCCGCGAGCCGGAACCGGTTACCCAATTTCGTAAACCGCTCTAGGTGGATTCGACGGTGTATAGTATACTAGTGTATCCATTCCAGTCATCGTTGAGCGGACGGGTGACGGCTGTTTGCGGCGTTAGTGTGGTCGATGCAGCGACGATGGTGTGGGCGATGGCATCTGCGGTGAATCGGGGCGTTTCAGTGTACTTGCTGCTTCTCGTCTGCCGGCAGAACGCGGGGTTTGCGGAATGTTGCAACGACAGTTGGCCGATGGCGGGATACCAAAGACGTGAGATGCTTCGCTGTGCTCAGGATGACAACAAGCGACGATTGGATCAAAACGAATCGACCGCCTTTCACCGACAGGTTATAGCGCAACTCCCGAGGAAAACGACAATGTGTCGGTGTCGGTGGATAGCGCTGTTACAAAGTTTGTTGTTCGTATGTGAGGCCGAGGTGAGACCTGCGTTGTGGTCAACGTGACAACCCAGCGCGGCCTTACGGCCGCGACTTCCGCAACCAAAGCTTGCGTCGTCGATTCGGATTTTGGCTCTCCTACTGCTCTGTTCAGCTTCATGATCTTTGTGGCTTTGTGGTCAATTCGTTTGAATCGCTTTGCCGTCCCCGGCGTCGGGTAGGTTATGCACCACGAAGCCACAAAGTGCACCAAGTGAAGAAGGATCGAAACAGTCGCCCAAGCAAAGACGCACCGCTATGCACTCAGCAGTGAGGTACAAGGTCACGGGGTCGACCGCAGGTCTCAATGCGTTTCTTGGGCAACGCTAGTTTCGGGAGACCTTCGGTCGGAGTAGCGGCACGGTCGGGAGACCGTGCCACAACGAGGGGCCGCGAGCAAAGCTTGCGTCGTCGATTCGGATTTTGGCTCTTGTACTGCTCTGTTCAGCTTCGTGATCTTTGTGGCTTTGTGGTCAATTCGTTTGAATCGCTTTGCCGTTCCCGGCGTCGGGTAGGCTATGAACCACGAAGCCACAAAGTGCACCAAGTGAAGAAGGATAGACACAGTCGTCCAAGCAAAGACGCGCCGCTATGCATTCGGCCGTGAGCTACCAGGCCGGGCGGGATCAGTCGTGATCGATGACGACTTCGCATTCCGGCAGGCTGTCGAGGAACAGGCGGCCGTAGCGTTTGGTGCGGACGCGGGGGTCGAGGATGGCGACCTGGCCGGTGTCGGTCTTGCTACGGATGAGTCGACCGAAACCTTGTTTGAGTCGGATGACCGCTTCGGGGACCTGGTATTCCATGAACGGGTTGCCGCCGCGGGCCTTGATGGCTTCGAGACGGGCTTCCAGCAGCGGCTGGTCCGGGACGCTGAAGGGGAGTTTGGTGATGATCACGTTTTGCAGGGCCTCGCCCGGCACATCGACGCCTTGCCAGAAGCTGTCGGTGCCGAACAACACGCTGCGCGGGTCGCGGCGGAAGCGTTCGAGCATCATCGAGCGGGGCAGGCCCTCGCCTTGCATGTACAGTCCGAGTTTTTGTTCGGCGAACCAACCGGTGAGTTGCTGAGCGCAGCGGTTCATCATGGCGTAGCTGGTGAAGAGCACAAACGCCCGTCCGGACGTTTGCGCCGTGTATTTCTTGATCTTGTCGACGACGGCCGACTCGTATGGCTGGGCGGCCCCGCCGGGGTCGGGCATGCCTTTGGGGAGGATCAGTTTGACTTGCGACTGGTAGTCAAAGGGGCTGCCGAGCCGGCACTCGTGGCCGTCGGCCAGTCCAATGCGGCTCCGCACGAATTTGAAATCCTGCTCGCCGACGGTGAGCGTGGCACTGGTGAGAATCGCCGTCTTGACGTTGTTGAACAGTTCGTCGCGGAGCACGCTGGCGACTTCGATGGGGGCGCAGACCAAGCGGACAATTTGCCGCCGGCGTCCGGTGACGTCGACCCAGTACACCGATCCGGGGTGCTTTTGCGTGAGCCAGACGTCGATGCTCTGACCGAGCGTCAGGCAGCGTTCGGCGGCGGCCGTCAGTTCGACGCGCTCTTCTTCATCGTCGAGAGAAGCGGCAAACTGATTGACCGATCCGGCCAGCTCGGAGAGCCGCGGGCTGAGTTCGTTGTCGACGGGCAGCGGCTGGTTGACCCGGCCGTTACTGCCGGTCTGCTGGCTTTGAATGTGCGTGAAGAAGTCGGACACCAGGTGCCTGATGCCGACGACGTGCCGCTGGCATTCGTCGAGGTTGTGATGCACGAGCAAACCGCGGTTGGTGCGGTCGTTGTACAGCTTGCCCAGCAGGTATTCGACTTGGCTGCTGGAGACGGCCAGGCCGAGGTGATCGCCGGCGACCGCCTCGATGCTGTGGGCCTCGTCGAGAATCACGACGTCGTAGTCGGGCAGGACCTGAGCGCCGTCGCGACGCAGCGCCAAGTCGGAGAAGAACAAGGCGTGGTTGACGACCAGCAGGTCGGCGTTCCAAATGCGACGGCGGGCCTTGTAGTAAAAGCAATCGTCGTAGGTGGGGCAGCTGCGGCCGAGGCAGTTGCCGTGCTCGCTTTGTACTTCGTCCCAGACTTGCGGTTGGGGCCGGTAGTCGAGGTCGGAGCGGCTGCCATCGGTCGTTTGCCGCGACCAATCGGCGATGTCCTGCAGCTGCGAGAGTTCTTCGTCCTGGGCGAACAGGTGCGGGGCCCGCGTCAGGGCGCCGTTCAACCTTCTGAGGCTGATGTAGTTCGAGCGGCCTTTGACCAACACGGCAGAGAACTCGACCGGCAGCACCGCGTTGAGAAAGGGAATGTCGCGGTCGATCAACTGCTCCTGCAGGCTGATGGTATTGGTCGAGACAATCACCCGCTTCCGCTCGCGGCCGCTGCCCCGGCCCGCGGCGGCTTTGACGATGGCGGGGACCAGGTAGGCGAAGCTTTTGCCGACGCCGGTACCGGCTTCGACGAGCAAGTGGGTCTCTTCTTCGATGGCCCGCTCGACGGCGCCTGCCATCTCCAACTGTTGCGGGCGATGTTCGTACTGGCGGAGACGCTTGGCGATTCGCCCGGATTCAGAGAGCAAAGATTTGGCGCGACTCGGCAACGATGTCATCCTTTCCGTCGTGCTTGCGCTGGCGCGGCCGTCGAGGCGCGTCGTAGAGCATGTTGTGGGTTGTTGCGGGGCGAAGGCGGTGACGACACCATTGCGGGACCGTCGATTCGGCGTTTAGATCCCATCCGACGCGCTTTAGCCCGTCCGATGCATACAGACCAGGCAGACGTCGTCTCGTTGCGGCCGGCCGGCGCAGAATTTTTCGACGTCGGCGATCACGCCGTTGACCAGATCTTGGGCTTGTGCGGGACCACCGCTGAGGTATTCCATCAGCCGTTCGCGGCCGTAAATTTCATTCTCCGGGTTCATGGCTTCGGTCACGCCATCGGTGTAGACGACGATCGTATCGCCGAGTTCCACTTTGAGCGCTGTCTCTCCGTAGGTTTCATCAGGGACGACGCCCAGCGGCATGCCCGAGTTTTGCAGAGCCAGTTGTTCGACTTCGCCGTCTGCACGACGCAGCAACGGCGCCATGTGTCCAGCGTTGGCGACGACCACGTCGTGGGTTGTGGGGTCGAGGATGGCCAGCACGCCGGTAATGAAACGATATCCCAAACCGCTGGAGGCGATGTCGGCATTGACGCCGGTGAGCGCAGTTCCCGCCGACGGCTGGGTCAGCAACTGGTAGCGAGCGGATGAATAGAGTCGTGCCATCAGCAGTGCAGCCGGCATGCCTTTGCCGGCAACGTCGCCCAACGCCATGGCCACCCGCCCGTCGGCCAGCACGATGTAGTCAAAGTAGTCGCCGCCTACCTGCAGCGCAGCTTCATAGTAGTCGTAGAACTCGTACCCGTCCGGTTTGGGACGCTTGCTCGGGAGGAATCCCAGTTGGACCTGCATGGCGAATTCGAGGTCCCGTTCGAAGTCGCGTTTGTTGACAATCTCTTCGTGCAGGGCAGCGTTCTCGACGGCGAGGCTGGCCTGCGAGGCCACGCTGACCAACATGTCGAGGTCGTCTTCGGAGAAGCGGTGCTTGAGATCATGCGTGTCGATTTGGATCACACCCAGATTTTCTTCGACCGTGCTGACTAGCGGCACGCACATCATCGAGCGAATCTGTAGTGAAGAGAGGCTCTCGCTCATTTCAAAACGTTGGTCCGACAAAGCATCTGCACTCAAGATGGCCTCGCCCGACTCGAGCGCCCGTTCGACAATCGTCATGCTGACGCGGGCTTCGCCCCCTTCGCCGCGGCGCGATTTGTCGGCCTGGACCATCAGCTTCCCGCCGCGCTGTTTGTCTTTGAGCAGCACCGCCCCGTTTTCGGCCTGCGGGAACACCTTGAACAGGCCGTCCAGGATCTTTTCGAGGACTTCGTCGAATTTCAGAGTGCCGGCCAGGGCGTTGCTGATCTCCAAGACGGCCCGCAGTTTGGCTTCGGGCCGCACGCGCAACAACAGGCTGCTGGAAACCTTGGCATCCTGCGTGCCGATGATGGACGAGCTATCGTTGGGTCCGTCGCCAATGACGACTCGCTTGCTATCGGAGACGGGTTGTGCGCGACCGGATTGCGTTCCGGGAAACTCTGCACCGGCCAGAGTGCCATCGGGCGCGGATGGGAGCTTCAGATGGAATGACATGACCACGTCGCAGACCTTGATCACGTCGGCGTCGTTGAGTTCGGTGCGGCCTTCCAGAATCTCGCCGTTGAGGTACGTGTGGTTGCGGCTGCGGAGGTCCTCGAGATAGTAATGCCCGTGACTTTCGAGAATCTGTGCGTGATGGCGGCTGACGGCGGCGTTGTCGAGCACGATTTGGCAGTTGGGATGCCGGCCCAGCAACATGCGTTCGCCGCGCAGCTCCAAGGTCTGCTCGGCGCGAGTTCCGCGATCAACTTGCAAAAACGCCACGTGGGTGTCTCAATGTGCGCCAAATGGGGCTGCAACGTTTGGCAGCAGCAGCCAACGTCACCGGCGAATTTGCTGCTGCAACCGGCTTGCGCCCAGCGACGCAGTTACTGCGACCGCTCTACGCAAAGCGAAAGCTCAAACCGGATTCTATCGGTGGCCGGGATTGACGGTCAACGAGTCGCTGTAAACTTCGGTTCACGGTTGCATGGAGGGTGCATCGGCGGAGGGGGCTTGGGGGTGCAAAGCGAGCGTTCGGGCAATACGAAAGCCGAGTTTCGCCGCGGCGCCGCTGGTCGGCTTGTGGGGCAGACGCACGAAAGATCTGAGGCTTGCAACTGTTGGGTCTGCGACGGAGCCGCCGCGGACAACTTTTGCCGCCGACGGGTTGCGGTGCGCTGGATGTTCAACATCCACTTCGGAATCGAGCATCTCGTGCCGATGGAGGAACGAGTCGTGCAACCATTCGGCGACGTTGCCATGCATGTCGAACAACCCGAAGCGATTGGGCCGCTTATGACCGACAGGCTGCTTGCGGTCGCGCGAGTTTCTGGAACTCCAAGCAAACTCGTCAGCCGAAGTTGCGTCGGCGCCCCACGAAAACGCAGTCGTCGATCCGGCTCGGCAGGCCAGTTCCCACTCGGCTTCGGTCGGGAGCCGGTAACCGCGCCTCGTCAGATAGTCGTCGTGCGGGATCATCGTTTGGCTGCCGTCGCCGGTGGGCCGGTAGCACCATTGTTCCGGCGGCATGCCCTCTTGTTCGCTCAACCAATTGCAGAACCCGGCGGCTTGGTGCCACCAGACCATAGAAATCGGACGGTCCGGCAGACCGCCCGCTTCTGGGGTTAGTTCAAGTTCGTCAAAACATTCCAGGAATTGCGAGATCGTGACCTCTTTGGCCCCGATGGCAAACGTGCGATCAATCGTGCGCGAAATCTGCAGATCGGCGTCAGCCAGTTGGGACGTTGCACCTTGACCGCCGAGCACCGACACAACCGGGCCATGAACGACGACCATAGAGTGCCCCCGCGACGAAGTGTACCAGTCGCGATCATTGCTATGGGGCAGCCTGAAGGTTGCCGAGATGGAATCAGATTCACCCCACTTCAGCAGAAACCACTCCGCAGCCGAGTGCACGCCGGCATTGGGATCGGAATGAAACACATGCCGGATCGCGTCAACACACCGGTCCTGGTCGGCCTTGGCCAGCGCAGGCCGTTTCACGCCACCGATGGCCTGGATGATGAGAGCCCTTGTGGCCGGCGAGGCTGTGGCCTTCAATTGATCGATCAAGACTGTCGCGCAATCGGGCAATTCGCCGAGGCGCTCGACGAGGTAAGTGCTCTGTGTCGGATCGGACTTGGCAGCCAACATTGCCGGCAAGTGTTGGCTGCTGCCCAGTTCGCACAGCAGCGCCGCCGCCCCCGCGCGCCGCTGCAATTCACTCAGGGACGCTTTAGCACCTGCGGCCGGCGGATCATCGGTTTCGACAATCACGGTCAGTGCGGCCAGGGCCGCGCCGCGATGTCGCTCGAGCGTTGGCAGCATGATCGTCTGCTGTTCCGGCGACGATTCGAGCAACAGGTCGACGAATTTCGCACCGTCCGAGAGGTAGTTCGACAAAAACAACGCAGCCATCTCGGGATCGCCGTCGGCCTCCTTGCGGAAAATGCGTTCAAGAGGTTCCACTAAAATGTGTTTGATCGGCTCGAGTCCGGAGGTCCAGACTGCAGCGTTTTCAGGGTTCCTGGCGATGTCGTCGACCATGAAGCGGGCCATGAGCATCGCACTGTCTGCCGTAGCAAATTCGGCCTTTGAATGCGCCGAATCCTGGAAGGCCGCCAAGGCCACGCCGGCGCGAAATCGCCGGGCTTCGCTGTCTTGGCTGTGCATTCGTTTGGCAAGAGCCCGAATGACGTGTGCGTCGTCTCCGGCACAGCGCCGGTCGAGCCAATCGCGGATTGCAATCAGCTCTGCCGAAGAGATTTGTGAAGATGCCAGATCCACCACAGAGGTTGCGATGACGGACGCCAACTCGGGACGTGAGGGCAACAGTGCCAATTGCGCGTGCAAGCGGTGCGTATCTGCCGTCTGGGAATCGGCCAAGATGTCCGTGAGGCTGGACTCGGCCCACCAAAGCTGCGGCGCCAGCCTGTCCGCGATTCCCAACGCTTCGGCTGTGCGGGCGGTTTCGAGCGACCCGACGAGTGTCCGCGTCACGGAACGCTGCCGTTGAACGAACGCCAGTGAGCCGAGGAGCAGCAGGGTGGATACCATTGCCACAGTGGCTTTGAAGAAGTAATGCCGCGCGGCACCGAGCATGCTCTTGCGTTTGGAGTCTTGATTCTTTTCGGCGCCGGGCACCAGCAACTCGATGCTCAGCCATTCCCACCAACTCGGCAAACTGCTGGTCTCAGGTCGTACACTCCACCAGTTCGCCCGTTCCGCCAGGCGGATTTCGGCACGCTCGCGCTGCGTCTGCGTGCGTCCCAGTGCCAGCCAGTTGCGGATGGCAGGCACAAGAAGATCGTGCGTTAGTTCGTAGTGCGTCGTTTTTTTTGAGACGGATCGCTCGCTCGGTGTTTCGGCAGGATCAATCAGGTTTAGCTCAGTGGTTAGAAGATCGAGCAGATCGTTGAGTTCTCCGGGATGATCCGTCAGGCCGGCAGCCTGAAGTAAATCGTTACCGGACTTGGCCCGGCCACGCATGTCGCTCGACTCAGACGGCAATAGACACCGCAGGACGGATTGTGCTTGCTGCCTGTACTCTGTGCGACCCGGCGACGCAAAGGAGGTTTCCAGGAATGCAACACCGAGGTCGACCCCGCCATCAAGTCGCTCCAGGCTGGTCAAGTTCCATTCCTGATTCCGCATCACTTCAACGAACAGGATCAGGTGAGCGGGAACAACCTTACCGTCCCGAGCCAGCATCGAGACCGCTTGGCTGAGGAACGCCGATTGATCGTGGCCGAGTTGTTGGTCGGCCGGCAATTCCTTCAAGGAACGTCCCAACTGGAGCAGGACGTGTTGAGCATGTTCGAGGCTGAAGGAGTCCATGCGGGCCAGGTTGTGCCGCTCTCTCAATTCGTCGTCCAAGTCGCGAAACAAATCCGGCGCCTGAGTCCAGAAATCGTCTCGCAGCACGATGATGCATTGGACGTGATCGCCGTCGCATTGCCGAAGCGCGTTGATCAGCTCGGCATCGGCGGCGGCCCGGTGGTGCTGCAGCCATTGTTCGAACTGGTCGAGTACGATCAATAACTTGGGGCCGGATTCAGGCTTGAGACGTTTTCGAATTGCCCGGATAGTGGACCGCAAATCAAGATCACCGGGAATATCGTCGAACGCCTGGCGAAGTCGTGAAAGCAACACAGCCGGCGTCGAGTGGGCAGAGCAAACGATGGATTCGCATTTGATTCGCCGGTCCAGCCGGGGAATCAGGCCGGCGTGAATCAAGGACGACTTGCCGCAGCCGCTGGGACCGCTAATCAGCCCGACGCGAAATGGGGTGGTCTGGCCGTCAATCCGCTGCTTCCAAAACCCCACAACCTCAGGCAACCCGTCGCGCTCGCGGCGTCCGGGCAACAGGTCGAGAAAGAAGTCGGCATTCTCACGATCGAAACAGCGAAGCCCTTTCGGAAGCATACGCGGCCGAGGCGTCCCCGCCCCACGGCGCAAACCATTGGTGTCGCCGCGCGAAAGCCAATGCCGCAGATCGTCTGCCATCTCCTTTGCGGTGGCGTAACGATCGGCTGCACGCAGTGCGAGAGCTTTTTGACAAATTCGCCGGAGTTCGGGCGGGACATCGGCATCGTCGAGTTCGGGCGGCACGGTTTGGAATTGTGCTCCGCCGCCGCCTTGATCGTCGAACGGGTGCGTGCCGGTCAACAGTTCCCAAAAGACCACTCCCAAGCTGAAGATGTCGGAACGGCCGTCGACAAGGTGTCCTTCCCCACGGGACTGTTCGGGGCTTGCGTACCGTGTCGTCCCAACGATCTTGGATGCATCGGCTGTCCGCTCTTCCTGGAGCGCGATACCGAAATCGGCGACAAGTGCGCGGCCTGCCTGATCCAACAGAATGTTTGCGGGCTTGACGTCGCGGTGCACAATGTGCGCTTCGTGGGCCGCCTGCAGGCCCTCTGCAACGTCAGCGACGATTTCGGCGCAGCGCGAGGCGCTCAGTCTCGATTGGGCCAGTTCGGACAAATCGCAACCATCGACGAAACGGGACACGACGTAGTAAACGCCATCGTCGGTGATGCCGGCGTCAAATACGGGCACGACCCCGGGCGAGTGATCGAGGCTCGCCAGAATACGACCTTCAGATAGAAACTTCTCACGGGCGGCGATGCTTAAACGCAAGTCGTGTTTGGGGACTTTGATCGCGACGCGCCGACCCAACTCTTGGTGGTAGCCGAGGTATACTCGACCAAATCCACCTTCTCCGATGAGTTCGCGGATCTCGTAGCGGCCGATGGTCTTCGGCAGCGCCGGAACGCCGGTGCACTCTAAGGCCTCGCCAGCCTGACACTGCCTGCCAAGCATTGGCTCCTGCAGGGGCGATTCATCGACACGGGTCACTTCGAATTCGGCCCGCAAGTCGGATGCGAATCCGGCTTGCTTGAGACGCTCGATGACCTGTTGGTGCACCTCCGGGAAACGGTCGAGAATCGAGGAGATGTTCGCGCCGCGACCTGCCCGTTTTGCCAACGTGTATTCGTGTACGATCAGCCGCGCCTTAAGCTCAACATCCGCGGCAATCTCCGGCATTTCCTGCAGGTAGTCTTCAACAGAGAGCTGATGCGGCAGGCCTGAACGGAACTTTTGGTCGACGCAGATAACTTCAGCCGCCTCGCCGGGTGAAACTGCGGGATGCCCGGCCAGAAACGCAAACACATCCGGCGGGCTGTCGGGGTCGGCTGCGGCGCAAAGCTGCGCAAAGATATTTGCCAATCGAGCGGCGGTACTCGTCGCCGGTACGGTCTTCATCGCGCGTTGCCCAAGTCTGCGGTAAGTCCAATCGCGTCGATTGACTCTCTGTCCCCCCGCAGCCTCATTGTGAGGTGAGGGCGCCATAACGGCAAGCACAATCGGGTGTTCCGACTTCCCGCGTGGTGTAATCGCTCTGCCAGCAGACAAGTAGCGCGATCGGTGGCCCCGCCGTAGCACCATCGAATCGCGGTGGGTGAATGGGCGTCGTCTCAGAAAAATGTGCAAGTCAGCCCGATCCCGTCTCCGAAACGTGGGCTAGCCTTGTATCGGTGGCACTCGCCGCCGAACTGCCGATCGGCAGATTTGATTCTCACGTCCGATTCTCGTTGGGCCATACATTCTTGTTGCACGTTTAGCGTCGAATCGCGCTCCAAGTCTGGGAGAGCGAAAAAGGCAAACCTACTGCGAGGTGGGGACGCAAAGCCATGGGTCTCGCGTCGAGACTGCCAGGCTGCCGAAACTGTTACCGACTCGGATCTACGGAACTGCTGAGATGTTGACTCTTCCCTGGCTGCGATCGAGAGGATGGATTTCGGGAGCTTGCAGGCGAACGTCTCATCGCCGGACTGCTCGGTCGGGCAGGACGAGTTTTGCATCGGCCATCGAACGGCTCGAAGATCGGACGCTCTTGTCGGCGACCACCGGCGGAGACCTGTACTTCTCGCTGGCACAAAACTCCCGCGACACGACGTTGCCGGACGTCGGGGACGTCAGTGCCGCCGACATCCTGAAATACGATGGCTCCGAATTCAGCTTCGCATTTCGCGGGGCTGACGTGGGTCTGGACTCAGCCGACATCGACGCCTTCGCCTTTTTGAGCGACTCGGAGCTTCTGCTGAGTTTCGGCTCGACGGTCAATCTGACCGATCTCGGCGCCGTCGGGCGGTCGGACATTGTGTTGTTCACCGCCGACGAGCAGGGCGATTGGTCGGCAGGGACGTTCTCTCAGTTCTTCGTCGGCAGCCAGGTCGGGCTGTCGTCGTCGCTGACGGACAACGTGATCGGCGTCGACGTACTCGACAACGGCAACCTGCTGATCTCCACCGCTGGAGAGGTGGTGGTCTCTTCCGAAGACGGTTCGACGCTCTCTGCCCGCCGCGAAGACATTCTTCAATTCGCACCCACGTCAGTGGGCCCTGTGACGGCCGGGACGTGGGATATGTACCTGGATGGTAGCGACGTCGGCCTGTCGTTCTCGACAGAGAGCGTCGACGGGATCTCGATTCAGTCCGATGGCCGGTTGTTCCTGTCGACGGCCGGAAGCTTCTTCGCAGACGGATTCGGCGGCAGCCGGGAAGACGTTTTCGAGTTCATTCCCGAGCAGATCGGAGAGGACAGTGCCGGCAGCATCTTGCGGCCGCTGTTCTTCAATGGGAACGAAATCGAGTCGACGCTGGTGTTCGAAAACATCAATGCCATCGAAGTTCGATCCGTCTCCGAGGCCCCAACAAACAATCCCCCGACTGCTGACTCGCAGGAGACGTCCACCCGTGAGGATACGTCGGTATCGATCCAACTGGGTGGCGATGACGGCAATCCGGAACTCGATCAGACGCTCACGTTCTCGATCGTCGACGGACCCGCCCACGGGACAATCATCGGCTTCAACTCCGAGACCGGCAAAGTCGTCTACATTCCCGATGCTGATTACAACGGCCCCGATAGCTTTGCGTTCGTCGTGATCGACGACGCCACGGTGGGCGGAGAGGCCCTGACCAGCGAAGTCGCTACTGTGAGTATCGAGGTCACGGCGGTTAACGACGCTCCGGTCAACACCGTGGGCGGCACCCAGCTCCTCGGTGACGAAGATCATCCGATCGTCATCTGGGGTATCTCGGTCCATGACGTCGACGTGCACGAAGGCAATGGCCGGCTGGAAGTCACGCTCAGCGTGCAGTTCGGCACGCTCAACGTCGAGCCGGCCGCGGCACCGAGCGCCACCGTCGAAGGAAACGGGAGCGGCCAAGTCAAGATCACCGGTACCGCCGAGGAGATCAACGCCATCTTGGCCTCCGGACTGACCTACCAAGGCGCGCTCAACTTCTCAGGTGAGGACTCGCTGCGGATCGTCACCAGCGATTTGGGCAACACCGGCGAAGGCAACGTGTTGTCAGACACGAGCCAGATTGGAATTACGGTCCGCTCGGGTGCCGAACAGATTCAAGCCCTCGACCAGGTCTTCGAAGACTTGGTCGAGACCGGAGAACTCGACAAAGGCCCCGCCAACTCGCTGCAGTCGAAGCTCAAGGCCGGCGGAAGCGAGAAGGCCCAACTGGGCCGATTGAAGGCTTTCACCAACCAGGTGAAAGCCATGGTGAAATCCGGCAAGCTGTCTGCTGACTTGGGGAGCTTGCTGACCGAGGCTGCCAACACGATTCGCGACAGCATCTCCATCGGCTAAGACGACAAGTTGGCGTCAATCGAGATCGACCGGGTACACGACCCAGTCACCCTTCGCTGACGGGTCGAGTTCCACCTTTTTGGCCATCGGCTCACCACCGTCGTCGTCGCGATCTGGACCGAGTGAATAGACGAACGGCTGTCCGTCGCGGAGTTCGTATCGCAGCGCCCCGCCGCTCATCGGATCGATGGGCAACTCCATCAGGTGCTCGGGAATGAGATTTTGCAGCGAGTCAGGCCACTCATCGTTTCGACGTCGGTATTGTTCCAGAGCGATCGCGACCAATGCGCCGTTGCGCGCCACCCGGCTGCAGTCCGGACCGCGGCTCGTCTGCCGCGCCCATTCCACGTTGAGGATGCCACATTGATAGAACGCCAAGACTGGCAGGTAGCGGCGGCGGAGTCTCCACGACGAACGGATTCTCTCCAACTCTCGATAGAACTTCGACGTCTCGCGGCTCCACTCCGTTTGCCGGTCTTCTGCAGTAAACAGAGCACGTAACTCATCGAACTTTTGTTGCATCGCGGTCCGGTCCGCCAGCCAGGCCGTCGCTTCTGAACCAAACAGGTCGAAGATCAGTCGATCTTGCAGCGGCAGTGAGTCCGGCAGATCGAGGACTCCAGATTCGTAATCCAGAGGCACAAACGAGAGGTCGGCGTCAGTCCGAAAGACGAAACGCAGGTAACGAAGGCCCTGAGCGGTGAATCGGCCCTCAGGGCTGTAGGCGTGCTGCAAGAAGTCGTCGACGAACCGCTGGTTCTCGGCATCCCAATCGAGTTGCCAATCGTCATCCACGTCTATGGCGAGGCTATCGCCCAGCGCGTCCAAATGTTCGTCGCTGAACATTTCCGGCTTTTCGCGAAGCAAGGCGAGCGTGCGCTCCGATGCTGTGCGGGCAAAGGCGGCGCCGATGAGCTGTGTGATGAGAAACCCATCTTCTCGAACGTGCCTGGCAGCCTGCAGCAGCGCCTGAATGCCGCGCACGACGTCGTCAGCGTCGCCGCGCTCGGCTGCCTCGTACGTGGTTGCTGAGAAGAAGCGTGCGGCCAGCCTCAATACATCGGTGTGCGTCAGAAGCACATGCCAGGCTGGTGTACCGGGTGGGTTGTATGCGGCCGACGCCGGGCGTCCCATCGCTTGCAACCATTCGGCGTTCTCGAGATCGCGATGTTGAAACCCCAACCGCGGACGTTCGGCCCCTCGAAAGAACAACGCCAGCGTAAGCGGGTGCTCGTCGACAAACGCTTTGGCTTGCGGCCATGCAGCAGAGGACGGGCCGTCGAGAAAGGCTTGTCTCAGATTCACACCATCATTCGGGTTGAATGCTTCCCGATAGTCATCTCCCAGTTCGACGAATCCTTGCCGATACAGCGGCCAACCGCGGTCTTGGGGAGCAACGGCGGCGGCAGCGGCGTCGATTTCGGCAACGACGTCGTATGCGAGTACCGGCTGCGCCAGGCGAAACCGCACGATCAGCGCGCCCCACAGCACGATCACCAACACAAACAATGCTGCCGCAGTTTGCCCGGTCCGGCGCGCAGCGTGCCAACTCCAAGGTCGGCAACGGAGCCGCGCCCGGCGAATCAGCCGTGCTGCCAGTGCCGGCTTGCCGAAATCCTCGATCAGCTCTTCGGGCGATTGGCCGGCGGCCAAGCCGTCTCCGAAGTGCGCTGCGAGTTCGCTGGCGACTTCGGACTTTTCGCTCGTCCACAATCGCGTACGGCGCAGTACGTCGTCGACGCGCGCCATGATCTTTTCGGGAAGTTCGGCCTCCAGAGTCTCGCAGACGCCACCCGTCTGGCGAATCAGCGCCGGCAACGCAATTGAGCTCGCGCAAGTTTCGACCGCCGGCTGCAGCGACTCGCCTTGTGCCAGCCGCTTGCGGAACAACTGCAACAAATCGTGTGTGAGTCGAACACGCTTGCGGCCGCGAAGCTTGGTGCGGGCAACGAGACTTCGCACCGACTCTAACGACGGAGTCGGAAGCTCATCCTCGAGCAACGTCGCGACATCCGCCAAGTCGGAGGCCGATGCGGCGCTGGTGATCGATTCGACGATCTGCCCGAGTGGCCTTTGGGCGGACACTTCTTCGCTCGCCCATGCGATGACTTGGCGGGCACGTTCGAGCCTGCCTCGGCGGGACGTCTTTGCCAGATGCGTCGCAATGCACTCGGAAATCACCGGGGGCAGGTTTGCATCATTCAAGAGAATCTGCCAATCGCCGTGGCCGGTCACACAGCCCTGAAGCAGGTCGCTCAGTGGCGAATAGAGTAGCCGGCGAACAGAGGATGGTCGATCATCACGGTTTGGTTCCTCGGTTGGTTTCACGTCTGCCCTCCCAGCAGCGGGCGGACTTCCGGGCCGACAATGCCGATGGCCAGCATGGCTTGGGTGACGGCCCGCCATTGAGCGGCGTCTTTGGCGAGCCGTTTCTTGCCCTTGCCGGTCAGCGCGTAATACTTGCGCTGTCGGCCTGTTGGAGCATCCTTCCAAGACGGCTTGATGAGCCCCTGCGACTCGAGGTTGTACAGCAGGGGATACAGCGTCGACTGCCCCATGTCGAGCACCCCCCGCGACTTCTCAGCTAACTCTTCGACGAGCTGATAGCCGTACTTCGGCTCCCCTTCCAGCAGCTTGAGCACAGCCACCGGCCCGGCGCCCCGCATGAGTTCACGTTCAATACGCATGGGGTGATCTCCAGTATGGGGGACCCGAACAAAACGGCAACGCCTGGAATACTATGTATAACATAGTATCTGTGACAAAGCATGCTGTCAAGGATAGCCGGTGGCACCTTGCGGACGCATCTCTTCCGGGCTCGCACTCGTGGATGGGTCGGCCCGCGTTGATTCTCGCGCAGGGTCGATGGGACGCAACCCCGCGCTGCTGCATAAACGTAGCGGTTCCGGCGGCGTTGATAGGACATACAGAGGCCGAACAAGGTCCGGTAGCCGCCACGATTATCCCGGATGGGATCTAGGTGCCGGTCCCAGGCTCCGCCGGTTTGCGCGAGGGGGCGAACTTGATCTTCTCCACGTAGCGGATGATCTGCCCCGTGTCGGGATCGAGCCGTCCGGTGCAGGCGCTTACGGCCTGCAGCGTGTAGCTGTAGTCGAGGTTGTAGTCAGCGTCGATTTCGACTTCGACATCTTTGGTCAGCGGGTTTCCCGGCCGACCGATGATCTTGAGGATCTCGCCGTTGAGACGCTCGAAAGCAGCCGCGCCACGCCCCAAGTCGCGCTGGCCGAGTTGTAGAGACGCCAGCGAACCATCCTCGGCCACGTTCAGGCGGACTTTGATGTCCGGCAGGTTGATTTCGTCGGTCTCGACCTGAGCCGGGGCGGCAATCGGCATGTTGATGCTGAAGTCCCCTTCCGGCTCGATGATCTTCAGCGTCAGCATGAAGAAAATCAGCAGTAGAAAGACCACGTCGATCAACGGCGTGATCTGCATCTCGACGCCGGTGGCCTCTCGTTCGGATCCGCGAAATTTCATTTCATGTGGCCTGTGGAGTCATAAGCCCAGGGGCTGGGGCGTATTCACTCGGTCTTCTGCGTCGCCTTGAGCGCGAACTTTTCGAACTTGGCCTCCTGCGAGAGTTTGATGATCTCCTGGATCAGGCCGGTGGGCACTTCGGCATCGGCCCGGATGACGATGGTTACGGCAGCCGGTTCGGTTCCCAGGCTCTCGAAAATGACGCGTTCGCGCTGCAGCACCGGGCCGAGTTTCAGGGCGGGGATCTCCTCGCCGGTGTAAAAGATGACCGGCTCGGAGAGCTTTTCTCCGGACAGGTTGCGGACGTAGCCCACGTTGAGGACCAACTCGTTTTCGTTCTTGACCTCGGCCGGCTTGGCCAGCGAGTTCTGCGGAAGCTTGACGCGCTCGTCGGCCTGGGTCTGTTCGAAGTTGGTGATCACCATAAAAAACGCAATCAACTGAAACACGATGTCGATCATGGGCATCATGTCGATTTGCACCATCGCCGGTGTCGTAGACTTGATTTTCATGGGGTGAACCTCAGCGGTTTGGTGCAGCTGGAGCGGCAGTGGGCGCGGCTCCGCCGGCAGCGGGCTTCTTACCGACGCTAGCGAAGCGGCTCATCAGGCCTTCGCTGACGATCCCGACTTCCAGAGAGAAGCGGGCCACGCGGTTGCGCAACAGGCTGTAGAAGATCATGGCGGGAATCGCGACCGCCAGGCCCTCCAGCGTCGTGAACAACGCCGTCGAAATGCCGTCGGCCAGATCGCGCGGCTTCGGTTGCGTGGCGGAACTGGCGATGGTCTGAAAGCTGTTGATCATGCCGTACACGGTGCCCATCAGTCCGATCATGGGAGCGATCGAGCCGATCAGCGCCAGATAGCTGAGCCGATGTTCGAGCGCCATGTTTTCATCTTCGCCCACCTCCTGCATGCCCTCGATGGCTTCGGAATAGCCCTGGTTGAGTTTGCGCAAACCCCCGACCAGCACCCGGGCCACAAACGAATCGTCGTTGCGAGCGATTTCGTAGGCGCCGGGATAGTCTTTGGCGGTCAGCTTTTGTTCGAAGGCCTCAATGAATTCTTGCGGCAGCAGCACGTCCCGGCGGACCTGCAAGATGTTCATGGTGATCAGGGCCACCATGATGAACGACAGCAGCAGCAGGACCAGACCGAAGACGTGCGACGCCCGGATCATCCAAGTCAGAAAGCTCTCGCTGGCCGGCGGCTCGTCGTCTTCGGCGGCAGCAGGGGCAGCAGCAGCGGCATCGTCGGCATCTGGAGCCTCTTGCCAGGCGACCGCGTGGGGCGAGCCTGCCGGTATCAGAATTAACGCCGCGCACAACACCAGCAACCAACCAAGCCCTGCCCGGGTCAGTGCTCGGTCTGGACGATTGAGAATCCCATCGGACATCTGCGTCTCCACATCAAAGTTGTACAGGCTTGGTTGGGGCTGGTTCGAGGTTGCGGCTCACGTCAGGCCTGACTATCCGCCCCCCAGTTTCTGAGCCCACTCGCTCTTCGGGTAGCTCTTGCGCAACCGCGCCGAAGCATCGGCCGCGCGTTCCGGATCGTCGGTTGCATTCCACAGACGCGAGAGATGATACAGCGATTCGGCATGCATCGCCGGGTCTCGCGCAAACAGGAGGTCGACGTGCAGGTAGGCCAAGACGGCCTGCTTCGATTGGCCGGTGGCCTGAAGCAGTGCGCCGCGCCGCAGATACATCTGCGCCTGCAGCCGCTGATTGTCCAAAGGCAGCTTGTCCTGCGCGCCTTGCAGCACTTCGGTCGCTTCTGCGTACTTTTGCAGTTGCTCCAAGCACTCGACTTTGCCGAACAAAGCGGTGTAGTGTTCGGTCTGTTCGTCGGGCTTGTCGACCGGGATGGCGAGCACTTGTTCGTACGCAGCGATCGCTTCCTCGACGTTGGACTGTGACAGGGCGCGGCGTGCCGTGGCGTTGCCGGCCAGCATCTTGTATTCGTTCCAAGGCGCTCGGGCCAGTTTCTCGAAATAGACCGCGGCTTGCTCGGGCTCCTGCTTGGCGAGGTAGAGTTCGCCCAGAAACCTCTGGCCTTCGAAGTAGCGGAAGTGGTCGGGATGCGCCTCGAGGAATCCGTCTAACTTGGCGATTGCTGCGTCGGCCTTGGTCGGGTCGGCGATGGCGATCTTCGCGGTCGTTCGAGCGATGAGGTATGTCAGATCGTCTTTGAGGTTTCTAGCCGAGGCGGGGGCCGCCTCCAGAGCCTGTTGATAGGCCTCCAGCGCCCGATCGTAGCGGCCCGCTTCTTCATCGGCGCGGCGCAGGTTCAATGAAGGGTCTTCACCGTCCCACATCACGCGCCGAATCTCGTTGGCCGGAATCGACTCCGCAGGGCGGTTGCCCCGTTTGAGCTTCAGTTCGGTGCGAGTAAACCCGATGATCTCGCCCTGTTGCCGGCTTTGCCGGCCTTCACGGTACACCGCGTCGAGGGCGCAGGCCGAATCTGGCAGGCTGCACAACAGCACCATAGCCGCTGCCAATCCTGCCTTCACGATCCGCCCCTTTTCAACGATAGTCACGAGCGAGATCCTTTCCGTTTCGGTTTCGATCCCGAGTTAGCGGTTGGTCCGGCCTTGGATCCTCTCGATTCGGCACCACTCACAACTGGCGGGGGTGCATCGAGCAGCTGCGCGTAGAGGGCTCTGCGACCTTTACTCTGCGAGGTCGTCAAGGCATAGGCTCCGACGCCGCCTGCAACCAGTACGAGCAGCATCAGCGCGACGAGCAACATCGATCCGAATTCACCCGAGGGCGGCTGCCGTGGGCCGCGCGAGGCATCCTCCGCGACTTGGGGATTCGCGTCGGCGGCTTGTTGCTCTGTGCCGACCGGAACAGAGACCGGCCGCTCCAGCGCCAGCGGCGGATTGCGACCCAGGTTGCGCTGCAGATCGCGGTAGAGCGCGTCGAACTTCGTCCACCGCTCGTCGTCGAAGTCGGCAGTGACGGCGGCCAGCGCCTCGATCTCTTGGATGGCGGCTTCGAGTTCGCGGGTTCGCAGCGATGTGTCGTTTTGCGCTAGGGCGTATTGCTCTCTGCAGAATGAGATGTTGTAGCGGGCATCGAAGTACTTGGCTTCGTAGTCTGCGTTCTTGGGGCCTGCCGCCAGCGCTCGCTGCAAGCGAAGTGCAATCTGTCCCCAGCCCCAAATGGGGGTCGCTTCGTCGTCGAATCCTCGAATTGCATCGAGATACCGCTGGGGCTGGCCTGCCGCCCCCCAACGCTGCAAGAGTTCGGCCGCCGTGAACTGCACGTTGAGGGCTTTGGGTTTGTCCTTCAACAACTCGCCGACCTGTGCCAACGCTTCTTCGAAGCGGCCCTGCTCACTCAGACAGCCGGCGAGTCGCAGCTTGATGGCATGCAATCGAGGACCGCTGACAAACTCGGCGTCCTGAGCGGCACGCTCGACAATCGCGCGGTACGTGTCGGCAGCCTTGCTGAAATAGGTCGGGCCGTCTTCCGCCTGCATGGCCTGCGCCAAACCGTAGTAGGTCTCGGCAATCCAGATCAGGACGCCGTACGACTGGCCTTGCCGGCGGTCGAACATCTCCGCCAGGAACCGGTCGAGCGAACCGCGGACTTGCGCTAATCGTTCGGTCTGGCCGAGTTGTTGCAGCCGCGTGAGTTCCTCTTGCAATTCCTTACCCAGTTGGACGTAGACGTTGGTGACGTTCTGGTCGGACGAAGTGCTGGCGACCCCTTCCAGGAGCTGCATGGCCTCGAGCGCTTCATCCACCTGCTGCATGCCGACGTACGAACGCAGCAGCAGCTGATAAGCCAGCGCTGCAAACTCGGCACTGCGGACTCCGCGTTTGTCTCGCTGGGCGTCTTGTTCGACGGCCACCGACCCGATGACGGAACGCGGCTCGCCGGTCAGCCTCTGCGCGGCCTCTTCATAGCGGCCGGCGTTGACCATAATCTGGCTCAACGAGACCTTGCCGGCAGTCAGTTCGTCGGGCGCCGCTTCATCTTCGGCCAGCCGGTCTTCGAACTTCTGAATACCAGCCAACAGGTGTTTCTCGGCGTCGCGCTGCCACTCCATCAGGGTCTCAACGTCGGGCCGCTCTTGCTCGGGTGCCAGCGTGGCTTGCAGGTAGGCCGTCCAGAGCGCCTGTCCGGCTGCCAGTTGGGCCGATCCGTAGCGTGTTGAAGACTGGGGAACTAGAGCGTACCAACGGGCACTCTCGGCGGGCCGCTTCAGCTTGCCGAACAGGTCGCCCAAGCTCAATCGCGCTTCATGGGCGCGATCGCTGTTGGGCCACGACTCGGCAATCAGTCGGCAGACCCGGATGCGGAATTGTAGATCGGCCTCGCGGCGACCTTCCGGAGCGGCGTTGTACGCCTGCTGGTAGGCGGCCATCGCCAAGTGAGCCGCGTCGAGCGCCATCTGGGGGTCTTCATCTCGGAAGTTGCGGGCGATGAACTCGGCGAGCACGCCCGCCTCGTAATTGCGGTTCAGCGTGTAATACACAAACGCCAGATAGTAGCGCAGTGTGTTGACTTGTTGCAGTTTGGCGCCCTGCGAGAAGCCAAGTGCCAGTCGCAGCAGCCGGGCCGTTTCCAGCAGATGCAGTTTGAAGTCGGTTTGCAATGTCTCCGCTTCGTCATCGGCGGCGGCTTCGATCTGGTTCTGCAGATCCTTGATCTTGGCGACTTCTTTGCGGGCAAGGGCGAACGCCGTGTCGAAATCGCGGGGGTCGCTGGAGCCGTTATTCAGGTCGCCCGTCAAGCGTTGCACCATCGCCACGGCCTGGTCGCGCAGCGGATTGGGGAATTGGCTAATGGTCTCTGCGTCTGCTAGCGCCAGCTGCTTGTAGCGGGTTTGGTCCTTCTTCTCGATGTCGCGCTGATTCGACAAGTACTCGTTCGCGCGACCGCGTTCCCAGCGGATGCCGAATCCGACGTGGGAGCGGGAACGGTCCAACTCAGTCTTCAGCCATTCGGTCGCCTCGTCGATCACCAACGTGCTGTCCTGCTCGCGACGTTGGGGATGATTCAGGCAGATGAGCCGAAACCAGCGGACATGGTCCTGCAGCGCGCGCATGGTGGCCGAGGTTCCCTGATGGTCGAGCAACTCGTCGTAGATACCCAGCGCCTTGCGGATGTCGTCCTGCTCTTCGAAGCACTTGCCCTGCCACATGCGGGCGTGCAGCCCGACTCCCTGGCTTCGATACTTCTGGTGGATGGTCTCGAATTCGTCGGCCGCGCGGGTCAACAGTTTCTTACGGTCGCCCGAGCCGGCTTTGTATGTCCGCGCCTCTTCGTAGGTGCAGCGTGCCAGATCGAGCTGCGAGCGGAGATAACCGTTCTCGACCAGTGCCCGGGCGGCGTGTTGTTCCTGATCCTTTTCGTCGATGTGCGGAGGGAATTTTTCCCAGGCTGCCTGATGGCCGTCGTGGGCCTGTTGAAAGATCGAACGGGCCCGGGCGATCAGCTCTCGGGCCAGCTGTTGATGCTTCTGCTTGCTGGCGGAACTGCCCGCTGATTCAAACTGCCGAATCTCTTCGCGGGCCTTGTTGATCGCCAGGTTGGCCCGCGTGCTGGAGGCTTTGGCTGCCAGCGGATGGTCGGGTTGTTCGCGTAGGAACTTTTCCAGAGAGGTTTCGGCTTCGGCCAGATGTTTGGCCCGCGCGTTGGGGCTCCCCAGATTTCCGGAAAGTTGCAAGTGGATCAACGCCCGCTCGTAGGGCAGCAACGTACGCAGTCCGGCGGGCACATTTGGGTCGGCCTGCAGCTCGTCGAGATACAGCAGCACGTAATCGTAGTACTGGCGCTGTTTGAGCTTCTCGAGGAACTCGGCGTACGGTCGATCGGCGGCAGCAGGCAAGGGGACTGCCAGCACCGCAACCATCAATCCCAGGCACCATCGGCGGCTCATGAAGATCCTTCTCAGTGCTGGGGAACGGGCCCGATCTGTCGGGAACGCCATCTCAAACGGGACCACTGTGGGCGCAAAGGCTCGAACGTGAAGTGGAGTTGAAATCCGTGGGACTGCCTTGTTTCTCAGCATATAAGCCACACAAACAGTTCGCAACAAGATAGGCTGGCTCATCCGGCACGATGACAGGATGAGCCAAGAAGGAATCGGGCCGCACCCGTAGCGCGTTGAGCGACCTGCACGGTCGACCTAGAATAGGTCAACGCAATTGTGCCGCGTTCACCCCCACAAAAATTTCGAACTGCGCCTTTTTTCGGTAAACAATCGGCACAGCGTTGATCGGTCCTGGCCCATGCGATTCCGGACTTCGCAGACTCGCCCTCCCTTTCTCAACCGCAGGGACCAACTCCGGTTGTTGGGTTTGTGCGCAACATTGTGCTTAGTCGTCATCGCCATGCAAGTCACCGCGAACCCAGCGACCTGGAAGTGGATGTTTCCACCCGAGGAGCCCGCGGCATCGGCCGAGTCGGAACCCTTGCCCGTTCAGATTGGTGCCGATGAGCAAAGTGAAGAATCATCGGTCGACTCGCCCCAGGCTGCAAAAGAAGGTCGACCCGTCGAAGAGAGCCGCGTAGCCAGTGCCGAGGTCCGGATCGATCCGGAATTGCTCTCGGGCATTCGCGATGATTATTCGGGAGTCCGCCGATCCGAGGCCGGGGCGTATTTTGAGGTGCTGTCCCGGGCACGAAACGTGCCCGCCGAGTCGCTCGAACGGGCCGCGAGAACCGACGTCGGGTATACCTTGCTGATGGCCGATCCGGATCGTTATCGCGGGCTGCCGATCACGCTGGACGGCGAAGTCCGGCGGCTGGTGCAACTGGCCTCCGACTCCAGTGATCCCGGCGCCGCGCCGCTGTATGAAGCCTGGTTGTTCACCCGCGAGTCGGCAGCGAATCCGTATCGAATCGTGGCGACCGAAATCTCTCCACAAATGCCACTCGGCGAGAGCCTCAGACGGCGGGCTCAGGTGACCGGCTATTTCTTCAAACGCCAGGCATACGATTCTAAAGGCGGGCTGCACGTCGCGCCGTTGTTGCTGGCCAAGTCGATTCAGTCGATGCAGCCGGCGGCCGGCCCGGTCGTCCGGCGTGATACGGGACTGACGCCGTACGTTGCCGGTCTTGCCGTGCTGGTTGCGCTGGCTCTCGGACTGACGCTTTGGAGGTACCGTGCGAGCGACCGTCAATTCGTTCGCGAGCGCAAGCCGAAGCTCACCGAAGTGTCACCCGAAGCGATCGAAGATCTGAACCAGATCGAGACGGTCGATCCGATCGAGTCTCTGCGGCAGCTGGCCGAAGAGGCCCGGCAAGTCGACGCCAAGCCGGCGAAGTAAGTTCATCAGCGGTGTGGTAGGCTCGCTAATTGTGCTGGGTATACATATTTACTGCGGATACATGAGTCACAGGGTGCAGACATCGTCATCTGGTCGATGGACGCGGACGGTTGTTGTGAGAAACTTACCTACGCGACTGGGCGGCTCACATGTCTCATCGACGGCTGGCCACCGTTCCTGGAAACACTCAGAGTGGAGCGGATCCAAGCATACGTGGAAAGGGTGCTTTGCCCAGAGAGACTTGCAGCGTGGCGCTTTCAACAGCTCGCCACGATCGCCCACCCCCTGATTGATTCGGTCGAGCCAGTATCTCAAGACGAATTTCGGATGGTGTGCCAGACCGCGGTCCAGCTGGGAGATGGCTGTTTACAACGCGGGTGCGGTGGTCCAGGTTTCCGAGTCATCGCACATTTCGAAGGCCACCGCGTCGACGCAAACACCTGGAGGGGTTCCGGCGACGGCGATGCCGTTTCAGATCGCATCGGCCAGCTGCTCCAGTGGGGCGGAATCCGTGAAGTCGCCGAGCAAGATTTTGCGATTCCCTTCAGTGAGGTCTGCAGCGACCGATATCGATGAACCGAAGCAACCGCTGTCACTCAACTTGCCTAATACAGTGCCGTCGCCAGTTTCCGCCGATATTCGCTCACGAGTTCGGAGCTTGCACCCAGCAGGTCGAAAATCTTGAGCATGGTTTCCTTGGCCGGACCCGACTCGTCCCGATTGGCTTGGATGAGCGCCAGGCAGATTTGCAGTGCTTCTTCGTGTTTGCCGCCCACGGCCAGCGCGTCGGCCAGTTTGAGCTGTAACTCGAAATTGTCCGGATCTGCCCCGGCGGCTTGGCGGGCTTCTTGAATGCCGCCGGCCTCTTCGGCCCCTTCGCGCAGGTCGAGCTGCGATTTGATCCGTTCGGCTTCGGGTTCAAGAAAGCCGCGTTCGGCCAAGGAGTCAACGATTCGGCGGCATTCGTCTTCGCGGTTCTGTGCGAGTAGCACCCTGGCCAGGTGAATCTTGATCTCATCGTTGTCAGGTTCGAGATGCGCCGCTTCGCGATAGGCACCTTCTGCCGCCTGGGGATCGGCGGCCTCGATCGATTGCCCCTTCTTGATCAACTCATCACTCGGCGAGGGAAGCACGCTGGCGAGCCATTCTCGGAGCTGCTCTTCGGGCAGCACCCCCATGAAATGATTGATCGGCTTGCCGTCGCTCAGAGCCACGACGAAGGGAATCGACTGGACGCCAAACGCGGCGGCGATTTGCTGTTCCTGGTCGATGTCGACCTTGACCAACACGAACCTGCCGGCATTTTCCTCCACGAGCTTTTCAAGCAGCGGCGCCAAGTGGCGGCACGGCTCGCACCACGGCGCCCAGAAGTCAACGACGACCGGCAACTCGCGCGAGCGTTCGATCACGTCGGCTTCGAACGTGGCTGCGGTTGTTTCAGTGATCCAAGGCGACGCTGAAGCCATTGAAGTGCCTTTGGCCCGTGGCGGTTGTTTATTGATTTTGGCTTGCACTCGCTGTGCAAAGTCTCCGCAACGTGCAGTCTAGGTCGTCGAGTCAGCAGGTTCAATTTACACGACCATCATTCGGCATCACTCCTGAGTCACGCTGGCGAGAGTCGACCGCCGCGTTGTCCAGCGAGGCGACGGATCCATTTTGAACCACCCAGCCCGATTCGCGGCGAACGTCGTCTTGGTTCGACAGCTGCCGGCTCGGAATGTTGCCAAAACTCAACAACTGCTGAGCCTGGCGGTTCGGGGCGGAATAGACCGAAATCGCAGGTCGGACGTGCTTTAAGACAATTCGCCCACATTGTCGGTTCGCATGGAGTGCCGTTTGCATCTGTCTGCCACAGCGCCGCGGTGCCATCGCAATCGCTGCGGGCGAACAGTCATTCCAACGCGAGGGCGACAGATGGACGTGGGAGCAGTCGGGGCAATTGGAGCCGGGGCAGCGGCTGGCGCGAGTCTCGCGGGAAGCACTGCAGCATCGGAAACGGGTGGGGCCACCGCACCAGCCGCAACGACGGTAGTCGGCGACACGCCCGTAACCAGCATCGAGCAGCTCAACGAGATCATCAGCGCCAACTTTCCCAATGGCCTGGAAGAACTCGGCGACCTGATGAAGGATCTCACCAGCGCCGACATTCTGTTCGCTCTCATCCTGGCAGCAGCCATGCAGAAGAAGGACGACGACGAATCAGGCGGCGGTGGCGCCTTGGGGCTGTTGGCAGGCTTGGCATTGGCCAGCGAACTGGGCCAATTGTTCTCATCGTCTCAAGCCGGAGTCGGCGGAATCTCAGGAGCCGAAGGAGCAGCCGGCGGTCAGCTCAATCTGCTGGCTTGAGTTCCAAGAGTTGACCAGCAACGCGCCCACCACGTGTGGTTCGTGAAATTGCCTGGGTTAGCGCCGACGGCCAAACCGGCTAGCTTGATGGAATGAAAACGGTCGGTTCTGCGCCTGTAGATTCTGCGTTCTGGGGCAATCGAGTCCCACTGCGCCTCCGCACAGATCGGGCCTCGTCTCGCATCGCGCTGTGTGCCCTGCTCTGGTGTATCTCGATTGTCTCCCTCGGATGCGCCGGCGAAGATGACCGTCAAGTCGCTCCAACCGCAGATCGATCATCCCAGGTTCCAGAGCAGACTGTGCCGCACGAAGTCTCAGGCGCCAAGGCGACAAACAACGAGAGGTTGCCGAGTCCAGCTGGAAGTGAAACGTATCCCCAGCGGCGCTATGGCCACTACACGCTGCCTGAGTGGCAGACGCGTCTGAAGTACTTGGACCCGCAGAGTCCAGACGCCGCAGCAGCAGTTGCGGGATTGATTGAGATCATCAACGACGACGACGTGGCGCCGTTCACGCGGCGGCAGGCTGCGCTCACGCTTGGGCGCATCGGCGAGGCAGCCGTCGAGGCGGTTCCGCACTTGGTCGCCTTGATGACCGACGAATCTGCAGATGAGGCGACTATCGTCTGGTCGATCAAAGCGCTCTCGCTGATGGGACCAGCGGCGCATGCTTCAACGCCAGCCTTGATTTCCACGTTGGAGAACCAGCGATCTCCGCTGGTGGCGCGGCAGGCATGTTTCGAAGCTCTGGGGCGAATTGGCGTCGCTCATCCAGACGTTTTGCCGGCTCTAATCCAAGTCCTCAGCGGTGCCCGGAAGATCCGCAACGACGAAACAACTGCGCTGCGCGGTGGTGCGGCCGATGCCGTCTCGCTCATCGGTCCGTCCGCGTCACCCGTTGTGCCGGCACTGATTCGTGCAACGGTCGACCCCAATGAAACAGTTCGCCGCAAAGTATTCGAAGCGCTAGAGAGCATGGGAGGCCGAGCCGACGTCGCCGTGCCGGCGATGGTCGAGGCCTTGATGTTCGATGAGTCCGCCGCCGTGCGTGACGCTGCAGAAGCCGCACTGGCAACGGCCGGTCCAGATGCCACGCTAGCCTTGAGAAAACTGTCGACCACTGATGACCCGGAACTCCGCTTACGCGCCGTCAGAGGCTTAAGACAGATGGGTGTCGCCGCCCGACCGGCGGAGAAGGACCTGTGGGCTGCGCTGCAGGACGCTGACGAAAAGGTGCGAATCGAAGCCGCCCAGGCACTCTCGAACATCTCCGCAACTCCTCAACAGATCGTGCCGGTCCTCGTCGAATGTCTGACAAGTCGACAGCGAACGGTCCGTCTGCGAGCGCACCGGCAGTTGGTTGGGATGGGAGAAGCCGCCCAAGCTGCCATCGGGCAACTCGAGCAACTCGCCAATCACGAGCGAGCCGATGTGCGGCGGCTGGCCGCCGAGACGCTTAGAAAGATTCGCGACGCGGCGGCACCGGCAGAGTAGCGCGTTACGCCCGATTCAGAGACTGTCGAGAGGAAAAATCGGACGCCGGATTTGGCGGAACGGCAGCAGAGACAAATCGCTGGTGCACGGACCGGGTGTGGCCACGCTGTAGCTGGCGACGGCGATCGGGTCGTAGGCGCGGCGATGCGCGACAGCCGCCTTCACGCCAATGACCGACAGCCTCTCGGGGTCGATTCCCTGGCTGCGCAGTTGCCCTAAATCGAACGGCGGCGTCTTGCGGCTGGTCAGCAGAATGCGAACGCCGCCGTGGCGGACAACGGCCGACGCTCCCATGTCGATGTGGATGCCGCTCATCGAAGCCAGGTGGCTGTTGCGGTCTTCCAACACGAAACGCCCGTCGCTGGTCGAAACAACCTCGACGACCAGTTCGAGCGGCCCGTCGGTCAACCGGCTCGACTTTCCCCCGATCGAGACGGCAACACGATCGCCCGCTGCATGTGATTGCAGCAGAGACACAGCATCCGCGTCGTTGATGACGACGGCCGAGTTGTCGACGTTGTGGTCGATCAATGCCTTGAGCACGGTCGTCGCATCGCCGGGCGCCCCGCCACCGATGTTGTCGGCCGGTTCGACGATCAGAATGGGTCCCTGGGCGGTCTCCGCGCGAGTGAGGATTTCCGGCAGTACCGCTTCCAGTGTCGGATCGGCACGATTGCCCGCCGCACGTTGAGCATGCGTGTAGTCGGCCAGCTCGACAACCTGCTGACGTGCTTTGTCGGCGTCTCCGAACGTGACAGCCGAGAACGACACGCCGGTGTCGCGGGTGTCGGCAAAAGAAAAGCCACCCATCACGTTGACGGCAAAGATCTCTTCATTGTCCCGTTCGATGTCGCGGGCCATTGTTTCGAGCGCACGCATCGGGTCGTCGTCGGTTCCGGTGCCGGTGGGTGGCCACATCACCGGCGGCTGTGCCCAAACGAAGCTCGGCCGCTTGCCTGTCGAGATGATTCGATCGAGCAACAAGGCGCCGTCCCGGGCGGCCTGGCAGGCGTCGGTATGCGGGTTGCACCGATAGGCGACGAACCCATCGGTCTGCTCGACGAACGACCGCGAGATGTTGCCATGCAGGTCAAGCACACCGCAAATGGGTGTTTGTTCCAAACCGCGCTGCTGTCGAATCCGGCCGACGACTTCGCCTTCCACGTCTGCAAACGACCCGCAGACCATCGCTCCGTGCAGGACCAAGAAGATGCCGTCGATCCCGTTTGGCAACTCGCGTTCGGCAGTAGCGCGGAACTCGCGCCAGAAGGTTTCGACGACGGCGTCGCTCACTGTCGCGCTCGGCGTTGCCCGCAAGTCGATCGCCGGTAGAAGCGTCCACCCAGACGCCTCGGCGATTTCGATGGCGCCTGCCAACGGCGAGCCGTCTCCTCGCGCAGACAACAACTCGTCGCCGCGACGCTGATCAAACGCCGCCAGAGCCGTCACGCCGTCCAGAAACGTGTGTGTCTCGTGAAACAGACCGGCGAGGAGAACGCGTTTCATAGTGCGGCGAGTTCGGAGGCGGTTACAGCACGCCATGAATTGTGCGCGCTCTAGCCCACCGGGGCGTTTGCAAACACGCGTTGGAAGTTGTCCCAGGCGACGCCGCCAAGCCGTCGGGCCATTTGTTCGAAGGCCGCACGGCGGACGTCCCACATCTCCAGCCGCTCAATCTGTTCCAGCCAGTCGCAGACCGACAACGTGCACAAGTCGTCGAGATCTGCCCGCGGCAATTCGACTTCTTCTTCGGTGAACCGGTCGCGATAAGTGTACGGTGGTTTGTCGAGAAATACTGTTTCGTCAAACGTCGGCCGGTGCATGGCGCAGAACAGATAGACGATGTGCTCGGCTCGTTCGCCAACCAGCCCGCGCAGTTCGCCGCGTCGTTCCAACGGCAGCGTGAAGCCCTGGAACATCTGCGTCCCGTAAATCGAGTGAAACAACCCGGCCCGGCACAGGTCTTCGCCGCAGCCCCACTTTTGCAGGTCGCGTTGGACTCCGGCGGCATGCGCCAAGTAGGTCTTACCCGAGTGCTCGACGTCGTCGGCGCCAATGTCTCTGAAAAAGTCGAGATACTGCTGAAACTGTGCGTCCATGGTTCTCTCGCCATGCAGGGCTGATTTCTCGCCTACGGTATCAGCACACTCGAGTGGTCGCAAATCGGGCCGTGGATGCGGGGTTCGCCTTAACGATCCACCGGCACTGCGAAGCTCATGTGCATCTCTGCATGACGCAGATGGAACTGGTTCCACTCGTCGACCGTCAGCCGCCCGATCACCGGATGCACTTCCCGGTGTGATTCATTCTTCAATCGTTCGATCGCGTGTTTCAGTACAGACAGTCCTTCCGCAGCGGGAGTCGCGTCTGGTTGCAACGCCGGGACGCTTCGCGGCACTTTGAATCCGGACGGCAGAGGCTTTGTCAGAAACTTGCGCTTTAGCAGCGGTCTCATGACCCAGCGCACCGGTGCCGCGAGCATGAAAGCGTTTCCGTCGATGCTCGTCTCAAACGCCTTGCCCAAGTGCGTCAAGATCTGGCCGAGCGACCAATTGCCCATCATTTGCACGTCCACGTCGCCTGCTGACAGTTTCTCGGCATCGGCCAACAGATCGTCGAGGGAGTCGTAGTGGAGTTGACGGCGGCCTTGGACGGTTTTGGTGTCGACGGTCATTGCCGGACTCCCTATGGCTTTGATGACGGTGCGAATTGCTTGAACGTTCCCGAATATGAGAATCATTCGTCGCCGCGCAAAAGTCAACTTGTTCTGCGCCGCGGCGGCCGCAAAATAACAGGCATAGCGCTACGCGCGCACGCAATTCACCCGCAAGCCGGGAGCCCATTGTGTCCGACTTCAAGGTTACCGAACTCGACGCCGACCTCGATTTCAGCCAACTCAGATACTGGGACGTCGTCATCATTGGAGCCGGTCCGGCGGGTCTGGCGGCCAGCCTGACCACGGCCCACCGCGGGTTAACCACGCTCGTCGTTGAAGCCAAAGACAAACCGGGCGGCCAGCCGCAGTTTCTCTACGCCGAAAAACGGATCGTCGACATTCCCGGGTTTCCGGACGGCATCAGCGGCGAAGAGCTCTCGTCCCGTACATACCGGCAGGCCGTCAACGCGCTGGTGCAGTTCCGCTTCAATGAAGAACTGGTGGCAATGGAAGATACCGATCAGGTTGAGAAGGAAGACACGCTCAAACGCGTCATCACCAGCAACGGCAGTTACCTGTGCCGCAAGGTGATTCTCGCCATCGGATTGCTGCACTTCCCTCGCAAGTTGTCGGTCCTGGACGAGCTGAACTCCAAGAAGGTCTACTACAAGATCCCCAAGATCGGCGACTACGAAGGCAGCCGCGTAGCCGTAGTCGGCGGGGGCGATTCGGCGCTGGACGCAGCCCACATGGTGCTCTCGCGTCACGGTAAAGTCGACCTCATCATTCGCGGCGAATCGCCGCGCGGCAAAGCCAGCACACTATCGCACATCCTCAATGGCGGCGCAACCATCCACACGCACGCGGAAATCACATCGGCCGAGTTTGCCGGCGACCGCATCCGGCTGTGCCTCACCAATGAGGACGAATTCGACTGTGATCTGGTGATCGTCCAAATCGGCTTCCTCTCTGCAAAGGAGACGTTCGAACGGCTCGACGTCCGCCTCAACGACGACGGCAGTATCGCCATCGATCCTTACTTCGAAACCAGCCGTCGCGGCATCTTCGCTATCGGCGACATTCACGGCGACATCAAGCTCATCACAGTGGCGTGGGCCGAAGGAATACAAGCGGCCATCTACGCTTTCAAGGAAATCACCAGTCCCTACTGGCTCAATGAAAAGCGTCTCCGCGACCACAAGATCACACTGATCGGCGAGAAGATCACCGAAGCCGCGACGGCAGCACACAAACGGTAGATGGCACAGCAGGAGGCGAGTCGGCGCAGTGGAGACTGGTCGTGTCTACTACGCGAGCGTGTCACGTCAGCCCGAGTTGCTGATGCTGGTTTTCGACCGAGGCCTGGTATCGTTCGAACGCGGTGTCGTCGCGGTGGCAACTCTGCCCGCGAAAGACCATGGCAAACGCCCGGCGATGTCGAGTTGGTGATCGATTCGGATCGGCCCGATGGATGGTCTCGCCATGATGCGCAACTAAGTCGCCGGGTTCGAGCCGCACGGCCTCTTCAAGCAACTCGTCCTGCGAACCGTAGTCGAGGATGCCCTGCGAGAACCCCAATACCGCGGTGCGACCGTGTGGCCGAATTCCATGTTTGTCCGAGCCGGGCACGTATCGCAGACAACCGTTCTCGTCGTCGACTGCGTCCAACGACAACCACATGGTGACGACGTGTGGCGGCTTGAGACAGAAGTAGAAATTGTCCTGGTGTGGCGGCGTGACGTGTTCGACGCCGGGCGGCTTGTTGAACCATTCAGGCTCTTGGGCCGTACAGGGTTCGCCAATGAGTTCTTCGGCCAACGCTACCCACCGCTGATTGTGGCGATAGGCGTCGAAAAACGGATCGCCCCCCATGTGTTGCAGCTGTTTGAGCGTCTCGGGCCGCGCCCGGTCGTGAAAGAAGGCATCGCTCTCCGGGAGCGACGGCACGACCTCGCGGATGTAGCGATCCAGTTCCGATCGCAATTCGGCCAGTTCGTGTTCCGGCATGAAGCTGCGAACCACGACGAATCCGTCACGGTCGAACCGGGATTGTGGTTTCGATTCAGACATCTTTTGCTCGCACACAACTTCCATTTCAATCGTGTGAGTAGGATACATCAATCGATGCTGATATGTTACCATGCAACGAGCGAAACCTGACTTTGTGGAGGCAATCATGGCCGGCACGATGCACCCACCGCAATCATCCAAGTGGCGGCATCCGTTCGTTTCGCGGCGGACGGCGATCCAAGCCGGCGCAATAGGACTGCTGGGACTGGGCAGCAATCATCTGCGCCCCCTGCGTGCCGCTGGCTCAGAAGACGAAACGTCCGGCAGCGGTACCGCCAAGTCGTGTATCTACATCTTCCTTTCCGGCGGATTGGCCCAACACGAGAGTTTCGATCTCAAGCCTGAGGCACCCGCAGAGATTCGCGGCGAGTTCAATCCAGTCGAAACCGCTACGCCAGGCATCAACATCTGCGAGCATCTGCCCGGTTTGGCACAGCGCAGCAATCAGTGGGGCATCGTGCGGTCGCTGACGCACCCCACCAATTCGCACACCATCGGCCACTTCTTCATGCTGACCGGCAGGTCAACCACGCCGCCCGGCTTCAAAGGAGACCGCAAACCGCGATCCAGCGATTGGCCGGCCATCGCCTCGGTGGTCGCCGATGCTGTCACGCCGCCAACCAACAATCTTCCACCGGCAATTGTGCTGCCCGAACGCCTCGTGCATTGGTCGGGTGGAGTGATTCCCGGCGCGTACGGCGGCTTGATGGGAGCCCAGCGCGATCCGTACTTCATCAAGGCCTCGCCTTACGGCGATCCGATGTGGCGCGGCGCGTATCCGGAGTACACGTTTCCCAATCAGAGCAAAAAGCCGCCCGCCAGCCCCGATGCACGTGTCTATCAAGCACCCAATCTCCGGCTGCCGGTCGAAATGAATCGCGGTCGGTTAGACACCAGGCTGCGGCTGCTGGACACGATTGATCGGCAACGCGCGCGTCTCGAACAAGCCGCGACACAGCAGGCGTGGGACCGCGAACGAGCGTCGGCCGCCTCGATGCTGGCCGATCCCAAAATCCGTGATGCGTTCGACGTCACGGGTGCCGACGAGGATGTGCAGCGCCGCTATGGCAAGAACAGTTTCGGCTGGTCGCTGCTGATGGCATTTCGACTGGTCGAAGCCGGCGTGCCGCTAGTCCAGGTGAATCTCGGGAACAACGAGACGTGGGACACCCACGGGAACGCGTTTCCGCGGTTCAAGGACAAACTGTTCCCTCCGACCGACCGCGCGCTGTGCGCGCTATTGGACAATCTCAGCGAAGTGGGACTGCTCGATTCGACGCTGATTGTGATGGCCGGCGAGTTCGGCCGAACTCCGAAACTCTCGACGCTCGCCGACTCATTTCACGGTCCCGGAAGAGATCACTGGGGCGCCGTGCAGTCGGTCTTCTTCGCCGGCGGTGGTATTCGCGGCGGAACGGTCGTCGGCTCATCCGACAAGACGGGCGGCTATCCCGAAGCCGCACCGCAAACTCCGGAAAACATGGCCGCCACCATCTATCATGCACTCGGCATCCCACACACGGCGTTCTGGAAAGATGATGTCGATCGGCCGCACCACATCTACCACGGCGAACCGATTCACGAGTTAATCTAATGGGCAGCCGATCTGAGGCGGCGACCACGGCCGCTCGGCCTACTCGTAGTCTTGCTCGCTGTCTGCCTTCGCCCCGAACGAAGCGCGAAATCCATCGACGGCCCCGGTCACGGTCTTCTCCGCACCCGTCAGTTTGAAGAAGTAGTTGCCCCCCTTCTTCGCGTGCAGGATGACGCCCAGCATGCGGGCGCCGGGCATCGGTTGGGTCTGCTGGCGAATGGGAGGGCCGATCGGCTTGTTGTACGTGCCGGCAATGTCGACCAGCACGTACTCTCCCAACGGCGACTCGCCGGACGTCTTCTTCGCCTTTCGGCCGCTGGCATCGAATTGCCCGATCCAACGTTGCAGGTTGGCATCGACGCCTCCGCCGCCCTGCGGACCGAAGTGGTAGATCACCAATTCCGCGGGGTCGGCATCGCCATCGGCCTGTGGGATTTCAAACTGGGCCTTGCGAAATCGGCGCTGGGCAGGCGATGGTTGGGTCTGCTTCCAGGTTTCGGGAATCGACAGTTCGAACGAGTCGATCTCGACCGATCGCGTCGCAGGTGCATCGTCCGCGGCTAAGAACGGAGCCGCGAATAGGATCAGGCATCCGCAGAAGAACAAACGGCAACTGGAAACGAGCATCGGTGAGTCCTTGTGGCACTGGCCTCTGAACGGTGTTTTCTTACGTGATGATCTAGTAGTCGACCTCGTCCAAAGTTGTGCGCTCCACCCGACGGGTAAGCGAAGCGCAAGTCGCCGCATCGTTACAGTCGGTGTGGCATGCCCTCACGAAGCGTGGGCATGTGGAGACATGGCGACGCGAGCGACGCCATGCCACCCGCCGCATTGAGGTGGACGTACCAATCAAGGTGAGGCCGGACTACTAGGCTGTGATGGTCGATTGTCTGTCATCAACACACGCTTTGCAACGTTTCAAAGGCCACTCCGGCCATCAGCATCGTCCCACGTGGCGTAGCACACGAACCCGAAGCGCCAGCGAGAGGATGAAGTTACGAGCATTTCTCTCCGGTGGCGCTATTGCGAACCGTGCGCCGACCTCAGGCCGACGCCAGCTTTCGCCACAGGCGTTCAAGCGTCTGCCGGCATTCGGCCGGCGGCGACTTCTCGGCATAAGCCAAGCCGGCGTAGAACTTGGCCAGTGGAACCGCCTCGCGACTGACCTCGTCGAAGAGGACATCCAGGGATTGAGCGAACTCCATCGGGGTCTGCTCGGGGCGTCGCCCCACCTGCCGCTCAATGGCCCAGGCCTGCAGTGCGTCAAAACTGTACCGCACCAGTTGAGCCAGCGACGCTCGGTCGGCCATCCCGCTGGTAAACGGATTGCGGAACGATGCGAACGGGGGCGGAGGTGCCCCCGCAGCTTTCGAATCCTCTTCGTCCTCTGCCTGTGATTCCTTGCGGCGTCCGCCAAACAGGTTGTTCCAGAATTCGGCCCAAGCCTTGTGCAGGGCGGCAAGCGCCGCGCTGATCTGCGCCCAGTTGCGAATCACAAGATACAAGGCAATCACCGCCAACAGCCCGTAGATCACCCACTTGATGATTTTGGCCAACGCATCGACGGCACTGCCGCTGGGGTTGGCCGAAGGCGGCTCGGGTGGTGTCGCGTTGGCCTCTTGCTCCGCCTCGCCACCGTCGCGCTTCTCGCCGTTCCCTTCCTTTGCCTGCTTAGCCTCTGCTTCACCGGCCTCACCTTTCTGCTGCGACTCGCCCGATGACTGCTTGCCTTGTTCTCCCTTTTTCTCTCCCTGCCCTTTGCCCGAACTGTCACCCTGCCCGCCGGACTTGTCTTTCGAGTCGCTTTGGCCTTTCGTATTGCCGGCGGCCGCTTCGCCTTCGGCTTCTGCGGCTTGACGGTCGTCGCCTTGTTGCTCGTCGGCTTGCTTCTGAGAGTTGCCCGCGCCTCCTTGCGGCTCGGCTTCGTCATCTTCGCCGCGGTTGTCGCCTTCTCCCTCACCGGCGCCATCCCGCAGCAAGGCGAACTTCGATGCCTCGCGTGAGAACGAATCGATGCGTTCGGTCACCGCCGAAAGGGCTCCGTCGGGACGCGGCAAGAGCAGACAGACCAGTAAGATCGCCACGATCAAGCCGGTCCCCATGCCGATCCAGCTTCCTGTCATCGCTGCCGGCATCTGCAACCGCCGCTGCCGCAGGTACCGCCGCAAGCCGAGAAAGCTTGTCGTCAGCAGCAACCCCAAGCCGGCGGCGACGTACACCCACAACAATTGAAATCCGAATTGCCGAGCAGCCTCGCGCTGGATGAACAGCTGCCCGATACCAAACAGCGGCAGGGCCGCAAGTGAGAAGTAGACGACCCACAGCCCGGGCGAGTGCGGCCGATTCGCGTCTTTGGAGGCGTTGAGCAGGAGACGTTGCCACCAGGCCACTTTGCGCTGGGCCGGTTCGTCGATCGAATCGGCCGATCGCCCCTGGGCCACGGCGGCTGTGGCTTCTTCATCGAAGCCGGCCACTTGCAACAGCCCTTGGCCCGAGGCGTCCTGGCTGTCGTCGATGAGCGTGCAGTCCCAAGTCAGCTTGTTCGCACACCACCAAATGATGCCCAGCAGCATCCAAGCACCGAACACGGCATCGACGAACCGCGCGCTCACAAACGCCGTGGCAATGCCCAGAGCCAAGCCATAGGCGGCGGCGTACTCCTTGCCTTGCTCGATCCCGATGCGGGCCACCAGGACCGAAGCCAGGACGAACCAGAAGATGATCCACCGCAGCCGCGTTTCGAACTGGCCCGAGTACAACACTTCCAGCAGGAAGAAGGCCAGACTGCCGACCAGCACCATGATCAGCACCGGGCTGACGGCGATCGCCATGTAGTCGGCAGGCGTCTTGTCCAACTTGCTGCGGGCCATTCAGTTCACCCTTGCGGGGATGTTATGGATCGCTGTCTTCGGGAAAGTACAGATCGCCCTCGCTGATGTCGGGAATCCCGACAACCAGCACCCGCATCCGCCCGCGGGCACCATGCACGACACCTGGCGGAATGTGGACGATCGAACCGGCCTTCACAGCGTGTTCGGCGCCGTCGAGCACAACCGTCCCTTCCCCTTCCAGCACGTAATACAGCTCGGTCGCAACCTTGTGGTAGTGCTCCTTCGCGCCGTCGATGTCGACGGCGTGCGCCCACGCCGCTACGTCTGTGTCTCACCGACTGATCAACAGATGCCGCCACCCGCATGTGCTCCGTTCGCGCGGCGCCGACGTTTCGTGGCGGATCAGCACGCGGCCCGATGTGGCGGAACTCATCGCTTCGAGACTCCCTGAAAATCGCAGCAGCTGACGGCTGCTCGGGTTCACCGTCGATGATAGCATACACCCACCGCTCGCGCTCGACGACACTCGTTACCGAAGGCCGTTCCATGCTTACTTCCCCATTCCGTATCATTGACTTGAGCGTCCCCCTACAGCATGCAGCCGTCAGCGAACCCTCGCCCGCCAAGATCCACTACGTCAGACACGACGGCGAGGGTTGCGAACAGATGCAGCGGTCGTTCGGTGTGCAGCCGGAAGACCTCGTCTACTCCGACGGCCAAGGCTGGGCCGTCGAAGAGATCCAAGCAATCACACACACCGGCACCCACGTCGATGCCCCGTATCACTACGCAGCCACATCGGAAGGCAAACCGGCCCGGCGGATTGACGAAGTGCCGTTGGAGTGGTGCTTCGCCCCGGGAGTGGTCCTCGACATGCGCCACAAATCCAGCGGCGAGGAGATCACCACCGACGACTTGCAGGCCGCCCTCGACAAGATCGAATACGAGCTGCAGCCGCTGGATATCGTGATGCTGCAAACCGGCGCCGATGCCCGGCTGTCATCACTCGACTATTTCCAACAACCGGGCCTGTGCCGCGAAGGCGTGTTGTGGCTGGTCGAACGCGGCGTGAAGGTGATCGGCATCGACGCCTACACGCTCGACCGCCCGTTTGCGAGCATGGTGGAAGACTACAAACGAACCGGCGACGGCCACCACATCTGGCCCGCCCACTTCGCCGGCATCACTCGCGAGTACTGCCAAATCGAGAAGCTGGCCAACCTCGACCAACTCCCCCGCCCCCACGGCTTCTACGTCTCCTGTCTGCCGGTCAAAATCAAAGCCGCCAGCGCCGGCTGGTGCCGGGCGGTGGCGCTGGTGCCGGAGGAGTGATGCTCGTCAAGAAACCAACATTGGGTGCCATTGGCGGCTTGGTCCGCCAGTGTGAGAGGAGTGCGAGTCTCGAATTGTTGTGTGAGATAGTGTGCTTCACCCGTTTCCGGTGGCCGGTCATGATGGCGAACTTACCTCTTCATCGCACTGGCGGACAAGCCGCCAGTGGCACCCAGAACGAGCCGAATGTGCCATGAAGTCCCAAACCGAGTACCTCAAGTTCAACGTCCCTGCCCGGATGGGGTTTGTGAACATCACGCCACAGGTTGAAGAAACCGTGGCCCAGAGTGGAGTGCAAGAAGGGCTTGTGCTCGTCAATGCCATGCACATCACGGCCAGCGTGTTCATCAACGACGATGAGCCGGGGTTGCACGAGGATTACCAAGCATGGCTCGAGGGTCTGGCACCGTTTGACGAATCGCCCGTGCGGTACGCTCACAACCGGACCGGCGAAGACAACGCCGACGCCCACATGAAGAGGCAGGTCATGGGGCGAGAAGTGGTGGTGGCCATCACCGACGGCAAACTCGACTTCGGTCCCTGGGAGCAAATCTTCTACGGCGAGTTCGACGGCCGCAGGCCGAAGCGGGTGTTGGTGAAGGTGATTGGGGAATGACTCCAATGTTTACTTCAGTACATAAGCGAAGGTGTGGCTTCTTTTTGGAGATGCGGATGTGCTGCACATTTTAGAGAGGGCGATGCGTCGTGACGGGTGACCCTGACGGGCTTGCGATTCTGGAGAAGCTTTCGGAATTCCCGTCAGCTCGCATCCGGTACATCCCCGATGCAGACCCCGATTCGATTCCCTCGGTTGGACCCTGCCTCGTGTTCTTGATGGCGTTCTGGAGTGGACCGTCGGTGAGGGGGTTCTCCAATTTAACCAAAGCCCTCAACGACATAGGAACCGATGACCTTGAGTTGGTCGTCGTGGATGTGGATGGTTCACCGGACCTATACCAGTTGCCTGAGATCAAGGCACTCTTTGGCGAGGTGGTCCGATCGCCGCGGGGAGTCGGAGAAGTGGCGTTCTGTCGAGATGGTCAACCGGTTCGCGCAGCGATCATCGGGAGTGACGACCGTCCGCGGGATTACGAATCGAGCGCGAAGGAGTTTCTCTCATCGTGCGGTATCGGGTGAGAAGGAACCGACAATGTGCAGGACTTTGCAGACGGTCCGTGACAGCGGAAACGTCACGTGGAATCGGACGGCAATTCGTCAAATCCGCTATCGAACAGTGCCTGCAGGTCAGCATTGTTCGAATCAGATACGGCCGCTTCAATCCGTTTACGCACATCCGGCACGTCGCGACACCAGGCGACTGAGCGGAGGGCGTCGGGGGCGGCGCGGTGGTCGCTGCGGATCAGTTCCAACAAGAACTCGTTGGCTTCGGGCAGCCGCAGTAGTGAGATGCAGGTCAACAGGGTTGCTGCCGTGGGTGATCCGCGGCGTTTCATCCAACATTCCCGCAGTGGCTCGAGAGCCTCGGGCAGGCGCGATTCGCCGAGGGCCAACGCCGCTTCTTCGCACAGGTCTTGGTTGTCAGACGAGAGCAGCCGCGTGAGGAATTCGACGGCACCCGCATCGGCGATCGTCAGCATCGCGGCGCAGCATTCACCGATGACTTCCGGTTTGGGGTCGCCGGTGAGGATCTTCAGCCGTAACAACGATTCGGCTTCTTCGCAGGGAACCTGGCCGATCGCCCGGGCGGCGCCGCTGCGGGCCACGATGCAGGGATCGACCAGCAACTCGGCGAGATAGTTCAGCACCTTTGCCGGCCGGGCGGTGCCGACCATGCCCATGGCACAGCCGGCCCGCACGTTGGCCGCCGTGTCTTCCGTACGGCCCCAAGCCGGTTCGTGTTGTTCGTAACCGATTCCCGCCTCGTAAAAGTCGAACTCGTCGTGGTCGAGCTTCACCAGCGCATCAACAATCGCCGTCTTCCCCGCGCAGGTGGGATCGCTGTCGATGGGATCGTGCAGCAACCGCTGATAGGCCCCGAGCAAGTCGGCAAAAAACTCGTTGCTGCCCGCTTTGCCGATCTTCTCGGCCGCCCGAGCGACCACGTGGTTGGATTTCGCCCGAAGTGCATCGCGGAGTGTCTCGGCGGCACTCGCCGGATCGAAATCGTCCCCCAGCGCAAAGAGTTCTGCGAGCCGGTCGTCGTCTGATTTCCGCTTAGCCACGGCAACCACGCCTCATTGAATCACGTAGTTCCTTTTGAACCACGGAGACTTGGAGGAACCGAAGGCAGACAACAAGTTCGGGACGGACCGGGCGTGTTCTTCTCTGTGTCTCCGTGTCTCTGTGGTTAACCCAGCCAGCACATCCAACTCAAAGCTTCAAATGCTCAATGGCCTCGGCGGCCGACACGATGTAGCTGATGTAGAACGGCCCGAATTCGGCGTAGCGGGCTGAAGCCGTGTCGAACCGCATCGTGTAGACGATCTCTTTGATGTGCTCCGGTGCGCGGCCCCAGAGTGTCACGCCCCATTCCCAATCGTCGAAACCGGTGGATGCGGTGATCAGCTGCGAGACTCGGCCGGCGAACTTGATGCCTGACGTGGCATGTTCGGACATCATCGCCGAGCGGCTGCTGAACGGCTCCATATACCAGTTCGCCTGCGGGTCGCGGATCTTGTTCATGGGGTAAAAGCAGGTGACCGGCAGCGGCGGGAAGTCCGGATACAGCCGCTGCTGGTTCATCATTGGCAGCCGTTGTTTGTAGGCGTTGATCTTGGCCTCGTAGGCGGGGTCGGAGGGATCGGTGCCGTCCAGCCGGAGCTTTTCGCCGTATTGTTCGATGGTGGGAACGTACTCCGAGACTTCGCTGATGGAGACGAACGAATAGCTCGGCTCAAGCGCCGGTCCGATCGGGCAGGCGCGGATGGCTTGCTGCACCGAGTCGATGACCAGCGGATCGGGGTCCATCATCATCAAACCCAGATCGGCCCGGTGACCTGACACGATCGAAGCCTGCAGCCGCTCCGGCGCGCCCTCGCGCTGGGGGTCGAGAATCTTCGTCAATGCGGCTTTGCCTGCGGCCCGCGTGTTCTCATCCAGCGCATTCAATTCGCTCTGCCGGACGTCGTAATACAAATGCAGGCAGTGCCAACCTTCAGTCATGCGAATGGTGGGGTCGGGCTGCGGTCCGGCAGCGTGCTGTGGTCGATTCACGAGTTTGCTTGCTCCTGGGTCAGCCGTTGTGGTTCGATTCAGTCATACTTTGTTTCCCGCCCCATCTTATGAAGCGCCACGATGAATCGGCAAGAACGCCGAGACCCTCGACGCGAGCCCCGTAGTGTGGGCATCGCGCACCACGAATGCCACGTGTGTTCGTTTCGGCTGGTGGGCGGTGCCCACGCTACCTGACTTATCGCCCAGCCGCTTCGGCCGTCGGAATCGCACGAACCTGCAGCCGTTTCTCGCTCCATCGCAGCGCGTCGGCTACTTCTCGCGGATAGGTCCAACCGCCGGCGCTTTCCTGATAGATGCGGACATTCGATCGCTCGGCGGCCATCGCGACCGCTTGAGGAGTGTCGAGTACACGAAGCACGTTCAAAAACGTTGGGCCGGTCTGATGCGACTCGGGCAGATGCCACAAGTCGACGCGTTTGACCTCGGGCTCGAACAGCGATGCATACAGCACGAGGCCTGCCATCTGTCGTTCTCCCTGCATCCACAGCGGTACGTCCTGCATGCCCGGCAGTAATCGCAACGTCTGTGCGGCGCGGCGGACATCCCAGACGCGCATGCCGTCGAGCGATTGGCCCAGCAGCATGAATCGCCGGCGGATCTGGATCTGTTTGCGTTCGTCTTGGTTCCAGGCCGTGGGACCGACGCCCCGGGGCGCGACGTAGGCCATGCCCCATTTGAAATTGGCGAACATCTGCTTTGTTTCATCGAATGCTGCAGCATCTGCGGCAGGCAGCTGTTCGCCTGCCAGCTGGTCCGCGAATCCGACCTGCATGGCGGCCAGAAACTCGGTCCAGTCCTGTTCGTCTAACGCGTTTAGCACGACAAGTTCGAGGTCGGACGGTTGCAAGCCGGCTCGATGTGCCAGGTACAGTCGCAGAGCGATGTGCTGCTGGCTTTCGAAGTCGTACGCGGAGAAGTGAATGCCGTTGCTCTCGGCGGAGAACACTTTATTCGGTACGGAAGCGGTTTCAGTCGGCCAGCCGCGGAAGCACTTCTCGCGGAGTGCTGCGCGCCACTCGTCTCGCCGCGACTCCCAGTCTGAAGCGGATGCTGGCACAACGGGCGGCTGCGCTGGTTGGGTGAAGGTCTCGTCGATTGTTGTGTTGCGTTCGTCGCCCGGCAGTGTGTTGAACACTTTGAGTTGTTCGGGTTCGAAGAACTTGACGGCCGTGGTTTCGATCAGTGCGTCGTCCTGCTTGAGGAAACGGTTCATCCAGTGGAAGGCCGAGGTGCGGAGTTGCTGCGTGTCGCTGTGCGGGCCTTCGGTGATGTTGAGTCCGATGTTCTCGACGGCGCCTGCCAACTCGTACAGGCGGCGGACTTTGTTGTAGACGTCGACCACGCCGTCGAGCGGAAAGATCGTGTCTTTGTCGCTGTTGGAGATCAACAGCGGCCGCGGTGCGACCAGCGCCGCCACCATGGGGAAGTCCCAGCGGTACGTATTGACGTGGTACATGCAATCACAGTGGCCTTCGACGCAGCCGTCGACGACGTGGTTCTTCAAACTGGTAATGCCGGCGACCGGCACGGCGGCTTTGATGCGGTCATCGAGAGCGGCAACCCACCAGCTATAGGCCCCGCCGCCCGAGCGCCCGGTGACGCCGATGCGCTCGGCATCGACTTCCGCCCGCGTTTCGAGGTAGTCGAGGGCGCGAATGCAATTCCAGGCTTCCACGCCCGCCGGCGAGTAACCCCGAGCGTTCCACCACCAGCGATTGTGCCGATACGTCCCGTGGTGAATGCCTTCGATCTCGCCCAACTGCAACGTGTCGATGCTCAGGCACACGTAGCCGTTGCGTGCGAACCACGAACCGTGATGGTGGTAGTGCACCTTGTTTCCGAAGCTCACGCCATCCTTCTTCACCCGGCCATGCCCACAGACGTAGAGAATCGTCGGCGCTGGCTGGGAAGTATCCTTCGGCAGATACAAATTGCCCGTCACGTACAGCCCCGGTCGCGCCTGAAAGTGGAGTTTTTCGACGGTGAACTCAGGATGTTGGACCGTACCGGTGGTCTGTGGTTCAAGCGGCGTTTTGTCCGGCAGCGGATCGAGCCCCAGCATCTCGAAGAGTTGCCGGCGATACTCTCCTCGCCAGGCAAGCCAGTCGTCCCAGGAGTCAATGTCCGCCAGGCACTCGTCGGTCAATCGCTGGGTTTCAGCGCGAAAATACTCGGCGATCATCGCGTCGCCGCGGGTGGTGTCGAGCGGTTCCGCGGTTTCGTTCGTTGGCTCATCAGCCAGCGCGGTTACCGCAAGGAGGAGGCATGCAGCGAACGCCGATACAAAGGGTCGATTCACAGTTGTATCTCCGGAAGCGAAAACGATACGAGGGTCCGCAGATTGACGCAGATTGCACAGATAAGAATCTGCGCCCGTCTGCGAAATTTGAGGACCCTTTTCTGCGGTGGTTGGGTGGCGCGGGTGAAAAGATCGCTCACGACATGCAAATCCCGCCGCAGACGTTGTAGGCCTGGCCGGTGACCATGCGGGCGTCGTCGCTGGCGAGGTAGACGGCCATGGGCGAGATGTCTTCAGGATCGAGGCGGCCGCCGATCGGGGTTTGCTTCGCCTCGTGTGCTGCAACATCGCGGCCGAGGCGCCCGGCGTCGTATTCAATGCGGCGATCGTTCATCAAGGTTTTGACCGGACCGGGACAGATGCAGTTGACGGTGATTCCGTCACCGGCCACTTCTTGGGCAAGCGTGCGCATCAGTCCCAGCACGCCGTGCTTGCTCGCCGCGTAGGCGGCTCCATGGAAACTGCCCAGACGGCTGTTGATTGAGGCCACGGTAATGATGCGTCCCGACTTGCGGGCGAGCATGTCCGGCAGCACTGCCTTCGACAGCAGGTAAGGTGCGGTCAGGTTGATCGCCAGCGACTGGTCCCAGAAGTCGGTGTCGAATTCGACCACCGGCTTGGGGTTGGAACTGCTGCCGAGTCCTGAGTTGTTGACGAGGATGTCGAGCGGGCCGAGTTGCTCTTTCACATCGGCGGCGAGTTTGGCTGGGACCGAACGGTCGCTTAGGTCGGCACAAAAGGCGATGGCTTGGCTGCCGGCTTGCTTGATTTCGGCAGCGACGCTGTCGATTTCTGACTGCGTGCGTGCTGCCACGGCGACCTTCGCGCCTTCGCTCGCCAACGCCTGCGCAATTGCCCTGCCGATGCCTCTGCCGGCGCCTGTGACCAATGCCACCCGGTTCTGCAACTTTGCCATCTGCTTGTGACCTCTCTAGAATCGCTTCTGCTTCGCGCCGCCGCGGATTGTTCGCAAGGGAAGCATTCTACCTCTCGAACGCACCCAGCCCAAGCTGCTGCTTGACGTCTAAGACGAATCATGCCGCTGAAGATTGAAATCAAACAACAGTCATCGATTCCGCTGGAGGTCGATACCATCCGGCTGGAGGCGGTGCGCACGCAGACGAATGAAGAAGTCAGATCCACGCTGATACAGCACGGCAACAAACAGGTGCCGCTCGGCGAGTTCTTCGACATTTCGGGCTCCGCTGCGGAGGACAATGAGCTGGTGTGGGCCGGTGATTGCTCCCGGGTGAAGTTGATCGGAACGCATCTCAGCGTCGGCCGGATTACGGTCGATGGCGACGCCGGCATGCACATTGGTGCGGAAATGACCGGCGGCGAGATTGTTGTCCGCGGGAACGCCGGAGATTGGGTCGGAGCCGAGATGCATGGCGGACGCATCCACGTGCATGGCAACGCGGGCCACCTGGTGGGGGCGGTCTATCGCGGCGGCCGACGCGGGATGACCGGTGGCGAAATCCTCATCGATGGCGACGCCGGCAACGAAATCGGACACACGATGCGGCGCGGCACGATTGCCATCGGCGGTCGCAGCGGCGATGCACCGGGATTCTCGATGCTGGCCGGATCGATCCTGTTGTTCGGCGAGACGGGCATTCGTCCCGGAGCCGGCATGCGCAGGGGGACGATCGGGTTGATGGGCTCGGTGCCACCACCCGACATGTTGCCGACGTTCAAACTAGCGTCCATCTACAAGCCTGTGTTTATGAGGATCTACTGCAGCCATCTGCAGTCAGTGGGATTCCCAATCCCGGATGATTGTCTGGATGCCAGCTACCGTCGCTATTGCGGCGACTTTCTGGAAGACGGCAAGGGAGAGATTCTCGTTCGCGATTCGTAAACTAGGGATTGTCTTCCAGCGCGAGAGCATTGGTGCGTGCGAGCACGCACCCTACAAATCTACCGGCCTGCCTGCGTCAAACAAATTATGTCTGTAACCGACGTCACACAGCACGTGAGGCTGAACATCGCAAGCCGATTGTGCGAGTCGGCCGAGCTCTATCCGTTTCAACGCGCGGTGGTGTACCCGGCGGGTCGCGATTGGCTGGGTCGGGCGACGTACTCGCAATTGACGTTTCGGCAGCTCGACGAAGAGACCGACCGGTTGGCGCGGGGCCTGCGCGAGATGGGCATCGAGCCAGGGATGAGACTCGTGCTGGCTGTGCCGCCCAGCCTGGAGTTTATCGCGCTGACGTTCGCGTTGTTCAAAGCGGGTGCGGTGATCGTGCTGATCGACCCGGGCATGGGCCGCACCAACATCTTTCACTGTCTGGAGGAAGTCGATCCTGAAGGGTTTGTCGCCATCCCGGTCGTCCACTTGATTCGTATCCTGAAACGGCGCCGCTTGCCGCGCGCGCGATTCAACGTCACCGTCGGTCGCAGCCGGATTCGAACGGGCAAGTCCTATCGCGAGCTGTTGGGGGGCGAGTGGACGCCGTTTGAAATGACCGATACCGCAGCCACCGACCCGGCGGCCATCATCTTTACCAGCGGCAGCACGGGGCCGCCGAAGGGAGTTCTGTATGAACACGGGATGTTCAACGCGCAGGTCGATCTGATTCGGGAGATGTACGACATTCAGCCGGGCGAAATCGATCTGCCCGGGTTTCCCTTGTTCGCGCTGTTTAATGCTGCCATGGGTGCCACGACCGTCGTCCCCGACATGAACCCGACGCGGCCGGCTGACGTCGATGCGGCAAAGATCGTCGAGACCATTAACAATCAGGGCGTGACGCAGGCATTTGGATCGCCCGCCATGTGGAATAACGTCGGCCGCTACTGCGAAGAGCGGGCAATCGAATTCCCGTCGTTGCGGCGCGTGCTCTCTGCGGGTGCACCAGTGCCGATCCACGTGCTGCAGCGAATGCTGAAGACGCTGAGCAATCCGGCGGCGGACATTCATACGCCGTATGGGGCGACCGAGTCGCTGCCGGTCTGCTCGATCTCAGGTCGGGAAGTGCTCGAGCGGACAGCCGAGCAGACGCGAACGGGGGCAGGAACGTGCGTGGGCCGCCGATTTCCCCAGATTTCGGTTCGGATTGTTCGCATCACCGACGAGCCGATTGCCACGCTGGACGAGGCGGAGTTGCTGCCTGCCGGCGAGATTGGCGAGATCATAGTTCGCGGCCCAAGCGCCACCCGCGAGTACTACCTAAAGCCTGAGGCGACGGCCCGGGCCAAAATCGCCGACGGCGATTCGTTCTGGCATCGAATGGGAGACGTCGGGTACCTGGATGACGAAGGGCATCTGTGGTTCTGCGGCCGAAAGTCGCACATCGTCGAAACCCAATCAGGCCAAATGTTTACGGAACCGTGCGAGGCGATTTTCAACGAGCATCCCCGCGTCTATCGCAGTGCCTTGGTCGGCGTTGGAGCCAAACCGGAACAGAGGCCGGTGGTGATCGTCGAGCCGGAGAAAGGCCAGTTTCCGGCCGCACAACAAGCCCGGTCGACCTTCGTTTCTGAACTGCAACAAATCGCCGCGGCCCATCCTTTGACTGCCGAAATCGAGACGTTCCTGTTCCACAAGTCGCTGCCGGTCGACACGCGGCACAACGTGAAGATCCGCCGGGAGCAGTTAGCCCCGTGGGCGGAAAGAGAAATTTCTTGAAAATCTCGAAAAATGGGCGAACCTTTTGAATACAATACCCGTCTTCGGTCGTAGAGGGGATTGTAGGAGCGTTCATCACGCTCCCGGTCTTTCCACACATTCCACACTAACGGCTTAGGCAGGGAGCCAGCACAGCTTCCAGATTTCACCTGCCCAATCGGTTTCCTTTGGGACTGCGGGGTGCCGCAGGAGGTAGAGCGATGCGTAAGCAACAAAACATCGGTTCCGTCGTTCGATTCCATGCCGGAAATATTACCGGAATGGTACGCAACGCGGACGGTGTGCATCGCCCGGCGCTCATGAAAAGTCCCGGTCTTGGGAAACACTCGTCCGCTACGCGCGAACGGCTGACGTATAGGACAGATTGTCCGGATACGTGGCCAGGCGGTTCGGTCTTAGAGACCGAACTAGCGGAGACGCCGGAATCATTTCCGGCGACGGCGCGTACTGCGGGGGATCCTCCAGCCGCTATATGGGCATCGCTCGTCTTGACCAGAGCGATGTCCAGCTAAACGGCCCGAGTGATCCCGGACGTCGAGCTCAGGCTTGATTGACGGTAACTCAGTCTGAGCAACGTCTTCCGCAGCCGTGCCGAGTGGCCGGATGAACGTATTTCATCCGATCCACCGACCTGCGGTCGCCGCGACGTTTGGTCCATTGTGACCACCGCATGACGAGAGTGTTTTGCAAGACAACGATCAGGCCTGACCAGGAAGTCACAGGCATGTCAATTGACAAGGGAACCGACGCAATGGACGAGATGCTGCTAATCGAACTGGTAACGCGGGCCCAGTCTGGTGACCGCGAGGCTTTCGGCGAACTGGCTGCGCACTTCGACTCGACGGTGTTCGCGATCGCGCTGCGTCGGCTGCGCAACCGGTCTGAAGCGCGTGAAGCGACGCAAGACATCCTCGTACAGGCGATGCGCAAGCTGCCTCAGCTGCGTGAGCCGGAGCGATTCGCCGGTTGGCTGCGGCGTGTAGCCGTGCGGATGTCGATCAACCGGGCCGTGCGTCGGCCCAACGAGTCGGTCCGCAGTCCCGATACGTTCGGCGCGCTGAAGAGCAACCCGCAAACGCCGTTGGACAACCTGTTGCGAACCGAGCAGATGACGCAGGTTCGCGGAGGCCTGTCGCGACTGCGCGATCTGGACCGGCGTACGCTGGTCGCGTTTTACTTCGAAGGTCGTTCGCTCAAGGAGATGAGCGACGACTTCGCCAGCCCGATCGGTACGATCAAGCGACGGCTGCACACGGCGCGGAACCGGCTGCGGGATGAACTGGCAGCCATGCAGCCCGTGTAGGCCTGGCCGGGCGCACTTTGTTTTGTCGACGTCTAAGGGAGCACGCGAAGGATCCGCGTGCTCCCTTTTTTCGATTCACTCGCTGCATTTTGCCCATGCATGACAATCGTATCGGTATCGAAGTCGACGGCCGATGACGTGAGGCTCACAATGTCCGTCTCGTCCCTAGACATCTGGCTCGCGTGCGAAGTGGGTGTTACGATGGAATGAGAGCAGTTTACGAATCACGGTGACCGGTTCCGGCTCCTCGGACGGCATCGAAGCACCAAACCGCGTTCGACGCGGGCACGTATACGCTCCGCTCGGAGCTCCTCGGCACTTCCCGGACTCACGAAAGACTGCCTGCCATGCTGCCCACACAGGCCGTTGGGATCGACCTTGGTACAACCTATTCTTCGATCGCCCATCTGAATCAGCACGGCGAACCGGTGACCATCGCCAATGCAGAAGGCGAATTCTCGACGCCGTCGGTAGTGCTCTGCGACGGCGAGGATACCGTGGTTGGCACCGAAGCCTTGCGAAACGCCATCGTGGCCCCCGACCGGGTGGTGCAAAATTCCAAACGCTTCATGGGCGATGCCTCCAAACATTGGGAGATTGACGGGCGAGAGTACACACCGGGCGACATTGCCGTTCTGATTCTGAAGAAGCTTATCAGCGACGCCCAGCAAACCATCGGTCCCATCGATCGCGCCGTGATTACGGTCCCGGCGCAGTTTGGCGACGAGCAGCGACGAGCGACGATTGAAGCAGGCCAAAAAGCCGGCCTGAACCGAGTGGATATCATCAACGAGCCGGTCGCGGCGGCGTTGTGCTATGTATTGGGAACCGAAGGTCTGTGGTTTGCCGAGTTGGCCGACGAACAGAAGATTCTGGTATACGATCTGGGCGGCGGCACGTTCGACCTTTCACTGGTGCGGTATCGCAAGAATGAAGTCAGCGTGATACTCAGCAGCGGCGATTTGACGTTGGGCGGCATCGATTGGAATCGCAAGCTGGAAACGGCCATCGCGCGGCAATTCTTCAAGCAATTCAAACAGGACCCGTTGAAAGACCCGTCCAGCCGGCAGTTTTTGGCACTCGAGGTGGAGCAGGCAAAACGCAGCCTGTCTGTGCGTCCGAAGGCGGCATTGACCTGCCAACACGCCGGAAACCGCAAGCTGTATCACGTTGCCCAGGAGCAGTTCGAAAAGATCACCAAGCCGCTCGTCGAGCGCACGTTGGATGTCACCCAGCGGATGTTGAAGGACAACAAGATGGGCTGGGCCCACGTCGACGCCGTGTTGACCGTGGGGGGCGCTTCGAGGATGCCCATGATCCGCAATGCCTTGAAGGCGATGAGCGGACGCACGTTGAACACGACGTTGTCGCCGGATCAATCGATTGCGCACGGGGCGACCTACTATGCCGGCATGTTGCTCTCAAACGATAAGTTCGCCCAGTCGATTCTGGACGGGGCAGCCAACAAGCGCCTGGCGGGTGTGCGGCAGCAGAGTGTGACCGCACGGGGGTTAGGTGTGCTGGTTCGCGATCCGACGACCGATCGCCGTGTGCCGCGATATCTGATCGAACCCAACACGCCGCTCCCCGCCGAGGCCACCGAGACCTACGGCACCGTAGTCGAAGATCAGCGAAAAATCAGGCTGTACGTGCTGGAAAGCGGACCGACGGCAGACGATCTCCCCGTCGCATTGGGCGAATGTGTGGTCGATGACCTGCCGGCCAATTTACCCGAGGAGTCGCGAGTTGCAGTGACCATCAGCTACGACGCTTCGGCACGAGTACACGTAACCGCGCGCGAAGTGAAGAGTGGCAAGCAGGCGACGACCGAAATTATTCGTCAGGAAAACGTCATTCCGCAACTCGAGACGCGTCCGGTTCCTCAAGCGCCGCCCCCTCGCCCGAGCGAATTGGCAGTCAAAGCGCCACGAAAGGCCGTTGAAAAGACTCCAGCTGCCGACGCACCATCTCTTCCGCCGAAGAGCCACCCTGCGGAAAAGCCTCAGCCCACCAAGGCCGAACCACAGGCTGCCGAAAGCGGTGACTTCCCGCAAGCGCTTTGCAATCAGTGTGGTGAGCCGCTGAACGCACAGAGACAGTGCGCCGGGTGTGGCGCTGTGCAGCCGCCTCAGAAAAAAACAAACGCACAAAGAACGAAGGTGAAGAAGTCGACGAGCAAAAAGCCGCAAGTCCAAAGTACAGCCGGCAGGCGACGCGCGAAAACCCCGTCGGCCAAGAAACCGAAGCGAGTCGCCACTCCTCCTGCCGACGGTAAAAAACGCCACCGCAAGCCGACCAGCCAGAAGCCCTCTCAATCGGGGCTGGGCCCGGATTCCTCCGCAGGCGGGCCTGACCAAGACTTGGGCGAAGAGGAGTTTTGGAAAATCGTGGAGTAGCCGTTTCATTGAAGAATCCAACTTCGTGGCCTTATGAGGAAAAACACCTACGCAATTGGCCGCTGCGGTGAGCGAGGTTTCAGTGGTCGGTACTGGCAATCTGGCAGCGCCTGTTTTATGATTGTCCACTGAACGGTTGCGACGCGGGCCGGGACTCAGGCAACGATGTGTTGCACGCGTTCGTCTGACCTCGTACGGGCTTGGCCCGTCGACCTACCGTCGTGCCGCCTTCCCTCCCAGTGCTCATGGCATCGCGCCGCAGGCACAACCCATTCACACAGCCCTTCGAGATTCCATGCTGCTGACCATCGTCCGGATTGTCTTTGCGATCGTCTGCATTGGGACGATTCTGACGTATGTGAGCACCGGCCCCGAAGCGCTGATTGATGCGTCGGAGGATCCGCCGGGACTGATCGAGTCGCATCGGTTTCCCGCTTTCATCATCCTGCTGGTGGTCACGCAGTTTTTTGTGGTGTTGGATCTGCTGATACCCAAGAAGCGGATCGAGGTCGTTTCCTCAATCTATTTCGGGCTGCTCGTCGGATCACTCTTGAGCTACCTGTTCGTGCTGGCCCTCGCGCCGGCCATACAAACCTGGGAATACCGAGACGTGGTCGTGCTGCTGACCACGTTGATTTTTCCATACCTGACGATCTCCATGCTGCTGCAGACAAAGGACGACTTTCGCTTTGTCATCCCGTACGTGGAGTTTTCTCGCGAACTGAAGGGGGGGCGGCCGCTGGTCGTCGACAGCAGTTCGCTGATTGACGGGCGAATTGCCGACATTGTCGAAACAAAGATTCTCGATGCCCCGATGGTCGTCCCGCAATTTGTCCTGCACGAGATACAGGAAATCGCCGACAGCAGCGACAAGAGCCGTCGGACCCGCGGTCGCCGGGGGTTGGAAGTGTTGGCCAAGCTGCAGAACAGTCCCAACGCCGAAATCAGAATGCACGAGACCGACTCCGACGAGTTCAAGGGCATGGCCGTCGATCATCGACTCGTCGCGTTGGCGAAAAAACTGGGCGGTAAGGTCGTTACAAACGACTTCAACCTCAACAAGGTCGCCAGCGTGCAGGGCATCGAGGCGATCAACCTCAACGACGTCGCCAACTCACTCAAGCCTCGCTATCTGCCGGGCGAGCGGCTGAGGATCAAAGTGCTCAAAGAAGGCGAATCGCAGGGCCAAGGCGTCGGCTACCTGGACGACGGGACGATGGTCGTCTGCGAGCAATCCAGCCACCTGGTCGGAAAAGAAATCGATCTGATCGTCACCAGCGTGCTGCAAAGTAGTGCGGGAAGAATGATCTTCGGCCGCCAGGTACACGGTACCGGAAGCCGATAGTCGTCCGACGCTGAAACGCGTGCTGGGGCCGGAGATCGGTCGTATCGACCGTCGAGTCTCTCAAGACGCCGTTGCGACGCTCTAGAGCGCATCTGACATAAACGATGCGGGTTCCGGCGGCGTTGGTACGACGTACAAAGGCCGAACAGCGTCGGATAGCCGCCACGACTATCCCGGATGGGATCTGGTTTGCAGTTTCTGTAAGTCATTGTTGCAACGAGCCTCGATCGGCAGGGCCGAACGAGCCCCCCATTCGTGAGGGCTTATTGCACCTGGGCAAACTGCGCAAAGCTAGCAGAGCGAGATTGATCGAATTCGTATCGCCGGTACGTTGATTGCTTCCAGTCCTCAGATCCCATTGTCATACTCTGTATCGAATCGTGTCGGTCCGCAGCGTCCTTGTGCGTTTACGTTCTTGGAAGAACCGCGTCAGGGACCGGCAAAAAACTCGCAAATCTGTACTTTCCGGATTACACTAACGGGTGCAGGATGATGCACCCCCTAAATAGCAGACAGAAGGAGCGCTGTCGTGGGCAAGCAGCACCGCCGGGAGGAGCCGGCCACTCTCGCTGAACTTCCTCGTAGCACGGGATCGCAGCCAGTAGCCGAGCAGCCATCGCACCGTCTCGAACGAGACGTCCAGCGCTGCCTTCTCGATCATCCCGACTTGCAGTTCTCTTCGCTGGTCGTCCGCAGAGTTCGCGACGGCGTTTGTCTGGAGGGCGTTTTGGAAGTCGAGGGATTCTGTCCCGATGTCAGCAGCCTGGCCCAACGCGTAGCCGGTGTCAGTCAAGTACTGAACCACCTTGTCGTCCGCCGGCCTCCGCAGAAGGGCTGACCAATAGGTCCCGCTTGCAACGAGCGGGACCTCCGCATGCGCTGCGCGATCGGAAGCTGCAGCAATGCGACAGGTCCGGCCTGGGCACAGAGCACCCACTCTTCTTCAGCGAATGACCACCAGATTGTTGCGGTGGATCACCTCCTCGTACGGCAGACTGCCCAGGATCTGTATGATCTCGTGCGTCCGCTTGCGACTGATGGCGCGGGCCTGCTGCGAATCGTAGTTGGTCAGTCCCCGAGCGAACTCGACGCCTGACGGATCGACCAGTGACACGACTTCGCCGTTCTCGAAATCCCCCTCGACGCGGCTGATGCCAATCGCCAGCAGCGACTTGCCCGCTTCCTCGATCGCGCGCCGGGCGCCGGCATCGAGCACGAAGCGTCCCTTTGGGGGGACGGTGTACCCGATCCACCGCTTCCAAGCCGGAATCGAAGTTCCCGACGCGAGGAATAATGTCCCGACCTCTTCGCCGGCCAGAATTCTGTCGATGGTGTCGGCGTGAGTTCCGTTGGCAATGATCACGTTTTCGCCAACGGCCGTCGCATTCCGAGCGGCATCCAGTTTTGTGTGCATGCCTCCGGTGCCGCGCGAACTCACTGCAGAATTGGCCAGACTCTTCAATGAGTCGTCCCACTCCCGCACCAACGGGATGCAACGACTGCCGGCATCGGCCGGATCGCCGTCGAACAATCCGTCAACCACGGTCAGAATCACCAGCAGCGGCGCCGGCAGCAGGCTGGTGACCATCGCCGCCAGTCGATCGTTGTCGCCAAAACGAATCTCTTCGACGCTGACGGTATCGTTTTCGTTCACAATCGGCACGACGCCGTATTCAAACAACGTCGAGAGCGTGTTTCTGACGTTGAGATACCGTTCTCGGCGTTTGAAGTCGTTAGCTGTCAACAACAGCTGCGCGGTGTGATATCCGTATTGTCTGAGCGAATCGTCATACTGCCGCATCAGGTAAGCTTGGCCGGTGGCGGCCGCCGCTTGCAGATGGGGCAAGTCGCCCGGTCTGCCGCGAAGGTCGAGCAGCCCGATTCCGGCTCCGACAGCTCCACTGGAAACAACCACCACGGTCCTTCCCGACTGACGCACGCGGTGGACTTGCTCGGCCAAAGCCTGGATACGGCTCGCATCCAGGCTGTCATCATCCCGCGAGAGCACGTTGGTCCCGACTTTGATCACGACAGTTTGGGCCGTCTCGATGACTTCGCGACGAACAAGATCACGCATGTCGGCCATCGTTACGACTGCCTTCCGGCTGATTGCAAGAATGAAAGGTGATCGGGCATGTTAAGACGCATCTCAAACCATTCGCCGAGCGGACCGTCGTCTTGTGCGTTGCGACGAGCCCAGGTTTCAATTCCTCTTCGAAGATCCTTCACTCCGCTCAGCTTCGGCGGTCGCCCCTCGCTCACCACGATTTCGACCGCAGTTCCTCGGCCAGTGACGAACCGGCTCCCTTTTTCTGATATGTAATCGAAACTTGAGGTTCGCAAAAATGGCGGCACGACCGATGCTGATGTCCACCCAGGCTGCCCGGCTGCTGCAAACAGTGATTTTGCCCCGTTCTTGGGATGGCTCACTGCGTTGGTTCCTGGCAACGCACGGCGTATGATAGTCAGTGTCAAGGAAGGATGAAGGGAGCGACCGCTCCCAGGCAGCTACGATGGCTATTTCCTTCCAATTTCAGCAAACATTCCGTTGCCAGCCAGGATTGCTGTGGATGTCTGATTTGCATCACGAGTGCGGAATCGCCGCGGTTTATCACCTGGACCACGGGGACGAGAGCCGTTTGGCGCCCGTTCAAGGGCGGGATGAATCCTCTCGGCTGATTCCGCGACTGCTGTTGGAAATCCAGAATCGGGGCCAACTGGCCGCCGGCATTTCCACCTATCACCCCCAGCGCAGCCAGTTGATCCGTACGTACAAAGAAGTCGGCTCCGTCAGCGAGGTTTTTCGCCTCAATCACCAACACAAACGCGAGTCGATCATGCAGGAGTATGCGGCTCCTGCAGCCATCGGCCACGTCCGCTATGCCACCTGCGGCAAGGACGACGCCAGTTACGCCCAACCCTTCGAGCGGTCGCACATCGAGAAGTCGAAGTGGTTCAGTTTTGCCTTCAACGGTCAGCTGGCGAACTACCCACAACTGCGTGACGAAATCGTTACAACGACCAACTTTCACCTGGCACGGGAGACCGACACCGAGATTTTGAATCACCTGATCTCGCAGGAGATTTCCCGCGATCCGGAGATCGACCCACTCGATTTGTTGTATCGGCTCAGCATCCGGCTCGACGGTGCGTATAACATCGCCTTCCTGAGCGCCAAGGGCGAGATGATCGTCGCCCGCGATCCGCTCGGCATTCGGCCGTTGTGCTACGCCGTCGACGGAGACCCCGAGCGGCCCAATCTGTTTGTCGCCGCCAGCGAGAGCGTGGCCCTGGCCAATCTGGGGTTCGCCGAATCCGATATTCGCAGCCTGCCGCCCGGCACAGCGGCCATCGTCAAAGACGGCAGGATTTCGATCAAGCAGTTCGTCGGTAAGCCGGACCGCGCCCATTGCTTCTTCGAATGGATCTACTTCGCCAACGTCGCCAGCACGCTGGACGACAAGAGCGTCTACCTCACGCGCAAACAGCTCGGAGAAGAGCTGGCCGAACAAGAGACTGAGCTGATCGACGAAGACACAATCGTCGTTCCCGTACCCGACACAGCCAAGGGGGCGGCCGCCAGTATGGCTTATCGCCTGAACGTGCCCTGGTTGGAAGGTTTGATCCGCAACCGGTATTCGGGACGCACCTTCATCGAAGGCGGCAACCGCGCCGACAAGGCTCGCATGAAGTACACGCCGCTGCCGGAAGTCTTGGCCGGCAAGAAGGTGCTGCTGGTCGAAGACACGATCGTCCGCTCCACCACCATGAAGGCGCTGGTCACGCAGTTGCGCCAACGCGGCCAGGTTCGAGAAGTCCATGTCCGCGTCGCCTGTCCCCCCATCATCGCGCCGTGTTTCTACGGCATCGACATGTCCACGGTGACCGAGCTGTTCGCGCCGAAGTTCATGGACGGAGTCGTGCTGACGCCCGAAGACGAGCAACGCATGGCCGACGACATCGGCGCCGATAGCCTGCGCTACCTGCCGCTGGATGCCATCGCCCGCTGCATTGGTCTCGAACGACAAGCGTTGTGCCAGGCCTGCATCAACGGCGAGTACCCCACGCACGCCGGGCGCGAGTTGTATCAAATCGCTCTCGGCCACGCAGCCAACCCCGACGGCGGCCCCAACTCCAGCCGTACCTACGATGTCCCTCTGGCCGGTGTCCGCAGCTGAATGATGCCCTCTTCCTCGGGGAGAGTTGCGGCAAAGCCGCGGGTGAGGGGCCATGGCTCGGCACCGATTCCCATCACAACGTTGAACCGAAGACTTCCTGGCGAACATGCAGACCGAACACGACATCGAAATTCGCGTCCGCTATGCCGAAACTGACGCGATGGGCTATCTCCATCACTCGGTGTATGCCACCTACTTCGAAATGGGACGGACCGAGTTGTACCGCTCGCGGGGCGGCGACTACCGAGCGATGGAAGAGCGGGGTCTGTTCTTCGTCGTCGTCGAGCTCAAATGCAAGTTTCGCCAACCCGCCCGCTACGACGACTTGCTGACACTCAAAACCAAAATCGGACGAGTCACGCCTGCCAAGCTCCAACACGACTACGAAGTCTGGCGTGACGGCGAACTGCTCACCACTGCCCACACAGTCGTCGCCTGCATCGACCGCGAAGGCAAAGTCCAACGCCTCTCCGGCATCCTGCCCGACGCGGAGTGACGCACACACCGCCCGGTGCCGATGCATCTCAGTATCTGGCAGGACTCGCGCCAGCTCTGTCGATCACCCCGCGAGAGTTCAAGCACACGGCTCAGACTGCACTACCACCAAGAAGTTTGTGCACCGCTGGGGTGTTCTGCCCGTCAGATTTCGTCTTGATTCATTTCGCATTTGTGAGCAGAATTCCCCGCCGCTGCGTGCAGAGCCGTGAACCTTTTGCACGGCCCTGCGTTTATTAGTTGCAACTCTGCTGTGTGTGCACTTCAAGGCCGGAGCCGCTCTGGCAAACTTCGGCTCTGTCTCTCACGTGTTTCGAGGCACCAATTGACTTCCAGCAACACCACCCACGAATCTCAGACGGCCCTTGATCGGCGACTGGCAGGCCCGATGTTCGTGGTGTCGTTGATCTTCCTGGGCTTGCTGTCCGGCGTTCTGCACCTGCACGAGAGCCGCGCCCTGCCCTTTGCATTTCTCGTCTGTGGGTGGGGTCTGGCAGTCCTGTATCCGCTGTTCGTGCTCGAAGCGTACCTGCATTGGGCGTCCGGCGGCGGCGTCTCGAAGCGGAACCTGCTGTACTGCCTGGTGCCGCCGTTGCGGCTGGGAGCACGCGACCACGTGAACGGAACCACGATGTGGCTGCCCATTCTCGGTTGGAAAGATGTCGATGAGGAACTTCGGGGACGCGTCGAAAAGGGCGCGACGCTGCCGATGATTGTCGTCGCGCTGCTCGTGTTGCCATTGCTGGCGCTCGACTTTTTCGGTGCCGCCACCGTTGAAAGAGCAGCAGGTGCCCAGCTGGTCAGCCAGGCGGGCGCCGGGTTGGTATGGCTGGCGTTCACGTTCGAATTCATCGTGATGATCTCGATCGTCAAGGCGAAGGTGCGGTACTGCAAAGAACACTGGGTTGACATCGCCGTCATTTTCCTGCCGCTGGTCGCCTTCCTACGCGCTGCACGCCTCGGTCGATTGGTGCGGCTCCAACAATTGACCAAGACGGCCCGGATCTATCGGATTCGCGGCACATTGCTCAGGCTGTGGCGGGCGCTGCTGCTGATCGGCGCCATCGACCGGTTGCTGCGGGGAAGTCCCCACCGCCAACTCGCAAAGATGCGCGCAGCACTTGCACTTAAGCAACAAGAGATCGAAGAACTGCAGGGCGAGATCCGTCGACTCGAAGCGGAGATCGACAGCGACGAAGCCAGAGCGACTCCCTTAGGCGAAGCCGCGTAGGATCCTCCGACGCTGCTCGCGCGGCCGGGCGCGCTCAATGCTTGGCTGCCACCCGTGAACCGGGCAGCGGATCGTCACCTGGTTATGTGCTGTCTCCTCGCCTTGACCTCCTCATCGGCGTCTGGAGTTGGTAGGCTGAGACTCGAAGTGTGTCGCGCGGACACACTGTCCGTCGACACGAGAGTCAGACAAGGAGACGTGGTTGGAGGCGCTGCACAATATGCAAGTGCCCTTCCGCAAGAGGCGAACCCTGCACTTGCCCATTACGTTGAGCGTGTTGCTGATGACGCTCAACGTGGCGCTGATGGTCTGTTGGATCGTCCTGCTGGCCCAGGTTAATTCGTGGGGCGCGCTGACGATCGGCACCGTGGTGTTTGCGTTGATGCTGGCGGGCCTGATCTTCTATTTGTTCCTGACGATTAAGGAAGTCCGCCTCAACCAGCGGCAAGCCAACTTCATCGACAGCGTGACCCACGAACTCAAGACCCCCATCGCGTCTCTACAGTTGTACCTCCAGACGCTCGAGATGCGGGAACTGGATGACGCACAGCGCGAAGAGTTTTATCGCGTGATGGGGACCGAACTGCACCGCCTGGATCACTTGATCACGCAGTTGCTGGAGGTGGGCCGGCTGGATGCCATCGGGCATCGCTCGGAGCCGGAAGAAATCTCGATGGAGCCTTTCCTGCGGGAGTGCGCGACCACCGTCTGTGCCCACCACGACTGCGCCGACAACGAGGTCTTCACGTTCGAGGTTGCGCCCGCGGTGATCCACGCCCGCCGGCTGATCATGGAAATGATCTTTCGCAACCTGTTGGATAACGCCATCAAATACTCGGGAAAACAGCCGGCTGTCGAGGTGCAAGTCGAGAAGACGAAGCGGGGGCGGATCGTCACGCGGATTATCGATAATGGCGAAGGCGTGCCGACCGACATGCGGAAGAAGATCTTCAAGATTTTCTATCGCGGCGGCAGCGAACTGGAGCGCAAACAAAAGGGAACGGGGCTGGGGCTGTACATCGTGCGCACGCTGGTGCACCTGCTCAAGGGCAAAATCACGGTCTACGACCGCGACGACGGACGCGGCAGCGTGTTTGAGGTCGACCTTCCCGAGGGTGTCGCGGCGTGAAGATACTGATCGTCGAAGACGAAGCTGCGCTGGCCCGCGGGCTCAAGTTCAACTTCGAACAAGAAGGCTACGACGCGGTCGTAGCCGGCGATGGAGCCACAGCCCTCGACGAGTTTCGGGTGGCCAACGAACCGTTCGACCTGATCGTCCTCGACTTGATGCTGCCCGGCATGAGCGGCTACGAGACCTGCCGCCACATTCGGGAGATCGACAAACTCGTGCCGATCCTGGTGCTCAGCGCGCGGACGTTGAGCGAAGACCGCTCGCAAGCGTTTGACGTGGGCACCGATCAATACATGACCAAGCCGTTCGCGTTGCCGGAATTGCTCAGCCGGGTGCGCAACCTGCTGCAACGCCACCCGCGCGACACTGCGCGAACCGCGGCGAATGGCGGCGGCGTGGCGAGCCAGTTTCGCTTCGGCGACGTGCAGGTCGACTTCGACAAATTTGAAGTCATCGTGGGCGAACAGACCCACACGTTGACCACGACGGAGATGCAACTTCTGCGATACTTCATCGAGCACCAGGGTGTTGTACTGTCGCGCACGCAGATCCTCAAAGATGTCTGGGACCAGGCTGCTGACGTGACGACGCGAACGATCGACAACTTCGTGATGAGGCTTCGCCGACTCATCGAACCAGACTCGGCCGAACCGCGTCATTTCATTTCCGTGCGGGGCACCGGCTACCGATTCAGCGCTGGGAAAACGGGCGTAACAGATGACGAATGAATGACTTACGCTCGTGACACAAGTTTGACACAACTTTGACGGAAGGCTGACAGACCGCTGTCGAAAACTCTCTATAATCCCGACCGTTCTGGTGAATCGATGACCGGTCCGACAACCGGCCTCGAGAGAACGCCACCTTTGGAACCGGAAAGTAGAGAGAATGTCCACACTGTTAGAACCCCCGGTCACTCAACCGCAGACCGACTTGCAGCCGACCGACGAACACCAAGCCGAGTCGGCCACCAGTGACGACCTGCAGGCGATTCGGGAGTGGTTCTCCCCCGAGAATCTAAAGTGGAAGAACGCCGATTGGGTCACGCTGGGCTGGATGACTGCCATGCACGTCGGATGTGTGGCTTCGCTGTTTTTCTTTACGTGGCAGGCGTTCGCCGTCGCGCTCGTCATGGTGTGGCTCACGGGCAGCATCGGCATTTGCCTGGGGTACCATCGCTATCTATCGCATCGATCGTTGAAACTCGCTGCTCCGGCTGAGTTTTTTGTGATGCTGTGTGGGGTGCTGTCCGGTCAAGGTTCACCGCTGTCCTGGACCGCCATGCACCGCGTCCATCATCAGCGTTCCGATCAGGAAGGCGACCCGCATTCACCGCTCGATGGCGCATGGTGGTCGCATTTGCTGTGGCTGTTCGTGCATCGCACCCCCGACCAGCTTGATGCCCTGTATCGGCGCTACGTGCCGGACCTCATGGACCGGCCGATGCTGAAGTTCTTTGAGAAGACGTACGGGCTGTTCCTCGTCGCCACGGGCGTGTTGCTCTTCGCCGTCGGCGGCTGGCCGATGCTGTTGTGGGGACTGTGCGCACGCATGGTGTTCGCGTATCACAGTACCTGGTTCGTGAACTCCGCCACACACTTGTGGGGCTATCGGAACTACGAAACGAACGACGAGTCACGCAACTTGTGGTGGGTCTCGATCATCGCCTTCGGAGAGGGCTGGCACAATAACCATCACGCCCATCCGCGCAGCGCTCGCGCCGGCCACCGCTGGTGGGAGTTGGATGTCACCTATTGGGTGATCGCCGCCTTGAAGGCGTGCCGGTTGGCAACCGACGTCCAGGACAAGATCCCAGAGCGGGCCGCTGCACACTGACGTGGACGCTCCGGCGGCCATGGGTCGTTTGGCGGTCGGGTGCGCGCCAGCCCGTAGTGCGAATCCCGCTCACTCCGATCGAGGCGGGCGGGACATGAGGTCGTCGGTCGCTGTTCGAGGCAGCTTGCCTTCGAACAGCACCGCATACACCTCGCGGGCTATCGGCATCTCGATTTGCTGTTGCTCGGCCAATTCGACGATGCCCCGCGTGGTGGTTACACCTTCGGCAACCGCTTCCATGCTGCCCTCGATTTCGGCAAGCGATTCTCCCTTGCCCAGCCGTTCTCCGACGCCGCGGTTGCGGCCGTAGGGGCTGACGCAGGTGGTGATCAAGTCGCCAATGCCGGCCAGTCCCGAAAAGGTTGTAGGGTCGGCCCCCAAAGCCGCGCCGAAGCGGGCCATCTCCACCAGACCGCGCGTAATCAGCGCAGACTTGGCGTTGTCGCCGTATCCCAGACCGTCACAGATGCCCGCAGCGATGGCAATCACGTTTTTCAATGCTCCGCACAGCTCGACGCCCACGACGTCGGGGTTGGTATAGACGCGAAAGCGGTCGGTGTTGAACATGCCCTGGACGGTGGCGGCCAACTGTGAATCGCTACAGGCGGCGACCACGCTTGCTGGTTGACGCCGCCCGATTTCCTCGGCATGGCTGGGACCGCTCAAGACAACCACATCGCGCGGTCCGAGCACGTCGGCGATGATCTGGCTGGGCCGCATCAGCGTGCCGGTCTCGACGCCTTTGACCACGCTGATCATGGGCGGTGCAGCAGCCAACGACGCCGCGAAACTGGTCAACGTGCTCCGCAGAAACTTGCTGGGAACGGCCACAACGACAAAATCCGAATTCTCAACGGCAGCCTGCGGGTCGTTAGTCGCGGCAATGTCCGGTGGCAGCGGGATGCCAGGCAGGTAATGGTGGTTGAGGCGATCGTCGGTAATGTCTTGCACGACCTCGCTTTCGCGTGCCCACAACACGACGGATTGATCGGGATGTTCGGCCAGCAAAATCGCACAGGCGGTCCCCATCGCGCCTCCGCCAAGAACAGTTATCGAAGCGGCCATTTCTACCGATTTCTATGTTGAAGCTCGGATGGATTTCGGCGATCTCCCGGTTCGCCCTCAAAATCGACGCGATCCGGAAAGTTCGAACATTGGGTCGGCGGCCTTACGCGTTGCAGATTCATTCCGCGAGAAAATTGCGGGAATAATCTTCGAATGCATTTGCTCGCTGTGATTCCGCGACCTAGGTTTACCACGGATAACTAGGGATGCAGGAATCCGACTTCGGTGACTGCTACCCAGTCTTGAGTCGCGCTCTGGACGAGCAGCTCTCAGACATCCTACGAGCCTTCAACCAGGCACTCGACCCAGCGAGGAGCATTTTAATGGAACAAGTCATCGAGCAGAAGCCGGGGCAATTCGTCGATCGCCGTGATTCTGTGATGCCGCACGCCGGCCCGGAACGCCGCCAATTCAGCGACACCCGCGATGCAGAGCGGCCCGAAGTCAGCGAACTCGCCGAGGCAGTCGACCGCTACAAGCTGACGCACCGCCGACGCTTCGTCACGTTCGAAGAACTGTTTGACGTGATTAGCGGCCTGGGTTATCACAAGTAGACTTGGGGCACGCAACACTTGGGCCCACACGCGGCCGTCGCGTTTTGCCTCCATGCTGCAGTCGCCACAATGACTGCACTCAGCGAACGACTTGCCGGCCTATTGAGACACAGCCGTGCCGAGCGACCCCTTATGGGCACCATGGCGTTTGTCGTATATCACTGCGACGAAGGATAGCGAGGCCGACGGCTGCTTCTTGTGCCGCTACCGCGACTCACGGGATGATCGCGAGAACTTCGTCGTCGCGCGGGGTGAGCATTCGTTCGTCGTGCTCAACCGGTTTCCCTACAACAACGGCCACCTGCTGGTTGCGCCGCTGGCCCACAAAGCCGAACTCAGCGACCTGGACGATGCCGAGCTGCTGACCTGCATGCACCAGCTACGGCAAATGGTGGATGTGCTGGGAAACACGGTCTTCCCCCACGGCTACAACGTCGGGTCGAATCTGGGACAAGTCGCTGGTGCAGGATTGCCGGGACATCTACATTGGCACCTCGTGCCTCGCTGGAGCGGCGACACTAACTTCATGACCACCATCGGCGACGTAACCGTGATCCCCCAATCGCTGGCGGCGCTGTATGAGCTGTTGCAACAGCAGCTCGGGACCGCCGACGGAGCGTAGATCCCAGCCGGACTACTTCCGAAGGGGACCTAATCAATCGAACGGCACGCCGGTTTGCTTTGAGATCTCGCGCAGCTCTTCGACGACCGGCATCACCAATGGGATGCCCTGCTCGCGGCGAATCTGTTCGGCTTCGCGTTCGGGGTCGCCAGGGATCAAGGGGCCGTCGCTGCCAGGCGCGGGTCGCGTGTCTCGCATCGTACGGATCCAATCGTCGATCTGACGCTTGAATTCGTCAGGGTCGATGAACGCGTCGATCCGCATCGCTCCGAAAAAGTGGCCGATCCCCTTGCCGACTGACCGCTCCGGGTCCGGCTGTTTGACGGTGAATGCGGGTGCGAACGCGCCCCAGTTCGCGCCGCTCAGCGGACCGCAGAGAATGTCGACCATGGCGGCCAGGCAGTACCCTTTGTGACCACCTCGATCGCGTTCAGAGCCGAGCGGTAGCATGGCGCCTCCCGCCAATACCGCAGTGGGGTCGGTCGTAGGGTGGCCCTCAGCATCGATGATCCAGCCGTCTGGAACCGGTTTTCCCCGGCGCAGCGCCATTTCGATGCGACCATAGGCGGCCGCGGTCGTGGCCATGTCGATGACGATGGGCGGTTCTTCCAGCCCGGGAAATGCAATGGCGATGGGGTTAGTGCCCAACCTGCGGTCGGCGCCCCACAGTGGCGCCACGACCGTGCTGGTGTTGGTCATCGCCCAGCCGATCTGATCGCGTTTGAGGGCTTCCAAGACGTAGTAGCCGGCAATGCCGTAATGGTTGGTGTTGCAGACGGCGACCCAGCCGGTGCCCACGTTGTCCGCGCGATCCATGGCCATCGTGTTGGCTTTGGGTCCGACGACTAAACCCAGGCCCTTGTCGGCGTCGATTGTTGCAGTGCTGGGCGTCTCGCGGACGACCTGGATACTGGGATGTGGATTGATCCGCCCGGCCGTCAGTTGTTCGACGTACATGTACATGCGGGCCACGCCGTGCGAGTCGATACCCCGCAGGTCGCTTGTGGCCAGCACGTCGGCTGCTAACGTCGCGTCGTCGCCGGGGACGTCGAAGGAGCAAAACACGCGCTGGCAGAACTCGTGAAGCCGCTCGACGGGATAGGTACGCGTTTCGACTTCAGGCATAATGGGCTTCGATCATATTGACGCTGTGCGACGCGCGTCGTTGCCGCGGCATCAGAAGTGTGTGGCCAGTTTCTCGACGATCAGGCGGCCGATGTTGAGTGAAGACGTCGCCGCAGGCGAAGGGGCGTTGCAGACATTGACGATCGAACCGTGTTCCTGAATGAGGAAGTCGTCGACCAAACTCCCGTCGCGCAACAGCGCCTGTGCGCGGACACCGGCCGGCGCCGATTCGAGATGTTCGGCTTTGATTTCGGGCATCAAGCGCTGCAGGGCCCGCACGAAGGCCGCCTTGCTGAACGACCGCCACATCTCGCCCATGCCCATCCGCCAGTGCCGGGCGGCCATCCTCAAGAATCCCGAATAGGTCAACGATTCGAACAAGTCGCGGAGATTGATGTCGGTCTTGCGGTATCCTTCGCGGGCCATCGCCAATACCGCGTTGGGCCCGCATTCCACACCTCCCCGGATCATCCGCGTGAAATGCACGCCCAAAAAAGGGAACTTGGGATCGGGCACCGGGTAAATCAAGTTGCGGCACAAGTACTCGGCTTCGCGTTTGAGTTCGAAGTACTCGCCGCGGAACGGAACGATCTTGGCCTCAGGCTGATGCCCGCCCAACCGGGTCACCCGATCGCTATGCAGCCCGGCACAGTTGACGACCAACCGGGACTCGAGTTCACCGGCGACGCTGTTCACAACGGTTCGACCGTTGGTTTGGGCCAGTGCGGTGACCTGCGCAGCCGTTCGAATCTCACCGTCGACACGCCGAATGTGTTCGGCCATTTGCGCGCAGGCCTGCTTGTAGTCGACGATGCCTGCCTCCGGAATCCACAGCGCGCAAACGCCGGCTGCGTGCGGTTCCAATTCGCTCAAGCGCTCGCGGTCGATCATCTCACAACGGACGCCGTTGGCTTGCCCGCGTTCGTAGATCTTCCCCAATCGCGGCACCTCGTCTTGGTCGACGGCGACAATGACCTTTCCACAGATGTCGTAGGGCACTCCTTCTGCATCGCAGAACGCCTGCATGGCCTCTTTCCCGGCTCGGCAATTGACGGCCTTGAGCGACCCGGGCTTATAGTAGATGCCCGAGTGCAAGACGCCGGAGTTGTGGCCGGTTTGGTGAAAGGCCAGTTCGTCCTCTTTTTCGAGGACAACGACCCGCTTTCCGGGATGTTGCTGCGAGAGCTGATAGCCGGTGGCGAGACCGATAATCCCGCCTCCAATAATTGTGACGTCGGCCTGCTGCATGTGGCATCACCCGCCGAAGTCCGCCGCAGGGCGGCATTGCAGACATATCATCGGCGAGCCGGCTCCTGCTCGGCTGAGCGCCTCTGGCCGTCAGCGATACCCGAACACGCCTCGGCCGGAGTCGTGCAGGCTTCGCAAATGCTGTTGCCGTGTTCGTCTTGCAGTCCGGCTAGCCCGCCGCAGCTCCCGCGCAGACGGCGACTGCTGATGATGACGCCAATCGCCATACCCAGCATCGCAATCGCGAAGACGGCGAATGCTACCAGAAAAATGGACATCCCGCACCTACGGCTGGTTGGTCAAAGCTTCAAATTCCGGTGTCTTCCGCCGCTCGAACGCCGTTCCCTTACGAACGACAAACAAGACCGCGAGATCCTGCTCGACTGCGAAATTATATCCCTCGTCGGCTCCCAGTACCATGAGTGCTGTGGCCAGGGCGTCGGCGGTCATGCAACTGCGATGCACGACGCTGACCGATGCCAGCCCGAACTCGATGGGGCGGCCCGTTCGAGGATCGATCGTGTGTGAATAACGGACCCCGTCGACTTCGAAGTGGTTTCGGTAGTCGCCCGATGTCGCCAGGGCTTGATCGCGGAGTTCGATCGTTCGCAGAATCTGACCAGGAGCGTTCGGCGTGTCGGCGGGCTTCTCGATGCCGACCCGCCAAGCCGAGCCGTCCGACTTGCGGCCGGCGGCACGCATTTCGCCCCCGATGTCGACCAGATAAGCCGCCACTCCGGCACGATTCAGGTAATCGGCCAACTGGTCGACACCGAATCCCTTGGCGATGCCCGACAAGTCGATCGAGACGTCGGCGCGCGCCTTTTTGAGAGCGGGCGGCGAAGCGCGGACCTCGATCAGACTGCGGCCGACTTGTTGCATTGCCGTTTCGATTTCCTCGTCGGTTGGAAGCCGCTGTGGACGATCGTCCGGGCCGAAGGACCAGAGGTTAACCAGTGGACCGACCGTCGCGTCGAACGCTCCGCCGCTCAGTTCGCATATCCGCAGTGCCTCGGCAATAACCAGGGCCGTCTCGGTTGAGACGTCGAACCACTCCGTGCCGACCGAACTATTGAACTTCGAGATCTCAGAGTCGGCTTGATAAGTCGACATCCAATCGTTGACGGCTTCGAGTCGCCGTTCGATCTCAGACTTCAACTCCGCGGCAGAAGTGTCCGTTGGAAGCGGGCTGCCCAACGTCACTCGGTAACTGGTGCCCATCGTTGGTCCGGTGATCATTGTCACCGGCTGTTCGCCGATCGGCCCGCTGCGGTTGAGCGACCACAACACGGCAGCGGTGGCACTCGTTCCGATGAGTAGCAGCAGGCCCCAACCGCGCCTGGAGCGCGCGTTCTTGGAATTGTCGGCTGAGGTGTCAGCGGCTGCTTGCACGTTCGGGGTGGGGGCGGAGTGTCGCGGCAATGTCGGCACGCGGGGGCCGCTGGAACGACACCACCTACTGCTGCCGTGTCTTGAGTACCGGGAATAGCTTGTCGTTGATGCGTTTGACCGGCTCGCCGGCTCGGGCGACCGGGAGCTTGCCGGTCATGACAACCTGAGTGGGCCGTAGGCAGCGTTCGTCGTTGCAGGCCTGATAGCGGATCTGCAGTTCCAGTTCTTCGACCGAGCTGCGGATGTTTTTGGGAACCTCGATCGTGGCGCGAATCGGGACAACCTTTTCATAGACCTTGAGCGGCTCGTCGAAGCCGGGAATCGTCAGATCGTGCCCTTTCGGGTAGCGGACGTTGGTGAGCTTGCTCTTGTGTTTACCCGTCATGGTAAACGTTGTGGGAATGAGGAAGTCGGGTTGTGCCGGGTTGGCGTTCACGTGCCACCCTTTTTGGACGTTCAACAATACGATCACTTCACAAGTCGCACCGGCGGGCAGTTTGTCGACGCTGAAATAGGCCCGCGCTCTGACGAGTTCGTTCTTGTCCTTGGATGGCACCGATTCGGCCCCGACTTGGAGGATATCTTCATCGTCGGCGCCTTTGCCGCCCAGCCGCACCTGCGCCAGGGCGAGCTTTTCTCCTTCGCCCAGGTACTCGCCAAGGGCAATGGCCATGTTCGTCATGCCGGTGGGCGCCCGGGCAACGTTACTCGCGAAAACTTCCAGAGTTTGGCGGGCGCGGTCGCGATACGCATCTTCTCCAGTCAGCTCTGCGAGACGGATGAGATTGCGGACGCTGGTGCTGTTGCCGGAAGGAATGACCGCATCGTAGGCGTTCTTCATGCGGACGATGAGTTCTTCGTGTCCATGAGAGGTGAAGAAGAACCCGCCGGCACTCTCATCCCAGAACTTGTCGATTTGTTCGTCCGTCATACGTTGTGCCGCCTGCAGCCACTCATCCTTGCCGGTCGCCTTGTGCAGCGACAGCAGCGCCTCGACGAAGAAGGCATAGTCGTCCAGGTAGGCGTTCAGCTTCGACTGGCCGTCGCGATACGTGCGCTGCAGCTTCCCCTCGTCGTCCCGCATGTTGGCCAGGACAAAGTTGGTGGCTCGCTCGGCTGCTTGAATGTAGTCGTCCCGTTGCAAAATGCGGCCCGCGTCGGCAAAGCCGCGGATCATGAGGCCATTCCAGCTGGTCAGGACCTTATCGTCACGCAACAATGGCTCGCGCCCATTGCGGACTTCGAGCAGCTGTTTGCGGGCCGCCTCCAGCCGGCGGCTGAGTTCTGCCGAAGACTGCTGCAGCTGGTCGGCCAGCTCGTCAATCGGCTTGGGCAGATGCAAGACGTAGCCGTGTTCGAAGACCTGCGGCGACTCGAGACCATAGACCTGTCCGAAGAGTTTGGAATCGTCGGGGCCTAGGATTTCCTCGATCTGAGCCTTCGACCAGACATAAAACTCGCCTTCGATGCCATCCGTCTCCGCGTCGAGTGCCGAGTAAAACGCCCCCCCGGCGTCGGTCATCTCACGGAGCACGAAGTCCAGAATGTCTTCGGCGGCTTCGCGAAACCGCGGATTGTCGGTGCGTTTGAAGGCCGCAGCAAACACGCCGACCAGTTGTGCCTGATCGTAGAGCATTTTTTCGAAGTGGGGCACGTGCCAGCGACGATCGGTGCTGTAGCGGTGAAACCCGCCGCCCAGGTGATCGTGAATCCCACCGGCGGCAATACGTTCGAGCGTGTGATCGATGACGGCCGCGACCTGCTCGTTTCCCCGCCTGTCAAGATCGTGCTGCAACAAAGCCAACTTCACCGGAACCGGGAACTTCGGCGCGTCTGCGTTCGAAGCATTGAAGTCGACGCCGCCATATTGTTCGTCGTAAGAATCGATAACCGCATTGACCGCCTGTTCGACCAATGCCGGTTCGAGCGAAACCGGTTCCAGCGCGATGCCGGGTTTCATCACTCGGCGGACCTGGCTGGTGAGGATGTCGGCGTTTTGCTGGACCTGTTTGCGTTCATTCTGCCAGATCTCGTCAATCCTCCGCATGACGGTCGGAAAGCCGACGCGTCCTTGCTTGTCATCCGGCGGAAAGTAGGTTCCGCCAACGAATGGTTTGGCATCCGGTGTGAGAAACATCGAGAGGGGCCAACCGCCGGCCTGGTTGACGCCGACCGCCTGGAAGTAAACCTGCAGCGACGTCATGTAGATGTCGTCGATATCGGGGCGTTCCTCGCGGTCGACTTTGATACTGACGAAGTGTTCGTTCATGTAGCTGGCGATCTCCGGGTTTTCGAAGACCAGCCGTTCCATCACGTGACACCAATAGCAACTGCTGTAGCCAATCGAGAGGAAGATCGGCTTATCTTCGGCCTTGGCTTTGGCAAACGCCTCAGGCCCCCAGGGGTACCAATCAACCGGATTGTGGGCGTGCAGCAGCAGGTAAGGGCTCGTCTCGTCAGCGAGCCGATTGGCGGGGTGCTCGGGTGCCTCTTCCGATTTCACGTCGGGGTTGGCGACGGCATTGGGGTTCTCCGCAGCACAGCCGAGCAGGACGAGCAGCGTGGCGATAGCCAGCGGCATCCGATGCAATTGAAGGCGTATCATCACTTTTCCTATGGCTCTTCGTTCTGAAATTCGGACGACGTCTATGGCGTCATTCCGGAACGGTCGTTTGGCGCAGAATTTGGCGAACGATGTCTTTGGCTCTTTCGCGTTGTCCTTCGCGGATCAGGCCCCGGCACACGACTCGGTGAGACAGGACGGGCACTGCCAATCGTTTGACGTCGTCAGGGACGACGAAATCTCGCTCTTCGATGAGCGCCAAGCTTTGGGCGGCGCGGAAGAGTGTAATCGCGCCGCGCGTGCTGACACCCAGCTCCAGTTCCTCATGCTTGCGCGTCGCGGTGACAATGTCGATGATGTATTCGTTGATCGAATCGTCGACGGTGACTTCACGGACCGCGGCCTGCAGATGCTTCAGCTGGTCGCCATCAAGCACCGGTTCCAGTCCGTCGACCGGTTCGGCCTCGCGATGCGACACAAGCACTTCCTTTTCGATCTCGGGATCGGGGTATCCAATGTCGGTGCACAACATGAAACGGTCGAGTTGGTTCTCCGGGAGCGGATACGTGCCTTCCGACTCGAACGGGTTTTGCGTCGCCAGCACAAAGAACGGATTACTCAGCGGGTAGGTCCGCCCTTCAATCGAAACCTGGCCCTCGTCCATGGCCTCCAACAGAGCGCTTTGGGTGCGCGGCGTGGTGCGGTTCACCTCGTCGGCCAGCAGAATGTTCGTAAAAATCGGCCCCTGACGGAACTCGAATTCGCCCAGATTCGGCAGATAGATGCTCGATCCCAAAATATCGCTGGGCAGCATGTCCGGGGTGAACTGCATGCGTGTGAACGTGCAATCGAGACTCCGCGAAATGGCTTTTGCCAGCGATGTCTTGCCGACGCCCGGAGCATCTTCAATCAGCACGTGCCCTTCACCGAGTAGGGCCACAATCACCAGGCGAATCGGCTCCGGCTTGCCGAGCAACACGCCCGATACATTGTTCTCGAGAGTTTGAATCAGGCTGCTCGTCTCAGTCGCCACGTTCACCCCCAGTCTTGGAAGTTAGACGGACCGGCAATTCGCAATCGCGAACATTATAGGCCACCAGCACTCGCACGGGCAGCCAAAAGCCGACAGAAGCTGCCAGCAACGAGTTGGGGCCATTCGAGAAAGGCAAACGTGATTCTAGTCTGTGCGAGACGGCAAACAGTGAACCCGTTCACAAATGGCAAGCGAGGCCGGTGACGCGGTTGCATGCATTGGTCTGCAAATGGGTGGTCTGATTCGCCTTTTCGAGTGAGCCGCAGGCTTCAGACGGGAGCGTTGAGAAAGAGCGATGTGACCGGCCGGCACACCTGGCCGCTCGGACCGCAGTGATGGAAGGGTGAGATCTGCCTTCCGAGTCGTGTCGAAGACATTCCGGCGAGCCGATAGCTGTGTCAAGCTTTGCCGCCTATGACGGTTGGGCGCGGTTTCCGGGTTCATTCGGAACAGAGCGAATCGCTTGATTGATCCGGTTGCCGGCGTCGAATCAATACGATGTCCGTGATTGTTCGAGGTCGACCCACCCACCACGTAGCATCCTGATCGCGTATGCTCCGGTTTCGCTCGTGTCAGAACCAGCATGGCCGCACCGCGATTGCAATCTGCGCAGCGGCCATCTGCTGCGCTACGGCTGGTTGCCAGTCGTCGGGTTTGGGCAAACACGCGCACCTTTTCGGCGAGGGATCGTACGCTCCGTCGGCCGAGATGTCGGTCGTTGGGCCAGACTATCTGGCACCAGCGTTGCCGCCAAACCGGAAAACTCCGGGCTCCGAATCCAGCGTTGTGCCGACAGCCGACACGACGATCTTGCCAGTCCATTTCGCCGACCAGTCTTCCGCGCCGTGCATCACGCCGGTTGCCTGCGACAATGCCACTGGAACCAGTTGTTGCGATGCGGCAGGATCGGACGAGCCGAACTGGTTCGACTTTTCCTGCGGCACATGCCGGCCGTATTGTCACGGCTGCCCGCCGTACGACTTCAGAAGCGACGCGCGGGCGTTTCTTCCGCTGCTGCGCGACGATGCGCATGCACTGTTGAACTGGAACAACGCCGCCATTATGGGGGCGGCGACGGCGGCGGCAATTGCGCTGCGTCAGGATGCCGACGACCAAGTTCGCCAAGACACCGCCAGCAACCCCAAGCGCTGGGGACGCGGCAGCGAGATCTTGGGAAAATTCGGAGACGCTACTTACCAGGTCCCCGTCCTGCTGGCGCTGTATGGCTATACGCTGCATCAGGACGACGTCGAGCTGCATCATTTCACCAGCTCGCTGTTTAGCGCATACACGTTGACCGGATTGAGCACCGTCGCCATCAAGGGGATTGTCAACTCGGATCGCCCCAGCGACGATTGGAACGACGGGCAGTTCGGATTCCCCTCGTTTCACACGTCGAGCAGCTTCGCCATCGCCGCAGTCATCGATGAGTACCACGGCCCCAAAGCCGGACTGCCGGCCTATGCAATGGCAGGGCTCATCGGCTGGAGCCGGATTGACGAACGAGACCACGATTTGTCCGACGTGATCTTTGGCGCCGCGTTGGGATACGTGATCGGCAAATCGGTGTCGGGCCGCCATCTGTACGGCGACTCGCGTGTGCGAATCCTGCCGTTCACACACCCGACGGAAGGTTCAGCGGGGCTGATGCTGGATTGCCCGTTTTGACGCCGCTGCGTTGGGAACCGCCGGGGCCAGAGGCGCCGTTGGAACTTGGGGCATCGTTTGCTCCGCCGGTGGTGCAACAATGCCGCTCCATGCAGCTCCGCATTCGTCGCAGCATCCCGGCTCGATGATCCACTTGCAGCCCGTTTGCTCGCACTCATATTTGCGCGTCTTCAGCGTGTTGACGTTGATCACACGGCCGCATTCTGGGACGGCGCACGCGGCATCGCAGCAGCCTGAATTCTCGCAGCCGCTATCGCAGTCGTCGTGAGCACAGTGTTTCTGCCAGGGGAACGTGATCTTGGGAACGCAGATCTGCTTGCATTCGGTTTCGAAGCAGGTTTTTTCCACTTTCTTGGTTTCGATCTCAGCCCGGCAGGTCGCACAGGTTGCGCACGACGAACACTCATCGGCCGGCTTGTGCCACCCGAACAGGTTGAACCAACCCGAGCCGGCGACGGCGAGTCCCGGAGCAGCTCCCACAAGCAGTATTGCGACGAAGTAGCGGATGCGTGTCACTGAGACATTCCCGGTTTGTGTGCGTGATCAAACGCCGCCAGAAACCGGCGACTGAAGGTTGAAAACTGCCTAGAAGTCGATCATGAACCGCGTACCGGCAACTTGATACGATCCGCCGGTAAACGTCTGCCCGTTGATGTCGGTAAGACTCCGTTCGGAGATCTCGCCGTAGATGTAGTTGAATTGCACGCGAGCGTTATCGTTCCAATGCCAGTTCATTCCGAACGTCACACTCTCGCCGACACCACCCGGGATGTCGCCATCGGTCAGGTCGCCGTACGACAAACGCAGGGCGACCTGCCAGGCGCCCCACCCGCCGCCCGTACCCCCGCAGCACTTGTCGACGAGGAAAAAGTTCTCGAAGGGTTTCACCCGACCCAACGTGCCGGTCTTGCGGTTCCAGGGGATATGCTCGCCGGTTAGGAAGTAGGACAGGTAGACATAGCCTCCATGAAAGTAGACGTCGGGCCCAGTGCCGGCGTCGCGCTGCAACCAGATGTTCATATGCTCGCCCACAATCTGGACCGGACCGGCGTTGAATACGCCTTCCAGGCCTAGCAGCTGATACCAGTCGGCTCCATTGATGAATCCGGTGTTGAGCCAACGCAGTGAAGAGCGTGCTTCCGGCCGCGTGCGAAAGCGGGCTTCATTGATGTCCGGTCCGATGTCGAGACCGGGAACCCCGGTGCTGCCGTCCGGATGAGCCACCGAACCGGAAACCGCCCAGTGACCGTATCCGCGGCCGTCTGAGCATTCGTCGTACCACCATGTGCTGGCAATGCGGCCGGTGACTTCGCCCTGGTAATGATCGCTGATGAAGCTTCCCTCATCCTGAATCAACCGCTGATTGAAGATACCGAAACGCCAGTTGTAGACCTCGTCTTCGGAAACGCCCCAAGACTGGATGCCAACCCTCCGTGAATCTTGATTGAAGGCCTCGACGATGAACGGACGTTCGATGAAGACGTTGTACCGGCTGCTGTTAAGGTGATCGAGACCATAGGGACGCTTCTGGTTGCCGATGCGGACCGTTTGTAGGAAGGGCAAATGTTGGAACCCCAGCCAGGCGTCGCGGAATTGGCTGTCGTCGCCGCCGCCAAACTCCATCTCGATGCGGTATTCCATGTTTTCCCAGACGTCGCCGCGGACGCCGAACCGCATTCGACGAAACAGCACTCGATCTTGCGGCCCCTGGGTGGAGTCGAGCCGCTCAAATGCATTCACGCCCGGCGACTCGTCGGGAAAGGCCCAGTGGTCGAGGTGAACTCGACCGACGATCTTCATCGTCCCAAGCTTCGTGCCGGGTTGCACCGACTTGGAGATTTGGCTCCGCAACTCGTCGTTGATTTCCTGCTGCTCCTCCCAGCGCTTCTCGAACTCGGCCAGCAAAGAGCTAACGTCCATTCCGTCGTCGGAAGTCGCGTTGCCGTCGGAGGCGAATTGGAATTCGGGCGGCGGCGTGGCCGGGGCTGCAATACCAGAGATCGTATGGGGCGGCCACGAAGTGACACCGGACGGCAGCGGTCGTCCTTTGAGGTCGAAGCCGGGAGCAGTGATCGGAATGAATGCCGCGGCCGGCTGCACAGTCCCACCGTATCCGGCTCCCACGACACCGTGTCCAGGTGCCGTAGCGTAGGGGTGAGACATCGGCGGCTGGAGAAGCATACCCTGGGAAACCGCGGCAGCACCTGGAGGGATCACTGCCGCAGCAGCGGGTTGCTGCAAAGGCGGATTACCGGCGGGCAGCGATTGACCACCGGCGTTTGTGTGTCCGTAGAGCGATTCGAGTCGACGAATCTCACGGTCTGTCTGTTCAATCTGCTGCTGGAACTGCATCAGTTCCGCATCAGCTGAGTAGTCTTGAGCCTGCGCACCGGCGGACACCCAGTCGAGAACAACACATAACATACAGAACAGTAACAGGTTATGGCGTTTCATTCGGCAGTCTATGCAATGGCCGAGGCATCAGATTCTGTGCATAATCTGCTGGTGGTATCGGTGTTACTGATTACACAGAATGAGCAGAATCGATGGAATCTATCGATTATGCGGGCCTGATCGGGGTGCCTGCGTGGTCAAAGCGCCGAGAGTCGCCGCGGGAAGGGCGTCTCAATCGGCCTATGGCGTCAGGCGTTCACCATGAGCGGCAGCCGCCCGACCAGCCCACCGAAGTCTTGTTGCAGACTTCGGGGCCTGATCGCGACGGGTCACAGGTGGCCGCGTGAAGTTGTGTGCCGGCTATTGAAGAATCCCGCAGGGAATGCGACCACGATTACGAAGAGAGCCGGTCGGCGAAAAACGTCAGTGCCGCTGAATTGATGCAGTACCGGAGCCCCGTCGGTCGGGGACCGTCTTTGAAGACGTGGCCCAGGTGACCGCCGCAGCGGCTGCACGAGATCTCGATCCGGCGAAACACCAGGCTGTTCTCAGGCGTCTCGACAACTGCGACGCTATCTACCGGCTTGAAGAAGCTCGGCCAACCCGTGCCGGAATCAAATTTGGCCGACGAGTGGAACACCCGGTTGCCGCAGCCAACACAGGCGTAGCTGCCGTTGCCTTTATGGGCGTGGTACCGACTCTGAAATGCCGTCTCGGTCCCAGCGTTTCGCAAAACGTCGAACTGTTCGGGGGTCAGCAGCCTGCGCCACTCCTCATCGGACTTGACGAGTTGCGGCACAGCGACGGCCACGTCGCCCGACTGGTTGCGACCGCCCGCGCGGCGGGGTTTGCCTTTCGCATAGGCGATGGCCAACGGCGAGAAGAGCAACATTCCGCCCAACGCCCGGCCGATCAAACGCCGCCGCCTGATGCGGCGGTGATCTGTCGATTCGGTCGAGTCTGACGGCGTCGGCTCTAAGTCGCTGTCGTGATGATGGGATGACATTATTGAGGTCCTTTCCTGATCGCTTTGGTGATTGATGAGATCATTTCGAAGAAAACGAGACGGCAGGTTTTCGCGACCTGCCGTCTCGCAGCGGGCAGCAGTTGCCCAGACGGCAAACTACGGAAGGATGACGGTGTCGATCCAATGGATGACGCCGTTGGAAGCCACAACATCGGTCTTCGTCACCGTCGCCCCGTCGACGGTTACGGTCGGGCCGTCGAGGCCGATGTCCACCGATTGGCCGTTGAGGGTGGATAGCTCGCCATCACGCAGGTCGGCGGCGCGAATTGCTTCGCCGGCGTGCACGTGGTACAGCAGGATCGAGCGCAGCTGATCCTGGTTCTCAGGCTCAAGCAGGTTCTGGACTGTGCCTGCAGGCAGCTTGGCAAACGCGTCGTTGGTGGGGGCGAAGACGGTGAACGGCCCCTCGCCGCGAAGTGCGTCGACAAGTTCAGCAGCCTGAACGGCCTTGACGAGCGTCGTGACAGTCTGCATGCCGGGGCCGACCGCTGTCTGAATGATGTCCCGGCTGGCCGGCTGCATGGCCTGCATCTGCGGTTGCTCATTCTGTTCCGTCCGGCTCGGCAGGATAACGCTGTCGATCCAGTGAATGACGCCGTTGGAGGCCATCACGTCGGTCTTGGCTACGGTGGCACCGTCGACCATCACGGTCGGTCCATCGACGGAAACCTCCAGCGACTGGCCATTGACCGTCGACAATTCTCCGTCGCGCAGATCGCTGGCGCGAATCGCCTCACCGGCGTGCACGTGATACAGCAAAATCGAACGCAGTTGATCGCGGTTCTCCGGCTGCAGCAACGATTCCACCATGCCTGCAGGCAGCTTGGCAAACGCGTCGTTCGTCGGCGCGAAGACCGTGAAAGGACCTTCCGATCTCAAGGCATCGACGAGTTCGGCGGCCTGCACGGCCTGGACGAGGGTCGTCACCGTTTGCATGCCAGGGCCGACGGCCGTCTGGATGATGTCGCGCTGCGTGGGTTGCATGCGTGGCGACGAAACCGGACGCGACTGCCTTGACGGGCTCGGCTTTGCCGCGACCTGACGTGCGCGGGTCGGACAAGCTTGCTTTGATGCGGCGTTGTTTCCACGACCGGAACCATAAGCCAGATCCCAAGCAATCCCCGCTGTGACGACGGCCAGCAACACGCTGGTAAGGATTCGAGTTCGAAACTTCATTTGACTACTCCTTAGCACTCTCTGTTTGAGGTTGAAGATACACGTTTGGGCCAAGGTCATCGCGATAGACCACTTCGACAGTTCGCGAGTCCGAACAACTCGGTCTCGTTGTCGTCTGTCGAAGTGTTATCCGCAGAACACGGGCGATTGGATTTTTACAATCGAGAGATTTTGGGGATTGGCTTGAAAACGCGCAGCCAGACCCCCGCTACGTGTGAGGTACGTCACACTACGGCGCCAAAGCAGCGTCTCAGAAGCAATGCTGGGTGCCACGGGGCAGCTTGTCCGCCCGTGTTGTTGTGAGCACTCCACAGTTTGCGCTGTCGGGCACGCCGCCAGATTTCGCCGAGCTGAGCCGGTGACACCCTTTTGTCAACGTCCTGTTTGCAACAGGCTGCTGATGCGCTCAGAAGCTCACGGACACGTCCGGCAGGGCGGCTCGGAGTGCGGAGACGGCCTCTTCGGTCACGGCCGTGTTGTCGAGCGTGAGCCGTTTGAGAGTGGAGAGCTGCTTTAGGTGCTCGATGCCGGCATCGGTCACACCGGTGCGGCTCAAGTCGAGCACTTCGAGAGTCCCCTGTGCGGCAATGGCTTCGACGCCGGCGTCGCTCACTTGCGTGTCGGCCAGGTTGAGGTCGCGCAGATGGGGAAGAGTGGCAAGCCGCTGGGCGCCGTCGTCGGTCACACCGGCGCTCTGCCACAAACTCAACGTCTCGAGGTTCTTGATCTCTTGGATGTATTCCAACCCAGCATCGGTGATGAGAGACTCTGTCAGATCAAGCGTTTGCAGGTTCTGCAGCGGCACGAGATGCTGCATGCCGGCGTCGGTTACAATCGTGTCGCGGAGCAGCAGGATGCGCAGCTTGTCCAGACCACTGAGATGCGCCAGCCCTGCATCGCCGATCAGCGTTCGCCGCATGTGCAGGGCTTCAAGCTGGTGCAAGCTCTCGAGATTGGCAAGGCCCTCGTCAGTGATCTGCGCATCGTCGAGTTCCAGGAATCGCAATTTGGAAAGGCCCTTGGCGACCTCTAGCGATGCATCGGTGTAGTACGCGCCGACGATGTTCAGCCGTTCGAGATTCGTCAACCCTGCCAGTTGCTGCACACCGGCATCTTGCACTTGAGTCCGTTCGAGCTTGACGCTCTTGAGCGTTTTCATCTCTCTCAAGTGCGCCATGCCCGCGTCAGTGACGTTGGTGAATCGTAAGTCCAGTTCTTTGAGCGGCAACCCTTTCAGGTAAGCCAGCCCGTCGTCGGTAATGTCTGTTCGGCGCAGGTGCAGGACTTCGAGGGCAGGGAGATCTTTGAGTTGTGCGAAACCTTCACTACTCACATGTGTGTGCTGTAGCTGAAGCACCCTGAGCGAATCCAAACCTTTCAAATGCTGCATACCCGCATCAGTGATCGCGGGACCTTCGAGCGCCACTCGTTCGAGTTGCGGCAGACCAGCCAGATGCACCAGGTCATCGTCGCCGGCTCGTGTTTCAGCCAGATTGACCCGTGTGACGGATCCACCTGTGTCGCGCGTCAACTCCGCCCCCAAGGCTTCAAGGGCCGCCACATCGGATTCATTATCGGGAGTGCGAGCCTCGGCGGTGGGGGTGCTCGAAGATGTTTCCTCGGGTGTTGATACCGCGTCCGCATCGGGACTGGACGAATCGCAGCCGACTGCAGCAGTCAGCGTGATCGCAAAGAGAAACTTCAACCAAGACTTCATCGAATGCCCTTTCCCGGTGACGCCGCCTGCCCGATTTGCAGGAGTTTCATGCATGCCTCGTCCGCTTCCAATCGCCGACGTGCTCTGCAGATCTGCCCACAAAAGTCGGGATTAAGAGTAATGATGCTGCAAGGGGGACGCAAACATGAATCACGACGAGCGCAGCAGTCAAGACATGCCGGGATGGACCGCGACGCGAAAGGCCTCTCCGTCGATGGCGCAACGAAAAGCAGCCTCGGCATCGGCTAGCCGGTAGGGGCCTTCGATCAGGTCCGCAAACGGATATGTCAAATGAGACCCTGCCAGAAATCGAATCGCCGTGGAAAGATCCTGCGGGGCGTAGTTATGCACTCCCTCGATGCGCGCCAGCTTGCGGACGATCGCTTCGGCGCTGAATTGTACGGGCCGTGCAGGAAACACCGAACCAACCAGGATCATCCGCCCGCCGGTCCGCAGCAGTTCGAATCCGAGTTCGACGGCATCCGGCGATCCGCTCAATTCGAGCACAACGTCGGCACCCCGCCGGTCGGTCACGTCGGAAACCGTGCTCCGCAGGTCTTGGCTGCCTTCTCGAATATCGATCGCCTGAGTGGCGCCGAACTGCCGGGTGCTCTCCACGCGTTGAGCGTTCACGTCGGCAACGATGATCTCAGAAGCTCCGCGTTCGTGCGACATGGCGCTAGCGGTCAATCCCAGCATGCCCGCTCCCAGAATCACGACTCGCTGATTCTGGACGTCGCCGGCTACCCGCAGCGCCGCAGCCACTGTCGCCGTTGCACAATTGGCGGTGCAGGCGACTTCGTTCGGCAATCCATCGGGAACACGCACAATGGCGGTCCCTTGCGCCAAGCGGCAAAAGTCCGCCAATCCGCCGCTGAGCGGGTGACCGGTGGCAAGGGGTTGGTGTCCGTATTTGAATAGCTGCTCGCACTTCTGCGGAAGTTTACGCCTGCAGAAGAAACAATCCGCACAGCTGGCCGCAACTGACCAGCTGACCGTCTCGCCCACGTCGAGAGCGTGCCCTTCGACGTCACGCACAGCGGGACCGTCAGGCAGAGCCGCCACGCGCCCCAAGATCTCATGTCCGAGAACTGTGGGACACTCGACGGACCGGTGTCCTTCGTAGGTGTGCAGGTCGCTGCCGCACAGCGTGCAGCACAAGACTTCGACCAACAGTTCACCCGATCGCAGCGACGGTAGAGCGAACTCACGCAGTTCCAGTGGCTGTCCGGGACCGAGAAACACCATGCTGCGGCACGTTCGAGTCATGCAGTCGCCTCGTCGTGGATGGCACCTTGCTCAAGCGAGAATCTCCCGCAAACTCAGCGAGCTTCGTGACACCGCTTATGAGCCATAGTAACCCGAATCGCCGGCTGGCGCTTCGGGACGTCGCCGCTTGCCCAACGGAGGTCGACTTGGGCGCGTTCGCACCTGATCAGAGGAACGACAACAGGCTCAACTGCTGGGTGGCCGCCGCGAGCTGGAGGGTTGCCGTGAGGGCTGCCTCGACTGCGGCCACTCGGGTAATGGCCTCGGTGAGATCGGTGTCGAATTCGGACGACAGTGCTTCCTGCAACTTGACTTCCTCATCGAGGATGCGGGTTTCGATGTCATCGAGCAACTTCAGACGCGTGCCGACATCGCCCCGCACCAGCCCGAACCGCGAGATCTCATCTTCGATCAACTCGCTTACGTGCAACAGTTCGACGTCATCCTCGTTCTCTAACGCGGCTTGCAACCGCGACAGGATGGTTAGCGCCCCCGTTGGCTCCTGGGGATTGATTTCGCGGCCCACCAGCGGCACTGCCGGGTTTGCTCCGGTTTCCTGGCCGTCGATACCCAGTGCCGTCGAAAGGCCGTTGGATTGAACTTCGAGGGGACCGACGCCGGAGTTGTCCGTCAGCGAGATCCCATTTCCGACCGTGTTGAGCGAGGCGATCAGGTTGCCCGGGTCGACGGAATTGATCGCATCTTGGACCTGCTGCACCGTCTGCGTTCCGCTGAGGTCGACGTTGACCGAGGTGCCGTCACGGCGCGTAATCACCAATTCGAATCCCTCATCCACCGGCACGCCGAGTCCACGGTTCAGGTCGCTCAATTGCGTGGAGGCGTCGAAGGTGCGAATACCCAATCCTGCCGCGTTGGTTCCGTTGTTCTCGCCAATTGAAAAGTCGGCGCCGCTGAGCCGGCTGGAAATCGCGATGCCGTCGCCCGAATCGTCGATGCCCACCTCGAGATCCAATCCAGCCGCCCTCAGAATATTGAACAGATCTTCGATCGTTTGCGCCGCGTCGATGTCGACAACCGAACTGTTGCTGCCGTTGCTGATCAGCAGTCCGTTTCCGGCAGTCGCGCCAATGCCGGCGCCGCCATTCAGGTCCGAGAGGTCGGTCTGCAGCGTCAGCGTCGGATCGAGGTCCCCGCCGAGTATTTGAGCGGCAGGTCCGCCGGCGATGCCCAGCCTGGAGGCGACCAGCGAACCGGTTAGATCGGCAACTTCCACCGTGCCGGCCGACGGCGTCAACCGGAGACCATGGTTTGTCGCGGGGTCGATGTCGACCGTTAGCGTGAGTGGCCCGGCTGCGAAGGCGTCTTCCAATCGAGTCTTGATGTCGCCAATGGTCTCGGCGCCGGAGAGATCGACGCTCACGCTTTGCGGCGCGCCGTTATCGAGTGTGACGGTCACCGGTCCCAGCGGAACTCCACGGCCATCGAGCACGTCGGCGAGGCGCGTCTCTAGTGTCAGGGCCGGGTCGAGATCGCTGCTGATGGCTGCACTAAACGCTCCGAAAGCGGTCGCTCCGTCGACGTTGTTGGATTGCAGCAAATCCAGGTCAATCAGGGCCGCGAACTGGGAGTTGTCGCCACTGTACAGAATCGATCCGTCGGGGTTGAGTTCAAACGGGGCGGTATTCGTCTGGCTGCCGCCAAACAAGTAGCGTCCTTGGTACTTCGTGTTGGCCGCGTTGAGTACTCCCTGGATCAAGGCTGCAGTCTCAACCGCGAGTGCCTGCTTTTCTGCCGAGGTGGTCGAATCACCAAGTCCTGCCAGTACAAGGCTCTTAGCTTCGTTGAGCGCGTCCCCGACGACCGACAAGCTTGTCTCGGTAACCGACAGCAGCGAGCGGGACGTGGCGATGTTCGCCTGCGACTGTTCTTTGCGTTCAATCGCACTTTGCAGGGCGATGCTGCGGATGGCCGCGGCCGGCGAATCACTAGGCAGAAAGAACTTTTGGTTCGTAGCGACCTGGTTCTGCAGCCTGGCCAGCTCGCTATTGGCGCGCTGGATGTTTTGCAGCAACAGGCTGCCGGAAAGTGTGTTGGGTAGGCGTCCCGGCAAGATCGGGCTAATGCTCATCTGCAGTGTTCCACTCGGCGGCGGTGGCAAGTCTCACCGCCGTTACATGTTCAGCAACGTTGTAAACATCTCGTCGATCGTACTAATCAGGCGGGCCGCCGACTGGAACGCCCTTTGAAATTCCAGAACCTTGACCGCCTCCTCATCCAGGCTGACGCCGGAGAATTGCTCGCGTTGATTGCGCAGAGAATCGCGATAGGCGGCAAAGCCTTCTGAAAGCGCTTGCTCCGAGGCCGATGAATTGGCAAGCGCTGCCACCGTCGACTGGTAGAACGTTTCGAGGCTCAAACCTCCCAGCGAGTCGCGGGGCTCGTCGACGAATTGAGCGAACAGCAGAGCATTGGTGTTGTCCGAAGGTCCGCCGCCCTGACCGGTGGCAAACAGCCGGTGATCGCTCGCCACCGCCGAGTTGACGGCAATCGTGCCGGAGTCGGCGCCGACGAAGAACGTGTTGGCCCCCAAGGCCGCCAACGCCCCGCTGGTGTCGTTTCCGAACCGAAAGTCGTAGTCGGCGGCCGCTGAAAGTTCGAGTCGGCCGTCGGGTGTAATGGTGGCGGTCAGGTTGGCGACGGCATCGAGATCGTCTCTCAACGTCTGCAAGGTCGTGTCGGTTCCGATGCCGTCGAGATCGACGTTGATGACTGTTGTTTCGGTCACTCCTGTCAGCGCGTTGGTGAGCTTGAGTTCGAAGCTGCCGTGTTCAGGCACAAAGTCGAGTCCGGCTGCATTCAGCACGGCATCTTTGTCGTCGACCGGAGTAGTCGAAGTCAGCGATGTGAACCCCGCCAGTCCCTCACCTGACGAATGAATGCGGTTGAACTCGTAAATCAAGCCTGCCGCGTAAGCGTCGAGCTGGTCGACGAATCCGCCGAGCACCTGGTCGCGGCCCTCGATAATCCCCTGCAGTTCCCCACCGGCGGTTGAGATCACGAACTTCGAATCGGTGAGACGGACGTCTTGGACCGTTACGCCGCGATCGGTCCGGGTCACCGTTTCCAGGTTCTGCTTGTCGCCCGACAGGATGAGTGGATCAGACCCGAGAAAGAGGTAGACCTCGCCGTTGGGCTGCTCCTCGTAGCGCACCGGGATGATCTCCGAGAGCCGATTGACAGCCTCGTACCGCTGGGTGCGTAGCCCCCCCGCCTCGCTTTTCAACAAGCCCGCCGATTCGAGTTCCAGAATCTGGGGATTCAGGTCGAAGATCTCATCGATCAGGGCGTTGGCCTCGGCAACCAACGAATCGACTTTGGCCGTCTGTGCTTCTCGAAGTGAATCGACGCGTGAACGCAAGTATGCGATGTCGTTTGCCAACTGCACGCCCTGTTCGACGGCGATCTGTCTGAAGGCTTCGGACTCCGGCTGGTTGACGACCTCGTTAATGGCGGCGAGGAAGTCATTGAGCGCCGTCGACAGGTCATCGGCGCCGAGTTCCTGCACCTCGATCTCGAGTTGCTGGTAAATCAGCTGGCGGGCCTGCGCAGCGTTCGCGTCTGAATTTGCCGCGTGAATCTGGGTTTCGAGAAAGATGTCGATCTGCTGTTGAACGCCGGCGGCCAGAACACCGGTTCCCAGAATGAGAGAGCCTTGCCGGTACGACGCTCCGGTTTCGAGGATCAACTCCTCGCGGATGTATCCCGGCGATCCGGCGTTTGAGATGTTCTGGCCGGCAACCTGGATACCGGTGGAGAAGATCTCCAACGATCGACTGGCCGTCGCCAAAGCTGAACTGAGCCCCATGACACGTATCCTGTCGTGCCGCCCCCCGGCGGTCTTCGTTAAGTTCCGCTCGAACGCAGGTGCGTCTGTTTCTCACGAGTCGCCAGACGCGGTTGGTTCTCCTCTTTCGCTATGCTGACGCATCAAGAATTGCGCCACCGCTGGTCGTGTGGCCTTGGTCCTGGCTGTAGGTTGGGCGTTTTTCACCACAATTGGCGATGATGTCCAGCAGGTTTCCGTAGTGGCTGCACGCCCGGTGCGTGATGACCCATTGGACCCAGCTTTCGCGCCGCAATTCGTCCGATTTGTACTTGGCGCGTTGGATGCGAGGTGTCAGGTCGCCGGTTCCACTGCCGATTCGACCTACCAAGACCTGTACCGATTCATCAGGCAACCCGGCCTGCCGAGCCGCTTCAAGAATGCGGCCCCGATGCTGAAGCAGTCTTTGCATGCGTGACGCGAGTTCGGCTTCCGGCTCTGCCAACTGCATCAATTCACTGGGAATCGCCTTATGTAGCGCAGCCCGCTTGCGTTCGAACAACGACAGCATGTCGTTCTGGGTCGACTCGAGCGCAGCCAGAAACTGTCGGATTTCAATGAGCAGCTGACGTTCCATGCCGAATGGTTCTCCCTGACGCCACATGCAACGCAGGTTTCGCGCGCATGATTGGCCTCAAGGTCTATCGGCCGTTCGCAGCCGGCACCTTCCGTAGCTTCCGCAACTTCCGCAACTCTTGCCCTAATTGCCGATCTTCACGGCCGGCGGGGCACCGTCACTGGTATGTGCGCCACCGGAAGTTGATTCAGTCGCAGCCGGTGATTGCTGTAGTTTGTGCCGCAGATGAGCGGCAAACGTCGTGTACAACGGCCCCACCAGATCTGAACCGTGCTCGCGAGCCAAGTTCTCGGCAACCTGCTGATCCATCTGGCCTTGAAACATCTCCTCGGCTTTGCCGCCGTGCATGTATGCGGGCTGATTCTCGGTGCTGCGCAGTGCCTTAAACATTTGCTTGTAAAAGGTGCCGGCAACGAAATCCTGAAAGGTCTGCCGGACCAGTAGTTGCTCGTCGCTGGGCGGTTTTGGTGAGCGATTGGCCGCCAAGATCGATGAAATCCCGTTTCCAGAAGCAGCGGCTGTCGGGTTCATGGATCAGGCCTTGTTCCGATTGATTTGAAATATGACAGGTACGCAAGGTGCCGCTCAACGGCGCTGCTCTGTTTGGTTCGCAGAGGATTAGCGTTCTTCGTAAGCCGCATGCAACTTGCCGATACGATGTAGCTCTCTGACAATCTCAATGACGTCCTGGTTGGGGACCTTCAACTCGTTGAGCGCGCTGAGTAGTTCTTTGAGCTTGTCGGTCGATTGTTGCGACGGCCGGTCGCTGAGAGCGACAAACGACCCTGAATCGCCACCCGGCCCGGCTGCGGCGCCGACGTTGACGGTCAAGCTGTTGTGGTTAATGACCACGGGGCTGATCTCCACCTCGCCGCTGAAGAGTACCACTCCCGTTCGCGAATTGACGACGACCCTGGCCTGCGACTGCGGATTGTCGATTTTGACATCGAGCACCTTGGCAATGAACTCGACGGGGTAAGGCAGGTACGCGCGGGGCGGTTGAATCTTGATGGCGTTTGGCCCGACAGGCTCGGCCACGTCTTGGTGGTAGGCTTCAAGCTGAAATTCGGTGTTTATCGCGCGGGCCACTTCGTAGGCGACTGGAAAACTGGCGTGGTCTTCATCTAACAGCAGTGTGATCTCGTTGCCCTTCTGTGCGTTCGCGAACTGGCTAAAGAAGTCATCCATCAGCACAATGCCATCCGGAATCAGGCCGGTCGTCTGAATCTCCTCGTCTTCGATGGAGATGGCCCCGGAGGCGAGCCCGACTGGTTTGTCGTCGTTTAGGGCGACCGTCTCGAGCGGGGCGGCCAGGAGCCGCCCGCCGAGTAGACTCTTGGCACCTTTGATCGAGCTCACATAACAATCGAGTTTCTGCCCGCGGCGCAGCCCGGTTTTGGGAACAGTGGCCTCAATGAGCACGATGGCCACGTTGTTGGCATTGCTGAGTTCGTCGGTGGTTGCCGGGCTGTTGAACAACTTCAGGGCGGCCCCCAAGGCGCGCATTGAGTGCGCGTCCTTGCCGCCGTCGCCTGTGCCGTTGAGCCCCACTACCAAACCGATGCCGGTCAGCCGTACCTCCTGCTGACCGTAGATCGTGCAGATGTTCTCCAGCCGAACTCTGGCCAGCGCCTGTTGCGGAAGCGCGCAAGCTACCAGCAAGGCGGCGGGCAATATCGCGAGTCGCATTAGCCAGTTTCGCAGGCTCGAAGAGTGGTTGCGTGCCATCGAAGTCTCTCGTTGTCGAGTGTCATCAATCATTTGTCTAGAACGGAGAAAGCAGGTCATACAACCGCACCCCCCATGCCCGCTTGGTGCTGCTGAACACCTTCCCGCGAGACTGCCTGTCTATGAAGAGGTTGACGATGTTCTCGCTCAGCGCGGTGTTGTCCCGGCTGATGTCTTCGCTGCGGACCTCACCCGTCAGGCGGTATTGCCACTCATCCCGATTCGTGCGAATCGTCTTACGCGCTTCGAGCACCAGGTTGCCATTGGGAAGCACGTCGACGACCGTTGCTGCGATCTTGTAACGGATGCCTTCCTGATCGATGAGCTGCCCGGTTGAATTCAGACGACTTTGCAGGTTGGCGTCGATGGTGGGTTGGTTCGGTGCCGCAGTCGCCAGGTTGCCACTATCGGCAATGCGGATGAACTCTTTGAGTTCTGCCTTCAACGACGCGGCCCGGCTCCGATTGAATCGCGAGTTGCTGGTCACTTCTGCCTTTTCATCCACAATAATCGTGATGATATCGTGCACCTTGACCACCCGCGGTTCGGCTGCCGGGATATGAATCCATGAAAAGTCGCGCATCTCCAGCGAACCAGGCCCCGCGAAGAAGTCTTCGCCGAGCGCAGGCGGCCCTTGTGCGATGGCCGAGCCGTTCCAAGGCACGACCGCAACGAGTGCCGCCGCAACCCACACTGATTTCCACATCGCTTTGCCCCCGTCGATGGTCTATTGCCCCTGAAGTCGATTTGGCGCGTTGGAGTGGGGTCGTCGCCCAATCCCAGTCTGTTCGCTCTGCCCGGACGTCAGCTGGATTGGCGCGTTGGCCGCCGGGCGGCCCGAAGGTGGCTCAGATCCGATGACCTCAGCCTCGTGCAAGCCGGTCACCCGAGCCGAGATGCGCTGGCGTCCGTCCAATGAGACCAGCGTCACCGCGTCACCCAGCCCACCGGAGGAGCGAGCTTTCAAGTAGCTCTCAACGGTGATCGAGCCTTTGCGAACGAAAGTCTTGACGATATCGTTGGAACGCACGAGGTTTCGCGATTGGATGGCATTGATGGCGATCGGCTCGCCTTTGCGGATGGATCGTTTTGTCTCACGTCCCACCGCATCCTCCATCCGGGTGGCCACGGCTTGAGTCACGTCCATCCGCGCCCACGTCAGGTCAGATTCGCTGAGTATCTGGCCCCGCGGGATTGCGTGCAGGGAGACCAGCACGTGCGGTTGAGCCGTGGTTTTGCAGATGACCGCGACTCGCCGCAGAGTTTCGTCTCGATCCATGAAGGCGACCGTCATTCGTTGCGGAGCATCCCAGGGTGGTGCACCACCCGCGACGTGGAATCCTGAGGCGATTCCGGTGAGGACGAGCGCTGCCTCTTCCGGGTTGAGCCCGACGGACACCGTCGCGTCGCCCAGTTGGGGTGCCTTGCCGCGCAGGTAGCTTCGAATCGCGTCGGCGACCAGTTGCGTGGCTCTTTGAACCTGGGAGTCCGTCACTCGTTGCGCCGGACTGTGTCTGGCTGGAGCCGGTCGGCCGTCCGCCGAAACGTTGATCTGGCTCGAGCCCGAGAACTGGACCAAAGCCAGATTGACCCCTTGGGCAGCAAGCCGGGAGCGAATCGTGGCGAAGTCGAGACGCATTCGTCGCCCGGCAGCAGGAGCAGGCGCCAACGCGATGGAGCGTAATCGATCAATACTCTGCGGGTCGGCGCCCAACACATCAGCGACGTCTCCGAGTGTGACGACCGAACCGGCCACCACCGCCTGAGACTTGAGCCGCACTTCGGTTGACTGCGCGTTGACCGCGCTGGCGTAGAGCAAGAACGTCACTATCAAGACTGGTTGCTTCATGTGTTTGATTCTTAAAGAACTTCTATGCGTCGAGTGCCCTCTAGATCCTTCGCAGGTTGGCGACGAGTTGCAGGATTTGATCGGCGGCCTGCACGACTTCGCTGTTGAGTTCGAAGTTGCGCTGCGTCTTGATGAGTTCGACTAACTCTCGGACCGGTTCGACGTTAGAAGTTTCCAGAAAGTACTGTCGCAACGAGCCACGGCCGTCTTCTCCCGGAGGGCCGGCGAGCGGTGCTCCTGAAGCATCCGTCTGGCCGTACAGATTCTCCCCGAGTTGAATCAGGCCCTGCGGGTTGACGAACCGTGCCAGTTGAAACTGCTCGGCCACCTGCAATTGCGGATTACCTTCCTGACGGTAGGTCACGGTGCCTTCGGCATTGATGGTGATGTCAATGGCATCGGGAGGCAGTGTGATTGTGGGATCCACCAATCGCCCCCGGTCGGCCGAGGCCATCACAAGGCTTCCGTCGGCGTTCAACGAGAATTTTCCAGCCCGTGTGTAGAGGATTTGGCTGCCGTCCTGCACTTGAAAGAACCCGTCCCCGATAATTGCCACATCCAACGTCGCGCCCGTTTCCAATAACGAGCCCTCACGGAAGTCGACCTGTGTGCTGGAAACGCGTGTGCCCAATCCGACCGCCGTTCCAGTCGGCGTGAGCTGCCCGTTGGCATCCTGAGTTCCCGGCAGCTTCAAGTGATCGTAAAACAGATCCTCGAAGTTGGCCCGGGATCGCTTGAAGGCGGTCGTGCCTGCGTTCGCCAGATTGTTGGCAATCGTGTCGAGTTTGAACTGGTTCGCCTCCATGCCGGAAGCGGCCGAGTTGAGTGCCAGTGGAACGCTCATCAGAACTCCCTCTTGTCCGCGTGATCAACGGTGTATCGACTGCAGGAGCCGGCCCAGGGCCTCATCCTGCGTCTGGATCATCGTCACGTTTGTCTCAAATCCACGCGACGCCTCAATCATGTCCAACATCTCCAGGACCGGACGCGTGCCGGACTCCTCCAAGAAGCCCTGCTGCACTTGAACCTCGCCATCGGCGGGCAACGGTGTCTGAACCGTGGTGTACAGGCTGTCGCCCACCTTCGAAAGCTCGTCGAAGGACTCGGGACGTGCCAGCGCCAATTGCCCGACGACCGAAGTCAGTCCTTCGGAATTCGCAGAATGAATGGTGCCATCAGCAGCGACTTCGATTCGCGCTGCATCTTCGGGGATGGCGATCGGCTCGCCGCCGTTGTTCAAGATCTGATAGCCGGTGTCCTGCATCACCAGTTCGTTATTGGCATCGACGGTCAGTCGTCCGTTGCGCGTGAGGAACTCCTGTTGGCCGTCGGAGACGCGAAAGAACCCGGGACCGGACAGCGCCAAATCGTAGGTTCCGCCGGTGGGAGTCAATGGTCCGTTGCGAAAGTCTGTAACCACTTCCGCCACCGACAGGCCACCGGCTGATTGGTTTAGTCTACCGGGTGGTTCATTGCCGTTGCCGTGCTTGACGTCGAACGGCTCGTGGGCCTGAAACACAGCCAGATCGCGTTTGAACGAATGCGTAGACGCGTTTGCCAGGTTGTTGGCAATCACGTCCAAGCGCGTCGCTTGCGCATTGGCTCCTTGAGAGGAGAGGTACAAGCCGTAGATCATTCCGGACCCTCATCCGACGACTTCCCCCCAGTCTCTTTCTTGAATCGAACTGCGCAGCGCCGATTCTTGAGCGTAATCGTCAAAACCTGACGGACCGGCGTACGACACGCAGCTTACACAGCCAAGTAGCACGTAGGGTGACTCTAACCAACGTTAGAAAGGGCGGGGGCCACGGTAGGCAGGGATGAAGCTTGAGCCCAGCGATCGAAGTCCGGCAGATTCTGCCGAAGCGCGAGGGCGCCGTCGGTCGATGTGGCCGACAGAGGCGCGGGTAGAGAAAAAGAAGGGGCGGGGAAACGCGGACAACTGCCTGTGATTCAGAGCGTCAGAGCGCCAACTTCTCGCATCCGTAACGAGCCTTCGGTCCTTGGCAGCCGACCGCTACCGGCGTGCGGTCTTCGCAGATCGGAAGTCAAAATAACGTCAGTTGCCGTCCCTATTGGCAAAAGCTGGTAGTTGTCCGTTCGTTTCCCCGCGAGATTCCGGGATCTAAAGTTGCAGTGCTGCTCATCGGTCTTTGGTGATTGCAACGAGCATTGCGAAGCAACGAGTCTAACTTAGTCATTGTCGGAAAAGTGTCAACAAGAAACCGGCGCGAAAAACTGGAAGAAACAAAATTGCGCGAACCAACCAACTGTGGGTTGACGCGCCGTCGGTCTTCATTCCACTCCGGTCTGTGGATCGCATAGTCTTCAAGCATCGCAGACTTTGCGTGTTGCATGAAGATCAGCGACCACGTGTGCGGGGTTGCAACCGCAAGACTGCTGCTTCGCAACACGCAGGATCACGCGTTAGATCGTTCCCTTTGTCGAGGGCACGCCCGATTGGCGAGGATCGATCGCCACGGCATGGCGAAGCGCGCGGGCCGTGGCTTTGAAGACACCTTCGGCGACGTGGTGGCTGTTCTGGCCGTGATGCAGCACAAGATGCAGATTCATCAGTGCGTTGCCTGCCACAGCCTGCCAGAACTCGCGAACGAGTTGCGTGTCGAAGGTTCCAATCTTCTCCGTATCAAACCGGACGTCGTACACAAACCACATGCGGCCTCCCAAATCGACGGCGGAGGTCACCAGAGATTCTTCCATTGGCAACGTCATGCTGCCATATCGGTTAATGCCGCTCTTGTTGCCCAGCGCTTGTGATAGGGCTTGTCCGAGGCAGATACCCACGTCTTCGACGGTGTGGTGGTGATCGACGTGCAGATCGCCGTGGGCGTCGACCTCGAGATCGAACAGGGCGTGCTTTGCCAGCAAATCCAGCATGTGATCGAAGAAGCCCACACCGGTCGAAATGTTGGCGTTGCCGGTCCCGTCGAGATCCAACTGGAGCTCGACCTTGGTTTCGGCGGTTTGACGGCTAATTGTCGCAATACGTGCCATGAATCGTTCGGAGTGAGTTGCGAGCAGCGTCCAGACTTCCCGGTCGTGACGTCCTCACGCAGGTCTCACCGGATGGAACCCCTGCGTGATACCACTTCATCTTACGGGCACTTTGGGCGCGGGCAATGCAACCACCTTCCAAACTGCTGGAAATCCAGTTGCACCCTATGTGGCTCCGCGCCAATCGGATCTTGCCACCCGACCGTCGCCGTCAGATCACGACATCGCCGGCTGCACGACCTATCCAACCATCACAGATGGAACATGTTTGCAGCCGAAGGATGCCGGTGCCGAGTATGTGACGATGGACGAAAGCTGCCACTGTGCAGCCTGCTCAAACCGTGTGGTTCTCAAACAATGGCTCGCAATGCCTGCAGCAGGATGTCAACTTCATCGTCGGTGCCGACTGTGATCCGCAGACCGTCGATGTCGTCCGAGGCTGCCGGCCCAGCTGCGGGGAACTGCATATACCGCACGAGAATTCGTCGACTCTTTAGTTGCTCGAAGATGCTGTTGTCGTCGGTGGAGTTGTGTGTCGTCCAGACGAAATTGGCCTGACTATCGACGACCTCGAATCCGAGTTGCCGAAGTTCTGCAACCATTCGAGTGCGCGTCTGTTTGATGCGCTCGACGTTGGCCCGCATCCACGCTTGATCTTCGATGGCAGCAACGGCGGCGGCCAAGGACAGGGAGTTGCAGTTGTAGCTATCCTTGACCTTCCGCATGCCCAGCACCCACTCGGGATCGGCGATGCAGAAACCGAACCTGATTCCAGCCAGGCTGTACGACTTGCTCAACGTCCGCGTAATCACGACTCGCCGCCCGTCGGCTTGGCCAATCAACTCGGCCCGGTGCGGTCGGTCGCAGAAGTCACCGTAGGCCTCGTCGAGCACCAGTAGGCCTCGCGGCGGAACGAGCGACAGAATGTCTTGATCGGACCAACGATTGCCGGTCGGCGAATTGGGATTTGGCACAAAGACCAGCTTCGAGTTTTCGATCACCGGTTTGCACGACGAATGCTCCCAGCCGTAGTTGTTCGTCAGCGGCAGACGGCAACAACGAGCGCCTTGCAGGTCGGCCAGAGTTTCATACAGAACATAGCTGGGGTACGGAAAACAGATCGTCTCGCCTGGATCGACGAACGTCCGCATGAGGATCGTCAGATTCTCGTCGCTGCCGTTCGCCGGCAAGATGCAGTCAGGTTCGACGTCAAACAGCTCGGCGGCCACCCGGCAGAATCGCCGTGCAAGCGGGTCGGGGTATTTGTTGAGCGGCGAACCGGCCGCTTTTTGAATGGCTTCGACCACGCGTGGGGAAGGGGGATATGGGTTTTCGTTCGTATTGAGTTTGACCCAGCCCGCATCTTGGGGTTGTTCGCCCGGGACGTAGCCAGCAATTCGTTGAACGTCAGGGCGAAACAGACTCAATCGATCAGACATCCGCGGTTGATTCCTGTGCCATGTGCCAGCCTTGTATCAGACGCCCAACGGACGCCCGCGGTTCGCGCCAGCCTCCGAAATGCGCGTTGTGAGCCGGAACGCCGCCGGCAGGCTGCCAATCGCGCGCCAGCCGGTTCGAATTGTCAACGACGCCTCAGCCACCCATCAGAACAGCGTTGTTTCAGAATTCTCATTGGGGTCGCTTCCGGAGTCAGGGTTGCCGGGCGCCGCATCATCTGCACCGGTGTGCTGCCGCCCACGGTTTGTGTGGTCGTTTTGTGCGATAGTTGCCGAGGCATCGAACGGAGCCGTTTGAGCTTCGCCATTCGCAGAAATCCCGGTCAAGACCTCGATCTTTTGTTCGGCCTCTTCCAGCGTTTGGAAACAGCGCCGTAGCAGTGCCACTCCGCGTTCGAATCGGCGCATCGACTCTTCCAGCCCCAGAGCACCCTCCTCCAAGTCGGCTACAATCTGCTGCAACTCGGCCAGAGACTCTTCAAAGGCTGGCTCGGCTGTCACATCACCCTGCTTTTTGCCTGCGGCGGTCATACTGTTGATTCCGGCTCCGGCTCGGTTGGGTCTGCTGTTTCTTGAGTATCCCGGCCTGCGCCGGTCAACGCAATCGGTGGTGATTCATCGATGGCGGTCACTCGGCTTGCGACCCGCCCACTCCGCAAGGTCGTCTGCAACTCGTCGCCCACTTGGAGATCGCGAGTCGAGCGAACGAGATCGCCGTTGGACCCACGGGCGGTGATCGAATAGCCACGCTCCAACACTTTCAGCGGGCTGAGCGCATCGAGCGCTCCACCCAATGCTTGTAACCGCAGCCGCTGCCGCTCCAAGCGGCGCGACATCGTCCCTTTCAGTTGGACAGAAAGTTCGTCCAGTCGGGTCGACAGGTCGCGCACCCATTGTAACGGTCGCGCGAAGACTCGGCGGGAGGCGATCTGCTCCAGATGCAGCCTGGCCCTGCGGGCCCGATAATGCAGGGCCGAAGCGAGGCGCCGCTCCAATGCTGACAACTCACCGATGACTTCGGTGCGCAGCGGGACGACCAGCTCGCCCGCCTCACTGGGGGTCAGCGCGCGCCGATCGGCCACAAGGTCGGCAATGCTCACGTCGATTTCGTGGCCTACCGCTGCAATGGTTGGAATCGGGCATTCGTAGATGGCCCGCGCGACGACTTCTTCGTTGAACGCCCATAGATCTTCCAGGCTGCCGCCCCCCCGCCCCGTGATCACCACGTCGATATCGGGAATGCGGGAGACCGAGCGAATACCCGCGGCGATCTTTCGACCCGCGATGTCGCCTTGAACCGGCACCGGAACAATGACGATGTCTGCAACCGGCCAGCGACGCGTGATGACTTGCAGCATGTCGCGGACCGCCGCACCCGAGGGACTGGTCACCAACGCGATGCGTCGCGGAAACCGCGGGAGCGGGCGTTTGTGGTCGGCGTCGAAGAGCCCCTCGGCTGCCAGTTTGTGCTGCAGCTGGCGGAAGGCCAACTCGAGCGCTCCGACGCCTTGCGGCGCAACCCGCTCAACAATGAGCTGGTATGTTCCGCGCGCCGCGTACACCTCGATCGGCCCCGATGCGATGACTTCCAGGCCGTCGCGCAGCTCGAATCGCGTTCGCGCTGCGGTGCTCCGCCACATCACCGCTCGAATTTGTGCATCGCCATCCTTCAATGAAAAGTAAAAATGGCCCGAAGCGGCGCGAGTGCAGTTGGAAACCTCGCCCACCACCGAGACGGACGAAAAGTGTCCCTCGACGACGTCTTTCAGCCGCTCGGTCAGCGCCGAAACGGAGAGTGCCGGGCCATCAGCCATGACGAGATCGGTGAATCCTATTGCACAACGAGACGCTTGTTGCCACAGCACACCGCGCGGGAATCATCCACCGAGGCCAATCCTGCGAAGATACTCGATGGCACGTGCGGCATCGTTCTGTTTATCGCTTCCTTCGGTTCTGTCAACGGTCAGCCAACCGCGGTAGCCCGCTTCGTCCAGCAGCGCCAGCAGCACGTCCCATTCGACCTCACCTCTGCCCAACTGCACTTCGCGAGCAGGTCCATCGGCCTCTTGGACGGCGTCTCTAACCTGCACGTGCACGATCAGCTGGTGAAGTGTCTGCAGCGCCTCACTTGGATCAGAGCCGGCCGAAAGAAATGCGAGAGCGTCGAAGTTGACGCCCAGCGGTCCCTGAGTCACCTGAGTGACCAGCTGGGCCAGAGTTTCGGAAGACTCGCGAGACGGGGTCGCCGCCAGCGTGGCCCCCACGTGATTTCCGAACCGAGTCAAATCGTTCAGCACGCCGAGCAGTCGCGAACGGTCTTCTGATGCTTCTTCGCTGGGAATGCTGCCGAGACGGACGCTGAGCACGCGGCATTTGAGGCTGGCTGCGAACTCCATGGCTTGCTTGATGGCCTCGACGCGGGCGTCCAATCGGTCGAGATCGCCCAGTGACCTGCGTATAGGGAAACTCAGCGAGGCAACGGCAAGTCCCATTTCGTCGAGTTGATGCAAAAACTGACGGCGGCCCGTTTGTGAGAGCTCACTGGGGACGAGTTCCCGGCGGGCGTCGAATTGTATGCCTTGGGCGCCCATCTCCTGGGCGATGGCCAGGGATCGTTTTAGTGGGTGGTCGAGGCACCCGGCGGCAATGCCGATTCGCAGTGGTAGCATTCGTCATGACCCTGCCGCTGCGAGGTTCAAAACCCTCATTGGCCGCACAACACTCATCACCGTCGTTCGCGAAACAATCGCCACAGCTCGACCACGCGTCGAGCGAACGCTGCGATTCGCCGATCTCTTCAAACAGGATCCCTCCCAAGTACGGTTTTTCATGATAGTTACACCTGCCGTATCCTGCTACATAGCCGTCGCCTGCGCGTTGATGGCCGCGGATCCCTACGACCCGTTTACGGGTGCCGACGAGGTACTCAGATTCTCGTTTGAGAATAGCTCGGAGTATCCCTATGACGGCGATCGGGACTTCGATGGCCAGCCCGACGACTGGACGCGCCGCAAAGGTCCGGGGTTTCCCAGTTACGTTGAGGCCGGTATTGACCGCTCCCGAGGCTACGCCAGCCAGCATAGCCTGAAAATCGACGTGAACGGCGGCCAGTTGGCGTTTTACTCTCCCTTGAACAATCAGGTGGGGCGCATCGACGCCCAACATGCCTATGTGTTTCAGGGCCGAATTCGAACCCAGCTGCTCGAGCAGGATGCCGCATTGGTGTCGGTCTCGTTCCTAAATCACAAGCGTCAGAGAGTGCAAAGGTTTCTCTCAAGACCGGTCAATGGCACACACCAGGAGTGGCAGACCGTCGAAATCGGCCCGGTCACACCGCATCCGGATGTGCGATTTGTCGTCATTGGCTGCCATCTGGCGCATGGCGAAAAGATGGACATCCGCGGAGCCGTCTGGTTTGACGACTTGTGGTTGGGCCGGCTGCCACAACTGTCGTTGCTGAGCAACTTTCAGACTCACTTCAAACAGCCACATGCCCCCATTGTCATCGAATCGCGAGTCAGCGGTCTCGATCCGGGAGGCAAGTACGAAATCGCTGTTCAAATCACTGGTGCTGACGGAGAGCTGGTCGACCGATTCACTGACCGACTTGTAGCCCCAGTTGGCACAGCCAACGAGGGGGACGAAGAAACACGCCCCGGCGATCCGATCACATGGAAGCTCGAGCCGCAGGATTATGGCTACTATCGCGTTCAGGCTTCGCTGTTTCGCGACAGCGATCTCATTCTCGAGCGCGAAACTTCTTTCGCCGTTATGGACATTGTCACGTCCGACAACGCCTCGCGCGGAGAGTTCGGCTGGTCGGTTGAGGGCGGCTCCTCGCGAATGAACTACGCCGGCCTGCCCGATGTAGCCGCGCAGGCAGGCATCAACTGGATCAAGCTGCCACTGTGGAAATCGGGTGCGAGTGGCCAGGCTGGCCGTGTTTCGCGGATGCTGGATCAACTCGTTCAGCAAGACATCGCCCCTGTCGGCGTCTTGAGCGACCCGCCGGCTGAACTGCGAGACCGGTTTGCCGAGGATTGGACCGGCATCAGCGAACTGTTCACCATGCCCCCGAGATTCTGGTCGCCGTCACTCGATCAGGTCATCGCCAAGTACTCTTCGAATGTGCGTCACTGGCAACTCGGCGGCGAGCACGACGATAGCTTTGTGGGGCTGAACCGACTGCCCGAAGCCATCGAGTCTGTCCGCCGCGAGATCAATCGAATCGGTCGCGATACGCACGTCGGTGTGCATTGGGATTGGGCCTCGCCCCTTCCTTCACGCAGCAAACTTCCGCGTACGTTTCTGTCGCTCGATAAGGGTGGCCAAACCGATCAACCATTGAGTGAGATTGAACTCCTCGATCGTCTGCAGGCTTCGAAGGCGTCCGGGGTACCTCGTTGGGTTCTGCTAAGGCCGCTGGATAAGAGTCATCCCGATGCAATTCGTGGCGCCGACCTTGTGCAACGCATGGTTGCCGCCAAGATCGGTGGCGCGGAGGCGATCTTCGCTGCCGATGTCTTCAACGCCGAACACGGATTGCTCACCCCCGACGGTTCGCCGGCATTGTTGTTCCTGCCGTGGCGGACCACAGCGCTCGCCCTACAAGGGGCCGAACTTCTGGGCTCGATCGCGATGCCCGGCGGCAGCCACAATTACGTCTTTGTTCGGCCCGGCGAAGCGGTGGTCGTGCTGTGGAATGAAGAACCCGTCACAGAGGAAATCTACTTGGGTGACCGCGTCGAGATGATCGACATCTGGGGCGTCAAGAACAACGCACCCGTCAATCCAAAGACCCGACGGCAGAAGATCTCCGTCACATCGGTTCCACTCATCCTTCGCAACTGCTCCGAGCCGGTCGCTCGCTGGCGGCATGCCGTGCGATTTGAGAAGGGTCGTTTGCCCAGCGCGCACGCTGCGCATCGGGAGCACCTTCTCGGGCGAAACACGTTCTCGCAGGGCGTCAGCGGCGAAGTCCGCATCAACTTGCCGAGAGATTGGGAAGCCGAACCGGCCGAGTGGTCGACGGCGTTGTCCGTCGGCGAGGAGTTTCGCCTTCCCACCGATTTGACGCTTCCAGCCGACGCCAGCCTGGGCAAGGTCAATCTGACCATCGACTTCGATGTCTCCGCCGAACGGCAATACAAGTTTCGCGTGTATCGGTCCTACGAAGTCGGATTGGATGACGTCAAGCTGCATGTCATTGAAGAGCGTCTGCCTGACGATACGCTGCGCGTCGAACAGGTGATTGTGAATAACACCGATCCCTTGGAGGTGCTCAACTTTCAGTGCAGCCTGTTCATGCTGGGTCGCAAGCGCAAGACGCAGTACGTGATCAAGCTCGAGCACGAAACGAACCACAAGGAGTTTCTGTTTCCCAACGCCAGCGAATTGCTCGGCAAGCCGGCCCGCCTGCGCGTGGAACAGATCGACGGACCGCGCGTCTTAAATAGGCAATGGACCGTCGGCGAGGACTGGGATGAGAACGGCTCGATGGAGGAGCCGGCGATAACTCAGCCGGCCATTTCGATCGCCCCCCAACGCGACGTCCCGCGCTGAGGGCAGATCGACACCTGCGCAAGCGAATGCTAGAGTGACCACGACCACGGTCGCTGCGCGAAGGTCTGCTCCACAGTGCCCGCGACCGGAAGCGGGTCTTCAATTCCCAGGTGACGGATTGGTGGCGACGATGTCGCTCGGCGAGATACTCGGACGCGCGCTGAGGCTGAGATGTCCGCGCTGTGGCCAAGGCAGATTGTTCTACGGCCTCTTCAGCATGCACGAGAAGTGTGCCAGCTGTAATCTCAAATACGAGCGGGCGCCTGGCTTCTTCTTGGGTTCGGCCTACATCAACTACGGTGCGACGGCGGTCGTATTGACGGTTGCCTATGTCGGGCTGCACTTTGGCGCCGGATACAGCAATCGCACACTGGCGATTCCGCTGGCAGCGTTCTGCGTCCTGTTTCCCTTGAGCTTGTTTCGACACGCCCGCGCGCTGTGGCTGGCGATGGATTGCTTCTGGGATTCCGACGCGATGGAAGAATGATCGCGGTCTGTGACCTGCACAGCGGCCGAGCGAACGCAGTAACGCCGATGATGGTGCCCCGCCAGGATTCTGAGAATCGAGGCGTCAGTCCACCGGAGGGCCTTCGCCCGCTTCCTCTTCGACCTGTCGTGATAAGCGGTAGAACCCGATACCGAATCCCGTGACCATGCTTGCCGGCACCGCCAGCATGAACAGAATGCTGTACATGTAGGCCCGTGGCAGATTGCTGTCTGACTCGGCGGCCTCTTTGCACATCGGACATGCGTCGGCAACGCCAACCAATGGGCCAGCCGTCAGCGTGCCGATGACGAACGCCAGCAGTAATACCAAACGACACATGAAACTTGCCTTATGCAGCAGCTACCAAGTGGTACAACATCCAATAAATGATAACGCCCGTCACGGACACGTAAAGCCAGATCGGTAGCGTCCGTCGGGCAATCCGGCGGTGTCGCTCCCACAGCGTGAGCGCGACACGTGGATCTTCTTGCCATTCGGCCTTGAGCCCGCGGTAGATCGTCATTGCGGCTAGAAACGGAACCAGCGCCGCAAGAACGACGTGCGTCGCCAGAATCGAAAGGTAAATCGTCCTAATCGTGCCGCTGCCCGGGAACTTCTTCGACCCCACGAAATAATGATAGACCAGGTAGCAGCCCAAGAACGCAACCGAGGTCGCAAAGGCCAACAGCATCACCCGTTTGTGGGCCGCTCTATGGCCGCGTCGAATCAACGCGTAGCCCACAATCAGCAACAGCGTGGCCAACCCGTTGAGGCTCGCGTTCACGCTCGGCAAGACTTCGACCCATTCCGGCGGCTCCACTAGAGGTCCTCCGCCGGATCGGCTTCTTCGTCAGTGAGCGTGTCTTCATTGCTGGCGGCAAGCCGTTCAAGAGAGCGGCGCAGCTCGACCATGTCCGTCTCACTGGTCCCGTTGAACTTGTCGACGACCCGCCCTTGGGCATCGACCAGCAAGATGTTCATTGTGTGCAGCACCTCCCAACCGGGCTTGCGGTCGGCTCCTTGCATCTCCTTGACTGGCATCTTGAAGCTGCCATGAATCATGCCGTAGATGTCTCGCTTGTCGCCGGTCAGGAACAACCACTTTTCCGCATCAGCCCCGAAGGCGTCGGCATAGTTGGAAAGCACCTCGGGCGTGTCGTAGTCCGGATTGACCGTAATCGTCACGAAACGCACGTCTTCCTCTTCCAACTGATCGGCAAGCGCCTTCATCTGCGCCGAGATGCCCAGGCACGGGCCGGCACACGTTGTGAAGATAAACGAGACGGCCCACGGCCTGCCCAATAAATCCGACTTGGCGATCTTTCGGCCGCTTCTTTCCGTGAACTCGAAATCTTCGATGCCTTCCGGGTCCCACCCCTGCTCTGGTGTCTGCTCAGGCGGATGCGGCGTCAGCACAATCGGCTCCGTCGCGGATGTGCTCTCAGGAGAACTGTCGGCAGATTGAGGGCTTTCCAGAATCGCTCCGGCTAGGCGGTCGGTTGGCGCTTCGACGTCCTCACCGTTCGATCGCCACACGATAAATCCGGCAACGATGACCAGCCCCCACATGGCAAATCCCGTAAGCCAAAGGATGACTCTGGTCGGCGTGATATGTGTTTCGCTCGGCACGCGTATTCAGGCTCGCAGATCTTGTGAACGGATGGTTGAACCTCTCAGCGCGTGTTCCGCGCAGAGCGGCGGTTGGTAAGAAGCACGGCCACTGTTACGCAGGCCCCGCAAAACAGAATCGTGACGAGCACGCTGATCCCGAGGCTGGGGAGCCCAGCGTCGACTGGAAACTTGGTGTCGGCGTACATCAACCGCCGCAATCCCGCGACACCGTAGGTCAATGGATTCAGGCGGATCACCCAACTCAGCCAGGCCGACTCGCCGCCCGGGAAAAAAGCGCCGGAAAGCAGCCATAGCGGCATCAAGAACACGCTCATGATTGCATGAAATCCCTGAACCGAATCAAGCGGCCACGCGATGGCGTAACCCAATGCCGTTAACGTAAAGGCCAACAGAGTCAAGAACGCCAGCGTGGTGATGGCGCTTGACGCGGAGAATCCCAGAGGAATTGTAGGAGCCAGGCCGACGATAGACAGCACCGGTCCCACAAGAAGGAATAGTGCCGCCTGCAGGACGGCCAGCGCCGTACCGCCGCACAGTTTGCCGAGCACCAGCGACAACCGTGGAATCGGGGCCACCAACACTCCCTGCAAGAACCCTTCGCGACGGTCTTCGATGATTGAGATCGTGGAAAAGATGGCCGTGAACATCAGAATCAGCACGGCTACTCCGGGAAAGAAATACTCCTGATAGGTCATGTTCTCGGGCGCCCAGGAGGGCGCTTGGAACGAGCCGTGCAAACCCGCTCCGAAGAGAATCCAGAACATGATCGGTTGTCCCAACGCGCCGACTACTCGGGTCCGCTGCCGAAAAAACCGGACGAGTTCGCGGAGTGTGAGTGTCCAAACCGCCAACCAGAAGACGCTTGCAGAACTCGCATCGTAGCGGCCTGTACGTTGGGCCTTGTCGATGGTCATCGGACGTGTCGCCTGACTCATAAGGCTGGCTGCCGTGTCATTCTTGAGGATGCCGTATCAGCTGTTGCGCGGGCAACCGACTGTGGGAACTGAACGTCTCTGCCCCATAACCTAGGGGCATTTCAGCAGATGGCGCTGAACTTGGAAAGCCGCTGCCGCGTATGACGCTCTAGCCGGTTCGGATCTGTCTGGAAAGAGAAGGCCAATGCGCCGAGTACCCTGCTCTACCGGCCGGCAGCTTCGCCGTCGGCGGCTGACGTGTCCGGTTCGTCGGCAATCAACGGCTCGACGTCGAATCCGTCCTTCCGCAACCGCCGCCGGGCTCGATCCATGTGGTCGCGCAGCTTGTCGTCATTGATATCGACTTTGCCTTCCAGAAGCGGCACCAAGTAGTCCCGCCCCGCCCACAGTAGCTGCTGTTTGGTCGGTTCGCTGGGCGATGCGTCGTCGTCCAATTCATCGACAATGGACTGCAATTCCGAGAGTTGCTCCTCGGCGAAGTCATCCCAAAGAGCAGCGTCGGTCTTGCTGCTGCGAAAGTCTTCGATGCCCCGCCAAATGGCGATGTAGGCTTCGTAGTATTCCCGGTCGGCGTCGTCGGTCGGCCACAGGAATACCACCGCGTTGGCCAATACCCAGACGGCAATTACCGTCACCAACGGCCAGTTGGAACGCAACCGCTCGGGCCAAGGTTGCTGCGACTTTCCGAAGGCCGTGCCGCCAGAGCGGGCCGAATGTTGGGTTGGCGACATGCCGCGAACTCCGTATAGGCTAGATGCGCTCTGATCTCCATTTCAGAACGGCAGTGTAAACGTCTCGGTCGTGTCTTTGGAATGGATGTTGTGCCAGATTTCCGGGCTGACGTTTTCATTCACGAAATGCACCGAACCATCGAGCATTAGCACGTTCACTCCGCCCTCATGCATGCTGCGGGCCGTTGCCTGGTGGTTGGCGGGGATCGTGTTCGTTTGGCAGGGCATACCCAGGTCAGTGAGGCCCTGTGCGGAATGGATCGCCTCTAGTTCGGCACAGGAAATGATGTCGTCCGACGAACTCGAGAGACTGTTGATCGGACCGGTACCCCCCAGGTTGAACTTTCCGTGCCGCACCGTGATGCTCGACCCGGCCATCCCCAGTGCCCAGACGCCGCGCGGATCAAGCGGATCGATCCCCGCCCGCAGTTCGTCGATGGCCACCATCTGTGACGTGCCGGATGGAAAGTCGCGAAACTTGAACGACAAGTTGACGCCGCCCAGCCCGCTGCCCCACACGCGCATGGCCTCGTTTTCCAGATCGTCCGAATCGGTAAAGAATCCTTCTTCGCACGACATGTCGAACATGAAGCAGCCGTTGTTCGGCCCGAAGTTGAATCCGTAGTTTCCCCGCGCATAACTGTGCCCCTCAGTGCCAGCCAACAACGCCCGCTCATACGGCACGTCGTTGTAAACATCCGTGGGACACTTCAGCAGTGGCAGATTCATCCGCCGCACCTCGGCGTTGGCGTCGTCATCGACCGGCAAACCATAGTCATATTCTTTGGCCAGGTTGCCCTGTTCGATGTGCGGCAGCAACATCAGCGCCCAGTTGGCATACACGCGGTCAGGCTCGGTGTCAGGCGAAAGTCCCATCGCCACCCGATCGATCGGCCCGACCGGCAGGTCGCCCATCCCCAAGGGTTCACCCGGGGGGCCGCTCCAAACCACTGCCGGCGGAAACACGCGATGCGACGCATCGTAGCTGTGCAGCGCCACGCCAATCTGCTTGAGATGGTTCTGACATTGCTTCAGCCGCGCCGTCTCCCGCGAAGCCTGCACGGCCGGCAGAATCAAGGCGATCAAGATGGCGATGATGGCGATCGCCACCAACAGCTCGACTAACGTGAAACCGGTGCGGCGGCGCATGGCCTTTCCCTCCTGATCAAGCATGCCGGGTTTAAGAGATGGACCCAAACGCTTCGTCGTGCCGCCTGTCGAATTGTCGCAACAAACATTGTACGGAGCGCCACGTTTCTAATGCCACCATTATTTCCAACGGACAGTCAGTCTCAGTTGTCTCAGTCGTTGACAATCGGAAGGCACTCCACATCTGTGGCACGGCAAACGAGAATGTGTCGACTCCAACCAAACCGGTAACCTGCGCGCACCGGAAACCATCCTCATGTTTGACCCCGTTTGGGAGAGGTCGGGGCGGACGCCCGGGAGAGGGCCTCCAGCGCGGAACAGGCAGCGCGACACGCTGGTCTCGACTCACCGAAATCCGCTCGCGGCTTTCCGCTTTCTGCAACAGCGCTATGCGTCTACGTCTACGAAACCCGGTTTTCCTCGGGATTCGCGCTAGTTTCGTAGACGAGCCGCATCGCCGGGTGCCACGTTTGCGTGCATTCGCCCACGACCGTACAACAGCGATATGCACCGACACCGATACGTCCTCGTATTCCTCGGGAGTTGCACGGCGATCTATCGGCAAGAATGCCCTGGCTTGCTCACAGTGTGCAGAAGGGCGTCGGGAGGCTGGGTCTATTGTCTGACGGCGGTCACACACAAGCGGCAGTTTTCTTAGAAATATACAACAGTATATCATATTGCTGCGAATCGATCCAGGTCAGCTTCGAGCCGAGCCCGCGTCTGCAACTGAGGATGAGGGCAGAGAACGCATCAGTCATTCGAAATGGGTGGCAGATTCATCCGGCGCCGGACTCGATTCGCTTCTTCGACATTGATGTTGTAGACGTAAATCGAATATCCAGCGGTGGCGACCGGCTCGAAGTTCAATAGGTAACCGTAATAGCCGAAGTCTGGAAATTGGGTACGCCCCGGCCAATGATCGCCTCGCACGACGTTGACGTTAGCTGCATGCCACCCCGGGTGTGGTCCGAGTTTCTCCGGCTCAGAATAGGGCGGCTTCAACTCAGGCGCCGGCCCTGATGGGGGAGTGCTGTAGCCGATTCCAAGGATCGCCGGATCGACTGTCTCTTGGTTCCAATACGCCAGGTGGAACGGCCGCGCTTCCGGATGTTTGTCGAGCCAAGCCTTCAGATACAGTAGATCCTGCCCGTAGTCGATGTTGCTGCTGACGAGATGGTAGTCACCGTTGCGAGGTCCGCCCACCAGTTCGTTGAAATACGAAAGGCTGTGCGGATAGATCCACAGGCTGCTGCCGATGGACCATCCGAGAGCCACGGTTGCCGACAGGCGAAATGCGCGCGAGCCTTGGACAAACGCGCATCCAACGCGACTGATCCAGACGAATACGAATGGGAATATCGGCAAGACATACCGCAGGTGATCGGTGAAGCCGGTCTGTGAACTTGCGAGGACAAGGACGCTCAGTCCTGGAATGACTAACAGCACTTCGTCCCGGGCCCGCTTCAAATCATCGAGGTGGAAGGCCCGGACTGCCGCCGACAGCAGCAGCAGCCCCCAACTCCCCAACGGGACCTTGATCAGCAGCGCGTACAGATAAAAGTACCACAAGCCTCGGTCGTGCCATTGACCGCGCAGGTAGGTCTGTGCGTAGACACTACCGCCCTCGAGATCCCTCTTCTGTTGATCAATGCCGAGCAAGTATTCGGCAGGCAACGGCACCGGTAGACTACCCAGCCAGCTCCGGGCGAACCGGTTTCCGTCTTGACCATCGACGCCGCTGAGCGTTTGGCTGACGAAAGTGTAGTTTTTGAGTTTGCGGAAGGAACCATCGAAGCCATAACCCAGGTTGAGGACGTTTAACCCCAGTGCCAGAAGTAACAGCAACTGCACACTCTGTCTGCGTCCGCCTCGGTCGCCGGTCTGACTCGAACCTGTCGAATACCACACGAGCCAAAGCGCCGGCCACAAGCCGAACAAGATGACCAGCGTTGTCTTCATCAGCTGCGCCACCCCGAGTACAACGCCGGCCAGGATCGCCCGCTCCCAAGTGGGTTGCCGCAGCCACTTCCAGAAGAGATAAGCAGCCGCAATGCCCAACGATGCTGCCGGTGCATCATGTGCGACGATCTGCGCATGCGCCAGGATATTCGGACTGAAGCACCACAGCATCAGCGCAATCATGCCAGATGCTGTTCCATAGAGGTCTCGTCCCCAGCAGTAGCAGACGTAGCCGCCGACAAGGCTAAAAGGAATACAGGCCCACCGCCCCATCGTAAATAGCCAACAGGCCCCGTCGTCTTCTGCGAACTTGGTACGGGCGCTGGTCGAGTTCGTTTCCTGTTGTTCGTTGCCCATCACGGCCAGCATTACCGGCGCGGCAGCGACCAATCTCACCAGCGGCGGGTTGACTCGACCGGCGCTGAAATCGCCGTCCCAGTGCGCCAGTCCTGCCGGAAGCCAACGGGACTCATCGATGGTCGGTGAATGGCGGTAGGCGCCCCACGTCAACAGCGCGGCATGTGCAACCAGCACTCCTGTCACAACAATCGGCAGGCATTTCTGCATACATGCCGACCTACAACTCGCAGAACAGGTGTCGTCAGTTTGAAGCATGATGAACTTGAAGGGCAAGCCGATATAGCGTCCGTCAGTCGTGGGAGTCTGCCCGTCACTTTGCTGGACGTCGTCTGCCAAGCCATCGTCGCGAAAAGATCAGTGCGAGCGCAGCAGTTCCTACGCCGAGTAGACTGTACTCAACGACTGCCCCAACGATCGAATTGCCGGCCGGAGCTATCGAAATAAGATCGTTTCGCTGGATCCAATCGACGACTTCGTTTAGATAGTCCTCGCTGCCCGCTGCTTCCTGGTTGACGACACCGTCCACCGTTAACTCGATGCTGCCCGGAAGTGGCTCAAACTCGAACAAATCATCTTTAACATCTTCATTGAGCCGCACGTTGAGGACGTTGATGATTGAGTCAACAGCTTGATTGTCTTTTGGATCCCGGACTCCCGGAACCATGTTTCGAAAAGTAGCGGGAACCCAAATGCCAGGCTGAACTTCCCTGTGCCCGCTCGCCTCGATTCGTTGAAACAGCTGGCCCGGGTTTGGTCCATACATTTCCCGTACTAATATTGCGCAACCGCGATCACAATCCAGCCACAGTTTGTCCCTGCCGGGATACTCCAGAATGTGACACCATCGTTCCCCCACCAACTCCTGGTCTGGGCGCACCCGATAGTCTGCGGAGGAGGCAATCGCGGGCAACACAGCTGCTGCACCATCGAAAAGCGTGGGAGGCGGCCTCTTCGGGAACGGCCACCAACCGAGTGCGACAAACAAGAATTCATTGGGCGCTGTCCCCGGTAGCGGATCTTCGGGCGCCCATGTCATGTAAATGTATGAGCGTTGTGGCGGCCTATCTGCCACCACGAAACTCGAACCCATGATAAATCGTTGCTGAAGTGGATCGTCCTCCCATTCGAGTCCAAGCGTCCCGTGCGCGTTCCAGTGGAAATACAAGTCAGGAACCTTCGCTGCCACCACGCGGCGCAAATACGATTCCTCTTGCCCGCTTTTCATCAATTCACGTGGCGACTCGTATTCAATGTACCAAGCACGGACTCGACGATGGGCATCGAGCAGTCGCTGTCTCACTTCGTCTGTTGTGAGCGTCGCCTTGCGAGATTCCGACGATATACCAACAGTTGGAAGGCAGAGCGCGATGACAGTGACAAAGACCGCCACACGTAACTCGCCGGATTCTACGCATCGTCTCATGACTGAGTGCGTATGTGAAAAGCACGTCGGACGGCTGGTGGAGTGGGAACGTCGATCGTGCCGACGGTCGCTCGAGATCATCCGTTGCACCTCTTCCGGTCAGGCAACTCAATTAAGGCTTTCAAAGACCCTCAATTGGCCTTGGATCGATTGCGCATTGAGAAATACAGGAGCAGCCCTACAACCGCGAGGATATTTCCTACGATCAGTGCAGTTATCAGTGGTTGCCTCCTCTGGGGTTGCACCAATTCACGAGCTCGTTCGACCGTACGGTCGAGATCATTCAAGTCGACGGGTACGGTGTAATTGACGGGCCCCTTTCCCAACTTGGATTCGGGGAGTGTGGCGTCAGTGATTTTCGCGCCCGGCAAGTGATAATCCAGCGCGAACAGTTCATCCGATACTGGCTTCGTGTCAAGTTGCGACACCTCCAACACATTCGTCAGAAAAGGCTTGTCAAAGATTTCGCCCGAGTAGTCCTCCTCGAAGGTGAAATAATCGATCTGACACTTGCGCGGCAGCCAAATCTGATGTCCGGGCAATCTCTCGTGCTTGGTGCAGTCTGCCTGCATCCGAAGACGGCCTTCCATCGTCAGATCCTGCCAGCGTCGCACGGCATAGCCGATCTCTGGATCCAGATAGAAGACGTAAATCAGTTCGGGGGACATCGTTTCCTTCGCCCGCTTCACCGCCGCAAGGTGTTCTTGGATCCACTTCTCGCTTTCGGCGCTCATGTGGAGATCCGCGTCGAGTTTCGCCAGATCGAGGTCCTGCAACATGCGCCACATTGGATTCTCGACCAATAGTGAAATCCGCTGCATCGAGCGATCGTCGAGCTCAACTGAGTCGACTGCCTTGACGCGGGCACCGTGTTCAAGCTGGAACAGGACGAACGATTGCAATGGTTTGCGATCGATGACTCGAGCCACTCCCCGTGGGAATTGTATTCCCAGGCGCTGGAGCGACTCGACGCCGAAATAATCCGCATTTGCATCCAGATCGTTTGCCAAGTCCTTTCTGAGAACCCGATCGTGACCTCCCTCGGTCGCGAATCGACCCCCGGCAACGATTCGACCGTCGAAGGCGAACTCATTCGTGTCCTCGCCAATGATCGTTCGGCTATACATATAGCCGTTTTGCCAGACCAGATAATGATCGCGTGGTGAGGACAAATATTGAATCTTGGACTCGTCCAACCTCCGGCGGGCCAGATCGCTGGGATGGTACTGTTGCGTCCACTTGATTGACATGGTCGTCAAATCCACGTAGCGAGATAGGGCCACTTTGATTGGCTCAGGCAACGCGACGTCCTCATCGGCGAGACAAAGTGGGCCGACGATCCCTAGGCACCACGCGATCACAACCAACATTCTGCGGCATAGCGTTGTTGTCAGCATCAACGATCTCCAATCACACGCGAACGCGATTCTTTACTATAAAGGTAGTCCGAAAACTGCCCGTTTCCACAATGCTGTCGCAAGAAACTCCCCAATACCTGAGCAGCACTCTTGCCATGTCCTAACCGTCAGGGTCCAATGCATCACCACGGCCAATACGCTCTTGCCGCTTGCTGCCCCACGGTTTGAAACCGTAGGGCCACCATTCACCGGATCTGTCAACCTGAGAAGCCAACCAGAAACAGAGGCCTACGCAGACCAGAGTTGCGGCGCTACGGCGGATCCAAACCCCCCAGTCAACCGGAGGTCGGACAATCAGAGCGTATCCGGTCCAGGACCGGCGGAACTCGTCTCGCGACATTTCTCTAAAGCTGACATGCGCGCCGTCAATCAACGTAACCTTTGTTTCATCGTCATACATCCAAAGAAAAAGCATGAACTGCCCAGAGTTCACGCCATGACTTTCGAAATGAAGGATCACCGGCGATTGTGTGCTGACCAATTCGGACACCGTCATTTTCACGGGCGTATGGCCAAACCCTAAACTTCGGCCGATAGCGGCCATCTCTTTGAGAGTCAATGATGCGGGATCCGCAGGTAACTGCTCGCGGAACACATCGTAGCTGTCACGATATCCTAGCAGGCGCAATTGGAGGTAAAGGCAATTCGCGGCATCGTTTTCCGGAATGCGACAGAATGCCGCTCGACTGCCACTTTCCCCCGCGCCTGGGGGAGGCTCGTGCGCAGGCATAGCCAGCAACAGGCCAAAACAAATGAGCCTCATTGCGACAACAACCCCCAGGCCACATCAATTACATGAGCGAGCCTGCGACATTCGGCAAGAACGGACAGTCGGCGGCACTTTGTTCTGCCAAAGGAAAGACATGCCGAAGACGCGTTCATGATGCCGCTAGTCCTTATAAGTGTCCGCTGCCCTCGAATTGCAGCATCGAATCTGTGGGTTCAGCAATCGAACTCCGCGCGAGATTCGCCGGCCACCGCGCCTTATCGGGTGCTCGCAACCGGGGCGATACTGATTTGAGGTCTCTTTCGCGAATCCCTGATTTGTCTTGTGACCAGAAAAGCAACCACGAGCCAGTTGAACATGGAAGCCCCAAAGAGGATCGGATGAATTGTGGCGCTAGTCTGGGGGAGCAACACATAACCAGACCATCTCTCTTCAATCCACGCACGCCGCAGCGTCTCGAGCTTTCCCGTAGTACCGTCCAAAAACGTCAATGACTCGTCGGAAATATCGATAACGACGGCATAGTGTGGGGTGACCATCGCCAGGTGAGCGATAAAAGGCGATTGGTAGTGCCTTTGTAATTCCTCGATCGAACAACGCCTCACGGTCGTTTCCAATCCGAGCGCCGCTGCTGCGTCCCGCAACTCCGTGAGAGAAGTTCCGTCCCGATTGACTGGGACGGTTGCGTGGAGTTGTTCGTGGTCCAGCGGCACGCCGTACACTCCCAATAGCATATACAAAGAATTCGACCCGCACACGCGCGTGCCACTGCCTCCCTCGAAATTGCCAGATGGAGCCGATGCAGATGGAAATGACGGCGGTGGTTGGGGCCTTTTGCCTTCCCGAATCGATATGGCTGCCACAAGAAAGAGTGACACGCACACAAGAAATGCGGGAAATGCTCGCTTCGCCATCGCCCTAAATCGACTCGCTTCGTACATGGTATCTTTCCGCACGGATCTACACTCGAATCAATCGACCATCAGTGCCAACGCGCCTCAAACACGTTGGTCTGCCGAACTGAACCTTTCGATCTCGAGCCAGACCCGCGCGGAAAGTGACATTCCGAATTGCTAAGAGTCGCACTTTTGCGACGTCTTTGAATAACTGATACATGACGTGCCGTTACCACAGTTGGTTGATGTTTTTTGCTCCCAGTCTCCATCACCGGTGTATACAACGGTGCTCGTCGACGCACAGTTACCCGTTGTTTCGCAACTGCCAGAAATTTCATTGCCGCAACCGCCGCGTATCGTCACCGCAATGGAGTCGTCCACTATGCTCCCTGGTTGTTGCTCCGAAGGAATATCCCAGGCAAACAAGGCCAGTTGACCTGACACCGCGATGATACAGACAAGACGTGTGATCATTTTTGTCCTCCGAAGAAGATCCATCAAAAGTAGGCGACCTACGCAGGCCGCCTGGGACATGCGCCGCTCTCACGAGGCGACACAAACCATGCAGTTCACCCAGTTGCTGCGGAGCACGCTCGCGGCGTCTCAGCATTATTGCTGCAATAATTCTACCCGCGAAAATTCGCGCGCGATCCGTATTCGGCCGAGCCATTCCGTTGTCCAGCTGACATTCCGCGGGAAGAGTGTGGCAACACGAAACCCTAACTGTCACACTTTTTCGCTTTCTTGGTCATGCTGATACATGTGCTTCCGATGCCGCAATTGGTAGTGGTGTCCTTTTCATAGTCACCATCGCCTGTTAATGCGACTATACTTGTCGAAGCACATGCACCCACTGTAGCGCAACTACCCGTAAGTTTGTTTTGACAACCGCCGCCATGAATTGTCGCCGAAACGGCGTCATCGACGGCGCTCCCCAATTGTTGCTCTGAGGTCATGCCTCCAGCAACCAACGTGACGGACAGCATCATCGTCACCGCAAATAGGCCAGTCTTCATGCCATTTCCTTTCAAATTAGAGACTGTCATCACCAGGCGAACTCCACAGAACGCCATCAGTGTATCGTCCGAACTCAACGGCACAGGATGCGTTAGCCTCCCACGTCATCGATCAATGCTCGCGCTGCCAGCTGCGCATGTACGACGGGACAAAAATTGCGCAGGCTGGCAACCGAAGTACTCGCGAGTGAATTGCAGAGCCATCGGGCCGCCTGCATGTAAACATCGTGAGGCGGTTGAATTTCTTCTGGCAGCAACTCAAGCCACTCCAGGAGATGTCCAGTAACCAGCAGCCTGTTGAAATCCGCGGTTGAGGGAGGAAGCAACGCGTCTGAAGATGCATCGTTGTTGGGTGCGGCATGCCAATTCAGGTCCCAAGATCCGTCGCCTGCCTGCGATTGGATCGCCGCGATCGACCGTCTTTGCAGATACTGCGAAAGTTCGTAATGAACGGGTTCGGATAAGCCGTCGGCCGACCCCTTTGCTCTCAACAGCACCGTGAGGGCATACAACAAATGCGTCCCCCCACAGGATGCGTCTTCGAAACGCGTGCTCATCAGCGCGTCTGCCACGTCGTCAAAGCTGAATGATTCGCCGTAACGGTTGGACCATTGCCGTTGGGGCAGATAGATCGCATACGCGACTGCTGTCCACGCCAATTCGTCTTGTTTGATATCAAAGTTCTCAACCGAATCTCGGAGCAAATCTGCCAGCGTGAACGAAGCATCTTCTGTCGTCACTGGCGTGGTAAGCGGGAGCCCCAACTCCGCGAAGGTTGCGAGACAAATGTCGCGATGATTCTCCCCGGTACGTTCCTTCTGGGTCGCTGGATCTTGGTAACGGATTCCACTCCGCGTCCTGAAAAAAATCGGCTCACCAAAGAATTCCTTCGAGAGCGCCTGGTCTGTGAGCACGCTGACGACCTCGGAACCGGAAGAGAAAACAGGGTGTCGGAATGGTTCTAGACCGTAAAGTCGCAACAAGTGGCAACAGTAAGACACATTAGGGGGTAGCCGTGGATGCTCTTGAAAGACACGGCTTAGCATAGCCGCCTCTTCGGAATCCGCTGCGAATAACGTTGGAACCAAAGGCTGAATTCGCGGAGGCGACTCTGTCTCCAGGATTATGCTGTCCGGCTCGTAGTCCTGGCTTGCGGGAAGAGTCGTGAGAGTCCGGTGCTGCCCCTCAGCCCGAAAAGCTAAGTAGACTCCGCCAAACCCCGCGCAGAGAAGCAGAAGCCACGTTACGTAAGACCGTCGCGAAACCACCGTTCCGACCTTCCCTTTGAGCACCCGTTGGATGCGGTCATAATGGTTTCAGGTGCAATTCATCCTCTTAGCTGTGGCCGCGGCTGCGGCCGAGCCAAGTGAACATCCATCAGAATGCCGATGCAGGGTCGTGAAGTCTATAAGGTTGGCGAGGTTTTGTGCAGATATCCAGGAATTCAGGTATATGCCTCCATTCTGCGAAATGGAAGGATTCTGCGTTTACAACATAACAGTGACTTGTTATGGCGAGATGGTGGACTTTATCAGAGTGTCCGAGCGACGCAATGACTGGACGCACACTGCGTTTCAAGCTGGCGTGAACTCGGCTTGTAGCTGAGCAAGGTATGTAATCCATTGTTAACAGCAGAGTCGGAAGTTCTGCCGGTGAGCGATATGACGGCTTCTGACTGTCTTCCGCCTCATCCAAGGGCCCAGGTCCCTGCTGCTGACGGCGCTGTCAGTCAATTGGGAATTGCCGATTGATGTCGAACATCGATGAATGCGCCGATGGAACCGCACAGAGCAAGGGATTACTCGCTCGCCTGGTCGCATTGCCGGGAGACGAAGCGGAAACGTCGATTGAATCCAAGTTTCGCGGCTTGCAATGTTTTCTGCTGATAGCAGCGGCCTTTCATGCTTGGGTCAGTCGATTCCCGGCTCCAACACCATTATTTGACGCCTATCAGTCGTGGAATTGTCTTGCGGTTACACTATGTGCGTTGATCGGGGTCAGCACTCGTTGGACCAGCCATTGCCTTGTCGTGACCTGGTGCCTCGTCCTGGTACGCGTCATCACCACCTTTCCGACAAGCGCGAATCACTCTTTTCTCGAGCTATTGTTATTTTCGTTGGCGATACTCTGCCGCAGCGATCGACGTGCTGAGCAAGTATTGCTGCTGAACGGAGCTCGTTGGCTGGTCATCATCGCCATGTTCTTCTCGGGATTGCAAAAGCTGTTTCACGGCGGCTATTTTGACGGTCGGTTCTTGGCTTACATGACGGCGGAGTCTGATCGGTCTGTCGTCTCGGCTTGGGCCTTGTCGCCCGAAGCCCTGGCGCACATTAAGAATCTCGCGGGTCATGTTGGTACCGGTCCTTATGCAGTCCGCGAGCCATTGTTCGTCGTCATGTCCAACGCAGTCTATGTTGTCGAGATGCTGGTCGGAGTCTTGTTGCTGATTCCGAAAGGGCGAAAAATCACCGTCGTTGCCGCCATCGGCCTGGTATTGGTCATTGAAACGACGTCAAGAGAATTTACCTTTGGTAGTGTGGCCATGTATCTTTTTCTCTTGTTCTGGCCGTCGGACCTGGGTCGCCGCCTGCTGCCGGTATTCATCCTTAGATTCGGCATTCTTTTGTTCATGGAGTTTCAATATCCAGACGGAAGAATCAATTGAAGACTGCAACAAAGGAACGAATTGTCGGTGTGGTGTTGATCGCCTTGCTGCTTTGGCCCTTTGTCCACCAGCACTTGACGCAAGCCTACCTAGTCAGTCCTTGGAAGCTATACGGCTGGGCCATGTATTGCGTTCCTTCCCTCCTAAGCGTCGACCTCTTGGATCACGAAGGCGCACGCCGCGACTTGGCAGAATTCGACGAAAACATCCAAATGTTATTCCGCCGCTTCCGTCGACATCATCATGCACTAGGGCTTCTTGTCGGGCCACGAAAGGTCGCCGAAGCTGTGGCGAGAGCCCGGCCTGATTACAGTGTCTTTGTTATCCGGGTTGACAGATACGGCTTCGATGACGAGTCATTTCTCAATGTGGCGCATCGAGTCCATTATCATTGCCACGTCGAGACGAGCGGCGAGATTAAGATAGAGTCAGAAGTCATTGTTCAACCCGACTCTGAGGGTCAACCGCGATGATGTCCGCTCGCCGGTTGAAAGCGATCGAGGCTTGGGGCGTGTTTGAGATTATCCGGTCAGTAGGCAACCCGCTTGAGTTCAGCGGCCCAGTTCCCAGAGCCTGCAATCGAGGCGCCAACGATCGATCGCCCAGCAGGCCACATCAAATACAATTGAGTCAGGTCAATTGACAGGGCGAAACGAACATGTCGCACCTCTCGGAGAAGCGAGTCGACCGGTGACCGACGCTCCCCAGCTGCCCTCGTGTCGAACACTCCTGCTTGGGTTCGTGCTTGGAATTGTGGCCCTGGGCGCTGATGAATGCTTTTGGCGCCTTCGCGGATTTCGGCCGAGCGTTTCGGAAGATAATCATGGCAGGCAATTGTGGCGTCACTGGCGCGAGCGTATCCACAAGCGCAGCGGCAAGGTCGTCGTCTCGCTCGGCGCCTCGCGTATTCAGTCGGCGTTTGCTCCCGAAACATTTCGGGAACGCTATCCTGACCATCAATTCGTGCAACTCGCCGAGTACGCAGGCGGAAGCCCGTTCGGGACTCTCAAAGACCTGGCGGACGATCCCAGTTTTCAGGGCATCGTCATTTGTGACGTCATTGCGCCATTCTTGCTTCCAGCGCGGTGGGCAGACCAGCGGCAACTTTATGAATCCCGTGCTTTGGCCAAGGAACTGTACGAGAAGGTGCCGCTTTGGCGATTGCAGGATCGACTGGCCATTTTGAAGCGAGATCTGCGACCGCCAACGTTATTGCGGACGCTCAGGCTACCAGATCCGAACCTTGTGCGGCTTCGCTTTGATCGAAGTGTTGAGTTGGACTTCAGCGTGATCTCCGATATTGACCAACTTCGCGAGCCCAAAATCGAGATGTTTCGAAATCGGTATGCGCGTGCTAGCGAACGGATGACACTCGACGAGTTCACCAGCGGATTCCAGGAGATCGATGAGTGGGTCAAGAGAATTTATGGTCGCGGCGGAAAGGTGGTGTTCTTGAGATGTCCATCAGCCGGAGAGCGTAAGGAAATTGAAGACCAGTATCACCCTAGAGAAGGCTTTTGGGACCGATTCGCCGCCCATTCGTCGGCAGAGTGTATCCATTTCGAAGATGTTCCGAGCATGTTGAATTTGAGGTCTCCGGACGGTTCGCATCTTGACATGCGCGAGCGAGCTGGTTTCACGATTGCATTGCTTGATGAACTGGATAGACGAGGAGTGCTGAGCAGCGGGGAATGAGACAGGCAGCAATCCAGTTTGATTCACTTGCGGGCGTGCAACGGTGTTAGAACTGAAAATAGATGAACTCTTCCGAGTCGGCCGTTCCCGGGACACGAACGATGGCATAAAGCATCAGCGCCGTTAGGACCGACCAGACCCACCAGGGCCAGCGGCGGACCGACTCCTCCAACGTATAATTGCGCAACAGCGCGTGCGATATGATGATCAGTTCCAGCGGGACGAGCACAAATAGCAAGTCGACGTCGCTGATGTAGGACAGCGTCGCTCGGGCCCCGAAGCCCGCTAATGTACTACAGATCGTGACGGCCTGTTTGAGGGTCTGGGCTCTGAAAAACACCAGCGTGAATGACAACGACACGAGCGTGAACGCCCAAAGGAAGATCTTGCCGGCAATTGTTCGCCAGATCTTCATGCGGTACAGGCGCGTTCCACGCAGCGCCATTTCGGAAACCATGTAGGCACCGTGCAAGGCTCCAAAGATTAAGAAGTTGACTGTCGGGCCGTGCCAAAGGCCGCACAAGACCATCGTCACCATCAAGTTAGATGCCGCTCGCCAGCGGGGCACGAAATATCCGCCCAGTGGCTGAAAGATATAGTCGTGCAGCCAGGTCGAAAGCGAGATGTGCCACCGACGCCAAAAGTCTGAGAATCCGATCGAGGCCATCGGAAAGCGAAAATTCGCCGGGATGACAAAGCCCAGGCACAGAGCCAGTCCCACCGCACACGTCGAATAGCCTGAAAAATCGCTGTAAAGCTGGCCCACGAAGGCCAGCGTGCCGATCCAGGCGTCGAACATCGAGGGTTGCAGGCCAGCTTTGTAGACGGTGTTGACGACCGGAGCGAACAGGCTGTCGGCCAGCACGATCTTGAGGAACATGCCCAGGACGATCAGGCTTAAGCCCCAGCCGAACTGGTCGCCGCTGGGCCGTTTGGGCTCGGTACACTGCGGCAGAAACTGCCCTGCCCGTACGATGGGCCCGGCGATCAGCTGGGGAAAGAACGACACGAACAGCGCGAAATCCAATACCGAACGCCACGGCTCCATCTTGCGCCGATAGACGTCGATTGTGTAAGAGAGCGTCTGAAACGTGTAAAACGAGATTCCCAACGGCAGCACAATGTCCCACTCCGAGTAACGCGGCTGGTAATCCACGCCTAGCCACTGCATCAACTCTGTGAAGTACAGAAGCGATGACTCGGCATACTTGAAGAAGCCGAGAATTCCGAGATTGGTACTCACTGAGACTAACAATAGTAGTTTGCGGGTCAGTGGATTTTCCGAGCGTCCCATCGCCCTGGCTGCGAACCAGTCAATCAAGGTGGAGACGATCAGCAGTCCCACGAACGGCGGATTCCACGCCATATAGAACAAATAGCTGGCGACCAGCAGGTTGAACTTCCTAAGCCACCACGGCAAAGGCAGCAGGTGCAGTGCCAGGACCAGCACGAAGAAGAAGAGAAAGGCGAATGAGTTGAACAGCATTTGGGCGCTCGTCTAGTGGTCGGCTAATTCTCGCCGATCTCACGTCTAGTTTCCAATCTGATTCTTGAGGTAAAACACGCATCCATGTGCGCCGATTCAAGCGAACACCCACCACGCATCGGAAAGGCTTGCCATCCTCGCAACAATCGCACCACAATGGTGACGACCTCGCCTCGGGGCATTCTGATCCACAAGCAAATGTACTGCCGCACAGAGCGAAGGCATGTCCTCTCATAGGGAAGTCGTCGTCACCGGAATGGGAGCCGTTACCCCCTTTGGAGTGGGCGTCGATCGGCTGTGGGAAAATGTGCGATCAGGGCGTAGCGGTGTTGAGTGGATCTCCTCACTCGGCGAGTTAGACCGCCAGCACTATCCGGTGCGGTATGCGGGTGAAGTCAAGGCCTTCAATGTTGACGATCATCTCAAGAAGCACACTGAGGTCCGGCGCGAGAAGAGCGTGCAGATGGGGCTGGCGGCGGCGCGCGAGGCGCTTGAGCAGTCGAAACTACTGTCCGATGACGAAACACTTGAATCAGAGGCGCCGGTCGGGGTGATTGCCGGCAGCGGGCATGGCTCGTGTCACGAGTCGGAGGGGCAGAACAAAAACTACTTCACGCGCGGACCGCGATCCGTCCGTCCGACCACGATTCCCAAGTGCATGTTCAACTCACTTTCGAGCAACCTCTCGATGCACTTCGGACTGCACGGAACCAACCACGTCATCGCCTCGGCATGCTCGTCTGGCACCGCGGCCATCGGGCTCTCCCGTTTGTTGATCAAGCATGGGTACGAGGAGATCGTGTTGTGCGGCGGGGCCGATTCACCGCTGACGCCGCTGCTCTTCACTTGCTGGACTAACATGCGCGTGCTGGCTAAGCATGCCGAACCCGGCAAGGCATCGCGGCCGTTCGATCGCCAACGAAACGGCATGGTGCTGGGAGAAGCGGCGGCCATGGTCGTGCTCGAGTCTCGGGAGAGTGCCGAACGTCGCGGAGCAAACATATTGGCACGGGTAGTTGGGTACGGGGCATCCAGCGACGCGCACGACATTACTTCGCCCCACCGCGACGGTCAGATCGCCGCGATGCGACACTGCCTGAGCGATGCTAGCGCCGACCCGGACCAGGTGGACTACATCAATCTGCACGGCACAGCCACCCTTGCCAACGACGAAACCGAAGCGGCCGCCGTCGTCGACGTTTTCGGCAGGCGCGGCGCATCGATGCCCGCCAGCTCGACCAAGTCGATGCTGGGACATTCGCTGGGCGCCAGCGGTGCGGTCGAATTGGCCATCTGCGTGAACGCCCTGCGCGACCAGTTCGTCCCACCGACAATCAACTGCGACGATCCTGACCCCGACGTCGGCCTCGACTATGTTCCACACGAAGGCCGCCGCCACGAGATCAATCTCGCCATGTCGAACTCATTCGCCTTCGGTGGCAACAACGCGTGTCTTCTGGTCGGGAGAGACGGATGAACGAAAACCCTCGGGCCGCGATCATGGAACAGCTCAAGGACGCGCTCGATCGCGCATCCAACGGCAAAGCCAAGCTCACACACGTCAGTGAAGATGCACTGATCGTTGACGATCTGGGGCTGTATTCCTTGGACCTGCTGGACCTGCGCTACGAAGTAGAAGACATCTGGAACCTCAGCATCGCCGACGAAGAAATGATGTCGCTTCGAAAAGTCTCCGACGTGATCGACCTGATCGTCGAACGTGGGCCGGCCACGTAGTGTGAGTTACGGCGTTTCGTTGGGAATCTGCGACATCCCCCAACTAGCTGTCTTCAGGCGGGTGCTTGTGGAACTGGCCATCCTTCATGACGGCCAACAGCTTGTCACGTTCCAGCAGTACTTTTGGATCGTCCAGCGGGTCGCCCACGACCAGCAGCAGGTCCGCCAGAAAGCCTTCTTTGATCTGGCCCAACTCGTCGGGCATGTCCATCGCGGCCCCACCGTGTTTGGTCATCGACTGCAGCGCCTCCATCGGCGTGAATTCGCAGTAGCGAATCAGGTGGTCGAGGTCGCGGGCGTTGCTGCCGTGCGGCGTCAGGCTGAATCCGTAGTCGCCGCCGCCCAAAATGCGGACGCCCCGCTCCTTGAGCTTTCGCAGGCCTTCTGCGGCGCTTCGCAACTCTTCTCGAAATCCCAACTCGACGACTTCCTCCTCAGTAAAACTTCCTTGTCCCTCATAGGCGGCGATTGCTGTGAAGCCGATGTTGGGGCTCACGAAGATCCAGTCCTTGTTGGCTTCGAGCATGTCGATTGCTTCGTCGTCGGCAAAGTTGGCGTGATAGACGATCTTGATGCCGTAGCGGACAGCCAGCTTGACCGAGTCGGCGCTCCGCGCGTGGGCGCTCATTCGCTTGCCGTGCGCGTGCACCACCTCCGCCGTCGCCGCAACTTCAGCTTCGCTCATGACTGTTGAGTTCGACGGAGCATGCGGCACGAACGTATCACCCGAGATCACGAGCTTGATGATGTCGACGCCTTCGCGAATGAGTTCACGCGTCACTCGGCGATAGTGTTCGGGGCCATCGCCGACGATCGCCATCGATTCGACGTGCGGCATGTGCAGTGTCCGCATGTCGCCCAGACCGGCCGTCACCGTCAGCCAGGGGCTGGCCGCCAGCAGCCGCGGGCCGGGAATCTCGCCGGCGCTGATGGCGTTGCGAATCACCACGTCGAGCCGCGGTTTGGCGGCAGCGGCACTAATGCAGCTCGTGATGCCGCAATCCAGATAGAATCTCGCGTTGCGGGCCGCGATCAGCGTGTTCTCCTCCGGCGGAATCATCCCGATGTCGGCCAGACCCTCGGCGTTGTCGATGCTGAGATGTGCGTGCGACTCGATCAGTCCCGGCATGAGCGTAGCGCCGCCACCATCGATCACCTCGGCCTGATCGGGCGGCACGGAACCGTTGCCCTGGGCGACGGTTTTGATGCGGTTGCCCTCGACCAGCACTTCGCCGGTGAATGGTTCGGCTCCGCTGCAATCGAGAATTCGGACGCCCGTGAATAGTGTCTGTGACATCGGCACACCTCACATGATTAGCGCGTCATTCGCGTCCTGTCACCTCAGATTCGCCAGCAGGCCCTGTGCGGCACCGCCCAATAGCAGGGTGTCAACTCCGGCGACAATTAGCGTGTAACCGCGATCGAGAAACGGCTGCACGGCGTCGGCTGTCACGCCGAAATACCCCAGCGGCATTCCGGCGTTTCGGCACGCGTCTGTAATTCGATCGATGGCGCCGGTGACCTCCGGATCGTCAAGCTGGCCCGGTTTGCCGAAGCTGGCCGACAGATCGTATGGGCCGAGCAACACCGCATCCACACCTTCGACCTTGACGATCGACTCGATGTTCTCCGCCGCTCGTGCGTGTTCCGCTTGCACGACGACGGAGATCTGTTCGTTCGCCGATGCCAGATACTCACCAAACCGCATGCCATAGCCGTGCGCCCGGGCCAAACCGACTCCGCGCGAGCCCTGAGGCGAATAACGAGCAAACCGCACAACGTTTGCGGCTTGTTCGGCCGTGTTCACCTGTGGCACGATGATCCCGCGGGCTCCCAGATCGAGCACCTTCTTGATCGGCACTTCATCGGCTGAAGGCACACGAACGATGCAGGCAGTGCGATCGCCAACCGCTTGCAGGATGGCCAAGATGTCACCCGTTTCCAGCGGCCCATGCTCGCCGTCGACAAATAGCCAATCGAAGCCTATGTCCGCCAGGATCTCCGCCGTTGCTGGACACGGAAGCGTGACCATCGTGCCCAGCAGCTTCTCGCCACCGATGAGCCGGGTTCTGAAATCAGTTGGCATGTGTTTTCTCGTTCGTTGAAAAACTGCTTCAAGCCGCGTCGCCGGAACCATTGCGCCCCGGATCGCAGACAACAGGGCGACTCTCGCCCGAGATGAAGGTCTACATCCACTTTCATCTTGCATGGGTCGGGGGACCCCAGCCAGTATACGATACAGATGAGTTTGTCACGCTTTCACGGGGACGAACCCTTGCGGTTTCATCTCGGTAGACTTCTGTTTCATCTCGGCGTCGTGTTGCCGGTCGATCCGGTCCGCTGGCCCATGGTCATTCGTCGCATGAGAGCGGGAGAGGGGTCGGATCCGCCGATGATGTTGATTGCCAGCACAACCGTGCTCTGCCTTGCAGGACCGGCCCTACAACGACTGGGACTGTTGGGCGGCAACGTGCTACTGAGTGCCTTCAACTACGTTGCGTTGGCAACGTGGCTGGCTGTCAGCGGGCTCGGTTGTTGCGCGGTGGCGATCGACGGCGTCCAACACTTGAGACGATTCGGGTTCGTCGCGCCGGCGCGGCCCAGGTGGTGGTTCGAAGTTTCCCGTTTGCTCTGGATCGGGTTCGTATTCAGCAGCACTTCGATCGTGCTCACCATGCTGCTTTTGGGAGGGCCTCCGAACGGGGACGCCTTCGAACGCCTCTTTTGGATGGCCGCTGGGCTTGGTGGCTTGTTCATGTTGTCCGCGACTTGCGGCTACGCAGTCTCGCTGACAACGGGACGTACCAGACGCGGTCGAGCGTTCGAATGTACTCAGTATTTCTGGATGTTCGGCATCGCTATGGCAGCCATCGCGGCCGCGACAGCCCTGGCGACCCTGGTGGGTTGGAATCAGCACTGGATGCTCTTCGTATCCGTGGCCGCCGCAGCCATGACGGGAGTCATCGCTCTGAAGGTTCGCGAGTGGAAGACCCGCGGCGGCATTCTCACGCGGACTCGCCAGGGCGCGTCCGACTCCGGACACGTGTTGTAGCCCGGTCTCCTGACCGTGCTCCCCCTCCGATCGCAGGTTTCCCCGAACGACGGGGTGAGTCCGATCTGTTGAGACCTGCGGTCGAAACAGTGGCAAGGTCAGGAGACCTCGCCACAACCGCTGACTGGCCGAATCCAGTGCTATCGCGATAAATCCTTCACACCCGCGATCGCACCGTTCACGATTGTTTCGCCCAGCGTCTCGCCGTAGAAGCTCACGCTCGACTCGTAGCCGCCGCGGTGGTATTCGTCAGCCGGCAGCATGTAGCTGATCCAAACATCGGCCAGCCCGCCGATCACCGGATGCGGCGCACCGGAGATACGTCCCGTGTGCGACTTGATCTGCATGCCTAACGAGGCGGCCATCTCGCCCGGGATGCCAACGATCAATAACTCGCCTATTCGCAACGACACGCTATCGACGTCGGATGGAAACATCCTGGGCAACATCTGCTTAAGCCCTTCTTCGCTCAGCCCGTATTCGGCGCCGCCGGTCTTCATGAAGTCGGGGTGCCAGGTTCGCTCGGGCAGAGCGATCGTGTGGCGATGATACGCAAAGGCCGCCTCTGGACTGACCGAAGTTTGTTGCCACTGTTTCCAGGCGACGATTCCCAGATCGCGGCCGAAGCGTTCGGACCGTTCCCAATGGCTGGGTCCCGCGTCGGGGCGGCCGACCGGCGATTGGTCCCCTTCGGCACCATTGAAATACATCGCCGTCACGCCGTCACCGATAAGCGACTCTAGCGTTCGCTGCAAGTGGCCCGGCCAGCCGGCTGAAAACAACATGTCCTTAGCCGACATGAACGTGGGATGGGCGGTGAAGTTCACCAGCACGGCCAGCGGTTTCCCATCGGCGGTGTCGATGCGCGTGAGCGTCAGGTCCTTGTCGATCGCTTCGCTGCCGCGACGATTCCGATTCCAACCCTCCAGCTTGATGCTCGAAGTTCCGATCGACACAGGCGCCAGTTCGCGTTGGGCATCTCCGATGACTTGTTCCAACCGCTCCATCACGAAGTCGAACACGCGCGGATTGTAAATGCCGATCTGTGGCAGATTGAATGTGTTGGCCGGGTTGATGGCATTCATCTCGATGCTGGTGTGCGAATGACTGGCCAACAGCATGATCTGCTCGGCGGCCCAGCCGTCTGCCTCCAGCCGACCCACAAGCGTCGGTTTCACCGCGGGCGGAAATCCCAGCAGATCGGCCGTCACCAGCACGAACTTCTTCTCGCCATCGGCCAGCACAAGCGCCTTGGCGAAGATGCGGTCGTGAACGCCTTGGGCGGGCCGGTTCATCCGCTCGCCGTAGCCACCCAAGGGACAGTTCAACTCGAGTGGCGGAGTCAGATCAATTCGCGCCACGCCTGCCTTCAATTCTGCCGCCGCGATGCGATCTGAGCGGCCAGCGCTTGATGCCCAGACGGCGCTCGCACACACACAAATACTGAGAAACACTCGCTTCGAATATGCCATCTTGCCGCCTCACTCTTTCACCGGGATGAGTCGAATCTGTCGAATGTCACAGGCCGCTTGAGCGGCAATCTTTGTCGGTTGGACGGTAATCTTGTTCTCGCCGGATTCGCTGAAGTTGAATCGGCCGACGATTCGCGGTTCGAACTTCTGGAAGTGCCCTGTTTCTTCGACCTGCCAGCGAATCGGCTGTGTGGGGCCTTGAATGAGCATCTGGCTGCCTCCCTGTCCTTTGCCGCAGCCTTGCAGGACTTCAACGTCGTACTCGCCCGGCTGGCTCAACTCGAACGTCCAGGCCACGGCATCGCCCGACTTGATCCAATAGCCGATCGTCCGCTTCTTTTCGGCCGGCTCCCACCGCAACGTGGTGCCGTGAATCGTCGCATCACGACCGTGCAGAGTCACGATGCCGTCATCTCCCTGCACCGGCGGTGTTCCCTCGCATGCGGGGACTAGAATCACAGACTTCAGATTCATGACCGCCACGCCGACTTTTTTGAGGCACTTTACCGACAGCGCGTGTGCGCCGGATGAGGCCAGGTAGATTTGGCCCACGTCGATTGTCGTATAACGGTACCAACTCCCGGTCGACTTTAGCGTCGCGTCAACTGTTACGGCTTCGGACTTCTCACTGGCCATCTCAACTTCGACACGACTGCCGTCCGGTGCGGCGCTCGAGTAAGTCAGCAAGACGTCGTACATACCCCAACGAGTGGCATCGTAACTCCACGCGACGTAGTCATTGGCGTTGGTCCAGAAGCCGATGCGGTGGTTGCCGGGGTGCGATTCGAGCTGGGCGCGTTCTCCGACCACGCGGGCATCCAGCGCGCTGAACACGATTCGTCCATCGGCAAATTGTTGCGATTGCTCGGACGTCTCGACAATCACGCGACCACTTGCTGATGCGGCGGCGGATTCATCACCCGGCCACAAGAGCGTTAGCGCGGATGCATCACGGTTGAATTCGAAATCGATACGTCGGTCGCCGCTGTCGCTCAAACAGCGTACGATGTGCGGAAACGGGGCCGGCATGCGGAGCCGAGCGTCCGATGGTCGGTTCTGAATCGAGAGTTCATACCGCCCGCTCGCTGGAGATCCCTTCAAGATCGTTCCCCAAGCGGTCTCGACGGGAACGCCGTCAGCCTCGTGGGCGACAGCTAAGCCCCCCGGCAGGGTAATGAGAACAATCATCAATTGGCGCAGCATTGCAGTGTCCGCTCGCAGGCAATGGGAACGTAGGCGTCTATCGATTCTAATCATCACTTGCAGCCGGCAACACTCACCGTGACCACACTGTGCCACGGCTCTGTGAGCGCTCTGTGAGCCGTGTAATCTTCAAACATCCATGGCCGGTGCAGCACAACGGAACGGAAACTCGTTCGGCACGGCTGACACAGCGCTCACACAGCCGTGCCACTCGAACGAACGTCGCGCAAACAGAAGTCTTAGCATCGGAGCCAGAAACCCATGAAGAGTTATCTCGTTAGCGCCGTCGTCTCAGCGGCCACGGCACTCGGCGTCGTACAGGTTGTGCCGAGAATGGACGAATTGGAAGTCGATCGGCTCACCGTCCGCGAGGAGTTGATCGTCTCGGACACGGGGCAGCCCTGGGAGGCAGGCTTCGAAGAGCAAATGATCCCGCGCGGCATCTACGCTCGAGGCGGCGGCTTGGGGCAATCGGGTCTATGGGTGCGGGGGCGGCTGATTCAAAGCGAGGTGGACGATCCCTTCGACGTCCGTTTCCACAGCATCTACAGCGACGGCTCGATCCACCGCGCTCCCGGTCACATATCCTGGAACTGTTGGATCGACGGCGCGTGGCGGCAAATGGCGCTCATTCAAGGCGAAGGGCTCGAGTACAGCGAGATCCCGCAAACCGAGTGGAGCGGCGGCAACCATCCCGGCCGACTTCGATTTCAGACGTTTCGGCCGCATCACTCCGAACCGCTGACCGACGCCATCATTGGCCAGGGCAAGATGTCGATTGGCGGAGGAGGATACGGAGGCGGTGGGCTGCCCTATCCATCCGAAGTGCTGCAACTCTGGGGCGGCGCCTTCGAGCATCATCCCCTGACGTCGCCGGCAGCCCCCACAGTCGTCGGTGACGATGGCAGCGGAGAACACACATATGCCATCATCGCGGTCGGACCCCAAGGCCTCCGCACGGCCACGTCCGCACCCGTGAAGGCAGCCGGTTACGCAACGCTCGGCTGGGACAGCACCACCGGCGCCGACGCGTATCTCGTTGTGCGTGACAATAAGGTCGTCAGCGGCTCGCTGCGGATAGAAGGCTCGCGGAAAGAGTGGACGGATTCTCGAATCGGACGCTGATGTCCTGCACAAGTCGGACTGCTTGATGAACGAGCCGCCCAAATACGATCGAATAGGTCGCAGCTACGCCAAACATCGTTCGGCTGATCCAAGGCTGGTCGATGGGATCGTAAATGCCCTCGACCTCGCCCCGGCGTCGGTGATCGCCGATATCGGCGCAGGTTGTGGAAACTATAGCCGGGCACTCGCCGATCGCGGTTTTCAAGTCCGTGCGATTGAGCCTTCGTCCGTCATGCGCGAGCAGGCTCAGCCGCATTCGAGCGTTGAATGGTTCCAGGGCGTTGCTGAACAGGTTCCACTTGCCGACGGTTCGGTCGATGGCGTGGTCGTGGTGATGGCGCTGCATCACTTCCACTCGGTCGGCCATGCCGCGGTTGAGATGCTGCGAGTCACCAACGGGCCGATCGTGGTCTTCACTTACGACCCACGACCCGCTGAGGAATTCTGGCTTTCGGACTACTTCCCCGAAATTTTTGCGGACGGATTCGAACTCTTCCCGCCGCTGGCCGACGTGGCTGGCTTGTTCGACAGGGCATCGACGATCCGGAAGTTCGAACTGCCCCACGATCTGCAGGACCTGTTTCTTGCAGCCGGCTGGCAGCGGCCCGAGATCTACCTCGATCCAGAAATTTGTGCGGGGATGTCAGTACTTGCGCTGGCCGATCGGCAATTGGTCCAAACACGCATCGATCGCCTACGAACCGATCTCGCTTCTGGAGAATGGCACAGAAGATACGGTCCCATTCTCGAAAGACAGCAGTTCGATGCGGGTTATCGCCTGTTGCGATTGGAACCAGCCGGTCGCCGTCCGTCGCTCTGACGTGCCCCCGAGACGCTTGCCGCTTCTCGCCCGTCGTGCGCACCATCGGTACAATGAAATTCCGTGAACCTCGACCACCCTGATCCCCTCTCTGGACAAGTTTATGACGTCTAAAACAATCGGGAGAATCTCGCGCCGCCGATTTCTGGCCACCGCAGCCGCGGGAACAGCGGCATCGCTTGCGGGTCCGCGTGTCATCACCGCCAGCAAGACCGATTCGCAGATCATCCTGGGAGAAGGCGACCACCGGTACGAAGTGATTCACGATTGGCCACAGCTTCCCGAGAAGTTTCACTGGCAGACGACGCACAACGTGGCGGTCGACAAGAGTGGAATGGTGTATGTCATCCACGAGGGGCGGGTTGACGAGCCGGACCATCCGTCGATCTTTGTGTTTGATGCCGACGGCCGATATGTCCGTTCATTCGGCGCACAGTTCCAGGGCGGCGGGCACGGCATCGAAGTTCGCGAGGAAGGCGGCCAAGAGTTCCTCTACGTTTGTGCCTATCAACAGGTCAAAGCCTTCGCGAAGCTCGATTTAACCGGCGAGGTCGTGTGGCTCAAGCACGCTCCCATGCAATCCGGCGTCTACGCCGACGGCGAAGACTCCAACCCGCGGAAGATCTGGGGCCGCGACCGGTTCATGCCGACCAACTTCGCTTTCCTGCCGGAGGGCGACTTCTTCCTCGCCGATGGCTACGGCTCGTTTTACATTCATCGCTACGACAAGGACGGCAACTGGAAAGGCAAGTTCGGCGGACCCGGCGAAGGCGAAGGCAAGTTCGCGACGCCGCACGGCATCTGGATCGACGATCGCGGCGGCCGCGAGCCGACAATCGTCATTTGCGACCGCGCGCACCACACGCTGCAGTATCTGACGCTGGAGGGCGAGTACATCGAAACCCTCGAAGGCTACGGCTTGCCGGCCAACGTCGATACCTACGAAGGTCTGTTGCTCGTCCCCGAGCTACACGCCCGCGTGACGCTGCTCGACGAGCAGAACCATCCTGTGGCGCATCTCGGGGCCGACGTCGAACGCGTCACGACCGAAAAAGGCATCCGCAACAGTTCCAAACGCTGGATCGACGGCAAGTTCGTCCATCCACACGACGCGTGCTTCGATGCTGACGGCAACATCCTAGTCGCCGAGTGGGTGGCCACCGGCCGCGTGTCGAAATTGAAGCGGCTGGCTTGACCAGCCGTCTCGCAAGTGGCGCGTGTTTCACACGCCTTACATCACTCACACGCCTTACGTCACGGAGTGGGCCGATAGATCGGACCGCGTCGGATGACCGATTCGAGCAGGCCGTCTTCCATGTAATCGGGGCGAGGGTCGATTGGTTGGGGACCTTGGCCGCTGTACCCGATCGTTTCCCGGACGGTCACGTTCATGAAGTACGCGCCGGGGACGATCTCCGCCAAGACTCCGAAGGCGGCTTCGTCGTTTGTCTGTAAATCGGCCATCACCTGAGCGGGGTCAAGACCGCTTGCCTTGTCAAGAATGGCACTGAGCGCCTCGGCCAAATCAGGCCGCGCCGTCAGCACCCGATCCAAGCCGCCACCGGCAACATCGGCTTGGCTTGCCGAGGGCATGTTGTCACCGGCGGGGATCATTATGTCAGCCAATCCAGCCAACACTTCTCGTGCCGAGTCGTCGAGGTTCATCCGGGCACCTTCTGGTGAGACCGTTGGCGAACGAGATGCTCGGTGCAGCGTAACGACATCGCCGCGATTGTGGCCGTCGGATTCATGCCGCTGGAGGTCGGCCAGACGCTGCCGTCGAACACGTACAGATTGGGGATGTCGTGTGTGCGTCCCCACTCGTCGACGACTGACGTAGCCGGGTCAGTTCCCATTTTGGAGGTCCCGAGCAGATGCCAGCCGGTTTCGCGGATGAGCGGTGCAACGACAGTTTCGTGGGCGCCTGCCGCTTCGAGTGATTCCTTCGCGCGGGCCAGGTGAAATTCGAGCAGACGGTGCGAGTTCTCCGACATGCGGTAGATGATCTTGGGTGCGGCAATGCCGTCGCTGTCGGTGAGACTGGAATCGAGGACGACCCGGTTCTCTTCGTCCGGCAGGTCCTCAGCGATGATGCCCCACATCGCCGAATGCCCCAAGCGCTTGCGAATGCCTTCGTGAAATCCATTCCCCCAGATCGCGTTTTCTTCGCCCCAGGGATATCCGCGCGTCATCGAAACCGGTCCTCCGGTCGGCTGCAGTCCCCACTTGGCTCCGCGGACGAATCCGCGAGACGTGTCGGTCTCGTAGAACTCGAGCGAATGTAGATGCTGCCCCCACACACCGTGCGTGCTACCGAGGTCTTCGTCGAAGAGGCCCACCACCGTGCCGAAGGGGTGCATCATCAACCGCCGGCCGACCAATCCCGAAGAGTTGGCCAGGCCGTCTGGAAATCGTTCGGTTGCCGAGAGGAGCAATAGACGCGGCGTTCCGATGCCGCTGGCGCCCAGGATGGTGACGTCGGCTTGCTGAAAGTGTTCTTGGCCTTCGCGATCGATGTACGCCGCCCCGGTGACCAGCCCCCGCTGGTTCACCTCCAGCCGCCGCACGCGGGCTCCGGTAATGAGTTGCACTCCCAGCGAGACGTTGTGCGGCCAGTGCGTGCGATCGACCGTCGACTTGGCCCCTTCCACGCAGCCCCACATGCAGGTTCCCCGTTGCGTGCACTCGCCCAGCGCACCGTAGGGCCGCGTGGCGATGGCGTTGGGTCCAGGCCACCAGTGCCAGCCGAGTTCGTTGTGCGCCTTGGCCACACGTCGTCCCATGGGAGCCAACGGCGGCGGTGGCAGCGGCGGTCCTTTTCCAGGAGGAAATGCCGGATCACCGGCCAAGCCCGAAATGCCAAAGTCGGTCTCGACTTGCTCGTAGTACGGTTCGAGATCTTCGTAGGTGAGCGGCCAATCGTCGCCGACCCCATCCAGCGTCCGGACGCGAAAGTCGGACGGCATGTTCCGCTGCCAATGGGCGGCATAAAGAACCGTGCTGCCGCCGACCGCGTTGTACAACACAGCCGAAATGTCCGAGTCGGAGTCGTCGATCGGATAATCGCTGGCTGCCTGGCGTCGGTTGGGATTGGCGGCCCAATCGCGACCAGCGGTAACTTCGAAGTCAGCGTGTTCCGCGCGCGCCTTGGAGTAGTCGGGCCAATCACCCTGCTCCAAAACCACGACACTCAGGCCGGCCTCGGCCAGCCGCTTCGCTGCCACCGCGCCCGTGGGACCTGCCCCGATGATCAACACATCCGCAGCCATCTCGCGTGGCGTCCCTTCGGAAGGTAGAGCAGTTTACGACATCCCGTGGCTGGTTCGGCCCGCTTGAGCGTTCGGCCCCGCACGAGACAGCGTAATTCGCTGTGGTCAACGGCAAGTTGCCGCCGGTGAGTCCACGCTACGCGTCTGCAATCGTGCGGTCAAGTGGATGGGGACGGCGCGTTCGATCTGCGCAAGAGCCTCCGGTGTTCGCCCGGCCGACGATGTCGGGATGATCCACGGAGGGTCGCACGGCGACTCAGGCGGTCCGCGCAGCACGAAACGCGTCTGCGTTTTCACGTTAGTTGACGAGTAAGGTCCTTGCAGCGCACCCGAGGGCCGATTCCGCCCGGTTACGAATCGTCTCCGCCGCGCTTTCTCGTCTTCCGATTTCGACCCCGTCTCCTCTTTCGAGTCTTGCCGTCATCGACGGGCAGCACACGGCCGTCGGCTGGCAGTTCCAAGACTTCGCGAAGACGGGTCTCCATCAACCCAGGCTTGAAACCGAAGGGCCCTCTTTCGCCGCGAAAGGCGACGGCGCCGTCGGCACCGACGATGTAAAGCCGATCGGGCATAGCGTCGTAAGCGTCGGCCACGCCATCGTCCAACTCGTCGATCAAGGTCGGAATCCTGATGTCCAGATCCTTGGTGCACGTTTCCGCGATTTCCTGCCGCTCGAGGAACGTCGTCGGATCTTTGTAGAGTTTGCCTTTAACGGGGATGGCCCAGCCGTCTTCCGGATGGGCCTCCTTGATGTAGACCATGAAGAATTCGGCCTGCTCTTTGTACTGCTCGTACAAGTTGTTCAAATCGCCCGACCGGGCGCGGAAGGGGGGTCAGGTGTAGCTGCCGAATATCAAGACTACCGGCTTGTGATCGCGGTAACTGGAGAGCTTGACCGATTTGACGGCTTCGCCGTCCTCGCCTGGCTCCAAATCGTACGCTTTGAGCAGTTTTAGATCGAAATCGGGCGCGGGATCACCTTCGGGAACCCCTTGGCCTGACAAGGCGTGCGCTTCGTCGATTTTTTTCTGTCGTACCGGGTCGTCGGAACGTCGTCCGCGCTGCGCCCACGCTGCCGTCGTCAGCAGCAGGACACAGATCGTTGCCAACTGCAGTTTACTTAACCGGCGTACCATCGAACGTCACCTCCAAATGGTCGGGTTGAAGTTCCTTACCATCGAACTGCTTAGCGTCCCGGACGTCAGAATAGTAATCGTATCCGCCAAACGTCTCAGAGCCAAAGGCTGCGAGGCGTGTATCGATTGACTCAACTGCCAGCGGCCGATTCGGCCTGCAGGCCAACGTTTAAGTAGGTATGCACGTGAGGTGCACCGCGGAAGTGCCAGACGAGAGACGGGCCTTCGACCCGCCAGATGTCCCACACTTCGTCCTTGTTCAGATCGCGGGTTTGGTAAAAGGCCATGTGCAGCTTGTCGAAGCCGCCGCCCGAATTGATCACCGCGAGGGCTTCGCTGACATCTTCGGGCCGATACGGCGCCAGCATGACGCCAATCACCGATTCGACAAGCTCCTGTTGATCGGACGAGAGTTCGCTCACCGGCACGCCCGGGAACTGGCCTGCGGTGCCCTGAATGGGAACCTGGTTCTCGCGAGGCGCGTCGGGCAACAAGGCCTTGACGGCCTGATCGGCGTCGAGGGCCGCAAAAACTTCGTTCGCCTTTTTGGTCTGGTAATAGAACACATTCTTTCGCGTATCGGCCGCACCGTGCCCGTAGACGATGGGACCGCCGAACGCCGCGCTGGCCACACTGTCGCCGTCCGCGCGGAGCGTCAGATGCCGGCCGGTCATTTCCCATTCAAACTTGCCGCTGCCCGGATCGCCGAACACGGCCACGTGGTAGGCGCCCACGCCGCCCGGCCGATCGTCTTGCATTTGTTTTTGGAACCGCTGGTAACCGTCCTCGCTGGTTACGCCGCGGAGGATTTCGTCAATCAGTTCTCGCTGAGCATCGCTGTAGAAATCGTCCTTGATCTGTGGTTCGGTGACGGCCCAGTTGGCGTGGACTTTGCTCCGCAACTCGTGATCGAACGGCAGACAGATGACCTTCCGTTGATCGTCAGAGAGCGTGTCGTAGAACCGTTTGACCGCGGTTTCTGCGCCGCTGCTCGAAGTCGGCGCCGCCTGGACGGACCGTGGCGATACCACAAGCGGTATAGCACCGGCTGCCACCGCCGCTCCCCCCACCACTTTGACGAAATCGCGGCGGGTGATGCCCGCTTCGCAGTCGGGACATTCGACCTCATGTGTGTCGTGCACGTTACGGCCCTCCTCGTTGGTTGTTGCGGTCGCAGCCTGTCTCTGCACGTTGGCAAATCTCAACCGATCCTACTCCTTCCCGGCGTCGATTGCATTCTATAGCGGTTTGCGAAATTCCGAGTCCGGCTCGCGGGACGCAGCGATTGGAGCACCAAACCGAGTTCGAATTCCAGCGCAGACTGGCTAAGAGTTGCGGCCTCCTGGCTGTTGTTGCAATTCGAATTTCTCTCCCTGCAGTTTGGTCAAACTTTCCTTCTGATCGTCGCTGAGCAAACCCAACGCCGCATCGCTGATTTCGTTCCGCATCGTTGCAAACTCAGCCCGGATCTCGCTGCGTTCGATTGCCCCGCTTTGTACTTTTTCAATCAGTGTGCGTCTGCGGTCTTGTTCCGAGTCGACAATTGCCTTGATCTGTTCACGCTGCTCGTCTGTAAGACCGAGGGCCTTGGCGACATCGTCTCGAGCCAGACTTCGCCCACCCAGCGCTTGAATCACGATCTGGTGCAAACGCTTGAGTTGATCCTCTTTCAGTAAGCCGGCCAGCTTCTTCCGGCTTTCGGCGGCGAGTTTTCCGCGCTCCCCTCGAAGTTCGACCATCTTCTCGGCCCGCTCCTCGCGCGAGAGGTCCTGCAATCCGGCAAATAGCTCCTGTGACTGGCCCCGATAGTCATCGAAAAGCTCTTGAATCTGGGCCCGCTGTTCTTCGGTAACGTTCAACTCCCCTTGGACCTGCTGCAGGGCCGCCAGGCTAATTGCATTCGTTTCCCGACGACCGCGACGACGGCCACCGCGCTGAGCCAGGCTCACCGATTCGCAAGCCACGACAATCGCCAATGTCATCACAAAAAGCTTTACGGTGAAACGGGTTGGAGACATATCAGACTCGCTTTCGTGTCATTTCATCTCAGTCACGGGATTCGGGAAGCACGATTCAGCGCCACAAACTAAACCCCGTCCGCAGCACAGAAGTTTCGAAGAAGTCGACCCCCGACAACAGAATGCGAATCCCACGACAACGTTTACGTGTTGGTTCGCCGGGATATGCGACTCTACGCTCTGCCGAGAATGCAGAGCAGACGTAACGCCCGACGAACGGTCTTCCTCTGCTCGATCCGAAAGAATAGACTCCGCCCCGAACTCTGCTGAGGGCCAGGCGTGCCGCGACTCTGAGCAGTGCCGATCCTTGGAGATGCACCGGCTCGCACGGCTGACACAGCCCTGGCACGACTTCCTCGTGTCTCAACTTTCTTTCGCAACGGTCGGATAGAGCCTCAGAGTGCTACTGGCTGGCGGGGCATCGCGATGTCGATTTCTGAGAATTCGAGCCAAGACCAAATCCATCGCAGAACGTTTCTCAAGTACGGTTTGTCCGGTGCGTTGGCAATCGGAGGCATGAGCGCCGCCTATGCATCATATTCCGCCTGGCAACGCTCAAACGCCCGCGACCGTCAGCCGACGATCATTCTGATCACGCTCGACACGACCCGGGCCGATCACCTGAGCTGCTACGGCTACCATCTGCCCACCAGCCCTAATATCGATCGGCTTGCAGCCGAGGCGATCGTCTATGAGAACGCGATTGCATCGGCGACCTGGACGCTGCCTTCGCACGCGTCACTGTTCACGGGCAAGTTCACCGCCAGTCACGGTGTATGCAAGTCCGGCGATGGCTCGCTCGATCTTGCCGTTCCCGATTATGGACCCAACGCGATCAATCACTATCGTGCGCGGCCGCTGGCCGCTGAAGAACAAACATTGGCAACCCTTCTCGAGGCTTCCGGATATCAAACGTCCGCAGTCGTCGCCGGCCCGTGGTTGAAGGACGTGTTTGGGCTGAGCAGGGGATTCGAGACGTATGACGACGAAAACATCGCAACCGTCAACGGTCGCCTGGCCGAGGACGTCACCAATCGGGCGTTGCAGTTGATGTCGAATGAAACCGCACAGCCCCGGTTCTTGTTCTTGAACTATTTCGACGCACACTACCCGTACGATCCACCCGCCGAGTTCGCTCGTCAATTCGCATCGGAGATTGTTCCGGTCAGCACTGGCGGCAGTTCGCATGAAATCGAGCGAATGGTGGCAATGTACGATGCGGAAATCAGCTACATGGATTTCCACCTTGGACGACTCTTCGATGGATTGAGAGGGCGGCAGCTGTTCGACGACGCCTGGATCATCGTCACCGCCGACCATGGAGAGTTACTGGGGGAGCACAGCAGCTTCGGCCACCCCGGCCTCGTGTATCAAGAGTCCGTGCACGTGCCAATGATCGTCAAGCCTCCGCAGGGACATCCGGGCGCTCGCCGCGAGAGTGGTTGGATCCAGTTGGTCGATCTGTTTCCCTTGATGCTCAATGCCGCGCACATCGAGCCGCCGGTCGGTATTCAGGGCAGTCTGCCGTCGGAGATCGACCATCCCATCGTCATCGAAAGCCGCACGCTGCCCGGAATCAACGAGGGGGGCGATTGGTTTGCGATCATCGAGGACGGCTGGAAGTTCGCCTGGAACAGCGAAGGGCGACATCTACTCTTCAATCTCGGTGCCGATCCGAACGAGCAGTACAACCTCTTCCTGCAATACCCCATGCGAGCCCGGGCTATGGGAGACGCACTGCACGCATACCTCGCCAGCCTACCGCAACCCGGTCCGGCAACTCCGGCGCGAATCGACAAGCAGACGCAAGCGACCCTCAAGAGTCTGGGGTACCTGTAGGACTCTGATGAACCTTCCTGCATCCGGTCGTGTCCGTGCGGGATTGTGTGGGGGTCGTCATGCGTGTTCTCAGTGTCGAAGCTCGACCACTTCATCGAATTCCTTATCTGAACGCTGCCAGACGCGGCGGAACCGAGTCGCGCGCGCTGCCGATTCTTGCGGCATCGCTCGATCGTTTCCCTTCGACGCTTGACGGCATACTCCTGGCCAGCGACTTGCAAGGCATCGCCAGCGATTGGCGGGCAGGTGGCGTGTCGCGATTGCTCGGCGAAGAGGTTGCGGACTGTTATGTGGAACTGTCGGCGGCCGGCGCAGTGCCTGCGCCTGAAAGAACGGGCGTAGTGCTTGCAGGCGACCTTTACTCAGTTCCGGCGGCGAACAAACGCGGCGGCCACGGCGATGTCCGTGATGTATGGCGGGCATTCTCCAATCGGTTTCGCTGGGTCGTGGGTGTCGAAGGCAACCACGACGGATTCGGAAGCGAACGCCAACGCGCACGATTTGAGCGCGAGCCGGGCATTCACCTGCTCGATGGGCAGGTTGTTGAACTCGACGGTTGGAGATTCGGGGGCGTTGGTCGCGTCATCGGTCGGTATCAGAAGTTGGGACGTCGCGAAGAGGGGGACTTTCTGGCGGCTTTAGACTTGGTGTTGGAATGCAATCCCGATGTGGTCGTGCTTCACGAAGGCCCGCAGGGCCGTCTGCCCGACCAGCGCGGACGGGAGTTGATTGGCGAACGGCTCGACAAGTCCCCTGTGCCGCTCGTCGTTTGCGGCCACGTTCATTGGCCAGACCCGCTGCACCCGGTCAGCGAGGATCGGGCGATTCTCAACGTCGATAGCCGGGCCATCCTGCTGAGGGCAGCAGCCGACTGAGGTCAGTCTAGTTCGCGTGCCACGACTATGTTCCGTCAGGTGGCGACCTCGAGCGACTCGGCCATCAACTGTGCAATCGCTTTCGATTGCGGGTCGGCCGATTGGTTGAGCGCGTCGATCACCTTCTGACGGCGCTCGGGCGGGTGGTTTTGATTGAGCTTCCACTTGCCATCGAGCTTTGTGATCGCGATGCGAAAACCGACCACCATCCGCGAAAGTTTCTCGAAGAAGTCTGAATCCGTATCGATGCTCCATGCCGGCTGCCGTCCCCGTTCGTAGCGTTCTACGGTTTGCAGCAGAATCGACGAAACCTCGGCCGGGTCCTCGATGATCTCTGCAATCCCGTAGGCATGCGCGGCGACGTAGTTCCACGTCGGCACCGTGTTGTCGGCTGCGTACCAGGTCGGCGAAATGTAGGCATGCGGCCCCGAGAAAACGGCCATCACCTGTTGGCCCACCAGTTCACTCCACTGTGGATTGCCCCTGGCGAAGTGCCCGATCAGCGTCCCTTGATCCCCAACGTTACGCTCCAACAGAAACGGCAGGTGGGACGCGATGGGTTCGTTTTCAACGCTCGAGACCAAGATCCCAAAGCTGTGTCCTTCGACAAAACTGTGCAGCTCTTCGATTCGATCATTGGCAAAGGCAGCGGGTACATACACAGGGACGTTCCGATAGCGAGGGTGACTGGAGCGATGCTGTGGCAGACACGGCGAGTCCTGACTGGTTCATTGGGTCGCTCCTTCGTCGAAACAATCTTCACGAACTCCGACAGCTTAGCGCCCAACGGCCGACTTGCGAAGCTCGTGCAGAACTGTGCCATGCTCGTCGCGAAAGCGAAACGTCAGCGCGGCTGGCGCGGTATCGGCCGCGGGTACCGATTCGATTTCCAAGAAACCGCCGGACGGCGGATCTTGCAGGTAGGGTTGCTTGATCAACCCGTCCGGATCGGTCGATTTGGGATCGCCCGGTTTGCGGCCGGGGCGGGAGTTGGCATCGACCAAAGCGCCGCAGGAGAACTCTTCCAACCCCGTGGGATGCACTGAGTGATACTGCCAATGCCGGTCGCCGCAGACGAGATAGAAGTTTTGCCCTGCAATACCGGTCTCCTGCAACCAGGCGAAGAACTCGTCGCGCTCGTGTTGGAAGCCGCCGATGTTGGTGTGGTTGTCGGTCTTGCGGCGGTCGTCAGGGCCGATCATCGGGTTGGGCGAGATCAGCAGCTTGAACGGGGCGTCGCTGTCGGCCAACGTCCGCTTGAGCCACGCCTTTTGCTCGGCTCCCCAAATCGACTTGTCGGGGCCGTCGGACATTGCGTTCGGGCTGCGGTACATCCGGTTTTCGGGAAACCAAATCTGCAGCTCGCGGCTGACGCGATGGGTGCGGTACGTCTTCGCGTCATTGGCAGCCATGGGAGCCACCGGCAACTGTTCCAGCATCATCGCTCGGCCGGCTGCCGGCGACGGGTCGTGATCGCCGGTGTTGTCACCGTCGTCGATCCGGTAGTCGTGATCGTCGATCATCCAATAGGTGGCGACGCGGGCGAACAGGTCGCGATACCGCGGCTGCACGAATTGCTCGTGCCACTTCTGCCGCAGCTGAGGGACTGTCTGGGCGCGGGGCTCGCTGGGCGAGTCGTAGTAGACGTTGTCGCCCGTGCCGACGAAGAACAAGGGATCGAGCCGCCCAATCGCGTCGAGTGCCGGATAACCCAGATGCTTGTCGGGACCGGCGTAGGGCCGGGGCAGTTTCGTGTTGTTCTTGACGACGTGTTCCTGCCGGTCGATGCGGCCGTCGCCGTGAAACTTGGCGTAGTTCATGCCGGTGACGACGACGAACCGGACGCTTTTCGAAACCTCGGCGCCTGGCAGCGTGCGAAACGTCGCCGTCGGACCAGGGCTCAACTGATTTGCATCCAAACCGATCTGCGTGCGCACGGTGTACTCTGTTGCGGGGGCGAGATCAACAAATGCAGCGCGGGCGATGAAATCGGCTGACGATGTGGCGGCGACCAATTGGTCCGACTGCTCGGCGTCTGGCGATTCCAGCACAAACCGCACCACGCCCGCTGCCCCGGGCACGTCGCCGTCCACAAGTCGATCGGTTGTTGTCAGCCGGACTTGGGCCAGCGCGCTGTTGTCGGAAATCTCACCGACCATGATCCCCATGCCGGCGTGCAGTGCGGGCGGCTCGAACCCGTCCCGCGGTTGGCCGGAATGAGCAATCAGCGGCACGGCTTCCTCGACGCTCCCCAACCGTCGGCAGCCCGGTCCAATCTCCGAGACTCCCAAATCGGCATCGGTCTCGTCGGCCAGGCGACGCAGACGTGCAACAACGTCGGCGTGCCGCTGTGAGACGTCGTTCGACTCGGCAAGGTCGTCGTCAAGGTTGTACAACTCGCCCTGGTCTAGATGTAGCTTCCAGGGTCCGCTGCGAATGGCTTTCAGATTCAGGCCGCGGTGAAACAAGAACGTGTCGTGTGGCGAGGCCGCATTCGCGCCACCGGCCAGGATGGACCAGATGTCGCCGCCGTCTATCTTGCGGTCGGCTGGTACAGGGGCTCCGGCAAGCTTCGCAAAGGTGGGCAGCACGTCCATCATGCTGGTGAGGGTGTCGGTCTGCGTGCCGGCAGGAATGGTACCGGGCCACCAGGCGATGGTGGGCACGCGCATGCCGCCCTCGAACACGCTCCCCTTGCCGCCCCGCAGCGGAGCATTGACGGCCCCGTGCCGTGGTTGGCCGCCGTTGTCTGACGTGAAGATGACGAGTGTCTTCTTGTCGAGATCGAGTTGCCGCAGCGTGTCGAGCACTTGGCCCACGCTCCAATCGACCTCTTCAACCCAGTCCCCGAACAGACCGTTTTTCGACTGCCCGTGAAACTTGCGGCCCGGATACAGCGGAAAATGGACGGCCGAGTGCGGCAGATAGAGAAAGAACGACTCGTCGCGGTGTCGCCACAGAAAGCTGACCGCCTCCTGCGTGTAGCGCTCGACGAGCTGTTGCTGATCGTCCGGCAGAACGCGCTGCAGCACTGTTTCGTTTCGCATCAACGGCAGCGGTGGCTGCCCCGGCTTGTTGTTTCGCGGTTTGCGCAGCGGCGCGCCGAGGTTGCTCTTCACACCGTCGGCCGCCGGGCCCATGTCGTTCGAATACGGCAGGCCATAGTACTCGTCGAAACCCTGGCGCGTGGGGAGGAACTCCGGCTGATCGCCAAGGTGCCACTTGCCGATGATGCCTGTCGCATAGCCCTGTTCTTTGAGCACCTCGGCAATGGTGACTTCAGCCGGATCGAGCCCGGTCGAATATCCCGGAAACAGGACGTGTTTAATGGGCAGCGCACGCTTGGGGTAACATCCCGTCATCAGCGCGGCCCGCGACGGCGAACAGACTGGCGCGGCGTAGAAGCAGGTCAGCTTGCGGCCCTCTTGCGCCATGCGATCCAGGTTTGGCGTGCGGTTCTGCTTCGCTCCGAACGGGCCGATGTCGCCGTAACCGAGGTCATCGATGTTGATGACGACGAAGTTGGGCTTTTCGGCGGCGTCTGCCGGCAGGCCGCAGATCAGCGCTAGTAACAAGCCGCCAATCAAGATTGTTGGACGCATCAAGCTTGCCGTTGGGCTGGGTGAATGATTGCCGAATGCACGATGTGTGCCAGCGGCTGCTCGCCGGCGTCAAACATGACCAGGTCCAGTGCGACGAACTCGTGGCCGCGTTTCTCGAACGTTTTGGCAACCTTGCCCCGCAGCGAGACCGGATCGCCCTCGTTCGGCAGGCTGAAGAACTGGATGGCGCTCGCCGTGTGAATCCACGGTCCCAGGTTGACGTTGTCCTTGAGCAAACGATTTGCATAGGCGGAGATCAACGCCGGGTGACAGCAGGCGGCCTCTCCGCGATAGATCGGCAAAGGATCGCAGACGGCATCGATGAACGCGTCGGGGCCCTCAAGCGGGGTCTGCCAGCTGAGATCGCAATGGAGCGTTCCCATGATTGTTTCACCCGCCTGCAGCACGCTGATCCGTGGTGGAAAGCGTTCTGCCGCCGGTGGCATCGGCGCCTGCGGATAGTCGGCGGGATCGGGCACCTCAGGTCGCCGCTCCGACAATTCGGCTTCGCCCACGGCGCACGTTTCCCCGTCTGAGTTGCGAACTTCCAACTTGAGGCTGAGTGGCGTTTCGCCCACGACGGTCGCGAGTGCTGTGACCGTTTCATCGTGATACACCGGCTGGATGAATCGTGCCGAGATCCGCCCCCGCTCGAGCCACTCGCGTCCCAGCGCCTCGACGACCGGTTGCGTCATGTAGGCCAACACGCCCACACCCGGAACCAGGCCCCCTTTGAACCCGTATTGGGCGGCGACGTCGTCGGCATGAATGCGGTTCTCCGACTCGGAGGCGAAGTTGTTCGCCCTAATGGAACGAACCGGCAAACTGGTCCCGGCGCTGTAGCTGGCCGCGGTCATTCATTGTCTCCGTGTTGCGAAATCTTGAATCAACGAGTTACTGAACCACAGGCATGGAAAGTTACCTCTCCCGCAGGGCGGGAGAGGTGGCTGATGCCCTCTTGTTAGTTGTGGCCCAGCAGCCAATCTCCGCGCGTTCTTGAATTGTCTGTCGGGGTCACCAGGCTTACCTCGAGCGCAACAACGACCTCGCCGCCAGCAGCACTGCAGAAAACAGCAACACACCAGCCCCCACCAACAACATGAGTCGTCGGCGGTCGGGTCCGGTCGGTTGGACGGTCGGCGTGGGCGCCTGCTGTGCAAGTGAGGTTGCTGCTCGCGTTGTGGAAGGCCGGGCCTTGTTGCCCGGGCTCGATTCCTCACTCACGCTGAGATAGTCGAGGTATTCTTGTTTGGTGAGCAGGAACTGGTATCGGCCCACCATCATTTCGTCTTCGGTGAATTGGCCCCAGCCGACAGTTGCCTCAGGATCGGGATTGGCGGGATTGTCCGCCGAGTTGTCGAAGTGGGCCGTACAGTGAATCCGCGTTCCGGCCGGCAACATCTTCGGCGTTCTCAAGTAGTATTGGTACTGCCAATTGAAATCGTACTTCGGAATGTCGAGCAGCAGCTCCCGCGTCTTGTCGGGATAGATGGCTTCAAACCGGAAGGACTTGCCGCGCAAATGCATGTGCGGCCCCAGCGAAAACAGCCGCGAATCATCTGGGAGGGGTGGCGAAGATCCTTCAACGACATAATCGGCGTCATGCGGAGGGATCTGAAACTTTGTGTTCACCGCGCGCCGCCCCAGCATCACGTGCTCGACCTCGTCGGGCTCGCAGAAGATCAGGCCGAACTTTGTCTGGTCGTACTCCACGGTGCCGACGGCCTGGTAGTGCAACTGGAACGTCAACTTTGAACCCGCTGGGATCAACCGCGCCAGCTTGAGGTCGGTCCAGTCGTCCGGACGCTTTCCATCGCCGTACCCCATGCCCGGTAAATAACCTGCGACGATTCGATCGGTTGGATCGCGAAACGACATGGGAGACCCGTCGGACGATTCGAGCAGCACGGCGGCGTGATGCACGACCCGCGGATTGCTCGGCAGAATCTGCGCTTGGACCACCCATGTGTCTTCAGTCAGGCCCGGATCGACGGTGAAGTATTGGTATTCGATCAGACCCTCGGCAGGCACTTCGAAGGGCTCGTCCGACGCGTAGACAACCAGGTCGGGCTCCCGCGACAGGTGCCAGCCGTCGGTGAATTCCGGCGGCTTCGGCAAATCGGCCGGATCGCCAAACGGGGTTCCGTTTTCGATCCATTCCTTGATTCGGCCGATCTCCGAGTCGGTAATCGTCTCGACGTCGATGAAGTGATCGTGCGGATCTTCGATCTCAGGCATCGGCGGCATGCGGCCTTCAGTCGTCACTTCGACGATCATCGCCGCCCAGCCGCGGACTTCGCCGAAGTCGGTCAGCGCGAACGGCGCGGCTTCACCCGGACGATGACACTTCACACAATGCGAGTTCATGATGGCCGCGACCGTGTTGGAGAACGTCACCAACCCAGTTCCCTCTTCTACGGGCTCGCGGCCGATTACACATCCCACCGCTGCAACCTCCGGTTGTGCGACCTCTTCGCCGGCCAGTAACTGCTCGATCGCGGTTCGCAGAAACTGTTGATCGGGCTCTTTGCGTGGGAAACTGATGGCGTATTGGTCGTCGATCCGCCCGCAGAAACCGACGTGCCGCTGTTCGTCCATGACGAATACTTCCGGCGTCCGCTGCGCGCCGATCAAGTCGGCCAGCCGGTTGCCCTCATCCTTGAACACTGGAAAGGCAACCTCATACTTCTCCACATAGCCGGCAATGTCTTCTGGGGAGTCCTGAGCGTTGGAAAAGATGCCCACAAACTGTACGTCTCGTTCGGCGAAGTCGACTGCCAGCTTGTTCAAGCGGGGCGCATACAGTTGAGCCAAGGGACACTCGACTCCCAGATATGCAAAGACCGCGATCCGTTTCTCTTCGAACCCCGGCAGCGAACTGACCGCATCAAACGCAGCATCGGGCACACGCTGACCCACACGTCCCACCGCGGGCTCCGCAGCGGGGACTTCGCCGGGCACGCTCAAAGCCAGACAGGCGCAGGCGATGACCACCCGGCTTAGCCAGTTGGACGCGGGAGCTGAAACGGCGCATTCAAAGATCGGTAACATCGCGCATATAGGCTGAGTCAATCGGACGCGCAATCACAGTCTAACCGAAGCTTCGACACTTTGAGTAGGTCCCGCTTACCGCGCTCGCCGAGAGGGATCTTGAACCAGGCCACACCGAAAGTAGTTGCCACGACCGAGTTCACGTCCCGTCCGGCAGCCAGGACCACTCGCCGAGTCTGCCAAGTTGCCGATTCAACCAGCTCAAGCCTGAAACCACTTGTCGAGCTTTTCTTCCAGCGGGCGGACTTGGTTGACTCGGCAGACGGTGTGGAAGGCGCAGTAACCGGTGCAGTCCGGGTCCTGGCTGTAGACCGGGAAGGCGCCGGCGCGGATGTGGGCTGCCAGGCGGGGGACCGTCTCTTCCAGAATGCTTTCCAGTGATTGCAGCACAGCGGCATCGAGCGGTTGAAACGTGTCGGCCCGACGGCCCTTGAAACCGGCTACAAAGCCGGTTTCCCTGATGCTCCAGTAGCCCATCTGAAACGGTCTCGCCTCCCCGGCAAGCTTGAGCCGCAAGACGGCCAGCGTGTAGAGCGCCAGTTGCAGCGATCGCCCGGTTCGAACGTCGTTAACGTCGAACCGCGGCGGACCACCGGTTTTGTAGTCGATCACGTTGAAGACCGGCTGCGAGTTGACCTCGCCCACGTCGATGCGATCGATGCGGCCATGCACGTGAGTTGCCTGCTCGCCGCTACCGAGCTGTAAGCTGTTGTGGCGACTCGGGTGGTCCTGGCTCGGTTCCCCCGGCACGTCTCCAAAACCGGCTTCCAAAAGCGTTGGTTTCGGGGGCGAATTCCAGATTCGAGCGAGTGCCTCCTCGTAATCAGCCGATTGCTCGGCGTAGGCGACGGCCCACTCTTGCAACAACTGCGACTCGATCCGCTTCAGGGCCTTTTGTAGGGCCGAGGTGCCGGGGCGGCGTCCCAGGTACTCTTCCACGAGCTGTTGAAATCGGCCGTACAATTCGTCCTTTGGGATTTCCCCCCCTGTCGCGACGGTTTCAGCGTGTAGAGCGGCCAGGATCTCGTGCACCAGGATCCCGCGTAAACGGTGGTCGGTCGCCAGCTGAACAGAATCGGGTGGCGTGATCTTCAGGATGTGCGACATGAAGAACTTGAAAGGACAGCCGGCGTAGGACTCGAGCTGCGTGGCGCTGAACTGGTAGTCGGGGGAGAAGCGGCGCCGCAGTTTTTGGGCATGGCTTTCCTCGGCCAGCATGCCGTCGAAGACAGTGAACCGCCGGGTATGGAATCTGTGGACGGCCGCTTCGGCGGCTGCCAATACGCTCTGTGCCACCGCATTCGTTTCGCATCGTTCCTGCATGGTTTTGAACAAGGCGGGATGGCCGTCGAGTACGTCGATCGTGGATCGGGCACGTAAGTCTGTCGTCGAAAGCAGGCGGTCAGCAGGCGGCACCGGATCGAGCCGGCCGGCCAGCGGACTTTGCAGCGCGCCGGGTTCGAACAACGACTGCAATGCGGCCACATACGGGCTGGCGAACAATGGCTCGCCGGCGGCTCCCACGGCTGGGTAACTGAGCACGAGCTCGCGCCGGGGCCGCATCACCAAGCGGAAGAAGAGCAGCATTTCGTCTTGGCTGTGCGACGACTGGTGTCCGAGCCGCAAGCCGCGCTGATTGAGTCGATCGCGTTCGGCGTCGGTGTAAAAGCAGTCGTCGCCGCGGCGAGTCGGGAAGCTGCCCTCGCTCAGTCCGGCCAAGAAAAGGTAGTCAGAGTCGAGTTGGCGCACTTGGGCCGCGTCGAGAACGAGCACCTTGCCGTCTTCGGAACCCGCCGGAGCGATCACCGCGGTGCGCAACAAGCCGTCAACATGGCCGGCAAACTCCTCCAGTCCGATCTTGGCGGGGTCCTGTGCGAGAATCCGCTGCGCCTGCACGGCGTCAGCGAGGACGGTTTCAAACACCTCCCAGCTGCGACGATCTCGCTGGAATACGGGGTCGTCTTCGCGGTCCGGTTCGGCCTCGATGGTGAGCTCGAATCCCAATTCCCGGGCGGCGGAGAGCAGACTCTCAGCCCAATCGGCGAACGTCTGCTTGTCGCGCAAACGTTCGGTCGCTGCTGACAGTGCGTTTAGCAGCGTGGCGGCCGAGGCTCGGCTTACATCGGCGCCGATCTCTTCAGCAGTCGACGGCGGCGGCTGTTGCCCGCTCGAGGCGGCGCGGCCTGCTGCGAGCAACAGTGCTGAGCGTCCCGAATCATGTTGGATACGACGCAATAGCCGCGCGACCTCGCGGGCGGCTGCAGAGGTATCGAGTTCGTCCCATTGCGGTTGGAAGTAGTTCGAGCCGACCAGCAGCAACAACTGCTCCGACGACCAATCGTGCAGTTCGAGCTGCAGCAAAGCGTGCACCGCCTTGAGAACCCCCACTCGCGACAGCGGCGTATGGGCGTCGCACGAGAACGGAATCCCCGCGTCGTCGAACGCGCCGCTAACGACATCGGCGTATTCATCCACGTTTCGAAAGGCGACGATGATTTCACGGGCATCTACGTCTGCAAGTAACAATCGCTTGATTCGCTCGACGAGCATGTCGACTTCGCCCTGCCGTCCAATCGTTGGAACGACACTCAAGCCGGCGGCATGCGGGCAACGTCGCACGTCACGCGGATTGTCAAACAGGAACTTCGCGACGTGAGTGAACGACGTTTCCGTTTCGTCGCCGGGGAGCTCAGTCACCCTCACCGCGGGCAACTTCTGAATGCGCCGGCAGGCATGGTCCGACTTCGCAAACAGATCGGCTCTACGAAGAGGAGTTTCCAGCGGCAGCGAAATCCGCATCCGCTCGGCCTGTGTCGAAAGATGCTCCAGGATCTCATGCTGCGTATGAGTAAAGTCGGCGAAACCATCGACCACGATCAAGGACAGCCCGGCGAACGGTCCGAATTCGCCACGACTCAACACATCCCGAGCCGACCAAAACCGCCCCTCGGCGTCGTACAACCTGTGGCCGAGCAGCAGCTGTTGGTACCGCTCATACAGCGCGCCCAGCTCGCGGTCTTTGTCGGCGGCGCCCGACTCGCGGCAGACGCGGTTGAACTGCTCCGGCCACGTTTCATCCCGTTTGAGTTCGGAGATGAACGAAGAGACCAATTCCAGGAAGCCGGGTGTGTGTGCGATCGATCCGAAATACCGTAGCTCGCCTGAGGCCAGAAACTGGTCGATGATCCCACGCAACAAGGTTTGTTTCGAGGCGTCGCTGATCGGTGTAAAGTCTTCTCGGGTGCCATGTAGCAACCGTTCCGCAAAGCCTTCAAATGTGAAGACGTTCGGCACGAAACAGGCGGGGAGCGTTTCATCCAGCAGATCTTCGAGCACCGCACGCCGCGACCGGCCCGTGGGGGTCAGCCAGAGCGTGCTTCCAGGGCGAATTTCGCGGCCGCCGGCCAGCAGCGTCTGACGGTAGTCGGCAAGCAATAAGCGTTTCTGATCGGCGGGAAACAGGCCGGTCAGGATTTCTACTTGTGAGCGCATCTCATGTTCCGACAACACCTTGCTCCAAGTCGACCGATCGCCTAAACTGAAGTCATAGGTAGTCTTTTCGTTTCCTGCAATGCCTGGAGAACGACGCGATGGAGAAAACGAGGCCTTCAGTCGTCGCCACCCTTTCGTGCCTGTTGTTGGCGTTCGCTGTTTCGGTTCCGCTCCGCGGTGCCGAGAAAGATGACGACTACTACGAGCTGATGCAGGTCTTCGTCGATACCTTCGAGCAGATCGATCGGAACTACGTCAAAGACGTCGACCGCCGCGACCTGTTGGAAGCGGCCATTGAAGGCATGCTGGAAAAACTCGACCAGTATTCTTCGTATATCGATCCCGATGAGCTGTCACGTTTCAACCAGGTGGTCGACCAGGAGTTCGGCGGAATCGGCATCCAGGTGCATGTCGACCCTGATTCGGGACGGCTGACCGTGATGACGCCCCTGCCGGGGACCCCAGCCTACATGGCGGGTGTCCGTGCCGGCGACGTGATTGTCGAAATCGAAGAACAGTCGACGGAAGGATTCTCGGTCGAAGACGCCGTCAAACTGCTCAAGGGTAAACCGGGCGAATCGGTGCGGATTGGTGTCACACATCTCGACTCCGAAGAAGTCGAGCAGGTCGAGATCGAGCGGGCGGTGATTAAGGTGGCCACCGTTCTGGGCGACAAATACGACTCCGAGGGCGCTTGGGACTATTTCATCGACGCCGAACAGAAATTCGGTTACGTCAGATTGACGCACTTCAGCCGGCACAGCGCCGAGGAACTGAGAGAGGCTTTGGATAAGCTTCAGAAGGATGGCATGAAGGCCATGATTCTTGACCTGCGATTCAATCCGGGAGGGCTGCTATCGCAGGCCACAGAGATCGCGGACCTGTTTCTGGAGTCGGGAAAGATCGTCAGCACTAAGGGCCGCAACACCACCGAAAGAAGCTGGGAAGCCACCACGACGGGGACCTATGGCGACTTTCCCATGGTCGTGCTCGTCAACCGCTACAGCGCATCGGCCAGCGAAATTGTCAGCGCCGCACTCCAGGATCACGAGCGCGCAATCATCGTCGGCGAGCGAACCTGGGGCAAAGGCAGTGTGCAGAACGTGATCGAATTGGAATCAGGCTCCAGTGCGCTCAAGCTGACGACCGCCAGCTACCATCGCCCCAGCGGCAAGAACATCCACCGTTTCCCAGGTGCGACTGAAGAGGCCGAATGGGGCGTCATGCCCGATGACGGTTACGGAATCAAATTCTCCGGAGCGGAAATGAAGGAATACCTGGATCATCGGCGGGAGCGCGACGTTCTCAGCGAAGCCGGCCCGCCCCAGGACGACGAGTATAAAGATCGCCAGTTGGGCAAGGCCATTGACTACCTGCGAGAGCAGATCGAAGGCCCGCAACCTGCTAAAGCCGCGCAGCCCAGGCCGCCCGTTGAGGCGCAGCGGGCCGCGAATTCGACCGGCAGAGACAAGTCGGAAGCCAAAGCTCCCCAGGCCGCTCATTTCGGGCGGGCGGCTTGATCGGACGCTGGATGTTCGTAACTCAGAGTAGTTCCCGTTCGGCCGGCCTTGGCGCCGGCCGATTCTCGTTTCAGCCCCCTGCTTCGACTGGAATCATGCAGATCGAGAAGAACTCTCGGCTGCTGGCGATCGAGTCGTCCTGCGACGAGACGGCTGCCGCCGTCGTCACCCGCGATTTGCGCGTGCTTTCGAATGTCGTGGCCTCTCAAGCGGCGCTTCACGAACGATTCGGCGGTGTCGTTCCGGAAATCGCTTCCCGCGCTCACGTCTCGCGGATCCTGCCGGTCATCGACGAGGCCCTGTCCCGCGCAGACACCAAGCCGGAAGACCTTGCCGCAATTGCAGTCGTCACGCAACCCGGATTGGTGGGCTCGCTGCTAGTCGGACTGACTGCGGCCAAGACGTTGGCCATGGCGTGGGACTTGCCGTTGATCGCCGTCGACCACATCGAGGCCCATCTGTATGCATGCCGAATGGCCGCCGGGCACGACGTGTTTCCAGCCATCGGGCTGGTCGTCAGTGGAGGCCACACCAATCTGTATGACTGCAGGTCGGCGGGCGACTTCGAGCTCATCGGATCGACGATCGACGATGCTGCCGGCGAAGCCTTCGACAAAGTCGCCCAGATTCTCGGCCTAACCTATCCGGGCGGCCCAGCCATCGAGCGCGCGGCACGCACAGGCGATCCATCAGCACTCCGTTTCCCGCGTGCTTTCCTCAAAGACGAGCGGCTCGACTTCAGCTTTAGCGGTCTCAAAACAGCCGTGCTCTACGAGGCGACTGGAATTCCCGGATCGACGCGGCAGCCGCAGGAATTGACTGAAGGTCGCGTGGCTGACATTGCGGCCAGTTTTCAGGCAGCCGTTGTCGACGTATTGGCGGCCAAGAGCCTTCAGGCTCTGCGTCAGTTCGGCCGCAAGGCTTTGTGCGTGGGGGGCGGAGTTGCCGCCAACACGGTGCTCCGCAGTCGATTACTCGCCATCACCGAAGACATCGAACTGTACGTGGCCCCTTTGGAGTACTGCACCGACAATGCGGCGATGGCGGCTGTAGCCTGGGAACACTTCGCGCAGGGACATGTCGCCGGACTCGACCTGGACGTTCGCCCCGGGCTGGTCCGTCGCGTCTCGAAGTGAGTTCGGCGGTCCGATTTCCGGCATGGTCGATGAGTGGCAACTCTTATTGGCTGCCGTTGACGAAGCTGAACGTGAACACGTCTGTGATCGAATTGAAGACCGGTTGGGCATTGATCTTCACGTAGCGGCGGTCGCCGGAGATGACCGCCATGGCGCTCATCGACACGCCCTCGCTGATGACCTGAATGATCGGTTGGAAGCCGACGGCACCGTTGCCCACCACAGGTTGAACGCCGCCCACAAAGGGAACCTGCCGGGCCGCGCCGAATTGGGCCGCCGCTCTTTGGGCGCCCCGGTCAAGCCGGCCGATTCGCCCCTGCAGGCTGCGGTCGGCGAAGCGCTGTTTTTGGGTCTGCGAAGACTCCGGCTGAATGCTCCTGGGCGCGGTCCGTCGTCCCCGATCGAGCGAGAACATGACCGTTTGGTCGTCGGGGCGAATTGGCACGATGCAGGTTCGCTCGGTCTCGTAAGGGGTACCTGCGTAGCGCACCATCGTCAGCCGGGCTCGTTTTCCAACGATGCTCCCTGAAATGTGGCGAATGCGGGCCACGTAAGTTCCCGGCGAGCCGAAGGCACAAATGTATTCTTCGTAGCAATTGTTCTGATGGGGACCGTAGCCATCGTGGACCAAAACCCCGCCTCCGGCCGAGAAGCGATTCTCGAACGAACAAACACTTCCGAGGGGTTCTTCGACCGCCAGATCAAGCTCGCCCTGGCCGCTCCAGGTGAGCTTCACCAGCAAATCACGTTTCCGGGCTTCGTCAATAGCCAGTTTGAGGGCATGGGCCTGTTCTTTGCGGCCTGCTTCCTCAAGGTCGCGGCGCGCTTGTTCGGCGGCGATTTCGGCATCACGGTGGAGTTGTTCGTGTCCTTTGCCCCACGCGTATCGCAGCACGCCGGTGGCGGCCCATTCGATCGCCGCCGCATCTCCCGCCGCGCTTGCCAGCTTCAGTCCCAGCACGTAAGGCTCCGGACGGGTCGGCCGCAGCCGCGATGCCTGTCGGTATAAGTGCAGCGCCTGTGCGTGTGCGCCGAAGCGGGTGAGGTGTGCGGCCGACATGAGCATGCTGGGCACGTTGACGGCAGTAAAGTCGATCTGCGACAGCAGCGCGCGTTCGACGTCGGCCTGAGGGCGACCTGCGATCTGCATCGAGAGCGCCAGGACTTCGTACATCCACGGTTGAGATTGACCCTGCGAAATGGCCGCCTCGATCGCCGCGATTACCTGTTCGTGCCGACCGGCGTGGTGCAACTCCAGTATCAGCTCGCCGACAACGGCCGGCTTGGGCTTACGTTTGGAGAAGTAGTCGTTCCAGATCTCGCTAGGCGTGCCAGCGGCGGCGTCGAGCGGCGCTTGCGGCCTGGCGGCGGGCTCCGGCCTATTGGAAGCCCCCGCAGCACTGGCTGGCTTTTCAGTCGGCTGTGACTGCGTCGGGACTACGGCGCCGCGTCCAGTTTTTTTTTGCGGGCGCGGATTGACTCATTGTCGAGCCGGAAGCCCTTAGCCGGCAGCGGATCAGTAACCTGCGCGAAGCCCTGGCCGAATTGGCGCCGCGTCTGGCTCGTTTTTCGGTCGAGGATGTCGTCAAGAATCTCACGGATTTCAGGATCGGCGACCGGCGCAGGTTTCGGCGTCTTGGCTTTCTTTGTCGCGGGGGCCTTTGGTAGCGAGCTGGGAACACTGAACACGCCGCCGCCGCCGCCACCACCACCGCCACCGAAGCCGCCACCGCCGCCGCCGCCGCCGAAACCGCCGCCACCACCGCCGCCGCCGCTTACGATCGGGATGACCAGCTCGCCGACGGGATAGATCCGCGTTTCGAGGAAATCTTCTTCCTCTTCGGCAGCGATCTGTGTGGTGATCTTCATGACGTCGTCTTGAATGATGTATGTCAGCTGCAGCGGATTGAGCAGCAGCCGCAAGGCGCTACGCAACGGAATGCCGGAGACTTCGAGCACAACGGGCATGTCCGGGTCGATCTGTTCGTCGGCAAGTGCGCCGTCCCAATCTGGGAGGATTGGAATACCGTGCTTCAGGGAGATGAAGTCGATGGCGTCTGAGAGTGTGGAACCTTCGAGGATCAGCACATCGGTCTCTTGGTCAAGTTCTTGTCGGATTCGCTTCTCGGAAGCGCTTTCGCTAAACAACGACACGTCGGTCCATTGCTTGCGTCCTTCGGTCAGGGCCTTCCAAACGTCGGCCGGTGGCCAGAGAATCGGCGGTTCGTCGGGGAACGGTACGTGAGACAGTTCAACTTGATGCAGCGTCTCGAGGAACCGGTCCCATCTGAGCGAACGCAGCCGGAACGAACGGTTCAGCTGGATGATGGCTTCCGACGTGAACAGGGCGGCAGCAGCCGGCCCGTTGCCGGGTCTGAGATCGACGGCTGAGCGGGCGACCTCTTCGGCCTCGATGTAGGAACTGTCGTTTCCGTGGATTCCATCGTCGATCAGTGCCCGCACGCGCTCGATGAGATATTTCAGTTTCTGCTCTTCTTCCTCGAGCTGTTCGACGAGGCGTTTTTCGGTTTCAACTTGGGCCTGCACTTCGAGGGCCAGAATACGGGCCTGCTCGACCTCGGCACGCTGATTGCGCACGTCTTGCATCACGCCGCGAAGTCGCTTGATGAGTTGCTCGGTCACGTCCGGCTCGATGTCAGGCGTCGACTGCACCATGTTCAGCACGCGCTTCAAGTCGGTAAGTGCCCCATCTGGTTCCTCTGCGGCGAACGATTGAATATCTTCCAAGGCGCGCGTCACCTCTAAGGTCAGCCGCTCGGTGTTGATCTGCCGTCTTTGCTCTTCGCGTTCCAGCAGGGTTGCGTCGGTTGGCCCGGTGCGTTCTTCGAGATCGGCATCGGCAGCAGCAGGTTGCGCTGCGTCCGCATCTGGGCCTTCGTCCGCGGGCGGCTCGGGCTGAGCGAACGCGACGGTGGTTGCCTGCACCTGGGAAGCTTGCTGAAGCGCCAACTGAGCCCCGTACAACATGTCGAGTCCCGCAAATGCGACGCTTAGTCCGCCGTCTTGTTGGGCTTGGCTGTAGAGCGGTTCCAGCGGACCCATGTCGGCCGGTGCGCGCTCGACGTCGATCGTCCAGACGCGGGGTTGTCGGTCGGATGAATCAGCATCTGAAACCTCAACGGATGCGTCGGGAGTTCCCTTGCCCAGATAGACCGTGGCACGGTCGCTTCGCAGCGGGAGCACGGTCTGGGGCAGCAAGTGCTCGCCGATTGCAATCATGTCGATCGACGATGGATAAAGAATTGCGGCGCGTGTGGCCGTTGCCAGCCTGCGTCCGATGAGTGCCGGATTGTCGCGCCGCTCATCTGCCCGATCGAACAGAACGATTCCGCCGGTGAACTGGCCGAGTGTACCCAACAACTGTAAATCGGTCTGGGGACCAATCGCGTAACTGTGGACCGGAATTTTCTGGCCCCGCAGATCGGCCATCAAGCGGGTCAGCTCCTCGGATTGGAGCAAGTCGGCGGTACTCATGCCGTCGCCAAGATACAGGATGGACTTGGCCCGATCGCCCTGGAATGCATCCAGCGCTGCGCGAAGTGCGGCGTCAAAGTTCGTGGCGCCCAACGGCACAACTTGGCGGAGAGCTGCCATGGCCCGATCGATGTTCGGATCGTTCGCGGCCACAAACGTCTCGTGTAGTCGCCGGGCCGTCACGTCAACCGCTAGGATCAGCAAGCGATCGCCCTCTGGTAGCGATTTGCGGAATTGCTCGGCGACGGCAATTGCATGATCTCGGTGTGCGCCCGCTTGGCTCGCGGACGTGTCCACGAGGAGGACGTGATCGTGGGGGCGTTGCGAATTCTCGGTTTGCCCCGCCTGCAATGCCAGCGCGAAGTAGGACTCCCCGCCGGTGGTTTCGGTCAGCACCCGGGCAGAAAGGGCCTCACTGGATGTCAACTCGGCTGCAGCTGCAGGGCCGAGAGAGACTGCGACCAAGGTCAGTGCCAACAGGCAACGCATGGCAAGCATCGTTTTGGACATCTCGTTTTTCCTGGAACTGAGACGTGATGGAGCAACGCAAACGATAGGTGCCACCCGACTTACAGACCGCATGCGCAGCCGGTTGGGCCTCCTCATTCTACAATGTGTCTCGACTGCCGTTGAAGAAAATTCGCCTCAAATTTGGGGAATTCGGACAAAATCATCGAGAGTTCCCAGCCTGATGCCGCACTTGCCGAGCGTCGTCTACAAGCCGGCCTCCCGTTATGCGGCCTCTAGCGATCCTGGCTGTTTTGCCAGTCTCAGCGCGGGTGCGAAGCGGCCAGCCGCTTCAACTCCGGGGCCAGCCGCTGCATCCCCTCCTCGACGGGGACCACCGACGAAAACCCGAAATCACGTTGTGCTTTCGAGACGTCGTAGTAGTGAGAACTGCTTAGCTGCGAGGCGACGAAACGCGTCATCGGCGGCTCACCCGGTAGCCGCAGCAGCGAATACACACCCTCGCAAATCGCCCCCACGCGCGATGCGGCACTCCTCGACATGTGCTTGGTCACCGCGGGCAAGCCGGCCAACTGCACCAACTCGTCAATCCAGTCCCACAGGTTGACCGCTTGGGCTTCGTTGATGAAGTACGCCTGTCCCGCTAAAGGAGAGTCGAGAGTGAGTGCGTCAGCCGCGAGAAGGTGCGCTGCGGCGGTGTTCTCGACGTAGGACATCGAGACCATGTTCTCCCCTGTGCCGACTCGGCGAAGCCGTCCGGATGCCGCCCGTTCGATCAGGCGGGGAAGCAGATGGTTGTCGCGCGGCCCCCAGATGAGATGCGGACGCAACGCAACTGTGGCCACCCCGTCCTTGCCGTTGGCCTCCAGCACACTCCGTTCCGCAATGGCCTTCGTGTGTGGGTAGTGGCATAGGTATCGCTCTGGATACGGGTGCCGCTCGTCGACATTGTGGTGCTCTTTGGCGTCGTAAATGACGCTCGGCGAGCTCGTGTAGACGAGTTTGGGAGTCCCGCATCGACGGCAACCCGCGATCACATTCTCGGTACCGACGACGTTGGTTTCGTAGAACTCTTTCCAGGGACCCCACACACCCGGCAGGGCGGCGACGTGAAATGCCACGTCGACATCACGACAGGCTTCGAGCACTGCCGTCGCGTCGCGGACGTCTCCACAGACGTGGTCGACTCCCAGTTCTTCGAGGCGCGGATACTGCTTTCGACAGAAGACGCGCACGTCGAAGTCGCGCTCGACAAGCTGCTCGGTCAAATACAGGCCGAGAAAGCCGCCTCCGCCGGTTACCAAAGCTTTCATGCTACTAACGTTTTAGAGTTCTGTGCTGTGCGCAAATTGTTGCGGGGCGGGATTGAGCGTTGAACTGCGGAGCAGTTGAACACCAACAGTCCAGGGTCAGCGGCGCAGCCGCGCCACCCTGGGTAGATATCAGGGAAACCATGAACTCCGCAGGAGTTCTACACGTCGCTTGTAAGACCCCTGCGGGGTTTGATCTTCGGTGAAATCTGCAGCCCCAGGGTGCGCTTCGCGACCCTGGGCTGTCGTCTGGTGCCCCTTCAGGGCACTGCTCGCACAGCATCGATTCTTCTCGACGCGAACTGTTTCAACATCGGTGCTCTCTACGACACGTCATTTGCGGCCCTCGGCCCTGCTGTGCCTTCGATGCGCTCACTGTTTCCACGCCACAGCACCCAGTTTCAAGAGTCTATGCAGCGGGAGCATCTCGCGAAAGCGACGGTCGGGCTCGGATGGCTGTGCGAACAGTGCGGCGCGGCGGCGTTCAATGCTTGAGCACGTTGCGCATCACCATGCATGCGGCGCCCAGCAGCAGTGCGTTGCTGATCCACATGGCCCATGTCGGGTCGACCGTGCCCGACTTTGAGAGATTCATCATCAGCATGCCCAGCGGATAATACACCAGAAGAATCGGCAGAAAGCACAGGAAAAAGCTGGTCAGGAATTGCCGGCGGGCCTGTGAAACGGCAAACGGAGCTCCCAGCAAAACGAAAAAGAAGCAGCTGGCCGACATTGCGAATCGGCTGTGGACTTCGGTATTCAGCTTTGCCAGTTCGTTCTGATCGATCTGCAGCAGCGTCTGATACTCCGAAGAGTCGGGGCCCCTCAGCCAACCAAAGTCGCCCAGGGTCAGCGCCATCGCAGTTTCGATGTCGTGGTGATCCCGCGTGTCGGCAATTCGTTCGCTGGATTCGTTCCGGCGCACGTGAATGTCCTCGATACTCAGATGTCGCGGCCTGGCTCCGGTCAACTTTTGTGGCAAGGGAACGGGAATGCTCTTGCGGGCGACGTAACCGGTGCCGTGACCGGAACTCTCGAAGTGGCAATTTACAAGTCGCAAGATGATTTGCTGACCCTCGAGATCGAATTGTAACTGCGCTTCATCGGCCTGGAGCGTCACCGACTCGGTGCGGCCCCGCGGCAGGTATTGCAGGATGGGCTCGACCAACGTCTTGCCCCTGACTCCCTTGACCGAAATGGAGTAGCCCCGGTCACGTTCCGCGATTGCGTGGTGGCTGCGGAGCGTTTCGAGAAAGATGCTCTCCATTTGTCGGGCGATCGAGTTCTGGATATTTCGCATGGCCCAGGGAATCGTACGGTCGGTCAAGGCGAACGAGCATCCACTCAGCACGACTCCCAGAATCAGGGCCGGCAACAACAGCGACATGGGATTGATTCCGGCCGCTTTTGCCGCCGTCAATTCCTGATCTCCGCCCAACCGCCCATACACCACGCTGACGGCCAACAGTAACGTGGCCGGGATAGTGAACGGCAACATGCTGGGAACGATGTAGGGCAGGATCTCCAGCACCTGTTCGGGGCCCAATCCGTGGGCGGTCACCTGCTGCAGCACGCCGACGAAGACCAGCATTACCGTCAGCGCGCTGAGCAACAGGGCGAAGACGCGAATCAGATCGAACAGGATGGATCGCTGGAGTAGTCGCATGGATCGAATCGACGCAAAGCAAATCTACTAAAGCAGATAGGATTGCAGGCGTGTATGCGGGGTTCGCCCGTATATGGCAAATTGGCCTCCAGGGTCAAGTGCAGATGGCTCAACGCGAACGGCCGACGCATTCCGGCACCGTGACGAAATCGCCGTACCCGTTAGCGTTGCCGCGACTGGACCGTACCGGGCGCCGCTGGCGAAACCTCGAAGCGCTGCGACAAAACGGCATCAAGCGGACTCCCCCAACGGGTCGAATCATATGGCAGAGACTCGATGCGTCTCGAACATCTGCGAAGCTTGGTTTTCTTCTTCGAAACTGGGAATACCAACAACATGGAATTCTTTGGCTCACTCACGGATGATGAACTCGCACTGCTGGGATGCGCGGTGGCAATCGCCGGATCGGCTACGATTATGTGGTTGAGCTATTTCATCGGCCGGTCGAGTCGCCGCGAACAGGCCGTCGAGCGGGCCCTGCTGCTCGGGAAGGCCGCTCCGATTCGAGTCCGTAGCACGGCAGTCGACAAAGAGGCTGCGTAACCGGCGGCACGCGTCAAGTGAATCGACCGGGTCGTCGTCGCAACAGATGTTGGCGCATAATCAGCGCCCCTTGCCCGGGATCAGTCGACGATTCCGCTAGCCGCCGCAATCCATTGCCCCCAGCACGCATCTGACGCGTACGTTGGCCGTTGGGCCGGTGCGAGCCGGGTGACAAGCGGATCCCTCAGCCCCGCGGCGTGGTCTTGCAACGCCCTCGTCACAGCGTCACTATTGAGTTGAGTGTCGCGGGATGCAGGCATATGGTTTGGCCTCCGATCCCGGTGTTCTGCTCAGTGGGCAGCGCCCGGCAGCAAACAAGCTTTCTGTGGAGAGAATGATGCGGACATTGATGAAGGCCGGAACCGTGCTGGTGATTGCCGCAGCCGGTTATGTCGCGGGTGTCACAGGCCTGGGCTTGCCGCAGGTGCTCCGCGCCCAAGATCAAACGGCCCCGGCGGCCTCTGAAGAGGCAATGGCGCAGATCAAAGCCGCCTATGAAAGCCTGGGAGCAGCCATGCAGGCGCTGGAGCAAGAAGATCTCTACACCCCCGCCACTCGCGGCGTCAACGCGTTCGCCGTCATCGTGGGGGGAGTCAATGCAATCGAAGATCTCGAGACCAACCGGGGGGTCGACCCGGAGACGTTCGCCGGACTCTACGCCGGTACGGCCACTGATGAGGTGGCGGAGCATCTCGATCGCGATGAAGAAGGTCGACTGACCTACAAGAACCGCGTCGTCCGGATGTATCCCATCTCCCGGCTGCGGAAGTTGTTCGCCGATCGAGCCGTCATTTCCGGCGAAGATAGCGACAGCGAAGACGACCTCTAAGCCCCGACCGGTTCTGGTGCGTTGCCAATGGGATCAATGAGTCGTGGACCGGGTTGAGTCGGCAAAGGCGAACTGCGACAACCATTCGTCGCTGGCTCCCAGCGGTCGGCGAAGAGTGATGCGTTGACCATGGGAATCGCGAACCGCGACTTTGATGATGCACCCTTTCTGAAGACGGTTCTGCGGTTCCATTGGAACGACAACCTGCCGTCCTGATCGATCACCGCCGGTACGATTCCAGGCGAGCGCACTGTTTTGCAGGTCGAAGCCACGGTATCGCAGTTGTCTTGCCGGCTGAGGCCCACGTGGTTCGAACGTGATGGATTCGACCTGGAACTCGGCCCCCGTGTTCAAAGCCAATTCGAGCGCCACGTGCCGGCTTTTCTCACTCGAAACTGCGCCCCTCGGAGTCTTTGAACCGGCGGTCAGCCAGCGGGCTTTCACATCCAGACGGGGTCGCGTTGCCGGCTGTTTCTGCACCGAGACCTGCAGCTGTGCGCCAGGCTCGGCAGCAATATGAATGCGGCGGACACCGTCGTAGTTCGCTCCAGCGTGCAGCTCGGTGAAGAACGATGAGGTGCCCACGAGCTTGAACTGCCGAGTTGATTCGGTGACATCCCACGGTTCGACTCTGGGCCCGGCCAGCGTCCAACGGCCCAATTCGCCACACAGATCGAGAGTCTCGTAAGCGTCAGGCGCCTCGTCGGTTGTGCCTTGCGTGAGAGCGATCGACCAGCGTCGGAACAATTCCTCAAACGAAACACCGGCGACTTGCGACAGATTTCGCGTGCCGGTGTCCGGACAGCGAATCAAACGCTGCAGACCCTGTTCGCCGAACTGGTCGGCCCACCATCGCAGGAACAGGTAGGTGGCTCCGCGGCAACCATGATTCCGCCAAAGCCCCGCGCGATAGTAATCTCGAACGACCAGCGGGTATTCGTGCGGCGCATTGAGAAGTTCGTTGACCCGGTGGTCGAGATTGCTCCAGCCGCCGGCAAACATGTTCTCCGACAGGTGGGCCAGCGCTTCGTTCAGCCAGTCTTCTTCATCCGGAAGCCGCGCTCCGCCAGGGCCGCCATGCAGGCGTTCGCTGAAGCAGATGGCGTGCGTGAATTCGTGTGCCAGCAACGCATTCAGGTGCTTGCCCGGGGTCAGCGAGGAGTTCAGATACATGACGTCGCAGCGATTGCTGAAAGGCGATTCCAATTCGCCCTGGAAGTCGCTGCCGCGTACGAAACCGCCTAGCGACGTGCGCCCGCCCTGCAGGCGGTTCAACCAGGGGCTGAGCAGAATGGCGAATTTGCCGTCGCCGTCAACATCGCAATAGGTGCCCAGGCGCTCTGCCATCGCCGGGATCATCTGCCGGTCCATGACGTCGATGATCTCGTCCACCAGCCCCGGCGTGAGGTCGCGTCGCTTCAACTGCCGGTCGAGATATACGCGAATGTCATCGCCTTCTCCCACCAGGCGACCCACAACACGGGCGTAGCTGTTGGGATCCTGCAGATCACCGTCGGTGACGTGCAGGAAGAACTCCCGTTGCTCCTGGGCATGCACAGCCGCGACCCGCTGAACTTGCTCGCGCGAATCGGCAAGTTCGTCGGCACCCTCGAGGACTGGCGGCGGCAGAGGTCTGACCGGGACGACCGGAGTCGATTCAAGCCCGGCAATGCCTTCGGCCGCCAGTGAGACTTCGTAGGTGGTCGAAGACGAACCCAGGCTGTTGACGACCAGCAGGTACCGCTCCCCGTGCTCGAAAGAGAGATCGATGGCCGCAGCATCGGAAGAAGTTTCGACCGTGTACCACTGCCCCGCAACGAGCTGGCGGGCCGGCCGTCGTTGCGAAAACCAATGCTGGCCGAGCCAAAGCAGACCGGGAGCGGCGAGAAGCAGAATCGGTAGCAGAAGAATCCGACGCCGTCGCCGCATGTGGCATCCTTGCCTGGACAGTGCGGAACCGTGTGAGATTGAGGCGGGCTCGGTCCGGAGAGACCGCCAAAGGTTTCATCGGCGTCGCGCAGCCGTTTTCTTCAGCACAAATCGCAAAACAGGCCGGTTGCCGGCAAGATTGCCGCCTGCTTGTCGAAAGAGAACGGCGAACCTACGCAACCGTGAAGGCCGGATGTCGATCGCCCCGAACGCGTGGCCGCAGGTGCGAACGTCGGCTAGCATGGACGTAGACTATGTCTTTCAATCCAGCGCGAGCTAACTGCGTGATGCACACAATCTTTGCTCCAAGCCGGCGGCAGTTTCTCCCGTTGCGAAGTCGTCTGATCGGTGCCGCCCTGCTGGCCATCTCGTTGGGCAGCGTAAGCGCCTCGGATGATTACATCCGTCAGCTGCAACAACGGGCCATCAAGGCTGGAACATCGCCGGCTCTGCATTGGGGAGTCGATCCAACGAAGTACACCGAATGGCGCAGCCACTCGAACCGGCTCGTCCCCGTCTACACCTATGGAACTCGCGGCGCTGGTCCTGGAATCGACCTGTCGAGTTACAGCGGCGAGAACAGCCCCTACCGCAGCGCAGCGGAACTCAAACAAATCTACGGCCGACTACCAACCAACACTTTGAATACCGAAGCCGACTATTTCGATCAGACAAACCTGGCCGAGCTGCAACGGGCCGCGCTGGCGGCCGGCCGCAAATTCATCTTCTTGGTGATCTTCGACGGGATGGATTGGCAAACGACGCGGGCCGCGGCGATCTACAACTCGGGAACTGTCAGCTACGACAAGGGACATGGCAGCGGACTGCACTTTTTGGACTACCAGGCCGATGGGCTGAGGCAATTCGGTTTTGCGGTGGCATCTCCCTCAAACGCGCTCGCCGTACCGAGTCCGAATAGACAAACGGTGGTCAACCCGGGCGCGACGCCTGGGGGATACAACGCCGAAAAAGGCGGACCGAACCCTTGGACCGACGGCAGCGAGCCGCAATATCTCATCCGCGATTCGGCCTCGGGCAAACTCGAACACGCCCGGCCCGATTCGGCCTCGACCGCCACCGCGATCACCACGGGGTCAAAGACGTACAACGCTGCCATCAACGTCGATCGCACCGGGGCGCAGCTCACGACCGTGGCCCACCTCGCCCAAGAGAAAGGCTACGCCGTCGGCGCCGTTTCCAATGTCCCGGTCAGTCACGGAACGCCGGCCGCCACATACGGCCACAATGTCTTGCGCTACGATTACCAGGACTTGTCGCGAGATCTGCTGGGGTTGCCTTCGATCGCTCATCCCGAGCAACCATTGCCAGGACTCGACGTGCTGATAGGTGGCGGTTTCGGGACGGAGCTGGAACAGGATAAGCGGCAGGGCAAGAACTTCGTGCCCGGCAACCAGTTCTTGACCAAGCAAGACCTCGAAACCGTCAACGTGGCCAACAGCGGCAAGTACACAGTTGCCATCCGCACTAAGGGAGTCTCCGGAACCGATCGACTTCGCGCAGCAACACAACAGGCCATCCAAAACCGAACTCGCCTACTTGGCTTTTTCGGCATGGGCCAGTACGCAGGGCACCTACCCTTTCGCACCGCCGACGGCGACTATTGGCCAACTGCCGGTAACAGTGGGAAGGCGGAGCAATACACCGTGGCCGATGTTCAAGAAAACCCCACGCTGACAGACATGACCTCCGCCGCATTGGCTGTTCTCGAGCAAAATCAGAACGGCTTCTGGCTGATGGTCGAAGCCGGCGACGTCGATTGGGCCAATCACGATAACAACATCGATAACTCCATCGGCGCCGTCTTGAGCGGCGATGCCGCGGTCAAAGTCATCACCGACTGGGTGGACCAACACAGCAACTGGTCCGAATCGCTGCTGATCGTGACCTCAGACCACGGCCACTTCCTGGTCATCGAACAGCCCGAAGCGCTGACGCCGCCGGGCCGGCCGCAGACCGAAACCGCTGATTAGCGATCGCCGGCGACCAAGAACCAGCGGGCTCAAGCGCTGCCGAAACCAGCCATGTACGGCAGTTGCGCGGCTGTTGCTTCGGTCTGTGCTTCACCTTCCAGCAGCTCCGAGAGGAAGTCGTGGCTGCCCGCCGTCAGCGCCGTGCGGGCACTTTCGGGCATCGTGCAGGTGATGGTCTGGCTACCGTGTCGGATTTCCATCTGGTGCAGGTCGAGCGTGAGCTCGAGTTGATGATTGTCGTGGATTGCGGCCGCCAGCTTCTCGATGTCGGAGCGGTCGGCGCACACCGCCGGGATGCCCAACGACGTGCAGTTGCCGAAGAAGATTTCTGCAAACGATTCGCCGATGACGGCGGCAATGCCCCAGCGCATGAGGGCTTGGGGCGCGTGTTCGCGCGACGATCCGCAGCCGAAGTTGCGGCCCGCCAGCAGCACCTTGGCGTTCTGAAATCGATCGTCGTCGAAGGGATGGCTGGAATCGTGGTGCCGGTCGTCCTTGAAGGCATGCTCGCCCAACCCGTCGAACGTCACGCACCGCAAGAAGCGGGCGGGAATGATGCGGTCGGTGTCGATGTCATCCAGCACCAACGGGAGGCCGGTGCCGCTCACTTGTCCAATCTTGCTCATGTCGGTCGTATCGAAATTGTTGAATCTGTAAAAAGCCGGCGGTTCCCTTGAATCGCCGCTGCGGCAAACCGGGTAGGTCGTGTATGGCTCGATTCCGAGCTTAACAGAATGACGATCGGTTCTGAATTCAGTTCCTGTGTGAAGCAAGCACCGGATTGCGGCCTCAGAGACAGATGGTAGCCACTTTCGGGCATCGGTATTCGGTTCAGCTAGACGTTGGGCTCCCGAGAATTGTGCTGGCCTGAGACAGGTGCACGGTTGTTTCTCCTTGATTTCAGCAGGTTGCGTACCCTGTATTCCTCGGCTAGGCTTGAATGCCGCAGTTCGGCTCGACGGCCCAATTTATCCAGCAGTTTGCGAAAGGACATCCATGCGCTCCATAGGGTTCATCTTCGGTGCGGCGATTCTGGCCGCCAACGTAGCCATGGCTGGTACAAATGTGCCGCGGTTTTTGACAAACCGCTCGGTCCCCGAAGGCACGGCCCATCCGCCGGAACGCTGGTCGACTACTGAAAACGTGGCGTGGAAGACCGATCTGCCGGGCCTCGGCTGGTGCTCGCCGATCGTGTGGGGCGATCGCGTCTACCTGACGACCTGCGTTAGCATGGGTAAGGAGTTGGAACCCCGCAAGGGCCTGTACATCGAAGACCTCGATGCCAACAAGTATCCGCCGACCGACAAGCACCAATTCAAAGTCTATTGCCTCGATATCAACACCGGCGATGTCGTGTGGGAGAAGCTGACGCACGAAGGCGTGCCCCCCAAGCCGCACCACATCAAGAACACGCTAGCCTCTGAAACTCCCTGCACCGACGGCGAACGGCTGTACGTGCTATTCGGCAACCTGGGACTGTTCTGCTACACGCTCGATGGTGAGCTGATCTGGGACCACGCCATCTCGCCGCGCGACACGCGCTACGGTTGGGGGACTTCGATGTCACCCATCGTTCACGAGGATCGAGTCTACCTAGTTAACGACAACGAAGAAGAGTCGTCGGTGATGGCGCTCAACAAGCTCACCGGCGAAGTCATCTGGACGACCCCGCGAGACGAGAAGACCAACTACTCCACGCCGTTTGTGTGGGAGAACGAACTCCGCAAAGAGTTGGTTATCTCGGGAATCAATTGGCTGAAGTCGTACGATCTCGAGGGCAATGAGCTATGGCGGATCAAGGGCCATTCGATCCTGGCGATTCCCACGCCGTTCGAGCATGACGGCCTGCTGTACGTCACCTCGGGACACATTATCTGGGGCGAGAACCGGCTGTTTGCCATCAAGCCGGGTGCTTCCGGGGACATCACGCCCCCCAGCGATCAAACGGCCGCACCAGAGGATGACGGCAGCATTCAGGCGCTGAACAACCGCAAGAAGAAGCCGCTCAAGGTCGATCCGAACGAAGAGCTCGACGAGCACCTCGTTTGGTATCAGCGAATGGGGCCGTATCATCCCACGCCAATCATCGTCGACGAACAGCTCTACATGCTGCTCGACGCCGGCTTTATGGCGAGCTTCCACAAGAAGACCGGCGAGTTCATGTATAAGCGCGAGAAGCAGCGGATTCCCAAAGGGCGGAGGTTCACCAGCTCTCCCTGGACGTACGCCGGCAAGATCTTCTGTCTGAACGAAGACGGAGTCACGTTTGCCGTCACGCCCGGTTCGGACTGCAAGATCCTCTTCACCAACGCACTGGCTGAAGACGACATGTGCATGGCCACGCCTGTGATCGTCGGCGACAAGCTGCTCATTCGTTCTTCGAAGCGGATCTATTGCATCCAAAAGACCGGGGCTTCGAACGCGGCCGCGGGTGACTGATCTTCGCTGACTAGAGTGCACCGACAACGCCCGGCTTCTGCTCGAGAAGCCGGGCGTTTTGCTTGTTCCGCGACCGAGTCGCGGCGTTCTGGTACGATGACGCATCGTTGTCACGTGAAGATCGACGCTTCGACAATCCAGTTTCCGTAGACGTCATCGAGTTGCATTACCATGAGAGTAGCGAATTCTTCTCCAGTTTCGATGGGAGCTGTCTTGGCAGCTCTGGGGTTGCTGCCCTGTTGTTTGGCTGTGGTTGAAGCGCGTGCGGCCAACCCCGGTTTCGCCAAGGTTCCAGCCGTCGTTGAATACGACGTCGATCCTGCCTGGCCGCAACAGCCCGATGACGTCTCTGCCACCGGCTGGGTATCCGGGCTGGCGATCGACGACAAGGATCAGGTCTGGCTGTTCAAGAAAGGGGCCGATCCGGTGCAGGTCTACAAGACCAGCGGCGAGTTCGTACGGACTTGGGGCAAGGGGGATTTTGTCGACCCGCATCAGCTGCGCATCGATCACGAGGGCCACGTCTGGGTTGCCGACTTTGGACTGCACGTCGTTCAGAAGTACACACCCGAAGGCGAATTGCTGCAGACGCTAGGAACGCGCGGCGAATCGGGCGAGGACGAAACGCATTTCAATCGACCCACCGACATGGCGATCACCGCAACCGGTGACGTATTCGTAACCGACGGCTACGGCAACCGGCGGGTTGTGCACTTTGACAAGGATGGCAAGTTCGTGAAAGCTTGGGGCGAGTACGGATCGGAGCCGGGACAGTTCGTATTGCCGCACGCCATTGTGCTGGACTCCACTGGCAAGCTGTATGTCGCCGACCGCAACAGCGGGCGCGTGCAGGTGTTCGCTCAGAGCGGCCAGTTTCTCGACGAGTGGAGAAACCTGATCATGCCGTGGGGCTTGTCGTTGACCGAGCACGACGAACTGTGGGTGTGCGGATCGTCGCCGCATTGGTGGTACCGCAACGAGGCCTACAACGAGTACAAAGACCAGGTCGTGATGCGGTTCTCCACCGACGGCCGCGTGCGACAAGTCTGGACGCTCCCTTTGGGCGACCCGGAAAGCCCGCAGCCTGGCGATACCATTGGAGCCCACTGCATTGCCGAAGATGGCGAGGGCAACCTGTTCATCGGTGACATCTACGGTGAGCGCGCCCAGAAGTTCGTGCCGATCAAGAGTAGACCGCAAGCCGCCAAGCAGTAGCCGTTCAGGGATTCCCCCCAATCCGAGAAACGCAGCTCGATTGCGGGGCAATGCGGTTGACATCTCATGCTGCCGGAGGCAACATGTGGTTACAGGCTTGTTCGAACGATCATCAGTAGAACCATCTATCATTTTGGGGCATCGCCCCTTCTCATACCGAAACGCTGGGCCGTATCCATGGCCCTCCTGCGGGCTCTAATGAGTTTTCGACAGCGCTGCGCGCTTGAAGACTCCTAAAACTGACCGGTACCGACCTACACACTCGAGTCGCCATTTGAGGTCTACGCAGGATGCCCTCATCTATTTTCGAATGTACCAGCAGCACGTTACTGCCGGCCTACACCCCTGAGATGGACGCGGTTGCCGGACGTCTTGAGTCACTGGGCAGCTATCGCATCAAGGAGCGTATTGCCGCAGGGGCGATGGGCTCGGTCTACCAGGCAGTTGACGCACGCGACGCAACTCCGGTGGCGCTGAAAGTTCTCGATCCCAACCTGGTCCAGAACGAAACGTTGGCGAAACGATTTAAGGTTGAGGCGCGCGCCGCCATGCGCCTCAACCACCCGAATATCGTCCGCGTCATTGCAACCGGGACCTGCGACAGCCTGCTATTCATCGCCATGGAGTTCATTACAGGCCCTTCTCTGCATGACTTGATTGCCAAGCAACGACAACTCGCTGTCGAGAGATCGCTCGAAATCATGCAGCAGGTCACTCGGGGCCTGTCGCACGCCGCCGCCCAAGGCATTGTGCACCGCGACATCAAGCCAGCCAACATTTTGATTACTGATGATGGAACGGCCAAGCTGACCGACTTCGGCCTAGCCCGCGTCGTCGACGAGACGCTGCAGACGGAACTTACCCACGAAGGGATGACCGTCGGCACGGTGGAGTACATTGCCCCTGAGCAGGCTCGAGACAGCCGAGCGGCCGACGTTCGCAGCGACATTTATTCGCTGGGCTGCACTTGGTATCACATGCTGGTCGGGCGCCCGCCGTTTTCGGAAGGCGACTTGCGCGACAAGATGAGCGCGCACGTCAATGCCCCTCCACCCGACCCGCGGGTGAAAAATCCCCGGGTTCCGGTCGGCGTGGTTGGCATTCTGGATCAGATGTTGGCGAAGAAACCCGCCGACCGGCACCAGACCCCGGCCCGCTTGCTGCAGGATCTCGAGAGCGATCAAATCCTGCGCGAAGAACCGAGCGACGACATCCTGCGCGGGCTGGCGGACGGATTGGAATAGTTGAACCGCGCTTCCAAAGCGTGTGCCAATTCCCAACCGCACATGGGCCAGGCAGCCGCCACGATGATCCCGGTGCGATCTAGCCTGCGTTCTTCTTCACGAACTCCGCCACCGCGGCGCCGATTTCGTGGGGCGAATCTTCTTGAATGAAGTGCGACCCTTTGACGGTCGTCTCCGCTTGATTGGGCCAACTGCGGCAGAACTCCCTCTGCTTGCCGATCAGGATGACGCCCGGCTTGGCGTTGATGAACAGTTTGGGAAGCGAGTTGGCCGCCATCCACTGCGAGTACTCCTCGGCGATGGCGACAACGTCCGCCGGCTCTCCATCCAGCGGGATCTCGCGCGGCCACGTCAACGTGGGGCGGCGCGACTCGCCCGGTTCGGTATACCGCTTGCGGTAGACGGCCATCTCCTCGTCGGTCAACTCGCGGAGCACGCTGGCCGGCAGGATTCGATCGACGAACACATTTTTCTGGAGCACCATTTCTTCGCCGGCCGGCGAGCGCATCGATTGAAAAATGGGACGAGCCTGTTCGGGCCAGTCTTGCGAGTCCATCGGACACACGATGGTTTCCATATACGCGTAGGCCTTGACTCGATCCTGATGCCGGCAGCCCCAGTGAAAGGCCAACGCCCCGCCCCAATCGTGGGCGACGAACGTAATGGGCGCGTCGATGCCCACCGCGTCGATCCAGGCATCGAGGTAGCGGGCGTGATCGCGAAAGCGATACGACCCCGCCGGGTTGGAGCCCGAGTCACCCATTCCGATCAGGTCCGGCACCAAGCAGCGTGCCGAGTTAACGTGCCCGATCACGTTCCGCCAGAGATAGGAAGAGGTCGGGTTGCCATGCAGAAAAATCACCGGTTCGCCCTCACCGACATCGACGTAGGCCATCTCCGAATCGAGGACGGAGATACGTTTGCGCTGGAACGGATCGGCCGCTGAGATTTGCTGCTCGCTCATCGGGCAGTGCCTTTGTGTCTTAGAAGAAGTGTTGAGACGCCGGTCGAATGACCGCTCTTCGACAAGGGAAAATCGACGGCAGAGACTGTCCGATCACCGCCGGAAGGCAGTCGAGTGTCAGCTTATCGGTCGCCGGGTCGCGCCGCAACGAATGAGCAACGGTGCGGCCTTCGGGCGACCGGCTTGAGCGCAAGGAGCCGCGTCGTGTTCACGTGATGCTGCATTCACAGCTGTCGAGACAAGTCAGCCGCCTCGCTGTAGACCCCCCGCGCCATCAGCGATGTTTCGGCCGCGGCACGGGTGTCGAGAATTCGAGTGCGAACCGCGGCGATTTCGGTGTCGTTCGGCGACGCCGCATAAGCCCACTCGATCAGGTGTCCGGCTAGACGGGCGTTTTGTTGCTGCATCAACTCCTCGGCGCGACTCGCCAAACGCTGTGGGCCTCCGGCCAATGATGCAACTTCTCGCGCCAGTTCGGCCGTCGGGGCCGGTTTGAGATGTGCCGGATTGTTGTCGTACCAACCGCCGTAGAACCTCCAGATGTTGCGAACCAGAAACTCCGGGTCGTCGTAGGTTGGCTGCAGGAACGAACTCGTCTTGAACCGCTGAGGCGGTTGAACGGCATGCAGAATATCGTCCAGCGCCTTGCCTTCGTTCATCAGTGCCAGAGTCTGGTCGTGGATCGATTCGAGAAACTCGGCAGTGTCGCCCAGCAGCTTTTGAACACGATCGGCGCCCAGCACAGCTGGCCCGTGGCCCGGGATGAGAATCTCAGCGTCCAGGCGCTGCATTTCCCGCAGCGTGACGGCCCACTCGCGCGCGAACCGCTGGGTCTTCTGCGGGTTTCCGCAGTTGGGCGCCGCCCAAATGATGAAGTCGCCAGCACAGATAAGCTTTCTCGCCGGAGCATAGATCCAGGTGTGATCGTCGGTCTCGCCCTTTCCGTGCCGCAGTTCGAAGACCTCGCCGCCGATTTCGAGCGTTAGCGATTCGTGAAACGTCTCATCGGGATAGCGATACTCGTCAGGCCACTCTGTCGTGAAATCGCCGCGGCGGAACTGGCGACGGTTGATCTCGGTGTTCCAGCCGGCCGAGCGACGGTACCGATCGAACCGCAAAGGCACGTTGGCGTGCGCCACAACTCGCGGACGCGTTTGCCCATTGGCGTCCGCCTGCTGATCGGCCAGCAGCCCCCCCGAAACGTGGTCCAGATGGCCGTGGGTGTACACGATGGTGTGAACGGCCGAATTCTCCCACTGTTGGACCGCGTGTTTGATAGCGGCTGTCGAATCGCGGCTGCCGGTATCAATCCACAATTGGCCGGCGGGTGTTTGAAACACCGTCACGTTTCCAACGATGTAACGGCTCGCCACATAGGCGACGCGCCCATCGTCCAGCGGTAAGAGCACACTGCCTTTCAGGGACCGATTCCAATCACGCTGACCGAGCTCTCCCGTCCAAACGCAGTCACCGATGTCGTAATATTCTTCCGGTTGCATCTCGGCCTCTTTCGTTTCGATCGCGGCGTTTCATCCACCCATTTCGATCCGGTAACCGTTCGATGGTAGATGAAAACGACTGCAGATCCCAATTCGCGCCCGTCACACGACCGATTCGAGCGAGTGTCCGGCGGCAGGAGAACCGAAGCGTCGGTTGCATCCGGTTATCAGCTCAACGCGTTCGCGTCGCCACTCGACTGGATGGATGAATCGCACCGCGAACGGTAGCCTGATGTTTCAAGCAATCGAACGGCGTCGATCCAGTCGGCGCTGTTCCCTAGGCCCTCGCAAGAGTCCGGAACTGATTCCGACAGCCGCTGGAAGCCATCATTATGATCGACACCGCGCCGTTCGGAGCCACGAGGCATAACAGCACGCGCGTCATTTTCGGGGCGGCTGCGCTTTCAAAGATGTCGCAGGACCGCGCGGACGATGTGCTGGAACTGCTGCTGGAGCACGGCATCAATCATATCGACACGGCGGCCCGCTACGGTGCTTCCGAAGATTTGCTCAAGGACTGGCTGGCAGTGCACCGCGAAAAGTTCTTTCTGGCTAGCAAGACGGGCGACCGCGACTACGCCGGCGCAAAAGCCTCCATCGAGCGTTCGCTCGAGCGCATGGGTGTCGAGCAGCTTGACATGATCCAGCTGCACAATCTGGTGGACGAACCTGGCTGGGAGCAGGCGTTCGGCCAGGACGGTGCGCTACGGGCTGTGAGCGAGGCCAAAGAGCAAGGGCTGGTGCGATTCATCGGCGTCACGGGACATGGCACCTACGCACCGGCGATGCACCAGCGATCGCTGGATGCCTACGACTTCGATGCAGTCCTGCTGCCCTGCAACTACACAATGCTGCAGACCGCCCAGTATCGCGGCGACTTCAAAGCTCTCGTACAGACTTGCAGGCAGAGGAACGTGGCGGTGCAAACCATCAAGGCCATCGCCCGGCGACGCTGGCAGGACGACACGCAGAAACGCTTTAGCTGGTATGAACCCATCCGCGACGAAGCGGCCCTCTCACGCAGCGTCGGGTGGGTATTGTCGCAGCCTGGCTTGTTCTTGAACTCCACCAGCGACGCAACGCTGCTGCCGGCCATCCTTCAGGCTGCCGCAGATTCCGGAGCGCCGTCAGAAGCCGAAATGCAGGCCGATACAGCTTCGCTGGCGGTTGAACCTCTGTTCGTCCGAGACGTCTCCGACGGCGTGTGACCCGAGGTCAGCACATTTCACCGGACCGAGCTTCACTCTGCCGCCTTGCGACGATACAGCTTGCTGAATCTGATCTCGGAGACACGTTCGCCATGCTCCAGCGCAGAGCGTACCAGCGACATGGGCACGAGGTCTGGAACACCCTCGTAGGAGCCAACGTCGAGCAACACCGCGCCGATGTCGCCGTTGACAAAGGCACTCGCTACTTGGCTCTCGCCGCTTTGGCCAAACGCCGTTACCAGCGGATAATCAAAGCGAGTCGGATTGCGTTTGTCAGTCAGTAAGTACCAAAAGGCCGCATCGGTGCTGGCAAAGAACACCTCGTTGTCGGCCGAGAGCCCTCTGTGCAAATCGTCGCGCCAGGCTTCGATGTCAGCGTGTAGGTCTTTGCGTAGCAGCGTTCCGCGAAAGTGCTCGATCGTCGAGAACTGGTATTCCGGTGACACGAGCGGAACCAGGATTGCCGTCAGGTTGACGCCGAACACGGCGAGCAGGCACCAAGTAAGCGCCTTTCGCATCGTCGGCAATGCCCAGCCCGATTCACCGAGACCGAGCTGGTGCCACGCAAACAGCCAGGCCAGCACGCACATGGGAACCACGTGCCGCACGTGCGACAGATCGGCCCGTGGGTACATCCCGAGACAATTCATGCCGAAGAAGACCGCCACGATAGCGATTCGGCGCTTGGCCGCAGAATCGGCGCGGAACCAGGCCAACGCCAATAGCGCAACTGTGAACCAGGGCAGCAAGTACGGAAACAGCGAGACCGGCGAGATGTTCTCTCGCAGTCCGGCGAAGTATCCAATCCCCGCATATTGCAGATACTTCTCTTTGTTTGTGAACCCAAATTCAATGAACGCGGGCAGTCCGCCGCTCCACCACACTGGCAACAACATCGCAGCCGTGACACCGCATGCCGCGACCGTCACCACACCGAGGCGTCGGCCAATTGCATATCCACTGTGTGGTGGGCGCAGCACCAGCGAAAAGGCTAGCGCAGCGGCCACGTACACGCCGTAATTCTGCTTGGCCGCCAAAGTAAGGCCGGCCGCAATTCCCGCGAGCAGCAGCGCCCGATTCCCGCGACCGTCAAACCACGACAGGCACGCCGAAAAACACAACAAGTAGCAGAGGTTGGCCAGCGGCGTGTACAGGCTGCCGACGGTGTCTGCGTGCGGCGACACGTAGATAAACAGCGGCAGGATCACCCACAGCGGGCAGCGACTGCCGGATCCGAGTTGCCTGGCAACCCGGCAACTCACCAAGAGCGTCAGCAGAAAGCAAATCGCGTGGACGGCTTTGCTGACGAATATCTCGCTGCCGAACACGTAGACGAATGGTAGCGTGACGTACACCGCGAGAGGAGTTGCGCCGTAGAATACATCGCGATACAGGACCTCTCCGGAGACGACGCGATGGACCACCTGGAGAAACCAGGTTTCGTCCTGCGCCTCAAATCCCCGCGAGACTGAACCCAGAAGCGCCAATCCAAAAAAGCAAGGGCCTAACACCAGCCAGGTGCTCCACCAGCCGTGCTTCGTAGTCGTCTCCAAGGCAGCAGGGTGCATTGTCGCTGTGCTCATTCGTTTTCCCACTCCCCGATGCGCGGAACGACCAGATGCGATTGACATCCGGGCGCATCGCGTCTCACGGGTACAGACAGGTTCGCTTGCTCCGGGCGTGGTTCGCGATGCGGCCAGCCCTGAAGTGCCAGCTGCCAACACAACGTCCACCAAATGCCCCGCCAGGCGCTTGCGAGCCTCATGCGGAACGAATAGGCCGAATCGCCGAGCGGTCGCTGGTTGCGTTCGACTGGAATCGAAGTCATCGCAAGGCCAGTGCAGCCGATCATGGCAACGACGAACGGCCGCGGTCCCTGCATCTCGAGCAATCGTTCGACGGCGGCGCGGCTCAGTGCCACGTACAGACCGGCATCAGCGGGCACTCCGCTGAGCAGGTGCAGCACGCTCTTGAACATCCGGGACGTCAGCAGCCGAAAGCCCGATTCGTATCGCCCGCGCCGGCCGGCAAATACCACATCGCATCCAGGCCCCAAGCCGTCCAGTAGCCCAGGAAGTGCTTCGGGCGGATCTTGCAGGTCCGCGTCCATAATCGCGACCGACCGGCCTTGCGCATGGGCCAGGCCCAGCATGACAGCCTGGTGTTGGCCCACATTTTCGGCGAGATCGATCACCGTTACCGCCGAGTGCTCAGAAGCCAACTGCTCGAGAACCTCGAGCGAGTCCCCAGGACAGGCGTCGTTAACAAACACGATCTCGTGCGAGGCACAGATCGTCGAAAGGGCATGCGCAACCCGTTCTCGTAATTCGGCGAGCGTCGGGGCGTTCCGATAGACGGGAATCACCACGCTGACGTCTGGCTGAGCGTGCTCTGGCTTATCGACAAGCGGCATGATTCGGCCCGGAAAGTTCTACGCGATACTCCCCAGTTCCGTCCGGGCATCCTCGATTTTAGGCAGGGCGCGGGGGCTGCTTCACGGGGAAACATGCCTGCACAATCTCGTAGAGCAAGCCAGAGTCGCTCGCGATGACACTGACGGTTCTGTCGCTCGTTCCGGTTATGCACGTTGGGCACGACTGAACGTCCAGAGTTGCGACGCCGGCGGAATGTCTCGCGCATCGGACCCCCGTCGGGCAGGGTTATGATCGAGAAACGACATGCCTCAAGTGGCGGTTTGTGTGAATGGCTGTGCGTATTGACAATCCTGTTCGATCGGCCGGGGTGGCGACCGCCTGCATGGTATGCGCGTTGGGCATGCTCGTGCTGTCCTTTCAGCTCGCGCCGCGCGAAGGCGACATCGACGATTTCGTTCAGGAGTGGACGTCCGCGCGCAACCATCTCCATGGTCGAGCGGTGTACGAAGACCTGCACCTTTCCGTCGAAAGGGAGTTCGGTCCGGAACTGGCTGACATACTTCCCAACCAGTACAACGGCCACCCGCCTGTCGGCATCTTGGCGGCGGTGCCGCTGGGATCGCTCCCCTACCGTACCGCCCATCTTGTCTGGAACGTGCTGTCACTGACCGCACTGGCGATTGCTCTATGGCTGATACTGGGGCGGGTTGGACTCGGTCTGCCGGCCTCGGCTTGGGCGTTCGTAGGCGCCGTGCTACTCTGGTCGACCCCGCTGGCGCGGCAAGTCGTTGCCGGGCAGCCCAATCTCATCCTGTTGATGTTGATTGCCGCCGGTTGGGCGGCCATGCGGCATCGTAGAGACGGGCTTGCGGGAGTCTTCCTGGGCACGGCAGCGGCATTCAAGCTGTTTCCGGCGTTCCTGTTCTTGTATCCGCTGTTACAGCGCCGGTGGCGCGTTATCGTGGCCGGAGGTGCGGCGTTTCTCGCCCTGAATGTGGTGGCGGCGAGTGTCTTGGGTCCGAACGTCTTTTTCGACTTTGTAACCCTCGTGCTGCCCGACCTGCGGAAGTCGCAGGACTGGTGGCTCAACTTCTCGCTGACGGGGTTCTCCCGGAAGCTGTTCTACGTCACGAGCGGCCACAGCGTGGCGCTGTGGCAGAATCGCATTGTTTGCTACACCCTGATTGGAGTGGGCACGCTGGCGGTGATAGCCGCCGCTGCCTGGAAGGTCCGTTTCGCCGCCCGGCAGACGGCCCTCGCAGCAGAAGCGGATGGCCGCCCAGATGCTGAATTGCCGCAGGACGTGGCATTCGCTACTTGCATGCTCGCCAACCTATTGGTCTCGCCGATTACTTGGGACCACTATTTCGTATTGTTGTTACTTCCGATCCTGATCTTCTGGAAATCGACGACTTCCATCGGCCAGCGCGCGTTTCTGTTGACATGTTCGCTGCTGCTGGCAATCAACGTGCAATGGATTTGGAATCCAATGATCGTCGGCGAGCATGAGCTGGCGTATTTGTGGGGCGGCGCACAATCGGTCGCCACGCCGCTGCAGGCAATCACCCTGCTGTCGTACCCGTTCTACACGATGTTGGCACTGTTCGTATTCGGGCTGACGCGGTCAGGTCGAGCCGTTGAGACGAGTTCTTCTGGCGCTGCTAGACATCCGCACTCGCACAACAACGGGAAAACGGTTCGGAAGAGTCGCAACGCCAGTTTCCAAAGACCGGAACGAAGCGACAACCGCCAGCCGCCGCAAAGACAGCCAAACAGTGTGGCATCGCCCTCGCAGGCGCAGACGAGCGAGTAACAAAACTGCGTCTGGGGTGACATGACTCTGGCGTCAGTGCGACATCCCGTCAGCCGTCCGCAGCCACCTCGGCCACACTTGGCATCTTGTTGGTTCGGCGGGTCCAGGCAATGGTCTCGCGCAGTCCGTCGAGCAGTGTATGCTCCGGTTCCCAATCCAACAGCGACTTGGCTTTGGCAATATCGGCACGCCATCGGTGCGTGTCGGTCTCGCGCGGCTGATACTCACCGACGCGGACACGGAGCGGGCGACCGGTTGTGCGGCCGATGAGGTCGACGATCTCTTCATTCGACGTCTCCGTTCCGGTGGCGATGTTGACGATCTCGCCAGTCGCCCGGGAGACGGTTGCCGCACGCAGACAGGCGTCGACGACATCTCCCACGTAAACGTAGTCGCGGCGAAACCCGGTCTGCGTCAGTGCCAGTTCACGATCGCACAACGCTGCATCGATGGCCGTCGGTATCAGCCGATACGGTGCCTCGTATGGGCCATAAACGTGGAATAGGCGGAGGATGACGACATGACGACCACCACCGTGAGCCGACCGTTGTGCCAGCAAGGTCGCAGCAGCTTTGGTCAGCCCGAATGCCGCGATCGGCTGCAAGGGATCATCTTCGCGTTTGGCGTGTTCGCTGGGACCGTACTCCAGCGAACTGCCCAGGTGTACGAATCGAAGATTGTCGATTGCCGCGGTGGCTTTCAGCAGATTGGCGGTGGCAGCGAGATTGCCGTTGGTCAGCGTTGCCAGGTCAGTTGTTCTGGCCACCGCGCAGTGAAACAGTGCCGCGGGTTGCACGTCGGTCACGATGCTTTCGACCGCATCAGGATCGGTGAGGTCGGCCCAATGGACGTGCAAACGAGAGAGGACGTCGGCCACCCTCCATGTCGCCGATGTCCGGCGGATGGTGACGTGGACTTCGCTGCGCATCTCCAGCAGCCTGCGGACGAGGTTCGCCCCGACGCAGCCCGCTGCCCCGGTAACAAGTACCCGCCGGCCTTCGAGATCGAGCATCACGCGCTCCCCGGAACCGCATGGGCCGGAGCCTGGTTGGCTCCCGGCATCAACGTCTCGATGGCCGTGCAAAGGACTTTGTGATCTCGCTCAACCGCAGATGTAGAGCGCTGAAAGGCTGAACGCAGCGCCGCATGAATCCTGGGAATCTCGACGTTGAGTTGGCGGTCGGCGATGTCCGCGTGAAACGAGCGCCTGAGAAAACTGAAGTCTGCCTGCTGGCGGGCAAGCTCGCCGATAAGCAGTCGACACTCGATCGGAAAGCCGCAATCAGGCAGTGTGACTCCGCCGAATCCGAATGTGCCGGTGAACACATCCCGCAGCCGATCGAGTGCGCCGTCGGCGATGGGCGTGAAGATGCTCGGTGTCCGGCGCTGAATCGCCAGGTCGTTCAACCCGACGTAAACACGTTTGAGCGGTAGCGCTGCCAGGGCGTGGGCGTGTTCGATGGCCGCAACCGTTTCGACCAGAATGCCGACGTCGCAACGGCCGCGGACTTGATACAGGATCTGCACAACCTCCGCGGGAGTCCGCACCATCGGTACGAGAATCTCGTTCGCGCCCGCGTCCAACGCAAGTTCGATTTCATCAGCGGAGCTGGCGCCCGGAGCGTTGATGCGACAGATGACCGGGGCGGTTGTGCAGCTTCGGACGCGCTTTAGATCTTCCAGTGTGTGATGGTTGATCTCGGTGTCGAAGCCGGTCTGCCGCGCTTTTTTCTCGTGGTTTTCCCAGTCGACGATGACGCCCGAGACGCCTGCGGCCACAGCCTGAGGAATGAACTCTTCGTCGACGGAGAACAGCAGCAGTTCGAAGTCTGTTCTCATTGATCGCTGGCCCTTCGCCTGAGCAGCGCCGAACGTGCCAGATCCAGATGGCGACGACGCATTTCGGGCGCGTGCGAATCCGAGCCAGCCCCTCTGGCCGCGGGTGAGGCTCAACGCTAGTGCACACGATGTACCCTGGTGGAGCGTTTCAGCCGGGCGGGAGCGCCGCTATCGCAAACCCTTGGAACCGTGGGGCTTGCATGCAGAAGGCGATCGGAACCGAGCGGTCCGGTCGTAACGGCGTGTTGAGCTGGGTGAACAGCCCGGGAGCGCGCGTCAACGTCTCTTTACCCTCGATAATTCCTGGCAGGCGGAGACCAAGATGCTGGGGGTCACAGGATTCAACCTGCGACCCCCAACAGTCGGCTCGTCGTTGATCAGGCCTGAGCGATCATTCCAGCGATTCGGCGGCGTCTAGGAGTGCCTGCGTGGAGTGTCGGCGGGGGACAATGCCGGGCAGGAAGGCTGCGACCTTCCCGTCCTTTGCCACCAGAAACGTGCCCGGATGCGGAATTCCGGCTTGCTTGCCCTTGGCGCCTTCGTTGAGCACGCCGTAGGCCTCGATTGTCTGGTTATCGGGGTCGGAGAGCAGTCTGAACGTGATCTCTTTCTCGTCGGCGAATTCTTTCAGAGTCTCGACTGAATCGTAGCTGATGCCGATGATTTGAATGCCGGCTGCCTCGATGGTTTCGATATCATTCTGCAACTGCACGAGCTGCCGTCTGCAGAAGGGTCACCAGTCGGCGGAACGGTAGAACACCAAAGCGGTTGGCTTGTCGGCGAGCAAGTCGGCCAGCGGCGCCTCGGCGCCGTTCTGGTCCTTGAGCGTAAACGCGGGCGCTGTATCGCCCACGTTGACTCGCGGTTGCTCCTCTTCTGCGGCAGCCACCATCGTGCCGCTCACAATTGCCAACAGCAAGGCGACGTTTCGTAACAGTCGCATCGAATGTGCCATATTCGGTTTCCTTTGCAGATTCGTATTCAGACATCGAAAGCCACGGGGTCCAGCATTCACGAAACTGCATCCGCGGTCAAGAAGCGGCCATTTCGAATGGCTGCCGGACTGTCTCACAATTCGCTGGCGGGTCACTTTGATTGCGGTTGCCTCACGTATTCTTGGACTGATTGCGGCCAGCCAGGCTCGCAGACACTTAGTCGGAATCCTACCTGCGCCCCGGTCCCATCTTCTGTGAATTGCACCACATGCGGCCAGGCTTCGACGTAGAAGTCGTTCGGGCCTTCACGGATGAGCCGGACCTCGCGGAAACAACCAATTGGCCCGTGATCGACGCCTATTGTTGGCTCGTCGATCCTGACGAGCAGATGTTCATCCTGCACGCAAACCTTACAGACAGCGTCGGCATCGTCCGCCGACACATACTCTCCGGCGAGGCATTCTAGCGGCGGCATCAGGCCGGACGTCTCTACCGCTGCGAGATCCAGAAACCGAAGAACGCTGGCGTAGCTTGGGGTGCGATCGCCGTCAGATAGCTCTTGGCGAAGCTTCGAAATGCCAAGCCTTTCAAAAGCCCGATCGGCGATCTCGCCGAATTGCTTCCAGAAGGCGATGAACCCGGGATACCCGCTTGCCGAGGCGCGCTGCGAATACGGGTATTGGTCGTGGGCTTTGATCCAGAGCTCCAGCATCCGCTCCCCACGTGATTCGACAACGTTGCGGAAGTTGGTCTCCAAGTCCGATGGCGTCAAATACACCAACACGGGATCCAGCGGAGCAATCACCGCTTCAATGCGGTCGACGAGCTCAAAGATTTCGCTGTGCTCGGCACAGAAAATCAACATCGAACGGACGTGGTTCTGCAGCCATGCGGCGTCGAGCACGATGGTCTGCTTCTGTGACCGCACTTGGCGCACAAGACTCTCCCAGCGCGCAACGGCCTGCTGAGTGTAGTCGAACCAGGATTGATGCCGGTTGGCGTCGTAGAACAATCGAACCGGATGTGCGTCGCTCTCTTCGTGACACCAAGCCGATGTTCGGCCGCTTGCCTGCAACTGCCGATGGATGAACTGCGAAACAGTCGACTTGCCGGTGCCCGGCATGCCCTCGACGAGGATGAGTTCGGTATCTCGCACGCAGCACTCCGCGCAAATGAACTGCGACAAAAACACGAGTCCGCCATGGCCCGCCAAATATTCTCAGCGCTCGGCGGTCAGTCGTTTGTGTAGTCGGTCGTCCGCGTATGCATCCGGAGAACATCTTTGACTGAACCGTCGACTGCGAACAGTCTAGCAGAGCGAGCACTGTGCGCCCGATACACTTCGTTGCAAGGTGCCGCTCGTCGCGACCTACTTGATCTTTGGTGACCCAATCGAAAAGATCGATCCAATGACCACTCCGCCCAAAGAGCGCCACTTAGCGATCAAAGTCAGAATGATGCCGCGTGATACGAACCCACACGGCACGATCTTTGGTGGCGTGTTGCTGAGCTACATCGACCAGGCAGGCGCCATCGGTGCCGAGCATCAGTTTCGCTGCAATGGAGGGACCGTACATCCTCTAGTCACCGTCGCGATGAACGCCGTCGAATTCCATCAGCCGGTACACGTGGGGGACGTGGTCAGCTTCTGGACCGAGATCGGACGGATCGGACGCACTTCGATCAACGTCCACGTCACCGTCGAAACCGACCGTGGAGAAGAAATCGTCACAGTGACCGAAGCCGACGTGACGTACGTCGCCGTGGAAGTCCGCGATGGCCAGCGCCGGCCTGTTGCGATTCAAGACTAGATCCTCCGTTCGGGATCCTTGCTGTGGCTAAGACCCCCGAGGTCTGGCTGCCGCAGGCCCTGTCTCAAGCCCCACTCGGGGTATGAATGCGACAGAATTGACAAAAGCGACAAGATTCCGTATATTGTCGTGTATGTCAAGTAGCCCACCCACAGAGAGCACGTCGACAGTCCGCGAGACACTGCTGGAAAAAGCGCTCGATGTCTTTGTGCGCTACGGGTATCGCAAGACCAGCATGGAGGATGTGGCGACGGCGGCGGGAATCAGTCGGCAAACGATCTATCTGCATTTTCGGTCGAAGGAAGCCCTTTTTCTCGCTGGCACCGAGCACTTGTTCGACGGGGCCTTGCAGGCCGTGGGCCGTCGGCTCGCAAACGACACGCCTATTGAGGACGCCTTGGTGGGTGCGTTTGATGAGTGGCATGGGCGGTTTGTGGAGACGTTTCTGAACTCCCCGCACATTGGCGAAATCATGGAAGCGAGCAACTCGCTGGCAGCCGATGCAGTCTGCGCGAAGGAGGACAAATTCGTGGCACTGCTTGCAGCGGCCATTGAGAAAGCTGGACTTGCACCCGCATCCGTCGGGCTGTCTCCAACGGATGCGGCCTCGTTGCTCAACGCGACCTCACGAGGCTACAAACACACGGTCAGCAGCCGGGACGAGTATCAGCAAAAGATGCGATCCGCCGTTCGAGTTCTCTGCGCCGCCAGCGGCGTGTTGAACAGTTCTTGAGCTAGTACAAACCGAATCACTCTGCAGCGTTCGAATCTCGATCGACAGCGCTCACACGTAGGAGTTTCAGCAAAGATGTCTAGCGAACCTGATCCCAAGCCCGCTGATTCCACGCCAGTCAACGAACCGATCGCTGCCTCAGCAGACGGTTCCCATGCAGCCCCAAAAACGAAGGTCCGCTGGTTGTTTCCCCTGGCGGTCGTCGTCCTGGCAACAATCGGACAGGTTGCCGCAATCTTCCTTGCCGACGATGACTATTCCATGCTGTCGCTGTTTGGAGCGATGGTGTGGATGCTGGCCAGCCTATCGATCTTGGGGTGGTGGGTGTTTTTTTCGGGGCTGCGTTGGAAGACGCGGTTGGCCGGTGTCGGCCTGCTGGTATTGGCGGCAGCGGTTTTCTTGACACTATTCCGTTCCAACGGTCAGTCCGGCAACTTCATCCCACAGTTCACCTACCGCTTCGCTCCAACGGCGGAAGAACTGGCGCTGGAGTACTTTGAACAACAAACAGCGAGCCCGCAGCCGAACGGCACGGAGAACGCTCCGGTGGCCAATGGCGGCGGCGAAGACGCGAGCGAGTCCTCAACCGCGCCGCGGTTGGAAGTGACCGATGCCGACTGGCCGCGCTTCGGCGGGCCGCGGGGGGATCACATCGTCCGCGAAAGCATCAATCGCGACTGGGACGCCAACCCGCCCAAGCAATTGTGGCGGCATCCGGTGGGACCGGCGTGGTCGTCATTCGCCGTGGTCGGCGACCTGGCGTTTACGCAAGAGCAGCGCGGCGACAACGAGGCGGTCGTCTGTTACGACGCCAACACAGGTGAGCAGGTCTGGCTGCACGAAGACCCCGAACGATTCTACGAATCGGCCAGTGGCGCGGGGCCCCGCTCGACGCCAACCGTTCACGACTCGCGGCTCTATTCGCTGGGCGCCACCGGTGTGTTGAATTGTCTCGATCCGCTTACGGGTTCAGTCTTTTGGAGTCGAAACGTAGTTGAAGACGCCGACACGGAACTGATCGAATGGGGCATGGCGGGCGCACCGCTGATTCACGAAGAGCTGGTGATCGTCAACCCGGGAGGTCCCAACGGTGCCGTAGCCGCCTACGATCGATTGACTGGCACAAAGCAATGGGCGGGCGGACACCACAAGGCGTCTTACGCCACCCCGCAACTGGCCGTGCTCGATGGCGTGCCGCAACTACTGATCTACTGCTCCGAAGGCATTTGTGGCCACGACGTGGCCGACGGCGAACAGCTCTGGTTTTTCGCCTGGACCAACCTCACGCGGCTGAACATTGCGCAGCCGATCGTCCTGCCTGACAAGGGGGTCTTCATCAGCAGCGGGTACGGCACCGGCAGCGCGCTGTTGGACGTCTCCAAAGATGGAGAAACCTGGGCGGTCGAATCCCGCTGGGAAAGGCCGAACAAGTTCAAGCTCAAGTTCAACGGGGGCATTCACAAGGACGGTTACGTGTACGGCTTGGATGAGGGGATTCTATCCTGCTTCGATCTCGAAGAGGGTAAGCGAACCTGGAAGCGGGGACGCTACAAGTTCGGCCAGGTGTTGATGGTCGGCGAGGACCTGCTGGTCTCCACCGAAGCGGGCGACGTCGTGCTAATCGAAGCTTCGCCCGAGTCGATGAACGAGATTGCCAAGTTCAAGGCGATTGAAGGCAAGACCTGGAACCACCCGGTGCTCAACCGGGGGCGGTTGTTCGTCCGCAATGCCGAAGAAGCTGCCTGCTACGACCTGCGGCCGCCCACCGCGACCGCCCAGCTCGACTAATTGGCAGCCCCTTGCTAGGGCAATTGCAGCAGTTGACCGACCAATTGTTGCTTGATCGCTGGTAGCGTGCCGGCGGCTTGAAATCGGAATCGATTGCCGCGGCGGTCGACCAGCGTGGCAACTCCCTGGTAGAAACCAGGTCCAGTCAGGCCATAGTGCAGCGCGACAACGCGGTAGTGGCTCATCAGGTAGGGCGTCTTTTGTGTGATTGCAAACTGCACGTCGGGCGGCAACCAGACGTCTTTGAGGAAGTGGTAGATTTGCTGCCCCGAAATGACGGTCGCCTCCACCATGGGTGGGGCGGGCAGCGGTCTACCTGGTACTCCGGGGCCAAAGAGCGGAGTGCCGACTGGGGGCACTAACTTGCGCGTATCAATACCCTGCGGCGGTACCGAGGCGGGAGGTGCTGCGCCGAGTGTTGCTTCCACTGTCTGAGTTGTGTTGGCGCGGATGATCTCCAATTTCACGCGCTGTCCCGGCTCATCGCTGCGAACCAACCCTACCAGGTCTTCAAAACTGGAAATCCCCTGCTCTCCATACAGCAACAAAATGTCATTTTGACGTAGCCCGGCGGCGTCCGCCGGCGAGTTCGGGGTGACGCGCGTAATCAACAATCCGCCGCCGTCGTAGAGCCTACCGGCGATGTGCGACGCGAGCGCCTCAGGCACGGGAGATGTTGTGATACCAAGATAGCCGCCGCTTGCGGAGGCTGGCTCCGCTTCGCGCGGAGAAGCTGGGACGCCTTGCTGTGGAACCGGTTCGGGCGGAATCGGAACCAGCCCACGGCCATTCGGAACCAGCTCGGGACCGGGTGATTGTGGACTGGTTTGCGGCTGGCCGAGTTCGATGCTTGGATCTGAATCGAACTGGGCGAGGGCCCCAGTAGCGGCCGGGAGCAACGGCGCTACAGCGACTGCCACCGTGAAGATGCGGTTCGTGATGCGGTTCATTGTTCGATCCCCCTCACTTTGAGAATACACGCCTTGGTGGAGTTTGTCGATTGGGCAATTCTGGCCATTCGACGCATTTGGGGCCTATTTTCTCGGCACGATCGGCACAACCGTCCCCGTCTTCCACCAATCGCGCGACAGGCCGAATCCGGATATGGAATCACCCATCGAACGGCACGCATACTCAGAATAGGAAATCACTCGTCCGACGGAGTGGCCCGACGCCGAGGGTACGCGCCATGTTTGTTCACAAGCACCAACTTGAATACCTGTTGCCTCCGGAAACCTATTTCTCACAAGAGCAGCACGACCGGGAGATGGAGGGGCTGTTCTTGCCGGGCTGGCATATGGTCGCATGCAAGTCGGACCTTCCCAATAGCGGCGACTTTATCACCGTCGAGTTGCTCGGTTTCCCGTTGCAGATTCGCAATTTTGATGGCGAGTTCCACGCCTTCCTCAACACGTGTTCGCACCGCCATTGTCTGCTGACCCACGACAAACGGGGGAACGCTCCCACATTGCGCTGCCAGTATCACGGTTGGGAATACAACAAGTCGGGCAATACCGGCCGCATTCCCGATGCGGGCTGCTTCCGCCCCTTTGATCGCGAGAACGCTCGCCTGCAGAAATTTCGAGTCGACACGTGCGGCGACGTCATCTTCGTTTCACTCGCTGAGAGCGGTCCGACGCTGCCCGAGTATTTGGGACCAATCTACCACACGCTGGAACAGTTGTTCGCCGACCGCTGGCGCTTGATCTGGCATTGGGATCAGCAGTTTGACTGCAACTGGAAAATCCCAGTTGAAAACACACTCGAAACGTATCATCTCCCCTGCGTGCATCCGAAGACGCTGCGTGGTGTTTATCCAAGCGAGGAATCGCAAACGCACGAACTCGACGAACGCTTTTCCACGCTGCGATACAGCCTTGCCGACGACCAGCCCACACTCGCCCGGCTTCAGGAGCGGGTTGTGCGAAGACTCGGAGCCGATGCCACCAACTTTTACACTCATCATCTGACACATCCCAACATTGTCTTCACGCTGACAGATCTGTACGTCCACGCACAGTGCTATCTGCCGGTTTCACCCACCACCTCGCGGACGTGGGTTTGGTATTTCAGCCTGCGCGGCAGTCGGCCGGGAATCGTGCCGGCATTGATCGGTTCGTTGGTTGCCATTCACGGCCGAATCACGAATCCCAAGATTCAAGCCGAAGATGCCTCGATCTTTGCGGACCAGCAACAGGGGCTTGAGGTGTCTCCACACCCCGGCTGCTTGGGTACTCGAGAAGAGCGCCTCTACGCTTTCCAGAAGTATGTGCGACAAGCCTGTGGCGACGATGTTGCAACAAGCACCACCGATGAAGAGTTGCTGCAAACGTCGCACTACGAATAGCGGCCCGTTCATTGCATAGCGGGGGTGAAGAGAGATCGGGGATGCGACTCCTGTCTCCCTCAAGCTTCGCCTGCCGTGTCGATGCATCATTCCTCGACACCGTGTTCCGGTTGTGACACTCGTAGCAGATTCAAGGCGCACGGCAGATCGTCAGCAAACTGCCAACATCGCCGACTCGGCGTTTGACCGACCACCCTCTGCGACCTAGGTTTTGATGGAGCATCATCTCGTTGTCCTGCAAAATGGCAAACCGGTTGCGAAGCCGGGACGCAAAGCCGTGGATCTCCCGTTGGGGAGACTGCCTGGCTGCCGAAAGGCAACAGCCCTCGACTCCGAAGGCTGTCAATGCGCGCAGAACTCCCATCCATCTACGATCGACTCGATCTCCTGATCCGTTCGGCGATCACCGGTCCCGTCGAGGATCGCGATACGCTGGTCGAGAGCGCGTCATTGCTCTTGGAAACCATCGCCAAGCTGGACAACGAGTTGACCGAGGTCCGCAGAGCGCTGGCCGAAAAAGACGATCTGTTGGAATCGCTGCGCTCCGCGGCCTACCGCGACTCGCTCACCGGACTCATGAATCGCCGGGCTTTCGACGACGCATTGTCGCGGACACCTGCGGAAGGATCGCGATTGCGGGGGCCGGCGGCCGTCATCTTGTTGGATGTCGATCATTTCAAGAAGGTCAACGACCTGTACGGGCACGCCGCCGGCGATAAGGTCCTCACCGACGTGGGCCGGACGTTGCGGGACGTGCTGGCTTCGGCAGATATTGTCGCACGGATCGGCGGCGAGGAATTCTGTGCCATTTGCTCCAATACCCAACTCATGGAAGCCGCTCAGTTGGCGGAGTTGGTGCGCGGCACGATTGCCATGGGCCGATATCGCAGCGACCAAACCAACTTCCGCGTAACGGCAAGTTTAGGAATTGCTGTGACCCGCGGCCCGATCGGCCCGGACGTCGTAAGTGATGCCGATCAGGCTTTGTATGCCGCTAAACGCGCAGGCCGCGACCGTGTCTTCGCCTTTCACAACGGCGACTGCCGACCGACGCGGCATGAAGTGCCCCAGCGCTGCGAAACGACCTATCGCCGGTTTACGCGTTTCTTGGTGGACGGTCTGATCGCGAAGATCCAGGTGGAAGACCAAAGTTGGCACGAGGCCTGCGTCCTGGACGAATCGGTGACCGGAATTGCCGTCTATGCCATCACGCCGCCCGCCATCCACGGAGGTGCTGAGTTGCTGTTGGTCTACCGCGGCAAGCCGCGCTTTGCGCGTGTACGCCGCGTGGTGCCGGAGCACTCAGACTGCGGAGCCCGGTTGATCGGGTTGCAGTGGAGCCAGCGGCCCTTTAGCCAGCACAACCTCGAGTGACTGGCAACATCGACCGCATTTAGAACAACTCGACGAGCGGTTCGCCTTCGGCCAGCAGGTCGTAGGGCCGGTTCTGTTTGTCCCGAGCTTGTAGATCTGTAATGCCCATCGCGTGATACACCGTCTTGGTGATGTGCGCGGGTGTGACCGGTTTGTCCGCAGGATACCGGGCGATCCGATCGCTGGACCCATACGTCTGCCCGCCGTTGATTCCACCGCCGGCCAGCAAGTCGGTCAAACAATGCGTCCAATGGTCGCGGCCCTGTCCGGTTTGTCCGCCACTGCGCGGATCGCCGATCTTGGGACTGCGTCCCATTTCACTGGTGACCAGCAACGTTGTTTCATCGAGCATGTCGCGCGTGTGGAGGTCCTCGATCAACGCCGAAAATGAGCGGTCGAATTCCGGCAGCAGATACTTTTGTAGACATTCGAAGTTGTTGCCGTGCGTGTCCCAGCCGCCGGCACTTTTGCATTGGCTGTTGAGCTTCTCATTCTCCATCCAGAAGACCGTGACAAACGGCACGCCCGCCTCAACCAGACGCCGGGCCAACAGCAAACTCATGCCGTTGACGGTCTCGCCGTAGCGCTGGCGGAGCTCGGCTGATTCTTGGGACACGTCGAAAGCGGCGGTCGTGCGCGACGAGGCCAACAGTGAGAACGCCCGCTGTTGCTGCTGCGTCCACGTGCCGACCTTCGCAACCCGATCCAGATCCCGTCGCTCCGCGTCGATCGCCTGCAGCAAACGCTCGCGGTTCAGCAATCGTTCGCTACCAATGTCGCCTTGAACGGTCAGCGCCGGTGCGCGGAAACTCAGCGGCTTCTCGACCTTGCCGTCGACGTACATGGGGTCGTGCTCGACGCCCAGGCGAGCTGCGAATTGGCCGGGCCGAGTGTACGGAGCTTTGCTTGGTTTGTGCGGCAATGTGATGGCATTGGGCAGGTCGGCATGCTGCCGACGACGGGACGCGACCACCGAGCCCATGAACGGCCAATCGTCTACGAAAGGGGTGCGGTTGTTGCCTAACGTGCGAAAGGAAATGTCAGGTGCGTGCCCCGTCAGATTGTAGTAGTAGCCGCCATGGTGGTCGTTCGTGTTGACCGTTCCAGAAATCGAATTCACCACCGCCAAATGGTGCGCCTGCTTTGACAGCAGGGGCAGGTGTTCGCAGAGGCGTATCCCCGGCGCCGACGTGGCGATGGGACTGAATGGCCCGCGAAACTCGCTGGGTGCTTCGGGCTTCATGTCCCACGTATCGATGTGTGACGCGCCGCCGCACAGGAAGAACAAGATCGTCGACTTGGCTTGTCCCGTTCCTGAAAGCGCGGGCACTGGTGACGCCGGTGTAGGCGACCCGAACGCAAAGCCGGCGCATCCCGCCGTTGACGCGACAAGAAACGTGCGTCGTGACGTTGGCTTGTTGATCGATAGACTCGCGTGTTGCATTCAAAGTCCCTGTATGACGCGCCAAGGCACCCAGCTCGTTCGCACGGAAGTGCAGGACACCCATCAGTGTAAGCTGATGTGAGGTCTACGTGAACCGACAGGGGCTCGATTGTACGTGGACCACTGCCGCGCCCGGCAAAGCTGCTCAAGCCAGTTCGTCGAGTGCAATCAACAGGCGCGTTATTTCTTCGCTCGTGTTGTAGTGCAGCAGCCCAATCCGGACAGTGCCGTCCGGTTCGAGACCCAGAGCCTCGGTCAACGGCTGGGCGTAATGGTTGCCGGCCCAGACGAAGATCCCGCGATCACCGAGATACCGGGCGACGTCTTGCGGAGATTGTTTCGCGTGGACGAACGAGACGGTGGGGACGCGAGACTCAAGCTGAGCGGTCTCGACGATTCCGTAAATCTTGATTTCGGGTCGAGCCGTCAATCCGTCGATCAATTCCCGGCAGAGTGTGTCTTCGGCACGCTTGATTCCGGCAAAGGCCTCTAACAGCGCGGGTCGCAGGTTTTCTCCTTCGGCGTCGATCCCAGCTAGAGAAGCCAGGTAGTCGACGGCAGCCGCGGCGCCGGCGATGCCTTCGTGATTCTGTGTGCCGGTCATCCACTTTTCCGGAATAGCATCGGGTGCGGGACGTACCTTGTAGGCTGGTAAATCCTCGAGCAGCGCTGGCTTACCCCACAGAATTCCGACGTGCGGCCCAAAGAACTTGTAGGCCGAGCATGCGAGAAAGTCGCAATCAAGCGATTGGACATCGAGTGGGCCATGCGGTGCGTAATGCACGGCGTCGATGAACACTACCGCGCCAACGTCATGAGCGGCCTGCGTGATCTCCTCCACTGGGTTGATCGTCCCGACGCCGTTGGATGCATACCCGACGGCGACGAGCTTTGTCCTCTCAGAGAGTTTTTGCCGGAAGTCTTCCAGATCGAGCGTGCAGTCGTCGCGTCGAATCTCGACGTGGCGCACAGTGGCGCCCGCATCGCGCGCAGCCAGCACCCAAGGCGTGACGTTGGCGTCGTGATCGAGTCGCGTGACCAACACCTCGTCGCCGGGCTTCCACGTTGTGGCCAGCGACCGGCTGAGCGCAAATGTCAGGGTGGTCATGTTCGCGCCAAACACAACGCTCTGGGGATTCTCAGCGCCGAGAAAGGCCGCTATCTTGTGTCGCGCTTGATCGAGCAACTCGTCCGATTCGCGACCGGCGGCAAACAGCCCGCCGTGATTCGCGTTGGTGTTCTGCAAGTAGTCCGCAACAGCATCGATCACACATCTCGGCACCTGGCTGCCGGCGGGGCCATCAAAGAAAACCGCCGGTCGATCGCCAACCCTCCGCTGTAGTGCCGGAAAGCGGCCGCGTACCTGATGGATGTTGAACACGCGTACGTCCTGTTTCGATGGATGAACGGGCAATCGTTGGTTTCAGCGGCGCTGCGGCGGATGTCGATTCGCGCGTGAATTGTGAGCCGGCAAGCGCAACGCTAATATCGCTTATGCAACGTCAAAAGCACACATCGACCGGCGTCCATCACATCTCTTCGATTTGACATTCTGCAAAGAGGAACCTCCATGGCCGACCTCGAAGTCACTCGTGAAGGCAGTATCGCCACGCTGACGGTCAACCGTCCCGAGGCCCGCAACGCGCTGAGCATGGAGATGCGGACGATGCTGTCGGATGTTTTGCACGAGGTCGAAACCGACGACTCGGTTCGTTGCGTCGTGTTGCGGGGCGCCGGCGGCCACTTTATGGCGGGCGGAGACGTCAAAGGCATGGCGCAGGCCGTGCAGATGAAGCCTGACGAGATCCGCACCCAGTTCATCCAGCGGATCCACGATTTGCATCCGATCATGTTCGCCATGCGACGCATGCCCAAACCGATCATCGCCAGCGTTCAAGGGGCCGTCGCCGGGGCTGGCGTGAGCATCGCCCTGGCCTGCGACCTGGTGATTGCCGACGAGGACGCATTTTTCACTCTTGCTTATTGCCACATCGGCACCAGCCCGGATGGTTCGGGAACGTTTCATCTGCCCCGCGCCGTAGGAATCAAGAAGGCCATGGAAATGGCGTTGCTTGGAGATCGTTTTACGGCGCAACAGGCGGCCGACATGGGCATGATCAACTTCGTGGCGCCCAAAGGAACGCTCGAAGCCGAAACTGAAAAGCTCGCCACACGATTGGCGAACGGTCCGACGCACGTCTACGGCAATACGAAGCGGTTGCTGTACCAGTCGCTGGAAACACAGTTCGAGTCGCAACTGCAGGCGGAAGGGGAATCTTTTGCCGACTGTGCCATGCGGGCCGACTTCCGCGAAGGCGTGATGGCCTTCGTCGAAAAACGACAAGCGAAGTTTACCGGCAAGTGACACCCGAGTCGCGTTTGGCCCAACTGCCTGCGACCGGCAACATCCCAACCCAGGGGACAGACCGTCATGAGATTCAAGCAGATCATCGCCGCAGCCCTGTCTGTCTTGGGTTTGGCAGCCGTGCTGGTAACAGCCAACGTGGCCGACACGGAGAACAAAGCCGAACCGGCCCATTTCCATCACGTGCGGTTGAACGTGACCGATCCTGACGAGACGATCAAGTTTTACACGAAGAAGCTGGGGGCTGTGGAAGTCCGCTATCACAACCAGGCGCCCGGTTTGTTCACAGAGCGATCGTTCCTGCTGCTCAATAAAGTCGACGAGCCGCCGCCCTACATGCCGCATTCGGCCATCTCGCACATCGGCTGGGCCTCGGTCGACGGGCAGAGCGATTACGAGTGGCTCAAGAGCCAGGGCGTCGAGTTCGAGACCGACATCGGCCAACTCGGAAACAACTACGGGATGTACTTCTATGGCAAGGACAAGGAACTGCTCGAACTGTGGACGGGCGGGAAGAACCATCGGTTCGACCACGTGCACCTGTGGGCAACCGACGTCGAAGAAATGGTGAGCTGGTTTCGCGATCATCTGGGACTCGAAGGGCGGGCCCTGCCCAAGCCGCGTTCCGACGATAGCGAGAGCATTGCGTCGATTTGGATGGGCCGCATCGTCTGTGACAACGTGGGCATCGTGATTTTCGGCCGGCCCGAGTTCGACAGCCGTTGGTGGCCGGGCGGCAGTTACAAGAACGAAGACGGACCAGCCGGCGACTTCGAACCGACCAAAGGTCGCGCCATCGATCACATCGCGTTTTCATACCGCGACATTCAGCCCGTCTTCGAAAAGATGCAGGCAGCCGGCGTCGACATCGTGGAGCCGATCACGAAAAAATCCGATGTGGGACACCGCAGCTTTTTTGTCCTGGCGCCGGACAACATCCTGGTCGAGATCGTCGAGGCCAAACCGATCCCGGACGGTAGCTGGGAATAGCGACCTGGGCGAATCTTCAAGCGGCCCGGCCGACATGAATTGGCCGGTCCGGCCCCAGGCTAATCCGACGTTCTGTTTCCACGCGCAGGCGCAGATGCTCCAGCGTGAGCCAGTCGGCCCCGGCGCGGGACAGGCAGCGGGCGATCTTGCGAAAGTCGCGTTTGCTGGTTCTGCGCGTCGCGCGAGTATGCACGCCTTCGCAGTCGATCAACCACAGCTTCCAACCGCCCGTCGGCGTGCGCTCGGGATAGAAGTGTCCGGTCGACGTGCCCCGCCAGCCCAGTCGGCCGGCATGCACTCGATCGAGCGTGTCGACGATTTGGTCGACGATGCCCATGCGGTCGGCCTGTGGCAGCGCATGCCAGCTGCCGTCGCACAGCATCTCGTAGATCGATCTGGGCGGCGGAACCGCCCGCACGATGACGGCCGCTCGAAAATGCCAGACACCTTCTTCGAACAACGCGAGCCGTTCGGGAACCGCCAGGCCCAGCGAGTGCAACTTGTCGAGGCCGTGCCACTCTTTGACAGGGTGACTCGAGAATGGTTGGCCGGTTCGCAGATCGGTCAACCGGGGCCAGAGCCGTCGTCGGCCCCAATTCAGCTTCGCAAACGCGCGATAGGGATTCCCATCCTGATCGAGCAGGTTGAGCTCGCAGACCGCTCTTCCGGGATGCCGCATTTGGGCCGAAACCCCGCAGCGGAAAACCTCTTCGATGCCGGTCAAACGGTTCGCAGACAGCAAAGCTCGTCCGTCCGTCGAGGCGTAAATGGTCCTCGACGACGGGCCTTGTCCGCGAATGGCTGACGATTGTTTCATACGGATACTTGGGTATCTTGCAGGGCAATGCCCGCGATTTGGGCCGTAGCAGCAGACCCGACTCGGAATGGATCGGCGGGAGTCTACTTTGCAACCGCGATTGAGGAAAGTGCCCTTTGCCGGCACCCGCTACGTTGTGTCGGGCGCGCTCTACGAATCTCATCCGCATTCCAGTCTTGAGTTTCCCCGCCCCATCGGAATAAGATGCGGCCCCGTATCGTCTTGCGGGTGTTGACCAACTCGAATCACTCACACGAAAACAGTCTCGCGATTACAGCGAAAGGTGTGCAAGGATGCCCCAATTGGCCACAAGGATTGACGGGCCGCTTGCCGTCATCGGTGACCTGCATGGACAGGTCGATCAGCTGATCTCGGTGCTCGAGCAATTGCGAACCCTGCCGGACTACGATCGCCGCTGGATCGTATTCGTGGGAGATTTCGTCGATCGTGGTCCGGACCCAAAGTCGGCATTGGATTTAGTCACCGATCTGCTGGTCGAACACCCGCGTACGACGGCAGTCGCGGGCAATCACGATCTGGCTATGGCGGCCGCCCTAGGCTGGGTTCCCACGCTCGAATACTCCAATTGGTCCGAACGCTGGCTGGATCATTATGACGCAGAGTCGACGTTCGACTCCTACGACACCGATTTCGGGAACATGGAGCAGCTGGCCGCTCGCGCCCCAGCGGCGCACCGTGAGTTCATGGCGGCCCTGCCATGGTGTGTTGAACATCCGCGGTTTCTGTTCGTGCATGCCGGCCTCGACGCGAATGTTCCTTATGACGTCCAGCTGAAGATTCTTCGGCAGCGCGACTTCACGCTCAATCGGCCGCAATGGCTGTGCTCCAAATCAATCGTCGACTCGGATGGCCCGCCCGACTGTCCGCTCACCATCGTTTCGGGTCACGTGTACGTGCCTCAGGTGCGGATTCGGCCGCGGCGAATCTTGGTGGATACCACCGGCGGCGTCCAAGGCGAGCTGAGTTGTCTCCTGCTGCCCGAGAAGAAAGTGATCTCTTCGGGGGCGGCAGAGCTGGCTGCCGGCGGGAAGTCTTGGTGGAAGCTGTGGTAGTGCCCTGTCCAGGGCTTTGTTTCGGGTCGCGAAACGGCAATTCCGTACGAACCCTGCGGGATTCGTGCTCTCTTGTGATGCCTTCATGCGAAGATTCAAACCTTGACGCCACATCGACGGGGGCGGGTAGTCGGCCGGCCCCAAGCGTGGCTGGGGCATGGATCGCCCTTTCGTAACATGCTTTGCTGCCGGCTGTTGCGGTGCGCGACGGGCGTTCGAAACCACTCTGTTCGCGCTCACGGCACGTCGCTATAATTCGCTTCCCGTCACATCTTTCACGCACGGCGTTGGCGGTTCGCCGTTCGTGGTCGGTAGGCTTCAAGGATCCAGACCATGCCAGCCGCTGCCATTCTATCCAGCTTACTTGCTGCGCTGCTTCTGTGCGCGGGATGCACCTCGCCTTATACAACGCGGCTCCCGACGATTGGCGTCAATCCGCCTCTGGCTGAAAAGCGAGCCTACGAGCGGCACGACCCGTTTCCCAATGAGAAAATCGGGCCGGACACCCAGACGCGCCCGCTGGGCTTCGTCGATCCGCGGACAGAGGATCGCAAGGCGCTGGAAGGGCGGATGCTCAACGCCTTGCAGCCGGAAAATGCGTCGCCGTTCCCGACCCCTCCGCTGTCTGGCATGAACTACCCTGAAGCCGTCCCCCAGTGAACCTTGCACCGATGGCTCCCTCGACCGTTCTGCGAATCCAATTGGCGACTCTTTTCCGGTTTGTGGTTCTCGCGGTTGCCGCCTGCTCGCCCCCCAGTTTTCTCGCCGCGCAGGAACGCCCCAGCTCTCCGGAAGCCAGCGGCAAGAAGCTGGTGACGCCCGAAACTCAGCGGGCGATCGATCGCGGGTTGAAGTTCCTAATCCAGCGGCAGGACGCCGACGACGGTTCGTTTGGGTCCGGTGTCGATTACCGCCGCAACGTAGCGATCACATCGCTGTGCGGCATGGCATTCCTTTCGGCCGGTCACACTCCGGGTCGCGGAGAATACGGGGCCGTCGTCGAACACGCGGTCGACTTTGTGCTCTCACGGTGCCAGCCGAACGGATTTATCGTCGATAGAGCGAGCATGTCGCATGGGCCGATGTATGGGCACGGCTTTGCGACGACGTTTCTGGCTGAGGTCTACGGGATGACCTCCAACCGCCAGCTGCGTCCCAAGCTGCAACAGGCGGTGCATCTGATCGTCAACGTGCAAAACAAGGAGGGCGGTTGGCGCTACCAACCGGAAGTAGTTGAGCACGCAGACATTTCGGTGACCGTATGCCAGATCATGGCGTTGCGGGCGGCACGCAACAGCGGTCTGTACGTGCCCAAGAACGTCGTCGACCGCGCTGTCGAGTACGTCATCAGCAGCCAGAACAGCGACGGAGGCTTCCGCTACCAGTTGGTTCGTCGCGAAGCGAGCGAGTTTCCGCGTTCGGCGGCGGCCATTGTCGCCTTGTACAACGCCGGCATTTTCGAAGGCCCCACCATCGAAAATGGTTTGGAATACCTCGCGCGATTCATGCCCCGCGGGCGCAACCTGCGTTTCGAAAGCCAGTACTATTATGGTCATTACTATGCCGTCCAGGCGATGTGGCACGCCGGCGGACATTATTGGCCCACTTGGTATCGTGCCATTCGTGACGAACTGGTGGCCCGGCAAGATACCAGCGGTGAGTGGCCCGATTCCTACATTAGCCATGAATATGCGACGGCCATGGCATGCCTCGTCCTACAGACCCCTAACAACTACCTGCCGATCTTCCAAAGATGATCCCCACTCTGCTCCGACGACGGACGTTTCTTCAAACCTCGTGGGCGTTTGCCATAGGTCTGCTCGTCGCACAGTCCCTCTCTGCCGGTACCGATGGTCCCGCTCCATCTGTCGTTCGCACTGCCAGCGGCGAAAGTTTTGACGGCACTCTCAAGGCGCTTTCCGAGGAGAAGCTGGTCCTTGTCGAGCAAGACAGACGGCGGAGCTGGCCGACGGCCGATTTGATTCGGATCGACTTCCCACTTCGCGCCCCCGCCGGCCTCGACAACGGATCTGCAGCCTACCTGGCTAACGGCGACCGTCTCAAGATCCGGCCCATTGACGCCGGCGCCGAGATCCTCGCCGCCGACTGGCGTAGCTTTCCGCTCCTACAATCGATGGAGATTCCGCTGGCGACTGTTAAGGCGATTGCATTTGAGATCCCCACGTCGGACGCCGATCGTGGGCGGCTCACTAAGTCGCTGCTGGGTGGGACAGTCTCAGGCGACGTGTTATTCCTGGCCAACGGAGATCGCGCCAGAGGAGAGTTCCTGAGATTGGACAAGCGAAGCTTGTTCATCAACACACCCGGCGGCGAGATCGGCGTTGAACGCGAGGGCATTCAGGCGCTGCGGTTCAGTTCGGAACTGATCAGCTTTCCTCAACCTGAGACCCCGCTCGTGATGGCAACGTTGATTGACGGCTCACGGTTGACGGGTCGGCAAGTCGAATTGAACAAGAACGTGCTCCGCTTTGATGCCCTTTTCGGAGGCCAACTGAAGTTTCCGCTGGCGATCGTTTCGTCGCTACAGTTTTTGAACGGTCGCTTCGCCTACCTTTCCGACCTCGACCCTCTCGAATACCGCTTCACGCCATTTCTGTCCTATCCCTGGGAGTTGCGCCGAGATGGAAGCGTCGCCGGTGGACCGCTATTGCTCCGCGGTGCCGAGTTTGCAAAAGGACTGGGGATGCATAGTCGCTGCGAGGTTACCTACAGCCTGAAGGGCCAGTACCGTCTGTTCCACGCGATCGTGGGAATCGATGATTCGGCAGACGGCAAAGGCAACGCGACTATCGACGTCACGCTCGACGGCCGGGCCCTGTTCCATCGAGATTCGGTGGACGGCGACGATCCACGGCTGCAAGTCGGTGCACTCGACGTTGCCGGCGGCGATCGATTGACGCTCACCGTCGACTTCGGGCAGTTCGGCGACGTGGGAGACCGCGTCAATTGGTGCGATGCGGTCGTCGTCGAGTAACTCGCGGGTCAGCGAGCGGGACACGTGAAACACGCTGATTCCGGTTACAATCCGTAGTGCGCCGCCCCCGACTTCTTCTTCTTGTTCAGCCGGTTGTGGCAATGCAGGCCGTCGAGGATCAGCTCTGCGACGCTGGCCTCCAGTTGAGCGGCGCAGGGGCCGGCCGCCAGTTCTGGCTCCAGTTTCTGCGCATGATGCTGCACGTCTTTGCGAAAGCCGCGGATGCGATCGATCCGTGAGAGATATTCTTCGGTGGCTACACCGTCTCCGACTTCCAACGAGTTTCCGGCTTCGAAGTATTCGACAATCTTGCGGAACTGTTTGGGATTGAAGTGCTGGTCGAAGACGTTCTTGACCGCCTCTTCGATGATGCGAACGACAAGCGTGTCTTCTTCACCCGCTTCTTCTGTCATCATCAACTCGAGTTTCCCGCGCGAGCTGGCGGCCAGATACGAGAGATCGCTGACTCGGACGACCACGTCGTTTTCACCCAGCAGAATGCCCCGCCGCTCGGCGCTGGAGATCATGTTCTCGTAGTTGGCAATCGACATACGCACGCTGACTCCCGATGCCTGGTTGACATGCGGGCTACTCCGCGCCAGTCGCGACGTTTCTTCCACGACCTCTTTCATGAACTTGGGCACCTGCAGGTTGATGTCGCCGTCGCGCGTCGTCCAGGCATTGGCGTCGATGATCTGCATGCCTAATTCGCGGGTCAGTGGATAGTGGGTCCTCACAACTGAACCGATGCGGTCTTTCAGCGGCGTCACAATCCGGCCACGGTTCGTGTAGTCTTCGGGATTTGCGCTGAAGACCATGAACAAGTCGAGATCGAGCCGCACCGGAAATCCGCGAATCTGCACGTCGCGTTCTTCGAGCACGTTGAATAACCCGACCTGAATTTTGGGACTGAGATCGGGAAGTTCGTTCATGCAGAAGATCCCGCGGTTGCTGCGCGGAATCAGGCCGAAATGCATCACGTCTTCGCTGGCCAGGTGGCGGCCTTCGGCGTGTTTGATCAGATCGACCTCGCCGACCAAATCGGCAATGGTGACGTCGGGAGTGGCCAACTTTTCTTGATAGCGCTGGTCGCGGCCGACCCATGCAATGGGGCAATCGTCCCCTTTGACCGACACGATATCGCGGGCATATTTGGAGATTGGCGCCAGGGGGTCGTCGTTGATCTCCGAGCCTTCGACGACGGGAATCGTCTCGTCCAACAGGTTGACCAGCAGCCGCAGCATGCGGGTCTTGCCCTGGCCGCGCAGCCCGAGAAACAGCATGTCGTGCCGCGAGAGAATCGCGTTTTGCACCTGTGGCAGGACCGTGTCGTCGTACCCGACGATGCCGGGGAATATTTCTTCATTCTGCCGAAGTTTGCTCAGCAGGTTGCGGCGCATCTCCGTTTTGACGTCGACGATTTCATACCCGGATTCCTTGAGTTCACCGAGGGTGCGGGGGCGTTGGGACATACAGCGCTCGATAAAGGATGATTTTCGGAAATAACAGGGCTTGCCGAGGACGAATCCCCCGGCCGCAGGCGCTCGTCTGATTATAGATGGGTGGCGGTGACGGTCAACGAGTTGGGTATGGCGGGGCGGCGAACGGTTCGAGCGAAAGCTGCTCAATGACAGTCCCATCGGGGATGCTTCCGTTCCGATCTCTGCTGGCCGCTAAGACCGCCAGCGCCCTCGCTTGACCGATATCGATCTCCACCAGAAAGCCAGACTGAGATAAGCTACGCCCATTGTGGCAACAATGGTCGTGTCGTGATGCCTCACAGACGTGCCGGTCCTTCAAGACGGATGCCAACCATGCGACGGCTGCTCTCGATAGTCGTTTTGTTCCCAATTGTGGGCTGCGGACAGGAATCGCCCGCGGATCCAGTGGCTGTGAAGCAAGCCGCAAGCAGGCGCGATTCAGCGCAGAACACCGGCCAGAGCGTTCCCGTATCGTCGGCGAGCTCCGGCGACCTGCGTGAAACGCCGCCAGAGTCGCACGGCAAGGTGCACGGCAAGCCATTCGTGGTCGACAGCGTGCAACTCAGGAATGGAATCCTCGAGTTTCGGCAGGGCCGGAACTTCACGGCGGACAGCAGAGTTATGGTCTTCCTGTTTCTCGAGGACAAAGGGATCTTGCCGGAACAGCGATCCTTCGCCGTCGAAGCAGGCTCGGGCACCTTCAACAATCCTCACATTCACATCGGCTGGAAGGACGAAGGCACCGGTCGATCGCAGACCGACGTGTTCATGAAGGACTATGCGATGACGCTCGAGTTCGGCACAGAACAGGAGCGTGGAAAGCTGCCGCTCACGATCTCGCTAAAGCTGCCCGATGAACAAAACAGCTACCTGCAGGGCGCGTTCGTGGCCGATGTGAAAGGCTTCCGCATCATCGACGGCCAGGTCGACCTGACGTCCGACTCCTTTGAGACACTCAAGCATGTAGCCCTGACACACTTCGAAGCGGCGCATCAAGGTCGAGTTGTCGAGATCCTTGATGCCCGGGACGGTCGCTTTACTCACGCAAGTGAAAACTCACAGCAATGGGGATGGTACGACGTCGAGTTTCAAGTCGATGACGGCGATCCGGATCGAGCAAAGATGGTGTTCACGAAAGCGGATGCCGGCTGGGCCGTTCACGAGATTCTCGAGCCACATCAATTGTTCGCAGCCCACCCGGTGAACGTTCCGGATGAGAACTCCCGTCCTCGCGAAGTGATCGGTTACGTTGTGGCTAGGCACATCGAGGACGAGTTGGCCGCAAGAAACGAGACGCGACCGGTTCACGGTACGTCGATCAGCACCGGCTACAATCCCACAAGTGGATTCGCCAAGGCCACAGTCGCGTACCAGTTCGCGGGTGATGACGCTCAACAGAAAACGGCGTTCGTTCTTCGAAAGACAGACGGACAATGGGAGATCGACAGGGAGATCGATCCTTCCGTGAAGGTCAATCTGCGGACCGGCGAAATCGAAACCGACTGAAGTCAACGAGCCTTCTGCTTGCAGCGAATGAGGAGTGAATCACGGATCGCCTCTCCGCGGAGATGGCTGATTGCCCGGTAGCCGGGGTCTTGGATGAACGTTGCAAACGATTTCTGATTCGGCCACTCGACAAAGAAGACGAGATCGGCGTCGAACTTGCCAATCAGGTTGGCTTCGGGAACATAGGCCCCATCCGACTTACCGCCATGCTTCGCCACGAAGGGGCCGGCCGCCTTCAGGTACTCGTCGTACTTTTCAGCCCCACCGTCCGGCTTGAACCACAAGACATTGAGCATGAAAAACCGCTCATCGTTCTGAGCTGCCGCCTTGGGTTGGGAGGCTTCCGGCTTCTGTGCTTCGAGCGTTCTGGTCGTCACCACTGCGACACTCAAAAGAGACAGGACGCCGGCTGCGAATACCCATACCCGTGATTGTGATATCATCGAAACCCCTCGTTTGTGGTGAGAATGAGCCGTTGAGTGCCTGCCGTCGCGTGTTTCGAACTGCGCGACGTATGCCTGAGCTTGGACGCCTTTGTCCGGCGGGTCAATTCCAGTTCGTTGTCGGCCCCAAACACAGAGGAGCTCACACGCTCCCGAGGGTGCCTTGAGACCGAGTGTTGAAAGCTCTCTGTCGCAATGCTAGCGTCGAGAGGTCGTTTTCTGTTGCAGACTCCACGGGTAGATCGTGATTGAATTGTGAATTCCCATCAGAAGTGGCTGAGCGTCCCGCGTCCCAAGCCGGACGCGGCGCTGCGCGTGTTCTGTTTTCCGTTCGCAGGGGGTGCGGCGCACGCGTATTTCGCCTGGACGAAACGGCTGACGGCCGATGTCGAGTTGTGCCTGGTCGAACTGCCGGGGCGAGGACGGCGGATTGCCGAGGAGCCGGTTCCCCAACTCAACTCTTTAGTGAGCGAAATCACGGCAGTCTTGCTGCCGCTGATGGCCGAAAAGCCGTTCGCCCTGTACGGCCACAGCATGGGGGCGTTGATTCTGTTTGAAGTCGCCCGCCAACTGCGTCGCAGTGGCGGCCCGACGCCTATTGGACTGTTACCCAGCGCCGGGCGGGCCCCCCAATTCCGCAAGGCCGACCGTCGCAGGCATGAACTCCCGCAGGACGAATTCGTCAAGATTCTCAAGCTTCTCAATGGGACGCCGCCCGAGGTGTTCGACGACGACGAACTGTTGAACATGGTGATTCCCGCACTACGGGCCGACTTCTCGGTCTGCGACACCTACGAGTATCAGTCCGAGCCGCCGTTGGACTGCCCGATCATCGCATTTGGCGGCGAAGGGGATGAAGCGGTCCACAAAGAGTTGATTGCCGGATGGTCCGAGCAGACAACCCGCCGATTCGAGCAACACGAATGCTCGGGCGACCATTTTTTCATTCGAGACCCGGACGGCGAGTTCTTGGAAAAGTTGGACCAGACACTGGGCCAGCTTGTGATTGATCTGGGCGCTGCGAGTGGTGCGCAAGCAAGTCGATGAGCTTTGTTTAAGAATCCGGGAACTTTGCACGCGCCATCCCGAGAGGATCAGAGAAAGATGACTGCGATGAGTCAGGCAGCGCTTCGCGTAGAGCCGGGTTCGGGAAGATGTACAGCATCCACAGAACCCCGTACTTTCGCGAAACAAGTCATGTTCCTGTGCGCAGTCGTGATGGCGGCAGGGAGTTGCGACTCGGTTCACGCGGAGACAAAGCTGACGCCATTGGTCCGTCTGCAAAGCGAACTGACTGCTGATCCGGACGACATGTGCTTTCTGCAAGTCCGTTCTTCGCAAACGTCGACGACCAGCGGGTTGATCGTGGTGTCCGACAAATCCGCCGGACGTGTCTTATTGTTCGACGGCAATGGCGAGGTCGTTGATTCCGTCGCAGTGCCCAAACCTGGCAACATCGACGTGCGAACCGGCTTCGAGTTTGATGGCCAACGGATTCCGCTCATCGTCGTGAATCAGCGGGAAACAGACCCGCAGCTTCGGGCGCTGACAGTGACGGACGCCGGTGGAAAACCGACGCTCAAGATTCTAGAGACAAACATCCCCACCGGGCCGAACTACGGTGGTTGCCTCTACGAGAGCCAGATTGACAACCGGCTCTATTTCTTTTCAACCGTAAAAGGCGGGATGGTTCAGCAGATCGAAATCGACGGCACCGGAACTTCGATCGCCGGGAGAAAAGTCCGAGAGTGGAAATCGACGATCTGTGAAGGAGCAGTCGCCGATGACGAAGCGGGCGTCGTCTTTGTCAGTGAAGAAATGGTCGGCATCAAAAAGCTTGGCGCCGAACCAACGGATTCAGCAGTTGGGGAATACATCCTGCGAATCGGGCAGCACAAAGTCGCCGGTGATTTGGAAGGGATTACTCTTTACGAAACCGGACCACGCTCCGGGTACCTGATCGTGTCCGATCAGCGCCGCAATCGCTATGTCGTACTCGATCGTGAAGCACCTCATCGGTTTATCGGCTCGTTCCAAGTTGAGGAAGCTCGGCACACTGACGGCATCGACCTGACGACGTTTTCGTTGGGTGAGCAGTTTCCCAACGGAGCGTTCGCCTGCCACGCGGACCTCAAGAATTCGGACCGTGTGATTCTGCTGGTACCACTTCCACAGCTCGATCACTGGATAGAAGACCTAAAGGCTCGTTGAAGTCGCTTTTCAATGCAGTTCGCTTTGGTGCTCGTGCATGGTCGTCCACTTCCTTGCTGGATTCAAGAGTCGATGGCTCGTCGTTCTCAGTTCGGCTTGGTCTCATCGACGTCCGCCTGCTTTGCCTACCGCGAAGCCTGTTTGGTTCAGACGGCTCCATTACCTGCGATGGTTCAAGTTGAAACTCGCATGATGTATGAGTGCGACGGACCGGGATCGTGTAGGGTGTGTGGAGTACGGAGTACGCCGTGCAATCCCGGCGCGTTCCGCAACGCCGCGATCCCAGTCGACACGGGTGTTGCGATGACGCGACCCGCAAGGCATACGTAGTGCACCAGAACCAACGGCCTTGCTGCAGGCACCCTACATCTTCATGAACCAGGTCTAAACACGTCCTCGGAAGAACCTGCCATGGATTGGGTCTCACAACACGGCATTCAACTGCTGCTGTTGGCGGCCTATGCGGGAATGCTGCTGCGTCATGCGTGGATCGGTCATCAGAAGACGTCCAGTCTTCCCGATTACCTGGTAGCCGGGCGGACGATGGGGGGCGTCGTGATTGGGCTCTCCTACTACGCCACGTTTCTGAGCACCAACAGCTTCGTCGGGATGGCCGGCAAGAGCTGGGAAGTCGGACTGATCTGGTACATCAAGGCCTTTATCTACGGCGGTGCCTGCTTGTTGGCGTGGACGTTTGTGGCGCCGCGATTTGTCGCCAAGGTCAGCGAATACAACTCGCTCACAGTCGCCGACTTCCTCGGCTATCGATACGGCTCGATGTTGTTGCGCCGGATCTCGGCAGTGGTGATTTGCTTTGCCTCGATCTGCTATCTGATCGCCGTCTACAAGGGGTCGGCGCTGGCGCTTGGGAAGTTTCTGGACCTCGACTACCAGGTTGCCGCCGTCCTCGTGTTCGTTGTCGTCACCGCCTATACGCTGGCGGGCGGTTTTCGCTCGGTGGTGCTGACCGATGCGGTTCAAGGGCTGTTGATGGCGGTCGGGGCTGTCGGGCTGGCGGCGGCCGTGCTGTGGAAAGGGGGCGGACTGTTTGCCGTGCTCGATAACATCAAACAGCGCGATCCTCAACTTGTCTCCTGGGAAGGGCATATGCCGTTGCTGACCGTGCTCGGCATTGCGCTGGCCGGAGGCCTGAAGTTCATGGTCGAACCGCGGCAGCTCTCGCGGTTTTATGGACTCAAAGACATGCCGGCGCTGCGACGCGGGAGAACACTGGCTCCGGCGTTGATCTTCGTGACTTACTTGCTGTTGCTGCCGATCGGCGCTTTCGCGCATGCCCTGATTCCCGAAAGCGCCATCACCGACTCGGACGAAGTCGTGCCCTACCTGTTGGGGACCGCTCAGCTGTTCGGGCCGATGCTCAGTTCGCTGTTCTTGCTGGTGCTGGTCTCGGCGGCACTATCGTCGCTCGACTCGGTGTTGCTCGTAGCGGCCGCCTCGGTTGATCACGACCTGATCCTGCCGGATTCCGGCGACTCACGGGCCATTGCGCGCACCAGAATCTGGGTCTTCATTCTGTCCCTGGCCAGCATGTTGCTCGCGCTGAATCCATTCGCCGACATCGTCGAAATCACGGCCTTTTCCGGCTCCGTGTACGGAGCGTGCTTTCTGCCGAGCCTGGTGTTTGGTCTGTACTGGAAGCGCGGCACAGCGGCCGGCTCGTTGGCCTGCGTCGTCGCCGGCGCCGCAACCGTCGTCGGCTGGTATCTGGCCCGCAGCTCCGGTCGAACCAGCCTGCACGAAGTTTATCCCGGTGTTGCCGTCGGCGTGCTGACGTACTTCGGCGTTTCGCTGATCACGTCGCCCAACGCAGGATCAGATCAACCGCGATCGGCGACTCGGTAGCAAAATGGCGTTACTTGGGGGCCCGGTTTCCGGCAGGGAGCGCCGTCACCAACTGGGTGACCGAGTCTCGGATCTCTCGAAGTACCGAGAGGCGCTCAGGGGACCACGTGCGCGGCAGGTCGGTTACAGATGCTTCGTCGCCCAAACCGGCCGTGCGGGATTGGCGCAGGCGGTTCATCAACAGATCGCGAATCCGCGACGCGTCGGCAACCCCCTCGATGAGCCCGGTATGAGGTCCTGTGGCGGCTGCGGCTGAATGCCCTGGTTGGGCGGCGGATCCCCCTCCACCGGCCGTCTCGACCAAGACATCGGCGATGCCGAAGTAACGCTGCAGCGGTCCCTGCCGAACCGAGATGTTCTGCACGTTCTCAAACGTAATCGTCGTTTCGTGGATCACCCAAATACCCCGACGGATCCGCAGGCTGCGGTCGCTCAACACATACCAGGTCGTGTCGAACCGCAAATGGATCGCCAGGTAAGCCACGATGTCGGGAACAATCGCAATCACAAGTGCCGGTATGGCCAGCACGATGCCCACCATCGGCACCGCCACGGTAATGCCGATCCAGACGACCAGAACCAGCAGATCGATGATCACCAACAAGATCCAGAACTGCAGCTTGAGATATCGCAGAAAACCGTCCGCCGGCCGGAAGGTGTCGTGCTGTTCGCCGTGCAGGCTGGGCAGCGACGGCGGTTGTTGCGGCACGCGAAACCAACCGGTCAAGATGCCCCACAAACCGCCGTAACACCAATTCGTAAGCTGTTCGACCCGGCCATTCATGGCGTCGCTTGAACCTTCCCGTTGAGTTCGTTCAGCGAGTCACGGATTTCCTTCAACAGCGCGAGTGCTTCGTCGTCAGTCGGGATAGCCGCTGTGCCGTCTGACTGGGCAGCGACCGGCGTTCCACTTCCGTCGTCTTTCGCGCCGCGCATTTGCGCGTAAAGGTAGTCGCGCAGGGCGCCGGCCTGCAATATGCCCTCGATGCTCATCTCAGGTCCAGAACTTCCCGAGGCCGTTTGAATGCCGACAGTTGCCAGCCCCATCCAGCGCTGGATCAAACCTCGCGTCAGGTGGATGTCTTGGATGCGGCGATACGTCAGATGAATCTCGCGGCGGAACAGAATCCCCCAACTCATCGAAACGCCGCTGGATTCGAACTTGTAGCGCAACGTCTCATACTTGAACAACAGCGGCAGAAACACGAACGGGAACAACGGTCCCGTCAACAGCGACACCACCACGTAATATCGCAGCAGCCGCGGGTCGGGCCGAGAAATCGTCTCCGGCGTAAATGCTTGCGGTTCAGCCATCAACGTCATCTAACCTCGGTTCAAAGTTGCGAGGTGCCGGGCATCCTTCACAAAAGAAGACTCCAAGCCGACGCTACGAGCTTGCAGCACACTTGAGCTCGGCCGACTGTAATTCGAAGTCTGCACACGATTCTTGAGAACGCATCACCCCCGCTACCCTGGGCTGCTGCAACCGACCGCGATCACGCGACCGATTCAGTTCCGATGTCAATCAGCCGGCAACGTGGTCGCCGCCGGGTTCTGGTTTCGCGGCAGGGCAGGACGAGGCTCTGTCTCTGGCATTTGATCGAGAAACTGGCGGAGCTTCTGGTGCGTTCGCTGCAGGTCGCGAGAGTCGGGACTCAGAGATCTCTTCTCGAGCGGATCATCGGCCACGTTGAAGAACGGGCCGTCGTCGTACAGCTTGTGAGTCTGATCACGGGCAAAACGAACACGTACTTTTGAATAGCGGCCCCAGCGCGGCTCGTAGTGGCAGAACAGCGCATCGCGCGGATCACCTTTTCCCCCCTTGAGTTGTGGCACAAAGCTGCGACCGTCGGTCTGCTGGCTTTGCTCCGGCGCCCCGGCCAACTCGGCCAGCGTGGCGAAGAAGTCGGTGAAGTCGATCAAGTCCGTGTTCACGGTCCCGCCAGCGATTGCTTTCGGCCATGAGGCGATCAACGGCACGCGCGTGCCCGCATCGGGCGTCGTCCCCTTCCCGCCGGCGATTGTCGAACCGTCCTGCATGCGGGACGTAATCTGGCGGTGCGTGCCGTTGTCGCCGGTAAACAACAGCAGCGTGTTGTCGCGGAGCCCCAACTCTGCGAGCGTGGCATCGATTTGGCCGACGACCTTGTCTGTGTAGGCCACCATGTCGGCGAAGAAGCGGTTGTGCTCTTGGTCGCGCCCCGTTTGCCATTCGCGCGAATCGGGCGTGGGGACGAACGGATCGTGGACGAGGACCATCGGATAATAAACGAAGAATGGTTCGTCCTGATTCTGCTCGATGAAGTCGCACACGAAGTCGGCGAACACCTGCGGACCGTAGGCGTCGCTGTTTCGCGGCAGCAACTTTCCATTTCGCTCAATTAATGGATTCGCATAGCGCTCACCCACCTTCTTTGCCTTCGTCACCTGCCATAGACAGGATTCGTGAAATCCCGCCTGATGTGGCCGCGTGCCATCTTGGTTGTTCGGAAGATCGTAGACAAACCCATTCAGTTGCCACTTGCCCGCGATGCACGTGCGATACCCGGCTTGCTGCATCATGTGGCCGAACGTCGTTTCCTTGGGATCCAGGTAGGAGAACTCCTGGTAGTTCCGGAAGTTGTACTTCCCGGTCATGATCTTGATGCGCGACGGCGTACACAGCGGCTGCGAGTAGCAGTGCGTGAAGCGAGCACCGCCCGCGGCCAGTCGATCCAGATTCGGCGTCTGATACGACGCACTGCCGTAACAGCTCAAGCACTCATACCCCATGTCGTCCGCCATGATCAGCACGACGTTGGGCCGATCCTGCGACGCATCGGCAAGGTCGGCGCATGCAACACACCAAACAAGCACGAACGCGGCGGCTCGGGACGGCGTGGTCATCAGGAAGTGACTCCGATTCAGTCTACGTCTAACGTCCAACTTCGATTATTTCATATTCCGGCCGGCTCGGCATCTCCAGTGCCGCGTGATTGTAGAACGGGTAGACGCTCCATTCGACGCACGTGATCAGGTCGGGCCGGCCATCGCCGTCGAAGTCGCCTGCCCAGGGGTGCGGTCCGTGGTTGGTAATTCGGATCGGTTCTCCGAAACAGCGCATTGTTCGGGGCGGTTCGAAGGTCGGGTCGGTCTGCGTCCCGGCATTGCGGAGCAGGTAGATGCTCCCGTCATCCTGGATTCCTGAGTGTGCACCAGACAGGCTGTAGATCAAATCCAGCAGACCGTCTCCGTCCCAGTCGACGGCGCGAAAACTCTCCGTCCAGTGCGACCGCCGATTGACGATGCGGTCGTCGATGGGCCGGCCGTCTGTCAGTTCCAGCTCGCGGTCCTTCCGCAGTCGGAGCCGACCCGCCTCGTCGCGGTATTGAGCAAACAGCGTGGCCTTGCGTGTGAACCCGTCGTGCGTGACGAAGTCGGTCAGTCCGTCGGCGTTCCAATCGGCAAAGGCCGCCCCGGTACGCCAGAAGAAGGGTTGTTCTTCTTCGAGTGGATAGACGCCGTTGTTCGAGTCTTCGGCGGCGGCTCGCTGTGCAGAGCGGGCGCGCGATTCGGGCGAATCCCGGTAGCCGTCGCAGATGATTTGTCGCCGCGCTGCGAACTGTGGCGACTTTTGTGTGCCGATGTTCTTGTACCAAAAGATGCGGTTGGTTTCGTTGGGAAAGACGAGATCGGGCAACGCGTCGCCGTCCCAGTCGACGAAATCTGGATACGGGTAGCCCATGTTGTGCCAACTGTCGGGCTCGCCCAGAATTTCGTTCCGCACGAAGCGAATTGGCTCGCCGTCGGCTGAGATCGACTGCGGCTCGGCGAACGCCGGTCGCGTGCGGGTGCCCTCGTTGATGACGATCCGCGGCCAGCCGTAGCCTCCGCCGACGAGCAGGTCGAAATCGCCGTCGTCGTCCCAATCGCAAAGACAGGGCCAAGCCTGATCGCTGAGCGACATGACCGCACGACGCGACTCCATCCGTCCGCGAAGCGCAAACTGCGGAGACTCTGCTGACGGCTCGACCAGTTCGTAAAGTACGAGTTCTTGAGACGCGTTGTGCTGCACGAGCAACCCGTGAAGATCTTCGATCTCAACGCGGGCAACGTAGGTGGTGAATTCGACGTTGATGTCGCCGAGCCTGCGTTGGGGTCCAAATCGAGGCGGGTCTCCGCCGATGTTGCGCCGCCAGGCGGCGCGATAACGAGTGGGCTCGTCTCCCTGCAGGCAGACCGCATCGAGCAAGCCGTCGGCGTCCAGGTCGATGAAACAAGGCTGCCGGCCGGCGTCGAGTTTTGCCGGCGCCGCCGCCTCGAAGGGCCAGCCCGTCTCGGCTGTGTTCTTCAGATAGAGACCGTCCACGACGATGTCTTGTTTGCCGTCACGATTCAAATCGACGGCCCGGCATGCCTCCCAGCCATCAGTAGCAACCGAAGCCGCTTCGGCGAACAGCGGCAATCCGGATCGGTCGCGGCGCTTTGTCTGCAGCAGGATCGTCGCCTGCCCGGCGCCTTGCACGGTGCGAACCAGGTCGAGCCGGCCGTCTCCGTCGAAGTCGGCCAGATCAGAAGAGGTGTAGATGTCCTCGAAGAATTCCGGCTCGCTGGCTTGTGGCCTGTCGATCCATCGCAGTCGCACGAGATCGCTAAACTCGAAGCCAGAGACCGGTTGTGGATTCCGCGGATAGCAAACAACGCCGCTCCAAGGCCGTCCCGGCCGATGAGCGTAGTTCCAGGTTCCCACCAAATCAGCTCGCCCATTTCCAGCAAGGTCGTGCAAACCAGCGGAGTAAAACAACGTGAGCGGCCGCGGCTGGCTTGCGTTGTAGCGCAGCAGGTCGCCGGTACCGGTGGCCGGAACGAAGTTGCGGGATGCAATCTCCGTTTGCCGCTGGTTCGTCGCAAAGCCGATCGTGTATTCGACGTGCGTTTGTTCACCGATGACCCACTCGACGCGGCCGCGATCGCTGTAGTTAAAGTCGTCACTCGTGGCGTGCGGAATGACGGCTCCGGTTGCCGAATCGCGGACCTCGATGGAATTGCGATCGAGCACACCTTGTAGACCGGCCTGGCGAATCAACTGCCCGAAGTCCAACAGCGGATCCATCGGCGTGTTGGGCAACGTAAGCGGAGTCGTGACCCTCAGCCGAATGCGTGCAGATGTGGGCTGTGCGGCAAGACTCGGCGCCGACGATAACATCAAGACGACGGCGAACAGTTTGGCTGGGCGGAGAGTCAATCAGAGCTCCACAGAGTTGCCTGCGCGATTCAGGGACGATCGCCGAGCGAAACCATCCATCGACATCTACTTGATTCCCAGGATCTTGGAGTAAACTGCCGCCCCAATGGCGACCGATTCCGGCGGAAACGGATCGCCTGCAACTTCACGGCCGCAAACTTCTTCCAACATCTGCGCGACAGCAGGCATGCAGCACGCGGCTCCAGACAGCACGATTGCGTCAAGCTGATCGGAGTCAACATCGGCGATCTGCAGCACGCGACGTGTGATGACTCTGGTGCGTCTAAGCAAATCGGCCGTCATGCGCTGGAAGTCGCTGCGGGTGAGCGCGACATCATCAACTCCGCGAATTCGAATGGCAGTTTCCGCGACGGTGCTCAATCGACACTTGGCCTGCTCGCACTCGCGGGTGAGTTGCTCCCGCTTGTCTGCGTGCTTGCGGGAATCGTCCAGCCGGTGATCGGCCAGTCGTTGAGCGACGTTGTCGACAAGCCGCTCGGTCCACAGCCGACCACCGAGTCGCACGTCGCCTGCTGTGGCCAGAATCCTGATGTTGGACGATCTACGGCGAAGCACTGATACGTCGAAAGTGCCGCCGCCCAGATCGAACACGAGAATGGTCCGCTCGATTGGGGACAAACCGCCCAGATTCCATTCTCTCCGGCGCCAAGCGTCATAAAGCGTGATTGCGATCGAGTCTTGGAGCAAAGTCACGACGTTCAAACCCGCAATGCGTCCGGCGTCGCGGGCCCGTTCGCGCTGCTTATCGGAGAAGCAGCCGGGTACCGTCAACACAGCGTCGGTCACCTCCCCAATTCGGCGTTCCGCGTCCTGCTTCAGCTTCTTCAAGATGAGCGCTGACATGAACTCGGGTGTCAGCTGCTTGTTCTCATAAACCGCCAACGCGTCATCACGTCCCAATTGCGGCTTGACTGCTTCCACAACCTGACCGCGTTCAAGCTGCGCGCCGCCGTCAGACCGAGCCCCCACAAACACACCTTCATCCGCCAACAGCACTTCCGAAGGCGTCACATCTTGGCCGTCGGCATTCTTGATCGCCGACGGCGTCCCATCGCGATCGACCCACGCCACCGCCGATGCCGACGTGCCCAGGTCAATGCCGACGAAGTTGCCGCCCAACAAGTCCATGGTCGTGTGGCTCTGTCTCGGATGCGGGAAGGTTGCGAAGCGGATATTCGATTCCGCACATGCCCAGCGTACATTCTATACACCGCGCCCCCTGGGATGTCATTTCCAGAAAGAACCCGGGCGCGTGTCAAGTCGGCGTTGCCGTCTTGGATCGCTGCGAAGTGCCTCGCAGACTCAATCAACCGACGCTTCGTCAGCGATTGGCTGGTAGCGGCGGAGGCGTCTGTAGTCGGCAACGATGATCGTGCCCTGCTCGTCGACGGCCACGCCTCGCGGCGATTGGAGAACCCCCAGCCAGCTCGAACCTGTGACGCTGTTCCACAGCCCGCGGGCCACACCGTACGTGCCTCGGTACGCATCGCGATAACTGCCGAAGTCGTACAGCAGCACGCCGTCGCTATTGAAGACCCGCACGCAGTCTTCGTTGGCATCGACCACGTAGATGTTGCCGGCAGCGTCGACGGTCAATGCTTCGCAGTCGCCGCTGTCGAACATGAGTTCGAAATTCCCCTCGTGATCGAAGACTTGCACGCGGTCGTGCCCGTCGTCGGCGACGTAGATTCGGCCCTGTTCGTCGACGACCACGTCTCTGGGATAGTCAAACTCGCCGGTGTTGCTTCCCGGTCCGCCGAAGGCGCGGACGAGGTGGCCTTTTTCGTCAAAGATCTGAATGCGGTTGTTGGCCGAGTCGGCGACGACAATCGAGTTGTCGGACATGGTGGCTACGCCGCCGGGGCTACGGAACTCGCCGGTGTTGTCGCCTTCGCCCCCGAAGCTGAACAGGAATTCGCCCTGGGCGTCGTACACCAAAACGCGATGCTGCTCGATGTCTGTGGCGATGATTCGTCCGTTGCCGTCAATCGCCAAGTCGGAGGGCTTGGCGAGTTCGCCAGTCTCGTAGCGGCGAATACCGACCATCGATTGAAATCTCCGCAGCTCGTCGATGACTTGGACGCGGTTGTTGCGGGTATCGACGACGACGAAGTTGCCGTGTGGATCGAAGGTAATTCCCGTGGGGTTGAGAAACTCTCCCTCATCGGAACCGCGTCCGCCGAAGGAGACGCGGAAGTGGCCCTTGTCATCGAAGACATGCACGCGACTGGTTTCGTAGTCGGTGACGGCCACCATGCCGGCGGGACTCACGTCGATGCCGGTCGGCGTACGAAATCGCTGCTGCCCCCGGTCGCGCAAATGCCGCCGTTCGGGCGGCTCGCCCAGGAAGTTGACGAGTTCCCCGCTGGCATCGAAGATCTGGACCCGGTGGTTGTCGGAGTCGGAGATGTAGATGCGGCCCCGTTTGTCGGTGGCAACGCCCATCGGGTCGCGCAGCTGGCCGGGATTGCGGCCCCGCTCGCCGAATTCGAACAGGAACTCGCCAATGGCATTGAACACCTGGACGCGGTCGTTTTGCGTGTCGGCGACGATGACTTCGCCGGCGGAATTGACGCTGAGTGCTATCGGCTGGTTGAACTCGCCAGGATCGTTGCCGCGTCCCCCGAACTGGAATAAGAACTCCCCTTCGCCGTCGAACGCTTGGACTCGATGGTTATCGGTGTCGGCGACGACCAACGTGCCGTCCTTGGCCAATGCGAGGCCGTGTGGTCGCCGGAACTCACCGGGACCTTGGCCCTGCCCGCCAATCGAGAACAGGAACTCTTGGCCAGGATCGTAGACTTGGATACGATGGTTCCCCGTATCGGCGACGTAGTACCGGCCTTGGGCGTTGACGGCAATGCCGGTGGGCCGCGAAACCAAACCTCGAGCGCCCCCTTCACCGATCACCAGACCCGGCGTGCCATCACTCGTCAAAACGCGGACTGAGTCCCGATCGGCAATGAAGACATTGCCGTCTGAATCGAGCGTGACTGCGGCGGGGTAAATCGTATTACTCCGGTCCACCGCAAGCGGGGTCTCAGGCGTGACGCGGGCTTCGTCGAATCCACCACACAAAAACAGACCGCCGAACAACAGCAAGATGAAGAACTTGTCCTGCGGCAGCCAGCGGACGGCCGATAGCGGGATGCTCAAGAGCCGTTGAATCCCAAAAAAGACCGCCCTCACCAGTTTGCCAACCATCCGTATTGGCCAGGGGGCTGACATGGGGAACTCCTGATGTACTGTGGGCCGCACCCGCAGCTAACGGGCAGAAAATGTCGGGTGGTCTCGTAGAGGTTCGTCTACCAGTGTCGGGTATTGGCCGCGATTTGCAAGAAAATTGCAAGTTTCCTCAAGTTTGAGACACGTCAAGGCCGCTCGGAGACGCTGAGGAACGCGTCCACTGCCTCATCGGTGGGAATTAGCTTGCCGGGGCCGAAGTCGGGTCCGTAGCGCAGCTCGTAGAGCATCCGGGAGACTTGGCTGCTCAGATCGTAGAAGTCATGAAACAGCGCCTTGCCCGGCAGACTGGACTGGAAGATTCCGGGAAGATCCAAGCGTTTGGCGGCAGCGATTCGAGCCTCAGTCGGCGGATGGGTCGATAACCAGTTTGGCTTTTGCCTGCGAATCAGCCGGTTGGTCCGCTTTTTGAGACGCCCCGAGCGGCGCGCGATGCTCACGGTGAACTCCGCAAAGTCGTCGGGCAGGTACTGTGCATGGTACCTGTTGAACACGTGCCTCCACGCTGCGTCGTGGGCCACGTTCAGCGCCACGATTTGCTTCGTGGCCTCTTTGAACGATTGGGTGCCAATGACTCCCAGCGAATAGCGATCGGCGTTGAACTCCAGTCGCCGCAACAGTGTCATGCTGACGATCAGTCCCAGGCACATCAACATCCACAGCACTCCGCGCCCCAATATCAACAGCACCCACAACGAGAAGCCGACGATCGTCAGCAGAATGCTCTGGTTCTCTTCGTTCCAAAGCGATGCAATTAGATTATCCATCGCCCCGCGCCGGTACACAGCCAGCCCGAACCACGTGTTGACGCGCTGAATCAACCGGTCCAGTACCAGGCTTCCCTGGCTGAAATGGCCAAATTCGTGCGCCATCACCGACGCCAGCTGCTCAAGCGTCAACCCGGCTACCAGCGGCACTCCCAATGTGAGTGTGAACGAACGCCGGCCCAATCCAAACGCCTTGCTTCTGAAATACGCGCTGGCGTTGGCGCTCAGGCTCAAGTAGATCATCTCCGGTCGCGGCGACCCGACTTCATCGGCCAGCCGATCGGTGAACTCGAACAGCAGCGGCTCGTCTTTGCGCCGCAGTCCACCCTGTTCTTCTTCCGGCCTGAACAGCCCCATGAACAACGGCCGGATCAGCGAACAGATCCAGACAACGCCTCCGATGATCAGACCCACGTACAACACCAAGGCAATGATTTTCGGACCGGGGATTCTCATCCACATGTAGTTATGCGTCGCATGCCACCACGTGAGCTGGCCGACGCCGGCGATGAAGGCCAAATACAGCACGGGCAGAACGAGCATCGCGCAGGCCACGATCAGCGCCATGAACCGGTGTCCCAGCGTCACCCGCGGTTTGGAGAACTCGCCGCGAAAGCCGTCGAGAATCGGATGGGCCTTCTTCGACCTGCGTTTTCCCGGTTGGCGATCACCTGTTCGGGACTGCGGCCGCGGATCTCCAGCTTCTGCCTGGGACGTCTTCCGCTTCTGCCTCGTCCCGGAAGACTTGGGCCGCGGGTCGGCTGGCGCAGACTTTCCTTCGGCCTGGCGGCCCGGCTGGATGGAGAATCGCGTCCCGCAGTCTTTGCAGGTGGCCTGCTTGCCCCGCGACTCGGCCGGCAGCGCGTACTTCTTGCCGCAACTCGGGCATCTCAGGCGAATCACGTGCTGGGGCCTTTCGTAGATAACCGCTGCTGCCTCTCTGCAGGACGGCAACCGTGCATTGTCCACGAACGTTCATTGACTGCAACCAGCCAGCTTGCCGAATGCAATTGGCAACGGTCTGTGAAGCGTTTAGGCTGCTAACTGTGGCTCCCGACCGCCGCTATCGGCCAGAGGCAATCGAGCAAGAAGAGGTTCGTAGAATGAAGACGTCTGTGAGAGCCTATGCGGCGATTCTCGCGTCCGTTGCAACTGTCGGACTACTGTTCGCTTTGTTAGTGGAGACAACGGTAGTCGCTAACGCCGCTCCCAAGGGCAAAGCAACGACACACGCGGTCGGGCAGACCGTTGAAAACTTCTTATTGCAGAATGGGTCGCAAATCGAAGTCGCGCTGGATGACTTCAAGGACAAATCGATCGTCGTGCTGTTCAGCATCGGGGTCGACTGTCCCGTCTCCAAGCGCCATTTGCAGGAGATCAAGAAACTGGAGAAGGAGTACGCCCCACGCGGCGTGCAAGTATTGGCAATCGACTCCAACCCGGGCAGAATGACCGCCGACCTTGCGTCGCTCGCCAGAACGGCGGGTATCACCTTCCCGATACTGCTCGACGCCGACCAAGGGCTGGCGAAGTCACTGAAGGTAGAACGCGCAGCCGAGGCGCTCCTGCTAGATGCGCAGCGCGTGGTCCGCTACCACGGACGGGTCGACGATCGGTTCGCCGATCCGACCAAGCCGACCGATCCCACCCGCCGCGACCTGTTGCAGGCTCTCGACGAGTTGCTGGCCGGCAAAGACGTCCGTGTGGCGACGACCAGCTCGACCGGCTGTCCGATTGCCCGGCCGATCGAAAACCCTGTGCCGTACACTCCCGAGTCGGTCCGCCGGGGCCGGGGCTTGTATCTGAGTTCGTGTGCCGACTGTCATAGTTTCGACGGGACGGGGGAGGACAGCGACGTGACCGACAATGCGCCCGACTTGACCGACGTTTCGACCTGGGCCTCCGATGGAAGTCCTGCGGCGACCTTCACTGCAATTCGGGACGGGCTCGGCGACGAGATGCCTCCCTTCAAAGACGACTTCCGCGACGAAAAAGACATTTGGCACATGGTGAACTTCATTCGCAGCCTGCAGAAATAGTCGAGGCCAAAGATGGGCAACGTGTCGCGGCGGGATTTTTTGAAGAACTCGGCCGTGGGGGCCGGCGTCTCAGCCGCGGCCTTGACGGCAGAGTCGCAAGCGGCCACGCAGACCAGCGATGATCTGGGTCCGGCCCACTTTCACCACGTGCATCTGAACGTGACCGATCCGGAGCGGACGCTGAAGTTCTACGAGTTCATGTTCGGCGCCGTCCGCCTGACGTTTCGCGGCGTGGCCGAGGCGCTGTTTACCGAGCGGTCGTTCATTCTGCTCAACAAAGTCGACGAGCCGCCGCCGGGCGAACTCAGAAGCGGCATCTGGCACATCGGCTGGGGCGGGGTTGACGTGCCCAATGAATACGCCTGGTGGAAGGCGCAGGGCATGGACGTGCACACGCCGATCTACTCGCTGGGCCGCGGCCACGTGACCTACTGGAACGGTCCCGACAAGGAAGTCATCGAACTCAACACACAGGGCCATCACCGCTTCAGCCACGTGCACCTGATGGCCAGCGACGTCAACGAGACCGCCCGGTGGTACACCACAAACTTAGGACTGCCGGCCCGGCCCGAGCGTCCCAAGCCCAAGGACATGTCACAAGTTCGCGCCTGGTCGAGCGGCTTCCGCTGCGGCAACGTGACGTTCATCGTCTACGGCAAGCCGGACTACGAGCCGCGCCCACCCTGGTGGCGGTGGGAGCCTCTGGTTGACTTTGAACCGCAACAAGGCCGTGCCGTCGACCACATCGCCTTTTCATTCCGCAACATCGAACCAGTGTTCCAGCGGATGCAGCAAAACGGCGTGGAAATCGTCCACCCGATTCGACACAGCGATCAAGACAACCTCAAGAGCTTCTTCGTCATGGCCCCGGACAAGGTGCTGGTCGAGATTGTCGAAGCCAGGCCGATCCCAGAGGGCGTGTGGGATTGATTGTGATTCGGCTGTCGCTACTTGATGTCGCTTGTAATTTTCTTGACTTCGCGATTAACCACAAAGCCACGAAGGGCACAAAGGGCGAGAGAGGTTTCGTAGGGTGCGTGAAGCGGCACCGCACCGCACCGCACCGCGATCGGTTGGATGCGGCGGCCGATTGCCTTAACCTGCTTTGTGACCTTTGTGCCTTTGTGGTCAACTAGAAAGCCACGGGGGTCACAAAGGGGCAAGCGCTTCTGGAGCAGCTATTCATTGAGCCATCCTTCCGGCACGTGCAGTGACCAGACCTCGCTGCTGAGGGGGCGGGCGTGGCCGCCGGCGATCCAGATTTTGTCTTCGAGTACGTACGCCGAGTGCTCGTGCCGAGCCTTCCAGGTCGTCTCTGAATTCAGCTCGTGCCAATCCTTGCCGTCTGCCGAGTACCAAACGTCGCCCCAATTCTTGGATGGGTTGTTCGACCAGCCGCCGAGGACCCACATACGGTTGCGATAGACGACCGATGAAAACCAGAGCCGCGGATGCCAGTCCGCCGATTCCGTCACGCGTTCCCAGTGCACGCCGTCGTCTGAGCTCCAGACGTCATTGGTGGCCTGGTATTGAGGAACGTAGTTCCCGCCTCCGATGACGTAGATCTTGCCACCCAGCACGGCGGCCTGGTGATACGCGCGCGGCGACCAACCGGCGTCGTCGGTCATCAACTTCCAGTCCCGGCCGTTCGACGATGCCCACACGTCATTCTTGAGACTGGACTCATCGCCGAAGTAGTAGTTCTCGCTCCCGCCGAGAATCCACATCTTACCTTTGAAGACGACCGCCGCTGCGGCCAGCCGAGGCGACCAGCCGGCGTGGTCGGTCGCTGGCTTCCATTGGGCGCCGTCGGTCGACGACCACACTTCGTTTCCGGCGGAGTGACCAGGCAGACGGCCGTTGTACCAGCCCCCCATGAACCACATGCGGTCGTTGAACACCAGCGACATCGACAAGTCGCTGTGTTTCCAGGGCGCAACCTGTTTCACGAGCCGCCAGTCTTTTCCATCCGGCGAACTCCAGACGTCGCGCGGGGGGGCTTCGAACGAGTCAAACCACCCGCCGAAGATCCACAAGCGATCGCGGTAGGCCACCTCGCCCTGCGAGTCTCGGGCCTGCCAACGCGCTCGATCGGTGACTTTGACCCAGTCGGGTGCATCGTCCGCAACTACGAAAGCTGGTAGGCTCAGTGCAGCGAATAGTGCAATCTGTTTGCGTAATACTCCTCGCCGCATTGAGACCGCCTCCGCAGTTTTCGACGTCAATCGTCCATCACGAATAGAGCACAATGCACAGCCACTCGATAGTCATGGGGCTGTTAGTCGTCGGCAGCCTTATCGGATCTGCCGCCCCCGGCGAGCCGGACGGCCCCCCGGCCTACAAGTGGGTCAACGTTACGATGCAAGCCGCCTTCGCTCCGCGCGACGGGGCGGGCGCACTCTCGTTTCGCGGCCGCATGTGGCTGCTCGGGGGCTGGAACCCAATCGCCGCTCACCGTGAGTTCTTCCCCCGCATCTGCAACAACGAGGTCTGGTTGTCGAGCGACGGTGCGGACTGGACACTGATCAAACCCAACACGTTTCACGACGCATCCTTCGACGCCACATCCGACTGGGAGGGCCGGCACACGGCCGGCTATGCCGTCTTCCGAGACCGCATGTGGATCATCGGCGGCGACGCCAATCAGCACCATTATCAAAACGACGTGTGGAACTCGCAGGACGGCCGCGACTGGCAGCTGGTCAATGCGAACGTACCGTGGGCGCCGCGGGCGCTGCATTACACCGTGGTTCACGACGACCGCATCTGGGTCATCGGCGGACAGACCATGCCCGCCTTCGCTGGGGCGGACGAAGCCTTTTATCGCGACGTTTGGACCACCCAAAACGGCATCGAATGGCAGCAGATTAATCCCATCGAGCCCTGCTGGTCGGCCCGCGGAATGATTGGCGGCAGCGCTGTCTTTAAGAATCGCATCTGGATCTTGGGCGGCGGCACCTACGACACGCCCACCACGCCCACCCGGCAATTCAAAAACGACGTCTGGAGTTCGGCCGACGGGCGGCACTGGCAACGACACATCGAAGCCGCCCCCTGGTCACCGCGGCAGTACCACGAAGTTGCCGTCTGGGACAACCGCTTGTGGGTGATGGAGGGCTATCACCAGCAAGGGGGTAACCGCAAGGACGTCTGGCATTCCGCCGACGGTGTCGACTGGCACGAAGTCTCCAACACCCCTTGGAAACCGCGCCACGCCGCCAGCCTGTTCGTTCACGACGACGCTCTGTGGATGGTCGCGGGCAACAACATGGAATCCGACGTGTGGAAGCTAAAGCGGAAGTAGGCGGAGTTCGTGGGGTCGAATTTCAACGCTCACCGGGCACGCGGCGCATCCATTTCAAATCGTCGATCGCCTCGCTGAATCCCCATTTGCGGTAGAAGGGGACCATGTCCGGCAGACAGCAGAGCCAAATCGCGCCTACCGAGTCGAGCCGCGGGTCAGTCACAAGGGCATCCATCAATTGCCGTCCCAGTTGTTGATCGCGGTGACTGGGAGCGACGATCACGTCGTAGAGCGTTGCGTGATATGTGAAGTCGGTCAATACGCGACAAAAAGCGACCAGCCGATCGGTCTGGAGTTCAATCAAGCCGAGCGCAACGTCGGTGTTTTCGAGCATCCGACGGACGTCAGCAAGTTCCCGCCCCTCGGTCCACCACTCGTTCTGATACAGCGCGTGAAGCTGCTCGACATGCGAGTCCGAGAGTTGGCTGATCTGTTCGATTGTCATATCTCAAGGTCCTATCTTCGACGAATTCGCAATCCGAAGACAGACAGACTCTGAAGAGTGTTCGGTTCGCGAAAACAGAATCTTCAACCAACCGATCACTGAGATACGAGAGTACGCTCGGTAACGCCCCAAGTGGTTCTGATATTGGACCCACCGAGACCTGGATCAGCCTGCGGGCACAACCAAAGCCCGCGATCTGGATTCGGCTCTCTCCCGCTTCGTGACCTTTGTGGATTTGTGGTCAATCCGTTTTTGTTCGCTTCACCAATCACAAAACCGGTAGGACATGAACCACACAGCCACGAAGTGCACAAAGTGAAGCAGCCAGGGCCATTGCAGGCCTTCGTGGCTACACAACTGGCGCCTGCGAGTGCGCTTTCTTTGTGATCAAACAGGTTGTACAACCGAACTCGTGATTCGTCGTGATCGAATGGTCGCAGACTCTCAAGCGCCGCACGGCTGAACAGGGGGCCGGTTCTTCCAATGCAAGTCGATCTGCAGGATCAAGTCGCTCTCGTGACCGGCGCTGCGCAGGGAATCGGCAAGTCGATCGGCGAAGCGCTGGCCGCCAACGGGGCACGTGTTGTTTTCACCGACGTCGATCTCGCCGGTGCATCTGCAACTGCGCAGCCCCTTCCGGCGTGCACCGCCCGGGAGCTGGACGTCACCAATGGCCAGCAAGTCGACGAGGTCATCAATGCGACCGCTGACGAGTTCGGCCGGTTGGACATCGTCGTCAACAACGCGGGCGTCAACACGTTCGACCATCGAGTCACAATCGACGAGTTCCCGCGCACCGAGTGGGACCGATTGCTCGACGTCGATTTGAACGGCCTGTTTTCGGTCAGCAAGGCTGCGGCCCGTGTCATGCGCTCTCAAGGATCGGGGCGGATCATCAATATCGCCTCGGTGGCCGGTCTGGTGCCGTTACGGCTGCAGTGCGCGTTCGTCGCGGCCAAGGCGGGCGTGATCAACCTCACCAAGTCGATGGCCATCGAGCTGGGAGGTCATGGCATTTTGGTCAACGCCATCGCTCCCGGATCGATTGAGACGCAGGGTACGCGAGATTTGTTCTACGGCGAAGATGGCACGTTTCGAACATCGACTCAGCAGCTGTTGGATCACATCCCGCTCGGGCGTCCCGGCACCACCGACGAAGTGGCGCACTGCGTGCTGTTTCTGGCGGCTCCCGAGAGCAGCTACATCAACGGGCACGTGCTGACAGTCGACGGCGGTTGGACGGCCGGCTATACGCGCGACTTCTGACAACACACACAGAAAGGAGCCACATGGCCAAGTTCACGAAGTTCGTCGGCTATCAAGGCGATGCTCCCCCGACCATCCCCAAACCCGATGTTCCGCCAGAACCGATGATCGTCACGGCCCAGGAAGGTGTGCCGGTCGTTTACCCCGACTGCGTGGCACCGGCAGTGCGTGTGGTGCACCCGGTGAATCCCAACGCCCCGGCCAAAAACATGGGGCTGGTGATGTTCTACATTCCACCGCACGCCATTCTGGAACCAGGCTCGCATGAGACCGAAGAGACCTACGTGATTCTGGAGGGCACCGGCACGATGACGTTCGGCAGTGGCCCTCGTCCGGTCAAGAAGGGCGACTTCGTCTACTTGCCGCCCTGGTGCCTGCACGGCATCGAAAACACCGGGACCGAAATGCTGGTCGTGCTCATCTGCACCTCGCCTCCCAATCCCTGAGATGGAAGCGCGAGACACTTTCATTCATCGACGAAGCTGGACCATGGCACAAACGCAGATTCACACCAACATCGACTTCGACAAACAGGGCGTCCAATGGGGCACGCTCTCGGTTCCCTACTCCTACAACCTGAGCGGATGGTCGCAGTTGCAGGTGCCCATCTCAATGATTGCCAACGGGTCCGGCCCGACGGTCTTGTTGATGGCCGGCAATCACGGCGACGAGTATCCCGGCCAGATCGCCATCATGCGATTGATGCGCGAACTGACTGCCGAGCAAATCACCGGCCGATTGATCATGATCCCGGTGTTGAACGGCCCGGCGTCTCAGGCCGCAACGCGGCTGTCTCCATTGGACGGCAAGAACTTCAACCGCTGCTTTCCGGGTGACCCGCTGGGTTCAGTCTGCGAGATGATCGCGGACTACTTGACGACCAAGTTGTTTCCGATTTCCGATGTAGTGATCGACCTGCACACCGGCGGACGCGGGATTTATTTCTATCCCTGCGCGCACATGCATCTGGTCGATGACATCGAGCAGCGCCGCGCGATGGCTCGCGGCGCCGAAGCGTACAACACTGACTTTTCGTTTCTGTATGCCGACATCGCCGGTCACGGGCTGCTGCCGGTCGAAGCCGAGAGACAGGGCAAGATCGTGATCACCACCGAGATGGGAGGCGGCGAGGTGACGCCGCAGCCGACTCATCGTCTCGCACAGGAAGGTCTGCACAACGTGCTGGTGCATGTCGGCGTGCTCGCCGGTGAATTCAAAACGCGCGAGGATCTTGGATTGCCGCCGACCCGCTGGGTGCAGTCGCTGGATCAACAAGACTATGTCTTTGCACCGGAATCGGGCTTGTACGAAAGCCTGGTCGACATTGGCAGCGAAGTTTCGGCAGGGCAGCCGTTGGGTATGTTGCACTTTCCCGAACGTCCCGACCGCGAAGCGACACTTATCGAAGCGACGAGCCCGGCGGTCATGATCGCCCATCGCGGTCCAACTTTGACCCAGCAAGGCGACCTGGTGGTCTGCCTGGCCCATGACGTGCCGGACGATGTGCAGCGTACGTTTCGATAGCATCGCGAGTTACAATAGGACTCATCATTGCCGCCGGTTGAAAACCCAGACAGCCGTGCCACGGTCGCGTCGGCCGTGCGAAATTCGCTCGTATCTCGAATGTTCGGCACTGCTCACAGAGCAGTGGCACGTTTTCGAACCGGCGCCCAAGCCGATCTCAGATTGAATGTGTGGCATTTCATGACCTCTCGATGGCAACCGCTGACGCGCACTTCGGATCGAATCAACACCCGCATCGCGCGTAATCGACCACACCTTGCGTGCCTCAAGGCGAGTCACGCTAGTGGCTGGTCTGCGCCGAGTTTGATCGCGGTAGTCGTTCTGTTAGCAGCGACAGCCAGCCAATCCTGGGCCGATGCTCTGGAGCGAATGAAGATCGACAATCTGCGTGCGACCCGCCAGGCGGTGACGCTGCTTGCCGAAGACCGCCTACCCGTCGAGTTGCACAGCGACTACACCGACTACCGGGCCGTCATGCATGTGCACTCGCATTGGTCGCACGACAGCAACGGCACGATTGAGGAGATTCTCAAGGCCGCCAAAGAAGTCGGCGTGCGGATTGTGATGTTCACCGAGCACCCGGCCGATGACTACGACTACTTCCACGACGGCCACCGCGGCATTGTCGACGGCGTGCTGCTGGTTCCAGGCGCCGAGCAAGGGGGCCTGTTGAGCTATCCCACCGCCAGCGTCAAAGACCGCAAGCTTAACGGCCCGCAAGAAATGACCGACGCCGTCGTCGAGAACAACGGTATGGCCTTTCTGTCGCATCTCGAGGAACGCATGGATTGGGAACTCAGCAGCCTGACCGGCAACGAGATCTACAACACGCACGCAGACTTGAAGGACGAGCCGCGGCTGGTCAGCTCGCTGGCCAACCCCGCCCGGCTGCTGCAGCTCGCGCCCAGCGTGCGCAAGTATCCCCAGGAAACGTTCGCCGCCTTGTTGGACTACCCGGCCGACTACCTCAAGCGGTGGGACGAGCTGTGTCAGAAGACGCCACAAACCGGTATCGCCGCCAACGACGCGCATCACAATCAGGGCGTGCGGGCCATTGTTCAGGAAGACGGCAAGGTCCGCATCGAAGACTCGCTCGGCGAGGAGCGGGCCACACTCGATCCTGAGAAGATCGCGTTCGTCAAAGCACTCGTCGCCGACCGCAAAGCGGGCGACGTCGTCTTCGAACTCGACCTCGACCCCTACGCACGGAGCTTCAATCACGTCAGCACACACCTGCTGATGCAGGACTTGAGCGAACCAGAAGTCCGCCAGGCCCTGCAAGCCGGGCGGGCCTATGTGGCCTTCGACTGGATGGCCGACCCCACCGGTTTCGTCTTCCAAGCCGCCCGCGGCGAAGAGGTGCACCCCATGGGCAGCCAGCTCGAATTGGGCCAGAATCTCCAACTGCGCTCCGCCGCCCCGCTACCCGGCACGTTCCGGCTGCTCCGCAACGGAGAGGAGGTCGCGTCCCACCGCGGCCGCACATTCGAGCACGCCGTCGAGGAGCCGGGCAACTACCGCATCGAAGTCTGGCTGAACTTGCCAGACGGCCCGAAGATCTGGATTTTGTCCAATCCGATCTACGTGCGCGGGTAAGAACTTGCGGTTGCGACCTAAGTTGTTAGCGTGGCTCGAGAGTTTCGAGCGAGGCTGGCACGGTGGGTGCGCGCTATTTGCTCAGCTGAACGACAGAAGTCCGCGATCCCTCGACCTCAGCGGCCTGCGATAGCGACGGATTGGAGGCGACTCCAAACACGTCTGCAGCGGGCACCGAGCCAAAGCGATCATCTACGATTTCGAAGTTCTCGAGGCTGATCAAGGCCGGATGGGAAACTCCGCAGGCCCGGCTCAGCCGCAACAAGTCTTTCCGCAACGCGACGACGTAGTTGGCCAACCGCGCCGATTTCAGGGACGGATCGAGACCCCGCATCAGCCAGCGGTTTTGTGTGGCGATGCCGGCCGGACAATGGCCCGTGTGGCACCGCTGGGCCTGAATGCAGCCAATCGAAAGCATCGCCTCGCGGGCCACACTCACCAGGTCGGCGCCCAAAGCGAAGCCGAACAACGCTGATTCCGGAAAGCCCAACTTGCCCGACGCGTTGAACACCACGTTCTGATGCATGTCTTGTTTGACGAATTCGTGATGTACGCGGCTCAGGGCGATTTTGAGCGGCAGCGCCACGTGATCGGAGAACACCAACGGTGCCGCACCGGTGCCCCCTTCGGCCCCGTCGACCGTAATGAAGTCGACTCCTCGGCCGGTCATGGCCATTTGTTGGGCAAGATCTTGCCAGAACGAAGTATGGCCGACAGCCGATTTGATGCCGACGGGCAATCCCGACAGTTCGCCCAGCCGCTCGACGAAATCGAGCAGACTGTCGACGTCGGAGAATGCGGTGTGGGCGGCGGGGCTGGCACAATCGACACCCATCGGAATGCCGCGGGCTTCTGCGATCTCCGGCGTGATCTTCGCCGCCGGCAGAAAACCGCCGACGCCCGGCTTTGCCCCTTGGCTCAACTTGATCTCGATCGCCTTGATTTCGTGCGAGGCGACAACGTCCAGGAAGTGGTCGATGCTGAAGTTGCCTTTCTCGTCGCGGCACTTGAAGTAACCGGTGCCGATCTGCCACACCAGATCTCCGCCGTGCAGATGATGCCTGGAGATGCCGCCCTCACCCGTGTTGTGCAGGCAACCGGCCAATTTGGCGCCGCGATTGAAGGCTTCAATCGCCGGTGCGCTCAACGAGCCAAAACTCATTCCCGAAATGTTCACGACCGAGGTCGGCCGAAACGCCTTTCGCCGTTCGCGATAGCCGCCGATCACTTTGGTACTGGGAATCGAGAACTGCGGATCGTAGCCCTCGTCGCCCGGTTGACAGTCGGCCAGCGGAAACGCGGCGTGTTTGATGACCAGGTGGTTGGCCGAATGTTCGAGGTCGACTTCGGTGCCAAAGCCGAAGTACTGGTTGGACCTCTTCGAACTGGCGTAGACCCAACGGCGCTGCGCGCGGCTGAAGGGCCGTTCTTCGGTGTTGCTGGTGACGATGTACTGCCGCAATTCCGGGCCGATCGATTCCAGCCAATAGCGAAAGTGGCCGACGATCGGAAAATTGCGGAGAATGGTCCGCTTCCGCTGCACAACGTCGAAGACACACAAGCCGACAAGCGCTGCCAGCGCAGCCGCGAGGATCCACATTTCGGACGCTCCATTGAGGGGAAAATCTCGATGCATCGGCAACGAGAGAGGGTCAGCAAGTATGGCTCGCGGGAGCCACAGCGCCGCGAAGTGAGTAGAAATCGCCGCACATCACGAGCCTCAGTCGCAACACGGGCCGGAATGACCGTTACTCTGAGGCCGTGCAAACCGCACAGTTGTCACGAGCGCAATCGCCAAGAACCGCTGGCCGGTGAGCACGGTCTTTGCCCGGAAATGGCGCGAGTCTCACTCAACCTGCGGCCAGATCGCGGTCGGATCGTCGGTGACTGGAGTCAAGTCGCTCTCGCCGGGCACGGCATCGTCTTGAGAGAGGTGTTTCTGCCACCAATTCTGGGCGCGGTCTGGAGTCCAATTGCGGGACAGCCCCGAGTCGATCAGCCGTTGCTTCAACTCGTCGGCTGTCTGCGGTCGGGCGCTGGCCTCCTTGTTGAGACACCAGAGGACCAGGTCATCGACGTCGGGGGGAAATTCAGTCTGCGCGCGCTGCGACGGACGAATCGGTGTGGTGCGGATATGGGCCAGCATCAAGTCCGCGAGCTTTTCGGTCTCGAAGACCGTCTGACCGGTCAGCAGCCAATAAGCCACACAGCCCAGCGCATACAAATCCGTGCGGGCATCGGCTTCACCGCCGACGATTGTCTCCGGCGCCATGTACGTCGGCGTGCCCGCGATGCCGCCGACCTGCGTCACGTCGCCCGGCTGGTCGCCGACACCTTTGGCGGTTCTGACCAGGCCGAAATCCAAGACCTTGATGAAGTCGTACTCTCGGCCGAAGCGGCAGGCATACAGATTGGCCGGCTTGATGTCCCGATGAATCAGGTTCGCGTCGTGGGACTCGCCCAGGGCGTGGCAAACCTGTTCGAGAAAAAAGAGGACCCGCTCCGGCGGCAGCGGTCCGAAGCGTTCGACCAGCCGCTGCAGATCGAGTCCTTCGAGAAGTTCCATCACCGAGTAGAACGTCCCCTCTTCGGTGAGTCCGAAGTCATACAGTTCGACGACGTGCGGCGAGCGCAGCGAGGCGGTCGCCTGTGCTTCGCGTTCAAACCGCTGCAGTGTCTTCTCGCCCGATGGGTCGTCTGCAGAGTGCAGGGCTTCGCGACGGATCAGCTTCACGGCGGCGGGACGGGCCAACATGCGGTGGCGGGCCCGCCAGACTTCGCCCATCCCGCCGCGCCCTAGTAGCGTTTCCAGCCGGTAGCTTCCCATCTGCCGTGCTCGCCCCAAGTCTTTTCCCAAGCGATACACGATCCGAGCGGCAATGTACGAACCGGCCACACTGAACAAGTACGGAAACATGAAAGTGAAGAAGAATTGACTCGCGCCGATGGCCGGGGCTTGGCGTATCGCAACCATGATCAGATAAACGGTCGGTACGGCCGACGCAGATCCGAGCAGCGCGATCAATGCGTTTCGCGGTCGAGCCGGTACCAGGATGGTATAGAACAGCATCCAGACTGCGACTGGGCTCATCCCGATCAAGTCGAAGCTGATGTACTGCGGGTCGACGTGTTCGAACACTCCAAAGTAGACGGAGCCCGCGATGCCGAAACTCACCACAACCTGGTAGAGCAATCCGATGTTGATCATGACGGTTGCCGAAACGCGCTCACCGCGTGACAGAAGGTAGACCGACAGCGAACTGCCGATGACCAGTACAATCGGCCCCCACTGAGCGGCATTCTGAAACTCGATAGCCAGCCGGCCCAGTATCGCCATCGGCACGAGCCAGCTGACCGTCGCAAGTCCTGCACAAACAATGCTGACGACGCGCAGACGCTGGACCGCCTGCGCCAACACTACCGGCGGAAGGCCTGCGCCCGATCCAGGTGAACGACTGGAATCCGCCGTCTCCCCTGGCTTCGATAGAAACAGTGACTGCGACCCGCTGCCGTCGTTCATGTCGCTTCGCAATCGGGCAAGCAGTGCCTGCTCTTCGAGTTAGCGGTCGTTGCCAACGGGCTCATCCGGAAGTCTGCCGTGGCGGGCCAAATGTTTCTGGATCTCCTCATGATACGCAAACAGAGCTGGTACTCCGCCGGAGTGGATCATCAGGATCCGCTGGCCGGGCTTCCAGCGGCCGCCTTGGCAGTGGGCCACCAGCCCGGCGCAGGTCTTGCCGGAGTAGACCGGGTCGAGCAGGATGCCTTCGGTTTCGGCCATCAACATGATGGCATCCAGGCTGGCTTCGGTCGGATCGCCGTAAGCCTGACCGATAAAGCGGTCGTGGATCTCGCAGGGACCTCGCCCGCCCGGTTTGACCGCCAGCTGATCGCGCAGCGCCTTCCACCAGCGTTCCAAGTTTTGGTAGCAGGTATCAACGTCTCTGTTCACGCTGATGCCCACCCACGGGCAGCGGATGCCGCTGGCGCGCATGGCGAACAGCGTGGCGGCGAAGATGCCCCCGGTGCCGAAAGGGGTATAGACGGCGTCGAACTTGAGGTCTTGTTCTTTGATCTGCTGAACCAATTCGGCACCGGCGCGCACGTAGCCCAGGCAGCTACGGGGCGTTGTGCCGCTGACGGGGATGTAGTGCGGTCGCTGGCCGCCCTCTCGCAACTGCTGGCACAGTTCTTCGGCGTGTTGCTCCAGGTCCCAATGGTCGGAGGTATCGATGAAGTGCACGTCGACACCCATCAGATACACGGCCAGCAGGTTGCCTTGAACCGCCTGGTATGCGTCGCGACTCAGCACGACCGCGCAGCCCATGCCCAGTTTGCGCGCAGCCGCCGCCGTCAAGCGGGCATGATTGCTCTGCGCCGAACCGCAGGTCACGATGACCTTCGCACCGGCAGCTTGGGCGAGAGCCAACTCGTACTCAAGCTTGCGGGGTTTGTCGCCTCCCAGCGCCAAGTCGGTCAAGTCGTCGCGCTTGATGTAGATCTCAGGCCCCAGCCGCCCGCTGAGATGTTCCAGATGTTCCAACGGTGTCGGCGTGCGCGTCAGCGGCACACGCGGGTATTGGGCCAGGGCGTGTTCGATGGCAGTTGGCATTTCGTTCGTTTGTGGTGCTTTGCTTTCGAGTGCGCGGGATGCTGATCGCAGTGTGACAGCCAGCGACACTCCCCAGCAAGTGAAGTCTGCCGGTCGGCGCGCCGGAGTGCGGCGTGATCGCTTCGATCTGATTGACCAACCAGAGGTCGCGTCCTCGAGAAAATTGGATCTCTTCGTACCTGAAAAACGCAACCGTTCTCGGTAGTCTCTTGGATGCGGGCCGATCATCTCAATCCGGGAGAAAGTGATGCCTGCTGAAAGATCGACTCCGTTCGCCGTCCCTATCTTTGCTGCTGCGGCCTGCGCGATGGCGGGCTGCCCGGCGGAACCGGCCGTGAAAATGAATGGGGTGCATCTGTCGCAGCGGTCGACTCGACTCGACTACGAAGAATTCGTCGAGATTGAAGACGAATCGCCGCAAGAGATCGAGTACCTGCTCGCCGGAAAAGATTTCTACGTCGCCATTGCCGGAGGCGAATACGATCGCGCCTACGACATGCTGTCCGACTACGCAAAGCAAGACGTGCATCCCTACCAATTCGGCACGTCAGACGAGTCGGACGATCAGCGACGGCCCGATCCGGGTCGTATGGAAGAACTTACCAAGGAGCATTTTGTCGCCCGGCTCCAGCAAGCTGAAGATCTGTTCGGCCCGCCAAGAGACGTACTCAGCCTATACACGTTCGAGACAGACCCGGACATCTTGGCGGGTCGCGGTGACCGGCTGGACACGATGTTTGCCATCGGCATGATGTCCGAATCGGTGCCGCTCGAGATTCGCAAGTCGGCGCTGCGCGGAGAGATTCGCTGCCGGTTCAGGCCAGAAGACCTCCAGCAGGTGATGCAGGAGACCGGGCTGACGGCCGAGGAATTGGAGAACGACGACGAGCTCTACCCATATTTCAACCTCAAGTCGGTGATCGTAGAAGATGGCGGAGAACTCAAGGTCGGCTACTTCGAGTTCTTGCCACCATCGATCTTGGACTGAACAGAGGATTGTCCGGACCTTGTCTATTCGCGGCTATTCCTGCGTGAAGTCTCACGAGGACTACGGTAGGATGGGGGTCGTCCGCAATTTCGGCGGAGTCACATCGTGAAATCGAGCAATACGAGTATCTGGCCGCTCGCCCAATGTCTGGTCTTGGTCGCAGGCATATTCGCCTTCGATACCCTGATCCCCATCGGCGTGGCTGGCGCAGTCGCCTATGTTGCCGTCGTGCTGGCCTCGGTCAATTTGACGGACGGTCGCTTTACGTTCAGCCTGGCCATCGGCTGCGCCGCGTTAGCGGTCCTGCGGATATTTCTGCCTTCGGGCCAGGAAGGGTTCGACTTCTGGGAAGTCCTCACAAATCGATTGCTGGCGGTGTTCGCCATTTGGGTGACAGCGGCGTTGGGACTCGAATGGAAACGCAGCCAGGATGCGCTGCAAAACGCCAGCGACGAATTGGAAGGGCGCGTCGTGGAGCGGACGGCGGCACTCTCGCAAGCCAACGATGAATTGGTAACTCAAATTGCTGAACGCGAGCGTGTCGAAAAGACTGGGCGCGAATTGGAGGACCGGACGGCGGTCATCGTCGAGCACGCAATCGACGCCATCGTATTGATCGATCCCGACGGATTTGTCGTCAGTTGGAACCCGCGCGCCGAAAGCATGTTCGGATGGTCCCGGCAAGACGTGCTGGGCGAATCGCTGGCAGAGTTGATTATTCCGGAAAAACACCGGCAAGACGTCGATATGGCTCGGCTTGCTCAGCCTGATTCCGACCCGCAATCTGAGGCCAAGACCGAAATGAGCGCCTTGCACCGGGACGGCCACGAGTTTCCTATCGAGTTGTACGTCAAGTCTGTACCGTGGGGAGACGCACACCTCTTCATTGCATTCGCACGCGAGTTGGAGCAAACCGAGAAGACAAACGCGTGATGAGACATCGATGTTTCGTCGCGCATGGGCCAACGCGACTGTTAGGAACCACGTCATGAAAGTTGAATTGCGAGTGCTCGGACGCGAATTCGAGATCACGATGATCGCTATGATGGAGCAGAAATTCCTGGTCGGCAGGGCCGTCGATTGCCATCTGCGGCCCGCCAGCGACAGCGTCAGCCGCCATCATTGTGTCTTCAAGAAGGACGACTTCTCGCTGCGGCTCCGCGATCTGGGCAGCACCAACGGCACTTTCGTCAACAACGACCGCATTCAAGGCGAAGTCGTCTTGAATCACAGCGACATCGTGCAAGTCGGCGACGTGACGCTGCAGGTCTTCTGCACTGAAACGGCTCAAGCCTCAACCGACACCGCCGTCATCGGCTCGCACGATACGGCCTCGTCGGCCGGCAACACCGACGTCTACGAAGCCGACACGACCGTGCTCAAGCTCGGGGACGCACCGCTGCAGGAGCCGGATCCCCCGCAGGCGGCCGATACGTCCACAGGCGATGCACAGTGAATCGGGCGTAATCTGCGGGAAGACGTATGGATCTCGGTCTCAAACGGCACGTTGTCGTCGTGACCGGCGGCGCCAACGGAATCGGCCGCGCTGTCGCCGAGGGCTTTGTCGCTGAAGGAGCCCGCGTTGCCCTCTGGGACGTGGCCGAGAACGTCGTCCAAATTGCGGGCGAACTGGGCCCATCCTCAGAGTGCCAGACCGCGGGTTTCACCGTTGACCTCACTGACATGGGCGGCGTCGTGGAGGCGCTCAAGCGGACAGAATCCAAGCTGGGCCCCATCCAACACCTGGTGCATTGTGCCGCCGTCGGTTCGGACAAATTCGGATTCCCGTTCACGAATCTCGAGCCGGCCGACTGGCCCCGCGTGCTCGAAATCAACGTGATGGGGATGGTCAACGTGGCCCACGTCGTGGCGCCCGGATTGATCGAGCGGGCAACCGGCACGCTGTTGTTCATCTCGTCCGTCGCTGGCCAGATCGGATCCCAAACCGATCCCCCGTACAGCGCCAGCAAGGCCGCTAACATCAACTTCGCCCAATGCCTGGCCAAAGACCTGGCACCGCACCGAGTTCGCGTGAACACTCTATGTCCCGGCATGGTGCAAACCGCGCTGAACAAATCGGTCTGGCGAGCCTGGAACGATCAGCAGCCCGCCGACGCCCAGCGCACATACGAAGACTGGGCCGGCGAAAAAGTCCGCACGATTGTCCCGTTGGGTAAGTGGCAAAGGCCGCAAGATATCGCCGACATGGCCGTCTTCCTCTCATCCAAGCGAGCAGCCCACGTCACCGGCCAGACCATCAACGTCGACGGCGGCTATGTGATGCATTGGTGAGAATCCAGTCGCCTACCAGAGCGAGTCGTGCCCTATAATATCAGGGACGTGCAGTTGTGGCGGTTCGTGGGCCGCCCGCCGTAGAGAGCAATGTATGGAGTTCATCGTGGCACTGCTGGCTTTCCACCGTTGTTCGCAGCGTGTTCTACACGTCCTCATACTGTCGTGCCTGTTTCTTCAAGCAATCAATAGCGCCTTCGCGCAGCGCCGGGACGCTTACCGCGAAAAGCGGCTCGAGATGGTCGAGCTGTATATCGAGCGGGAAGGTGTCTCCGATAAGCGCGTGTTGAAGGCCATGCGGACCGTGCCCCGGCACGAGTTCGTACCGCCCCGGCAGCGACGTCGGGCCTATCTCGACTTGCCGCTGGCGATCGGGCATCGCCAGACGATCTCGCCGCCGTTCGTCGTGGCCTACATGACCGAGACCATCGAGCCGAAACCTGAAGACAAGGTGTTAGAGATCGGGACCGGCAGCGGTTATCAGGCGGCAGTACTTTCCGGACTGGTGCGGGACGTCTATACGATCGAGATTGTCGAATCACTGGGACGAGGCGCCGCCAAGGTGCTCGATCGGCTCGGTTACGAGAACGTGCATGTCAAAGTGGGCGACGGCTACCAAGGATGGCCCGAGCATGCACCCTTCGACAAGATCATCGTCACCTGCTCGCCCGAAGCGGTCCCCCGGCCACTGGTCGAGCAGCTCAAAGAGGGGGGCCGCATGATTATTCCTCTGGGCGAGCGCTATCAACAGGTGTTCCACCTGTTTGAGAAACAGGACGGGGAACTCGTGCAGACGCGGCTGATTCCCACCCTGTTCGTGCCGATGACCGGCATCTCGGAAGAACAGCGCACGTTGCAACCCGACCCGCTCAACCCACGTGTGATCAACGGCGACTTTGAGCTCGACGAGAACGACGACGGGCTGGCCGACCATTGGCATTATCAGCGGCAGACGGAATTGAGTGATGCCGGAGCGCCCTCGGGCGAACGCTTCCTGCGGATCGAAAACGAGGAGCCCCAGCGACTGGCGCAGGCCCTACAGGGCATGGCCATCGACGGCCGAAAGATCGCGGCGCTGCGCGTGGCCTTCCATGTCGAATACTCGAACACCCGTTCGGGTCCCGAGCCGCATCAACAGCCGTCGGTCGTGGTTCTGTTCTTCGATGCGGTGCGGCGTCGGATCGGCGAAACTGTGATCGGTCGCTGGACCGGTTCCCGCGGTTGGCGCGCGGTGAGAACCGACGTCGAGGTCCCCGCTCGGACGCGAGAAGTCGTGCTCAGTATCGGCCTGCATGGGGGCACCGGTACACTCTCAATCGACGCATTGACTCTCAAAAAGAAACTGCGCTAAAGACCAGCGGAAAGGACGCAGGCGGCCGGATGAATTTGCGTGAGTTCCAACAGACCGCCGGTGCCACGTTCGCCAAGGATGAAACCGGCGCTGCTCCGGACGCGGTGCACTTCGGCGACCCGCAGGCGGAGTACAAAGCCGCTAGCACGAAGGCCGCTCTATTCGATCTCAGTGATCGCACGCAGATTGAACTGACCGGCGTCGACCGTGCGCAGTTTCTGCACAACTTCTGCACCAACGAAATCAAGAAACTGGCGCCCGGCTCCGGCTGCGAGGCGTTCGTGACCAACATCAAAGGCCGGATTCTCGCCCATGTTTTCGTCTTCGCCGAAGAACACTCGCTCTGGATCGACACAGTGCCTCGAGCCGAGCAGTCGCTGCTGTCGCATCTCGACCGCTACCTGATCACCGAGGATGTCGAACTTCACGCACGCACGAATGAACTCGGCGACCTGTTTCTCAGTGGCGAGCAAGCCGGCGGCTTGCTGAACAGCCTGGGCTGTGACGTTTCGAATCTCAGAACGTGCGATCACGTCGTCAGCCAGATTTCTGGGATCGAGGTAACGGTGCGGCGCGTCGACCTGATTGGCGTGCCGGGTTTCTTGCTGTCAACGTCGCGCGAACCGCTCGCACCGCTCTGGAGCCAGTTGTCCAAAGCGGGCGCGACGCCGGCAGGCTCGGCAGCATTTCACGCACTGCGAATCGAAGCCGGCATGCCGCTTTACGGGCTGGATCTGAGCGATGACAACCTGGCCCAAGAGGCCGCCCGCAACGTGCAGGCCATCTCTTTCACCAAAGGCTGCTACCTGGGTCAAGAGCCCATCGCCCGCATCGACGCATTGGGCCACGTCAATCGCGAACTCCGCGGTTTGAAACTGCCGGCCGGTCCGGTGCCCAAGCCCGGAAGCACCGTTCTCACCGCAGACGAGTCACAAGAAATCGGCCACGTCACATCTTCGGCCATGTCCTATGCCGACGATGGCCCCGTGGCCCTCGCGCTATTGCGCAGCAACTGGACCACGCGAGACACGCAGGTTGTCGTCCAGCTGGATGAGGCAACGGTACCTGCGACGGTCTTCTGGCCCACTGGCTAGCGGGTGCCACTGCCGGCTTGCCCGACAGTGCGATTCACGCAAGATCGCTCGCTTCATTTCCGACCGCTCCCACGAACACCGGCGCTTTCTGGACGGCCATACCAACATTGCTGCAGCGCACATGAGTTTGTACGTTGGGTGATGCGCTCGGTCGCCGGAGCTGTCCCGATCCTTCAACTTGGAGATGGTGCGATGCTGTTGAGAAACCGAACAGTGGGCCTCGTGGTTGTCGTCGCTCTCACCACAACCTCGATGGCGTCTGCCGCCGATGAAAAATCGTTCGACGCAGCCGATTTGGTGGGTACCTGGACCTATGCCTCCGGACAGCGGGACGGTGCGGATCTCGATGCGGATCATTTTGCCGGTCAGACGGTCGTCATCACGAAGGACTCGTTCACACTCGAGGGGGACGAGACGTTCGTGATGACCTATGAGCTTGATACGTCGAGCAGTCCGGCTTCAGTCAAGCTTCTGATCGCCGAGGGGCCGGTTGGGGTCGGTGCTCCGGCCGAAGGAATTCTGGAATTGAGCGATGGCGAACTCAAGCTGTGTTATGCACCGATGGGGGGTGACGCTCCTGAAAAGTTTGAAGCGCCGGCCGGCAGCGGACTTCACCTATTCGTGCTGGTCAAGGATCAGCTCGAAGTGGCGGATTTGGTCGGCACCTGGAACTATGAGTCCGGCCGGCGGGACGGTGCGGATCTGGACGCCGATCATTTCGCCGGTCAGAGCATCGTCATCACCGAAGAGACGATCACGCTGGCCGGAGACGAGACGTTTGTGATCAGCTATGACCTCGATTCATCGAGCAGTCCGGATTCGCTTAGTCTCGAGATTACCGAAGGTCCCGTCGGGGTCGGTGCGCCGGCCGAGGGTATCGTTCAACTGAAGGACGGCGAGCTCAAACTGTGTTATGCCCCAATGGGGGGCGGCGCTCCCGAATCGTTCGAGGCGCCGGCAGGAAGCGGGCACCATCTGTTCGTACTGAAGAAAGCTGCACCAGCTTTCGATGCTGCAAAACTCATTGGCACGTGGAACTATGCTTCCGGCCAGCGGGACGGCGCGGATTTGGATGCGGATCATTTCGCGGGTCAAACGATCGTCATCACCAAGGAAACCCTCACCTTGACCGGCAATGACACCTTTGTGATGACCTATGAATTCGATATGTCGAAGACGCCGGTGGGTGTGACTTTCACAATCACTGAGAGTCCATTCGGTGCGGGCGCGACGGCAGCGGGCGTCATTCGACTCGAGGATGGAGAACTGACACTTTGCTACTCTCCGATGGGGGGAGCAGGCCCCACCAAGTTCGAGGCGCCCGCTGACAGCGGCCATCATTTGTTCGTCCTCAAGCAGGCCGAACAGTAGCACCAACCGCAGAAATGTCAGATTGCCCGGCGATAGACGTAATTGAACCATTCGGGTCGAGGTGTGCGTGTCGCACAGTTGCCGCGTCTGTAGTGACTCGGTAAAAGTGCACCATCGGGCGGCAATCGAAGCTTTGCCCGCCTCGCCGCCTTTCCACCAGACGTATCAATCCCCATAGAGGAGTCTTGATAGATGGCCAGTCCGATTCACGTGGCAGTTACCGGTGCCGCTGGACAGATCGGTTACGCGTTGGTGTTTCGGCTCGCTTCGGGCGAGGTGTTTGGTGCCGATCAACCGGTCGTGCTGCATTTGATCGAGGTGCCGCCGGTGATGGGCGCCCTTGACGGCGTCGAGATGGAACTGGATGACTGCGCCTTTCCCACTCTGGCCGGCGTGGTCAAGGCAGACAGCGATCACTTGGAAGACGGGTTTCGTGACTGCAACTTCGTACTGTGCGTCGGCAGCGTGCCCCGTAAACAGGGGATGGAGCGGGGCGACCTGATCCGCGTGAACGGGCCGATCTTCACCAACACCGGGAAGGCGATTCAAGCTGCCGCTGCCGACGACGTCCGCGTGCTGGTCGTCGGCAACCCGTGCAACACGAATTGTTTGATCGCTATGCACAACGCGCCCGACGTGCCGCGCGATCGCTGGTACGCGATGACGCGGCTGGACCAGAACCGGGCGGCCTCGCAGCTGGCAAACAAGGCAGGACGGCCCGTTGCCAGCGTCAAGAACATCACGATTTGGGGCAATCACTCAGCCACACAGTTCCCCGATTTTTATCACGCCACGATCGATGGGGAGCCGGCGGCCAAAGTGATCGGTGACGAAAACTGGCTCAAGGCCGACTTCATTGAGACCGTACAGAAACGCGGCGCCGCAGTGATCAAAGCCCGCGGCGCATCGAGTGCCGCGTCAGCCGCCAACGCCGCCCTGGACAACTTGCGGAGCATCGTCCGGCCGACAGCCGACGGCGAGAGCTTTAGTGCGGCAATCTGCAGCGACGGCAGCTACGGCATCGACGAAGGGCTCATCTCGAGTTTCCCGCTGAGCGGCGACGGGCAATCTTGGAAGATCATCCAGGGCATCGAACACAATACGTTCGCCCAGGAGAAGCTCGATGCGACCGTTGGCGAACTGCGCGAGGAGCGGGACACGGTCAAAGACCTGCTGCCGTAGTCCGCTGCCGACTCACGTCTTTGAGTGAAAGCCATCTGCGATGGACACCGCCACCCTGCGCCGTTGGGACAACGATCACCTGTGGCATCCCTTCACGCCGATGCAGGCGTATCGCGAAGAAGATGCGCCGATTATCGAATCGGGCGAGGGATTCGAACTGATCGACGTCGAGGGGCGGCGTTACCTCGACGGCATTTCGTCGTTGTGGTGCAACGTGCACGGCCATCGGGTGCCGGAAATCGATGCAGCGATCCGCGAACAACTCGATCGTGTATCGCACACCACGCTCTTGGGACTTTCGAGTCCGCCGTCGATCGAGCTGGCCCGCCGTCTCGTCGAGATTACGCCCGCCGGTCTGAACAAAGTCTTCTATTCCGACAGCGGCGCGACGTCGGTCGAAGTCGCCCTCAAGATGGCCTACCAGTATCACGCCCAGAAGAATAACCCCGGCAGGCGCGACTTGTTCGTCTGTCTGGGCGAGGCGTATCACGGCGACACAATTGGGTCCGTGGCTGTGGGCGGCATCTCATTGTTTCATGGAATCTACGGCGGCCTGCTGTTCGATGCACTCCGCGTCCCGCCACCGGTTACGTTCCGAGTGCCTGACGGCCACACTCCGGAATCTTACGTCGCCCATTGTTACGAGACGCTGGAACAAACCATCGTCGGACATTCCGACCGCATCGCCGCCTTGATCCTCGAGCCGCTGGTGCAGGGGGCGGCGGGCATTCTGGTCCAGCCGCGAGGGTATCTCAAGCGGGTTCGCGAACTGACGCGGGAGCACGGAATTCCCCTGATCGCCGATGAGGTCGCCGTCGGCTTCGGACGGACGGGCACCTTGTTCGCCTGCGAGCAGGAGGGTGTGGCTCCCGACATCATGTGCCTGGCCAAAGGGCTCACCGGCGGTTACCTGCCGGTCGCCGCGACGCTGACAACCGACGAAATCTACGACGCGTTTCTCGATGAGCCGTCTGCCGGCAAGACATTCTTTCACGGGCATACGTTCACCGGCAACGCATTGGGGTGTGCCGCCGCATTGGCCTCCCTTCGCCTGTTCGATCAGCACAGCGTGCTGGAGAACGTGCGTTCGAATGCCGAGCGCATGGCCGGTCGTTTGCAGGAGATGCGGGATTGGCCGCACGTCGGCGAGATCCGCCAGAAGGGGACGATGGTCGGCATCGAGTTGGTCCAAGACCGCGACGGCAACGTGGCCTATCCGCCGGAGCGGCGAATGGGACATCAGGTCACCCTAGCGGCGCGCCGGCGTGATACGATTCTCCGCCCGCTGGGAGACGTGGTCGTGCTCATGCCGGCGCCGGCCATGCCGGCTGAACTTGTCGAGCGACTCTGCGATGTGACAATCGAGTCAATCGCCGAAGTCACATCGAGCTAAGCGTCACGTCGTTTCTCGCTATCGGAACATCGCAGGCCATGACGAGCGAAGTATCCGAGACTTCGTGGCGGCGGAAGATCGACAAAGTCGTCTCGGGCGGCCAGACGGGAGTCGACCGTGCGGCACTCGACGTGGCGCTCGAACTCGGACTCCCCTGCGGAGGTTGGTGCCCTCGTGGTCGCCGCGCCGAAGACGGTCGCATCGCGGATCGCTATCCGCTTGTCGAAACTCCCAAAGAAAAGTACCAGCAGCGAACCAAGTGGAATGTCCGCGACTCAGACGCGACGCTGATCATCACCGCGGGCCCGTTGCAAGGCGGTACCGAACTCACTCGCAGATCGGCTCAAAATACAGGTAAGCCACATCTCGTCGTGGATCTCAGCGACGGGTCCGACGCCACGGCGGTCATCGATTGGCTGCAGGCACACCGTATCGGAATCCTCAATGTCGCCGGCCCACGCGAGACCACGCAGCCGGGGATCTACGACAGGGCCGCCGCATTCCTGCGCCTATTGTTGGTCGGGAGCCTCGACGGGTGACGGTCTGAAGCGCGAGCGCTCGACACCACGGCCGGAACAACTCCGTTGGGTCTGATTGACCACAGAGGCATGGAGATACGGAGAAGAAATCGAGCCGCGTGTCTCCAAGCAAATTCCGTCAACGAGTTCGCATGCTCAGATACCGGTCGCGATGCCGCTCTGCTCCTCTTCCGTCTCCGTGTTCTCTGTGCCTCTATGGTTTAACACTTGCAGCCCGGACGCAACGGGCGTCCTATTGGTGCTTGCGCAGTTCCAGTTTGGCGATCGATTCGCGATGGACCTCGTCGGGGCCGTCGGCCAGACGTAGGGTGCGGGCAGAGGCCCAGGCGGACGCGAGACCGAAATCGGTCGTCACGCCTGCGCCGCCGTGTGCTTGAATGGCACGATCCAGCACGCCCAGCACCATGTTGGGACAGATGACCTTGATCATCGCGATTTCGCTGCGGGCCACTTTGTTGCCGACCGTATCCATCATGTAGGCGGCTTTGAGCACCAGCAGCCGTGCCTGCTCGATTTCGATGCGCGAATTGGCGATGTCGGCCCGAATGGTGCCCTGTTCGGCGATGGGACGACCGAATGCCACGCGTGACTGGACGCGGTTGCACAACTTTTCCAGCGTGCGTTCGGCAACGCCGATTGTCCGCATGCAGTGGTGGATGCGTCCCGGTCCCAACCGGCCCTGGGCGATCTCGAAGCCCCGCCCTTCTCCTAGCAAGAGGTTTGAAGCCGGAACGCGCACATTCTCAAAGAGCACCTCGGCGTGCCCGTGGGGCGCGTGGTCGAATCCGAAGACCGGCAGCAGCCGCTTGATGTTCACGCCGGGCGTCTCCATTGGAACCAGAATCATGGATTGTTGCTGGTGCCGCGGGGCACTGGTGTCGGTCTTGCCCATGAAGACGCAAATCTTGCAGCGCGAGTCGCCCGCACCAGATGTCCACCACTTGCGACCGTTGATGACATACTCGTCGCCGCTGCGTTCGATCCGCGATTGAATGTTGGTTGCATCCGACGAAGCCACGTCGGGTTCGGTCATGCCAAAGCAGGAGCGAATCTCTCCGGCCAATAGCGGTTCCAACCATTTTTTCTTGTGCTCTTCGGTCCCGTAGCGGGCGATGACTTCCATGTTGCCGGTATCGGGAGCGGCGCAGTTGAACACCTCCGGGGCCATTCCCGAACGTCCCATAATCTCGCACAGCGGCGCGTACTCGAGATTCGTCAGGCCGGCCCCGTGTTCGCTCTCCGGCAGAAACAGGTTCCAGAGGCCCGCTTCGCGGGCTTTGACCTTTAGCTCCTGCATGATGGCCGGGACCTGCCAGCGGTCTCCCTCGTTGATTTGGCGATAATACGTTTCTTCGTTGGGATAGATGTGCTCGTCCATGAAGGCACTGACGCGGGACTGCAGTTGTTTGACTTTGTCGGTGAATTCGAAGTGCATCTGTGGCCTTTCGTGCCGAGTTGTTTTCACACGTCTGCGAGGTGTCTCTTCATATTTTGCCATAAACGCCGGCATTAGAAAACTCGCCGCCCGCTTTCCCTCTGTGTACGCGACAGCTAGAATCTCAAGACTCTGCAGTGTTGTGCACATCTTTCCCTGCTCGTCGAGATCCAGTTCCACGTAATCGATGAGCCGAGCCTCCCGTTGATCTGAAGAGAATTGCGACGTGAAGATCCTGGTTTGTCTCAAACAGATTCTCGATCCGGAGATTCCCGCGCGGGACTTTCGCATCGATCGGGAAAACAAGGTCGCCGATCCGGGTGCGGCCAACCAAGTCACGAACATCTTTTGCGAGAACGCCCTGGAAACGGCTCTGCAATTTCGCGACGCCGCAGGCGGCGAAATCTCCGTCGTCTCGTTCGGCCCCGAATCGGCCGAAGACTCGCTTCGCAAGGCGCTGGCCGTCAAAGCAGATCAGGCCTATCTGGTCACACATGACGCGGGCGCTCGATTCGATTCGGCGGCTGTGGCACAGGTGCTTGCCGCAACGGTCCGCAAGGTGGGCGAGTTTGATCTGATCATGGTCGGGCGCGAAGCGGGCGACTGGGGTGCCGGCCAAACAGGCGGGCTACTCGCCGAGGAACTCGGCATGCCTTGCGTGTCGTTTGTCGACCAGATCGAAGCTGGCGAGGGCGGAACCCTCCGCTTGCGTCGCCAGACTGAAGTCGGTTCGGACGACGTGGAGGCCAACACGCCGCTGGTCGTGACCATCACCAACAACGACCAGAATGTGCCCCGCATTCCCAAGACACGCGACATCATGATGTCCAGCCGCAAGCCACTCACAACGATGAGCCTGGCTGACGTGGGATTGGACGCAGCGGCAATCCAATCGGGCACGGAGGTCCTCGATCTTTTCGTACCCGAGAAGGATACGACTTGTGAATTCGCAGAAGGCGAGTCGCTCGACGAGAAGGTGACGTGGTTTGCCGAGCAGCTGGCCGAAATCATCCGCGCGATCTGACAGCCTAGTAGAGCACTGAAATAATTTGCGACGTACGGTCGCTGCTAAAGAATAAACGGTGTGTCATGAGTGACGTTCTAAGTTGTGTGTTGCCGGGTGTCGGGTTTGATCGTTCGACGCAAGGACTTCTGGGTGCCGGCCAGCGGTTGGCGCGTGAGTTGGGCGGCAAGCACATCGTGGCCGTTCTTGGTGCCGCCGACACCGGCGAGATCGCCAAATGCTGCGACTCCGTGCTTTCGGCCGGTCACGCGGCGCTTGCCGAGTATCAGCCCGAGACGTGCCTACAAGCACTCAAGGCGTTGGGGGAGCAGTCGGGAGCCGGCGTCGTGTTGCTGGGCAACGATACTTACAGCCAGGAATTGACACCGCGTCTGGCACATCGCCTCGGTGGTTGCTCCATTCCCGATGCACAAGAGCTGAGCGTGCAAGACGGGAAGGTGCAGGTTTCCCGATCTGTGTACGGCGGCAAGGCCATGGCCCACGTCGCCCCCAACAAGACACCAGCCGTAGTGTGGGTTCGCGCCCGCGCGATGGAACCCGCTGAAGCAGGCTCGGCGGCCGATGTCCAGCAGGTGGACCTCGAACTGGCCGATTCGGCTGCGGTCAGAATCGTTGAGCGACACGTCGAAGCTCAGGAAGGAGTTCGGCTGGAATATGCTGAGGTGATCGTCTCCGGCGGCAGAGGACTGGGTGGTCCCGAACCGTTCGAGTTGCTCAAACAGCTCGCCGGTCCCATGAAAGCACAAGTGGCCGCCTCTCGCGCAGCCTGCGATTCCGGCTGGGTTCCCCCGAACTGGCAAGTCGGACAGACCGGCAAGAAAGTCGCTCCGGAACTGTATCTGGCGGTCGCCATCTCCGGCGCTAGCCAGCACCTGATGGGTATTGCCGATGCCAAGGTGATCGCCGCCATCAACACCGACGCAGACGCCCCGATCTACAAACACTGCCGCTACGGGCTGGTTGAAGACTACAAAAACGCGGTCGAACCGCTCCGAGAAAAATTGGCTGCGCTGCTTTCATGAACGTCGAAGAAGCCACACGCGAAGTTCTGTGGAATATTTCGAACGTGTGGATCATGTACGCACTGCTCGTGCCGACCGCCTTGGTGGCCGGCTACGGAGTCTATCGACGGTTCATCACGTGGCGCCAGGGGGCGCCTGCCGCTCGCTTCGACCGTCCCGCCGAACGGCTGAAGTTGCTGCTCAAAAACGCAATCCTTCAGCAGCGAACTCTGCGCGACCGCTACGCGGGCGCATTCCACGCCTACATCTTCTGGGGCATGATCACGCTGACGATCGCCACGACTGTGGTGTTGATTCAACATGATTTCGGTATCGAGATCATGCACGGCCGGTTCTATCTCTATTTTCAATCGCTGTTCGTCGATGTGCTGGGACTGCTGGCGATGGTGGGCGTCGGTATGGCGGCCGCCAGGCGGTGGATCAAACGCCCGTCGAAGCTGGTCTACACCGACGAGTCGACGTGGATACTGGTGATCCTGTTCGTGATTCTGGCGACCGGTTTTCTGATCGAAGGCTGGCGGATTGCCGCCACCGACGATCCCTGGGGGTCGTGGTCGCCGGTGGGCAATGCGGTCGGTAACTTGTCTTTGCAGCTTGGCGGCGTTGAATCGCTCAAGACGGCTCACCTGTTCACGTGGTGGTTTCACATGCTGCTGGTGTTTGGGTTCATCGCCTGGGCGCCATATACCAAGATGCTGCACGTGCTCACTTCGCCGCTCAACATTTACACCGCGCGGCTGGATGCTCCCGGTGGTTCACTCAAAACAATCGACTTCGACACGGCCGAGAACTTCGGCATCAACCGGCTCGAACAGTTCACCTGGAAAGACCTGCTCGATCTGGATGCCTGCACCGAATGCGGCCGCTGCACTGATAATTGCCCCGCCAACCGCGTCGGCAAGGAGCTCTCTCCCCGCGACATCATTCTTGACTTGCGCAGCCTCCTGCACGAAGTGCCGCCCGCACAGAAGACGAACGGCGAGGCCGAAAAATCTGATGAGGGCGAGAACGGTCAGGCCGATTCGCCGCCGTTAGTCGGTTCCAAATCGGCCCTCGCATCCGAGGCGCTCTGGCAATGCACGACCTGCGGCGCCTGTGTCGAAGCCTGCCCGGTCTCGATCGAGCAATTGCCAAAGATCGTCGACATGCGCCGGTTTCAGGTCATGGAAGAGGCCGAATTCCCCGAGACGATGCAAGAAGCGATCACCTCGCTGGAAGGCCGCGGCCATCCCTTCCGCGGCACGCAGTTTTCGCGGTTGGACTGGGCCGAGGGGCTCGACATTCCACTGGCCGCCGACGTCAAAGACGCCGAGGTGCTGCTGTGGGTGGGTTGCGGAGGTGCACTGGTCGAACGCAACCGCAGCTCGACGCGTGCCATGGCCCAATTGCTTCAGAAAGCGGGCGTGAAATTCACCGTACTCGGCAGGGATGAGAAGTGCACCGGCGATCCGGCGCGGCGCATTGGCAATGAGTTCCTGTTCGAGTCGCTGGCCAAGGAAAACATCGAAACGCTGGGCAAACACGAGGTGAAGACGATCGTCACTTCGTGTCCGCACTGCTTCAATACGCTGCTCAATGAATACCCGCACTTCGGCGGCCAATACGAAGTGTTCCATCACACGACGTACTTGGCGAAACTCATCGGTGAGGGACGCCTGAAGCTGGATACCACAACCGAGAGAAATCTGACGTTCCACGACCCCTGCTATCTCGGCCGGCACAACGACATCACCGAACCACCGCGTGAGCTGGCGCAGCGAACCACCGCCAAGCCGCTGGTAGAAATGCAGCAGAGCCGCAAGACAAGCTACTGCTGCGGCGGGGGGGGCGGCATGAGCTTCATCGACGAAGCACCCGATAAACGGGTGAACCAGGAGCGGGCCCGGCAGATCCTGGAAACCGACGCCGATACGGTAGCCGTCGCCTGCCCGTTCTGTACGACCATGCTGGAAGACGGCATCAACGCTCGCAAAGGGGATCGTGAAATCGTCGTCCGCGACGTGGCCGAGCTGCTCTGGGAAGCTGCGACCAACAAGGCAGACGAGTCATAGAAGCTGTTCGCGATCTAGAGACATCTACAAGCCGACATTGGACACGAAAGCGTCACCATGGACCTCAACGTCACGCCGGAAGAACAACAGTTCCGCGACGAATTGCGGAGTTGGTTGAAAGCCAATCTTCCTGAGCCTTGGCCTGCCTCCCATCGTCGTGGTGAGTCCGACCCCGAGTTCTGGCAGTACCTGCGTGACTGGCAGAAGACACTCTTCGACGGCGGTTGGGCCGGTATCGCCTGGCCGAAGGACGTTGGCGGCCGGGGAGCTACGGTGATCGAGCAGTCCATCTTTCTGGAAGAACTGACGCTGGCCGAAGCCCCGGACCGCGTGGGCGTGATCGGCGAAGGTATCGTCGGACCGACCATCATGGCCGTCGGCACCGACGAGCAGAAGCAGAAGTTTCTACCGCGAATCCTCTCCGGCGAGCATGTCTGGTGCCAGGGTTTCTCCGAGCCGAATGCCGGCAGCGACGTCGCCGCTTCGACCACCAAGGCGGTTCGCGACGGCGACGACTTCGTCATCAACGGTCAAAAGATCTGGACCAGCTTCGCGCACATTGCGGATTGGAACCTGCTGCTGGTGCGTACCAGCACCGACGGCCGCAAGCACGAAGGGCTGACCATGCTGCTGGTCGACATGCAGACGCCCGGCATCAATGTCCGGCCGCTACGGCAGATGTCTGGTGACTCCGGCTTCAACGAAGTCTTCTTCTCCGACGTCCGCGTGCCGGCGACGAATACGCTGGGTGAAGTCGATGCCGGCTGGAGTGTTGCCATCGCTGCGCTGATGAACGAACGCGCGAATTTGGGTGCCGGTATGTACGTGATCTTCAAGCGCAATCTCAAGGCGTTGATCGAACAAACCAAGCAGCTGAAGAAGAACGGGGTTCCCGCCTCGCAAGATCCGTTGGTGCGACAAAAGCTCGCCCAGGCGGCAATGGAAGTCGAGATCTTTCGCTTGAACGCCGACCGCGCACTAACCCGCATGAGCAAAAGCGCGGTCCCGGGTCCGGAAGGGTCGATCCTCAAAGTCTACTGGAGCGAAATGAATCAACGCTTTAATCGGACCGCAATGGAGATCCTCGGCGACTATGGCCAGCTCGAAGACTACGACGACGGCAAATGGTCGTACGGATACCTCCGCGCCCGCGGCAACACGATCGAAGCCGGTACGACTGAAGTCCAACGCAACATCCTCGCGCAGCGTGTCCTGGGCCTGCCACGCAGCTACTAAAAGGATGAAGGATGAGGGCAGAAGGATGAACTAAGAGGCGGGGGCGTGTGTAACAGCCTGATTCATTCTTCATCTTTCCGCCTTCATCCTTTACCGTCCCATCCGGTCGCGCTCTCCGACTAGAATGAGGGGCGCAGACTGTCGTCACGCTCCGGGCCGGAGGATGTCTTGGAATCTCACCCGTTTCGCTTCTTGCGAAATCTCGGCCGTAGCCGGGAAATCGCCACGGTGCTGCTGAATCACGGTTTCGGCGATCTCGTCGACCGGCTGAGGCTCCGGCGGTATCTCAAATGGGGCCGGATGCTTTTCCTCCGCAAACCGAAGGACATTCCCAGGCGCTCCCGCGCCGAACGAGTGCGCCTCACGTTGGAAGACCTGGGGGCGACTTATATCAAGTTCGGCCAGGTGATGAGCACGCGCCCCGACTTGATTCCGGCCGACGTGATCGACGAGCTATGCAAGCTGCAGGAGAACGTCCCCGCGTTTCCCTCCGAAACGGCAGTTCATCTGATCGAACGAGAACTCGGTGCCAGTGTCGACACGCTGTTCGCAGAGTTCGAAACCGAACCGCTGGCGGCCGGCTCGCTGGCCCAAGTGCACCGCGCCCGGCACCACGACGGGACGCTGCTGGCCGTCAAGATTCGCCGGCCGCAGGTCGTACAGCGCGTTGAACGCGATTTGGCGCTGATGACGGAACTCTCGGTGCTGATTCAGCGGCACGTGCCCGAAGCCGAGGTCTTCGATCCCGTGGGCCTGGTGCAGCATTTCGCGCGGACGATTCGCCGCGAGCTAAACTTTGCCCGCGAAGGCCGCACCATCGACGAATTCGCCCGGCTGTTTCGTAGCGACGCCACACTCTACGTGCCAGCCGTCTATTGGGACCTGACGACCGAAGCCGTCTTGACCATGGAACTTGTCGACGCCTGCCGAGTCTCTGAAAGAGAAGCGATGGCGGCCAATAACATTTGCCCGCGTGAGATCGCCGCCAACGGGGCGCACATCTTCATGAAGATGGCGTTCGAATTCGGCGTGTTTCATGGCGACCCACATCCGGGCAATATCCGCATCTTTCCCGACGGTTCGATCGCGCTTTTGGACTACGGCATGGTGGGACTGCTCGAAGAGGAAAAGCGGGAACAATTGGTCGATCTGTTCATGGCTATCACGCGGCAGGACGTGCGGACGGCCGTCAACGTGATTCAATCGGTCGGCGAGCCGTATCGGCAAATCGACGTTCCACTATTGCGGGCCGATGTCCGCGACTTTGTCGAAAACTACTACGGCTTGCCGCTGGAGCGGTTAAACATCGGCAACATGCTGACGGACTTTGTGTCGATACTGCTCAATCACAGAATTCGCTGCCCTGGCGACTTGATGTTGCTGATCCGCGCGCTGGTGACCTTGGAGGGCGTCGGCCGCGATCTCGATCCACAGTTCAACCTGGCTTCCGAGTTGGCTCCGCACGTCGAGCGAATCGTCCGGGAACGCTACAACCCCAAGCGAGTGACCAGCCGGCTGCTGGAAGAGTCGCATACACTGTTGCGGCTGGCACACACCATGCCGCGCAACCTCGGGACGACCTTGGAGAAGCTCAGCAAGAATGAACTGCAGATTCAAATGCAGCATACCGGCATCGAGCACCTGATCAGCGAACTCGATCGTTCGAGCAACCGGCTGGTCATCGGCCTCGTACTGTCATCATTGATCGTCGCCTCGGCTTTGATCATTCGAACCGGTGCAGACATTCTGTGGTTCAGCATCCCCGCCTTTGTCCTCTCCAGCCTGCTGGGCATCTGGCTGATCTATGGAGTATTCCGCAGCGGCCGGTTGTAAGGTGAAGATTCCGGAACGGTGATTGTTTCGGAAGGTGCCCTTCGGTTCGGACAGGTGGTCGGACACACAGCTCGGCGAGACGAAGTGCACGCCAGTTTCGTGGCGACCCGTCGGCGCGGCGACTACAATACCTGCACAATTCTGCGCGGGGTCGCTCTGACCCAAGCTTGATATGGAGACTCAACACGGAGACGGCATCATGTTGTTGCGAATTCTTTCTGCGTCCTGCCTGGTTTTGTTCTGCTTCGCGGCATCGGCCGAAGAACAGCATCTCGACGCCGACGGGGTGAAGATTCGGTTCACCGTCGATGGTGAAGGAGAGCCGGTCGTGCTCGTGCATGGATTCGGTGCCAATGCCGAATTCAACTGGCGGTTGCCCGGCATCACGGCAGCACTCGCAAAGCAACATCAAGTCATCGCGCTGGACGTGCGGGGTCACGGGAAGAGTGGCAAACCCCACGAACGCGAGGCCTACGGAGTCGAGATGGCGGCCGACGTGATTCGCGTCATGAATCACCTGAAGATCGAGAAGGCTCACATCGTGGGCTACTCGATGGGAGGCTTCATCACGATGAAGCTCATCGCCGATCATCCCGATCGATTCATCTCGGCAGTGTTGGGTGGATCGGGCGGAATTCGTGACGACTACGTCCACGACTGGAATGACGCCGCTGCCGAGAAACTGGAAGCCGGTGAATCACTCAAAGACGCCCTGCTGTCGTCATTGCCCGACGGCGTCGAACTCGATGAACAGCAACTGGCCATGATGGATGCATTTTTCAACAACCAAGATCCCAAAGCGCTGGCGGCGGTCTTAGCGAGTTGGCGCGATTTGTCGGTGTCCTACGAGAAGCTGGAGGCCAACAAGATCCCCACGCTTGTGATCTACGGCAGCGAAGAAGACACAAACACGCGTACCTACATCGCCAGCCTGGAATCGCGGATGAGCAGTTCCGAGTTTCAGTTGATCGACGGGGCCGACCACATGACAGCGATTGCCAGTCCGCTGTTTCGCGACTCGATTCTGAAGTTCATCGAGGCTAACGTCAGCCGGTAGTCGCCAGGCACCACGCCGTTCGCTCCGCTTAAGGCGTGCCACCCGTGTTTGGACCTGCAAGAGGCCGCTAGTTTCGACTGCCGCCGGCGAAGCGCATCAGGTAGTACATCAGCGTGAGCAACGTTTGCAGGGTGGCGGCCACATACGTCCAGCCTGCGGCGTTGAGCACGTTGCGCACGGCGATCGCCCCCTGCTCGTCGACGATGTTCATCTCCGAGAGCACCAGCTTGGCTCGGTTGCTGGCGTCGAATTCGACGGGCAAGTTGACGACCTGAAAGAACAGCAGGCCGGCGTAACAACCGATACCGATGAGAATCAGCGTGGGATTACTCATCAGAAAACCGAGGATCAGCAGGATCACAAACGCCGTCGGTCCAAACTGCGCCGCGGGAACTGCAGCGTTACGGATCACCAGCGGCGCGTAGTTCTGGGCGTCTTGCAGTGCGTGTCCTGCCTCGTGCGCGGCAATCCCGACCGCTGCGGCAGAACGGCTGTTGTAGACGTCGGGGCTGAGTCTCAGCACCTTGTGCCGGGGGTCGTAGTGGTCCGAGAGCGTGCCGTGTGTCATCTCAATGCCCACGTCGTGGCAACCGGCTTCGTCGAGGATGAGCCGCGCTGCCGCTGCGCCGCTGAGCGGGGCCGGCACTTGCATGCCTTTGCCGAACGCCGATTTCACCCGCATCTGCGCCCACAACATCAACAAGATCGCCGGTGCCAGAAAGACGAAGTAAATCGGGTCGAAAAAGCCGATCATCACTCACTCCTCGAAACTCAACCTCTGAATTCAACGCAGACCGCCGAGCGATCCTGCCACATTATAGGCAACGGATCCCGATCGACGAAGGTTCATTTTGCCTAACGTCTGATCACGACTCGCATTCGACCAACCGTTGTGGGCGACAGTACTGTGGAAACAGCCGGTCTGCAACCGTGAAGATTCGCCGAAGACCGCCATCGCCCGGTTGCAAACCGGCCAACCAAGCCGGACACTGAATCGCCGAATACCCTGCCACTAGCCAGCCCGACGGCGGGCGATCTGTTGAGGACGCATCCCTGGCCGCCGATTCCCAACACCCGCCCGCCTCGAACAGGGTGCTCCTCCGCTGGCAGGGGGTCACGGTGGCGACGCTGTTTACCGGATACGCCGGCTACTACATCTGCCGTTCCAACCTGTCGGTCGCCACCCCGTTGATTCTGGAGGAGTTCGCCGATGCCGGAATCACCAAGTCCGACATGGGGTTCGTGGCTTCGATGGGTGTGTTGTTGTACGCCGTCGGCAAGATCACCAACGGCGTGACGGCCGACTATCTAGGCGGCCGCCGAATGTTTCTGTTTGGCATGTTCGCCTCGGTCTTGTGCACGGTGCTGTTCGGAGTCGCCGGCGGCGTAGCCACGTTCGCCGTCATCTGGGCCGCCAATCGCTACGTCCAGTCGATGGGGTGGGTGGCTCTGGTCAAGACCTCAGCCCGCTGGTTCCCTTATTACCGGCAGGCGAGCGTGATGGGCGTACTGTCGATGAGCTATCTCGTGGGAGACGTGTTCGCACGGGGTTATTTGGGAACGTTTATCGAATTCGGGTTTGGCTGGCGCATCATTTTCGTGATCGCAGCGGCCACGTTGGCGATAATCGCCATCACGTCGCTGTTCACATTGAAGTCGAGTCCGCAGGACGTCGGGGCCGATGAACCGGCGACGAACCCGGGCAATGTGTTTGGGGGAGATGGTGAGAGCACTCGGCCGGAGAGCATTAGGACGCTGCTGACCCCGCTATTGCAAAGCCGGACGTTCTGGGTGATTTGCGCCCTCAACTTCGGCCTAACGCTGATCCGCGAGACCTTCAATTTCTGGACGCCGACTTTTCTCGATGAAGCAGTCGGCCTCACCAAAGGCCAGTCGGCCATCGGCAGCGCAGTCTTTCCGCTGGTGGGCGCCGCTTCGGTGCTCAGCGCGGGATTTGTGTCCGACTTGTTCGGTGGGCAACACCGGCGGGTCGCAGTCCCGTGCCTGGTCATTCTCGTGGGAGCTTTGGCGTTGCTCTGCGTCTTGCCAGTCGAGAATCGGCCGATCCTGGCGCTGGTGTTGATTTCGCTCGTGTCGTTCTTCTTGTTAGCGCCCTATTCGTATCTCTCGGGCGTGATGGCGATCGACCTCGGGGGTAAGAAAGGCAGCTCCACCGCTGCTGGCCTGATCGACAGCGCCGGGTATTTCGGCGCCGTGATCTCGGGGATGGGGATCGGCTTCATCGCCGAAGAGTACGGCTGGAGGCCGGCGTTTGGCTTTCTGGCGGGCATCGCTGCAGTCACCGCAGTGGTGGCCATCGCGTACTGGAAACAGGCGGGATACACTGACCACAAACCCTTGGCAACCGATTCTGAAGAACCCACGGTATGACGCGCATTCAACTGGTTGTTTTCGACTGGGCCGGTACGACGGTCGACTATGGCTGCTTCGCCCCGGTCTCGGCGTTCATTCAAGCTTTTGCCAGCCGGGAAGTCCGTGTGAGCGTCGCCCAGGCCCGCGAGCCAATGGGCCTGCATAAACGAGATCACATTCGGGCTCTGTTCTCGATGCCCGAAATTGCCCAGCAGTGGCGACAAGTTGCCGGCCGCGACTGGACCGAAGACGACGTCGAGGCACTGTATGCCGAAGTCACGCCGCTGCAGGTGGTCGAAGCCCAAAAATTCACTGACCTGATCCCCGGAGTCGTCGAGTGTGTCGCCGCGCTGCGTGACCAAGGAATCAAGATTGGAACGACCACCGGTTATCCACGTCAGGTCGCCCAGCCCGTGATCGCAGCGGCTGCAGAGCAGGGTTATCGTCCCGATCACAGCGTGTGTGCCGACGAGGTGCCCGCCGGCCGGCCTGCGCCCTGGCTCATTCATCGCAACATGGAGCAACTGGGCGTCTTCCCACCCGCTTCGGTCGTCAAGGTGGGAGATACCATTCCCGATGTCGAAGCCGGCCTCAACGCGGGCACCTGGTCCGTCGGCGTCACGAAGACCAGCAGCGAAGTCGGCTGCACCGAATCGGAATTCGAAGCGCTTTCGGATGAGGAACAAACGACTCGCCTGCTGACCGCCGGAGAAAAGCTGCTCAAAGCCGGAGCTCACGCCATTGCGCAGACGGTCGCCGACGTACCGAAAGCGATCTCCGATTTTAACCAGCGGCTCGAACGCGGCGAACGTCCGTGAGCATGATCCCGGTTCACATTGCTTGGGTGACGATCGAGGTCACTCCATGATGTGACCAGCTGGGTCCGCCATTGGCTTGACGTCTCATCGCAATAGGTGACTCGTCGAGAACGGCTCGTTGAACCCCACGCGGATAGGAAGAGCGAGGATTGACATCTTCAACGGAAACGTCTACTGTACTATCTATCTAGAACAGTAGGCGAATCATGTTCTTCAACATCGACCCCCGCAACGGGCTGGCCATTTACGATCAGATTGTGCGGCAGATTAAATTCGCCGTCGCTAACGACTCGTTGCGTAGTGGTGACTTGGTACCGTCGGTCCGCGAACTGGCCCGGGAATTGGCCGTCAATCCCAACACGGTGTCGCGCGCCTATCGCGAACTGCAATCCGAAAGCCTGCTGGCGACGGTCCGTGGCACCGGTCTGGAGATCACCGACGGAGCGCGGAAGCAGTGCCGGCAAGAGCGGGTCCATCTGATTGGCGAACGTCTGCGCTCGGTACTGTTGGAGGCCAAGCAAAGCGGGCTCGACGCGGAAGAAGTCCGCACGCTATTCGATCGCGAGCTTTCCAAAGTCGTCAACCAGAGGTGAGGACCATGACAGCTGCGTTCAGCCTCAAGAGCATCACGAAACGCTACAAACATCAGTTGGCTCTCGACGATGTATCGCTAGAGGCGTCCTCCGGGAAAGTGTTCGCGCTGTTGGGCGAGAACGGCGCCGGTAAAACGACGTCACTGCGAATCTTGCTGGGACTGACTCGACCCGATACAGGACATGCCCACGTTTTGGGACTCGACAGCCGAACGCAAGGTCAGGAAGTCCGGCGCCGCGTCGGCTACGTGCCCGAGCAACCGACTCTCTACGAGTGGATGACGGTGGCGGAGATTGGTTGGTTTACGTCGGGCTTCTATGCGTTGGGATTTCTCGAGAACTACCGGCGATTGGTTGCGGATTTCGGCTTGCCGGAATATCGCAAGTTGAAGGACTTGTCGAAGGGTATGCGGGCCAAGGTTGCGCTCTCGTTGGCGATGGCCCACGAGCCGGAGTTGCTCGTCCTGGACGAGCCGACATCGGGCCTGGACTCGATGGTCCGCCGTGAGTTTCTGGCGAGTATGGTCGACGTGGCCGCCGCCGGCCGCACCGTGTTGCTGTCGAGTCACCAGATCGACGAGGTGGAGCGCGTGGCCGATGTCGTCGCCATTCTCCGTCAAGGCAAACTTGTCGTGTGTGAATCGCTGGATGAACTCAAAGGAGACATCCGCGAGCTGACAATTGCACTCAAGAACGGATCGCCCAGCGCCCCTGAAGTTCCGGGAACTGTGATTCATCGTCAGATGAAGGACCGCAACTGGCGGCTGCTGGTTCGCGGCATTGACGAGCAACAGGCAGAGTCCGTGCGATCCAACCCAGAGGTCGGCAGCGTCGAGGTCCGCAGCCCGTCGCTGGAGGACATCTTCGTGGGCTACATGCAGGGCGACAGCTTTGTGAGCCAGAACCAATGAATCATGCAATCTTCTGGCGGATTGTCTGGAAGGAGTACCGGGCGCAGCGGGCGTTTTGGTTGGCGGTGGCCGTTACGGCGATTGTGTTACAGATTGGTTCGTTGTGGATTGCCGGCGCCCATGCGTCATGGCTGTTCGGCGTAAGCATCGTGTTGCCCGCGTTCTACGCGCTCGGTTGCGCGGTGGTGCTGTTTGGCTCGGAACGCGAAGAAGGAACCGTCGAGTTCCTGCGGGCTCTGCCGGCTTCGCCTGATCCGCTATTTGCCGGCAAACTGATATTCGGGCTGGCCAGCACGGCGGTGATGCCGATCCCGTTGTTGATAATAGCGTGGGCACTCAGTCCATCACTGGCGACTGCCTTAGAACGTAGCGGCGGCCCAGGCGAAGCCGTTGCCATGTGGGGTATCTGGACGAGCGGTTTTTTCGCTTGGGGACTGTTGTTCTCGCTGTTGACCAGTCGCGTGTTGAACGCGGTCTGCCTGGCTGTGACTGCAATGGTGGTCTTCTTGAGTGGGCTGATGTGGCTCGATCGTTTGAATGACTGGGTTTGGATTGCAGTTCCCCTGGCAGTGGTTGCCGCAGTCGACGTCTGGTTGGCCCGCCGCTGGATGCGCGAACCGCGCAGCTGGACTCGCGTCTTGGTGCAATCCGCCGGTCGTTCGACACCGCTGGCGTCCCTGGCGATCGCACCGGACTTTGAGGCCGAAGGAAGCCGTCAGATGCGGCGGCTGTTGTGGGAAGAGTGGCGGCAGGCTTGGGGCATTGCTGCGGTGTACTTGGTTTCGGGCGTCTTGATTTGCCTGTTGCCGGAGGTGCCGGCTTTGAGGGACGCTTTATTCCTAACGGCCATCTTCTTGTTGGTAGTGCCAGTGCTGATTGGCGTCGGTGTATTCCGTGGCGAACAGTCGCGGTACCACTATCGGTTCCTGGCAGAACGCGGCATCTCGCCTACGGTCGTCTGGTTATCGAAACACGGGGTCTGGCTGCCGTTGACGGGGCTGATTCTGCTGTCGTTCGTGCTGGCCGATGCTTTGGGAACTCGGGTTCTCGACGACCTCTTACGAGAGCCGCAGCAAGTGGCGAGTGGACGGAGCGCGGTGCCGGCAGCGGTACTGGCCGTGTGTACGATGTATGCAGCGGCGCAGTTTGTGTCGTTGTTGATCCGGAACTCGATCACGGCGACGTTTGTCTCCGTGGCCTGCCTGATGCTGATTTACCCCTGGCATGCCGGCTTGCACTTAGCCCGAGCGCCGTTGATCTTTTCCGCCGCACCGTCGGTCATTCTGATGTTGCTCTCTCTGGTCCGCATTTCGGACTGGATGCACGAACGCAACGCGCTGCGCGACTGGGCAAAGTTCGCTCTGATCGCTCTGGTGCCGACTGCGCTGACGCTCGGAGCTTTGATCGCATTTCGCGTCTACGAAATCCCCGGCGGAGGGCCTGGGTTTTCCATCGAAGAGTACACGAACCCGTCGCCCGCCGCGGCAAAGACGGCCGCTGCTTATCGCGACGCTGCCCAGCGCGTCGCGTCGTATCCGGTGGTGGAAGATCCGCCCGGGACGAAGGGTGATGACCGAATTCCGCTGTGGGACGATCTAACGCGGGCCGAGCAAGAGTGGTTTCATCAACACGAGTCGATGGTTGCGCTGCTGCTGGAAGCTTCGAGTCGGCCCGAATGCGGCCCGTTGCACGAAGTAACGCCGGCCGGAGGCCAAGTGTTTCGAGACTACGCTAGCTGCCAATACCTGGTTTTGACCTCGGCGTTGAAACTGCAGTCGGAAGGCAAACTCGGCGAAGCTTTCGAGTGCTACTTGGCCGCAGTCCGAATGGGACGGCACATAAGCTACGGACTCGAGATTCGAGCTCGAATCTGGCTGCGAGATTGGGCCAGCCATCCCGATCAAACTGGCGCCCTGCTTGAATCGGCAATCGAGCAACTCGTACGCATCGATTCCCGACCGCCCAGTGCGGAAGATTGGATCAAGTCACAGCACGTCTGGCAGCGGAACGCTGTCATGCGTGGACGCTGGCGGGACTGGCAGACGACTGAGCCTTTTAAGCTGTTCGCTTTCGAACTGATCGGGCCCTGGGAAACCACGCGGACGCTGCGGATGTTGGACGCGATTACCAGGCATCGTTTGGAAACCATAGGCGACTATCGCCAAGTGCTCGCAAGCGGAACGCCCACGATGCTGGCTTGGCGGCGTCAGCAGCAGCAAAAGGAAGGGCCTGCCCGGGAGAGGCCACCTTGGAAGTGGACGTTCACCACGGTAGCGCCGTTTCCGCTCACTAGCGCTGGAGCCGAACTGCGGTACCTTGACCTACTGACCAACCTGGAAGTCTGGAGGCGGGCGACGCTCTTGACGATCGCGCTGGAAGCGTGGAAGGTGGAGCATGGCGGGTTGCCGGACCGGCTCGAGCAACTCGTCGGAACGTACTTGGCTGAACTCCCACAAGATCCCTGGAATGGCAGCAACTTCGGATACCGCCCAGAGGGCTTCCCGAACGACGTTCACTTCTACGGTCAGACTGTTGATGCAGACGAACCGCTGTTGTGGAGCGTCGGCGCGTTGGATGGTCGCATCGAAGCGCGGGAGAACAAAGCTGGGAAGCGATTCTTTATAGCGCTCAGCGACAACGAGCTGAATCGCAATCCGAATCAGCCTCCGACGACGTGGGGCGTCTGCCTGCCCTTTGTGATTCGTTAACGCCGGTTCTGCCGGTGACGTACTCGCGCCATGCCAGCCGGGACTCTGTTGCAGAGCGTCGCGCAACGTTCAATACGACACGAAGGTGACCGAGAATTCGATTTCGGGGAGCTGGGCGTCACTAATGACCAGCGTCACCGGCAGAGCATCGTCATCGCTACAGATTTCGCCGTCGTCGGAGTGGGGCGGGTCATGCGGAACAGCCGCTGTTTGTCTCCGGCGGCGCTCGGCTCCTCTTCGATGTCGATCTTGAGCAACTCGTGGTCGACAAAGTGTTCGAGGATTTGCAGCGGCTTGTCCCGATCGTGGACATACAGCAATAGAGATGCCTTGCAGCCTTCGCTAGCCGCAAACGTGCCCAGGTTCAGACGGCTTTTGCGAGCCGACCAATTGGGGCCCGCAAAGCGGACGCGGCCGGGAACAATGCCTTCGACCACCAGCGCCGCGTTGAAGTTGTCTTCGAGATCGGTCACCAAAGTCAACGCCCCACGATAGGGGCCTTCGGGCAGGGCTTGAGCGTGGCAGTGATCGCGTATCCGTATTTCGCCTGCAGTTTTGAAGTTCCTCAGGCTGCAGCGGGTCGGCAGTTTCGCCCAGCACTGGAGATGGTGCCCAAGCGTAGCAGTCGAAATTCTGCGCCGGAAGGGAACAGCCGGATTTCGATGGAGCAGGTGAACTGGACCACGTAATTCACCATAAAGTTATTCACAGCAGTCTGTTGCGAAAATGGCGATGCTAGCAGCACAATCGGGATGATCAGCCTCGCAACAGCCGAGCTGATTTTTCGCACAATTGGTTGTCGAAATTGGTTGTAACGCCTAAGATTGAATGTGAAGGGCAGAGATCTCCAATAGCGGCGACACATGAAACTCGCGATTGATCCTGGTGATCGGCAATTCTTGGACCTGTTGCACCGCATGGGTGGTGGCACCGTCCAGGAGATTTGCGACGAGATGGGAGTCACGGCGACGGCGGTGCGCCAGCGGCTGAACCGGCTTCAAGGTCGCGGAATGGTTAGCCGCGAGGCCGAGCGGGTCGGTCGTGGAAGGCCCCGGCACACTTATCTCGTCACAGAGGCGGGATTGCGGGAACTGGGCGACAACTACGTCGACTTGGCGCTCATTTTGTGGCGCGAAATGCGCAGCATCGAGGAGACCGAGATCCGGGAGCGGATCGTCGGCCGGGTCCGTGAGGCGCTAGTGCGTAGATACGGCAAGGTCGTCAACGCCCAGAGCGTGGGCGAGCGGTTTCACGAATTGAAATCGGCGCTGGTTGAGCGGGGTTTCGACGTTGAAGTCGATGCGTCAGGCTCGTTGCCGATTCTCAGGGAGAACAATTGTCCTTACCTGGAGCTGGCCAGCGACGACCCGACCATCTGCGAACTGGAACAATCGGTGTTCGAGGCAGTGCTGGGAACCGACGTCACGCTGACCCAGTGTTGTCTCGACGGGCATTCGTGCTGTGAATTTCAACCCGACGCTGCCGGCAGAAACGAACCGAGTTGATTGAAACAAACGGCCTCGTCGCTAAAGTGAACAATCTTTGAATCGGTCCCACAGCGTAGATGAGAACGGCTGCGGACCGATGATCAAATCAATAATGGCGATCAGCTTGACCTATTAGACTCTCGGAACAACGACATGACATGGATTGAGGGGCGGTTCGAGGAAAACGTCGTGACGACGACCTTGGAACAGGCGATGAACTGGGCCAAGGAATCGAGCATCTGGCCCATGACGTTCGGCTTGGCCTGTTGTGCGATTGAGATGATGGCCACCGGCGCCAGTCGCTTCGACATCGACCGCTTCGGGGCAGGCGCATTTCGTGCGACGCCACGTCAGGCTGACTTAATGATTGTGGCCGGTACGGTGACGTTTAAGATGGCCAGCCGCGTGCGCCGGCTCTACGAGCAAATGCCCGACCCCAAGTACGTGATCGCCATGGGCGCCTGCACGGTTGGCGGCGGTCCTTACTTCAAGCACGGCTATCATGTGGTCAAGGGCGTCGATCTGGTGGTGCCCGTCGACGTCTATGTGCCGGGCTGCCCTCCGCGACCGGAAGCACTATTGGAAGGCCTGATGCGGGTTCAGGACAAGATCAAGGCCAAGAGAATCACACGCGGATCGCAACAGATGCTGCCCGTGCCTCATCACAGCGGCTATGCGGAGGTGGCCGGCAACGGAGCCGAAGCCTGATTCACACCGCTTCCGCGAATTGCCACTCAACCCGACGGCAGAACAGCTGCCACGATACGAAACGACGATGTCCAGCATACTGAAAATCAAGAATCTTGAAGTCTCTGTTGAAGGCACCCAGATCCTTAAAGGTGTCGACCTGGAGATCAAGCAGGGCGAAATCCACGCCTTGATGGGGCCCAACGGCTCCGGCAAGAGCACCTTGGCGTACGCCCTGGTGGGTCATCCCAAGTACGAGGTCACCGGCGGGAGTGTCGAGATCGATGGGACCAACGTCCTCGAACTCGATCCCAACGAGCGGGCGCGGCTGGGGATGTTTCTGGCGTTTCAATACCCCGTGACGATTCCGGGTGTGCGGGTTGCCGATTTTCTGCGGCAAGCGGTTTCCAACGTCCGCAATCCCGACCGCAAGGAAGGGGAGGGGCTGATTCCGATGCGGGAGTTCCGCAAGGACATTCGCAGCCACATGGAAGCCTTGGACATGGAAACGGAGTTTGCCCGCAGATACTTAAATGAGGGTTTCTCCGGCGGCGAAAAGAAGCGCATGGAGATCTTGCAGCTGGCGATGCTGCAGCCGCGATTTGCATTCCTCGATGAAACCGACAGCGGCCTCGACAGCGACGCCGTCAAGGTCGTCAGCGAGGGGCTAAACCGGTTGGCCGGTCCGCAGATGGGCGTGCTGATTATCACGCACCACGAGCGATTGCTGCAGTTCAACACGCCGCAGTTTACACACGTGATGTTGGCCGGCCGCATTGTCGAAACCGGCGACGCCGCGCTAGCTCACGAACTACACGCTCACGGCTATACCGCTGTGCGCGAACGGCATCCTGAGGCAGCCGCCGAAGAGCAGGAAGTCGAACAACTGGCAACGAAAACATAGCCGACGAAGAGTAACCGTTGACGCACCGTATAAGGTGCCGAGGAGATTAGATAATAGTGTCTACGGACATCAACAACGACGTCAGTATCGGTGACTACCGCTACGGATTTCACGATCCGACCGATCAATATGTCTTCAAGAGCCGCAAAGGCATCGATCCCGAGATCGTGAGCGAGATTTCGGCGATGAAGGGCGAGCCGCAATGGATGCGGGAGTTCCGCCTCCATGCGCTGGACATTTTCTTCGAGAAGCCGTTGCCAACCTGGGGCGGGGACCTCAGCCAGCTCGACTTTCAAGACATCTTCTACTACATGCGGGCCTCGGAGCGGCAGGAGCAGGACTGGGACGACGTGCCCGAGGACATTCGCCGCACCTACGACAAACTCGGAATCCCCGAAGCCGAAAAGAAGTACCTGGCCGGCGTGAAGGCCCAGTACGAGTCAGAAGTGGTCTACGGCAGCCTGCAGGAAGATCTCGCCAAGCAGGGCGTAATCTTCACCGACACCGACTCAGCTCTGCGCGACCACGAGGAACTGTTCAAAGAGTATTTCGGCACGATCATTCCGTCATTCGATAACAAGTTCGCGGCGCTCAACTCGGCGGTTTGGTCGGGCGGTTCGTTCATCTACGTTCCGCCGGGCGTGCACATCGAGTTCCCGCTGCAGGCCTATTTCCGAATCAACTCGGAGAACATGGGCCAGTTCGAGCGGACGTTGATCATCGTCGACGAAGGCGCCTCGGCACATTATGTCGAAGGCTGCACGGCTCCCACCTACAGTAGCGAGAGCCTGCACTCCGCCGTGGTCGAGATCGTCGTCAAACGTGGCGGCCGGTTCCGCTACACCACAATTCAGAACTGGTCGAACAACGTTTATAACCTGGTGACTAAACGGGCGATGGCGTACGCCGACTCGGTCATGGAGTGGGTCGACGGTAACCTGGGATCGCGGTTGACGATGAAGTATCCGGCCATCTACCTGATGGAACCGGGGGCTCGCGGCGAGACGCTGTCGATTGCCTTTGCCAATCAAGGGCAGCATCAGGACGCCGGCGCCAAGATGGTGCATTGTGCTCCGCATACGTCGAGCCGCATCATCTCCAAGAGCATTTCGAAGGGCAGCGGCCGCTCCAGCTATCGTGGCCTGGTCAAGGTGGCCAACGATGCTTCGCACTGCAAATCGAACGTGATCTGCGATGCGTTGATCCTCGATGACAAGAGCCGCAGCGACACGTATCCCTATATCGAAGTTGACGAAGACGATGTGGCCATTGAACACGAAGCCAGCGTCTCCAAGATCGCCGAAGAGCAATTGTTCTATCTGATGAGCCGCGGTCTGAGTGAAGCCGAGGCGTCGTCAATGATCGTCACCGGATTCATCGAGCCGCTCGTCAAAGAGTTGCCGATGGAGTACGCAGTTGAAATGAACCGGTTGATCGAATTGCAGATGGAAGGCTCGGTGGGTTAACGGCCCAGTCGCCCGAGACTACAGGCCATCTACCTCGAATACGACGCGTGTACTTGGCGCAGCACACGCGCAGAAAGAGTCTGAATACCTCCACCACGGAGAACGTCTGGAACAACCATGAGTTCGACATCAGCGGGGACCGAACCCGCAATGGTCACAGGTTTTGACGCTGCAGCCTTCGAGCGATTCGTCGAAAGTCGAGACGATCCAGGTTGGGTCGTTGATGCAAGGCGCACCGCGTTCGAGAAATTTCAGGAGCAACAATCCGTCCCCCTCGATCCCGAAGAGTGGAAGCGGATCGAGTTGCGGACCTTTCAGCCGCAGAAATATGGGGTTCGCCCGTCGTCTGATGCGGCGGTCCAGTTCGACACGTTACTGCAGGACCGAGCCCAGTTTGCCGGCCATGTCTCACACACGGACGGTGCCTGCCAGCAGGCGTCCCTCGATGCAGCACTGGCCGAGCAGGGAGTTCTGTTCGGCGATCTGAACACGCTCGTTCGCGATCATCAGGAACTGCTTAAGCCGCATCTGCAGCGAGCCAGCGCGCAGGCTGCCGATCGGTTTGCCGCCTGGCACGCCGCCTTTTGGACCGGCGGGACCGTACTATACGTTCCACGAAACGTGGTCATCTCCGAGCCGCTGCACAGCCTGATTGGCCTTTCGGAACCAAACGCGGCCGATTTGAGTCATACGTTGGTCATCCTCGAAGACGGCGCGGCGGCCACGCTGTTGGAAGAGACCGCGTCGGCGCAACGGGACGTCGCAGGATTGCACGTCGGATCGGTCGAATTGCTCGTCGGCCGTGAAGCCAACTTGCGATACGTGCAGCTGCAGAACTGGAACGAGAAGGTGTATCACTTCGCACGCCAGTCGGGGCACGTCGAGAAGGACGCCTTCCTGCAGTGGACCGTCGGCGGACTGGGTGGCAAACTGGCGCACGTGCATCAGACTGTCGATCTCGACGGCAGGGGCGCAGCAGCGGAGGTCAACGGCGTGACGTTTGCCGTCGATCGACAGGTGATCTCCTACTACACCCAACAATCACACAACGCCCCCAACACCCGCAGCGACTTGTTGTACAAAGAAGTGTTGCGCGACCGGTCGCGGGTTATCTGGAGGGGGATGATTCGCGTCGAGCCTGAAGCCCAGCAGACCGACGGATATCAGCGCAGTGACGCACTATTGCTGACGTCTTCGTGTCGCAACGACGCGATTCCCGGTCTCGAAATCGAAGCCGACGACGTGAAGTGCACTCACGGCGCGACCGCCGGGCGCGTCGATGAGGAACAGATCTTCTACTGCATGTGCCGAGGCCTGACCGAATACGAGGCCATGCACATGATCGTGGAAGGATTCTTTCAGCGGGTGTATGACCGCATTCCAGTCGAAGTCGTCCGCGAAACGCTCAGCCAGGCGGTTGAACGCAAGCTGGGCATTGGCGATTGAATGAAAAGCAACTGACGTGGCGGATTTCGAACAAGTCGCAACCATCGACGAGATCGCACCGGGCGGTCGCAAGTCGATTGTTGTCGACGACGTGCCGGCCCTGTTGCTCCGGGTTGGCGATGATTTCTTCGCAATCGAAGATGTCTGCACGCATGACGGCCAGCCGCTGACGGACGGCCCGCTGGAAGGCACCGAAATCACGTGCCCACGCCATGGTGCGCGGTTCGATGTTTGCACCGGGCGGGCTTTGTGCATGCCGGCCACCGAACCGGTGGCAACGTTCGACGTCGAAGTCCGCGACAACGCTATCTACGCTAAACCGAAGACCTGAACAGGTACTTGCCATGGCCGAAGGCACCGAGCTGCTCGATTCACTCAGGCAGGTGATCGATCCCGAGCTGATGATCAACATCGTCGACTTGGGGCTGGTCTACGACGTCTCGCAGAACGATGACGACGACACGAAGGTGACCGTGGAGATGACGCTCACCAGCCCGGCCTGCCCTGCAGGACCTCAGCTCGTGCAGCAAGCCAAGATGGCGCTGGAGCGACTGGAGACGGTTGAAGAGGCGCAGATCAAATTGGTAATGACGCCTCCCTGGAGCCCTGACCGCATGACCGACGAGGCCCGCGATCAATTGGGCATCTTCTGATCGTTAGCGAAGCAGGTTGCGTGCAGCGCACGCGAAACGATCACATCGAATGAGAACGCTTCGATCGATCAGTGTGCGTTGCGCTCCGACTCTCGAACGCGACGTGGTCGTACTCGATGCAACCAAGTCCGTTTGCGTTTGACCACGACTCTGCGCATACTAAAGCCGTCGTCGTGCGGAGAATTGATTCGCGGTTTTCCACGGCAGTGCAGGCGGTGCTGGGAGACGCGGCTCATCTGATTCCTTGTCACACTCAAAAGGAGATGACCGATGGATCCTGTCACTCGATGCCCCGATTGTGACGGCGGGCCCTTGAGCCGTCGAGAGTTTGTACAAACCGTTGGAGCCGCAGCAGCTGTCGCGTCGGTGGCCACCATACCAGCCGTGGCTGCCAAGGACGATGCCGATCGCACGCAGCCGGAATCGTTGGTCAAGAAGCTGTACGATTCTTTATCGCCCGAACAGCAAGAAGAAGTTTGCTTCGATTGGGACTACACCGACGACCGCGGTTTGTTGCGGACGCACGTCTCCAACAACTGGCACATCACAGAACAGACGGTTAACAGCGACTTCTTCACCAAAGACCAGCAGGACATGATCGAGGCCATTTTCTTCGGCCTGTATCAGCCTGAATGGCACGACCGCATCAAGAAACAACTCAAGGACGATGCCGGCGGCTACGGCAAAGCTCAGAATATTGCCGTCTTCGGCAAGCCAGGCTCCGGCCAATTCGAATTCGTCATGACCGGACGCCACCTGACGATTCGCTGCGATGGCGACAGCATTGACCATATGGCGTTTGGCGGCCCGATCTTTTACGGCCACGCTGCGAAGGGTTTCAATGAGAAGCCCGATCATCCCGGAAACGTCTTCTGGCCGCAGGCCGTACAGGCCAACGCCTTGTACCAGATGTTGGACGGCAAGCAGCGCAAGCTCGCGCTGGTCCCGAAGGCTCCCAAGGAAGACCAAGTTCACTTCCGCGGCGAGAATGGCGAGATTCCCGGCATCCCTGTTTCCGAGCTCTCCGGCGATCAACAGGAGCACGCGCAGAAGGTGCTCGCGACATTGCTGGAGCCGTATCGGCTTTCAGACCAACAGGAAGCGCTCGCCTGCCTGAAGAAGCAAGGCGGCTTGGATGCCTGCAACCTCGTGTTTTACCAGTCCGGTGACATCGGTAAAGACGAAGTGTGGGACGTCTGGCGTTTGGAGGGTCCGTCTTTCGTCTGGCACTTCCGCGGTGCACCCCACGTGCATGTTTGGGCCAACGTTTCGAGCGATTCGTCGGTCAAGACTAACGCCCGCGGCTGACACGTTCAATCGACGTGTCGTCACCCTGAGGAGCTCGATCGATCTGATCGGGTCTCAGGGCCTCTCTGTGTTCAACTTCGTCAGGACGACGTCGTGCCTAAGCAAGCCTCTTCCACACCAACTCCGCGTGCGCTGACGCAAGCGGCTGACATTAGAACCCCTGTGCCGGCCGACCGGCTGGCGGTCAGTGAAATGACCACCTACCGTTGGACGTTGCCCGAGGAGGTTGCCGCTTTTCGAGAGACAGGCATCGACGCCATCGGAATCTGGCGGCCCAAGTTCACGGATTTCGGCGAAGAGCGCGGTATCGACCTGATTCGAGAATCCGGCATTGCGGTCTCCACGGTGTCGTGGGCCGGCGGATTTACAGGCTCCAACGGCCATTCCTTCGAAGAGTCGCTGTTGGACGCCAAGGAAGCCATCAGAGTGTCGGGAGCGATGGGGGCGGAGTCGCTGGTCATCGTCACCGGCGCACGTGCCGGCCATACACGCAACCACGCGCGCCGGCTGCTGGTTGAGGCCTTGAAGTCTCTCGCCGACGATGCCGCTGAGCAACAACTGGCCCTGGCCCTTCAACCCATGCACGAGATGTTCGCACATGAGTGGACGTTTCTGACCGGCATCGACGAGACACTGGAAGTCATTGAGCAGTGCGATCACGATGCGGTTCAAATGGCGTTCGACGTCTATCACCTCTGGCAGGAACCGCGCTTACTGGAGCGAATTCCCGCGATCGCGCCTTTGATTGCGACCGTCCAACTCAACGATTGGCGTCACCCGCCACGCTCTGAGACAGACCGTTACCTGCCCGGCGACGGAGAGATCCCGCTGGCCGACATTGTTTCCGCACTCATCAGGGCCAACTACGACGGCTTTTTTGAGATTGCCGTCTGGTCGGAGGAGTTGTGGCAGTCGGACTACGAGCTGCTCCTGGGTGAGTGCCGGCGTCGATTCGAGACGCTGTACCCTTCATAGATCGCTTGCCGATCTGGTACACTAGCTTTTGTTCGGGCAGTGTGGGAACCCTCACGCACCCGAACGCTGAGAGTCCCTCCCAACGTGCCCTCCCAGACGGCGTGCCCCTCCCTAACCAGGCGACGGATCAACTGAACCGTCACTCACTCCATCCGCGGCCTTGCGTATGTCCCACGAATGGTACACCGCCGACGAGCTCGCGCGGCAATTGGGCCGTGATCGCCGGGAAATTGAAAGGTTGGCCAGCAGGGGCCGCATTCCGGGGCGCAAGAAAAACGGAGACTGGCAGTTTCATCCCAGCGAAATCGTGCATTGGCTCGAGCAGGAAATGCAGGCCTATAGCGACGACGAGCTGGCGGTCGTCGAACAGTCTCAGCAATCGCAAGAAGTCGACGTCGACGTGCCGGTCAGTAGTTTGCTACGTCCCGAGTTGGTTCAAGTGCCGCTGGAAGCCCGGACGAAACGCTCCGTTTTGGAATCACTCGTCGAGGTTGCCGGACGAACCTGGCACGTTTGGGAACCGGGCGCGGTGCTCGAGGCCGTGCGTGAGCGCGAAGAACTATTGTCGACCGCCTACGATAACGGAGTCGCAATTCCGCATCCGCGGAACCCTTTGCGCGAATCACTTGGTGATTCGGTGATTGCGTTTGGCAGAACCTATTCGGGAATCCCGTTTGGGGCAGGCCGAGGCAACCTGACCGATCTGTACTTCCTTGTCCTCTGCCGCGACTCTCGCACGCATCTGCATGTCCTCGCGCGGTTAGGGCGATTGCTGCAACTCACCGATTTCCTCGACGAGTTGCGGCAGGCAGACGACAGCCGGACTGCATATCAGGTCATCGTCAACGCCGATCAGCTGGTCGGCGGCGATTGACGGTGTCGTCAGCTGGTACTGGCCGTGGACATCAGGGGGGACGGTTGGGTTCTTTTTTCATCACCCTCGTGTCCACCCGCAACGCTAGAGATCTCCTGCAGACTCTCCACGACCTCGCGCTCACGGCACTCTTCGGTATCGTCTAGGCTTTCGCGCCGGGGCTTCGTGTCGAGGATGGCGACGTACTCGTTGAAGGCGTCCTGCAGATCAACCAGCAGATCTCCCTTGCGAAGCTTGATCGGCTCCGGACGTTCGCCGTTCTTCATGTCCCGCAGCTTGTTCTGGAACCGCACGAGTGGACCAGCAATGCGGTGCGTCACTTTGACCATGTCCCAGAAGATGATGGGAAACAGGCCGACAGCACAAAGAATCATCGAATAATGCTGCGTCACAAAGGTGGAGTACAGCTCGGCAAAGGGAACCTGCGTGGCGCCTCCAAGAACGTCGGCACGATACTGCAGGTACCGGTACACGAACATGGCATGCCATAGCACCAAGTGGTAGACGCCCCAATATAAGGCGAGCTTGAGGAGCATTCGTCCTTGGATTTTGCGACTGACAAACAGCTTCTTGCGCGCGTGTTTGTGAGGATTTTGTTTTGCAGCCATTTGTCAGCCTATTTCAAGAAAGTGGCCCTGCCTGGTTCATGGCAAGCATAGGTTGTTGCGTTTGCCATGCCTGCCAAACACGCGTTGGATTCGGTGAAAGCTGGGCGACATTGTTCGGATTGTGCAGATTGCTCCAGATGTGCATGACCTGAGCGTTTCGCGGCGGCCCCCCCGCACGGGGCGACTTTCGCCGATTCCGAGTTTGCAATAGGATGAGATGAGTTCTCTGTGTGGAGCCCAAAATGGAGTCCGATCCTGTTCCAATGCCTCTCGATGCGCCCGGTAATCAATCCGACGCGTGTCCCGAGCCACTCTCGTGGCGGGAAGTCTTGAGACGCTATCGAACTGAGAGCCGGACGTGGGAGGTCGAACGTGGACCCTACACGCTGAGAGGTCGCACGTGGGGAGACGGACCGCCGCTTTACTTCCTGTCCGGAATTGGCGGCTCGCACGAGTTACTTGCCCTGCTCATCTGGCTGCTGCGCCAGCAATTCCGCTGTGTCGCTTGGGACTATCCCGGCACCCAGTTCAGCACCGAAAACTTGCCGGGGGCGACTGCGGCAGATCTCTCTGCCGACTTGTTCGCGCTGGCTGACGCGCACGGTGATGAGCGATTTCATCTCTACGCGACGTCGTTTGGCGCTTTCGTCGCACTGGAGGCAATGCTTGCCGAACAGCGGCGGATCGAAGGTGCGGTGCTCCAGGGGGGGTTTGCACACCGCAAGCTCGCTTGGTTTGAGCGAGTCGTTTCCCAAGCCTGCCGGCACGCTCCGGGATGCATGCGTCATCTGCCCGGGCGCGATGTGATTCAGCGGCAGAACCATCGCCGATGGTTTCCGCCGTTTGATGGGTCACGTTGGGAGTTTCTCGTCGAAGACACTGGCCGAATTCCGCTCTCGTCGGTGGCGAACCGCGCAGCGATGGTTCACAATCGTGATCTGCGCCCGAGACTGGGCGAAATTCGCCGACGCGTACTGTTGCTCCGCTCGGAAGGCGAGCCGGAGAACTTCCATGTGGAACTTGAGTCGGGTCTGCCAAACGCCCAATCTCAGCTATTGCACACCAGCGGCCATCTGCCCCACCTAACGCACCCTCATCGAACCGCGAAGATTGTCCGGGAGTTCTTGTTGCCAGAAGCCGCTTCCGATGCAAACACCACTCTGGAAAGTGTTGGCAACGGGTCTACATGATCGCCACATAGAAGACACTACCTATGTCAGACGCATCTCCAAACGCTTTGGACGTGATCGCCGTAGGCGCCCACCCCGACGACGTGGAGATTGCCTGTGGTGGAACTCTGGCGAAACTCGTGCAGCAGGGATATCGAGTGGGAATCGTCGATCTGACCGATGGTGAGCCAACACCGGCCAGCCCTGGCCCTGAGGTGCGATTAGCCGAGGCCGATGAGGCGGCGCGAATTCTCGGCGTACAACACCGGGAAGTTTTGCCGTTTACGAATCGGCGATTGTTCGACAGCTTTGAGGCGCGTGTGGAGCTAGCCAAGGTCTTCCGGCGGTATCGCCCTGCCGTCGTGCTCGGTATCGCCGACCGCACACCGATGGCCTCTCCCGATCATTGGCAGGCGCGGCAGATTACGGATGCCGCTGTGTTCTATTCCCGTCTCACGAAGTGGGATGCCGAGTTCGACAATTTGCCTGTGCACACCATCAGCCAACAAGTCTGGTTCCCTCTGGGCTTTCAGACGCTGCATATGCCGCAAGAGAAGAATCAGATTGTCGTGGATATTTCCGACACGTTGCCGATAAAATTGAAGGCGATCGCCGCGTATGAGACGCAATTTGCACACCGGCAAGAGCGGTTGTTCGGATTGGTGAAGGGCCTGAGTGGAATGTTCGGTGCGAGCGCCGGGTTTGAAGCCGGAGAACTGTTCATCAGCGCCAAAGCATTGGGCACCGACGATCTATTGAAAGCTGTCCTTCCAGGATTTGAACGAAGCTGAAACGGACTCTCCCTTGCAGGACCATTGGCTAGGAAATCATTCGGTATCGACTCCCTCGGTGAGTTCTATGGTTCACCTCCGTTCCGGCCATGTCAGCATCGCTGGCGATTTTCGTGAGAACAACGAAGACCGGTGTTTTGAGGATCCGCAGCAGCGATGCTTTATCGTGGCTGACGGGATGGGCGGACAGGCCGCTGGAGAGCGGGCGAGCGAGCTGGCCGTTGAACTCGTCGCGCGCAAGCTGGAGCAATCCATCGACTTCGAATCGGATCCTCCAAAGAAGGTTTGCCGTTTGATCGATGAAGCCGTCGCTAGCGCGAATGGCGACATCATGGCACTCGGCGAGGACGACCCCAACTGCCACAAGATGGGAACAACGATCGTCATGCTGGTGAGTGCGGCGGAGAAGCTCTACGTGGTGGGAGTGGGTGATAGTCGAGCCTACCGGTTGCGGGGAGGAAGCCTGGAACAACTGACGATCGACCATTCGCTGGCACAGGCGCTCGTCGATTCCAATACAATTGAGCCGGAAGAAGCCAAAACGCATCGGTACCGCAACTTGCTATATCGCTACCTGGGCATGGAGGACGGGGGAACCGGAACGGATCCGTATCAACTCGAACCGGAGAGCGGAGACCGCTTTTTGCTTTGTTCCGATGGTGTTAACGGCGGCGTTGAAGACGCGGCTCTGACGGAAATCTTGCGGCAGGTCGATGAACCGCAGGCTTGCGCGGAAGCGGTGATTGCAGCCGCCCAAGACGGTGGTTCGCAGGACAACATCACGTGTCTAATAGTTGACGTCCTGTAGCGGCGGATCCGGATCGATTGCTGTAAATTGCAGATAGACTTTTTCGGTGAATTCTATGGTTCGTCTACGTTCTGGCCACCTCAGCATTACGGGTGATTTTCGCGAAAACAACGAAGATCGGTGTCTCGAAGATCCCCAGCAACGCTTCTTTGTCGTCGCGGACGGCATGGGGGGGCAGGCGGCTGGAGAGAAAGCCAGCGAACTGGCCGTTGAGTTGGTGCCGGACAAGCTCAATCAATCCATCAACTTCGAGTCGGACTCAGCCGAGAAGGTCCGCAGAGTCATCGATGACGCCGTCGCCTACGCGAATGGCGAGATCATGGCTTTAGGCGAAGTCGATCCCAACTATCACAACATGGGAACGACGATCGTCATGCTTGTCTGCGTGGCCGAGAAGCTCTACGTCGTCGGTATCGGCGACAGCCGCGCCTATCGGCTGCGGGAAGGGAACTTCGAACAATTAACGACTGACCATTCTCTGACACAGGCGCTAGTCGATGCGGGAACGATCAAGCCCGAAGATGCGGAATCGCATCGATATCGCAACGTCCTGTATCGCTACCTGGGAACCAAGGAAGGCGGGGCTGGTACCGATCCCCATGAGTTGGAGCCACAGAGCGGGGACCGCTTCTTACTCTGTTCCGACGGCGTGACCGACGGCGTTGAAGATGCTTCACTTGCGGAACTCCTGCAACAATCCGAGGATCCGCAAAGATGCGCCGAAACTGTCATAGCCGCCGCCCAAGAGGGTGGCTCCAAGGACAACATCACTTGTCTCATCGTGGACGTTCTGTAGCGACGCCCCTTCGCCTGCGGCCAGGGTGCCGAGATTCATTGCAGACTGGCAGTTTCCCGTCCGGCGCGGCCTATCGGCCTGAATTGTACCTGTTGATCTCGAACTCGACTTTCAGGCGGCCTCATGCCTGACCGCCGGATTTTGGCCGTTGCGTTTGTGCTGACGGCTTGCTCTCTCGCCGTGCTGTGGCTGACTGATGTCCCGCTGGGCGTGCCCGGCGAATGGGAGTGGAGTCGGATTGCCGCTGGGCGCGATCAGCTACAAGAGGGCCTCGTAGGCGCGATGACGGCCGCGATCGGAGCTGTGCTTTACTTGGCTGTCGTGTGGCTCGGCGCCAAGCGGTTGCTCGACTGTACCCGGATCGAAGCCGGCACGTGGCTGGCAGTCCTGCTGTGCATCGCTTTTGGCTGGCTATGGATCGTGCAACAGAGCCCCACGCAGCAGAACCGTCTTCAGAAGTTTGCGTTCGTCCTCTACTACCGCGGCTCTTCCGGTTATTTTTATGAAGCTCGTCACGAGACGCGGCCCGTTCCTGCGTTTCTGGCCGCCTACGAAGACAAGATGCGGGAAGGTGATGTGCTGCACATCGGGACGCATCCGCCCGGCCTGTTCTTGCTGCATCGGGGTCTAATTCAGCTAGTCGAACGCTCCCCCGCCTTGACGAGATTCTTGAATCAGACTCAGCCGCGCGAAGTCGATCAGATGTTTAACGAGATCGAGCGATTCGATCCTTTGTTACCTCGGGATCGGGCGGCGATCTGGCTGGCGTCGCTGTTGACCCAGTTGGCCGCAGTCGCCACTGTGTTGCCGATCTATCTCTTGCTCCGCGCGGAGTATTCGCGCGCAACGAGCTGGTTGACCAGCGCGCTGTGGCCGCTCGTGCCCGCGCTGGCTGTATTCCTCCCCAAGTCGGACGCCGTGTATCCACTCTTGGCGATGACGTTTCTGTTGTGCTGGTATCGCTCTTTCCACCAGCGTTCCGCGATCTACGGATCGCTGGCCGGCCTCTGCTTGTTTGGTGGGTTGCTTCTTAGTTTGGCATTGATCCCAGTGATCGTTATGGCCGGTCTATGGACGTGTTGGCGAGCCTGGTGCTCACGACCAGAAGCTTCGCTGTCCGACGCGTGCCGCGCATTGGCCGGACCACTCATCGGACTCACACTGGGATTCTTCACCCCTGTGATTGCGCTGTGGCTGTGTTTCGACTTCAACTCCCTGATGGTCTGGTGGCTGAACTACCAGAATCACGCCGGTTTCTACGATCAATACACACGCACCTATTGGAAATGGCTGGTCGTTAACGCATTCGAACTGGCCTACGGCGTGGGCGTACCCGTCACTGTCCTGATGCTTGCGGCGTGGATGCGATTGCGATCCTCGGGCTCCACCTGGCGTTCCGAGCGCTTGGCGCCCTATTTGTGCTGCGCGGCCGTCTGGGGCTTGCTGTGGATCTCGGGCAAGAACATGGGTGAAGCGGCGCGGTTATGGCTCGTGATGATGCCCTGGCCAATCTGGTTGTCCGCCGCATATTTCGACGAAGGCAAGCAGCCAGCCGCCGCCCATTCGTCGACCAAGGACAATGCCCTCATCCGCCGGTGGCTGCCCTTTGGCGTTCTTCAAGCTATCGCATGCGCCGTCACGGTATTGGCTGTCTACGGGTTCCGAACTTGAGGAACTGCGGCCCCGTCGGCGAAGTTCGTCAACAGTTCGTGACGGTTGTGCCGACCGCAACGTCAATTCAGCAAGGACATGCCGTCACTCACGTCCGAAGGTCGATAAGACTGATGTCGGAGACGACACCCCCGAAACCGAGGCGCTGCTTAGTGCGTGTTGCGGTCTATTGCCGAAGGGACTCGTTTAGTCCTGCATTTCTTGATTCCCGTGAGCGGGAACAGATATCGAGCTTTGTAAACTACTCTTAGCGATCCAGATGCACCGCTTCAAGCTTCTACGAACGGCCAGTTTTCGAATCATGTTCGTGCAGTCGAACTCACATCAGCGGACGAAGTTGTCGAGGCAGTTTCGAGCCCTGCTGCCGTTCGGCATTGCGTACAGCCTGGCGGCCATGCCGGCCGTGTTGAGTGGCTGCGCAGATAAATCAATCGAGTTCACCGAAGTCAAACGCATCGACGAGAAGGTAACCGAGCCCGAACTATCGACGTTGCTGGGGATTATTTCGCACCTGCCGAATGAGACCGTACCGCAGCTGCCATCGCTGTTCGCTCCGCCGCCGCAGTGGAGTGCGGATCGAACACTGCCTGTCGATGAACTGGTGATTGAGGAACAGCGACTGATGGAGGGCCGCCAGTCGGTCGAGTGGATGGCAGCGCGTCTCCACCGCAACAGATCGCTGCAGCGTGTCCTGCGACGTCGTAACATGACACCGGAACAATTCGTCGGTCTCGTGGTTTCGATCGGGGTCGCGCTAAGCCGGAATACTCTGAGGGACGACCAGGAACTGGACGAACTCTTGGACCGCGGTGAGTTGGCACTGGACGATCTTCGCCAGAACACACACCGGTTTTCTTCACTGCGACCGGACGAGCGCCACCGCGTTCTGCAGCAAGCAATGTGGATCACTCGACTCGATCGCGCGCGTCGCTTGCAGATGGTGCCGCCGGAGAACATGGCGCTGGCGCAGGAGCATCGCGACGTCCTCGCGCGCGTGCTGCCGGCTGAGTTTCTGCAAAACCCACTCGATGCGGTCGCCGACCTGTTGCAGGAGCGGGGGATCCCATTCGAGGACGTCACCGACGCCCGAAGCGACACGCACATCCCCTGGATGCGCGACGCAGCGATCTACGGCACAGACCCGGCAGACCCGGAGATGTCGGAGCTTCGGCAGGGCGACGTCGCGCGTGGGTCTGCGGAGCTCAATTGAGGGAAGCTGGCCGCCGCTACTGCGCGCTGTGCATATCCGGCCGCAACTTGCGGGCGTCTCCCAGGTAGACGTGCTTCATCTCGAGTTGCTTCTTGTCCGTATTGACGTGCAAGAGCACTCGAATGCATCGGGGCACGCTGTTGGGCACAGGGATTTCGCAGCCGCATAGGAGCGGGACCTGACTCATCCCAAGTTCTCGCGCGGCTTCAGCCGGAAACGTCGACTTGAGGTCCGCCGTCGTCGTGAAGATCGCTGAGACGATATCGTCGAAATCTTGAATGTCGTTGGCGCGCAGAATGTCTTCCAGCAGTTGCCGCGTTGCTGCGACAATCTGGCCGGGTTCGTCGGCTTCGACCGACACCGCTCCGCGAATCCCGCGCATGCCTGTAACTCGACTCTGATGACTCAGCAGGTTGTGCCAACCCAGGCACGCTGCACTTAGCCAGCCTACATGGCTTGTGAACGCCATACACCGTAATTGATCGGATTCACTTTTCCTAGTCGTGAAATCTGGAATCGGAGGCAGACTAATCCACGTTAATCCTTCGACGCACACGGCTTGCGGTGTCGGCCATCAACGGCCCAAAGAACGAGACGTCTCGTAGATTGTCGTACGGCATGCTGGCGATTTCGGGGCAAGATCGATCTTGCGGGAAACTGGGGGTTTCGGGTAAAAGCTCGACTCGCCGCGCACTAAAGGCCGGCTCTTGAACAACACCAGGGAAGGGAATCCCATGGCGACCACGGCAGGAAACCTCTCGGCCGCAGTGCAAGCCGAACTTCGCGGAGACGGCGAGCGGATCGTTCGTGCGGCCGCTTCCATCGATACCGCGGGGCCTGAGGAAATCACGTTCATAGCTGACGACTCCAACCTCAAGAAGCTGCAGCATTGTGACGGGGGCACGGTGATTGTCAGCCGTCATCTGGCCGTATCGCTTGATATCGAGTCGGCCGAGCGAACATTCCTCATTGTCGACGACGCGCACGACACGTTCGTGCATGTTCTACGCCAACTGCACCCGCCACGGCGACGGCCAAAGTTGGGTGTTTCGCCTGAAGCTTTCGTGGCCGAAACGGCCCAGATTGGCAGCGATACGAATATCTATCCCCGAGCGTATGTGGCTGATGACGTCGTCATCGGCCACAATTGCGACGTGCTGCCCGGGGCCTACATCGGCCCGGGTTGCCGCATCGGAGACGACGTCAAAATCCATCCCAATGCCGTCCTCTATGCCGACGTGATCGTCGGCGATCGAGTTGCAATCGACGCCTGTGCGGTGATTGGATCCGACGGGTTCGGCTACCGTCTGGTTGACGGCTGCCACGAGCCGATTCCTCAGGTTGGGACAGTTCGGATCGAGGCCGACGTGGAAATTGGCGCTGCGACCACCGTCGATCGTGCGATGCTTGGCGAGACGGTGGTGGGCCGCGGGTCCAAGATCGACAATCTGGTGACAATCGCGCACAACTGCCGGCTGGGCAAGCATAACGTCCTTGTCTCGCAGGTCGGGCTCGCCGGCTCGGTCACGACCGGCGACTACGTCGTGTGTGCTGGACAGGTCGGCATCGCTGACCACGTGCACATTGGCGAAGGGGCGGTGTTGGCGGCCAAGGCTGGTGTGTTCAGGAACATGGCCGGGGGGCAAACCTATATCGGCATACCGGCTCTGCCAGAAGCCGAGGCCCGCAGGGTGGTGACGGCTCAAATCAAGCTTCCTGAAATGCGCAAGCAGGTGCGGGAACTGCAAGCCCGCGTCAAAGAACTCACAGCCCGGCTCGACGCCGACGTAACCGAACGATCCAAGGCCGCCGCCTGAAAATTGATGCACGAACCTAACGCACGAAAACCAAACCTGTCTGGGGAGCGGATTGGGCTCCTGGCCGGTGGAGGTACCTTCCCGGTGGCTTTTGCTCGGGCTGCGCGCAGGCAGGGGCACTCCGTGTACGCGGTCGGCGTGCAGGGCATGGCTTCGGAAACACTGGCAGATGTCTGCGACGGATTTGTGACGTCCCCGCTGGGCAGGATTGGTCGAGCCATTCGTCTCTTCAAAAGGGCCGGCATCAATCGGGCTGTGATGGCCGGCAAGATCGAAAAAACGGAGCTGTTCCGCCGACTCCGCTGGTTGCGGCACCTGCCCGACTGGCGTGCGATTCACATGCTGCTCAGATACGCGAGCAAAGACAAAAAGGACGACACACTGTTGTTGGCCGTCATCCGCGAATTTCAGCGGGACCAGATCATTTTTGAATCGGCACTCGACTATTGTCCGGAGCTACTCGTGAAACACGGATTCCTCACCCGACGTAAGCCCTCGCCCGCTCAATGGCGAGACGTTCGATTCGGCTGGGAACTTGCCAAAGAGATAGGACGCTTGGATATCGGCCAGACCGTGATCGTCAACGACACGGCCGTAATCGCGGTGGAGGCGATCGAAGGAACCGACGCCGCCATCCGACGCGCCGGACAACTATGCGAGCGAGGCAGCTTTACAGTCGTCAAGGTGGCCAAGCCACAGCAAGACATGCGGTTCGACGTCCCGACAATCGGAACTCAGACCCTGCAGGCCATGCGGGAGTCGGGCGGACGTGTGTTGGCCATCGAAAGCGACAAGACAATCGTCCTCGAACAACCAGAAGTCATCGACTTGGCCAACAAACTTGGCATCGCCATCGTGGCCCTGCATGCCCACGAGTTGAAAACTAAGATGGCGTCTTAGTAGCGCCCCGACAATATTTCCGCTAAACCGCGATTCCGGCAATCTTGACCTGGGAGCAAGTAACAGGAGAAGTGTGCAGATCACCCCGCTGATCTGCGAAGGCGACAAGTTTGAGAGACCTTGTCGTTACTACCCTACCCAGATCTTTCACCTCACCCCATCATGTCCCGCCGTTCTCAGGGAAATGCATTGCCGGAATCGCTTTTTCGCATACGCTGCCACGCGCCAGCACAGCGACGAAACCTCCGCGAGAAGGAATGGATCGACGCGTTTCAAACACGGGCGTTGCAGTGCCATTCACTGTAACGTTCCGCCCCGAACGCGGTCGGGTAGCTCGTCGGCGACTCTCGCGAATTAGAACCAGTTACGTAACTTCGTAAACTGCTCTAGTATTCCGAGTCGCCAGGCACCAGACGGACGTCACTGGATCCGGAACTGGCGTCGGGCACGATCTCCAGTTCTTCGGCACGGACCCCTGAGAGCGAAGTCAACATCTCGGTCTGCTCGGGTCTCGCGTGCTCCGAATCGCCTGGGCCAAGGTTGACGCGGAACTTGACGCTGGCAAACGCCAGTTCGTCGCCGGGTAGCAATGCGCCACGAGTCACCCGTTGCCCGTTGACCTTGGTGCCATTGGTGCTGCCAAGGTCACGAATGAACAACAAGCCATCGGTCTTGACGATCAGGCAATGGATCTTGGAGATGCTGTTCTTGTCGACGACCAGATCGCACAGATCGGATTTGCGACCGACCAGCGTCATGTCTCTTTTGAGCGTAATGGGGTCCCCATCTCCGACGGGAATCAGTTGAGCCTGCATTGGATTCCGGCGAGAGCCTGTGTCCTAGATCGGATTGGGCCGATATTCCCCTCACACTCAATTCTGCCCTCACCCCATGCTATGTCAAGGGGAGTGCGGCCCGTGAGCCGCAGAACGGGCAGCCGCCCGCCGCTTCGGTTCCGAATGGGCGGGCCAGGCCGTGTCTTGACGCTGTCCAACCGCGATGCTAGGTTCTCCCCCAGCCCTGCGCCCTTCCGCTCTCCAGACGGCGTTTCACCCGGATATTGCACCCTGGACTCTTGAGCGATTCTGTATTCGCGTCGCCCCCGCGGCCGCGGATACAGCCGCAGACGTAAGGGAATAGCGCAATCGGCCGCAGGCCGCAGCTTTGAGCGGAGTTTAGACCTAGGCGGAGCCGTGCAGAGGGTCCGCATTAGACCATCGGAGAATGTGAGGTAAGGGATGTCTACGGCAACGAAGTATGTGTACTTTTTCGGCGACGGCGAATCGGACGGCAATGCCTCGATGAAGAATCTGCTGGGCGGCAAGGGAGCCAACCTGGCCGAGATGACCAACATCGGTCTACCGGTACCGGCCGGGTTCACCATCACCACCGAGCTGTGCACGTACTATTACGCCAACGACCGCAAGTACCCTGGCGAGTTAGAGTCGCAAGTCGCCGAGGTACTACAGGGAATCGAAAAAGTCATGGGGGCAAAGTTCGGTGCGCGCAGTAATCCGCTGCTGGTTTCGTGCCGCTCGGGTGCCCGCGAGTCCATGCCCGGCATGATGGACACCGTTTTAAACATTGGCCTGAATGACGACACTGTGCAGGCGCTTGCTGAGCAATCGCAGAACGAAGCTTTCGCGTGGGACAGCTATCGCCGCTTCATTCAGATGTACGGCGGTGTCGTGCTTGATATGAAGCCCAAGGACAAGAATGACGAGGACTACTTCGAGGAGATCCTCCATCGCACAAAGAGGGAAGCCGGAGTTCAGTTTGACTCGGAGCTGTCGGCGAAACACCTCAAGAACCTGGTCGGCGAGTTCAAGGACGTCGTCAAGCGCGTCACCGATCAGGACTTTCCGAACGATCCCCACGAGCAGATCTGGGGCGCCATTGGAGCGGTCTTCAATAGTTGGATGAACGATCGAGCAATGGTGTATCGCCGCCAATACGGTATCCCACACGAATGGGGAACCGCGACCAACGTGCAGGCGATGGTGTTCGGCAATTTAGGCGACGACTGCGCAACGGGCGTCGGCTTGACCCGCGACTGCTCGATGGGCGCCCCCGGCTTCAACGGCGACTACTTAATCAACGCGCAGGGCGAAGACGTTGTGGCAGGGATCCGCACGCCGAAGCGAATCGAGAAAACGCTCGGCGCCGACATGCCGGAAGCCTTTGCGCAATTGCAGAACATCGGCCAAACGCTTGAGCAGCACTACAAAGAAGTGCAGGACATCGAGTTCACCATCCAGCGCGGCCAAGTCTGGATGCTGCAGACCCGCAATGCCAAACGAACCGGCTTTGCTGCGGTGCGGATCGCAGTCGATCTCGTTAACGAGGGCTTGATCGCAAAAGAGGATGCATTGCAGAAAAGACGCATCCCCGCCGACGATCTGAATCAGTTGTTGCAGCCAGTTTTCGATCCGGGCGCCAAGTCGGCAGCCGACACGGAGGGGCGTCTGCTGGCAAAAGGCATCAATGCCGGGCCAGGAGCGGCCACCGGCCAGATTTGTTTCCACGCGGCCGATGCCGAAGCGCTTTACGAACAGAATCACGATGTCGAACTGATCCTCGTCCGCAGGGAAACCAGCCCTGAGGATCTGCGGGGGATGCGAATCGCTAAGGGAATTCTGACGGCTTTTGGCGGCGCCAGTTCTCACGCGGCTTTGGTCAGCCGCCAGATGGGCAAGGTGTGCGTCGTCGGTTGTTCGGATTTGGAGATCGATTATCACGAAGCTACGTTGAAAGTCGCCGACACGCTCCTCAAAGCCGGCGATTGGATCAGCATCGACGGATTTTCCGGTGAAGTGTTCGAGGGCAAAGTGACGACCAAGCCCAGCGAAGTCGTCGAAGTGCTGCTGCACAAAACGAAACCGCCCGAGGATTCGGAACTATACCAGCGCTATTCGCAACTGATGGCCTGGGTTGACGAATATCGCAAGCTTCGCGTGCGCACCAATTCTGACCAACCGGATCAGGCAGCTCAGGCTGTAGCTTTCGGCGCAGAAGGGATCGGCCTGTGCCGCACTGAGCATATGTTCTTCGAGCATCTCGATGAGATCCGCGAAATGATCCTCGCCGAAGAAGTCGAGACCCGGCGTCAAGCGCTCGACAAGCTGCTGCCGTTTCAGCGCGACGACTTTGCGGGTCTGTTCCGGGCGATGGACGGTCGCCCCGTGACGATTCGCCTGCTCGATCCGCCGCTGCACGAGTTCCTCTCGGAACATCATCTGCACGAGCAGCCGGAATTGGTTCACAAGCTGGCCGACATGCTCGACGTGTCGCACGAGACGATCGCGCGGCGGGTTGACGAACTCAAAGAAATGAACCCCATGTTGGGCCATCGCGGCTGCCGTCTGGGAATCGTGTACCCCGAGATCACCGCGATGCAAGCCCGGGCGATTTTCGAAGCCGCATGCATCGTCAAGCAGGAAGGGACCGACGTTCTGCCTGAAGTCATGATCCCCCTGGCAGGGTTCCTCGCCGAATTCAAGAACCAGGAGGAAGTCGTCCGCCGGCAGGCGCAGGCCGTCTTCAAGGAGACCGGTGTCACCGTCGATTACCTGGTGGGAACGATGGTCGAAGTTCCCCGGGCGGCCATGTGCGCCGATCAGATCGCGCAGTCGGCGGAGTTCTTCAGCTTCGGCACAAACGACCTCACACAGACCTGCTTAGGCATGAGCCGCGACGACTACGGCGGGTTCATCGACTTCTACCGCGAAAACGACATCGTCCCCAACGATCCGTTTCAAACGGTCGACATAGACGGCGTTGGACGACTGATGAAGGTGGGTGTCGAAGGCGGACGCTCGACCCAGGCCGATCTGAAAATCGGTATCTGCGGCGAGCATGGCGGCGACCCGGCCAGCGTGATGTTCTGTCACGAAATCGGACTGGACTACGTCAGCTGTTCGCCATTTCGAGTGCCGGTGGCACGCTTGGCGGCAGCGCAGGCGGCTCTAGACAGCTGAGTTGCTCTCCGGCCGTACCGACGGGAACCGGGGCTCCGTTTGGCTCGTCCGACACTGGTGCCATCCCTTGCAGTAGCCGTTCGCGGAAATTCAGGTCCGGCACGAGGCAAGTGTGCTTGTATTGATCGGGACTGCTGCCACGGCGCTTCTGTTCGCGTCTGGTATGGGAAGCCCAGGTTCCTTCCGGGATCGGTACGCACCTCAGGGGATCAAGCCGGCCCGAGTTTCTCTTGTCGCGATACTCGCAATTTAGATCCTGGAGTTGGCGGTCAATACGACCGGCTAGTCTGCCACGCAATTCAGGCGACAGATTTGTGGATTGCTCAATGAAGAACTCGTACCAGGGCGGTTCACCCCATGCCGGTGCGATGGCAAAATGCTCGCCGCTCAGTGGTAAACCACGGGTTGAAGCGCACACGGCCGACACGATCTGAGATTCAGTGAGCTTCTCGCCAGTCAGGTTCGAAATGTTTGCCCCTTTGTGAAGAAACTCGAGCACGGGCGTCGTCCCGAAGAATCCCACGCAGCGGACCACGTCGCAGATGTCGTAGCGGTACAACCCGGACGACGTCGTCAGCAGGATGTAGTAGTTGCGATCCTGTTGCAGTTCGTGAGCTTCCAGGACGGTGCGTTGAGGGTTGGCGTATTCCTCTTCAGGAATAAATTCGAAAAAATGGCTCCCCACTTCCAGAATGCCCGCCGATTGGTTGTCACGTAGCGGCACTGTCATTCGGCCCTCGCTGGCAGAGAGGCCGTGATCGCGCAAGGCAACCTCGCCGAACTGCTTGCCAAGCGACGGAAGATAGGCGCGTGCGCTGCCGCCGGTCCAGACTGCCAGTGCCGCCAATGCGGGCCAATAGTCCTTGGGACGCAAAGCCCCCTCCCGCTCGGCAAGCTGCTCGAGTTGACGCGCACGATGCGGATGCGGCCGCAGACGTGAGACCAGCTTCCGACGAACCGATTCGGCCAGCAGATGCGAGCAGGAGAGCGTCCCGTCTGCGATGTCGCGGATGAGTGACTCTTTTGAGCGATCGGCAAGTTTTGCCAAGTGCAACAGCGTGCCGGGGTTGGCGGTGACCATCATTGCTACGTGTTCATCCGCCAACGCGATCCGCAAGAACGTGTAGTTCTTGGGATCAGTCTCGTGAATCTTGGCAACGGCATGTGGCACGGTGTACATCGTGCGGACGATCGGCTTTTGCATGGAGGCGACCAGACCACTGATGTTGCCGCATGGAAATCCACCTGCGGTCCGAAACTGATCGTAGTCGCTGCTGTACTGCAGAATCTTGCCGATGTTGATCGACGGATGATCGTCGAGAGTGTGGATGCCCCATGTTTGCCACCCGCGGCGGTAGTCTTTCAGGAATTGCCGCGTTACGGGAATGAGCTTCGACTGGCCGGTCGTCCCGCTGCTGAGGGAGAACATCAGCAGGGGGTTGGACGATCCCAGCAGAGCCTGCTGGCGGCCGAGCTGTACCTGCTGGATGTAGGGGCGAAAGTACTCGTAGTCACAGATGGGCAGCCGGTGGCGGAACTCGGCCACCGAGTCGACCTGGTCCAGACCGTGTTGGCGGCTGAAATGGCTGTCGCCGTTGAGCTTGAGCAGTCGCTTGAGCACGCGCCGCTGGGATGTACGGCAGTCGAGTGCGGCCCGAAGCGACTTGCGGGCCTCTCGGCGGACGGTTGTGCGCGGAATGGCACCCACCCGCTCGCGCAGCTTGCGAAGGATTAGCATAGCTCCCAGCCGCCGGTTTCCCGCGTCCGGCCTCCCGTGCCAGTCGCCATTCGTCTCGGCAGCCGACCGGAGCTGGATCAACGGCCGCCAATGGGAGGTGGCGGTCGAACTCAGCCAGAATTGCTGGGTGACCGACCCGTACCGACTGCGTCAGGATTCCTTCGTCTCTGCATCGCCTTCTGTACCTGTATCGTCTTCTTCCTTGGTCTTCTTCTTCTTTTTCTTGCCAACGACGGACTTGATCACCCGTACTTTTGGCAAACCGAGCGGTCCCTGCCCTTCGGGCATCCGTTCCTCAAACTCAAGCTGCGCAATGCGCTCTGCACGTTTGAGGACGTTACGGGAACGCGCCAGGCGACCCTTGCGCTTCAGACTCTTGTCGATTGTCACGTGCGTGGCTCCAAAATGGCCGGCTTCTTATGTATTGTCGCAGAGCGAATGTGTGGAAGTAGTGGACCGCGTTCGGCCAGTAGCGTCTTGTGGCGTTCCCACCCGCTTCTGAACCGGTGGAATCCTCGGTTGGGGGCCAGATGCCCGCAAATTGAGGTTTTGGCCAGGGCCGTTTATTATCGTCGAAAGCGCTTCGATCTCGAACTGTGCGAGTGTAAAGGTCGCCCGGTCCGAGTGCAACCTGACTCGGCCTGCCACAGGCTCCAACTCCGCCGGAAACCGGTATGTCGCTGTATGAGACCAATTTCACGGTGCTCGACTGGGGAATCGTGGCCCTGTATCTCACTTCGTCCATCGCCATCGGCATCTGGGCCAACCGGTATGTGGGCAACCTGTCCGACTACCTCGTCGCCGGCAGAACGCTGCGGCTGAGGCTGGCGCTGGCCAGCATGACCGGCACCGAACTCGGGCTGGTCACCGTGATGTACATGTCCGAACTGGGGTTCACGCAGCAATATGCCTCTCTGTATCTGGCGCTGCTTGAAACCGCGGCCATGCTGCTGTTTGGCTTGACCGGCTTCGTTGTGTACCGGCTGCGGCAGACGGCCGTGATGACCGTGCCCGAGTTCTACGAACAGCGCTATTCCCAAGGAGTCCGCGTGGTCGGCGGAGTGATGATGGTCCTGGCCGGCATTTTGAACATGGGCATGTTTCTCAAGGCTGGCTCGCAATTCTTGACAGCGATTTCCGGACTCCAGGATGAGCTTTATCTCAAGTGGATCATGACCGGGCTGCTGGCGCTGGTGCTGTTCTACACGGTGCTGGGGGGCATGGTCTCGGTCGTCATCACAGACCTGATCCAGTTCTTCGTTCTCGGCACTGGCATGCTGTTGATCGTCGGCTTTGTTGTGTGGAACGTTGGATTCGACGGTTTTTCGGCAGTCGTCACAGAACACCGTGGCTATTACGACCCCACCAGCGGGATAAACCCGGCCGATACATTCATGTCTCAGGACAAGTTGTCCGGGATCGGCGCGATTGAGCTGTTCAAGATGGCGATCGTGATCTTTTCAGCAGCTGTATTGTGGCCGACGTCTGCTTCCCGGACGTTGTCGGTCCAGAACGCCGGCGTGGCCCAAAAGCTGTATCTGTTCAGCACGATTGGACTACTGGCCCGCAGGGCGATGCCGATTCTGTGGGGAATCGGTGCGTACTACTTCTTTGCAACTCACGCCGACCTGCAAGTCGCCCTAAGCGATGCCTTGGCAGATAAGGAAGCGCCGCTGTCGGCCTGGTCGGCCATGCCGCTCTACCTGGCCAAGATCATTCCAACCGGGCTGTTGGGGCTCATCACCGCGGGAATGGTGGCAGCATTCATGTCGACGCACGATAGCTATCTGCTGTGCTGGAGCAGCGTCATTACGCAGGACATTCTAGCACCCTTGTTCGGTCCGCTGAGCCAGCGCACCCGAATCTTGATCACGCGGATGTCGATCGTGGCCATCGGAGCAGTGCTGCTTTTCTGGGGTCTGTGGTATCCCTTGGGGAGCGACTTGTGGAACTACATGGCCATCACCGGCACCGTGTACTTGGCCGGTGCGCTGCCGGTTGTCGTGGGTGGCCTGTACTGGCGCCAAGCTAGCAGCGTCGGCGCCTACATCGCCCTGTTCGGTGGGCTGGTCGGAATCGGGGCACTGGGTCCGGCTATCGAGCGGCTTCAAGGCTTGGGTGTGGAGCTAGACGGGGCACAGGTCACAATCTTGACATTTGTTGTCTCTCTAGTCGGATTCGTAGCCGGATCGTTGCTCTTTCCAGATCGCGATCGCCAGGTCCAGCGGGAGGAATCATGAATCACGAAGCCTGGATGACATTGTGGACCGCGCTGCTCGTCGGCAGCGTCGCAAGTTTTGCGGTGATGCTGTTGGTCGTCGGGGCCGGAGCTTGGGGAGAGTTGCGCGATGCATTGGCCGACCTGCGAGAAGACACGCGGGCCGCAGCCGAACATCCCGAGGACCTCGACCGCGAGATCTGAGGCGTTCAATCGAGGTCGCGCCCGAGGGCAAGCGCAACGAATTCCTGCAGCGTAGATACGACGTACAAAGATCGAACAACGTCGAGTAGCTGCCACGATTATCCGGATGGGATCTAGGCAAGAGATATCCGCTCAGGTAATGTAATTAGGTCCAGGCTTGCCGACAGGTCGGCCGACTGCGGATCTTCTGAACCGTGCGAGGAACCTCGCCATGATGTGTCCCTTTTGTCGCCACGGCGAGACGAAAGTCATCGACTCTCGGGCCAGCCAGCAGTATGTCATCCGGCGCCGCCGCGAATGTCTCAGCTGCAAGCGGCGATTCACGACATATGAGAAGATCGAAGAGTCGCCTCTAAAGGTCGTTAAGAAGGATGGCTCGCGGGTTCCCTTCGACCGAGAGAAGATCCGTTCGGGACTCGAAAAGGCCTGCTACAAGCGTCCCATTGCCGCTGATCAGATCGAGTCCGTCATTTGCGATCTGGAAGCTGACATCTACGAGAATTTCGATCGTGAGATCCCGTCGGAATACATCGGCGAACAGGTCATTACGGCTCTGAAGCAACTCGACCACGTCGCTTTTGTCCGGTTCGCGTCGGTCTATCGAGAATTCAAGGACGTGAACGACTTCGTCGAGGAGTTGGAGCCGATCCTGCGAAACAGCCCATCTCGCCCATGATGCAGGAAGCTTTCTGAACGCGGTTGATGCAGATTGGCAGCCATCTGGCGGAATTGCACTCTCGCGGGCTTTCCGCAAGCCATTTGGCAGCCCAACCTTGCGATCCGGGATTGACTCGTAACCGGTTCGTGGAGATTATTCCCGTCCCCGCCAGGCAACGGCTCTGCCTGCGCACCGACGATGGCAGCACACAACGGATTGTATGCCCATGTCGTACCCACTGATCAACCTCGTCCAGCAACTCGGCGCACCGCGGGTGCTGGTGCTGGGCGACGTGATTCTCGACCGCTACATCTGGGGCGATGCAGAACGCATCAGCCAGGAAGCCCCGGTGATTCTACTACGCGAAGAGCGTCAGGAAGTACGGCTTGGCGGAGCCGCGAATGTCGCCAACATGCTGCGCGGCCTGGAAGCCCAAGTCACCATGGCAGGTCTGACAGGCGACGACGAAGGGGGACAGTTGCTGCGTGAGGCTTTGCAAGAAGCCGGCGTCGATACTCAACCACTGCTGATCGACCAATCGCGGCCGACAACGGTCAAAGAGCGCTATCTGGGACGGGCACAACATCGTCACCCGCACCAGATGTTGCGCGTGGATCGCGAGGTCCGGACGCCGGCCAATTCGGAGACTGCCACGCAGTTGCTCGCCACACTGTTGCCGCGATTGAGCCAGTACCAGGCGATCCTCGTGTCCGACTACGCCAAGGGCGTCTGCACGCCACAAGTCGTGCAAGCGATCATCAAGGCAGCTCGGCGTGCCAAGGTGCCGGTGATCGTCGATCCGGCTGCTGCCGGCGACTATGCGATTTACTCAGGCGCCACCGCAGTCACGCCCAACCGACTGGAAACCTCGCGAGCCACGGGAATGGACATCCGGACGGCCGAAGACGCGTTTGCTGCCGGCCACCGATTGTGCGAACAACTCGACCTCGATCACGCTTTCGTGACGCTTGATAGCGATGGAATCGCCGTTGCACGATCGAATGGGACTGCAGATCTCTTTGCCACCCGCAAGCGGGAGGTGTACGACATCACGGGGGCCGGCGACATGGTGTTGGCCATGATCGGAGTTGGAACCGCTTCGGGAATCGGTCCACCGGAGTTGGCCCAACTCGCCAATGTTGCCGGCGGGCTCGAGGTCGAGCAGATCGGTGTGGCGACCATCAGCCGCGAGCAGATCTTGGCCGATCTGGCAACGGGGGGACGTACTGCTGGTGAAAAGACATGTGGGATCGACGAACTGGCACGGCACGTGTCGGCGCGTCAGAAGCTGCGCCAAAAGGTCGTTCTGACCAACGGCTGCTTCGATCTGCTGCACTTCGGACATGTCAGTTATCTTCAGCAAGCGGCCGAAGAAGGTGATTGCCTGATTGTGGCAGTCAACAGCGACGAGAGTGTGCGAAGGCTCAACAAAGGTCCTGACCGACCGATCTGCAGTCAGCAGCATCGTGCCAATATGCTGGCTGCACTTGAGGTCGTGGACTATGTCATTGTCTTCGACGAAGACACGCCGCATGCGATCATCGAACGCCTAAGGCCTGATCTGCTCGTCAAAGGGGGGACGTACGCCCCCGACGAGATCGTCGGCCGGGAATTGGTCGAAGCCTACGGCGGAACCGTGAAGGCCTTGGGCGAAGTGCCGGGCCTCTCGACGACTCAGATCGTCGAAAGTCTGCGGCGGGCGGCTTGATCGTGCAACGACAGAGAATCTCCGACATCGATCGCCAAGAGGCCCCGATGCGATTAGCCGTCTTCCTGCCCAACTGGATCGGCGACGCCGTGATGGCAACACCCGCGCTCCGGGCGTTGCGCCGGCATTTCGGGCAAGCTGAGATCGTGGGCGTGCTCCGTCCCTACGTACGGGATGTTCTGGCAGGGACTGACCTGGTCGACCGGCTTCTACTCCACGATCCGCGGGGGCCCAGCGCCGAACGGCGGGGTTGGCAGTTCATCGGGGCGCTGCGCCGCGAGCGGTTCGACATCGCTGTGCTAATGCCCAACTCTTTGCGGAGCGCTTGGATTGCCCGGGCTTGTGGAGCGCGTCGACGAGTTGGATTTGACCGTGACGCACGCGGTTGGTTGCTCACTGATCGGGTCCCTCCGAAGCCAAAGACGAAGCCGCATCCCGTTCTCGACGAATACCTGCGACTGGCGGAACACTTGGGTTGTCGTCATCTCTCGCGCGACATGGTGCTGGCGACTACATCCGACGACGAGCGACGCTGGTTGGCATTCTGCGAGCGCCAGGGGACTCACGCAATCGAGCGGGGCATCGTCACCCTCAATCCCGGTGGGGCGTATGGGTCCGCGAAGCACTGGCCAGTCGAGTCGTTCGCGGCTTTGGGTCGAAAACTGGCTGAAGAACAAGACAAAACCGTCGTGGTGGTTTGTGGTCCGTCGGAGATCCCGTCCGCGCAACGAATCGCGCGGCTGGCCGCTCATCCGCACGTTGTGACCCTCGCTCGAGAAAGGCCGACATTAGGTCTGACGAAGGCGGCGATCAAGAATTCCGAACTGTTGATCACCACCGATTCCGGCCCGCGGCATTTCGCGGCGCCGTTTAGCGTGCCGGTAGTCACCTTGTTCGGGCCAACGCATATTGCTTGGAGCGAAACCTATTTCTCTCGGGCCGTCCATCTGCAGCACGAAGTCGAGTGTGGACCTTGCCAGCAGCGAACCTGCCCACTCGAACATCTCCGCTGCATGCGAGACCTGTCCGTCGAACGGGTGTACGCAGCCGCCGTTTCCTTGCTTGACCGATACCCTGCCCAGCTGCCAGCCGCCAGCTAGCCCTCATGAGAATTGCGCTCGCCAAACAACGCTATTCGCTCAAGAGCGGGGGCTCTGAGCGCTATTGCGTGAATCTGGCTCGCAGCTTGAAGCGGCTCGGTCACGAGATCACCGTCATCGGCGAAAAGATCGACGAAGAACTAAGGAACGAGGTCGAATTCGTCACAGTGAAGGTCAACCATCTGACGTCCTGGACAAAGAATCGCTCGTTTGCAGAAAACTGTGGCCGAATCGCAGCGAACAGGCGGTTTGACGTCGTTTACGGTTTGGGACGTGCATTCGGGCTGGACGCCGTCCGCGTCACCGAACGCCTCCAATCCCACTGGCTGAATGTCAATTACCCGCGGCCCGCAAACCGCTTTCTGCAACGATTCAATCCGCGGCACCGAACGCTCATCGCCTTGGAACGAGCGATTTATCGTTCGAGTGAAGTCAAACGTGTCGTGACGCAATCTCGGCTCGACCGTCAATTGGTCGTCGAGTATTACGATGTACCGGAAGAGAAAGTTCGTACAATCTATAACGGTGTCGACACAACGACCTTTCATCCAGGAGTTCGAGATGCAAGCCACAAGCTGCGCGATGAAATGGGAATTGAGGCCGACACGCCGCTTTTGTTGTTCGCGTCGATGGACTTCGAAGGCAAAGGTCTGAGATCGGTCTTAAAAGCCATCAGCGCTTCGCGTCATGGCGACTTAAAGCTGCTTGTGCTGGGAACGGGTCCCATCGGCAGGTTCAAACGGATCGCGCGCGAACTCGGTCTTCAGCAGCGGGTCCAGTTTACAGGTCGTCGTTCCGATATCGAAAGATGCTACGGTGCAGCCGACCTGTTTCTGCTTCCCACGGCTTACGAACCCTTTCCTAACGTCAACCTCGAGGCACTGGCCTGCGGGCTGCCGGTGTTGACGTCGCAGACGGCCGGCGGCGCCGACGTGATTGAGCCGGGGGCCAACGGTTATCTTGTCTCAGGCGTTCACGCTGTCGACGAAATGACCGATGCCATCGACCAGCATTTCCTGTTGAGCGCAGCCGATCGGCTGGAGATGCAGGCGCACTGCTGGTTGACGGCTAAAGACATGACGATGGAACGGAACGTCCGAGAGACGATCGAACTCTTCGAGGAGGTGCTCCTTGAGAAGTTTCGAGCTTGAGCGTTGGGACGATGGGCGACTGACGGTCAACCGAGCCGTCGCCGATCTGTTTCGCCGCAATGGACTAGCTAAGTTCGACGATTTCATGAAAGTTCGGGGAGTCGTCGCCAAGGACTTTCTGGCTGAACGAACGACGGTCCGCTTCAAGCTGGCAGATGCAGAGGGCAACGAGCAGCCCTTTTACATCAAGCGACATTCGCCATCGTCGTGGAAAGAGTACGTCAAGCCGCTATTGCGGTGCAGGCTGCCGATCCTTGGGGCGCGTCACGAATGGGACGCCATCCTGCGATTTCATCGGGCCGGTATCAACACGATGATCCCGGCTGTACTGGGTGAATCAGCGGGATACTCGCTCCTGGTGACGCGATCGCTGGAAGGTTGCCGAAAGGTGTCGCACTGGCTTCGAGGTAGTCACCAAGACGGGTACTCGGCTCAACCGACTGCTGCGGCTCGTCGCAACGCCCTCGGCGCCGTAGCGCGGCTGGCTTACAACATGCACACCCGTGGGTTGCATCACCAGGACTTCTACGTGCATCACCTGCTCCGCACCACGGATGGAGAACAAGAGGAGCTATATGTGATCGACTTGGGCCGTGCCTGCCATCGGCCCCATCTGGCGCGTAGATGGATCGTCAAAGATTTGGCACAATTGAGCTATTCGGTCCCTGAGTGCTCCAGAACCGAACGCTTGCGCTTCTTGAGGGCGTATTTCGGACGTCGGCTACAGGCTGGGGATCGCCGAATCATGCAGCAGATCGAACGGAAAGTACAACACATCGCCCGCCATTCCCAGAGACACTCCCTGTAGCGGGTTCGCGTCGGGGCAGCGATATCAAACTGTGTTGGATCGTGGCGCTGCTTGACTGCTCGCTCGATGGGTGCGATCAAGAACTTCCCCCGGGGGGAGAGCGTCAACATGTCTGCAGCCGCTGCCGGATTGACTGCCGGGTTAACCGCCTACCTGATCGGGTCGATCCCGTTCGGACTGCTGGTCGCTCGCTACTTGTTCGGTGTCGACGTGCGCAAAGTCGGCAGCGGGAACATTGGCGCCACGAATGTAGCCCGCGTGATCGGTGCTCGAGCCGGTGCAATGGCGTTGATCCTCGACGTGCTCAAAGGAGCTGTACCCGTCCTGGTTGTGCCGAGAATACTGGTGGGCTCGGACAGCGACGTATACCTACATCTGCAGGTGCTGTGTGCCTCGGCAGCGGTGTTGGGACACATGTTCCCAGTGTGGCTACAATTTCGTGGCGGAAAAGGCGTGGCGACGGCCATGGGAGCGGTCGTGGTCGTTTCGCCGGTTGCCGCCCTCGGCGCAGCCGTTGCATTTTTCGCCACTTTCGGCATGTACCGAATCGTATCCGCTTCTTCGATGCTTGCGGCACTCGGGTTCTGCCTTGTCCAACTGTGGCTGCTGCGACCGAATCCATTCTCTAGCGACACGTGGAGCCTGGCTGCATTCAGCCTGGCTGTGCCTGCATTGATCATTGTCCGGCATCGGACAAATCTGAAGCGCTTGCTCCGCGGAGAAGAGCCACGATTCCGCGCCGGCAAGAAGAACGACCGTCCGGACAGGGACGGGACAGCTCAATCCGAAGGGCCAACTTGAATTGAAGAGACGAACTTTAGAGGGAGCCCACTTCAATCTCGTTGCACAACGTTCGCTCGGCAATCGCGTGCAGAACAGCGTGAGTAGCGAGCTGCTTGTGATAATAGGTCGCCGTTCGGCCGGAGAGCGTGACTTGATCTCCCGACACATCAACCTGCAAATTGCAGATTGCGACGCCTGTCCGCGATCTGACGACCTCTTCAATGCGTCGAGCTAATGACCGTGACGACTCCGAATACGTTTGCAGTTCCATCTTTGTTCCTCCATGAAAGAGCAGTCCTCCGCGCTTCATCGTGAAACTTGGAGGCACTCCCTTAGGTCATCTCGACAGCCATGCTGCTTGCCGCTGGGTTCGCGCGGTCTTTGATCACGCGGACCCGTCGTATCAATCCGTAACAGGGTGGGGTTGCGAAGCTGCAGCAATTCCGGTCGCAAGTGAGCATTCACATCCTTGGTAGCCCAGGTACGTCCATTGTGCGTACCACGCCAACGAATGAACAAATTGAATGATGACCGCCGGTACTTTACCTAGCGACGTTGCAGTCGTCAAATCATTGAATGCCGCATTACGTCGCTTTCGATGGTGGTCCAGTTAGCGAGGCGGCGATTGCGAGAGGGGGGACTCGAACCCCCAAGCCCTTTCGGGCACCAGATCCTAAATCTGGCGCGTCTGCCAATTCCGCCACTCTCGCTTCGGTGAGCGATTGTACCCACTCCGTTCGCTGTCTGACAAACTCTGGAGACTCGCAAAAAGTCGTTGAAAGTGCCTATCTCCCCCAGTTACGATCGAATGGATACGCAGCCGGATGCTGGATTCTGTGGTTACTGCCCCACTACAGAATTCTCCCGGCTGTTTTTTCTTTGTATCACGTGCATTTCCTGTGTGTCGTGCAGGCGCCTGATTCTGCATAAACGTCCTATTTCACTGTGGCTGGCCCTCAAAGTTTGCCGTGCTTGACACGATAAGCGGCATCATGTGTAATCCTTCGTTGAGTTGGGGTGAGGTCATCCGGCTGGGTACCGATGACCGCTTCTCCCTGCTGGGTTGCTTGTCTCTTGACTCGCGGCAATGACTGTAATGGGATGCGGCCGCGTAAGTTCCCTCACAGATGTCGCAAGCAGTATTGGTTGTGACGTGAGCAAGCGGCAGAATCCGGAACATGTCTCAATGTCTGAGCTTGGAAGTCAGATTGTGGTAGGGGGCTTCCCGATAATGAGATGTGAGAAGCCCCACGAGCACTGTGGCAGGGAACGCTCGATCAGCTTCTCTCTGCGAGCCGGGCAGCCTCGGTTTCCGTAAGAACAGGACGCGCAGGATTCGCGGAGTTGGGGACGGCTAATTCGAGCCGCGGAAATCATTGAACCACGGACCGGCAAGAATCGCCGGTCGATGGGGCAGGACTGAGCTAATGACGGCTGGGTATCAATCTGCTCGACGGGTTGTCATCACCGGTGTGGGCGTCGTTTCTCCCATTGGCATCGGTAACGATGCCTTCTGGAAGAATCTGATCGCAGGACGCTGCGGCATTGGATACCTCCAAGCGTTTCCAACGACCAATCTGCCGTGCAAACTCGCCGCCGAGATTACCGATTTCGACCCGCACAAGCACATCCGGCAGAAGAAGTTCATCAAGACGATGTCGCGCGACATCCAGCTGGGCGTCAGCGCGGCCACCTTGGCGGTTCAGGATGCCGGACTTGTGCCCGGAAGCGTAGATCCAGATCGACTGGGCGTGGAGTTCGGTGCAGGCCGAATCTCGACCAGTCCGCAAGAGCTAGTCGAAGCAGCGCGGCAGTGCTCCGACGTGGCGAATTCCTTTGAGATGACGCGGTGGGGCGAAGACAGCATGGGGCAAATTTGCCCGCTGTGGCTGTTGCGGCAATTACCGAATATGCCGGCCTGCCACGTCTCCATCGAACATAATGCCCGGGGGCCAAACAACACGATCACGAGCCGCGAGTCGTCGGCGCTGCTGGCCCTCGGTGAGGCCATACGAGCGATCGAACGGGGTGTTGCCGACTGCATGATCGTCGGCGCCTGCAGCTCGAACATCCACCCAGTGGACATCGCCAAACTGAATCTATTTGAAGCGCTCTCCCGCCGCGACGAAGATCCTCACCGCGCCTGTCGGCCATTTGACTTTGACCGAGATGGGACTATTGTCGGCGAGGGGGCATCGTCCTTTATCGTCGAGGCCGCCGACCACGCTCGACGTCGCGGCGCAAACATCTATGGCGAGGTTCTGGGGATTGCTGCCGGTTGCGACGGTCGCGGCTACTCCAACGGAGCTGGCGGCACCGGCCTGGTCAGAGCTATCCGGGCCGCCCTGCGGCAAGCCGACATCGAGCCCGGCGAGATTGGTCACATCAACGCTCATGGGAAAAGCACCCAGCGCGACGATCTGGTCGAATCGAGAGCGTATCACAGCGCGTTGGGCGACGCCGCCGAAAAGATTCCGGTTACAGCGCTCAAGAGCTACTTCGGCTATTTCGATGCCGGTTCGGGGGCGGTGGAACTGGCTGGCAGCCTGCTGGCACTGAAGCATCGCGAGATTCCCTACACGCTCAACTACGAAGTTCCCGATCCGCGTTGCCGTCTGAAGGTGGTGCATCGCGAGCCGATCGCTCAACGCAGCCCGATCGCCATGAGCGTGAATCGCACGTCGATCGGTCAAAGTGCCGCCGTCATCGTGCGCGCCGTCTAATCGGCCAATGGACGTCGTGTGTCGCACGCTATCGTATGGGACGTGCTGATCGCAAAGTCTGGTTGCCGAGCAACAAAGCGCACTCCTGACACTGGCGATCGCGTCCGGAGGAACCTACATTCTCCTTTGCGCGGGCATCATCGCAACCGGCGATCGCACGCGGCTGCTAACCACGACCGATCCCTCTCCACGAACGGATGTTTGCGATGCAATACGATGTCTACGGAGTCGGAAACGCACTGGTCGATATACAGGCCCGTGTGAGCGACGAGTTGCTCGCAGAGCTGAACTTCCCCAAAGGGGCCATGACGTTGGTGGGCGAGGATGTGCAGCAGCAAGTCCTCGAAGCGGTGCAGGGCGTCCCCATCTCTCGTTGCGCGGGCGGATCGGCGGCCAATACGGTTTTGGGCGTCGCCGATCTGGGGGGCGCTGCAGCTTATGCTGGCAAGGTTGGTGAAGATTCGCTGGGTGAGTTCTGTCTCGAAGACATGCGGCGAATCGGCGTGACAATCGAAGTGGCGCCCGCCGAGGGCGCGACCGGCACCTGCGTCGTGCTGATTACCCAGGACGCCCAGCGGACGATGCTGACAAACTTGGGCGTATCGGCAACACTCGGCCCCGACGACATCGACGCCAGCGAGATCAAGAAGGCCAAGTTTGTTTACGTTGAGGGTTATCTGTTCACCGGAGAGAGCCAGCGCGAGGCAGCGCTGAAGGCCATTGACTTGGCCAAGCAGCACCATGTACAGGTCGCCTTTACTGTGTCCGACCCGTTTCTAATTGACAGCTACCGCGATGAATTTTGGAAGTTGATCGAAGGACCAGTCGATCTGCTGTTCTGCAACCTCCAAGAGGCGCGCAGCCTGACCGGGCTCACAGATCCCATCGATTGCGCGCAAGCAATCCACAAACATGCGAAGCTCTTGGCGCTGACGCTGGGCGCCGACGGATCCATCCTGATGCAGGACGGCCAGGCGATCCCCATCGAAGGCGTGGCGGTTGAGGCCCTCGACACGACCGGGGCAGGCGACATGTATGCCGCCGGCGTACTGTGTGGTATTACAAACGGACTTTCGTTAAAGCAGGCGGGGCATTTGGCCTCGCATGCCGCCGCTCGAATCGTCGGGCAGCTGGGGGCACGCTTACAACGGCGATTTACGCAGCAGGAGATCGAGGCGCTGCTTTCGTAAAACGTTCCAGGGGTGCACGACCAGCAACGCCTAGATTCTTCAACTCACCGAGGAGCCGGCAGCCGAGAGTGGTCGACGCCCGCGTCGCTTTGGTCAGGTGCTGCTTCTGCAGCGGGATTGCGCCCCGCACGGCCGATCAGTGCGACGTCGCGGGGCTCGATGCTGGCCAGTGGTCTGTTCAGGTAGCTGCGGCTGATGATCCTCGACTCGAGCGAGCCTCCAGTGGCGGCAGTTCCCCAGTAATTCTTCCAAGCGTTGTAGTCAAAGTCGCTGAATCCCGACAACGAACGCGCAGGCTCGATCTTCCAAAACGTCTCGAATCGCTCGTAAAAGTTATCGGAGCCGTTCCACGACAGCAGTTCCCGGAACTCGCCCATGTTGAGCTGGCCGCTCATAGCGACCAGCGGTACATCGAGGTGTGAGGCAAACACGTTGCTGCGGGCGCTGATCCGGACGGTCAACAAATGGTCGGCCTGCTGGCTCGAACGAATCTGCAACAAGCCACCTCCTAGAACGCAAGTGGCATGCTCGATCTGCAATTCCAAGTCGGAGGAGACATCGTCCGATGTGTCGCGATAGCCGTTGATTTCGAGCAGCGGCCGACTCAGGCCAATCAGCGCATGATCGATCTCAACACGGCCGGCCCGGGCGCTGTCGGTCCTAATCAAGGAGCAGTCACCTCGGACGATGTTCTCGGCGAGGCTGAGCAGGAATTCATCGTCCGTCTGACCTTCGTCCATCATGTCCATGTCGGTCCGTCCAGGACCGTCGGTCAATTCGAAGACTGTAGCAGGACGCCCGCTGTGATTCACGACGGAGACGATCGTTCGACTGAGGCGGACTTGGTCGGTACCCTCCACTGAGAACACCGCCCACAAGTCGGTTTCGATCTGTTCCTCAACGAACATGTCGATGTCGACGTTGTTGAGTTCGACAGAACCAGCGCTCACGGTGATCATCCGTGTCAACGTTTGTTGATCGGGATATGCGAGCGGTTCGAACTCGAGCAAGGGCCGGTAGCCCCGAGCGCCGCGAATCGTGACGCGCTTGTTGGATACTGTCAGCGGCCGCTCTTTCTGACCGCGTGGACCGTTGAACTTGAGCTCGATGATGCTGTCGCTCGGCGCGTCTGCGCAGGCAGCCTCAAGTGATTCGTAGTTCCTGGGCTCCCCACCGGCCTTCGAGACGACCGAGATTTGCGGCGGTGCCGTTTCGGTCACAGGCAACGGAGTCGCGTCCTCGAGAGCACGTCGCTCGGCGTCACTGGCGATCATGCGCGACGTTGTCGTTTCCAAAGCCTCCGTCAGCTGGGGCCGTGGCGCCTCGACGGGCGAGCGCAAATGCGTCACGTAGTCGGGGATCAAGGACTTGGTCGAGAGTGGCCACAGCGGATCGCCGGAACTCGGCCCTCGCGATTCGCTGCCACCTTCGGAGGGCGTGGCGTTCGGCAAGGTGGTCACAAACGGCCGATTGGCGTCCCCGGAAGCAGGAGCGAGAGTGGGTTCGAAGTTTCGTGGGCTTTCCAAGGAACCATCGCCGGTTGCGTCCGGATTCCGCGGTCCAGAGTTCGTTGTCGCCGCACCAGAATCCACCGATGCGCCGGGCGCATCGTCCGGCATCGGGTCGTTGCCGCCGATCGACGTGAGACTATCCGCTCGCTGGCGAATATCGGGGACCACGGTCAGAACCAGCACAACGGCAAAGAGAATTGCCGTCGTGGCGATGAGACCTGCATGCCGTTCCCAGAATGGTCGCCGCGCCACTCGCGATCGCGTCCAAATCACTCCTTCCGGATTGACTCCCCGCAATCCCATGCCCGAAGCCACAACGGCCAAGTCACGAATCAGCTCATCCGGAGTCGCGTACCGTCGATCGGCGTCGCTGGCCATCATCTTTCGGCAAATGGCAGCCAATTCAGGCGAAACGTTCTGGTTTTTGGCGGCGGGATCCGGAGAGGCCTTGCCTTGATGGTCGAGCAACTTCTGCAGCATAGTGCCATCAGGGTAGGGCGGTTCGCCGGTCAGCATGTGATACAGCGTGCACCCCAGCGAATAGATATCGCTGCGAACATCGACGTGCCGCGGATCTTTTGCCTGTTCCGGTGCGATATAGTCGAACGTGCCCAGAGTCGTACCGGCGGTGGTCAACTCCTGGCTGGCGGCTGTCAACTGCTTGCGGGCCAATCCCAAATCGACGAGTTTTGCGCGGCCGTTGGGACTGATGATGATGTTCGACGGTTTGATGTCACGATGGACAACGCCCGCGGCGAACGTGTGGTTCAGCGCCGATGCTATTTGCATCGTGTAGTTGACGGCCTCACCGGGATCGAGACCCCCACGCCTGCGAATCATGTCGCGAATGTTGGTGCCCGTCACATATTCATAGGCGATGAAGTGCAACTCGCGGTCGCTGCCGATGTAGAACACTCGCGCTATGTTGTCATGATCGAGCCGCGCGGCGGCCCGCGCTTCGTTCTGAAATCGCAGCAGCGTGCCTTCGTAGTGAGCCTGGGTCGGGGCGAGCACCTTCAAGGCGACGACGCGATCGAGCCGCTTGTCCAATGCTCGAAATACGGCCCCCATGCCTCCCATGCCGATCCGTTCCTCGATCTCGAAGTGCTCCAGTGTGCATCCGGCTGGGCCTTCAAGCGGGGAAGCAGCATCGGCCGCCTCGCCTTCTACGGGAAATAACCGTCTCCAGACGCTCGAGTCGGGTTGCGGGTGCGAATCCTCATCGCGGCCCGTAGGCTGCCGCGACGAATGCATGACCGTCTCGGGACCGCGAACCGACGACGGCTTGGTCGAATAGGCATAGGCCTTGATCGACGAATCGGCACTTGATCCCTCTCGTTCCGGCATGTTGACTCACTTCTTCCTTGGAATGAGACTCGAGTTCGGCTGAAAGGCGCGGCTCTGCATTGGCGCTATCGCGGGGCAGGCGTTCCGGCCGGCTTCGCGGTCCCGCGTCGGTCGGTCCATTGCTCTCATCGCGATCAACCCGCCACGATCCGCGATACGTCGCTGTCGATGGCGTTGCAATGTTCCTCAAGCTTCTCGCACAGCGTGTCGGTGTACTTCTCACTTTCGAGTGCGGACGACGAGTGATTTCGGACTGTTACGTCCTGAACGTCGGTGGCGAAGCCCCCCGTCCGCAACGGCTCGACGAGCCGCATCAACTCGTGAACTTTTGGAATGAAGCCCTGCTCTAGATGCTCGGTCAATTCCCGAGACAGCTTTTCAGCGCCTTTGAATTTCTCGCGCAGGGTCAGCTGCCCGACAGGCCGGTCTGCCATGGGCTGGGGCCCTTTCTATAGGTTGAGCCGTTGTGGTTGTTCGGTCGAGTCCACAAGTTCGGCCGATCGGCCGTGGTAGAACTGAACGCTGCGGCGAGAACGTGGTTAATGAGCCCAGGTTCCGATTTGCCCAAGTTCCCATTTGAGAGGGGGTTCGATATGCTGTCGGGTGTTTTGCAGGCCTGCACAATCTCACCACTGTCCATGATTATACGAAATTCCAGTGCCTCGTGGTGACTCGTTTCCCAGACCGATGAAAATTTTGGTCCTCGCGGACATCCATTCCAATTGGCCGGCCCTGGCGGCGGTTGAGGAAAGCTTCGACGCCTGCCTATTTGTCGGGGATTTGGTCGACTATGCCACCGACCCAGTCCCCTGTGTCGAATGGGTTAGGAGCAATGCGACGGCTTGCGTACGCGGAAATCACGACCACGCCGTCGCCCAGCGGGTCACCGCTCGCAACGGATCCAGTGGCTTTCGGAAGCTGGCGGCCGCCACGCGGCCTGTGCACTGGAAACTACTCGACGCCAAGGATCTCAAGTACCTGGCGCGATTGCCGGTCACCGCCCGTACGATGATCGGCGACCTGTCCTTCTACTTGGTGCATGGCACACCCCGAGACCCGCTTGATGAGTATCTCGGTGATGACTCCGAGGGTTGGCGCCGTAGATTGGCGGGCATCGACGCCGACTACGTCTGCGTCGGCCACACTCACGTCCCGTTTCACCTCGAAGTCGAGTCCACGCAGGTAGTCAATCCCGGCAGCGTCGGCCAACCGCGAGATGGCGATCCTCGATGTTCGTACGCGGTCATCGAAGATGGGGTCGTGGAAATCCGTCGCGTCCAATACGACATCGACCGAACCCTGCGTCAGATGCAGTCGTGTGGCATTGAAGGTTCCGACCTGGAACTGGCCGAATCGGTCCTCAGAACCGGAGGGCGGATCGCGCTCGATGATGAGCCAACCGCGCATGGCCACGATCTTGAATCAGCAAACTGAGATCGTCCAATAGACTCTAATGCTGTTCCCCGTCGCGGTTCGAGGCGAGCGGCCGCCACATGATCTCCTGCCAGTGACGAATGTCAATTTCGTATGGTCCATGCTGCCGATCGAAACCGCCAAAATCGCTCCGATACTTCTGCAACCGGCCGATTTTTTGCGCGGCAGCCAGCTCACCTGGATTGTTCGACCCCGGCGCACGACCCCAGATAATCCGCGTGCCGCCCGGCGTCGTTAGTTCGTATGCCAGCCCTTCGATGTCGACGTCTGCCCGCTCAAGCCGTGGAGCAACGATGGCCTGCAGTTCCAGTTCCTGCCAGGCTGAGCTGAGTACATCTGCCAGACGCGCTGCACCAACGACCGTGACGTCGCCCCAAGCGGTCCCTGCAGGCCCGTGCGGTGTCGAAAGCACGCCTTGAATCAGCGGGTAGCGTCGCACATCGCCGGATGAGAATCCATCTGGCGGCAACAACAGCCCCTGCGCGTCGACGGGATACAGTCCCTGCTTGACCTGAACCATCGCCACTGGCCTTCGAAACTCGAGTTCGACGACGATCCTTGCCGGAACCGCCCTTTCAACTCGCACCACCTTTTCCACCCAAGGGTGGGCCGCGAATGCCTTTGCCATCATTTCATTGACACTGTTATCGAGCATGAACACCGAGTCCGAATTGCCCGAGTCGCGTAACGCCTGGTCAATGAAGTCAGCGGGTATCCAATCGGGCGGCGAGGGCACAATCTCGATGTCTTGCGCCGCCACCTGGTACTCGCCACGCTCTCGCAGATCGGGAATCAAGCGCATGACACGCGGCAGCGCCACAAATCCCGAGGCTACGACGGCCAGCACAAGGAGCACATGGGGCCGAAACACGTGGTGTTGGACGAGCCTGGCCAACCGCTGCGTGAGCCCCGGAATCTCGTCCTCTTCGGCGTTACGCCGTTGCCTTGGGCCTCTGTTGGCCATTGGTCACCGGCTCTCCGATGTCACGAGGCAACTCTGAATCGTCCGCTCGCACAACTCGCCGAAACTCATGCCGACCCGGGCTGCAGCCAACGGGACGAGGCTGTGGGGCGTTAATCCCGGAATGGTGTTCACCTCCAAGACCCAGGGCTGGAAGAACTTGTCGAGGCGAACATCGACCCGCGCGATCCCGCGGGTCCCTACACACTCAGCGGCGCGGGCGCCGGTCTGTGCGATCTCGTCGACCACACCCCGCGGCAAGTCGAATTCGAAGCGGTGTTGTGTCCGTTGATCGACGTACTTGGCCTGATAATCGAAGAACGCCCGCTGGCTTTCGATTTCGATTACCGGCAGAGTCTCCTCATCCAGCAGGCACACGGTCCACTCCGTGCCGACAACCGCGCGCTCTAGTATTCCGAACCGGCCGTAGTGGAAGCAGCAGGCAAGGGCCTGCGGCAACTGCTCGGGCGAATGCACGATGCTCACGCCGATACTGGATCCCTGCGCATCCGGCTTGACGACAACGGGGTAGCCCAGCTTTCGAACCTGCAATTCGATTGCCGATGCCCGGTCGGACTCGTGGATGAGAACATATGCGGGAGTGGGGATGGAAGCTTGGAGGAACTTCTCCTTGGCGGCCGACTTGCTGAACGCCAATCGCGAGGTTGCAACGCCGCTGCCGGTGTAAGGAACTCCCCAAGTTTCGAGCAATGCCTGAATTCCACCGTCTTCGCCGAAGGTGCCATGCAGCGCCAGAAACGCGACGTCAAACTCGTGCCAGTCGATGCTGGAAAGCTCCGTGTGCTGCGGGTCGATCAGCCTGACCTGATGGCCCCGGCTCTCAAGCGCGACGGCGACCTGGGTGCCGCTCTCCAGGCTGACTGGGCGCTCGGCCGAATCGCCGCCAGCCAGAACGGCGATCCGTGTTGGATCCAGAAGAGAAGGGGAGGACATTGTCATGCTCAGCATCCTTGCGTGTTGCGGCATCCCGGTGAGGAAGCGGCCGACGTGAATCTGCGAGCCGTTTCCCTGTCGTCCCGATCCGGTGCGAGCAATCTACTTCCATGGCTCACCCGTTGCCCTAGGCAGCGTCAATTGGACTGAGGCCGACGCCTTTGAGGGGCGGATTTCGGGATTCGGCTTTTACCAGATTTCGATCTCTAGCTCCAGATCGACTCCGAACTGCTCGGCCACCTTGGTGCGAGCCGTGTCGATCAGCTTTTCGACGTCGCCCGACTGGGCGCCTTCTTCGGTCACGATGAAATTCGCATGTCGGTCGCTGATTTCGGCGGCCCCGACTCGCATGCCCTTCAGCCCGGACTGTTCGATCAGGTCGCCGGCACTGAGCCCGCGGGGATTCTTGAAGATGCAGCCGGCCGATTGGAATGAAAGGGGCTGGGTGGCCTTCTTCATGATCCACAGTTTGCGCATCCGCCGGGTGATTTCCTCGGGCGAATCTTCCTGCAGCTGGAACGTGCCTTCGATTATGGCCAGTTCGTTGATGCTGCTTTGGCGATAGGCAAAGGACAACTCGTCTTCTTGCCGAGTAAACTGCTCGCCGGTCGCCGTGACCACCTTCACGCTCTGTACGAACTGCCCGATGTCGCCGCTCTTGCCGCCGGCGTTTCCGTGTAGGGCGCCGCCGATTGTGCCGGGAATCCCGGCCAAGGTCTCAAAACCAGACAGACCCGCTTTGACAGTCTGGGAAATCACCTGTGACAGACTGGCAGCTGCGCCGGCCCGTACCCTCGTCCCATTGACTTCGACCTCCGAGAAGCTGTCCCCGGCCGGCCGCAGCACGACCCCTTGAACCCCTGCATCGCGGATCAGCAGATTCGAGCCGCCGCCCAACAGGCGAACCGGGATCTCGTTGGCATGGCAGCAGCGGATGACCTCGACCAATTCGTCGGGATGTCGAGGCTCAATGAAATACCGCGCAGGTCCGCCGACCTTCATCCACGTGTAAGGCGCCAGCGGCTCATCGGCGCGAGTGATGCCGCTGAAGTCGTCGAGTGAACTCATGGTGGACCCGATCAATATCCCCCGCACCCATCGTGATCAAAACGTCGCCAGGACGGGCCTCATCCTCTAATGTTGCGACGATTCGGTCAAGAGAGGGACAGTAGCGTCCCCGTGAGTTAGCCGATTTGATGCGCTCAGCCAGCTCCGCAGCGGTGTCTTCTGCGGCGAGCGATTCTCGGGCCGCGTAGGTGGGGGCCACCAGAATTTCGTCGGCCGGCGAAAAACTGAGGGCGAAATCCCCCATCAATGCGGCCGTTCGCGAGTCCTGGTGCGGTTGAAACGCGCACCAAATCCGTCGCTGTCCGAACTGGGCTCGCGCCGTTTCCAACGTGGCTCTCACGGCTGTCGGGTGGTGCGCGTAATCGTCGATGAGTGTCACGCCCCGCCACGAGCCGACCTGCTCGTAGCGACGTTTCACGCCACCAAAGCCCGCCAAACTCTCGCGAATTTCACCGGGAGACACGCCGATCGAATGGCACAACGCCGTCGCAGCCAGTGCGTTTTGCACATTGTGCATCCCGGCCACTTGGAGCGACAATTCGGCAATGAACAGTCCCTTGTGAAACACGCGAAACCGCGTGCCGCGCCCGGCCGGTCTCAAATCTGTCGCGCGCCAGTCGGCCTCAGCGTCGCACGAAAACGTGGCGATCGGGCATGATGCCGACGCTGCCGATTGTACGGCGGCCCGACAATCGGCGCGGACGAGCAACATTCCGTCCTCGGCCACCTGAGCCGCAAAGTTGCCGAATGCATCGGCACTGTCTGCTAATGTGGGATAGCAGTCGAAGTGATCTGGTTCGATACCTAGAATCGCAGCGTAACGAGGATGCAGATCCAGGAAGCTCCTCTTGTATTCGCAGCTCTCGACGACGAACAGCGAACCGCTGCCTGCCCAGCCGCTGGCCCCGCGTCCACACAATTCGGCACCTACGACGACCGAAGGGCCGGTGCCTGCATCACAGAGAATGGTCGCCGTCATCGCCGTCGTTGTGCTCTTGCCGTGTGTACCGGCAATCGACACGCCGATACGATCGCGCATCAGGAAGCCCAGCATTTCGCTGTATGACATCTGCGCGATGTTCAGCCTGCGAGCTTGCTGCCGCTCTGGGTTGTTCGGTCCGACGGCTGGGCTATAGACAAGTACTTCCGCATCGTTTGCGAGAAAACGGTCGCAGTGACCGCGATGCACACGCAGCCCGCGTTTCTGCATGGCCGCCAGCGTGCCGCTGGGGCGCTGTAAGTCGGAGCCTGAGACACGGCAGCCAAGGTCGGTGAGCAACTCGGCCAGCGCCCGCATTCCCGATCCGCAAACTCCCACTAAATGGGCCGTATGCGGTAAGCGCGTGAGTACCGGTTTCTGCTCACCGCTGGTTTGCCGATGAATCAATGGCTGCGGCAACGTCATCGAGGGATCCGTCCGCCCGTATTGACTACTGGCACGTTCGCAGTCGCCCGGTTTGCTGCGACCGGTTGGGCGCAGCGGTAATGCGTCGGTGAGACAACCGACAAGTGGGCGGAGCGAGCCGAGTGATGTTATCGGTCGGTAGGTTTTGACAGCTTCAATGGTTATGTCGTCAGGATGGGTCGAGCGGAAGTTTCCGCATAACACCGCGGCAGTCGATCGGGTGGCGTAAGCATGAGAAATTGGGCAATCTTTGCCGAATCGGCGCGGGCATTATCACTGTCTCTTGCCAATTTCAGAAGAGCAGATCGCACCGGCCACCAGCAGCTTGCCGTGCCCGAAGTTCCATTTGCAAAGTGATTCCTCCACCACCCAGTCGCTGTAAGCCCAAACACCACATGAGATTCCGACATGGCGCCGACTCCATTTCGAGCCGACGAGTGATCCGCCGCCAGGCCGATTTCGTTTGTGAATGTAGGAGGACAGATGGGAAGCCTAAAACAGAACCGAGTCTATTGGGCAGGAATTCTGATTACCGCTGGCGGGCTGAGCTTGCTGCTGTGGACCGTGCTGCCTGCAATCGGGCCGCTTGACGATCTTCAGCAGATGACAGCGCGCATCGGCGACCGTGCCATTGTTGGCGTCGGCGGGATCATCTTGACCATTGCCGGATTTGCACTGATGGCGATTGGCTCTCCAAGCCTGGAAGCTGTCTCGTGGAACGCCGCCTGGGAGACGGCCTCTGCTGGGAGCGATTGTTCTTGCGGCGCCAGCAACCCCGAGGATGCGAAGTTCTGCAACCAATGCGGAACCAGGCTCCCGCCGCGCACTACCCTCGCGGAGATGGACGGCGGCGCTCCGGAGCATTCGTCCGACACGAAACCCGTTTCGCAGATGCGATCCCAACAGAGTCGCCAGCCGGAGCCGCTCCCGTCGCTGATCGACAAGGCGGGCTAGACTGCGAGCCTATTGGGATTCGGCCTTTCGGAAGTCGCCGGCGGTCACGATGAACAGCTTGTTCGGATCGATGTGCTTGCGAACCGCGTCGTGAATGTCGTCGGTCGTCAGCGACTGAATCTTCGCTTCGAGATCGGTGTAGTATTGCATCGTGCGTCTGGCGTAGACGGTTTCCTCAAGCACCCGAGCCAGGTTGCCGTCATCAGTGCGCGCAACTTGCTGCGCTTGGAGAAACCCTGTGACCGCGGTCTGGAGTTCGTCCTGCGAGACGCCGTCCTTCAGCCACCGCTGTAGTTCTTCCGTGATGGCGGCCTTGAGCTTGTCGACGTTGGCAGGATTGTAGATCGCGTACATGTAGAAGGTGGCACGTGGATCGTGTGCCAGGGCATTGAACTGCGACCCCACACCGTAAGAGAGTCCGTCTTGCTGCCGCACGCGATCGCCTAGCCGCGACGACAACGACCCGCCGCCGAGGATGAAGTCGCCAATGACCAGCGCCGGAAAGTCAGGGTGTTCGTCGTTCATCGGCAGCGCCATCGCCGCAAAGTACATGGCGTTTGCTTTATCGGGCGTGTCGATGGAACGGCTGGTCCCACGTTCGCGCACGTCGCCGGTCCGCGACAGATGCTCGTACGCTTCCGGAGCTGTCCATCGGGAGAAAATCTTGGCCAACACAGGCACCGTCTCATCGCTGTCGAAGTCGCCAACAATCACCAGTTCCCCCGCCTGTGCACCGAGGAAGCTGTCGTACAGATTCCGCAATTGTGAAAGCTCAAGGCCATCGAGTTGCTCAATCGCTTCCTCAATCGTCGGTTGGTAACGGGCGTCGCCTTGGGGATACGGAGTGATTCTTCGCCGAATCGCGTTCACAGCCAGAGCCTGCGGGTCGGTCAGCTGCTTCTCATAACCCGACCGCTGTGCCTGCTTGAGAAGTTCGAGTTGGTCCTCGGGAAGAGTCGGTTCACGCAGCACTTGCCTGAGCAATTCCAAGGCTTGCGGCAAGAACTTTCGTTGTGTTTGCAGGCTGAACGTGGCCTCTCCAGCGGTCCCTGCTGCCGAGAGTTGGGATCGGTTCTTGTCGAGTTCGTCCTGCAATTGCTGGCGATTGAGCGATTTGGTGCCACGGGCCATCAGAATAGGCAGGAATTCGGCCGCCTTGGCGTAGCCCCTCAGGTTTTCCGCATTTCCGTACCGCAGCTTCAATCGCAAGTTGACCGATTCGCCACGGGTCTTTTTCGGCAAGAGCGCGGCGTTGATGCCTTCGGCCAATCGCAGCCGACGAGTGCGGCGCTCGATGTTGCCGGGGCTAACGTCAAACTGTTCTCCGGTAGCGATCGCCTCACGGCCTTCATAGTCGCCGATGATTGCTGCCAGGTCAGGATTGGCAGGGACTTTTACGCGCTGCGGCTCGTCGGTAGGAATGAACATGCCGACGGTTCGGTTGTTGCCTTGAAGATACAGCTGTGCGACTCGCTGAACGTCCGCCACGGTCACCTTTTCGACCCGATCGCGATACAGAAAGTACAGCCGCCAATCACCCTGGGCGGCCCACTCGCTCAGTTCGATGGCAATTTCCTTGCTGTCAGCCGCAGTCAACTCCCTCTGCTTGAGCAGACGCTGCCGGGCTCTCTCAACCTGCTCGTCGGTGACATCCTGTTCGCGAAACTCCGCAATCACATCGAGCATGCTGCCCAGCACGACCTGGGGATCGTTCCCCTGAGAGACCTCGGCGAGAAACGCGATCACGCCCGGGTCGTGCAGGGCATACGCGGCACCGCGGACGCTGGCCGCCTTCTTCGACTCGACAAGCGCCTTGTACAACTTGCCCGATGGGGCCGCTGTCAGAATGCTTTCCAGAACGTCCAACACCGCATAGTCCTCGTGTCCCCCCGACGGAGTGTGGTACATGGCACCCACCACCGCCACGTCGCCCACCCGGCGGAGCGTCACGCTGCGTTCGCCGTCTTGAGCGGGCTCTTCGGTATAGGTTTGATCCAGCTCGCGCTCCGGTCGGGGAATCGAACCGAAGTATGTCTGGATCGATTTCAGCGCCTGCTCTTGCTCGAATTGGCCGGCGACGATCAGCATCGCGTTGTCGGGCTGATAATGTTTGCGATAGAAACGGCGCAGGTTCTCAACCGGAACGCGCTCAATGTCGGCGCGGTTGCCGATCGTCGATTTGCCGTAGTTGTGCCATTCATAGGCGACGGCCCACATCCGTTGCCGCAGAATCATCGAAGGGCTGTTTTCCCCTTGCTCGAATTCGTTGCGGACCACCGTCATTTCCGATTCGAGGTCCTCGCCTTTGATGTAGCTGTTCATCATGCGGTCTGCCTCGAGACGCAAGGCGAAGTCGAGGTTGTCCCCTTCGGCGGGCAGCGTCTCGAAATAGTTCGTGCGGTCCAGCCAGGTCGTGCCGTTGAACTGCGCTCCGCGGTCGCGGAGTGCCTTCGGAATGTTGGTGTGGTCGGGAGTGCCCTTAAACAGCATGTGCTCCAGCAAGTGGGCCATCCCCGCTTCGCCGTAGCCTTCATGCCGTGAGCCTACGAAGAGCGTCAGGTTTACCGTGACCCGGGGCGCCGAGGGATCCGGAAACAGCAACACTTGCATTCCGTTGTCGAGCCGATATTCGCTGATGCCTTCGATCGACCTGATGAGTTCGGGTCCGGCAGCAGTGGCGGATTGAGCCGCGGCAGCAGCGCAAAGGATCGCCGCGAGCAACTTGATGGTGAAACTCCGTCGAGAATGCATGCATCGCTCCTCATAGAGGACAGCCGGCCGAGTCGGTGCGGAAGCACGACCTTCCGCGCCAAATGTTAGCAGCCCCTCAGAGCGATACAAGTCGGATGGAAGAGGCGGTGCCCACAGAACCGGTAACCCGCAGCAGTGCGACCGACACCAGGCGATACGCGCGCGGTAGAACGTATGACTTGATCGGACATACTGGCGGCGTCCAGAATGCGAACTCCACGGAGTGAATTGGGGCGCGTGGCGTAGAGAAAAGTGGTCGCTCATGATTTACGCCATCATTATTGCCTACTTCGCCGTCCTGCTAATCGCCGGAGCGGTTGCGTCTCGCCGAATTCACAACTTGAGCGACTACTACGTCGGCGGCAAACGACTGGGTTATTGGGTCGTCGCTTTCTCCGCGCGAGCGAGCGGCGAATCGGCCTGGTTATATCTCGGGCTGACAGGGCTCGGCGCGATGGTAGGCGTCCGCGCGATGTGGGTCGTCGTCGGGGAGTTCTTGGGGGTGGCGGTCGCCTGGTTCTGTATGGCGGCTCCATTCAAACGCGCGACAGACCGTTACGGGTCGATCACCGTGCCCGACTACTTGGTGAGCCGCTTTACAACGACCGGCCAGTCTCCACGAGCCGTCCTGATACTGAGGCTGACGTCCGCCGTCGCATTGTCGCTGTTTGTCACGATTTACGTCAGCGCCCAGATCGATGCCACGGGCACGGCGTTCGAGAATTTTCTCGGCTGGAATTACTTCGCCGGTGCGATTCTCGGCTTCGTCATCGTCGTGGTCTATACGTTCTCAGGCGGATTTTTGGCCGTCGCGTGGTCTGATCTGTTCCAAGGACTGCTGATGCTCGGCGGCTTGGTGATGCTGCCGATTGCAGCCTTCGCGATGATGCCTGGCGAGACGGACGTGTGGACTCGGCTGGAAACGATGGAAACGGGACTCACCAGCCTGTGGGGACCTGGTGGCGCGAGCATTGAAAACGCCTTGGTCATCGTCGGGTATCTGGCAATCGGATTGGGATTCCTCGGATCGCCGCAGGTATTCGTGCGATTCATGTCGATTCGCGATGAAGGACAGATCCGCAGGGGTCGTTGGGTGGCCATTGCGTTTACCGTGCTGACCGACGCTGGGGCTGTCTTGGCCGGCATGTTCGGCAGGTGCTTGATTGCAGCGGATGCTGATGCGGCAGCACTCTTCGGTGCTGACACGCCGCTGGGACCCGGCGGGCAGAACATCCTGCCATTGACGGTCGAGTATTTGTTCCCGTCCACGCTTGTGGGGCTTTACATTGCAGCCGTGTTGGCGGCGACGATGTCGACGATCGACTCACTGCTCGTCGTGGCATCCAGCGCTGTAACTCGGGATGTCTACCAGCAGACGCTGCATCCACACATCGACTCCATGCGCCTAATGCGACTCTCCCGTCGGGTCACGCTGGCGTTGTCGTTGGTGGCTCTAGCAGTTGCATTGACGGTCGCTTGGCTGGTCCCGGGCCGGACGATTTTCTGGTTCGTGATCTTCGGCTGGTCAGGCATCGCGGCAACATTCTGTCCGGTGATCGTGCTGTCGCTCCTCTGGACTCGCTACAACGTTTATGGCGCGCTGACGTCGATGTCTATCGGCTTTGCCTGTGTGCCGCTGTTCAAGTTTGCCGTACCGCTGATTCCGCGGTGGGGGCCCCATCTCTCCAGAGTGGAAGAGCTGGCACCATCCTTCCTGCTGGCGATCATCGGCGGCGTCCTGGTGACACTCGTGACGAGCCAGACCGACGGCAATCGCGGCGGAATCGAGAATCGCAACAACTGAATCAGACCCCGAAATCGAAGGACCATTCTGCCGACCCGCGGCTCCATGAAATGCCAGCGATTGCGGTGGCGAAACAGCGTCTGCTAACCTGAAAAATACCGGGGCGCCGCATCCATCACCGACTTCTCGGAGGAACACAGTTGATCTCAACTCGCCAACTGCTGCGTTTGATCGTCGTCTTGTCACTGTTCTGTCAGCCGGTTGTGGCGGCTGACTGGCCGCAGTGGCGCGGTCCGGACCAAGACGGGCACTCCCAGGAATCTGGTCTGCCGGTACGCTGGTCGGCTGACTCGGTCGAATGGAAGACCGATCTGCCCGGCGAGGGGCAGGCGTCGCCGATTGTCGTGGGCGGGCGGATCTTTCTCACGTCGGCACTCGACGGGGGTTCACAGCGGCTGGCGATGGCAGTCAATCGCCAGGACGGCAAGATCCTCTGGAAGCATGTTGTCTGGACCGGCGAACCGGAGCCAAGCCACAAGATGAATGGTTGGGCCTCGGCGACGTGCGCCAGCGACGGCGAGCGGGTCTATGCGTTTTTCGGCCGCGGCGGTGGGTTGGTGTGCTTTACCCTGCAGGGGGATCACGTTTGGACGAAGGACTTGGGGCACTTTGACAGTCCGTGGGGGACAGCTGCCTGCCCGCTGGTGGTGGACAATCTGGTGATACAAAACTGCGACTCCGACAAGGGCGCCTACCTTACGGCGCTCGACAAATCGACGGGCGAAGAGGTCTGGCGTGTCACTCGTGAAGACCACCGCGGATGGAGCACGCCGGTGCTGATCGAGTTCGACGGACAGGGGCAAATCGTGCTCAACGGGCACACCGGTCTCCGCGCCTATGTCGCTGAGACCGGCGAAGAACTTTGGTACTGCAAGAGTTTCAGCGGTCGCGGCAGCCCCACCGTCACACCCGCCGACGGTCTGTTGCACGTGGTTAGTGGCCTGCGAGGCGACACGTTTGCGGTTCGCCCCGGCGGCCAGGGTGATGTGACCGATACGCACATGGCCTGGCATTCGCCGCGCAAGACCGGCCGCGATCTGCCGTCGCCGATTGTGATCGACGGCCGCATGCTCGTGATGAGTATGCGGGGCGGCATCCTAACCTGTTACGCGGCTGCCGACGGTGCTGAACTGTGGCGGGAACGCGTGGGAGAAAACTTTGCGGCTTCGCCGGTAGCGTACAACGGTCTGGGGTTATTCATCAGCGAGTCGGGACAGACGGTCGTCGTCGATCCAGACAAGAAGATCGTCGGACAGAATTCGCTGGGCGCCGACGACGATGAGATTTTTCGCGCGTCAATCACCCCCAGCGACGGTCGACTCTACATTCGCTCGAACACGGCACTATATGCCGTTTCGGGTGCCGACTGAGCTGCTGTGAGGATCACAAATTCAAGCGATCCTTTTCCGCAATGACGGTGCGGCACCGAGTAGCATTCCGACTGCCAAACCACCGCCGTGCGCAACGTTTGCAATGTGACCGACCGCCCCTGTCATGCAGATTACGAACCAGGCAATCATCAAGAAGACGATGTTCGGATGTATGTAGAACCCAGATTCTGGTTCGAGCCGGCCCCTCATCCAGATATAGCCAAACAGCCCAAACACAACACCTGACATGCCGCCAAACGTCGGGCCGGTCGAAAGGTATTGGGCGAAGTTTGACGAAACCGCAATCGCTAACACCAGCAGAGTATACCGGAGGCCGCCGATCCGAAATTCAATGTTCATGCCGAGATCACGCAGCCATAGCATATTGAACAGGACGTGCATGATCCCGAAGTGGATGAAGATGGGTGTTAGTGGTCTCCAAATCTGCCCCTGAAGAATGGGTTCCAGACCCGGGTCCGAATACCCTCCCTCGAATTGGTAGGGTGAAATCGAGAGAAGCTTGATGACGGGCTCATGCTTTTCTCCAATGTTCGTAGTGATCGCCACAAGCACGCTGATGGCGATCATCGCCGTCGTGACCTGACACTGCTGCCACATTGGTCGCTCCCAGCGGGCGCGGACATCAATCTGGTTCTTGCGCAGCATCTCCTCCCGCTTCTCGGCCTCTTTGCGGAGTTCCTCGGCAGCTTGATCTGCCTGGGCGTAACGCTGGTTGTCAGGGTCTTCATTGAACCGGGCGAGTTCGTCCGTGGCCTGTTCGATCTGGTCCTCTTCGTAGACCCAGACCGACCACGCTTCATCCTCCGACTCGACCATGAGTTCGATACCTTGCGTCAGCGCGTAGTCTCGAAATCGTCGAGCCAGATCCCCTTGTGTAAGCGTGCCGATTACCCGCATCCCAATCCTCTCCCTGACTGCCGAATACCAACCACGCTCAGGCTAGCGGCTCAGGGCAAGACGCGGAAGGGAGAAACGGAAGGATGAAGGCGGAAGGATGCAGGATCGAAAGAGCTTCGCAGATGCGTGGTCATCGACGCCAGACCGCAGTCTTCATCTTTCTGCGTCGACTCTTACTCGTGTAATTCGACGAGGTCTTTGTCACTCAGATGGTGTTCGCGGCCGACGGTTTGGCCGTCGTGGACGTTTTCGCCCCAAATGCGGGCGAACTTGAGCGATTCGGCCAATCCGCGATGCACCCGGTAGGCGAGATCTTCCACCGTGCCCCCCTGAGCGATTGTGAAGGGCGAACTGTAGTCCGCTTTCTTGCCGGGTGCCTTTGTGTAGACGCGGATCACCTTGAGGAAGTCGTAGATCCTTTGCCGCAAGTCTTCCTTCGAGTCGGGGCGGTCGAATTCGACGAGCTGAGTTTCGAACGGCGTCGGCACCATCTCGCGAAGAAAACCGAGGCGCTCGGAGCAATCTGCAACGTCGGCGTGCGTCACAACCAGCAGCGTGTTGATGTGCACAATCGAAAAGTCATCTTCGTCAAACCCGGTGCGATTGGAGAGCAACGTTTTTCGCGACCGCAGCTGTGAAACAACTTCGGCAGCCTCTTCGGGACCGTCGTCGGAACTCCCATCAAGACAGAGAATCGCCCCATCTGCCGAGCGGACGATGCCTGTCAGATACGGCTCCATGTGGGTTGATGTGATGGGAGGCGTATCGATCAGCTGAACCGTCACATCTTGCCACGGCATCATTGCCGGGAGCGGTTCGTGAGTGGTGAACGGATAGTTGGCGACCGCTGGCTCGGCATTGGTCAGTTCAGCCAGAATGCGGCTCTTCCCACAGTTGGGCGGCCCCAACACAATAACTTGCCCCGCGCCCTGGTGCGGAAACTTGAAACTGCGACCCTTCTTGGGAGACGACTGGGCCGATTGCAGTTCGGCCTTGGCCTCCTTCAGCCGCGATTTCAGATCCGCCTGCAGCTTCTCGGTTCCCTTGTGCTTGGGAATCTGCTTGAGCATCTCGTGCAGGCAGTCGACCTGTTCCTGCGTGGATTGAGCGCGGCGGTAGGCTTCCTCGGCTTTCTGGTACTGATGCGTCAGATTGGCTGGCATGGCCGGACCCACCGATTGCGGAGCATTCCGCGAGCGTCGGACCACCGACCAGAGGTGGCGCGCACTTGCGGATCGGTTTGCGGGTAGAGCCCCCAACGAGCCGGATCACTCTGACGGTGGCCGTCAACAAATCCTCAGTCAGAACCGGCAGCGGTGGTGACGTCGCGGGGCGTCTCTGGGTTGAATTTGCTTGTCTCGAGAAACGCGAACAAGTCGGCGATCTCCTCCAAGGTCAGCTCTTTGAGCAGTCCCTCCGGCATCACGGAGATCTTCGACTTCTGCCGTTCTTCTACGTCTTCTTTGGCGATTTCGATGCGGGTGGCATCCGACAAAAGCAGCACAACCTTGTCACCCCCGGCGTTGGGAATCGGCATCCCGTTATGGATCAGTCCCTCGGTCGTAACGATCGTCTCCATGCGGTACTGGTCAGAGATCACCTGCGACGGATAGACAGTCGACTCGATAATCTCCTTGCGCTGAAACCTGCGCCTGAGCGACGTCAAGTCCGGCCCGACAATCTCGCCTTCGTTCAGGAAGCGGTGGCATTTGGCACACTTCACCTTGGCAAAGACTTTCTTGCCGCGTTCGACGTCTCCCTTCCGGCCGCGCGGATCGTTCTCGAGAAACTCGGCGAGTTGTTCGAATGTGTACTTGGTCTGGTTTGGGTCGGCCTGAGACAATTCGGCTGCAGGCGCGTCCGGATAGGTCTCGCCGAACCAGGTCTGATAGCCCTTCAAAGCTGCAGCCGATTCGGAATCGCTCTTGGTGCCCGTCCAAGCATCGAGAAGTGCAACGGACAACTTGCTCCGATCGTCGGCGAGTTTCAACCCCGCCAGAATGGCCAGGCGAAACGGTTCGGCCTTTTGCGGTTTGCGGTCGAGTTTCTTCAGACCGCTAAGACAAAGCTGCAAGGTCGTCGGATCACCAAATTGAAGCGTCTCGACCAACAGCGGCCAATCGTCGGCCGTCGGCTTGTCGGCGATGGCCCGTGCGATCTGTTCACGGCGGTCAGGGTTTTTCTCGTAGAAGTGGCGAATCGTTTCTCGCGCTCCCGCCTCGGAACTCTTCCCCAACGCTTCGATGGCGATCGCTACCAGTTCCTCGCGACCGGGGGTCTCCTGTTCTCGCGCGTCGTTGAGAATATCACCGACGACGGCGGCGTAGTCGGTCACCTGATCGGGCCGGCTGTTGCGAATCAACAAACCCGAGGCAAACGGCCGCTTTGGCCACTCTGCAAGCAGCTGCTTGCGGTCGTCCGGAGAGTAATTCTCAAGCGATCCCCCGACAATGTTGGCGAGATAAGGGATCATGCTGTGGCCCCCTTCCCAACTGCGGGTCTGCTCGTACCAATCAAGTAATCGGCGGCGCAAATCGAGACTCCAGCCGGCGCCCTGATACCTCAGGGTCAGGGCCAAGTGGATCTGCTGGCTCTGGGAAGGTGCCGCGAGCAAGGCTGTGAGTACCGATTCGGCCGCCCCAGGCACCTGCGACACGGCCAACAGACGTGCCAGTTCGTTGTCGGTGGGGACGTGGCCTGTTGGAAACATCTCAAGCAGTTGGCGGCCGATCTTCTCGGTCGCTGGTCCGTCGGCACCATCGAGCAGGGCCAACTGATACACACGCAACGTATCAAGCAAGGCGGTTTCAGTCAGGCCACCGCGGCCATTGCGCAGCAGCTTGGCGATCAACTCGGCGGCCGCATTGGGAGCGAGCGCGTCAGGCGCAGATCGCCGCAGCGCCAGCATGGCAGCCGTTATCACGTGCGGATTTTCTGATGCCAATGCCTGTTCCTGCCATTGCTCGGCAGGCACGCGTTCGAGGGCAATGCGGGAGGCAAACCGCACCCAGCGATCCGGGCTCTTCAACAAACTCAATAAGGGTTCGACGGTCGGCCGCAGGCCGCTGCGAACGAAGGCTTCACAGGCGCGGCGTTGGACGAGTGCATCTTGGTCGGACAGCAGACGACCCAACGTCAGCCGCACGTCGGCACCCGAGCGGTCTCCCAACAGGAATGTAACGAATGCACGGACGGTCGCATCGTCATCTTGTGTCAATTCGATAAGCAGGTCGTTGGATGGTTTCGGCTCTAACTGCGAAAGCAGCGTCAACGCCCGGATTTGTTGGTCCGGCGCAGCGCCGCGCGCGGCGGCAACCAGGCCTGTCTCCCAGCCGTCGCCCGACTGTGACTTGACGTTTAGCGCCAACTCGCGCGCCCACGCCGAACTGATCTGCCGCAGCTCAAGCAGCTCGGCAACAGTCTCTGCACTAGGCGCCGCCAAGCCGGTGGTCTCGTAGCTGACTCGAAAGATGCCACCTTCGGTCTTTCGGCCGCCAGTCGAGAAGATCATCGAACCGTTCGAAGCGACTTCGATGTCGGAGACGTTGAGCGGATTGCCTGTGACGATGTTTTCGAACTCTCCCGAATAGGTCGCACCGTCGGGCTTGAGCATGATCGCCATAATGCGGCCCATCGACCAGTCGCAGACTAAGAACGCACCGTGGTATTTTTCCGGAAAGTGGTCGTGCTCGTAGAACACGACTCCGGTGGGCGAACCGCGGCCGACGTCGACGGTGCCGGGCAGCGAATCGAAGTAGTACTCGGGCCATTTCCCCGCCCCGCTACGCCACCCGAACTCGGCTCCGGGAATGCAATGGTTGACGCGCACGGGCCTATACCAGGGCATACCGACGTCCCATTCCATGTCGCTGTCGAAGCTGAACATGTCGCCTTTGCGGTTGAAAGCGAAGTCGTACTCGTTGCGAAAGCCGGCCGTTTCGCACCACCAGTACTTGCCATCCGGCGTGAACCGCCAGATTGTGCCGCCGGGGGCTTTGATTCCCCGCGCGTGGCCTCGGGCGTCTTCGAACTTCGGCCGCAGCAAGTCGCCTTCGTACGACCCACGGACGGCCGTCGTCTCTTCGGGCTCGTCGACGATCCAGGCGTGGTTGCCCATGTTGTGGTACAGCCAGCCGTCGGGTCCGTAGATCACGTCATGAGGCCCGTGCTCGCCCATCTTGCCTTTGTGCTTGACGATGTGCTCTACTTCATCGGCCACGTCGTCTCCATCCCTGTCGGGCAACCGATACAAGCTCGTACCTTGGGGACCGTCCCCGACCGCGTACAGGTCGTTGAAGACCATGCAAAGCCCCTGGCAATTCTTGACTTCGCTGCTGTACTCGACGACGCGGTCGTAGGTCCCATCGTCGTCGTCGTCGATCACACTCAGAATCGGCCCTCGCTCACGCGAGGCGATCAATCGGCCGCGATTGCCCCAGGTGATGGCGACAATCGAACCGACCAACTCGGGCTCGGCAATGCGTTCGATTTGGAATCCAGGTGCCAGCGAGTAGCGATCGAGATATGTGTCCTTCAGGACGATCGCGTTCCAGGGCGAATCGGCATGTGCACCGATCACCTTGGCCGGCGTCCAGCTGTCCGTTGCAAAGTCCGGACCGAGCCAACCGTCTCCGTCCGGGGCTTCGGACGTGGCAACCCATTCTTTGCCGGTGTCGAACGGATACGGCCGGCCACCTTGACCGCGCACCTCGCCATCGATGAACAATCCGGCTTTGCCGCCGGCGTTCTTCGCTTCCACAGCGATGACGTTGGGGCCGCGGCCGACGATGCCGTTGAGGTTGAATCGATATAGCTGCTGGCCTTTTCCTGCGCCGACGCGCTGGCCATTGACCCACAAGACAAAGTCGTCGTCGCACAATACGCGGGCTGCCCCGGTCGATGGCTCGCCGGAGCGGACTTGGTGTCGAAACCAGACGGTGCCGGCCGGCGCTTCTTCGGCCGGATTGCCAGCATCGAGCCAGACCCAGTTCGCGTCGTAGTTCTGCGCGTGACCTTCGGCGGCAATACCCAAAACGGCCCATGCGACGGCCCAATTCACCCAACGCAGCATCTGTTTTGTCTCCGAGAAAGCTCACATACGGATTCAGTCGCCCAGCATTGTAACCTGCGTCGGAACGATTGCCCAAGACACCCGCACGTCACCCAAAGGGGCCGCAGGCCGGCCGCAAACGCCCGTCTGGGGCGACACAAGGCCGGTCAGCGCGCGACCCCGCGGGCGCCTGCCAGTGTTTCTTCCAGGATCTGATGCAGTCTTTCGACATCGACTTGATCGACGACTGGCGTTGGCGTCTCGAGTAGCTGCTGTGTGTCGGCCAGAGCTTCTTCGATGCGGCTGGTGTTGTAGTTCAATACCGCGCGCAGCCATCGATCGCCGCCGGAGTCCTTATCAATGGCCAGAACCGCGTTGACATAGCGGAGCATCGATTCGGGGTCGCGTGCTTCACGGGCGATACCGGTCAAGTTGCGCAGCATGCGAATCAGAATCGCTTGGTTGCTTTGCGAATCGAAGTACTCGTTTCGAAACGGCTGGCGCGTGGCTGCCTCGACCTTCTTGATAGCATCCTCGCGCTCAACGAATTGCCCGCGATCGAAGGGATCGATTATCTGATGTTCGCCATCCTCGGGTTCGTGCCGCACGACAAAATGCCCCGGCAGGCCGACGCCGACAATGCTCAGGTCAATGCGACGGGCCAATTCCATATAGAGAACTGACAACGTAATCGGCAGCCCCTCGCGGTCGTCGATGACGTCGTTTAGATAGCTGTTGGCCTTGTTGTAGTAGTCCATGCGGCTGCCGTGGAAACCGAGCTCTTCGAACAAGTACTGGTTGAGGGCAGCCAATCGAGCGGCCTGGTCGGCGTCGGGGTCGAAGGCTTCCTGCAACTCGATCGCCAGCTGGTCGACTTCGCAGAGATAGGCGTCGACGTCGACTTCCCGATCATCGAGTCTGGCGATCAGCAGTGCACCGCGCAGCAGGTCGATGTCTTCGTCGCCACCGTTCTCGGCCAATGTCGCGAGTACGGTGAGTACACGCTTTTGATGCACGCCGTCGGCCAATTGCCGGAGGCGCTCGGCTTGGGCTTCCAAACGTCGCGCTCTTTGGCGCAGCAGTTGGCCGCCCGCATCGCCGTCGGACAACAGCTCGTCGATCAGCTCGGTTCTCGGCGGTCGGTCGGTTGCGATATCTGCGACGCGTTCCGTGATCCTTTGAGCCCGCTGTTGCGTGGGCAATTCAGAAGGGATCTCGGGGGCGATGCGGAAGTTTCGGAACTCGGCTTCGGTATGGCGGAATTTCGCCAGTCCAACCTGCCCGCCGCGATAGACGGCGTCGGTCGACGTGATCACAAGTTCGTCATTCAGAAAACACTCAATTTTGTCGCGACCCACGCGAACTTTGAGCCGGTTCCAGTCGTCCGGCCGGTAGCTGGCAGACTTGATCTCCTCAAGAACTTGCCAGCCGTAGACGTTGGGACCGTCGAAGCGGCTCAATCGGAGCGAGCCGTTGCTGGGATAAAACCCATAGTGTTTGTGCTCGCCGTTGGCGTGAAACACGAGACCCGCGGCACCGTCGGCCTGTTTCTGCTTTACGCTGACGGCGACCTCGAAGACGTCATCGGGTACGTCGATACTCGACAGGCTCAACGAGCGGCCGCCAAATCCCTTGCCGGCCCCATCCACCATGATCCGGCCGGCCCGCTGCCGCCACCGAGCTCCGAACAACGTTGTCCACTCCGACTCGTCCAAAGCGCCCAAATTCAACCACCGCGAGATGGCCATCGGGTTCGGCCGTTTGAGCAACGGCTCGAGCGCGTTAATCGCCACGGCGAATCCGAGATTCTCGGTCACGGCACTCTTGAGCGTTATGATGCCCTGCACACGGCCCTGCCGATCCAGTACCGGACCACCGCTATTGCCCGATTCCACGGGAATGGCGAGTTGCAGCATCGGCGCGCCGTCGATATTCCGCTTCCCCGACACGACCCCGCTGACAACACTGTGAGTTAAACCGTGTGGATTACCGACGGCAACAACCGACTCGCCTTGTTGCACGTTGTCAGAATCACCCAATTCGAGCGCTGGCAAGTCGGCTGCCGCAATGCGAATGATCGCCAGATCGAGTGCCCGCTCGGTGGCGTGGATCGAGATCACTTCTTTTTTGGAACCATCAGCCATCTGCACTGAAATGGGGCGAGACTCTCCGATCACATGCAAGTTCGTGGCAATCAGGCCATCCGACGACACCACAAAACCGGTTCCCAAGCCGGACCGGTTGCCGTCGCGCCCGGCGTGAGTGATCACGACAACCGATTCCCGGACCTGTTCGGCAATCTGCTCGACAGTCCTCTCGGCAGCGGGAGCGGCCTGCGTCTTCGAAACATCTTCCGCTGGCGCGGCTTCGTCTCCCCAAGCGGGAGAGCTAGTCACCAACCACAGTAAGGCAGCCGCCAAGCTGAACGATCGCACCATGAGAGTGGCTCCTGCAAGAGTTCCAAATCCATCTTATCGAGCAGTTGGGGGGCGGCAACAGCGATCAAACGACGCGGGCTGCGAGCGCCAGTTGCGGCTGCAGGGTGACTGCTCGCATAATGGTCCGTGTCCGACCACGAGTCAAAGATTACAGCAACGAGGTTCCGGCAATGTGTGAACGCCCTGTTCGGTTCTTGGTCCTTGTGGCGTTATGTCTGCTGGCGGCACCTGTGCGATCGGCGGAGCGGCCCAATATTCTGTTCCTCTTCACAGACGACCAGGCACCTTGGGCGCTGGGGCTATCAGGACATCCGCACGCACGAACACCACACACGGATCGGTTGTTTCGTGAGGGGGCCTATCTCGTCAACTCGTTTACGACGACTCCCGTCTGCAGCCCATCTCGGGCCGGTCTGATGACCTCGCGGTACGGCTCTGAAGTGGGGATCACCGACTGGATCAACCCTCGCAAAGAACCCGATCATGGGCTCGACCCGTCTCACTTGACCTGGCCGGAGATTCTCGCCGGGGCAGGGTATCGCACGGGTTTGATCGGCAAATGGCATCTGGGAACCCGCGATCGCTTTCACCCGACGCAGTTCGGATTCGGGTACTTCATGGGATTCCGTTCTGGCGGCAACCGGCCGGTCGACCCCACTCTCGAAGTCGACGGGCAGGAGCAGAAGCTATCGGGTCTGCTACCCGATATCCTCGTCGACGACGCGGTCGAATTCTTGAACCGCGAGTCCGATGCTCCCTTCTTACTGTCGGTTCATTTTCGTGCCCCCCACGCACCCTGGCTGCCGGTTGCCGATGAAGATCTCGCACCGTTTGAAGAACTCGATCCGAAGATTCCCAATCCCGATTACCCGAAGCTTGACGTCGAGCGCGTCAAACGGATGACGCGTGAGTATTTGGCCAGCGTGGCCAGTGTCGACCGCAACGTGGGCCGCCTGCTCGACGAACTCGACCGTCTCAAGCTGAGCGAAAACACTATCGTCATCTACAGCAGCGATCACGGTTACAACATGGGACACAATGGCATCTGGCACAAAGGGAACGGTCACTGGGTGTTGACCGAACCGCCACCCGCTATGGACAACATTCCCCGTAACCAGCGACCGAATATGTACGACCACTCGTTGCGCGTTCCAACCGCCGTCCGCTGGCCCGGCGTCGTCGAGCCGGGCACCATCGTGACGCACACGCTGACGAATCTCGATTGGTTTCCCACACTGGTCGCGATGGCAGACATCGAGATGCCGGAGGGACGGATCATTCGCGGACGCAATTTTGTGCCTTTGCTGAAGCGCGAGAAAGTCGTGTGGGACGACGACCTATATGCGGAATACAGTACACATCACCAATCGCACACGCACATGCGGATGTACCGCACGCCGCAATGGAAGCTCATTCGCGACTTCCTCAACTCCGGTCGCGACGAGCTGTATGACCTGCGCAACGATCCGGCCGAGTCGCGGAATCTGATCGATTCGAACGATGAAGGAGTGCAGCAAATTCGCTCTTCGCTGGACGCCAAGTTGTTGGCGAAGATGGATGAACTCAACGATGATGTGTTGGAGCACGATGCGACGAAGAATGCCAACTAATGCGCACTGCCGACAGGTCTTCTGATTTCCACGGGTAGCGATGCGACATGAAAGTCTTGTTCTTCCACGGCCTCGAAGGCAATCCCAACGGGAGCAAGATCCAGTACCTGCGGGCCAATGGCATCGACGTGGTCGCACCGGTTCTCTCGCGAGACGATTTCGATGGTGACTTGCAAGTCGCGCAGGCGGCCTTTAGCGAGTCGAGACCAGACGTCGTCGTCGGCTCATCGCGCGGTGGAGCAGTGGCCGTTAATATCGATGCAGGGGAGACACCGCTGGTCCTGATTGCTCCAGCCTGGCAGCACTGGGGGACAGCCCAGACGGTGAAGTCGAAGACCACCATCCTGCATTGTGAGCACGACGACCTGGTGCCCATCGCGGGCAGCCGCCTGCTGCTGGCCAACAGTGGGCTCTCCGCCGACCACCTCGTTGTCGTCGGCGAAGAACACCGCATGAGTGACGAACAAGCACTCGATGCGTTGCTAGAGGCCGTCCAGAGTTCAGGCGAGAACTCTTGAATGTAACGCTCTGCCACTGGTTAGCGTTCGGACTCGTCAATCGATCGAACTGACGAGCTTCCGTGGCAATCCGCGATCGACCGGGCCGTGACCCAGCAGGCTTTCGAGGCGATCTGCGGGGAGCGAGTGGGGTGGGATATTGGCCTGTGCCAGTGCGTCGAGCAGTGCGTAGCCGCCCGACGCCTCGAGAAGTGCGGATTCCGTACCCGATTGAAAATCTTCCATGTTGTACATGCGGACTCATTTCCTCCTGCAAGGCAGGTTGGTGATGGAAGCCGTCGGTGGCATGTGGATGTGAGGGGACGCGGCAAGAGAATCAAGCCGCAACGAGCCGTCTTGCTCGCGGAGTTCACGGACATACGGCAATCGCCGTGCCCACCGTACAATTTCCTGGCATCGGTCCCGATTCGACCAATCGCGCCTGCGTTGTCCAGTTCACCAGACAGACGTGCCCAAGCCGTCGACGCACAAATCTCCGCTCCTGACTGTCGCGTTTGCAACGAATCTGACATCGCTTTGAGTACGAAGTTGTTGTCGGCGGAAGCGCCCATCAAAGCGTGGCACGGGCAACATGCGGCCGATTGTCAGTCGGTGATCCGCGCTGGTAATATATGCACAGAGGCTGATGCGATTGTGCGTAACAGGATCGAACAAAGAGCAATGAGACAGGTTACGCAAGCCAGCGTTCTTCCGGCTCTGCTGGTTGCAATCGCGGTTCCGACGAGCGGTGTCGCCGAAGAACCGGTTGACTACCGCACGCAGATCGCTCCAGTCATCGCAAAACAATGCGCCGCCTGTCACGGCCGCGACGAACAAGAGTCGGGGCTGCGGCTCGACTCGGCACAAGCGACGTTACGCGGGGGGGACCGTGGACCGGCAATTGTTGCCGGTAAGAGTGGCGAGAGCATCTTCTACCTTGCGCTACTCGGCGACGACGACGTCCCCCGAATGCCGCTCGACGAGCCACCTTTGCCACAAGAAACAATCGACCTCATCAAGCGATGGATCGACGAAGGCGCCGCCATGCCGGACGATCCTGCCGTCGAAGAGCAGTCGACTCACAGCGATCACTGGTCGTTTCAGCCGGTTCGGCGCCCGGCGGCTCCGATGGTCAAGGATCGGTCGTGGGTCCGAACACCGATCGACAACTTCATCCTCGCTCGTCTAGAACGAGAGGGCGTCGCCCCGTCACCGCAGGCCGACCGCCGGACGTTGCTCAGGCGGCTGAGCCTCGACTTGCTCGGTCTACCGCCAACCATCGAAGAAATTGACCGATTCCTGGACGACGAGCAGAGCGGTGCCTACGAGAGACTGGTCGATCGACTACTCGCGTCGCCGCACTTCGGCGAGCGCTGGGGACGGCACTGGCTCGACGTGGCCCGATACGCTGACTCCAACGGATTCACAATCGATGGTCCGCGTTCGATCTGGATGTATCGCGATTGGGTGATCGACGCCTTCAACAGTGACATGCCATTCGACCGATTCGTCACCGAACAACTTGCTGGCGACTTGTTGCCCGATGCCACGCACGAGCAGTTGATTGCCACTGGTTTTCACCGCAATACATTGATCAACGAAGAAGGCGGAACTGACGACGAGCAGTTTCGCGTCGACGCGGTCGCCGACCGAGTCGACACGACCGGAACGGTGTTTCTCGGACTGACGCTGGGTTGCGCCCGCTGCCACCGACACAAATACGATCCCATCACACAGCGCGAGTACTACGACCTGTTCGCCATTTTCAACAACTGCGACGAACCGAAGCTCTCTCTACCAACCGACGTACAGTCGACGCGACTTAGGGAGTTGAAAGGCGAGATCGTTGCAACCACCGCGGCGATTGCCGAGCTCAGAGAAAACGCCGAGGCCCGGCAGCCGCACGAGCAGAAACTTGCAAAGCTCAAGAAGTCGCAAAAATCACTCTTGGCCGCCATTCCCACAACCATGATCCTGCGCAAACGCAAAGAGCCCCGGACATCCTACGTTCATGTGCGGGGCGACTTCCTGCGAAAGGGTGCCGTGGTCTCTGGCGGTGTGCCTGCGGTGTTGCCCGATCTTGGGGATGACGAGCCCAACCCCTCTCGGCTCGACTTCGCACGATGGCTGATGGATCCGGAAAACCCACTAACGGCCCGGGTGACCGTCAATCGCTTCTGGCAACAGTTGTTCGGTGCGGGCTTGGTGCGGACGGAGAACGACTTCGGCGTGCAAGGCGCACCACCCACTCATCCTGATTTGCTGGATTGGCTCTCCAGCGAATTCATACGCGGCGATTGGGGCGTCAAGGCCATCGTCCGTCTAATCGTGACTTCGTCGACCTATCGACAATCGTCTGCGGCACCCGACGAATTAATCGCTTGGGACGCTGACAATCGGTTGCTGGCGCGGCAATCTCGCTTGCGGCTCGAAGCCGAAGCTGTACGCGACGTGGCGCTCGCCGCCGGCGGTCTGCTCTCGTCCAAGCTGAAAGGTCCGGGTGTTTATCCACCACAACCAGAAGGGATCTACGTCCTGACGCAGAACAAGAAAAACTGGAAGGTCAGCACGGGGCCAGACCGGTTTCGCCGAGGCATGTATACGTACTTCTGGCGTTCCAGCCCGTATCCGCTGATGCCAACCTTCGACGCGCCCGACGCCAACACATCCTGCACCCGCCGCGTCCGTTCGAATACACCGTTGCAAGCGCTCATGCTTGCCAACGACCGCGGTTTTGTTGAAATCGCACAAGGATTGGCTTGCCGAATTCTGCAGGAAGCGGCCAATTATGACGACGGGCGCCTGCGCTACGGTTTCCAGCTCTGCCTGTCGCGGGAGCCATCGGCGGCCGAAGCCGAACGCGTGCTGGCGTTCTACGAAGTTCAACGCTCGGCGTTCGCAGCAGACGCGCAGCGGGCGGCAGCAGCGGCGCCGCCAGACATTCCGGATGGGTTTGATGTCACCGATGTGGCGGCGTGGACAGCGGTATCCCGCGTGCTGCTGAATCTCGATGAAACGATCACCCGGGAATAGTGATGCAACAACAGTCACTCTGCGATACAACTCGCCGGCACTTCTTCGCCGACTGCCGAGTGGGTCTGGGTGCGATTGCGCTGTCGTCGTTACTGAACCGCTCGCCCGCGTCGGCCAACGTCGCCGAATACAGCGCGAATCCATTCCAGCCACGGCAGCCGCACTTTGCGGCACGGGCCAAGAACGTGATCTTCATGTTCATGGCCGGCGGTCCTAGCCAACTGGAACTGTTCGACGACAAGCCCAAGCTCCGCGAACTTCACGGGCAGGTAATTCCCGAGTCGTACGTCGAGAACAAGCGGTTCGCCTTCATCAAGAGAGATGCAAAACTGCTGGGCAACAGCCGCAAGTTTCGCCATTGGGGCAGGTGCGGTACCGAAATGTCGGAATTGCTGCCGCACATCGCCTCCCAGGCCGACGACATTGCCGTCGTACGCAGCATGAAGACCGACGTGTTCAACCACGGGCCGGCCAAGCTGTTCGTCAACACGGGCTCGCCGCGATTCGGCCGTCCCAGCATGGGAGCCTGGGTCACGTACGGCATCGGAAGTGAAGCGCAGGATTTGCCCGGATTCGTCGTTCTGCAGTCGGGACCGCGAGGCCCGCGCGGCGGGACACCGTTGTGGGGTAGTGGCTTTCTGCCTTCCACATTTCAAGGTGTCCCGTTCCTGAATGGGGCCGATCCCATTCTCAACCTGTCGAGTCCTGCCGGGTTCGATCACCAACAGCAGGGGGACTTCGTCTCGGCGGTCAACGATCTTAACGCCCTGCGTTTGCAGCAGATGGGCGATCCCGAGATTCGCACCCGGATCTCTGCATATGAGATGGCCTACCGGATGCAGTCCAGTGCTCCGGAATTGATGGACCTTTCCGGCGAGACCCAGCAGACGCTCGATTCGTACGGCGTCGATCCGGCCAAACCTTCGTTTGGCCGCAACTGTTTGCTGGCACGGCGGCTCGTCGAAAAGGGGACGCGCTTCGTCCAGATGTACCACACCGACTGGGACCACCACGGCAATCCTGGCACACATTTAGGACAACCGTTGGACGATCGTTGCCGCGAAGTCGATCGACCGGCCGGCGCCCTTGTCGCCGACCTGAAGCAACGTGGTCTGTTGGACGACACACTGGTCATTTGGGGGGGCGAGTTTGGTCGCACACCGCAAGGCGAGCCGCGCGACGTCATCGGACGCGACCATCACATCGAGGCGTATTCCATGTGGCTGGCCGGCGGCGGAATCGCCGGAGGCCGAGTTGTCGGCCAAACCGACGACCTGGGCTACTACTCAGTCGAAGACCAGGTCCACGTCCACGATCTGCAGGCCACCATCCTGCACCTGCTGGGTCTCGATCACGAGGCACTCACCTACCGCTTCCAAGGCCGAGACTTCCGGCTGACCGACGTTGCCGGACGAGTCGTTGAGAAACTACTGGCCTGAGCGGGAAGCCAGGAGTGGTCAGCTGCTGCCAGTGGGCTAACCTCTGCCGGTGCGATGGCTTCGCCTAGAAGATATACCCTTCCTGCGGTCCGTCTTTCGTTAGCGTCAGAATCTCCGGCCCTTCATCGGTCATCAGGATCGTGTGCTCGAATTGAGCAGACAGGGCGCCGTCGGCGGTACGGACCGTCCAGCCGTCAGACTTGTCGGGAATGGTCTTCCAGGTTCCGGCATTGAGCATAGGCTCGATTGTGAAGCAGACGCCGGGTGCGAGGATCTGCCGTTGTGTGCTGGGAGTGGGGTAGTGCGGAATGCCCGGTTCCTGGTGGAACTCCGCTCCGACGCCGTGCCCCTGGTACTCGCGGACCACTTCGAAACCTTGGTCTCGCGCGTAGTCATAGATGGTGCGCCCAATGTCAATCACACGACCGCCCGGCTTGAGTGCGCGGATCGCGCGGTGCAGGGAATCGAAGGTCACTTGCACCAGACGACGCGCTTCACCTGAGACTTCGCCGATCAAAAATGTTTCCGATTGGTCGCCGTACCAACCGGCCACGATCGTCGTCAGATCAACGTTGACGATGTCGCCGCTGCGCAGCACGCGTTCATCGGGAATACCGTGACAGACGACCTCATTGACGCTGATGCAGGCCGTCTTGGTGTATCCCTGATAGCCCAGGCAGGCCGGTGTGTGGCCGTGCTGGATCGTGTAGTTGTAGGCGAGTTGATCGAGATCCCCTGTCTTGATTCCAGGTTTGACGTGGGGGCGGATAAAATCCATCAACTGCGCGTTAAACCGGCCGGCGGCTCGCAATCCGTTGCGTTGCGCTTCATTGTAGATGGGTGGCTTTTTCACTAACGTCTGCTGGCCTGTCCTGTCTTGATCGTACATCGGGAACGAAACACTTTTCGTAGTGGCGTCAAAGTGCCTTGCCGCGAGGCGCAGCGTTCGTTTCACATTGTTGTGACTCGGCGGTGGAATATCAACTAGCATGGTCTTGATGCAAGACCACTTGATTTTGTGCCGTAAGATTTCGGCGCCGTCGTGATGGCTGGTCTCGAGGCCAAGCAGTGCGTAACCGACGAGTGGCAAACATGGTGGTCTGGACAGATGGTGGAACGATCCGGCCGAGGTAAGGGAAAACGGCCACTTCTCGGAAACCACCAGCGATGCTGGATTTGGGGCAGACGGGTCGTCTCTGAGACGCTGTTGGCCGGCCGGTGGATTCCGTGGGAGCTACGCCTTTCCGACGGGTTGCCCGAGGATGAAATCACCGCATCCCGGCAGCTGGCGGTCCAGCAGAATGTGCCGGTGCTCGTCGAGACGGCGGCCCAACTGACGCGTCTGTGCCGAAGCTCAGAGCATCAGGGCTACCTCGCCAAGATGCCCCCGTTTCCCTACGACGACGCTGAAAAACTGCTGGCGACACTTCCCGCACAACCGTTCTGCGCGATCCTCGACGCCGTCCAGGATCCGTACAATTTCGGGGCCATTCTGCGGTCGGCCGATGCATTGGGGGTTGATGCCGTTTTCGTCGGCAGCGGGCAGCAGTCGCCGGTGACCAGCCTCGTCGCACGAACGTCGGCAGGCGCGGTTAACCACGTGCACTTGGCCGAGGCGCGGGATCTCAGCCACCTGTGCGGCCGCTTGATCGCTCGGGGACTCTCGCTCGTGGCTGCGACAGAGAAGGCCAAGCTCACGATTTCCCAATGCGACTTTCGAGGGGCGGTCGCCTGCGTTATCGGAAACGAGGGAGCCGGCATCCGTCGTGAGCTACTCGCTCTCTGCGAGCAACACGCGGCCATTCCACAGGTGGGTCACGTAAGCTCGCTCAATGCCGCTGTTTCAGCCTCGATTCTGTTTTACGAAGTGCAGCGTCAGAGGTCTGGCAGTCAGACAAGCAAGGGGAACGAATGATCGAGCCCGACCGCGATGCGTAAGTCTCATCGATCGCTGATTCTCAGACGGGTTTAGACCATTTGCCCTGCTGAGGGATTCCGTTCAGTCGAGTTCGTCGAGCCATCTGCGAATCTCTGTTTCGTACGGGCTGTCCAGGTTTCCCGCGACAAGTTCCCGCTGAAAGCTGGCTGCACCAAACTCGAGAAGGTCGGCGGCTTCAGCACTTTGAAACCGTTTTTCCGGGTCGCTCTGCGTCAGCCGGCGGATCAAATTCATCAGCAGTTCGCTGGCAAGCACTTCTGCGGGAAGCAGGTCGGGCAATCGCGACTCGAAACTCAGCTTGGCCTGCTTTAGTTCTTCGTAGTTCGTCTCACTTGCGAACGGAGCCGTGCCGGCGAGCAGTTCCGTCAGCACGTAACCCAGACTGGCCAAATCGGAGGCGACCGTCGGCACATTGCCATCCAACACTTCCGGCGCAGCGTACTGCGGGGTAAACGCCAAATGGGTCTGGTCCTCGTCGACGAACAGAGCTGAACCGAGGTCGATGATCTTCGTGTTGCCCGTGCGTTTGACCATCAGGTTGGAAGGTTTGATGTCGCTATGCACGATTCCGCCGCGATGCAGCGCCCCCAAGGCCGCCAGGCACTCCCGCACGATCGCGATGGCAATCCCCGGTTTGATCCGTGGCTGGGCGGGGCCAGCGGTGAGCACCACGTCGTTGAGATACTCCCAGCGATCACGGTTCACCCGATTTCGAATCTGGTTCAGCAGCGACGTTCTTAACAGAAAACTGAGGTCGAACCCGTCGACCCACTCCATGGCCATCACATGCGCGCCTTCAAACTCCACGAAATTGTGAACGTCGACCAGATGGTCCTGCTGGATCAGCGAAACGTGGGCCGCAATCCGGGCTTGTAGCGCCATGTCGCGGTCATACGTCTCGCGATCGGCGTAACGTTTGGGTGAAAAGAACTTCAATGCGACGGGAACCGTCAGCAAGCCCACTCCCAGCCGATCTGCGAGGTACACCACACCTTGCCGTCCTGCGCCCAGCTTGCGAGTCAGATCGTACCGGACAGTCCACTCCACGAGTCGGTCTTCGACGTCGAAGTCGACGTCTGCGTGGTCCAAGTTGCCGCCAATCGACACCGTGCTCGGCAGCCGAATGTGTTCGCTATCTGCCATCAAGTTTCCTCGTGATTCGGCTGACCGTCACATTTGCCAGTCGAATCTTCACGTGCGTCCAAGCCGGGGGGCGATTGTCGTTCCGTCGTTCTGCCGCGGTGTGCCGTCTGTTCGGTGGTTGGTTTCAGGGGCATCGTGGAGAAGATCGAGCTTCGCGTCACTCAGGGCTGTTCGGCTCTTTCCGGAAAGCGGATGAGCAACCAGCGTGCCTCGTATTCGGCCAGATGCCGCCATTCCAGTTCCCGGTAGATGTCGCGCCGTTTCTTGAAGTGCCAGTAGTTTGGCTTCGAGTTGGGAATGTGGCGATTGAGCAGTGCCAGCGCTGTTCCGTGCCGGCCGTTGCGGCGATCGCGGCGCACCTGCAGCAGAAAGAACTTATGATCCCTTGTGTCCACCCATGAGCGAAGCTCTGCAAAGTTGGCCTCGAAATCGCGATCATGCTGCGCCGGGTCGTCAATGGGACGCTCGGCCACGACATCGGGGAGTTCCATATAGCCGAGTGCCCGGCCCTTACGATACAGCACGTCGGTCAGCGTGTCGCGCAGCTTCTCATGGATCTTGCGCTTCTTCGCTGCGTCCTCGTCGCCCGGATCGATGCGCGTGCTCAGCAACTTTCTAAGTTCGTCCTGGTCGATGGCGGCCAATACTGCATCGGCGGCTTCAATCACGTCGCCCAGGCGTTGCTTGCGGTACTTCTCGTTGTCCAGACTCTTGAGCTTTGCGACTAGAGCCGGGAGGTGATCGGGCCTCTTGCTCAGGATCTCTGCAAGCAAAGCTTCGAAACGGTCGCGTTCCCGTTCGAATGGGATCGTGCGGAGGTGCGAGACCTTGAAGTCGATCAGTGCGTCCTCGTCCGATGGATCGTCATCGTCGCCAGCCGGCTTATCGGTAGACGATGGCTTGGAAGCACTCGATACGACGTAACGGACGGGAAAGCCTCCGGGACGCCCAGTGGCTCCGCTCAGTTCGGGCTGTTTCTTGCCGTACGAAATCGTGCCCAGCAAGATGCCTCCATCGGTGACTGCAACCGGCAGCTTTGTGGGCGCGGCCACGATGACTCGTGCAGACTCACCTGGGCTGAGCAGCCGCTCCGAGAACTTCGGACCCTCTGCCGCTGCCGTCGCCCGCGAGGAGTAAAGTGAGAGGGCAATCGGTTTTTCGAGCGGACGGTCCAGCGCTAGCGTCGTGCGTTTGAGGGCTTCCAATCTGGCGGGATCAGCATGCCGGACGAGGTGCTTCAATCGATGCAGTCCCTTTCGCAGCGTTACGGCTTCGGGATACATGTCGTCAGTCACAATCCGCTGCCCGCCGGCATCGTAAATCGACCATAGATGGGTCGTGAACGGTGCATCATAAAGCAAGTTGTCGAGCGAGAACCGCGGCGTCACCTTGCCGGTTCGGGATTGCTCGAATTCGTAAGTCAGCTCCAATTCGTAGACGCGGCTGCCGTCTCGCAGGCGGTCTCGTTCAGCGGCAAGCGGCTTCAGCACAACGGTCTTCGGCGGTAAGATCGTCCGGCGAGTCGTCAAGGTTGCCTGTGGTGCAATGCGCTCCGCACCCAGCGTGGAACGGACTGTGACCGGAACGTATCGGTGGACCTGGCTCAACTCGACCTCAGGCTGACTGGGTGCGAGACCTCGAAAAGTGAGCCGACCGTCGACCACCGAGTTACCGAGACTCGACCAATACTGAGCCAGGCAGAGTTCCAACCGCTGCTGGGGGGTCACTGGAAACGAGCGTACGACTTCTCGCCCGGGCTCTAAAGAGAGCCGCCCATTGAATTGCGCCGCTTCAACCGATTCGCCCTCGATCAATTGCACTGCGTGCGCGATAAATCGCCGCGGTTCGTTTCCGGAGTCGTCGAGTCGCAGCGACAAATCGGCCCAGGTCGCGCCGGCCGGTACATCAACAAAGCGACGTACGACTGCAGCCGATTGAAACTCGAACCGTTCTTTAAGCACAGGTCGTTCGCTCGACTGCAACTCGACTGATCGCACGACGGTGACCGGCACGCGAAACACCGGGCCGCGGTCAGGATTGGATACGTCGATGGCATTCAGTTCGGCGAAATGCACACCAGGTGCGAGCCCGGTGGGATCGACGCGAACTTCGAACTCGTTGTTCCCGTGACCTAGCAATAGATGTTGTCCGGACTGGACCCAATCCGCGGTCGTCTGTAGTTCCAGCCGCAACTCGAGATTCAACTTTTCGCGGTCGTCGGCATTCTCGGGATAAACAGGCCGCACCCGGACACGTGTCAGCAGCGGGCTAGTTGTTGCATGGGCCTCGCGAAGGTAGATGCCCCGCGCGTTCTCAATTGCGGGCAGTCGCACGTCGAACTGAAGTCTTTCGCCGGGAGCATGGGCATGCTCGAGGAGGTGTTCGAAAGCACGATCGACTTGGATCAGCCCGCTACCCTGTGAAAACACGTCGCCGGTGGTCACGACTCGCGAAGTATTTTGCATCGCCCGGCGAACGCTGAACGGCGAATAAGGTGTGTTGGTCGCCTTGAGGCCCGACAACAGCAGCGCCGTGCAGCCGCAAGCGTTGGGAGAGGCCATCGATGTGCCGTTCATCCGCAGATTCCGTCGCAACATCCAATTCGGGACGGGTGAGATGGCACCGCCCGGCGCAAACAGATTCACTCCACGGTCGCCGTCGGTTGTTGGGCCGCGCGAAGTCCATGTATAGGGCAGCTCTGGCAATTCATCGCGAAGAGCGTATTCTGCCGCCATCATGCTGGGCGAAAGATACGCGCCGACGCCGATCAGCGCCGATGTCGTTCCGCCGGGCGCACCCACTGTCGAAAGTGCCGGTCCTTCATTGCCGGCGCTTGCGACAAAAATCACCCCTTCTTCGACAACCAGTTCGGAGAAGAGTTCCACCAATCGTCCGCGATCCGGTGTACTGGTCGCTTCTCCGTAGCTCATGTTGACCAGGTCGCACTTGTTGCGCAACACCGCCGAGAGGCCGCGGACGAGTCCTGGGCCGGTTTCCATCGAACCGAGCCGCGTGTCCCCGATCTTGACCGAGACAATCTGCGCACCCGGTGCGATGCCGTTCAGTTCGGGCTGATCGGGGAAGTGGCCCGCGACGATACCAGCCACGTGCGTGCCATGCGCACCGCAGTCGGTGACGACAGACAGCAGATTGCCGTCGTCGTAGATGTTGACCGCGAAGTGCATCAACACACTGCCGCCAAACGTGCCAAACTCGGTTTCATCGCGAAAGTTCGTCAACAACTTCTCTTCGGCCAGGTCGCCGTCCTCGTCGGTGTCGATGACGGCACGCCACGTCTGGCCGTCGTGGAAGACGACGCAGTCGTAAACTGGCCCTGGATCGTCGTACGACTTGGCGGCGGCTTGAAGTTGTTCCAGACGCGCGGCGAGTTCAGCCCGCTCCCGCTTCTGTTCTGCGTCCGGCTTGGCGTTGGCTGCGTCCCACTCGATGATCTGTTGACGAAGCGCAGCCTCCGCCTGTCGTTGTGCTCGGTGAAACTCCTTGCGGCGCTCCCGCTTCATGCGCGGCACCAGTTCAAACGGCGATCCGTCCGGGAACAGGTCGTAGCCTCGCTTCAGCCCGACATGGAACTTGCCGGTCGGGTTCTTCCACCGAGGGTCGACAGAGAGTGAGCGTCCCGTGCGACCGAGAAGCACGCCATCCCGGGCCTCCCGGACTGTGGACGTCTCCACGTCGCCACTGCCCGTACCGTCGATCATATCGATGACCTTCGGTTTCCCCTCGGTCGTGCGACTCATGCCGGGGGCACCGGGATCGACCCCGGTGTCGAAGATCGCCACAATCACGCCGCGCCCGTCGTACTCGGAATGTTGTTCGAGAAACCGCATGGCGCCGGTTTCTGTTTTTGGCAATAGCCCTTCGGTCGGAAAATTGGATCGAGGCGTCTGGGAGTGCGCACTGCCGGCCGAATGAATCAGCAAGAGGCAGAGTCCGAGAAGTCGCAGGAGTCGGATCATAGTTGGCGTCGCAGAGGTTCGCGGCAGCAGACGAGCGGACGGTTCAAGCAAGGCAGTTCTTCGATGGATCTATTGTAACTGGAGACACGAGTCGTCTGGTCGGCCGGCTTTACAAGCGATCAAGACTCAGACTGCCCCCAGCGCCCGCTCGAAGCGGTCGATGAGATCGCCCGCATCCTCGAGCCCGACCGACACGCGGACCAGAAACGGGGACACGTCGCAGCTCTCCGCAAAGTCGAGTTCCTGATAGTGGGCCAGAATTGTGTACGGACAGGCCAGTGTGAAGTTCGTGCCGAGATTTGGACCTTTGCAGACCTGAAGTGCGTCGAAAAACCGCGGCGCGCATTCGGGCGCGTCCTCCACAAGCACCGACAGCAGTCCGCCGAAACCCGCTTTGGGTTTCAACAACGATTGGTATGCCTCGCGCGTTCGAAACTTCGGGTAGTCCACGCGGGCCACTTTCGGATGCGTCTGGAGAGATTCTGCGAGACGCTCCGCAGTCGCGTTGATTCGCGGCATGCGTTCGGGGAAATCGCGCGAGTTGCGTTCCAATACAGTCGCATCCTCTCCCCAAAACAGGTCCTCGTCTCCGTCGTTGAGTTCTTCGACCAGGGCAGCGTGAAAACGGCTGTGCGGATTGACGATCAGCGATCCTGCCGTCACGTCGCCGATACCGGAGAAGAACTTGGTCAAGCTAGTGGTGATAACGTCAGCGACCGGCAACACGTCGGCATTCACAAACGTCGCGAGTGTTTCATCAACGACGAGCGGAAAGTCATGTCGTTCGGCGAGCTGCCGCAGGCGGTCGAGCGGTGGGCTGACGAGCAGCGGATTGGACGGGTATTCGGTGTACAGACCGCTGATTGGCTCGCTGTGCAGGAGTTGTTGCAGCTGGGCCAGTTCGTCATCGTCCCCACGAGGAAAGAAGTGCACCCCTGGGCCAAACTTCTGCTGCACCTTCAGGCTGTCAACGTACGGAAAGCCGAACTGCACGCTCTTGCGGTCAGAGAACAGCCGGCATAGCGCACGATGTGCACGGTAGATAGCGTTCATGCCGCACGGAAACAAGAACACGTCGTCAGCACCTACACCGGCCAAGCCGGCTATCCGTCGGCGGAGTGTTTGCTTTGCTTCGCTGCCGAGGTCATATGCGCGGCCAGCGAGAACCGCCTCTGCCTGCCGGGAGGAGATCCCTTCACCGCAATGTTGCCATCCCGACTTGGCGACTCCGGCCTGCTCCCGCGGGAAGCAAACCGCGTGCACGTTGTGAACGCCGAACGGATGGGTCGGAAGGCGCGCGTCGGCATGGCGCTCCAAATAGTCGGTGAAGCGCCGGGCCGCCGCCTCTGTGGGAAAGGCCAGAGATTCCTCACCCGGCTTGCCGAATCGCTCGGTGCAGACTGAGAAAAGCTTGCGACACAAGCCGTTATACACGAACCGCGGATAGCCGGTAGAGATGCGTCCGTGGACTCGCGGGTCATCTTCTTCGTAGCCGACGTTGTCCCGCCAGGTTGGCAGGCAGACCGAGACCGCATGCGGCGAATCTGGAATGGGCCGTCCGAGTTCGTCGGGTTCGCAAAGCGGATTCTCAAGCAGATCGCGGCTCATTGTTTCCTAATGCATGCAGGGCGCGGACTCTTGTCGGGTGAGAGGGACGGGGTGAGAGGGTCCGCCGTCTATCGGGCTCAGAAATGTCTCCAGATGCCGACATTGTCATTCCAGATCGTATCGCGGTTCAATCATTCGGAAAGTCAGAATTCCGCCAAGCATGACCAGAGCGGAAACGGTCAAGAACACGGTCGCAAAACCGACCACGTCGACCAGAAGTCCAATCAGCGGTGAAAACAGAAATGGAATCGCCATAAACAGCTTGAGTGTGCTGATGTAGCGTGGGTGATCGTCGTGATGCGACAGTTCCAACGCGTAGTTGGTCAACGTTCGAAACGTCACAGGAGTCATCCCCAGCAGGCAGAATGTCAGCCAGAACAGGTCGGGGCCCGTTTGAAAACGCTCGCCGACTAGGATCAGCGCCGACAGAGGTGTGAGCGCGACGCAGAAGACTTGCAGCCGCAGTGCCAACCGGTTGCCGGTCGCATCGGCCAGCGATCCCGATAAGAGTGCAAAGACTCCAACCGCGGCATTTTGCGCAATCACCCACATCATCAGGTCGAGATCATCCCACTGCTGCGGGCGGTTTCGGCCCAGCGCCTGGTAATGGGGAAAGAGTGTTTGAGATGTCACAAACAGCATGGCGACCACCGCGAATCGGCGGAAATGGCGGTCGCTGCGGAAAAGGCTCCAAGCATCGGCGAAGGGCCGTCCGCTCTTTCCGCCGCCATTGGCTCGATGCACTGACGGTTCCGAAACGCACAAGCAAACCAATGCCGAGGCGACCAACCCGATTCCCGTGAACGCGAAGATGTACCCGAATCCGTGGTCCGGCAGTTCCAGCCAGCGTCGCATCACGAACCACACGCAAATGATCGACACCACCGATCCGACGATTCCGGCTATCGAAAGCAACCGGCCGCGGCGGTCGGCGCGGATGAGCTTGCCTTGCAGAGTGCCGAACGCAAGCTGATTCAGACCGGTGGCTGCAAAGAACAGAACATACAGGCCGAGAAAGACCGCCGGCAGCCACGTTTGACGGCCTTGCTCCACGGTCATCCAAATTGTCGACAAGATGAGGAACGGAACGGCCATCATCAAGGTCGTCGCCAGCACAGCCCATTTCTTCTGGGGGTAGCTGCTCAAGCGCGACGCCAACATGATGGGCGGTACGCTCTGCCCGAATCGGTTGAGGATCGGCAAACAGCCCCGCACCCAGCCCGCGCCTGCAATTGTGTCGAGAAAGGCCGGCATGATCACGCTCTCGGTCTTGAAGACCCACGCGATTCTCAGCACGATGTAGTGTGCCGACAGCGCCAGCAGGTTGCGAGGTTCGCGCTCTCGGATCTCTTCCCAGGCCTTGGCCTCTGCCGACGAGGCTTCCGTGACCTCGGCGGCCGTGGGTTCGATCAGAGACACGCTATTGCCCCGCCCGGTTCAATTGCAATTCGGCCAAAAGACCGCGAGTGGCTGTCAGTTCGTTTGTCAGTCCGTCGACGAGTTCGGTTCGATTTCCGTCCGGCAGGACCTCCCAGGTGTAAGTCTCGACTTCCAAATGCGGTGGATAGTCCAGTCCGGCAACAGCGGCGAGAGCCTGCTTCAGTTCGGGACGTGTCGTCTTCAGCGGCCCCAGCTCTTCGGCATCGACCGGAACGTGAAAGTGAACGCGCCAAGCATCGGCATCGGCGAAGCCGCGATCCGGATTGACCGCGAACTCCCGGGTCAGGTCGAGCATTCGCAGAATCTCACCATCTGGAAGCCGCGCATTCGTCTGATGCAGGTAGCGCGGTTCCGCATACCGGGCCAGCGCATGGCGGGCCTCTGAGTCTGCTCCCGGATCGTCGACATGAATTGCGCATGTGACGTGCACTTTGTTGATCCGCACGCCTGCCTGGTGCAGTTCGGCAATCGATTGTTCGATGTCTTCAAACTGCACGGCCTGATGGCAAACATCGTAGCACAACCCGATGTGCCGCTTGACCGCTTCGAGCTCGTCCAGCTGCCGGGCCATTTGCCACAAACGGTTGAAGAAGTCGATGGCTTCGGCGGTCGTCTCGATCAGACACACGGGTTCCGGCTCCAAGCCCAGCCGCACGACCTTGCCGGTATCGTCGTGCAGCGCGTCCAACCGGCGAGACAGCTCAAGGAGTTGATCGATGCACCGATCGAAAAAGTCTTCCCCGTGCGGGGTCTGCTTGAAGCCCAGCGGCAGGCTGGAAATGCTCCCCTCGCAGCCTTCCGGCATGAGGGCCGCCAATACGCGAGCACAGTCGGTGGTGTAGTCCAGCCTCTCGGGTTGCGACCAATCGGGGATGTAGACAGTCTCCTTGACGCGATCGCTGTGAAAATCGCCGTAAGGGAAAGCGTTCAACGTATGGCACGAGAGATCGCGAGTCGCAAGTCCTTCGGCAAAGCGGGTCAGTTCGTTGGGCGATTGCAACAACTCGCGGACAACCGAACGGGCCAGCCACAATCCGGCTGCCAGCGGCGCAGCGTAGTTCTCTTGCACGGGGCAAGTGAATCGGTCGAGGCCTTGTTCCACTTCCTCCACCGTGCGTCCCGGGTGGACGTTCATGCAATAGGAGAGCGGGAGTGTGCTGAGTGACATCGACGGCGTTATATCGCAGGGAGACAATCGCGCGACCCAGGCCGTTGTGGCCGTCGCAGGCGGGAGATCAGCGGACTTTTCATTCTAGTCGCCCTCCGAAGGGCGAGAAACTCACTTCGCGGAAAACTCAGCAAAACGGTCCCGTTTAGAGATCTAGCGGCTGCTCATGGCCCCGAACGGTATACTCAATCCATGATCCTCCACGTGGACATGGACGCATTCTACGCCGCGGTCGAAGAGCGAGACCGTCCTGAGCTTCGAGGAAAAGCGGTGATCGTCGGCGGTTCGCCCGAGTCGCGCGGCGTGGTTTCGGCCGCGAACTACGAGGCCCGGCGGTTCGGCGTCCACAGTGCCATGCCTACTCGCACCGCCTACCGGCTTTGCCCGCATGCCGTGTTCATTCGACCGCAAATGGAACATTACGCCCAGGCTTCACGAGGCATCCGCGAGATCTTCCACAGATTCACGCCCCTGGTTGAACCGCTCTCGCTTGACGAAGCGTTCTTGGATGTGGCTGGCAGCGTCGAGCTGTTTGGCGATCCGCCAGACATCGGCAGACAGATCAAAGCTGCCATTCGAGAGGAGTTGCAGCTCGTCGCATCCGTGGGAGTCGCACCCAACAAGTTTCTGGCCAAGATCGCCAGCGATCTCGACAAGCCCGACGGATTTGTGGTCGTGCCCTCCGACGGGATACAGGACTTCCTGGATCCGCTACCGATCAGTCGCCTGTGGGGTGTCGGAAAGGCCTCTGCGAGAGTGCTGGGCCGCTTCGGCATCGAGCGAATCGAACAACTCCGCCAGCTGTCCGTCGAACTGCTCCGCGAAAAATTCGGCAAACAAGGCGACCACCTCTGGCGGCTGGCTCATGGTCTCGACAAACGACAAGTTGTGCCCGATCACGAAGCCAAGTCGATTTCCCACGAAACCACCTTCGCCGTCGATGTCGACGATCCCGAGGTGCTCCGCTCGTGGCTGATGCAGCAAACCGAACAAGTGGCCCGACGATTGAGGCGACACGGACTCCGCGGCCGCACTGTGCAACTCAAGCTCCGGTACGCAGATTTCCACACAATCACGCGTTCGATGACGTTGCCCCAGCCCACCGACCTGACTGATGACATCTGGAAGAGTGCAGCCGAGCTGTTTGCCACGCGGCTTCCAGAACGACAGCTCTTGGTCCGCCTACTAGGCGTCGGCGTGAGCAGCATCGAGCCTCCCGATCGAAGCCAGCGGTTGCTATTCGAGGACGAGCAGCGCCAGCGCCTGGCCCGACTCGACAGTGCCACGGACGAAATCCGGGACAGATTCGGCCGCGCCGCGGTCAATCGGGGGTTGGGGCTCGGACACGAGGGTCCCAAGCCGCGATGATTCTCGACCGCCTGCGTTCCACAGCGACGACGCTTCCGGGAATGAAGGAACGGCAGTGTCACCGAATGTTAAAACAGACGATGCCGAAAGCCAACGTGGAACAAAGCCGGAGTCATTGCAGAGTCTTCAGAAAAGCGACGATCTGGTCGATTTCCGATCTGGAGAGCGTTTTCGTCAGCCCGTCCGGCATCGATGAAGTCGAAGCCGCACCAATCATGGCGACGTCTTGTTCGTCGCGTTCCACCTCATCAAGCGGGATTCTGACAACTTGCGCGCGACCCGATTGAACACTCAACAACTCGAGTGCTTCGCTATCGCTGCTCAACAACCTTCCGGAATACACCCTCCCCGAGTCGACAAAAACGTTCCAAACTTCGTATCCCGGCGTAATGCGGTGCGACGGTTGGCAGATCGATTCCAGCAGGTACGATGCATCATGATGCCCTGAAGCCAACAGGCTGGGCGCGCGCACATTCATTCCTGGTGTTTGCCGCAACACATGGCAGGTCGCGCATTGGCCCTTGCCCACGAACAGACTCTTACCTGCCTCGACCGCTTCAAAATCGACGTACTCGCGCACCGAGAGCTTAGGGGGTACGACCTCGGACGCCAGACGAGCCAGCCGCCCTGGATCAGGCGAACCTTCGAGCGTTGTCAGAAACCCGACGAGGCTCGCAATTTCGTTACGGTCTAATCCGCCAGCGATATCGGCCGGCATGACGCCGTGTTCTCCCGGTCGTCGAAATGCGTTGGGCTTCAGAATCGACTCGACCAGATACCCTTCAGCTGACATGCCTGCCACGATGTCGCCCGCTTGCCTGCCAATCGAGCTCAAGTCGGGTCCCATCGATGTGCCCCGGCCAGGGGCGACCGAATGGCACGAACTGCATCGGGCTGCGAACAACTTCTGTCCGCGATCTAGGTCGACGCGCGAAACAGGAAACACGCTGGCTGATGCGGCGATCCACCAACTTGCCACCGCGACGGTGGAAACTGTCATTGCCAAGACGGCTCGCAAGAGTCCACTCATTCGTGTGCTTCCCGATACCTGAGGCGGTAGATCGTCTGGTTGTGGAAGCACGAAACGTAAAAGGTGCCGTCCTGATCGACGCAAATGTCGACAGCTCCGGGAATCCGTGCGAACAGCGAAGAATGTGCCGCATAGGTGTCGCCGGTTCGGCTGAGTCGTATGCGCAAGATCTCACCGTTCTCATAGCCGACCGCGTACAGGCAGTCTCGCAATTCCTCGGGCAGTCGCAGCGAATTGGCGTAGGTGATGCCCTGCAGCGATCCGTTGGTCACCATCAGCGGAGCAACTGTGCCCTCGGGGTGTTGGGTTGATCCGTCGGCATACGGGAAACCGTAGTGAGCGCCTTCAACGACGTGGTTCAGCTCGTCGCCCGATCGGCGGTCGTTGGCGTCGTTGTCGGTGGAGAACAACTGGCCGTTTGGTCCGACGACAACGTCGAACGGATTGCGAAATCCTTCTGCAAATGCGGTCAGCTCCGAGCCATCGGCACGACTTCGCAAAATCGTCCCTTCATATTTCCCCATCGCCGGAGCCCGGTCCGAGTGTGCGCCGACAGTGGTATAGAGCAGTCCGTCTGGACTGAACGCGATCCCATTGTTTTGGTGAAGCGGGTCAGGACCCTGAGCGCCGGGCAGGTCGGACAATACATCTTCATAGAAATCCATCTCCCCGTCGCCATCGAGATCACGCAGTCGAGTAACGGCGCCGGTGTTGATCCAAGTCATGGTTCCCGAGACCGCCTTGGCATATTGACCGCTGCGCGATACGTAGAGGTCGCCGTCATAGAACGCTAGTCCGTGCGGACGCGTCAGGTTGGGAGCGACTCTGATCTCGTCGATCCGACCGGCTGCGTCAGTCTGCAGTTTGGCCACCAGGCCGTTTTGAAGAGCGGCTCCCTGATAGCCGGTGGCGTACAAGCATTCGTCCGGCCCCATCGCGATCTGGACCGGAAAGAAACTACATTGGTGATATTCATCGAGTACAAATCCCTCGGGCGTCGAGTGTTCCCCGGGGCTGGTGACGATGCTCGTCAAGTCGCGGTGGACCAGGTACGGCTTCAGCTCGTCTTTCAACGTGAATAAGCCCAAAAACACCAACGTCATGGCAAAGCCGGTCGTCCCGACACACCAGCTGAGCGAAGCACGCTGTTGAGCGCGACGAGTCAAGCCGAACCGCCATGGCCACAGGGCTGGCACGACGCCCAGGCAGATGCCAAGACCCGCAGCGCACCAGTGGTCGAGGTCTCGGCTCGCGAGTTCGTCTAGCAAGTGGACTGCGGAGTTTCTGCCCAACGACACCACGGAATCCGCCCAGACCACCGCTCCAAGACCCACGAAGCCCATCGTCGCGTACAGAATCGAACGCAACAGGGGCTGCCTGCGATGGAGCACCATCGATAGCACAGCGCCTACGGTCCATATCAAGGCGAATATCGTCGCCGTCGTGATGAGATGATCGGGTCGCATTCAAGACTCTAGAGCAGTGTTTGATCGAATGTCGGCGAATCGACGGTTGGCAGCGGAATCAGCCGTCATCGTCCGCAACGACTCGTCAACTGACACACTTATGCCGGTTGAGACGCTTCCACCGATCGAGATGCTCCTGCCGGCGAGCGATTCGCGATCAGCACGCTGGCGTTGGCCAGCGCCAGCATCATCCAGAAGTAACGCACATAGGAGAAATCGGCGAACATCCCAGACGCCATATAGGAGATCATCGCAACCAGGAAGGCGGCCGCCATCATGGAGGCTTGTGGATCGGAGTTCGCGAAGCGTCTCCTGGTTGTATTCAAGTCCCGCATGGTGAGATACAAGATCGCCAGGAAGCAGGCGATACCGAATAGACCTTGCTCGGCTGCAATCCCCAAGTAGAGATTGTGAGCCATTCGTCTTCCGCTGTGCTGCCCGCTGCCCCCCCGGTGCCGGTAGTCTTCGTAGTGGTATGGAAACATGCCCGGTCCCACTCCGAGCAGCGGACGACTTGCGAACACAAACGCTGCCGTCAACGCTTCGTTGGCCCGTCCCTTGATGGCGCTATCGGTCGTTGCAACGCGCGTGCCTGTGGTTTCGAAGAACAACCCTCGGACCTGCTCAATCGTCGACAGCCGCGACGCATACTGCGGGAAGACCGCGAGCATCAACACAGCCGCCAGCCCAACCGCAACGATATAGCGAGGTCGCAGGTACTTCAGGGCGACCATGGCGGCCAAGATCACGCCGAGCGAGATGCTGGCACTGCGTGAGTATGTCAGCGTAATCCCGACTACGACGCACGCTGTCGCCAGTAGTGCCGCGGTCCGCACCCAGCGGTTCCCTCGCCCCAGGAATTCGAACAACCCCAGCGGGACCAAGAGCAGCATGAGATGTGCGTATCGATTTTCGACGCCAATCGGCCCCGCGAGCCTGGGCCGGGCCTCCTGAACGTGCCCGACAGCCACCGTCACTCCGGAACCAATCTGGGCGAATCCGCCGTAGTCGCTATCGTGAGTCTGCGTGAGTTGCTGAAACAGCCCGAGTGCTCCCAGCAGGGCACCGGCCGTCAGCAACGTCCAAACCGTGCGCCGTAACATCTGCGGAGTACGTACAACATTCGTCACCAGGAAGAACAACACCGCGCCCTCGGCCACCGACACAATCACGTTGCGGGCGGCCAGGTCGGGATGTACGGAGAATGCGGCGCTTACCAGCTGGATCAGCGTAAACAACAGGACCAGCCAGAAGACGTGCGGCAGAACGATTGGCTCTCGACGGATCAACAAGTAGTGTGACAGCGGCCACATCAACAGCAAGACGACTCCGGCGGCTGCGATAGACGGAACACCGTGAGATCGGATCGCAACCACGACGGCGTTCGAGAAGAGCACGAAAACAAACGCCAACGTTGCCAGGTCGGGACGGACGAAGATCAACAGGGCCGCCGCCGCCGCTGCCAAGACGCCGATCGCCAACAACTCGCCCTGCAAGACCACAAGGCAGACGCAAACCGCGACTGCCACCAGGGCGAGCGGCTTTAAGAACCGCTGCGGGTCAGCGCCTGGTTGATCGAGGAGTTCGTGGATTTGGGATATCAAGGTGGAAACTCCGGCGGAGCATTTCAGACACACCGACTGCTTCAAGCGAAAACTGTGCCGCGGCGCCTTTCACTCGCTGAGCGTGACTCTGCAGCCTGGAACGAGTCATTCTGCCGCCTTTCGAAGGATGCGTGAACGTCGCCCGCTGGGACCAGCTGAACGATCATGTTGAGAATGGGGAATCAGATGCAGCGGAAGGCCCACAGGACGAAAAACGCGTCACAATCCCGACAACCCGCAGATGCAGATCCACCGGCCCGGCATCAACGAAATGCGAGACGCTGACGCATCTTCTGCGTCCACAGCAACGGCGCTTCCAAGTAGTGGCGATTCGGCGAAGAACGAATCCGCGTCTTTAGCTCGTACCAATTGCGCCGGACCAGCCGATGGGCGGGACGCAGGTCGACCGACCCCTCGAGCAGCGGGATCGAACCGGATTTCAGGCTTTGCTTGTAACGTTCCGGCCCTTTGCCGAGATCGATCCGCTCGACGCCGTCGGCTGCTGCGGCCTTTGCCAACTCAAGAATCAGGATCACTCCCGGCGAGTAGGCTTCGAAGTCTCGGTTGAAAGTGGGGAACCAGATGTGCAGCGTTTTAGGATTGCGAACACCCAGATGAACCGCGAGTAATTCTTCGCCGGCGTAGAGCGCCGACAAGGCACCCCAACAGCCAATTTTCGGACTGTCAACGAGTGTCCGCAGAAGTTCGACGACCCAGGGAATCCGCAACACCTCGAGCATGCCCGTACGGCAATGCTGCTGGGTCTTCCACTCGATCAACGAGCGCAGCACTCCCAGATCGATTGATTCAAACTCGAACCTGAGCGGTCCGATTTCTCGTTCGAGTTTTCTGCGCTTGCGCTGCGCCTGTTTGATTTGTCTGGAGCCTGACGTGTGCTGCGCCCCGCAGTACGCGTCGAAACCTGCGCTCAGATCGATGTAGGGCGAGTCGGATGTGCCCCAAGCGTGAGATTCGAATGCGGTGTGCGATGCCCGCACATGATCGAAATGCCACGCTTTCAAGCCACTGGCCCGCATTATCGCTTCCGGGCTCCAGGTAGCACCCTCGCGGGCAATGACTCCGTGAAACTCCGAGAGTCGGCCAACGACCGACTGAGCGACGTCTCCGCTCCCTCTCTGAAATGGGAAGAAGCCGACCGGTTTGTCTTGTTCTGAAATGATCGCGACTTCCACACCGCCGCGCGTGGCCGCGACGAGTTGAGTGAACTTCGGAGAATAGAAGGCGCTATCGAACCGCGAGTCGTCTTGCTGAATCTCTCGCCAAGCCGCGACGTGACGCGGTGTGAGACTGTTTGCATCGAGGACGTCGATGTTTGCCATCGCCCTGCTCCGCGTGGGTTTCGAAGTCGTGCGTTCAGCTGTTGTAGGACCAGTACCGAAACTGCCGGAAAACTTGCTTCGCCCGCTTGCTGACGCGCTTCAGGTGGGCTTGGCGACTCAGATCGCGGGCCGCGAACCAGGAATTGCTCAGCGCCCGCGAGAGCGGATCGCAATCGACCGAGCCCTCGACCAATTCGATGGCAGCGGATCCGAAGCTGCTCTTGTAGCGTTCGTCTCCCTTACCGAGATCGATCCGCTCGATGCCCTTCGAGCCGCAACTTCTTGCCAACTCGATGAGCAGAATCGCACCAGGGGAGTACTTGGAGAACGCCGAGTTGTACGTCGGAAACCAGACGTGGAACACATCGCGAGTCCGCAGTCCGAGATGGACGCCAACCAGCGTTTCTCCCGCATACACCGCGGAGAGAACACCGCTGAAGTCGTCCGACTGGACATTGCGCAGCCGGTCGAGAAGCTCGACGACCCAGCCGAATCGAAGAACCTGGTAGCCCCCCATTCGCTGCAGTTGCTCGCTTTTCCAAGCAAGCAGCCGTTCAAAGACCTGTGAATCGGACGTGTGAAATTCGAATCGCAACTCGCCCACCTCGCGCTCCAGTTTTCGCTGCTTGCGAGCGGCTTCGGTCATCTGCCGCGACCCGGCTTCGCGGCGCGCCGTACAGTATGCGTCGAATCCCTCGCTGAGGTCGATATAGCGTGACTCGGCGGTGGCGCGGACGCTCGGGCGAAATCCGGCCTGCACTGCCGGCAAATGATCGAAGTGCCAGTGTCTCAAGCCGCACTTTCGGATCAAGTCCTTCGGAGCGATCTCAGCAGTTTTTCGCAGGCTCGGTCCATGAAAGTCTGACAAGGGTGCACCCAGTGGGCGACCTCGGCCCCATCGGGTCCGCTGGTACGGAAAGAATCCCAGTGTGTCCGTGGAATCATGTATGACCGCGACTTCCGCATCTTCGCGCACTGCACCGATAGCCTGCGCAAACTCCGGGCGCAGGAATGGGCTATCGAGTGGGGCGTCGCTCCGCTGCAACTCACTCCACAGCTCGATATCATCTTCAGCCAATTCACTTGGTCGGACGCGATCAACTTTCATCACAGATCGAAGCCCTCGGCGTCCATGTGGGCGACCGGTCGCGGCTGGTATCTCTCAGGCGTCCATCGCGGCACTCGCGCCCCGCGGACGACGTTCAAGGCGGCTACGAGCGCGGCGGTGTGCACCATGCAGAAGTAGAACGGGATCGAAAACGCTTTCGACGTCCCAATGGCTGATCGTCTTGTTGCGAAGCCGATGACGGCAAGGGCGTAAAATGCTGCTTGCAGGAGCATTGCAAGCTGATACACGGCTCCGCTGCGCCAAAGCCACCCACCCGCCAGCAGTAGGGCGAGCATCGGAACGGCCGAAAGCCGTCGCAGCACTTTGTGCGAGAACAGCTGAATCGAATAGAAGCCGAATCGCAGCGGATTGAACAGTTCCCGCCGCAGCACTACGCCACGGAGCCCCTGCGTGGCCACGCGTACCTTGCGCTGGTACTCGACTCCCGCGTCGACGGCCACCGGCTCGAAGGCTTTGGCGTCGCGTGCGAACTTCAGTTTGTAGCCCTGAGCCACGACGCCAGTCGAGATTTGGAAGTCATCGGCCACGTCTAGCGGGACATGTTCGAATAGATCGCGTCGGATGGCATAGATGGCGCCGGTAGCCGATGTCACGTTGCCCGCCCGGCTTTGAAGTTCCTTCATCGCGCGGTCGAAGCTCCAATAGGCAAGTTCTCCGTCCGCCGTCAGACTTCGGGCATCGTCCCGTACGTAAATCTGGTCGCCAGCGACTCCGCCGACCTCCGGATCAGACAACGGTGCCACAAGAGCCCTGACCGCATCTCCGGCGAAAACCGTGTTCGCGTCGGTAAACACCAATACGCTTCCAGCAGCCGCTTCAAAAGCAGCGTTCAACGCGGCACACTTGCCTCCTCGCGGTAGGGACAAAAGCTTCACACCACGCTCGGCAAAGCCTCTAGCGATGTCTTCGGTTGCGTCCTCGGATCCATCCGATGCGACGATGATTTCGAGTCGATCAGCCGGGTAATCGAGATCGAGAATATTGTTGATGCGATCCGACAGATAGTTCTCTTCATTGTGAGCCGCGATTAGCACACTCACCATCGGCAGTGGGCCGGGCGCAGCATCAGCTTCGCGGCGAAAGAGTCCTCGCGCGACGATAATCGCGGGAAAGAGAACGAACGTGTAGATGAGCAGCCCGGCTGCACACCAGAAGATCAGTTGCATCAGACAGCCTCCTGCCCGGTGAGAATACCGGCAAGTCTGACGACGTTCGTGTGCAGGTTGTAATCTTGGAGGATTCTTTGGCGGCCGGCTTGCCCCAACCGCGCTCTTGAATCCGGATCGCGCGCAATCCGCTCCAGTGCATCAGCTAACGCTGGGGCGTCGCGCGGCGGCACCAGTATGCCAGTCCGTTCATGATCGACTGCTTCGGGAATGCCGGAGATATTGCTGGCAACAACGGGGAGCCCACTGGCCATAGCTTCCATCAGCACGACGGGGATTCCTTCGCGTCGTCCACATTTCGTAGGGACGCTGGGGACGACCGCGACATCCGCGCGTTGCAATAGGTCCGCGATCTGTGGGCGCGTCAGCTGTCCGCGAAAGTGCACGTGTGCCGTCGTCCCCTCAGAGCCTACCTGTTGCTGCAACTCTGGGCGTTGGGGACCGTCGCCAACGAGATGGCATTCGAATTCGATCCCGCGTTCCTTCAAGAGACGGCACGCGCTGAGTAGATATTGCTGGCCCTTGACCTCGTAGAAAGTCCCGGTGCAGACAATGGTGAGCGGCTTCGCTTCCGAGCGTTGCGATCCGTTCGAAAGCGCCGGTTGAAAGACCGATGTGTCGACGCCGCAACGAAGCACGGTAATCTTCTCGCGGCACTCTTCACCGCACTCCTCGATGATGAACTGTTTGTTGTAGTCGGACACTGTGATGACGTGCTGCGCCGCTCCAACTTTCTCACACAACATATGTTGGTCGACGTGCAGGTCCGCGCCATGTGCCGTGAATGTATACGGGATGCCCGTCAGCGCGTGGATGATGTAGGCTGCGGTGGTCGGGTGATTCACGAAATGGGCGTGAACGTGGTCGATGCCCTCTTCTTGCATCTTTCTGGCGATGTAGGCCGCCTTCGGAAAGATCGCCAGACCGCCTAACAGGTAATTCCAACTGCCCCAATTAGCACGCAACACGGTTGCGAGGGCTGCGAAGTACTGGCGTGGTTTCCTGAGCAGAAAATGCGTCTGGGCCAAGAAGATCGGCCAATTCAGCAGCGGTGTGAAGCGAGCCCGATCGACATAGTGTTGAGCTTCTCGATGCATCACAGCCTGAGTGTGCGGCCGCTTGAACAGTTCGAAGGCTTTCTTGAGTAGCGACCCGGCTTCGACATGCGTCGTTGAGTTTCTCGCTCGTAACAGCGGAAAGATCGCGACGTCCAAGCCCATCTGATCGAGCGTGTCGATTTCGAAAAGAATGAACGTCTCAGTCAGTTTCGGAAACCGCGACATGATGTACGCGATTCGGCGCCCAGTCGGCACGCATCCTGTGGCCACGCTCGTGTCACCACGCGATTCGCTCTCGGCTGCCGTGCGCTCACACGCGATCGTTGATGTGCCACTCATCTATCTGAAACTCCGCAACATGGGCTTCGATCGAACGAAAGTGGCCACCAAGCATCAGTTCGTAATGGGACCTGCCGCATGTTCGCGTGCTCCATTGCTCCGAGTGAATGCGGCCTCGGCGGTGCGTTGCTCTTTCCCATCCGCAAGAAGGGTGATTTGAACGAAGAACAGACCGACAGCGATTCCGAGCGCTCCGCTGAGCACAACCACGATTGACGGCAACGGCCACGCGATCTTTTCCAGTGTGAGAGGTGCATCGAGCATTCGAACGATCACCGACGACGCACCGCCTTCCACAGCTTGATCGGCAAGATGGAAATCGGAGAGCCTGGTCAGAAACGTCGCGTGAACCGTTTCCAAACGTTCGATGTTGCCCAGGAGCAGCTCTTCCTTGAGCAGATAGTCATCCAGAGCCTTCAACTCACGGTGCTTCTCGTCGTACATCGCGGTCAGATTCGACTCGGCCGCGTCGAGCGCCGCGACTTCGTGGGTGAGAACTGTAGACGATGCTGCTGTCCGCTCTTCGAATATCTCGCGCCAGCGGACGACTTGTTCCTTGGCGGCCAAATAGTCAGCGTGACGCGGGCCAAGAGTGCCAGCCAACTGCTGTGCACGGTTTTCGGCCTCCCACAGATTTCGCTGGATTTCGGTAAGATCCTCGGAAACCGCAGTCTCGGTTTCGCGCAGCATTTGGGCGGTTGTTTGATCTGCCCGAGCGGGGAGGTCGGCTGCCTGCGACAGCGTGCTGGTCGTATTGACGCGATGCAGGACCTGCTCTGTGAGGTCGGCGGAGGGGAATTCAGCTTGTGGATCGCCAGCCAGAGCGGTCAGTGTTTGCTGGAATCCGATGCGCCGAGCTTTGACTTCCATAAGCTGCTGTGTCAATCGGCGGATGAACTCCAGTTTCACGCTGAGGGTATCTTTCCCCTGACCGACCAGCGGACTGTCACGACGAAGCCGCTCATAGCGGTTCTGCAACTCGTCGAGTTCCAGGCGGAGCTCCTTCTCATTCTGAGTCAGAACACCGAGGGTGTCGCTGTACGTAACTCGTTCGGTTTCGCTCAGACTCGTCTTGTAGCTCTCGACGATGGCTTCGATTAGAGCCGAGGGTTGTTTCGAAGCCGGGCTGCGATACGACAACTTCAACACATCCGCATCCGGCACGAGCGCAATTTCCAGCGACTTGAGGACGTAGGACACAGGATCAAGCTCGACGTGTGCTGGAACGGTTACGGGAACGCTCTTCAATGCGCGCTCCACGATGAAGGGGCTCTTGATCACCTCGGCCTGCGTCGCCAAGAATTGCTTGTCGCGACGGGACTCGTCTTCGCGGTCGAACGACAAGCCCTTTTGTTCAACCAAGACCCGTGCCTCCGATTCGTAAATGGGTTCTGCGATTGCCAGATAGGCGATCCCCAATCCGAGGCAGATGAAACATGGCAACATCACCTGCCAACGATGTTGCCAGACGATCGCGAGCGTAATCAGTTCATGCTGATGAGTACTCGAGCGAGATCGATCGATTTCAGGATGCGTCATCGTGTGGCCTCTTGGCGTTGCAGAAGAAGGAGTTGCCTCACGATCGGCGAAAACCGTGCCAAACGGCGCCTGGGACCGTCTTGACCTGAAATGGAGTTGAGACGCACGAGGCGACGCGTTTGCAGGTTGCAAAACAGCAACACCAAGTGTGGGCCATGTTGCCGAAGTACAACGAGCGGTCGCCGCACGTTTGCGGCTTTCCACAAAAACACCGCGTCGGCATGGTGATTGCGGCGTGAACAGCGTTGATAGCCATTTCGTCCAGTTTTCGTCCAGTCTTGGCGGGCAACCGCATCTGAGATCATCGACCCGCAAGATCGACGTGGAGACCATGACGTGACAACAACTCGAATCGCTACTGGCCGACCAATTGCCAGGAACGCTTCACTGCCCGACGCTGTCCGCGCCGGAGGCGGTTCGGTGTTGTCGCGGCGGCGTTACGCGTCGATCAAGCGCGTTCTAGACGTCACCATCTGCCTCGTGCTGCTGCCCTTGGTCGTGCCGATCATTCTCTTTTGTGGCGCGCTGGTATGGATCGAGAGTCGAGGCAGCCTGTTCTACATGCAGCCGCGCACCGGCCTACACGGCAAGAATTTTAAGATGTTCAAGCTGCGCACCATGATCAAAGGTGCTGACCGGCTGAAGCATCTGCTCGAGCAAGAGAACCGTCTTTCGTGGCCCGACTTTAAAGTTGTCGATGATCCACGAGTCACCCTTGTGGGCCGGTTTCTCCGAAGAAGCAGCATCGACGAACTTCCTCAAATATTCAACGTTCTACGCGGTGAGATGAGTTTGGTCGGTCCGCGTCCAACGTCTTTTGATCCGACGACCTACTCGCTCTGGCAAACCGAACGGCTCGAAGTCTTGCCGGGAATGACCGGCCTGTGGCAGATCGGCGGGCGAAGCAACGTCGAGTTCGTCGACAGGGTGCGACTCGATGTGGAGTATGTGCACCGGCAAAGCCTCGCCACCGACCTCGCCATTCTACTTCGTACGCCGTCGGCCGTATTGCGACGCCGCGGTGCCTATTGAACTGGAAACTGGTCACAACCCTGCAGGGCCGAATTTGATCAGCTCGGGCCACTTGACTCTCAATACATAGGGATTCCGTGGATAAACATCGCTGGTTCATAACCGCCCTGTTGGCATGGCTGGGCGCCGGCTACGCGCTCGTTCAAATGGGGCCATCCATTGAGACGTCACCGAGTCTTTGGCCCATCGCGTGCCTCTTGGTGGCCGTCGCCGCCGGGTTTCGGCGATTGAGCAAGTTGGGATTGCGTACTTTATTCGTCATCGCCGTCCTGCTTCCATTGGTCGTACGAGTTGACTTCGGCCGGGACCTTCCCATGGCAGAACTGTTCGCCCTCATCCTCGAAATCGGACTGTTCTGCGGCTTGCTTGTGGTAGCACGCAAAGTCGGACTCAGCGTTGATGCCTTTGAAGAAGGAGCTAGAGAACTCACGCTCCTGCAAGAGGGATCAGAGTATGCACTCGACGGCCGACATCTGTCAGCGATGGACCGCGAACTCCAGCGTGCACGGCACTTCGGTCGCCCAACCACTTTGGTGGCCATCGCGGCAAACGGCGACGGTATCCAGCAGTCATTGAATAGCTACGTTCAGGATCTTCAACAACGGCTCATGAACTCGTTGACCCGGACGAGGGTCGCGACTCTGCTTGTGGGCCAGTCGAACTCCAGCGATATCACAGTCACGCACGACGGGCAGATCCTGATGTTACTGCCCGAGACGACTCGGGACGGCGCGTCGGCCATGTTCGAGCGTCTGTCTCGGAAAGCGCACCAGGAGCTTGGCGTAAGCCTGCAAGCTGGAATGGCTGTCTTTCCAGACGAAGAACTGACCTTGAGCGGCATGATGAAGCGAGCAGAGATTCTCTTGCACTCTACACCAGAAACCGCGCAACGCGACGACCCAGAGCATTTGACGGCGCACGACAACTCGTGGCGGACCTAGAAATCCAGCCGCCCCTTCGCGGACTTCACGAAACCCATCTCGCCAGTTGACGGCGCCAGGGAAAAGCGAAGACGACAAGCTCAGAGTGAGAAACTATGCAAATGCAGCAGCAGTCCACTCCGTCGCGGTTCGCCCGTAAGACCTTGTTTGTGGGGCTAGCCGTCTATACCGCGTTCCTAGTGATTGTCGAACTTAGTACGTCTCAAGACTTCGTTCGGCACTTCTTCACCGACATCGAAGGACCGGTTCCATTCTTCGCGGTCAATACGACGCTGAGCGTGTTCCTCTTGTGGTCGACGGCACTCTTGTTCCTCGTCTGTTTCGCAATCCTTGGCGAGGGCGTCGTGCCGCTGCGAGTTCGGTGGTTTTACGCTTCACAAGTCGCCGTGTTTGCGTTTCTCGGATTCGACGATCGATTCAAGGTGCACGAACGACTCGGCGAATGGTTCGACATGGGCGATCACTACGTGTTGGTCGCAGTCGCAGTCGCTCAATGCGGATTCTTGACGATTCTCGGCGGCCGGACGGTCCTGCACGGTGCGGCACTGAAGTGCCTCGGATTGGCGTCGGTGCTGTTCGCCCTAATGCTGGTCGTGGATGCGAGATTCCCACATGATCTCACTCTGAGATTGTCATTGGAGGATCTGGCAAAAACGTGGGCCTGCCTTTTCTTCTTGCTGTTCGCATGGAGCCATCTGTCTGAGCAAATGCGGCCGATCCTTGACGCGTACCGACGAACTCAGGTCCAGGATTCCGCAGTCCCGATGGGGGGCGATGCGTCGGACAATCACTCCAGCAAGGAGCTTTCAGCCCAGAAGTCGGACCATTCGCTGCAGCCGTCGCTAGGGTGACTTAGGGCACCTGAGTGCCAGGAGTCTGCTTCGCACTTCCAACGTTCCGGTAAGAAGATGCAGCGGCTGATCAAACGTAGTCTCACCACCGTGGCCTCCAGTCGACCATTCGTCGCGTTCCTGAGCGCGGTTGAACGAATGGGGGATCGCCGAACGAATCTGCTGCGGGTACTGACGTATCATCGAATTGCCCGCGCTGCCGACATCGCTAGCTTCGCCCCCGGCCTCGTCAGTGCCACGCCGGATGAGTTCGCCAGACAGATGCGGCACGTTCGGGAGCGATGCCACGCCGTCTCGATCGAAGAGGTGTTGGACGCGTTCCGCGGCCAAAAGACGCTTCCGCCTCGTGCGGTTCTAATCACGTTCGATGACGGTTACCGGGACTTTGCAAGATTCGCCTGGCCGACGTTGAAGGAATATGGCCTTCCGGCGTTGTTGTTTGTTCCGACATCTCTGCCAGACCAGCCGAAGCGTGCATTCTGGTGGGAGCGCCTCTATCGCGCTCTCGCCACTGAGCAGCCGGTCCGCATCGTACGGACTCCGATCGGACCACTTCCGATCACGAGCCGCGCTGAAAAACTCTCTGCCTATCGCAGCCTTTCGCGGCTTGTCAGTGCGTCGCCAGAGGAACAGGGACAAGACGTCGTTCGGGATGTGTGCGCCCAATTGAATGTCGACCACGCTCCACACGACGTCATGACCTGGGATCAACTGCGTGGCTTGGCACGCGAGGGCCTCGCGCTGGCACCGCATTCCCGAACTCATTGTCTAATGAATCGAGTCTCCTTGAGCAAAGCTAGGTGGGAAGCGACCGGTTCGCGGGACGATATTCGACGGCAGGTCGGCGAGCCGGCACCCGTGTTCGCATATCCTGGAGGAGCATCTAGTGTTGAAGTCCGCCGCATGCTGGCGACGTCCGACTTCGAACTGGCATTCAGCACGAGGCGCGGAGTGAACCACGTAGCCAGTGCCGATCCCTATTGCTTGCGACGCATTAACGTCGGCATGAACACAACGACAACCGCGCTGCGTGCGCAGCTTCTGCCAGCCCTACGACTAATCAACCCGGTTCTGCGCTGATCAATCGACATGAGTGCTCGAATCGAACTCGTGCAGTGATGCGCACGATTGACCGGCCTTGCGTGCTGAAGGTCGACACTTCAGCACGCATTCAAACATGTCCTTTAGCGGTCGATCAGTTTGTGGCGGCGTCGCCAATCGCCACACCAATCCCCGTTCCGATCGCTTGAATCAAGATGTCATCGAACAGGCGGCGGAACCACCAGTGCACATCCGGATTCAAGTAGATGATGTCGCCCGGTTGGACGTAGATCGTCTCTCTGCGATCGTAGCGAGCCTTGATCAGATCCACCGAGATGATGATTGGGTGACCATCCGGTCGGATACGGTGCACACTGACTGTCGTCGGCGAATCGATGGGATCGATGTAGCCCGCCATCGCAACAGCGGTGACGACGTCGATTTCGCGATCTTGCGGCAGCAAGAAGCCGTTGCCAACGTCGCGGTGCGCCTCTCCGATCGTAAACCGGGCTCGATTGACGTTACTCAACCGACCAACAACGTAAAACACGTCTTTCGGACGCTTCGGAACGACGACCACATCGCCGGATCGGAGTGTTGCATCTCCGAGCAGCTGTCCATCGTGCATGCAGCCGTACATCATTCCTCGCAGCGAGAAGTGTTCGACTGGAAAACCGCTGCCGCACCCCGTGAGGCAGTCGTTGGCGGGCGCCCCTACACAGCAAGGCGACGATGTGGCAACACAGGGAGCAGGAATACTACAAGCGTAGGGGTTCAACGCTTGTGCCGGCCCCGGATCGCACGAATCACAGTCGGATGAGGTGTGGTAGGCCACGGTTTGAATTTGCGGTGGTACGATATGCGGAGGTGGAGAGGGCCGCTTGACTCCCGGTGGAGTGAAGAGAATCGGCGGGCCTTCTGACCGTTGCTGCGATCGATCTTGCTCTTGCATTGCTGGTGAGACCGCCGACTGCGACGGATACAGCCGCGGCGCACCTTGCGGATGTTGTGGCGAGGGGCCTGGCAAAAGCGATTGCCGTCTTGGCCGAAGCGTTGGGCTTGTCGTCAGATTAGTTGGCTGGATGTTCTTTGGCGCTGGAGGCACAATGTTCTCTTGCTCCGGCTTAGGCAGCATCGGTCGACGATGCACTTCAACCGATTCAGCCGACTCTTCCGTCAATCCGCCAGCAGCGGCAATAGCGTGAGCCACGTCGTGCTGATATCGAGGCAACTCATAGACGCCAGGGAGCTTTACTTCGCCCAGCACGACAACATCAACTGTCCCCTTCTCGGCGAGAGCTAGGCTGATCGCAGGCTGAACCAAAACGCCGTTGGCATAGGCCTGCGTGATGCGAGATCGTGCTTGCCCCAGTGTCAATTCGGCGACTTTGACATCGCCGATCACGGGCAGAGAGACTGTGCCGTCCTGCATGACACGGGTTGTGATGGGCCGCTGTTCGGCTCCTTCGTACAGGCTGGGAATCACCAATTCCAAGACGTCATCCGCGCCCAACACATAGTCGGCCGGACGTGGAGTCGACAAACTCGAATAATCCAGCGGCGGACGCATCGTCCGCGTGGGCAATCGATAGTGCTCCGGCAAAGTATTCGCGGGAACTCCGGGAGAGCGCAGAGGTGCATAGCATCCACCGCACGTGGCCGCGCACATCAGGGCCAATACACTCAGAAGTCTGTACCGAATGGCTGAATCTCTCATTGCCACCTATCGCCGCTTTGACACAGTCCGAAGGACCCAGAATCCGTTCCGTCCGGCAACGCCGAACGGACGCAGGGCGGAATACCCCACATGTTCGATTCGGACGTTGTGAATGCGATGATGAGATGAACCGGTCGACTTGGCAGGACCGACACATTCGGCAAGGTTTGACGGTGGCTTGGGTAAGACAGGTAGAGAGTACCGCCGCCCAGCCCATCAGATGCCGTCAGGCTAGGTCGAGCGATGGGTCAAGATATGCCCCTCCTGGACCGCTATGGTGGGCGCAGCACGGCGATAGACTCGTTGCAGGTTAAGCCGACCGGGCGAACAATCACTTCTCGACAAAACGCCCGACGACCATCGTCCGAATGCGATGCAGTTCAGGGAACATGGATTCCACGCCTAGAGAACGATGATTGACCGCGATAACGAGCCCAGTGAGAACCACTACCAGAAGTGAACCCAGGGCGACCCCCGGATTAGCGACGACGCGGACCACCACGACACCTGCGGCCAAAGCCAGAGTCACCGTGGACTCGACGCGGGCGGACGACAATTGCGATTGCTGTCGTATCGAATTCGGCATCACGACTTCACGCAGCACCGCGTGAGCGGCAGTGCTTGCTGCGACTGCGTATGCAGCGCCAATCGCTCCGAATCTTGGAATCAGAACAAGGCAAAGTGCGAGTGCAAAGACGGCTGCGAGGAGATCCAGACACAGCACACGGCGTAGGCAGCCAAGCACTTTGAGGAGCCGCGAATTCAAGCCGAATGCAGCTTGCACGAAATATCCGACAGCCAACACCGCCAATACGTCCGCTGATTCAGCGTACTCAGCGCCGAACATCAGGACGACGAGCGGCCCAGCCAATAGGACGCATGTGGCGAAGATTGGAAAGGACAACACCTTGACCCATACCGTATTACGCCGATGAGTCTCCGCCAGCTCTCCAATTCGGTCTTGGGCGAATAATCGAGATACGATCGGCGTAAACATGAGGACAAAGTTTGCCGTCACCAGCTCGTTGAGGCGTGCCAGCGGCAATGCAGCGCGAAATGTCCCGGCAGCGACGGTGTTGTCCAACCAGCCCAGCAGAATCACGACGACCGCTCCGCGAACCAGGAACACCGAGTCGGAAATCAGCAGCGGCCAGCTGTAGCTGAAGAAGGCTGCCATGGGAAGTTTCGGTGCAGCAGCGGTGAACTGCTGGACCATCCCGTCGCTCAGAATGTGTCGTCTCATCAGTACGCAGTCGGCAGCCAGTCCACAAACGCCCGCAATCAGCCAAGCCCACGCAATCGCGGTCAGGCCACCGTCGAGCGATACCGCGACAATCACGAACGCAAACTTCAACCCTGGACCCAGCAACTGCTTTCGGAGCATGACAATTCGGGCGTGACCGAGAACCGTGAACGAGGAGACGGTGACGCCCGAGAGCGCGTTGATCGGCACGAGGAGCGCCAAAACCATCAGGATGCTTCCGGTCGTCGTGTCTGTCGACGTTCCCGAAGACAGCCAATATCCCGGTGCGCACAACAGGCCGGCAAACGCGAGTCCGAGGATCAGAACCACTCCAAACGACAGCAGCAGTGCGCCTGAGAATCGAGCAGTATCCCGCTGCTCATGGTAGATTGCGCCGAATCTGGCGAGTGTCTTGTCCAGCGAAAACGAAGCGCCGACCGATGCCAACTCGACCAATGAGAACGCATATGCCAATACGCCGTAGTCGAGCTGTGTCAGATACCGAATCGTGAGAATTTGCGAAGCAAGGTTAAGCACCAAGGACGCGCCGCGACCGGCCAACAGCAGCGTCGATCCCCGTACCTGCGCTATGAGCGCAGCCGACGTGCGTTGTCCTGTCAAATCGCGTTGTTCGACGGTCTCAATCGTCACGATCTGGATCCAGTTTGGATTGAGTGAAGCTGATAGGGTGCGTGCATCGCTGTGGCGTCATCGCAGTGAAACATGTTGCTCTGTTGAAAAGTGGGAGCCCAGCGCGCCCAGCAACGGCGTCAGGGGCTTTGAATCTCAAGGAATCGATTGCTCAACAACGGGGGCATCTGCGCGAACAGTTGAGTCGTTCTCGGCGAGAATTGCGCTCGAAATCCAGCGTCTGAGCCGGGTTGTCGCTCGGTGACCGACCAGTTCGGCGACATCGGCCGCCTCGGCAATGGCGGGCATCGGATCGTCCCAAGCAAAGCTGTCCGCATAGTCGAGGAACGCCGCGGCCCGCAGCCAGTCCGCGAAGACACGCCTCCGCGAAGCGGGAAGCACATCCCAACCGGGAGAGTCATCTTCAGCGTCGATTCTCGAACGTTTGCCCACAAGTTGTCGCCAGGTCCACCGGGTGTCGCCGTAGATGTTGCGACAACGAACACCGCAGCGATAGCTTTGTGGAAACCTGTCTTCGCCCTCTACCAGCATCTGGTACAAGTAGTATGGGAAGTCGGCGCCGGCAGCGATCGCCAACGGCAACGACCCCCAAAAGCGACCATTGATCTCCATCAGGTGCCAGGTGTTGTTCGTCTCGTCCAGCTTGAATTCGACCATTGCGGCGCCCGTGTAATTGACTGACGCCAGTAGTTTTTCTGTGGCCACGTACAACTCGGGGTCGAGCGCCGCACTCATGCGGTAGGTGCTGCCGTGACCGAGCGTTTCGTGCAACCGGACGTGCTGAAACGCAAACAGAATCCGCCCCTCGCGAGCAATCACCTCCACACCCGCTCCACGTCCGGCAACATATTCCTGGACCTGCACTCTTTGCTCGCTTGCCAGCAACACCTCAGTCGCTCGGCGAAGTTGCGATTCATCCGAGGCGATCCGCACGAAGGGTTTCCGTGCCGGATTATCATCGTTGGCAGATTGTACCGGCTTGATGACGGCGGGAAATTTCACCGACGTGAAGTCATCCTCGCCCGATCCTCGTTCCAACAGAATTGTATTCGGAACGCGCACGTCGAGCCGCTGTGCCAGCTGGCTGGTATTTGCCTTGTCGGACACGACGTGGTAGGCCATCGAGTTCAGCAAATGGATTCGCGTCGCCTCGTCTTGGAACTGCCGTCGATGCAACTGCAGCGGTATGCAGGCACTGTCGGTCGCGGGGATCACCAGATCGAAGTGCTCTTCGCGAAACAGACTTCGCAGACCATCGATCCAATCGGTGCTGTCACGCGAGTAGGTCGGAATCCGATGGACCACCTTCACGTATCGCGAACTCAGTGCCGACCTGCCGGGCGGACACCAGCCCGCATGCACGGCGATGCCGCGCCGGCCCAGTGACCGCGCGATCGCTAGCAACACACGCGTGTCACCGCCGAGTACCAAAACTTTGCCGCGGCACGCTTTCTGCACTGGATGAATCCTTCACAAGTCGATGCCTGAGTCATCGATTCGATCGGCATGCACCGAATCGCCCTCGACGCTCAGAACCGTTAGATGCAGAGTGCCGCCCTGATCGTCGGCAACGCACTCCCTGGAAACTCGCAACTTTAGCCGGTTGCAGAAACGAAACACCGCGTATGTACCGTCTATCGTAGTCCACGTTGAGAGCCGAAGTTGCTCATCATTTCGACCGGTCCGCACGCGCTTGGCAGAGTGACCCGACGGCACGCGGACGACTGGAAGAATCGACAAAATCGTGACGATCGTGACGGCAAACAACACAATTGCCAGCCACACAATCCGGTTTGGCGACTGCGGCACACGGGACACTCAATCCAGCGGGACAAGTTGTTGAATATGGTTCACATCTCCGTGGTCGACGCAGACCAAATCACGTCCGAGCAATCGGCTGCCTGGCGGACTCTTCAGCGAGCCTACCCGGAGTTCGACAGCCCCTTCTTTCATCCCGGATTCACGGAATGTGCGGCTGCCGTTCGTACCGACGTGGAGGTCGCGGTGCTCGAACAGGACGGCCAGCCAGTCGGGTTCTTTCCCTATCAACGCGGACGCGGCGACATCGGAGTCCCGGTCGGCGGCAAACTGTCGGAGTTTCACGGGGTCATCGCGCCGCCGGAACTACCGTGGAAAGCGGACGAGCTTCTTGCGGCGTGCCGCCTCAAGGCTTGGTACTTCGATCATCTCATTGCCGGTCAAATCCCGTTTGGGGAGTTTCATCTGGCGGATGCCGCCTCGCCATATATGGACTTGAGGGGTGGCTTTGACGCCTACCTGGAGCGCCGGGCGGACTCAGGACTGACGACCTACAAACAAACGCTGCGAAAGGCGCGTAAACTGGGGCGTGAAGTGGGCGAAGTCCGTTTCGAGTATTTCGACACGGATCCGGCTTCGCTGGACAAGTTGATCAGGTGGAAAACAGAGCAGCACATCCGTACGAACAGAGTTCCGGTGTTTCGATGCGATTGGTTGTGTCGACTGCTGCAGGTTGTTCAACACTCCGAGGCCGAAGGCTTCCAAGGAGTCTGCTCCACATTGTCGGTAGGGAAGCGACTGATCGCTGTCCACCTTGGCCTGCGCAGCCAGAACGCGTTGCATATGTGGTTCCCAGCATACGATCGTGATTTTGAGAAGTACTCGCCTGGGCTGATTCTGCTCGTTCAAATTGCCAAAGCGTGCACCGAGCGTGGCATCGGGCGGATCGACTTCGGTCCGGGACCCGAACGCTACAAGTCCAGCTTCAAGACGGGCGCGCTGCCTTTGTGGAAAGGTGTCGCCGAAACGCGTCGTGTAGCGAAGCTACTGCGTCCGCAGTGGTATGCGCTCAAGCGCCGCGTCCGCAGTTCCCGTTGGCAACATCGATTCGAAGACTCGATGACGATTGCCAACCGCGTCCGCGACCGCCTGGCCTTTCGTTAGTTGCGATCGAACACGTTCGTTGGGCTGCTATAGACTTGGTCAACGCTGGATTCGTTTCATCGACTCATAGATTGTGTCGAATCCCGCACGTCTCCGGACCAGTCGAAACCGATCGATTGCCTCCCACCGCATAGCCGCGGGACTGGCGTTGGATCCACCAACGGGTGTAGGTTGCGGCTAGAACTGTGGTTTGCTTGATCGAGTTTCCGTGTGGTCGTGGACATAACGATGCCGTTGCCATGCCGTTCATCTCCACGAGTGGGGTGAGAATTAGCGAATCAAACAACATCAACGATCGAAGTCGCGGAGATTGCCAAAGAGGCCGGCGTGAAGAAACTCGTCCTGACCCACCTCGTGCCCAGCATTCCTCCTCAGGATCGTGCCGAGCAGAACTTTATCAAAGGCATGTCCGACATCTATGCCGGACCGATTCTAGTCGGCCGCGACGGTATGGTGATCGAGATCGATTGAAAGGCCGAGCAATCCGTGGTCGATCACTTGGCATCGGGCGACAGCACGCGAAAGACTCGAAACCGTTCAAGCATGCAGTCGTGGTTGAAAGCGAACGGTAGGCTGCCGCCCCAGCCAGCGTAGAAGTCTCCGTGTATGGAATTCTTGTTCGTGTGCAGACAGATGGGCGTAAACCACAAATCCTCGCGGATGACTTCATAGGGGGCCTCGGGAAAGAAATTGTCGTTCCCCGACTTCTGGACGAGGATGTCCCCCTCTGCTGCAGGCGCTCGGCGAGCATCAAGCGCCACCGCGCCTGCCTCTTCAAGATACCATTGAAAGCCCCAGTGCCCCGTAAAATAGACGTTTCGCCCGGCATCGATGTGACCTTGCACTCGGGCATCAACGAATTCCTTCATGGCCGAAGCATACTGGTAATCGGCGGCTCCCACCAGAAGGGCGACGACCGCCGTCGGCGCGACCGCTAGCCGCGACCACTTGGCCCATGACTGTGACTCCGGCTGAACTTCGATCCAACGTACGATCAGCAGCGTTGCCGGAAAGATCAACGGCAGGATAACGCGAGCGTTGAAAGTCCAGTTCACGAAGGCCGCGAAGAACAGAGTTCCGAACGTCCAGAGCCCCAACAACAGCGTATCGGCGTCTCGGCGGCCTGAGCAGCTTTCGATGCATAGAACGAGGACCAGCACGCCAGTGGCCGCCATGGCAGCGTACAACGACGATTCGACCATTCGAATCAACGGGCCGGCGTTGGATGAGAATGAGATCCAATACAACAGCCCGGCCGCCACTGCCGTGTTCGCCAGCAACGCGCGCCACAGCCGCGGCAAAGAGCCGGTCTTAACCAGCAGCCAACAAGGCCACAGAATCGCCGCTCCAAGATACGGGACCGGGCTCCAAAGATTTCCCAGGATCATCAAAGGCGATTTGTAAGTGGCGGCCATGTCCGCGGCAGCCAGAGGGTGAAACTCGCCAAACTGCACGAACGAGTAGACGCCCCAAAGGGACAGCGTGACGACCGGCAGCCAAAGCGCCATCGCGTGTAGATTGAACCGCCCGGACCGGTTGAAGCGGGCGCGGCGATGGCTCACCTTCCAATACACAACCAGTAGGGGAACCAGCGCAATGCCGAAGTACTTTGTCATCACCGCCGCCGATGCCGCCAGTCCCGCCACCCACAGACGCGTGGGCCTAGCCTCGTCGCCGGCGTGTACCGTTACGTAAACCGCCAGCAGCCAGAAGAAGAACATCGGGACGTCGGCCATGGCCGTCGTTGCGCTCACCAGAAAAGCCGGTGCGGCCAACGACGCCAAGGTTGCCGTCATCGGGAACTGACAAAATCGCGCAGCCAGGCGGTACATCAGGAATACCGCCCCGAATGCGAAGCACAGCCCCCACAGGTGCACTGGGATCTCGCCAAAGCCGGTCGTCATACCCACGATTGCCAGCAGATAGGAATGCAGCGGCGGATGCAGGCTTTGCTTCCATATGGACTGATGGGTGGCGTTCCAACTGTATGAAAACTCGTACGGCGCCAGCGGGTACTCGAGAATCCGCTGGGCGACGCGCAGAAAGACCGTATCGTCAATGTGAAACGGTTTGTTGATGAACGGCAACAATAGACAGGCTGCAACCAGCGCCGCCGCCAGGCCTCGCACGGCAGAACCCCAGGGTGATGCTTGCTTGACTGTGGTCATCAACCGCGACTCAGGTGGTGCAGGATTCGATGGGCCGTCCATCAGCACCGACTGGCGTCTGATAGGCCGACAAACTGTGCAATCTTGATGCTAGCAACGACGTCCGGGATGCGGCAATAGCCGCAAACGAAGCTCTGCTGCCCAGTTCGGCGTACACTACGCGTCGTGTGCGGTCTCTTGCCGCGACGAACGCAGTTTGGTGTTTGCATCGCTGACTGCCGCGAGCGCAAACGGTATCGGCATGTCGGAAACTGCTCTATACGTCCGACTGCGTCCAATTGCCGTCCACGACGCGCCACATCTTGCCGTTGGGGTTCTTGTCCTGCAAAGCGGGCGGCAGTCGATGTGGGCGAACCTGATCGTAGCATTGCAGCATGCCGAAGCGAGTCAAAGATGCCGGGATGCCCACGGCGGTGAATGCCGGATGACCCGTGGCAGGAAATGGCCCGCCGTGATTCATCGCGGCGCTGACGGCGACGCCGGTGGGCATCTTGTCGTTGAGCAACCGACCGACTCTGCCGCGCAAGACGGGTGCCAGACGATCGTAACGCTCATCGTCGCGTTCGCCGGTGTGGCTGTAGATACAGCCTGTCAGGTTCCCCTCAAGGGCTCCCGCGACTTCCAGCATCTGGTCTTCATCCCGTGCCATGACGACCAGGGAACCGTTGCCAAACGCCTCGCTCTGCAGCCGCTCGGGATCGGCCAGAAAGCTGTTCCCGTCAATTTCGAGCAATGTGTTTTGAAAGCAGAAGCCTCGACCACCGCCGGAGTTGCCACCGGCGACAATCCGTGCACCAGCACCGGTGAGTGTTTTGATTCCGGCATCAAAACTCTTGAGCACCCCCTCGCTCAACATGGTTCCCACCGCTGCTTGCTCGAAACGCACTGCCACTTCGCTGAGGAACTGACGCCCAATCTTGTCGTCCTTCACGATGACGAGCCCGGGATTCGTGCAGAATTGACCGGTCCCCATCAAGCAACTGCCGGTGAAGTCCTCGGCAATGGCTTCCAGCCGTTCTTCCAGGGCACCAGGCAGCACAAAGACCGGATTGATGCTGGAGAGCTCGAGATAGATCGGCTTGCCAGCCTCGTCGGCCGCTTGTTTCAGAGCCAGCCCGGCATGCCGCGAACCAGTGTAGCCGGTGGCTCCTAGCAGTCGATGCGATACAAAACGCCTACCATCTTCATGACTGATGCGGTAAATGAGTTGCACCATTGCCCTGGGCATTTGCGTGGCACGGGCCGCTTCGACCGCTTGTTCGGCCAGCAACTGCGTCGTCCGCGGATGAGACGGATGCCCCTTGGCGATCACGGGGTTGCCGGCGGCGACGGCGGCGGCAAAGTCGCCGCCAGCGATGCCGTTAAAGGCGTACGGAAAGTTGTTTGGGCCAAAGACGGCGACGGGGCCAATCGGGCCGTATGCCGAACGGATGTTCGTTGCTGTGTCGATTGTGGGCTGAGCCCACGATCCTTCACGAGCCGCGGCAGCAGCCTGCCTTAGCTGGTTCGAAGTCCGAGGCAGCTCAACATCGGCGAGCCGAGGTGAAGTCGCCAATGCGGTCTCCATGTGGGCGACTTCAACCAGTTCGTTCCTCCGAGCTTCGATGAGATCGGCATAGGTGTCCAGAAAATCAGCAAAGCGTTCGCCAGGCCACGATCGAATCTCTTCGAATGCCGCCGAGGCGGCGACGATCGCTCGCTCGACCTCCGACCAAGGACTGACCGGGTGCTCATCGTCTAACGGCTCGCGCGTGACAGGGTTTACTGCACGAAACCGCCCGGTTCCTTCTGGAACTGTCCATTCACCATTGATCAACACAGGTTGCAAACTCATCAGTCAGTCCATCTATGAGTAATTCGGTGGGGCACGTGGGACGCTGGAGCGACGCAAGCCGCACCGCCCAGAGCCGCAGACCAATTCTAGAGCAGATTACGAAATTCCGTAACTGGTTCCGGCCCGCGGGAACCCGGAATGTAGTACCAGACTGGGTGCATCGAGGCACGAGACAGCGAAACGCTGTACGGAGACCAGCGCCCATTCAAGAGCGGAGACGACGCATTGGACCGATGGCGTCGCCTCAGTTGGCAGCAGTCAGGTTAGAACCGCACGGCGCAATTCAGGCTCGTCCACCGGTTGCGCGTCGACGTCCAACCCGGGGCGATGGCCCTTCGCGCATCGACATCGTTCCCGTGGTCCAGGCTCGATTCGGAATGCTTAGGCCGATGCGCGGGTCGGTCTGGCTTGCGGGGGTTGCTCGGCATGAATACGCTCGATCACTCGATCGAGGTGAGCCGCGAGCTGATGTTGCGCGTCGAGCAGCGTGGAAGCGGCATCGGCGTGCGTGGCCTCGCGTTCCAGCAGCCTCTGCGAGCGATTCTCCAACTTCTGGGAGAAGCGGTGCAGGTGCAGCAGGACGCGCTCCAAATCGCCGAGCAACGATTGCTCTTCCATCTCGGTAGCATCAGCCGCAGTGCCCGCCGGGATTCGAATCGACCGACTGGCGGCCGTGTCGACTTCCGTGGCCCGACTGAGAACTTGCTCGAGCAGCGCTTCGGCTCCCAATTGCTGTCGATCCTCGAACTCTGAAATGAGTTTCGTTTCGCCTTCGATCAAGTCCACCAACTCGGCGGCAGAGAGCTCTTCGATTGGCGTCTCTTCGATCTGCGATTCGATCGCATCAATTGAAGCCGATTCGGATGACGCCGGTTCATTGCCGTCAGCTGCCAGCGCCAAATGCAAGCCAACAGTCAGATGGAATTCGCCAATCTCGATGGAATCGCCGTCTTGCAGCCGGACGAGGTCAACGTCGCGACCGTTGACTCGCAATGGAGGCGACTGTGCAAATGCGTCGATCCAGACGTCACAGCCGCTTCGATGAATCACGCTGTGCAGGGCGGGAACTGAGTCACCCCCTAGCCGAAGATCGCACTGACGTCCCGCGCCGATCAAAAAACGCCGGCCCTCGACAGGGCGACGGCGAAACGCGGTGCGTCCCTTTTGCACATCCAAAAACAGGGAAGCCGCCACGTGCGAGGAATCTTCGGTCGAGGTGGCACAACTTGCGATGTGGTCTGTCTTCAAACCTTATCTCCGGCAACGTCTTGTTGGCGGAACCAACGGCGCTTGAGGGCGTGCGCCCTCCACTAACTCTGCTTTCGACCAGCGATCCGATCGGCATGAGAGAATCGGTTATGAAGCCGGCTTCGGGAAAACGGCGAAACTTTGCGGGACGGGAAGTGTAGAGAGGCTTGCGACGTGATCTCGTTTCCTGAATTGCGTCGGTACCCCGGCGTAACGACACAACACCTTTCTACGAAACATCATCCGTTGACATCGGAAGGCTTGGGCCGTGAGCCGCCAGAAGGTTAGCCTGGCTATTTGGCCATCGACAGCATTTGACGCGCGCGTTCCTGATCCCGGGCCTTGGCGGCCATATCGAGATCGGTTGTCGCAACGCGGGCGGATGCATCGGCCAGAGATTTCTCGGCTTCGGTCGCGTCGATGTCGGTGGGAACCAACGCCCGATTGGTCAAGATCGAGACCACCGGACCCTTGACCTGTACGAATCCGCCGTCGATGTAGAACAACCGCTCCCCACCGGTCTGTGTCACCTTGAGTGGGCCGTACCCCAGTCGGCCGACAAGGGGTGCCCGTCCTGGCAGTACGCCGACTTGGCCGTCGAACAGAGGAAACCGCAACGCCTCCACCGGCTCGTCGACAAGCGTCTTTTCCGGCGTGACAAGAACCAATTGCAGTCTACTGTCGGCCATCGGGAACTCAGATTCCGAGATTCAAGTGTGTGACAACGTGTTACTGGTTTCGGTCGGGAACGAATTCTTACTCGACCGATTCCTGGATGGCTTTGGCCTGCTCGGCCGCTTCTTCGATCGCGCCGACGTACATGAAGGCCGCTTCTGGGAGGTGGTCCCACTTGCCGTCGCACAGCTCTTCGAAGCTGCGAATCGTTTCTTCAATCGGCGTGATCTTGCCTTCTTTGCCGGTGAACGCCTCGGCCACAAGGAACGGCTGGGAGAGGAACCGCTCGATGCGGCGGGCGCGATGCACGACGAGCTTGTCTTCCTCACTCAATTCATCGACACCCAGAATCGCGATAATGTCCTGCAGCTCGCGGTAGCGTTGCAGAATCTGTTGAACCTGGCGGGCCACGCGGTAGTGACGCTCGCCAACGTACTGCGGATCCAAAATTCGGCTGGAGGAGGCCAGCGGATCGACGGCGGGATAGATACCCTTCTCCGTGATTTTGCGTTCGAGATAAATGAACGCGTCAAGGTGGGAAAACGCCGTAGCTGGCGCCGGGTCGGTCGGGTCGTCTGCGGGAACATAGACCGCCTGCACACTCGTAATTGCGCCTCGGTTCGTCGAAGTAATGCGTTCTTGCAGTTCGCCCAACTCGGTACCCAAAGTCGGCTGGTAACCCACGGCGCTGGGCATGCGTCCCAGCAGCGCGGACACTTCGCTGCCTGCTTGTGAGAAACGGAAAATGTTGTCGACGAACAACAGAGTGTCCGTGCCTGTCGCGTCACGGAACCACTCGGCCATCGTCAGCGCCGACAAGGCGACACGCAGCCGGGCTCCCGGTGGCTCGTTCATCTGACCGAATACCATACAGGTCTGCTCGATGACAGAGCGATCGGTGGTGCCGATCTTCGTCTCCTGCATTTCGAGCCACAGATCGTTGCCTTCGCGGGTCCGTTCGCCGACCCCGGCGAATACCGAGTACCCACCGTGAGCACTGGCAATACGGGCAATCAGTTCGGTCAGGATGACGGTCTTTCCCAGACCGGCTCCGCCGAACAATCCCGCCTTGCCGCCGCGAACGAACGGGGTGAGCAGGTCGACGACCTTGATGCCGGTCTCGAACAGTTCTGTTTTGGAACTCAAGTCGGCGAGGGCCGGCGGATCGCGATGGATGGGCCAGCGCTCTTCGTGTGGAACGTCGCCCCGACCGTCGATGGCATCGCCGACAAGGTTAAAGACACGTCCGAGCGTTCCTTTGCCGACGGGGACCGAAACCGGCGATCCGGTATCGACGACCTCCATGCCGCGGACGATCCCATCTGTCGAGCCCAAGGCCACGCACCGCACGCGTCCGCCGCCTAGGTGCTGCTGCACTTCGCCGGTGACCTTGATCTTCACACCCTTGATTTCCTGGTCGACTAAAAGTGCGTTGTAGATCTCCGGCAGGCGATTCTCGGGAAACTCGGCGTCAAACGTGGAACCGATGATTTGGGTGATCGCTCCAACGTTTTTGTCCGTGCTCGCCTGCGAAGTAGTGCTCGCGGTTGCCATGTATTGGGTCTCTTTCGCTTGTTTGCTGAAGCGGTTGTTTGTGTCATCCAGCGGCCCGCGTTGCGTTGGCCGACCTACTCGAGCGCCGCTACGCCCCCGATGATCTCGGACAGTTCGCTGGTGATCTGTGTCTGACGGGCCCGGTTGTATTTTTGTTTGAGCGTGGTGATCATCTCGTCCGCATTTTCGGTGGCGCCCTTCATGGCGACCATCCGGGCAATTTGCTCGCTGACGGCAGCGTCGAGAAAACACTTGAACAGCCGTGCTTTGAACGCGGCGGGCACAATCTCCTCGAGAATCGCTTGCGCCGAAGGCAGGAACTCGTAATCGGGCCGGGCCCCGCTCTTGGCTGCTTGCGCTTCTTCAGCGCCGATTGTTCCGATAGGCAGCAGTGTTTCGAGCACGGCCGTCTGACGCGAGGACGACTCAAACTGCACGTAGGCTACGTCGAGACGGTCAAGTGTCTTGCGGCTATAGGCGTCGATGTATCGCTCGGCAAGGGCGTCAACATCCTCGAACTTCGGTTCGTCGCCGAAGTCGGTGAAGGTCTGCTCGAGCGCGTAACCCTGGAACTTCAGGAAGTTGATGCCGCGTTTGCCGACGACTTCGAGTGCAGGCTCGGCATCGGCGGAGCGGCCTTCGGCAATACGTTGAGCCGCCTTCCGCAGCACGCCGGCATTGTAGCCACCGCACAGCCCTCGGTTCGAAGTCAGCACCAGTAGGGCGGAATTGGTCTCGCTGTCACGCGATTCCAGTAGCGGATGCGAAAAGTTCACATCGCCACCACCCCCTTGTGCTCGGGCCAGGTCGGCAACGATCTCAGAGATCTTCTGGGTGTAGGCAGCCGCCTCGGTCGCTCGATCCATCGCTTTCTTGAAGCGGGCCGTTGCGATCAGCTCCATTGTCCGCGTGATCTTGCGGATGTTTCTGACCGCCTTGAGGCGTTTGACGAGGGCTCGTGCCTTAGCCATGGAAATCCAAAACCAATCTCAACTTTGTGCCTGTGCTGTGCAACATACGCAATGGACTATGCGGCGGCAGTCTCCGCGGCTGCAGCCTGCAGCCGGTCACGGAACTCACTTAAGGCGGCCTTGAGGGCCTCTTCGGTCTCGTCGTCGAGCTGCCCGGTCTCGATAATCTTGTCGCGAATCTCGGACTTCTCGTCCCGCATGAACTGCTGCAGCTCCTGTTCGGTGTCGGCGACCTTGTCGATGGCGACCTTGTCGAAGTAACCGTTGGTGCCGGCGTAGATGCTGACGACCTGATCGGCCATGTGCATGGGCTGGTACTGCGGCTGTTTGAGCAACTCCACCATGCGGTAGCCTCGATCGAGCTGCTGCTGCGTCGCCTTGTCCAGCTCGGTACCCAATTGGGCAAATGCTTCCAGTTCGCGGAAAGCGGCCAAGTCGAGCCGCAAGCTGCCCGCCACCTTCTTCATGGCTTTAGTCTGGGCGTTGCCACCCACCCGCGAGACGCTGATACCGACGTTAATCGCCGGACGGACGCCCGCGAAGAACAGGTCGGGCTCGAGATAGATCTGTCCGTCGGTGATGGAAATCACGTTGGTCGGAATGTAGGCGGACACTTCGCCTTCGAGCGTTTCGATGATGGGCAAAGCCGTCATCGATCCGCCCCCCAACTCGTCGCTCAACTTAGAGGCCCGCTCGAGCAACCGGCTGTGGCAGTAGAACACGTCGCCGGGATATGCCTCGCGGCCCGGCGGACGCCGCATCAGCAGCGACAGTTGCCGATACGCCTGGGCCTGCTTCGACAAGTCGTCGTAGACGACCAACGTATGTTTGCCCTGATACATAAAGTGTTCGGCAATAGACGCGCCCGAATAGGGGGCCACATACTGCAACGGCGCCGGGTCGGCCGCCGAGGCCGTGACCACGACGGTGTAGTCCATCGCGCCATGTTCTCGTAGCGTCTCAACGACGCCGGCGATGTTGCTGGAGCGTTGGCCGCAGCCCACGTACACGCAAATGACGCCGGTGTCCTTTTGGTTGAGAATCGTGTCGATTGCGATGGCCGTCTTGCCGGTCTTGCGGTCGCCGATGATCAGCTCGCGTTGTCCCCGGCCGATAGGCGTCATGGAGTCAATGGCTTTGATGCCCGTCTGCAGCGGCTCTTTCACCGGCTGGCGTCCGGCGACGCCTGGGGCCAACGTTTCGACTGGTCTCGATTCGGAAGCCACGATCGGGCCGGCACCATCGAGCGGATTGCCCAAGGGATCGATCACGCGGCCGATCATTGCGTCGCCGACCGGGACCGAGAGCAGCGCGCCGGTCGTTTTGACCTCGTCTCCCTCGGCGATTTCCAAATAGTCGCCCAGGATAATGACGCCGACTGAGTTTTCTTCGAGGTTGAAAACCAGGCCGCGCACGCCGTTTGAGAATTCGACCATCTCACCGGCCATCGCCGAAGACAGCCCGTAACAGCGGGCGATGCCGTCGCCGACTTCCAACACGCGGCCGACCTCACTGGTCTCAATTTGGCCGCGAAATTCTTCAATCTCCTTCTGGAGGACTGAAGCGATCTCGTCCGCTTTGAATTTCATGGAGACTCCTCTGAAGCAGTCGGCCGCGCAACTGTCGCAGCCGGGTCCGCAGGGATGTGTCGTATACGGTATCGCCCACTCGAATTACCAAACCGCCCAATAGCGATTCGTCGACGCTGGTCTCGAGAATTGGCTCGACGTTCAGCGAAGCGGCGAGTTGGCCTTTGATTTTCTGTTGAGTTGAGTCGTTCAAGCTGCAGGCGCTGGAGACTTGCACGCGTTTGCGGCCGGTCAACTCTTCATGACGCTGCTGGCTCTCTCGGAAGACCAGGGGCAGCAACTCGAGTCGATCATGACGGGCCAGCACGCGCAGGAAGTTGACGAACAACTCCGAGCCATGCGGTGCAATGGCACGGTCGATGATTGATACCTTTTCGTCGCGGCCCACAATGCCGGAAAGCAACAAGGAAGTAAATTCGGGATTGGCCGTGAGTACCTCGTCCAGAAACGACCGATACTCGTCCAACGCTCCCTGCACGCCGACCGACTCGGCTGCCTGCAGGAATGCGTCGGCATAAGTGCGTGCCACAGCCTGCGCACTGGGATCTTCCAGCACGCTGGGGAGGCGAGTCGAATCTTGATCAGGAGCTGCCATCGCTACCCTGTGCGGAAAACTGTGCCAAAGCTTCCTCGATCAAGCGGTCTTGATCGTCGCCGCCCAAACTGCGGCCTAGCACGTGCTCGGTGGCGCCAACCACCTGACCGGCCATCGAGTCGAACAGTTCTTTCAGCGCCTGGTCGCGGGCGCGGCCGATCTCGTCCAACGTCCGCTGTCGCATGGCTTCGACCTCGCGCTGTGTGTCGCCGAGGATGTTCTGCCTCGCTTGGTCTGCATCGCGTCGGGCCTCGGCCAGAATCTCCTTGACCTCGTCCTGAACCGCATCCAGTTTCGCGGAATGATCGGCCAGCATCTTCTCCGCCTTCACCCGTGCCGACTCGGCACCGGCGATGTCGGCTCGGATCTTAGACTCTCGATCGTCGAGCGCCGCCGCCAATGGACCCCAGGCAAACTTGCCGAGCACGAACAAGAACACAATGAAGACCACTCCCGACCAGAGCGCCAAGTCTTCCTTGAGGTCGAGCGGCACGCCGCTCTCGTGGGGTGTCTCACCATTGTGACCACCGGCTTCACCGTGCTCAGCATCTTCATGGCCTGCCGCACCATCTTCATGGTCAGCGGCACCAGCCTCGTCGGCGTCATCCGACTCAGCAGCCTCCCCGTGATCGGCCTCTTGAGCCAATACACGGGCAGCCATCGGCAGGCTGAAGCAGAACGCGACAGCCAGCGCAATCAGAACAGGACCCGACCGAATGACTTTGCGCATCAACGCACCTAGCCTTTCTGCATCTTCCGCCTCGGTACTGCTTCCGAGGGTTCGATCTAACCGGGGACGACCCAGTACTGACCCGCGGCACCAATGCACACGATCAGAGCGAAGAACGTTGCACCTTCGATCAAGGCCGCAGAGATGATCATTGCCGTCTGCACTTGACCGGCAACCTCCGGCTGGCGAGCCATGCTCTCGACGGCAGCGGCACCGATCTTCCCAATGCCGTAACCGGCACCGAGCAGGGTGACGCCTGCACCGATCGCTCCAGAAAAGTGCGTTCCGCCGTCGGCGGCCATGGCTGGAACGGCCAAGGCGAAGAATGCTGCGGCAGCCAACAGGGCAATTCGAATGCTTTGACTCACTTCAACTTCTCCTGTTCTGTTGGAGTCGCGGTCGAAGCCGCGATACACACGAGGGTTTCGTTTCTGTTGTTTCTTCTGTCTGTTTAACGTCGCGGAACCATGACCGGCCGTGTGAGCGGCCCACATTGAAGCAACCGGACTTCGCAAATACAACCAAGTGATCTCAGCCAATCGGAATCAAGACTTTGGATCTCAACTCAGTGCGGATGCACGGCCATGCTGATGAACAATGTCGACAAGAACGCAAAAATATAGGCCTGAATAAAAGCCACCAGAAGCTCGAGCAGACCGATCGCCACCTGACCCAAAATGCTGGCCGGCAATACCATGTAAAACAATGAGCTGTCCGCCGAGACAGCGATGAACCCCAGAATCACAGCGATCACAGTGTGTCCGGCCATGATGTTCGCAAATAGTCGAATGGCCAGCACGCCGTGCTTGACCAGCAGCCCGAAGACTTCAATCACCCAGATCATGGGAATCAGCAGGATGGCCACCGGGGCAGGTAGGTCCATACCGGGCACTAACGCCTTCCAGAAACCGACAAACCCGGTTGCCTGGATGCCGGCAACCAGCACCACGACGAACGTCGAGATGGCCAACACCCCAGTGACATTAATGTTGCCGGTCGCCGAGCCCATCCAGGGAATTGCACCCAGCAGGTTGCAGATCAGGACATAGAAGAACACCGTCCAGATAAAGGGCAGCCACCTGTCGGCCGGGTCTGCCCCGTGGGCAGCGTGCCCGTGATCAGAGTGATCGCCGTGCTCATCGTGGGAAGCTAGAGTCGGCCGAACGACCTCGTCACGTATGTAGACGGCCAGCATCTCCCAAAAATTCCACCAGGTCCCTCGTGCTGGTTCACCCGATGCAATGCGCTTCGCCAGCCCGCGAAAAATCAACAGCACGATCAGACCCGCCAGCACCTGCAACACCATGAACTTGGTGATTTGGAAGCCGGCGATTTCGGGCAACTCGACCTTGATTCCGTACGGCAGCTCGAAGTACGGAAAGTCACGGACGTGATGAAAAGTATCTGAGTGGTCGGCTGCCATTTTCCGACGAAGACCTCGCTCAATTTCTCATGTGCCGCTGGCAGAACCGGATACCGATTGGTCCGGCGCCGAACGTACGATCAGCAACGTTTCGGTCAACAACATGGCCAAATAGAACAGGACCGCCCAAACCGTGAATTCGCGCATCCCGAGTTCCGGACGCAGCGATTGAAGTACCAACACGCCCACCAGAACCGTCAGCATCCGCAGCCCGGTTCCGGCCAACACCACAAATGCGAGTGGAGTTCCGGTCGAGGTGAAGAACGCTGCGATAATGAAAACCAGGCAGCCCGGCACCAAACACAGCAATGCGGCGATGGTCAGCCCCTCGATCCCCAGGGATCCGGCAACCAGATTCGCAGGAAACAACATCGCAGCCCACAACCCAACGGCTGCGGCTGTCAACCAGCCACAACGAATGAGCGCCCCTCGAATACCTGCTTGCTGCGTGCTCATCACCCGTGATGCTTCAATCCGACTTTGTGCCCCGTGTGGTATTGCGGCCACTTGGCGTCTCGACCATTCGCAACAAGTGCCACATCGCGGCGACTAAGCCGAACACTGCACCGATTGCGACCAGCCAAGGCTCGGTTCCGAATCTTTCGTCAAGCCAGTATCCGGCCCCGGCGGGAAGAACCATCTCCAGTGAGACCGTGGTAATCCGCTGAACCCACATCATGGCGACGGCCATGGGTGGGCGGCCTCTCCGCGTCGGATCGGACATCGTCGCGACAAATCCTGTCGTTCAAGCGACTTTCGCAATTCGAAGGCCGCCAAACCGCGGTCAGTCTATTCCTTGAATTTGGCGAAGTCAAAGCCGCAAATCGAAGGATTTCCGTTTTCCCAAAAGTGAGGTTTTTGTTCCCAGCCATGAGGAACGGAATTGTCCCACGAGGCTGATTGGCAGCCCGTGATCGAGTCCTCAATCTGCTTTAAAGTGGACAGCAACGAAAACCTTCAAAGCGCGCCATCGCGTTGCGAATCGGCTACCAGAGGACAGACTAAAAGCCACCCTCGACACGTGGGTGAATTCACTCAAGCGTGCCGGTTTGGGATGCCGGCGTTTTGGCGCAAGTATTTTGCTGTTAGCGTAACGCCTTTCAAAAAAGCAATTTAATACGCTTCGTGGCAATAAAATGCCAATTCACACCACCTGCACGATTGAACAATTGAACGGTTGATGCTAAAAATAGGCTATTCATAATCGGCCCGATCGGGCCAGCGTTTCGACGTCTTTCGACAGTGGCAACAACCTTCTCAGTAAACTGACATCTCAGCAGCGCCGCAGCTCTTCCAACCGAGTTCTGAGTTTTATTCCTCGTTTCTTCCGCGGCGCAACGACTGGATTTGTGTTCTACAGAAAGGTCGGCGGGCTTTTCGGGTTTCCTAAGCATGGGAAATTGAATCCACAGAGTTGAGTGGTCCGTCGACCGACTGGATGCCAGTCGAAATCCATCTCGTCCACAATTTGTTGCGGTTCGTTTCACACACTGTGTGAGGCGGCCTGTGCCGTAGAGAGTGCGCGTCACGGATGACGGGACTTTTCCACCGGTGGGACCCTACCGCAGATCACCTGTTTGGAGTTCCAGTTCACATGACGCTCAATCAGCTACGCGAATGCAGTTGCAAGCAACTCGCCGAAATGGCCAAGCGGGGTCAGATTGCCGGCTGGCACGCCATGCGAAAAGAGGAGTTGGTCGATGCATTGCACCGAATGCACCGTAATCGGAAGCGACAGGCCGCCCGTCGCAATGGCCATTCGAAGAGCAACGGCGAGTCGAAGAAAGGTCGGCACAAGAAAAACGGACGTTCCGGCGCCAACGGGACCCCGGCGTTGAAGGTGCAGCGCTCCGTCGCTCACCGCAACGGTAGTAAGGCCGCTCGGACGCGCAGATCGAGACAATCCACGCTGCCGCTGTGGATCGCCAGCATCGACACGGACGAAGAACGGCCGACCGGGCTATTTGCGGTGGCCTGCGATTGCCGGTGGATCCATGTGAATTGGTGCCTGAGCCCCCCAATGGTTGAGCGGGCGTTGGCTGCCCTTGGGCCCTATAAGCACACCGCGGTCCCGATGCTGCGTGTGTTGGACGCGACACGCAACGACCACGGAACTCGTACGGAATCGGTCGTCGATGAGTTCGAAATTGGCGAAGATCTCGACAACTGGTACGTCCGCATCGACGATCCCGCTCGGACCTACAAGATCCACATCGGGTTGAAGGCTGCGGATGGTCGATTTGCCACCATCGCACGCTCGCGATGCGTCCAACTCCCGCGCACCGAGCAGTCCGGTGCTCCGAAATCTTGGGGAACGAGAGGCGCCGGCGCCTCTTCATTGGGCCGACCAAAGTCCTCCGGGGCCGCCAAGCACTGCACCAACGGTAATGGAGCCAACGGGAACACCGCGATTTCCGGAGGTGATTTCCAGTTCAACCTCGACGCGGAACTGATCGTCCATGGAAATACCCACCCACAGGCCGAATTGACCCTTTTCGGCGAGCCGGTGCCGTTGCGGGAGGACGGGTCGTTTTCGTTGCGGGTCCGGGTGCCGGAAGGCCGCCAAGTCATCCCTGCCCAGGCGGTTACTCCCAACCGCTCAGAACGCCGGACAATCGTGCTCTCGCTGGAACGAAACACAAAAGAGCTCGAGCCGCAGTCGATCGAAGACTCGGCCTAGAGAACTTTCGAGTGGCATCGATCTGCAGCCCCGCACAAACAAGCGCGGCAGCAGCGGGAGTCTCTGCAGCGGGAGTCTCTGCAGCGATGTGTCTCTGCAGCGATGTGTCGATTTGCTCTGGATGTTGGTCTACCTGGTCGCCCGCACGAACCGGATACCCGTGCAGCCTCGGCGCCTGTGCGATCTACTCGCGTCGGTCATGGACATCGTAATGCGCGCTGGGATTCGAGACCTGCATGCGAGATTCTGGTGGGATGACGCGAGCTGCGTCGTTTGATGATGGGTCGGATGGACATTGGGTTGCTCATCATTCCCTCGGGCGAGCAAGCCGCGTGCTGCACCCCCTGAAACGAGACAAAATTTCAGCATTGACAGCGTCCCGCCCATCCCACTAAAAGCCCGGTCCACTCCTCTCAGATCAGTCTTCAGATCGGAACTAGCGCGGTGGAACCGGCGCAACACGACGGTTTGCCAACGTTGCTGAATCCGTGTCAACGATCTCCGAATTCGACTCCAGAGCACTTCTCAAACCTCGTCGAGGGAGCGTAAGCAGATGCGCAGATTCCTTATCACTCTGGGGCTCTTGGTCGCGATTGGATGTGGCGGCGAGGCCGACGACGCTGCGAACCCGGAATCCGCGACCGACGCCACAACAGCTGGCAATGCAGCCGGCGGGCTAGTCGCAGACAGTCCTGCTGATGCCGCTAAGTTCATTGACAGGGCCGTGAAGCTAACCAGTCAGGGGCAACTCCCCAAGGCCATCGAATCATTGAGCCTGGCGATTGGTCTCGATCCGCAAGACCCGCAAACCTATGTGCTCCGAGCCGGCATCCAGGCTGAACTCCGTTTGTATGCGAATGCCCTGGCCGACTACGGCACGGCTATCCGTTTTGCTCCCGAGGAGCCACGGTATCACTTCCTGAGGGGAGTGTTCCTGCTCACTCGCCGGCAATACGACCGCGCGATTGGCGATTTCGGAGAAGCGATCCGGTTGGATGCCGAGTTTGCCAACGCGTACAACCACCGGGGGCTCGCCTTTCTAGCCGCAGGAAAGCACGAGGAGGCCGGACGCGATTTCGATCGGGTTCTGCAGTTACAGCCCAACGACGGCGAGGTACTCAACAATCGCGGCTACGCCCTCATGAAGGCCAAGCGCTACCAGGAGGCCATTGCAGACTTTGAGGCTGCCATCAGCCTTAAGCCGGACGCTGCCGGAGCCCACAACAACCTCGGCTTGGTTCATTACGAGATGAAGAACTACGAGCTTGCCATCAGCCACTTTTCAGAAGCCATTCTGCGCGACCTTCACAACCCGCGCTACTACAGTCACCGCCGGGCCGCCTATCTGAAACTCTCAAAGCAGGAATTGGCGGACGCCGACGCGAACACGATCCGGTGGATGGCAAGTCTCATGAAGTTGTCTCGGCAAGTCTCAGCTGATCCGCAAGATTCAGCCGCATATATCCAGCGAGCCTCACATTTGCTCCAGGGGCGTGAATACGACGCCGCCCTGGCCGACTACGATCGGGCCATCCGGCTCCAGCCGCAAACGCCTGGCTTCTATGTTGAACGCGCCAAGTATTGGCTCGCTCGCGGCCAATTCGATCAGGCCATCGGCGACTGCGATCAAGCACTAACGATCGAGGAGTTTCAGGATGCCTATTCTCTCCGCGGTGACGCGTACCTGCAGCAGGGAGACTACGATCGGGCGATAGCCGATTTCACCCGTGCCGAGCGGCTGGATCCAGCCGTGGCAAGCGCCTACATGATGCGGGCCCGAGCCCTCAACGCTCAAAATGACACGGAAGGCGCCGAAGAGGCATTGCGGCAGGCGGTGGCTATCGACCCCACAATCAACGTCCAACGCCAGTGACACCCTGGCATATTGCGCCCCACGGGCTGGTTCTGGCAGCCGACGATACGACGCACAGAGGCCGAAGACGGTTCGATACTGCCGCAATATCCCGAATAGGATCTAGCTAGACAGCCGCCGGTTCGAGCATCTCTCGGACATCGGTCACGCGGCCTCTGACCGCTGCTGCTGCGACCATTGCCGGACTCATCAATAGTGTTCGCCCGGTTGGACTTCCCTGTCGGCCCTTGAAGTTCCGATTGCTTGACGAAGCGCACATCTCGCGTCCCACGAGCTTGTCTGGGTTCATCGCCAGGCACATCGAGCAGCCGGCGCCGCGCCACTCGAATCCGGCATCGATAAAGATCGCGTCCAGCCCTTCTTTCTCGGCTTGCCGGCGGACCTGCCTCGAACCGGGAACGACCAGTGCCCGAATTCCCGCTGCGACCTTGCGCCCTTTGGCAATCTCGGCTGCCTCACGGAGATCTGAGATGCGAGAGTTCGTGCAAGAACCGATGAATGCGACGTCGATTTGTTGTCCATTCACGGGCTGTCCTTCGGCGATCTGCATGAAGTCCAGAGCTTCTTGGATGGCCTTTTGCTCGTCCGGAGAGAAATCTGCAGGCGTTGGAATCGCTTCGTTCACACCGACCGATTGGCCTGGATTGATGCCCCACGTGACGGTCGGCTCAATGCTGCCGCCGTCCAGCACGACTTCATCGTCAAACTCGGCGCCAGGACCTGAGGCCAGGCTAAGCCACCAGTCCTGCGCCTTCTCAAAAGCCTCGCCCGCTGGGGCCAGTTCGCGACCGCGAAGGTACTCGATAGTGGTTTCGTCGGGATTGACGTAGCCGCAACGAGCGCCTCCTTCAATGCTCATGTTGCAGACAGTCATCCGTTCTTCCATCGTCATCTGATCGAAGACGTCTCCGGCGTATTCGTAGGCGTACCCCACACCGCCCTGCACTCCAAGCTGTCGAATGATGTGAAGCACGACGTCTTTGGCGTAGACCCCCGGCCGCAGCGCGCCGTTGACAACGATCCGCCGCACCTTCGGCCGGTTGAGCGCCAGCGTTTGAGTGGCCAGGACGTGGGCGACTTGGCTCGTTCCGATGCCCAAGGAGATATTGCCAAAGGCGCCGTGCGTGCTCGTGTGGCTGTCGCCACAGACCAGCGTGATGCCCGGCTGCGTGAGCCCCATTTCGGGACCAATCACGTGCACGATGCCCTGGTGTTCGTCGTTCAGATCAAGCAGCCGAACGCCAAATTCACTGCAATTCTTTTCAACCGCCGACATCATCTGTTCGGCCAGATCGTCGGCGAATGGGCGGGCCTGTGTGGTCGTGGGAATGATGTGATCGACCGTGGCCAGAGTGCGGTCGGGAAACCGCACCTTCAACCCGCGCTCTCGCAGCATTTCGAACGCCTGGGGGCTGGTCACCTCATGAACCAGATGCAGTCCGATGAACAATTGGGTCTGCCCGGAGGGCAGTTCGCGGACTGCATGCAGATCCCAGACTTTGTTGAACAGGTTGCGTCGGTCGGTCATCTCAGCCTCTGGTGGGGTGGGGTGTGGCCACCAAAATGTGGAGTATTCGCCGTCAGAGTTTCGCCAGGTTGCTTCAGGGTAGGCGCACGCCCCGCGAAGGAAAGGACCCAAGTGGGGCGCCGAAGGTTCCGCCTCGCCGCCATGAAACGACAACACGCTGGCTGGAAGTATCGGCGGATCGAGCGGGTTCGCAACGAGATCTCGCCCACAAACTGTCAGTTTAGCAGGTTCGTTAGACCCGGTGAATCGACTCGACCACGGGCGATCGAAGATCCGCAGAACGCGTCAAAGCAAGCAAATTGCATGGATCGCCCGCCGTTGACATTGTCAACGCGATTTGGGTGTCCTAGAATCGTCGTTTCGTCGCAAGGTCTTGATTTCGCGGACCTTGCAGCCGTGCTCCAATATGGGCCCGCACGCCTCGCCGGTGCGTTTCGCTGATGATGTAGACCTATGTTCGAAGGCATCACCCAAAGCCTGACCGACGCGCTGTCGACTTTTCGCATCAGCGGAAAGCTGACTGAGTCGAACATTCGTGACGGGATGCGCACGGTTCGGCAAGCGCTGCTGGAAGCGGACGTCAGCTACGAGGTCGCCCAGGCCTTCGTCACGAGGGTGACCGAGCAGGCTGTTGGTGAGCAGGTCCTCAAATCTCTGCGGCCCAGCGAACAGATTGTCGGCATCGTCCATCAAGAGCTCGTCAACTTGATGGGGCCGGAAGAGCCGTCGCTGCATCTCAAACGCGACGGCATCACGGTGTTGATGATGTGCGGCTTGCAGGGAAGCGGCAAGACGACAACCTGCGGCAAACTCGCCCGCATGCTGGAACAAGCCGAACGCAAGCCGATGCTGGTGGCCGCGGACCTTCAGCGTCCCGCCGCTATCGAGCAGTTGAAAGTCATCGGGGAGCAGATTGGCGTTGCCGTCCACGCCGAAGATCCCGGCCAGACAACGCCGGTCAAAGTCTGCCAGAACGCGCTGAAAGAGGCAAAGCGGGCCGGTGACGTTCAGGTCCTCATTCTCGATACAGCCGGTCGGTTGCACGTCGATGACGAACTGATGGCCGAGTTGGAGCTCATCGACAACAAGCTGCAGCCCGATCAGGTGCTGTTCGTGTGCGACGCCATGACCGGCCAGGACGCCGTCAACAGCGCCCGCGCATTCAATGACGCGCTGGAACTCGACGGGGTGATCCTCACCAAGCTGGACGGCGACACCCGCGGCGGTGCGGCGTTGAGTGTGAGAGCGGTGACCGGCGTGCCGATCAAGTATGTCGGCGTCGGCGAACAGCTCGACAACCTCGAGGAGTTCCATCCCGACCGCATGGCGGGCCGAATTCTGGGGATGGGTGACGTACTCACGTTGGTCGAAAAGGCACAACGCGAGTTCGACGAAGATGAGATGGAAGCCCAACAGCAGAAGATGCTGGAAGGCAAGTTCACCCTGGATGACTTCAGCAAGCAGCTGCGCCAACTCGGCAAACTCGGCCCCATGCAGCAGGTCATGAAGATGATTCCGGGCATGGGCAACATTGCCGATCTCGATCCTGACATGGACGCCGAGGGGGAAATCAAACGGATCGACGGGATCATCGCCTCGATGACTCCCGACGAACGGGCCAATCCTGATAAGATCGACCGTAGCCGCCGCAACCGCATCGCCAAGGGCAGCGGAACAGACCCTTCCGACGTCAACAAGCTCCTGAAAGACTTTTCAGCGATGTCGGGCATGATGCAGCAAATGGCCGGCATGGGAGTGCGCGACCGCATGAAGGCGGTCAAACAGATGGCTGACGGCGGCATGTTCAGCCCCGACGCCAACATTCGTCGAGAGAAACAACGCAGCAAACGCGGATCCACCGACGTGTCCAGCTTCCGCGACAAGAAAAAGCAACAGCGAAAGAACGCGCGAAAGGCGCGCAAGAGAAACAAACGCTAACAGTTCGTTCCAAAGGAGACGTGTGTGGCAGTTCGCATCCGGATGAAGAGAATGGGGCGGCGGCATCGGCCGTTCTATCGTGTCTGCGTGATGGATTCTCGCAAACCGCGAGACGGCAAAGCCATCGAAGAGGTCGGCCACTATGACCCGATGAAACGCGACAAGTCCGATCGAGTCAAACTCAAACTCGACCGCATTGACTACTGGCTCTCGGTAGGAGCCCAACCCAGCGCCAACGTCGCCACGCTGATCAAGAAGGTCAAGACAAACACGTTCGGCACAGCCGCACCGCCACCGCCTCTCACGCCTCCCAAAGAGCCACCACCACCCGAACCGGAAGCAGAAGCTCCCGCCGAAGAACAACCGGCCGCCGAACCCGAAGCGGCCGAAGCTGACGCAGCAAAAGAAGCACCTGCCGAAGCATCCGAAACTGAGACCACAAGCGAAGGCTGAGAGAGCTGCGGTTTCGCTACCACGAAACCAACCCGAACGAAGGCTCAGATGATCCTCGGTAACCCTCATGCGGTTCGACCTCCTCACCCTTTTTCCGGACATGTTCGACGGCTACCTCCAGCAGAGCCTGCTGAAGTTGGCGATCGATCGCGGTCTGATCGACGTGAAGCTGTGGGACTTTCGCGGATGGACTACCGATAAGCATCGCTCGGTCGACGATCGGCCCTACGGCGGCGGGCCGGGTATGCTCATCTGCTGCCAACCGGTGTTCGACTGCGTGGATGCCGTGCAAGCCGATGCGAAGACCCAGGGACGGCTCGTGATGCTCTCTCCACAAGGGCAGCGGTTGGACCAGTCACTGATCCAGCAACTCTCAGAGCTTCCGCGATTGGTCTTGTTGTGCGGCCGGTACGAAGGTTTCGATGAGCGGATTCGTTTGGGGCTTCAGCCAATGGAAGTCTCGGTGGGAGACTTCGTGACCAACGGCGGCGAAGTGCCGGCGATGTTGCTGATCGACGCTGTCATGCGACTAGTGCCGGGCGTGCTGGGTGATGAGACGAGCCACCGTTACGACTCATTCGCGCAATCGGGTTTGTTGGAACATCCACAGTACACGCGCCCTGCCGAGTTCCGCGGGATGAAGGTGCCCGAGGTCCTCTTGAGCGGCAACCATCAAGACATTGCCCGCTGGCGAGAAGAACAAAGCCTACAACGCACCCGGGAAGTGAGACAGGATCTGCTTGCCGGACGCACGCCCAGCACACACTAGATTTCCAAGGAACGAGTCAAATGCACGAACTGTTGAAATTCACCGAGCAATCGAGCCTGCGCGAAAGCCCCATCAAGTTCGAAATTGGCGACACCGTCGACGTCCATACGCGAATCCTCGAAGGTGACAAGGAACGCGTCCAGATCTTCAGCGGGACAATCATCGGACGCCGCGGGCGTGGGATGGGTGAGACATTCACAGTGCGGCGGATTGTCGCCGGTGAAGGCGTCGAGCGGACCTTCCCCGTCAACTCGCCGAAGATTGCCGACCTCAAGGTGAAACGTCACGGTCGTGTGCGCCGGGCGAAACTGCACTATCTTCGCGACCGCACCGGCAAAGCGACTCGGCTGGCCGAACGCCGCGAGAAAAAGCAGGCCCAAACTTAGCCGCCATGGAAGCACCCAACAGAGTTCTGCGCGGACAAAGACAGCGGAATCCGCTGTAGCGAAAGGCCAAATCGGTGGGTTGGCTGGCAAAACTCCTCGGCAATCAAGGGGAACGCCTGGCAGCCCGTTACCTGCGGCGACAGGGTTACCGTATTCTCTCCCGCCAACACTCGTCCCGACGCGGGGAAATCGATATCGTGGCCCTCGACGCCGAGTGCGTCGTGTTTGTCGAGGTCAAGACACGAAGTTCTCGTGCAACGGGACACCCGGCAGAAGCCGTCGACCACGTCAAGCAGAAAAAATTGACGCAACTCGCGCTCGTGTTTCTGAAGAAACACGGATTGTTGGAGCAGCGGGCCCGGTTCGACGTGGTTGCAATCATCAATCCCGACGATGGATCTCAAGTCGAGATTGAGCACTTTCAGAATGCGTTCGCGCCCGTTGGTGACGGGCAGATGTTTGTATGAGGTTCGGGAACGCAAGCCGTTGAATCGGCAAACGAAACAACACAACGTTGTGAGCAAATGCCTTCATGGCACGCGCGGTTTGTATTTCATCTCCACGCTGCGCGTGAAGAGCCACGTGTCACCCATTGACGACTGACTGAGCGGCCTCGAGCATGAAAATTGGACTGGTCGGATACCAGGGGGCAGGCAAGAGTGCCGTCTTTCAATTGCTGACCGGCACGCCGCCGGATCCGAGCAAAGCCCATACGGGACAACAGGGCACCGCCACCATTCCGGATGAACGCTTCGACCGCCTGGTCGAGTTCTACCATCCGAAGAAGACAGTCCCAGCTCGAATCGAACTGCTCGACACGCCGGGCCTGGATCGCAAGCAACAGTCCACCAACGCACAGCGACTCGGCGTCATTCGCGAAGCGTCGGCGATGGTGCAGGTCGTCGGCGCATTTTCTGGCGCCGATCCGCTCACCGATGCCGCCGCCTTTCACGATGACGCGATTCTGGCCGATTTGCAAATCGTCTCCAACCGCGTCGAGAAGCTCAGGAAAGACTCGACCAAACCGAGGCCCGACCGCGAAAAGCTCCTCGTAGAACTCGAGGCGCTTGAGCCGGTTGAGGCGAAGCTGCAGTCGGGCGAATCGCTTCAAGACTTCGAATTCAGCGAAGCACAAGAAGACGCCGTCCGGTCCTTTTCGCTACTGACCCGCAAGCCTCGGCTGATCGTGATCAATACGGCCGATGCCCAGATCGACGCTGGTTCAATTCAGCAGCTACAAGAGCAAGGCCACCGAGTCGTGGCGGCCCCATTTGGACTCGAGCTCGAACTACAATCTCTGCCCGATGAAGATCGCGCCGAGTTCGCTGCCGAAATGGGGATTACCGAACCGAGTCGGGAGCTTCTGCTCCGCGCCATCTTCGACGTCACCGAGCAAATCACGTTCTACACATGTGACGAAAAGGAAGTCCACGCATGGCTCCTCCATAACGGAGAAGCCGCGTTGGATGCGGCAGGCACCATCCACACCGATTTGGCCCGTGGCTTTATCCGGGCCGAAATCACACCAGTTGGTGAACTGCTGACGTTTGGCTCTGAACGTGACGCCAAAGCGGCTGGGCTGATGCACGTCGAAGGCAAAGACTACGTGATGCAGGACGGAGACGAGATCGTCGTGCGGTTCAGCGTGTAACCTCGGTGGCACGTCAGTGAGCCGAAATCGATGGTGCGGTCGAGCAACTTCGCCCCACGGCCCACCTGCCTACGGGTTCTCGAACTCGATCGCAATCCGACTGATCTCGAAATCGTCGAAGTTGTTCGCGTCCGTGCGGGAAGCCCGCTGCTCGAGACGAAAGGTATTCCGGCCCTGATTCAGCGTGCCGGTCGGAATCGGGATGCGAATCCGCTCTGCATCGCCGGTTCGTCTGCGAATCGAGACCATGTCGTTCACATCAGCGATTCGACGCTCGTTGATCCGCAGCGACGTCTTGAGAAAACCGTCCCTCAGTTCGGCAAGGAAAGGACTTGCCGGCGGTGTCTCGGGCCCGGACGCCTCCAATTCGGTGACTTCCGCCGACAAGAACACTTTTCCGGCAGGCAGCCGTTCTACCTCAAAGCTTCGTTCCAGCGTGTTCCCGCCAGGATGCGGCACCATAAAACTGGGCCGCACTTCGTCTCCCAGGTGATTTGTCTCGGGAGTCACCAGCAAACTGCTGCCTGAGAACATTGGCTCGATGCGACGGATGCGTGCGGCCGCGATCGTCAACTCTCCCAAGAAGGGGTGAACCATCACAAGCCCGTTCGCGTTGGCACTCTGGATTGCGCCGATCAAGAACTCTCCGCGTCCATACGGTACATCCACCGGTTGTTGCAGCAGGATTCTCGACACTACCCCCCTGACCCAATTCGAACGAGTCGGCTGCAGTTTCTGCCGACAAGCCCTGATCTGGCTCCAGTCGGTTTGAACGTTGCCAAAGCGGCCGCGCAGCAAAACGCCAGTTGAGCCGACGTCGAGAAGTTCGCCGTAGAGTTCGTCTCCGCGCCGCAGTATGACACCATCTTGGTTGCGCTGCGATCGCTGCGGTCTGTGTCGTTCGACGAATCTGGTCAACAGGAAGTCGTCGATCCAGACTCCGGGGCGCAGGTCGGCGTTCGATGCTTCCGCCTTCGATGTTGAGTGGCACTCGAACCGGATTTGACGCAAGGCGCCTTCGAAGGAACTGGCGCTGGCGAGAGCGGCCTGATCGACAAACATCCGCAGAAAGCTTGGCTGTAGCAGAACTGTCAGCTTCCGCCAGCCGTCGCTAGACGGTAGCGGCTGGGCCGCCAATCGGATGCGTGGCGAAGACTCCACGCGGCGCCTCTCGGACACGGGTGAAAACTGGAATCGCACAGACTGCGGCCCGACGGGCGTCTCGAACACGAGTACGATACTCCAGGCAGAAGCCGATTGCTCCGACGACGAAGTAAGGTACCACAGGCTCAGACGCCCAGCACGGACTGACTCATCAGGTAGGAACGTCAAGACGGGCGTATGCGCGTGCAGCGGCAGAGCCGACTTTCCCGAGCGTGACTGCCCTGCGTCGAGATCGAGCAGGATCTCACTTTTCAATATCGTGGGCAGACTCTCGAAAGACTCGTATGCGATGTCTGCTTCTCCCGCGATGCATCCCATCTCGGCAACTGCCCAACTTGGAAATGTCAGCTCTGCCAGCCCGGCAAATGCAAAGGAGACCGATTCGGCGTTCCACTCCCGCAGTTCGCCGTACATTCGCTCGTTGCCCCAGAATCGAATTGTCCGCGGCGGTCGGGTTGTCGGCCAGACGAAGGAACCCGGCGCAAACTCGACTCTCGTCAAGTGCGCAGCCGGAATGTGATTGCCTCCGTCATCTCGGACAAACCGCAGACTGCCCGGCGACGAGCCCTCGAGCCGCCCCGAGTAGCTGGCGCGATCTGTCGTCCACGCGCGCTGCTGTGCTGCGAACGTCACCTGCCCCGACAGCACGACGACGGATAAAAATGCAAGTTGACTTCGCGTCATGGCCGCATGCGCTCGCTCCGATTGGCTGTGGGGCTGGGAAGAATCGGTCCAATCCGAAAGCTCACACCGGATTGGTTCAGACGACCTGAAAAAGCGAACTAGTCCCATGATGATCGTCAACAAACTGCAATCTGCAAGCCGATGAGGGACATGTAGAAATAGTCAAACTGTATGAATAAAACGAGGCTTCGTGGGTTTTTCGGATCGAGGCGATTGGGTGGCCAGCAGTCTGTACACGCAAGTGTCTCAAAGTCCGCCTATATCGTGAGTTGCCGCGTTTCGGCACCCTCCGTATAATTCCACGAGGTTTACTCCCCGCGGGCCGGATCGGCGGAGTTTGCGGAGTTGTGACAGCTTTGCACAAGATTCTTGAAGCTGAGGCCATCCTCGAGCACGTTCCCGACGGTGTTGTGCTGCTCGATCCCGAGCTGCGGATCGTCTGGTCGAATGCCCGGCTAAAGGAATTGACCGGACGCGAAGGCTCGCTTGTCGGCCTGAGCTTCTACGACGCATTCGGCACGCCGGAGATTCTTGGCCCGGACTTTTGCCCGTTTCACACGGCCATGGGGGCTGGTGAACCAGCCCGCAGTAAGCTCCGCGTGGGCGAAAAGTCCTACTTCGAGGTGCAGGCCCGGCCGGTCGCTACAGACTCCGATGACGAGACTCCTTACTTGGTTGTCGTCGTCCACGACGTGTCCACCGACATTCTGCAGCAGCAGAAGTTGAATGCGATCTACCAGGCCGGACTCGAACTCGGCGACCTTTCGCCACAGGAAGTTCTCGAAATGTCGGTCCAGCAGCGGATCGAGCTGCTGAAGTCGAAGATTCTGCACTACACCAAAGACCTGTTGGAATTTGAAACTGTCGAGATTCGACTGCTCGATAAATCGACCAAGCAACTCGTGGCGTTGCTGGCCGTTGGAATGGAGCCGGTTGCCGCCGATCGGTCGCTGTTTGCCGATCCCCAAGGTAACGGTGTCACAGGCTTTGTCGCCAACACAGGAAAGAGCTACCTCTGCGAAGACACAGCCAACGACCCGCTGTATCTGCCTGGCGCCCCTGGGGCGCGCAGCTCGCTAACCGTGCCTTTGATTCTGCACGACGAAATCCTGGGAACGTTCAACGTCGAAAGTCCGCGGCCCGGTGCGTTTGACGAGCACGACTTGCAGTTCTTGGAGCTATTTAGCCGCGAAGTTGCCGTCGCGCTGAACACGCTTGAACTCTTGGTTGCCGAAAAGATGACAACGGCCACCGAGAGCACTGAGCTGATTCTGCGGGAAGTCGCCAATCCTGTCGACGAGATCTTAAACGACACGGCCTGGATTCTCGAGCGGTATATCGGGCACGAACCCAACGTCACGGAACGCCTGCAGCGCATACTCAAGCACACGCGCGACATCAGGCACGTCATTCACGACGTGGGCGAGACGATGGCCCCCAAAACCGCACACTCGACGCTGCCCCAACGGCCAGAGCGGCCCCGATTGCGAAGCAAACGGATTCTGGTCGTCGACAGCGATGAGTCGGTTCGACGGGCTGCACACGAACTGCTGGGACGCTACGGTTGCGACGTCGAGACAGCGCACAACGGGGAAGAAGCTTTCCTCATGGTGCGAACGTTTCATTACGACCTTGTCATTGCTGACATTCGTCTGACCGACATGACCGGCTTCGACTGTTTTTCGAAGCTGCGCGACATCCACGAACACCTTCCCGTGATCTTGATGACTGGCTTTGGTTACGATCCCACACACTCGATCGTCAAGGCGCGCCAGCAGGGTCTCAAATCGGTGCTCTACAAGCCATTCCGCCTCGACCAACTTCTCACCGAGGTCGAAAAGGCGGTGACGTCCCCCGGCGAACAGGGCGACTCCTGACTTGCCACTCGGTCGCCCGGCTGTTCTGGCACTCTCAGCCATCTTCCGAAGGCCGGACCACACTTCCGCCCGCCGCTCAAAAAGCTCCAGGGCTCCCCGGATAGAGGATCCTTGAACGATGTTCGGGCGCGCTCCACGGCGCCTTGGACTTGAGGCGCTCGGCCGGCCAAGTTGAGGTCGTCGGGGGAATCGAAACGACAGAAGAAATGCCCGAACTGGGCACCACCCCATGCTCGACCAGCCAGATGTTGCGGAACCGCACCGGGTCACCGTGGTCCTGAAGTCGAGTTGGAAGTGGGAGCGACCCTTCCGGTTTCCCCGCTCCGGTCTTGTCGGCGAGTTCAACGTCGTTGTGAATCAGTACGCCATTGTGCCAGACGCTCACGCGTCCATTCTCGAGCTTGGACCCATCGACGAGAAACCGGGGAGAAGTGAGTTTGATGTCGTAGGTCTGCCAAGTCAGCGGCGGCAGGCACATGTTGACGTCGGGTGCGCGCTGGCGATACAGGCCACCACACTGGTTGGCGACCCCCTCCAGACCGAAGCTGTCGAGGATTTGCACTTCGTAGCGACTTTGTAGATATACGCCGCTGTTACCCCGTGCCTGGCCGCGGGCATGCGGCATGTACGGTAACCGAAACTCGATATGTAGCGTGAAGTTGCCAAAGGCGTCCAAAGTGTCAGCGCCTTCCATCAACAGGCCGTCCCCGGTGATCTGACCGCCGACGAACTGCAACGCGTCGCTGCCATCGAACAGCACGCGCGCTCCGGCCGGTGGCTGAGCGTGCATTGTCCGACTGACGCGCAAGACGCGTGGTAGAAAGCCTCCCAACTGCTGGCGGTTGACCCAAATGATGGCGTGATGTGATTCGACCTCGACCCGGACTCCGGAACTCAGCAATTCCAGTGCACCATTGCGCCGACTGCCTTGCAGAGCTACAGAGGCGTTATGGGCCCAGCCGCGACCGGGCAGTCCACCTCGATACAAGACGCCCGAAAACTCGCCATTGCCCTGAGCAATCACCTGCAGACCCAGATCTTCCCAGCCGCTCGACCCGCTGCCTGTAAACAGTGCGCCGGCGTACTCTCCCTGGAATGGGTAGTCGGCATCGACTTCGCTGAGGTCGTTCATCGCCAAACTGGGTTGCACGAACTCAGAGGCACTCACATCGACCGAGAAGAAGCAAAAAGCCAGCGTTAGACCGGCGAATCGCGTCCAGCGATAGGTCATTCGGGTCACTCCCAAGTAGCATTCGAATCTAAAGATGGCCCGACTCATTTTGCCCAGAAGGCCCATTCTGTGTGATGTGCCGTAGAGAAGCAAGCAGCTTTGGCGCGAACAGGGCCCTTTGGGCCGACATTTGCGATCAAAAGTCGCACTACACAGCGAAGTCGATCAGCACCAAGCCTGCAAGGGAGGAATGCCTACTGTTGCAAGCCTTTCGTCAGCTCCATGAAGGCGGTTTCAAGGTTCACGTCTTCCTCGCGGAATAGTGTGAGATGAAAGCCGGCCTCGAACAGAAGTGTGGGCAGGAAACTGTAGTCTTCGACCTGTTTCTTCAACGTCACGTCGATCGTCCCGTTCTGCATGGCAACGTTCTCAATCAACTCGTGCCCGTCAATCAGTTTCGCGGCCTGCTCTGAGTTTTTCGTGACGCGCACGTGTAGCAGCGTCGCTTCCCTCGCTTTTCGCATGACGTCGGCCACATAGTCGTCGGCCACCAAATTGCCCCTCTCGATGATTCCTACGCGAGTGCACACGTCGGCGAGTTCGGGAAGGATATGGCTGGAGACAATCACCGTCTTGTTCATCTCACCCAACTTCTTGAGCAGGTTCCGAATCTCGATGCGGGCTCGCGGGTCCAAGCCGCTTGCGGGTTCGTCGAGCAGCAGAACTTGCGGCTCGTGGAGCAAGACACGCGCCAGCCCAATCCGCTGCGTCTGGCCGCGGGACAGTTGGTTGACCATTGCATCCCGTTTGAACGTCATGTCGACCAGTTCCAGTTTCTCCTCACACACTTTTCTCCGGGTCGGTCCGTTGATGCGATAGGTGGCCGCGAAAAACTCAAGGTACTCGATGACCTTCATGTCGTCATAGACGCCGAAAAAGTCAGGCATGTAACCCACCAATCGGCGGATCTCCTGCGGATGTGTATAGATCGATTTGCCGCAGACGTAGGCTTCGCCATAGTCGGGATTGAGCAGCGTGGCGATCATCCGCATGGTGGTCGTTTTGCCCGAACCATTCGGACCGATGAAGCCGAACACGTCGCCTTCTTTGAGGTTCAGGTCGATCTGGTTGACGGCGACCAAGTCACCGTATCGTTTTGTCAACTGTCGCGTTTCGATCACTGGGCTACCCGAGGTCGATTGGCATTGAATGCATGCAAAAGTTTCGCGTTGGTGCTGGGCTGCAGCGGCGTCACGGAGGCTCCTGGGAAAGTTCGACCTCTTCCACGCGTCTGACCGGCATGACTACCCTGACGCACGTCCGCGGTTGTTCCGGCTCGATTGGCTCACCGTCAACTTCGACGCGCGCAGCTGCGTGTGGAATCCAACCGAGCAATACCGCACGGTCCATTTCGAGCATGCCGGAGAGGTCCAGTTCTCGCAGAGCATGGTTGTCAAGCTTCGTGTAGTTCTTGCCGTCCAGAAAATCGTAGAAGGTCAGCACCCGTAGAATCGATTCCGGGTCTCGGCTGAGTGCATCGTATTCACTCCGCTCGGCCAGGAACTGATCGCCCCGGTTCGACTCGTTTTCGACGACGACCGTGCCGGTGAGAAAATGGACCAGCACTCGTTGATCTACGGTTCTGGCGTTGATGCGAAATTTCTGGCGTGGTGGCAGATTCGGCCGCTGCTGAGTCCCGACATCCACCTTGGGAAAATACAGGCGGTTGCGAAACGCCAAGATCCAGTCGGTAAGCGGCACTGGCAGGGCATGGGCAAATGTCCCTTGCAGGCGGCCCAATCCGACGCTTTCCAGTCGGCTCTCGGTGATCTTCAAATCGCGATGCTGCCAGGTCGCCTCCAAGCTCTTTGACGTCCAGACCGTAACGGGTAAGTCCTCAATCGAAGTCGTTCCGGGCTGCATGTGGTACCCCGGCTGTGCCAGCGCCGACCCGCCGACACGATACATGCCGCCGAAGCTGTTTTCGGGAATGCCGGCCCACGCGAAGCGTTGATTTTCGACAGCTGAAGGCGAATCGTTGCCAGCCAAATCGAACCGCCACTGACCCGAAAGCGGCTGCAAGTTAATGGCATGTCGCGCTGTGCGACGACCGTACAAAGTTTGCCATGAATTTGACCTGACGTATCCGGACTGTTCGTCGGCGTCGACGATTGCCAATTGATTCAACCGGCTGGTTTCCCCATTGCTGGTTGCGGCCCCCCATGCCGACACAACGGCTGCTCCCACCACCAACACCGGAAACGTGACCCAGGTCAGCTGCGGACGTCTCAGCAAACGGTGAACGATCCAGTAGTCAACGGGACCAATCAACACCATATAGACAATCAGCAAACCCATCACGGGGACGGTCGACAGTCGGCCGATGGCGGGGAAGTGATCCTGCACTGCGTGTAGTTGCGTTGCCAGATCCGAGATTCCGCTGTTGGTCAATCCACCAGATTGACGTGGGCGTTGTTCCTGTGCCGACTGTTCGGGGAGTCCCAACAGCCTGGCAATGAACTCCGGCAACGCCTTCCACTGTGATAGCGGGGGCCTGTCCATGTCGATCGACACGAACGTCACGCGACCGAAACCGTAGGGCGTATCGGCGACGAGCGGACCGTCGCGACCGCTGACGAGCACCCGGGCACCGGTCGCATCGATCTTTGCTCCGGAAACCCTGAGCCGCGACGCGGCAATCGGTATATTCCGTTTGCTGAAGCTCTCCAATCCACTCAGTTGCGTGTGTGTCGTCTGGCCGACCACCGATATCGGAATCCACTCGGCCAATAACGTGCGGCGATAGGGGTCGGTCTCTTCACCGACGGCCAAGATCAAGTGCCCGCCGCGGTGCAACCAATCGTCGAGCACGCGGCCTTGAGCGGCGTCAATTTCGTCGTACCGTCCGGCAATGACAATGACATCCAGAGCCGCAAGACCTTCGACTTTTCGTGGCAACGCCGCTGCATCGTCCAATTCGACGATCTCGACGCTGGGCGTAGAATTCCCTTCGGGAAATTCTGTTTTGAGGCTATCGAATCCAGCCGGTTTGCCGAGCGTAAGGACCAACAACGTCGATTGCAGCAGACCGGCCCGCAGTTGCTCATCGTCCGCTGTCGAGCGCAGTGTCCGGCTTGCCTGCACGGTCTCGTTTTCGACTAAACGAACGGTCACCGGACTCTCCAGCCGGCCGCTCTTGTAGATCCCGCCGACGCGGTGCTCACCGGGCTCCGACAATGTGACGCTGGCCACTGGCTGAGTGACGTTGTGCCCGCCGGGGTCGGTCGAATCGACGACCAGCCTCAGAGTCAAGGGCCTGTCGGTGGTCGCTGTGACGGTGATCGGCGTCCAGTCGCCGACCTTGTAGAACCCTTTGATGCCCACCTCGACATCGTCGATACGGACACCCTGTGCGTTTGCGTCTTTTTCGCAGACGCCAGCCGTCAACGCGATGACGCCGGCCATCCACAACAGTGCCAACCGACCGCAATACAGCAAATTGGAACTCACCGGCACGCTTACCGCAAGAAGTGTTTCCGACAAAGTGTGGCGGACCGCGAATTGACTTGGCGGCCGCCCGCCATCAGCACATTTCCCTCGTGATCGACATTACGAAGTGCTCTCTTCTGTCATAACCAGTTGACGACCTTCGTACAATCCGGGTGCCGGGCTCATTTCGAATCGAGGATTTCCACCGCCTCGAACGTCTGCCCCTCCAACATTGCCAAGCTGGCCCCACCCCCGGTGCTGATGTGTGTCACCGCGTCGGCAAACCCCAATTGCTCGATCGCAGCCGCGCTGTCGCCGCCGCCGATGATGCTCGTCGACGAGCTGTCGGCGATCGCCCGCGCAACCGCTTGCGTACCCTCGTCGAACGGCGGCATTTCGAAGACGCCCATGGGACCGTTCCAAACCACGGTCTGGGCGTCGCGCACGATGTCTGCATACATGGCCGCTGTTCGTGGACCGATGTCGAGCCCCTCATACCCATCCGGAATTCGGCCTGCCTCGACAATCTGCTTGTTGCAATCTCCGGAAAAGGAGTCGCCGCAATGGGTGTCTGAGGGAAGCACCAACGTGTCTCCCCCTTTTTCGATGAGCTGCCGGGCCAAATCGACCTTGTCTTCTTCGACCAGGCTACTGCCGACGCGTCCGCCTTGGGCCAGCGAAAACGTGTAGGCCATAGCTCCGCCAATCAGCACTTTGTCGCAGATTCCCAACAGGTTCTCGATCACACCGATTTTGTCGGAGACTTTGGCCCCACCGAGTATTGCGACGAACGGCCGCTCGGGATGGGCAATGACATCTGAGAGATACTCGATTTCGCGAGCCACCAGAAAGCCGACAACTTTGGGCTTGTCACCCATCGCCCGCGGGACGCCTAGCATCGAGGCGTCGATGCGGTGGCAGGTGCCGAAAGCGTCATTGCAATAGATGTCGGCCAATTCGGCCAGCTGCTTTGCAAACGCCGGGTCGCCCTTTTTTTCACCGGAGTTATACCGCAGGTTTTCGAGCACCAAGATATCGCCGTTATTCAGCGCGGCGGCCTTCGACCGCGATTCGTCGCCAACGGTGTCGGCGGCAAAGTCCACTTCGCGGCGCAGCAGCTCGGCTAACCGCGCGGCGACCGGGCGCAGACTGAACCTGGAGTCGCTCGCGTCCCCTTTGGGGCGTCCGAGATGACTCATCAGCAGCAGCCTGCCGTCACGCTCCACCACAGACTCGATGGACGGCAAGGCCATCCGCACTCGTCGATCATCCGTGATCTGCTGCTCATCATCGAGTGGCACGTTAAAGTCGACGCGCATCAGCACCGTCTTGCCAGTCACGTCGACATCGGCGATTGTTTTCTTGGCCATGATTATTCACTCATCCGTCCGAGCATGGGAATTTCGGTCGGGCTGCGCGATCGCAGTCGCGAAGCGTAATCCTAGATTGCCTCCGCGGAAACGCAAGGCGGATGCCGGCATCCTCAGTTGGCTGGTCGAGGCCGATAGCCGTGCTGACCCGTATTGTCTAAACAGGCAGCATCAATCTCCGCCGACTTCCAGCTCCGTCGGCACATAGTCGCCGGTTAGCCATCTCACCAGTAGCGAGAACTCCTGCTCGGAAAGCTTTTCAACGAACGCCGGCATCGCGTTGTTCTCGCCGTATGCCTCCGCAGCAGATGGATCGGTAATGAAAAGTTTCAACCAGGCTGCACCGCCGTAGCCCGTCAGAACCGGCGCAACGCCGTCCTCCGAGAGTGGCTCATCTTCCCCGACGACATGGATTGCGTGGCAATCGATGCACGACATTGTCAGCTCGCCGTCGGCCAGCTCACCCGATTCAAAGATCTCACGGCCTCTGGCCACAAGTTCGGCTTTGGGCGCGGGAAGATCCATCCGCTGTCCCTGCGCGACGATGAACTCCACCAGGGCCGTCAGATCCGCCTCGTTTTGCAACAGCGCATCCCTGTTTTCTTCAGACCAGGCCGCCATATCCCCCTCCAAGAATGCCGGCCCGACCGGCTCGCCATTCCAGGTAGCGTGTCCCAGCGCGGTGAAGTGGTTCTTGTAATCCACCAGAACCGAACGAGCCCACTCGCGGCTGCCGAAATTCCCCAAGTCCGTGGCAGTCGCCGTGGCCTCAATCTCGCGTCCATCCCGCACCTCGACGACCGCGGTTCCCAGTCCGTTGTGCCCGTTGTAGCGGTGACAGGCGGCACATTGCTTGGCAAAGATCCGCGGTCCCTGTGTCAGCGGGTCCTGGGCTAGTAGTGAGGCTGCACCCTCTGGACGGATACCTGCCGCCGATTCGATGAGTTCAGGGATTCTTGCGGAATCGCGATGGGCACGCCGTTTGGCGGCTTGGAAGGATGCGTCGTTCGCGTCCTCGTAAAGCGCTATACCCGTCAAGGCCCCGACTCCGATCACGATGGCGAACAGAAACCCGACGTTAAAGCCGTGTCCCAGTTTCCAGCGGCCGATGATCGGCATCAAAAACAGAACGAACATCACAGCGCCGGGAATGACGAGGGCGCCGATGATTTCCGACTCGCCGGGAAAATATTTCAGAAACTGAAACAGGAACAGGAAGTACCATTCGGGCCGGGCCGCGGAGAACTGATCCGACGGGTCGGCCGGCGCCCCGAGTTCGGGCCCCGGCGATTCGCCGCGCAGCTGCGGCAACAGAACCAACAGCAGGACCGCAGCCATCACGGCCAAAGAAGCGACCGCATCCCGCAGGATCTGATCGGGCCAGAAGGTGCTGTCGCGTGCAGGATCGGGCCGATGCGGGGTCAATCCGTGTCGTCGAAAAACATAGATATGCAGGACCAACATGCCGATCAATAGCGCCGGCAGCAGCCCCGCATGGATGGCGAAAAAACGGGTCAACGTGTGATGACCATAGTCGGCCCCTCCGACAACCAGTTTCTGTAGATCGGGGCCGACGACCGGCGTGATAGCCATGATGTTGGTGGCGACTTTGGTAGCCCAAAATCCTTTCTGGTCCCAGGGCAGCAGATAACCAGTCAATGATAGCCCCAACACGATCTTCATCAGGCCCAGCCCGATCCAGAAATTGATTTCGCGCGGTGCGCGGTACGCCCCGTCGATCACCACCTGCATCAAGTGCAGCACCAGTAGCACAACCATCGCCTGCGCGGTGAAATGATGAATTCCGCGCAGCAGCCAGCCGCCTTGCATTTCATGCTGAATGTAGAAGACGCTCTCCCACGCGCCGCGGGCATTGGCGCTATAGGCCGCCCATAGGAAGAAGCCGGTGACCACCTGCACGAAAAACGTCGTGACGAGCGTGCTGCCCCACACGTAGCGCCAACGCGCACCGCCGGGCACCCTTTCGTAGAGGGCATCTCGCATCAAGCCGCGATAGCCGATGCGATCGTCCAGCCAATTCAGTAACACATTCATGTCACCGGAATTTTTTCAGACGTTCCGGTTCGATAGTTCATGAACTCGACCCACACGTCTCCGTCCACGATTTCGATCGGCAGCTCGTCCAGGTTGCGTGAACTGGGACTGCTGGCGCTCCGCTCGCCGGCAATCGAAAAAGAACTACTATGGCAGGGGCACATAAATTCGCGTTTCAGCGCCGCGAATTCGACGGCACAGCCGGCGTGGGGACAGCCTACGTTGAAAGCCACAATGTCGCCATCCTCTCCCTTGCAAAGATAAACCGCACCGATGGGTTCGTTGGGAATGTAGTTCCAGGCATCCCACCGGTCGGCGATGACTTTGAAGTATTGCGGTGTCCCGTCGTCCGGCAACGACTCGAGACGAGTCACTTTGTGGTATCCATCCAATGCGGCACCACTGCCGCCCGATTGGCGGCGTTGTTTGGCGCGGAGCGGATCGAGAAAGACCAGCAGTCCCGCTGCAAATGGGAGCAACGCCACCAGTCCACTCAAGACCAGCGCCAGTATCTGTGTCAAGAAGCCACGCCGGGGTTGAATCGGGTCACCGCCAGCGTCGGTCGATCGGTTCATCTGCTCTGCAGTCATGATCCGTTACAGCCGTTCTTGGAGGGTTCGATTAATCGTTGAGCCGGTCCAATGAAGATCTGTTACCGACGTTCATCGAAACGGAACGGTCAAAAATCAGCGGTCTTCGGGAGATCTTCGTGGGGAGGGTTTTCGGGAAGGAGTCGTCTTGGGCGAGCGTGTTTCGGCCCGGGGGGAGCCTTGGGGGGATGATGCTATTCGAGGATGGAGGATTTCATCGCGGCTACGACTTGGGTCAGAGCCGACGCCAATGGTCCGGACAAGACGGCTCCGGCCGCTTGTTTGTGCCCACCGCCACCGAACTGTTCGGCCACCTGGGCAACGTTCACATTCGTCCGACTACGAAAACTGAGCTTTACACTGCCATTTTGCTGCTCGACGGCGATGAAAGCACATTCAACACCACCGATCCGCAGACATTCGTTTACCAAATCCTCCGTGTCTGCCGGCTTAGCTCCGGTCTGAACAAAATCATCTCGCTCAACGCTGGTGAACGCCAAACGCCCGCCACACTCGACGGACACCCGGCCCAGAACACGCCCGGCAAGTTTCACGCGGGACAACGAGTGCTGTTCGTAGAGCTGTCTATATAGTACGTGTGGCTGCACACCGAGGTCAATCAAACGACCCGCAATCCGCATGGTGTCGCTTGTCGTCGACGAGAACCGAAACCACCCCGTATCCGTGGCGATTGCGCAGAACAAGGCGATCGCCATCTCTGTATTGATCGGAAACCCAAGCGATTCGGCCATCCGAAACACAATGGCGCCAGTGGCTTCCGCCCGCGTGTCTTTGAATTCGATGGCCCCCAGATCATCGGCGCTGACGTGATGGTCGATGACGACCTTTGTAGCCGAACTTTTCTCGAAGATCTTGCCTACGTCAGACAATTGGTTCCAGGCACTGGTGTCGAGGATTATGTGGACGTCGGTATCAGCGACTTGTGCCGCGTCGACGCCTTGCCCCAACTTCAAAGCCTTATCGGTCGGATCGAGGAACTTGAGATGCTCAGGCTTGTCCGACGGATTGACGATTCGAACGGTCTTACCCAACCCTTCGAGGATGCCCGCCACTGCCAATTCGGAGCCCAGTGCGTCTCCATCGGGTCGGACATGGCTCGACAGAACGAATCGCTCGTTTTCGTCAATGATACTTCGCAGAGACTCCCAATCGATCACCATGAGGCTATCCTAGCCGATCCATCCGCCGCGCGATAGTTTCGCACGATATCCGCATCGTTTGCTATTGGTTTCCATCTGAACATTCGGCAACGCGCGCGAAAGCCGCTTCGGCGTTCGCCACGTCATTTGCCAACTGGCGTTTCAATTCCTCGACCCCACCAAACTTCACGGTGCCGCGCATCCATTCGAGCAAGTCGACGTTGAAGTCTTCCCCATATAAATCGCCCGAGAATCCGACAATGTGCACCTCGATTTTGCGAATCTGCTCGCCAAATGTGGGGTTCGGGCCGATGTTGACTGCAGCCGGGTAGTTGCTGCCGTCCACAGAAGACGACCCCGCATAGACGCCCTCACTCGGCAGAAGCGTCATCACGTCGTCCAGATTCGCAGTCGGGAAGCCCAGCGTGCGCCCCCGTTCCTCGCCGCGGACGACTCGTCCCTGCAGCCGATAAGAATGCCCTAGCATCTCAATGGCGGTGGAGAACTTCCCGCGGGAAATCGCGGCACGAATAACACTCGAAGAGACGAGCTGATCGCCCAGCGCGAAGGGTGGCACGACGTCCAAGGTCATTCCGGCAGCATCGCAGAGTTGTTGGAGTGTCTCGACATCGCCAGCGCGATCCTTCCCGAAGAAGAAGTTGGGGCCTTCCACCAATCCCTGCGCGTTGAGCTGTTCGCGAACAATGGTCTCGAAGAACGCTTCCGGCGCGAGATTCAAGAGTTGCGTGTCGGTCGGATAAGCGATGACCAAGTCGACACCAGCCCGCTTCAATAGCTCGGCCTTGCGTTCCAATGTGCTCAGGCTAGGCGGAGCTTGGCCGGGACGCAGTAGCTGAATGGGGTGTGGATCGAACGTCAAGACGACAGCCGGCACCTCGGCAGCCCGCGCACGATTCACCAAGACCGCAATCATGCTCTGATGGCCGCGGTGCACGCCGTCAAAGTTCCCGATGGCGGCAAACCCGCCTCGGTAGCGAGCCGGAATCTCGAAATCTCGCAGTATCGTCATTTCTGCGTGTGATACGCTCCGACGTGATGGATCGGTAGTCCCTCGGTAACTCGCGTCGCCAACGAACGATAACGTCCCCAGCCGGCATTAATCAATGTAACCGGCGTGCAGTAGACTTGGTTCGAGTGGCGTGACTTTGTCCGGCTGTGGAAGACGGTCCGCGGCAGGCGCCTGGAAACCTGATATAGAATCAGAATCAGGCGTGCGGTATCGTGGAATGGACAGCCATGAGAGTCCGATCGGGCCTTGCGCCCGGCGGGCAGACCACTGATGAGAGGAACGAGATGCCGAGATGCGCTCACTGTGGCAGTTTGATCGCCGGGCAGCCCGTCAACTGTCCAGAGTGTCTCGCCGCGTTTGAAGATCCATCTGTGGACTTGTGGCCGGAGACTGGCGAGCACGACTATTTGGACGAGTCGGATCGTACAAGCAATGAGCTTGTGGTTACGATCGCACGGTTCCCGAATGTCGCCGAGGCTGGTTTCTTCGCACACGAGTTGATGCATCGGGAGTCATTGCCGGTGCAACTCAGCGTCGATGAGAGTTTTGATGCCAGCGGTGGCTACTGGAGCACGCGGTTTTTGTTGTCAGTACCGGAGTCGCGGGCCGAGTCGGCCGCCGCGATCCTGCAGCAGATGATCGAGCAGACGGCCACCGACGCGTGGGAGCCGGACGACTCGGATTACAATCTCGGCGTTGCAGCCGCCGGCTCATTCCGCTCAGCGCAGAGCTCATCTGCCGAGGACGGCTCGATCCACTGGCTGCCGATCGTGATCACGTTGGCTGCGGGTTCTTTTGTGTTGTGGGGAGCACGCAAGTTCCAAGAGGTACCTCAGCGTCGCGGAGTGGCGCCGGCAGGACGCGAACACGGCGACCTGTGGGACGACTTGTCGAGCAATTCCAAACCTTGGGTCCAGGCTCTCGACAACGGTCGCGGTGTCAGGGAGTTAAGGATTGAAGAGAACGCCGCCGTTCTCAGTACCGATGCCGACGGAAACGGACACTTCGAGGGTCGCGAGCGCTTTGAGCGGCCCTTCCTCGCCAAGTGACTGCCGTGAGACGGTTGGCAGTCGTGATTGACAAACCGTCGAAATCGGGCCGTCCATGGTTCTGAGGCTGGCGGGGACTGCCTATACTCTAGGTTCGCCAGTCGCTTCGACGACGATCACCGTTCGAGTACAATTCACGCCAGATTGGCAACAAGTCCGACTTCGAAAGCACACAGACATCCGACGAAGAGTGAGCCAGCATGCAAAAACCGACTGTGGCGATCCTCGGCGCAAGCACGAAGCGCCAAAAGTTCGGAAACAAGTCGGTTCGAGCTCACCAACAGCAGGGGTATGACGTATATCCCGTCAATCCCAGCGCCACAGAAATCGAGGGATTGGACGTGTATCCGACGCTGTCGGACGTGCCCGTCGAACATCTCGATCGCATCAGCGTCTATCTTCCGCCGCAAGTCGGCATCGAAGTCCTGGCCGAGATCAAAGACAAAGGCGCGAAGGAAGTTTGGCTTAATCCAGGATCGGAGAGCCGCGAGTTGGAGAAGCGTGCGCGGGAGTTGGGCTTGCCGATTCACATGGCCTGTAGCATTGTCGATCTGGGAGTCACGCCCGGGCAATTTCCAGATTGACGGCCGGGTTTAGCGAAAGAGCTGTCCCGAGGCGTGCCCGCTGACGGCCAACTCCGGCTTGGCAGGCTGCGGCGCCTGCTGCTCTTGATTCCCTTTTTGCAGGAACTCCGGTGCACCGTACTGCGCTAGCCGCGGGCGAAACACAACAGCTAGCAGCAATGGTAGATACCAGAGCAGATAAACGCCGCCAGGTTCGGGATACAGAAACTGCGTCCCCACGACGACCGCAGTGCAGTTGGCCATCAACTGCTCCAGGTTTTTCTTTCGCGGCCAGGCGGTCAACACCACCAGCATGATGACGAAAGCGGCAAACATCGGGATCCGGTACGAGACATCCAGTGTAGTCGCCCAGAAGCCGGTCTCTTGTGCGTCCTGGAAGTTCAGCACGCTCCAGTCGAACATGCCAACGGTTTGCTGGACGAACGAACGTGTATCAGGCGACGTCCACGCCAAACTGGCCAGCAGCACCGCCCCTACGATCGCCAACGCCCCCGCAAATCGCAGAGCACCCCGGCGGCCGTAAAACGCGATCCACAACGGCAAGAGGAAGATGGGAAAACCCAGAGTCCCGCAGGCCAAACCCATCAAACTTCCCGACACCATCGGCCGTCGATAGAAAGCCAGCGCCCACAAGATCAAGGCCGCCGGCAGAACGTGCACGACTTGTCCTACCTCAAAGGCTGTGCAGGGCAGCAACAGGTACAGCGAGGCCATTGCAATCCCCAGCTGCAGTTCGCTGAACAATGCGTATCCGATGTACAACAGGCCCAATACAACCGCCAGATGTGACAGCATGGCCAACACGCGCGACGTATATTCGGCGACCCTCGACTCGCCCGCTTGAGTCACGTTACCAACCGCCTGGGCAATCGGTGCAGCAATCAATCGGCCGGCGGGGCCCGTTTGTTCAGCGTCGGTGTTCTCGTCCGCTGCCGCAACCGGCGTCTCTTCACCCTCGAGCAGCTGTTGGCCCTGACGCACCGTTTCGACGGCGGAATCGGGAAGATCTGCCGTGATAACCAACACCGTCAGAAAAGCAAAAGAGGCGCACAACAGAAACACCAATCCGGGTGCGTTGAGGTTCTGCTCGGTTCTGGGGCGGCGCTTGAACAAACCGTCGCAAAACAGCCGCAGCAGCAATAGCAGTGTCAGCCCGAACAACCAGGCGTAGCCGATGTTTGGCGAAGAACCGGCCAGCAGCAGTCCAGGAGAGATGCACAGCAGCAATCCCAAATCCAGATTGCGCAGCGACCAAACGCGGCTAAAGCGAAAGTAGACCGCGAGAATCAACAGCAGCGACAGGCAGAACCAAGTCGGCTCGTTGAGATCGAATTCAGGAAGAATGACGTCCATTCCGCGTTCCGCGAACTGACGTCGGAAGAACTCGAATGGACCGCTCCCCTAGCGCTGAACGGCCCGTCGATCACATCCGGCGTCTATCGTTGCGGCCGCCAGAAGATTCCCACCTTCTGGACAGTCCCTCAAATTGACCCACATGCTCAAAGCGCAGAACTTACCCCTGTTCTCCACCTGATCATATCAGCATACGGGACCGGTGGCGGTTGTGAAAGCAGAATCACACGTTTGGCCGTTAGTTTTCGGGATTTCGTGGTCAGGGTGCGCGGCCGATTCGGGCTCGATTAGCCTGAATTAGCAATCCGGTTCCGATAGAATGGCCAGCCGTCTGTTAGGTTGTGAGCAAATCGGGAGAAACCTCAGTGTCGCCAGGTTTGGACGTCTTGATTTGCGGTGCCCGCGCTGCTTCAACGTTGCAATCTGGTCCCAATCAGCAGACCCGGCGCGTCGTGTCGTCAGAACGCCTAGAGAATCTGCCGGCAGATGGACTGAACGAATGCGTGGGCGAAGCGACTCACTTCGTGTTCTGCGACGCCAAGTGCGCTGACCTTGTGCCGGAGCAAATCGAAACGAGTCGCGAGTTCGCAGCTGGGCTGTTGTTCTTCGACTGGCAGGATGCGCTGCGCGACGTGTGGCTGAACTTGCCGGCACCACTCGCCGCCTTGGTTCGCTCTCCCAATCTCCACTTCGCAGTGCTGATCCGGACTGCCGACTTTCAGGCGTCGGGATGTTTTCGAGATGTCTCCGACCCCATTTGGGAGTGGCTCATTCGCGTATCGCAGCAGGGTGGGCAGATCACGGTCATCGATTCGCCAACTGGTGATACACCAGCGTCCGTCTCTCGACTGCCGTCGCTTGCACCGCCTGCGGCCGAGCGCAGCGACGAGTGGGTCAGATCACAGATCCACGAACTGAAGATCGGCGACTCTGTGGCTCTGACGGCGCTCAAAGCCGGGCTGCTGCAGATCAATGATTGTCTCGACGAAAGCCACCAACTGTCACAAAGCATTGAGGGCGAAGGCCCCAGCGGAGACTACTGGCACGGAATCATGCATCGCAGAGAGCCGGACTACTCCAATGCCAAGTATTGGTTCCGTCGGGTCGGGCGGCATGCGCTATTCGCGGAGCTGGCAACGCGAGCCCGTGTCTGCCTCAAACGATCCACATCGGTCAGCGTTGAGGAATGGAAAGATCGGCTGTTACCCGGCTGCGAATGGGATCCCTTCGCTTTCATCGATATGTGCCAGCGTTGCAACCAAACACACGACGACGAACTTTCGACTGTGGCCCGCGAGATTCAATTCGCTGAAATGTTGCTGCTCTTAGATCAATCTTACCGCGATGCAGCCGGCTAACAGTTCCGGACGCATTTCTAACAGGACCATCACATGACACCACAACGGGTGCGAATTGGCATTGTCGGGGCCGGTGCCAACACGCGATCCCGTCACATCCCCGGCTTCCAGGCCATCGATGGCGTCGAAATCGTCGGTGTGGTCAACAGATCGCAGGAATCCTCGAGCCGCGTGGCACAAGAGTTCGCCATCCCGCGCACCTTCGAAACGTGGACAGACCTCGTCGCGGATTCTGAAATCGACGCGGTAATGATCGGCACCTGGCCCAACATGCACTGCGAAGTCACGTGTGCGGCGTTGTCTGCCGGCAAGCACGTACTTACCGAAGCCCGAATGGCAAGGAACGCTGCCGAGGCCCACCAGATGCTGCGCGCCGCCCGCGAGCATTCCGATCTTGTCGCGCAGATCGTTCCCAGCCCCTTCGGGCTGCGGGAACTGCAACTCGTGAGCAAATGGATCGAAGACGGCGTATTGGGTGACTTGCGCGAACTGGTGGTCATCGGCGCTAACGACATGTTTGGTGACCCGGAACAACCACTCCACTGGCGGCAGAGCCGACAATTGAGCGGGCTGAATGTTCTGACCATGGGAATCCTGCATGAAACCGCCATGCGCTGGACTCCGCCGGTAACTCGCGTGTTCGCGCAGGCGTCGATCTTCGAAGCGACGCGTCCCAATCCCGATGGAAGCGGTCAAGCTCAGGCGACCGTGCCAGACAGCTTACAGATTGTCACCGAGATGGATGGCGGTGTCCGAGGCTTGTATCACTTGAGCGCTGTCGATCGATTCGGACCGGGCACGCAGTTGCATCTCTACGGCAGCCGGGGCACGCTAAAAATCGAGTGGACGCCGAAACATCGTGTGCTGTTGGGCGAGGCAGCCGACACTGAATTGCATGAAGTGAACATCCCTCCCGAGAAGGCAGGCGGTTGGCGCGTCGAAGCAGAGTTTGTCGGCGCTATCCGCGGTGAGGAGCAGGTGCATTTGACCGATTTCGAAACGGGCGTGCGATACATGGAATTCACCGAAGCCGTGTCACGTAGCGCAGAAAGCAGACTTCCAGTCACCTTACCGCTCGAAGAGCCCGATTGACGCCGCCGGTTGACGCTCTGCTGAGGCGCCACCTAGAATCGAATCGCGGGGACTGTTTGACCCGATTCGGTGCGACGGCCCGATGCGTCGCGTTTTCAACAGCCCTGCGAGGCTGCGCAGACTTCAAACGGCCGCGAGCCGTGAGAGATGGCTATGTCACGAGCATCCGGCGGGATTCTTTCGTCCGAAGACGCAGGCGAGTTGACGGCAGACTCGCCGAGGGAGATCGATCTGCCGCGAATCGAACGGGCGGTCCGCTCGATTCTGGAGGCCATCGGCGAGGATCCCCAACGGTCCAGTTTGTGCGATACGCCGGCGCGTGTGGCCCGCATGTACGCGGAACTTTTTTCCGGGCTGCATAGCGAACCGGGACGCCATCTGCATCGGGTTTTCGAAGAGAAGTACGATGAGTTGGTGCTGGTGCGCGATATCTCGTTCAACAGCATGTGCGAACATCATCTGCTGCCGTTTATGGGCGTGGCCCACGTCGGATATCTGCCCAATGGCAAAGTAGCAGGCTTGAGCAAGCTGGCCCGCGTAGTTGAGGAGATCTCGCGCCGCCCACAAGTTCAGGAGCGGATGACGCACCAGATTGCCGACTTGATGCACTCCGAACTCGACGCCAAGGGAGTCGTTGTCGTCCTTGAAGCGACGCATACCTGCATGACGATTCGCGGGGTCTGCAAGCCGGGCAGCACGACTGTGACCAGTGCCGTTCGAGGACTGTTCAAGTCGAACCAATCCAGCCGCGCTGAGGCGATGGCGCTGATCAGCGGAAAATCGGCCCTATGATCGCGCAGTTTGCGCTGCGGTTGCTTTGCGGTATGAGCCTGATGTGGAGCATCATGCCGCGAGATAAGGTCACCGTAGGCTTCTTTCGCATCCAAATGCTCTTGGCATTGGGATTGAGCGTCTTGGTTGCACTCACACTCAACAGTGCCGGTGGAGCCGAGTCTATCTGGGGCCAGCCGGCGGCGCTAGGGGGCTGTATATCGCTGGCCGCCACTGCGTTCGTTGGATCGGTTGTTTGGACTCTCGGTCGGCGCCGCGCCGGGGCGGGTTGCGTCTATACGATCGCGATTGTCTCCATCCTCCTGTTGCTGTCGGTGCGGACATCGTCAGCCAACTCATTGCTGACGCCGATCGGCCTGCTGGGGGCGGCTTCGGAACTTTCCTCGGGAATGATGGTGGGAGGTACGGTCACGGCCATGTTGCTGGGGCATTGGTATTTGACAGCACCAACGATGTCGATCGCGCCGTTGAGTCGGCTGACCGGTTACCTGCACGTGGCGATATGGATTCGATTGCTTCTTTCGGGAGCCGCGCTCTGGCTGGCCTGGGACCAGATCTCTGCCCCGGAACAGTGGACGTGGCTCTCATTGCGGTGGCTGGCCGGTATCTTCGGATTACTTGCCGTGATCTTCCTAGTCGGACGGATTCTTCGCTATCGCAACACGCAATCGGCCACCGGCGTTCTGTTCGCGGGAGTCATTCTGACGTTCATCGGCGAGCTGTCCGCCTCATTGCTCGAACGGGAATTGTCGATTCCCATGTAGCAAGCGGAAATGGTGGTCAACCATTGGCGAAATCGGAGTTGCGGAGCAATGCTTGCCATTGGTCACGCTTCGTCTTCCCGATATGCTGAATTCACGGCATGAGTCCCGATCGCTCCGTTGCAGGAGAGTACTACGCTGTTGTCAAACGTGATGAAAAGCCGTGCGAACACTCCAGCGTCCGGACAAGCTCAAGAGACCAGTCGATGCGCGTCGTTTTTCTGTGTCCGCGATGTGAGCGGCCGAACATAATTCAATTCGATCAAGCCGCTCCGGGCATATCTTGTGCCGAGTGCGACTGGACGCGATCCGCCACGGGAACAGAGGTCACCGACCGCGGTCCCGACCGCTGCCTGACTTGCGGCTGTGACGATCTGTGGCGACAGAAGGATTTTCCGCAACGGGTCGGGCTGACATTCGTCGGGTTGGGTATCCTGTTCAGCAGCATCGCCTGGGCATACACACGGCCGGTGCTGTCGATCGGCATCCTGATGCTGTTTGCGTTGTCGGATCTAGTGCTGTATGCCTTCATGCCGGACGTGCTCGTCTGCTATCGCTGCGGTACGAAGTACAGGGATGTCACCATCGATGACCAGCATTCACGATTCGACCTCGAAACCGCGGAGCGCTACAGGCAAGAAGCGATTCGCCTCAACAACTCTTGACCCATCAACTTCCCAATCTGGCCGGCTCAGTTCAGCGTCAGAGGATTGAGGCCGCCAGCATCTCAGGCGCTTAGAGAATCGCGTGGACGAAAGACAGCAGCATCTGGTCGAAGACCTGTCCGGAGTCTTCCGGGGCGAGCTGCGCTGCGACGCTCTAACGACGTCGATGTACGCCAGCGACGGCAGCATTTACGAAGTCGTGCCGCTCGCGGTGGCGTTTCCCCGTGACCGTGAAGATGTCGTCACACTGGCCCGCTATTCAGGCGAGACCAATCTGCCGCTAGTCGCCCGAGGATCTGGAAGCGGACTAGCCGGGGGGGCGATTGGCTCGGGAGTCATCGTCGACTTTTCACGATACATGCGCCGCATCGAAATTGACGCCGACACCGTGCGCGTGCAACCCGGTGTCGTGTTGGAACGACTGAATCGCGAGTTGCGCGAACACGGCCGCTACTTGCCGCCCGACCCGTCGAATATCGACGTGACCACCATCGGCGGCATGCTGGCCGTCGATGCCGCCGGCTCACACTCGATTCGGGTCGGCTCCATGCGGGACTACGTGCAAAGCGTTGAAATGGTGCTGGGCGGTGGGTCGAAAGTTGAGTTCTCCGCCGAATCATTGAACCAGCTCGACATCCCACCCGTGCGGGGCCGTGAAGAGGCGCTCTCGGCCCCAGGCACGCCTCCCAGCGAGCACATTTCGAGTGCTGAGTTGAAGCGGTCCATCATCAGCAAACTTGCGAAACTGTTGAAAGACCACGACAGGCTGATCCACGAGAAGCAGCCGCGGCTGGTCCGCAATTGTTCCGGATACTATCTGCGGGGCGTCGCCTCCGACAACGCGCTGCATATGCCGCGCATGTTGGTGGGATCCGAGGGCACGCTGGGAATGTTCACCGCGGCAACCTTGCACACAGCGCCGCTTCCCGCACATCGGGGAGTCGTGTTGCTGCTTTTCGGCCAACTGGATGCTGCAGTTCAAACTGTTCAGACAATCTCGGCTGAGCAACCCAGCGCTTGCGACCTGCTCGATCGGCGTTTGCTGACGCTGGCACGCGAGGCAGATCCGCGGTTTGAGGACTTGATTTCTCCGGCGGCCGAGGCGGCTCTGATTGTCGAGCAAACCGGGTTGAGCGAGCCAGAGGTGCAGGCGCGGATCGCGGGGGTGATCTCGGCAGTGCGGAATGTCAATCTTCGAGCCGTCGTCGCTTGTGAAGCGTACTGCGACGAAGACGTCGAGTTTCTGTGGTCGCTGCCCCACCGCGTCGTGCCACATCTGATCCGGCTAAGAGGGCCTTCCCGTCCCTTGCCATTTGTCGAAGACGTCGCCGTCCCACCCGAAGCGTTGAGCGAGTTCCTGATTCGCGCACAGAAGATCTTTCAGAACCACGAAGTCACGGCGTCGCTTTATGCTCACGCCGCCGCCGGCCAGGTTCATCTGCGCCCGTTTTTGCCTCCTCCGCGACCCGATGAAGGAGCGCGAATCGAAGCCATCGCCCGGGATTTGTACCAAGTCGTGTTTTCCGTTGGCGGCACGATCAGCGGCGAACACGGAGATGGGTTGGCTCGCACGGCGTTCATTCGCTCCCAGTACGGGCCGTTGTACAAGGTGTTCCAGCAGATCAAGGACATCTTCGACCCTCACAACCTGATGAACCCGGGGAAGATCGTCAGTGACGATCCGCACGTGACCACCCGCCACTTTCGACCGCCGCCGGTGGCGACGCCGGCACTGGTCGATTTGCAACTCAAATGGAGCCCGGACGAAATCACGGAATCGGCGGCGATTTGCAACGGCTGTGGCGTGTGCCGGAGCCAGACAGAACAGTTACGAATGTGCCCGTTCTTTCGCATCGAACCACTGGAGGAAGCCAGTCCACGTTCAAAGGCCAACGTCATGCGCCGCTATGCGTCGGGACACCTCGACGCCCGCGACTTCACATCGCCGGACATGAAACGTCTGGCCAATCTCTGCTTCAACTGCAAACAATGCCAGCTTGAGTGTCCGGCGAACGTTAACATTCCCCAGTTGATGATCGAGGCCAAAGCGGCCTATGTGGCGGCGAACGGACTCAGCCGCGCCGACTGGATCCTAGCCCGAGCCCATTCCTTCGGTGCGTTTGGCTGCACATTTTCGCCAGCCATGAACTGGGTCCTGACGAACCCCGGCGCTCGGTGGATCCTGGAAAAACTGTCCGGTATCTCCCGCCGGCGCAAACTCCCGCTGTTTGCCAAGCGGTCGTTTCTGAGATCCGCCGGCCGTGATCTGCGAAGACCGCCGCGCCACAGCCCCGAGCAAGAGACCGCGGTCTACTTTGTCAGCGAGTTTGCCAACTACCACGACCCGCAGCTGGCCCGCGCGTTCGTCTCGGTGCTCCGCTACAACGGAATTCGCGTCCACGTGCCGTCGGGACAAACCGGATCGGGCATGGCCATGATCTCAGCTGGCGACCTCGACGCCGCCCGCGACGTGGCCGAAGCAAACGTGCGCGTGCTGGCGGAACTGGCGCGCGACGGGCACCCCATCGTCTGCACCGAACCGGCGGCAGCGCTGTGCCTGAGCCAGGAATACCCAAAACTGCTGGACCATCCCGACGTCGATCTGGTCGCCTCACGAGTCGTCGAAGCGGGCGCTTTCTTGCACGACTTGCACGAACGGGGCCGGCTGCGCACCGATTTCGCGCCAGTCGACCTGGACGTGGGATACCACACGCCTTGCCACCTCAAGGCGCTGGGCCGCAATACCCCATTGCTGCAACTGCTCTCTTTGATTCCGAACCTCCGCGTCCATACAATTGACAAAGGGTGTTCGGGGATGGCCGGTGCCTTTGGGCTGGCCGAACAGAACTTCCGCACGTCGGTCCGAATTGGCTGGGGATTGATCAAACAGATGCAGTCGACCGATCTGGACATTGGTGCAACCGAATGCACCAGCTGCAAGATCCAAATGGAACAAGGCACCACGACGCCGACTGTGCATCCGTTGAAGCTGCTGGCGTTGGCCTACGGATTGATGCCCGAAATTGCCCAGAAACTCGAGTCGCCCTCAAAGAGGCTGACGGTTACATGAAGCTGGACGTCAAGCTATTCGCCCAGGCCCGAGACCTGGCCGGATCCGAACGGGTTGAGGTCGAATTGTCAGACGCGGCCTGCGTGGCCGACTTGCGGTCTGCGTTGACCCAAAGAGTTCCGCAGCTGAAACAGCTGGCTCCCAGCCTGCTGATTGCCCTCGGCACCGAGTACGCCGACGATTCGATGCGCATCGAGCCATCGGCCGAAGTTGCCTGCTTCCCCCCAGTCAGCGGGGGCTAGAGCAGTTTACGAAGTCCCGTAAAGGGTTCCGGCTCGCGGGAGCCACGAAGAGTATCACAGCGCAAAACACTGGAGTTGCAAACCGGTTGGCATTTCAGCGCAAAGACCAAGTGATAGCGAACGAGCCATGGCCCGATTGACACACGAAGCGATCGACTGCGGCGGACTGCTCGAATCGGTGCGATCCGACCAGTCCGGCGCAGTCGTGCTGTTTCTGGGTACCGTGCGCGAGATGACCGATGGGCGCCGTACAGTCGCATTGGACTACGACGCCTACCCGCAAATGGCAGAGGCCAAGCTGTGCGAACTCGAGTCCGAAGCGCGGAACCGCTGGCCAGTCGACCGATTGGAACTCGTGCATCGATTGGGCCATTTGGAGTTGGGCGACGTGAGCGTCGCGGTGGCCGTCAGTTGCCCGCATCGGCACCAAGCTTTCGAGGCAGCACGGTTCCTCATCGACGAACTCAAAGTCCGCGTGCCGGTCTGGAAGAAAGAAAACTGGGAAGACGGTACAACCGAGTGGGTGCATCCCACAACGGAGAGTCCATCAGCCTCGCCCCCACGATAAGGGCGAAACCGTGCACAACCGCGTCCTAAGGCGCGTCCGACATAAACGTAGCGGGTTCCAGCGGCGTAGATACGACGTACACAGGCCAAGCATGGTTCGATAGCCGCCACAATTGTCCCGAATGGGATCTAGCGGACATTCCGATGACAGAGCAACTTGTCGACACGTTTGGCCGGGTTCACAACAACCTGCGGATCAGTGTGACTGATCGCTGCAACATCCGCTGCTTCTATTGCATGCCGGCCGAAAATGTGGTCTTCATGAAACGCCAGCAGCTGCTCTCGTTCGAAGAGATCGAACGGGTGGTCCGGGTGGCGGTGACCTTGGGCGTCGACAAGATCCGGCTGACCGGTGGCGAACCGCTGGTCCGGCGGGACCTGCACCTACTCGTGGAAAAGATCGCCGGCATTCCGGAGATCAAAGACATCGGCGTGACGACCAACGGTATTCTGCTGGCCGACCAGGCCGCCGATCTGTACGCCGCCGGATTGCGGCGGCTCAACGTCAGCCTCGACGCGCTTAATCCCGCCAAGTTTCAGGAGATCACCCGCCGCGAAGGCTACGATCAAGTCATCGAAGGCATCGAGGCGGCCCGTGCGGCCGGTTTCGACCCGATCAAGGTCAACGCCGTGGCCGTTCGTGGCTTGACCGAAGATGAGGTCGTCCCCTTCGGGCAATTTGCGCGCGAAACCGGCGCGGAGGTACGGTTTATTGAGTTCATGCCGCTTGACGCCGACAATGCCTGGGAACGCGACAAAGTGCTCTTCGCCCACGAGATCATCGAGAAACTGTCGAGTGAAATCGGTCCGCTGGTCCCATGTGGCGAACAAGACGCCCGTGCCCCGGCCCAGGACTTCGTGTTTGAGGATGGAATCGGCCGTATCGGCTTCATCGCATCGGTCAGCCAACCCTTCTGCATGAGCTGCAATCGATTTCGTCTCACCGCCGACGGCAAACTCCGCAACTGCCTGTTCAGCCTGGAAGAGACCGACATTAAGTCGATCTTGCGGAGCGGCGGTTCTGACGCTGAGATCGCCCAGGCCATCCGCGATTCGATTGCCTCCAAGAAAGAAGGCCACGAAATCAACACGGCCCGCTTCATCCAACCCGAACGGCCGATGTATTCGATCGGCGGTTAGATCCCATTCGCATGGTTGTGGTGGCTATCGGACCATATTCCAGCCTTCGCACGTGGTATCGACCCCGCCGGAATCCGCCACATCTTTGTTGGACACGTTCTAGCTCATGTCCGAGCGAATTTATCTGGATAACGCCGCCACCAGCTTTCCGAAACCGCCTGCCGTTTACGACGCGGTCGACGACTACAACCGCCGGCTGGGCGCCGCAGTGGGCCGCGCTGCCTACGGCCAGGCCCTCGAAGTCCAGTCCACGGTCGACCGTTGCCGCAAGCGATTGGCGGACTTGTTCGGTGCCGAAGGGCTGGACCAAATCATCTTCACGTTCAACGGAACCGACAGTCTGAACCTGGCCCTGCACGGCACTCTCGAGCCCGGCGATCATGTCGTGACCTCGACCGTCGAGCACAACTCGGTACTGCGGCCGTTGCACGAACTGCAGGAACGCGTGAGCATCGACGTGACCTACGTCGAGGCCGATTCCGCGGGCCGCGTCGATCCGGCGGGTGTTCAAGCAGCTCTGCGCCCAAACACGAAACTCGTCGCCCTGATTCACGCGTCCAACGTGACGGGGACCATTCAACCCATCGATGACGTCGGTGAAATCGCCCGCGCCGCCGGCGCGCTGCTACTGGTCGATGCCGCACAGAGTGCGGGGCACGTTCCGATCGATCTGCGCAACTCGCCTATCGACTTGTTGGCTTGTCCGGGACATAAGGGCCTGTTGGGGCCGTTGGGCACCGGCGTGCTCTACGTTCGGCCAGGCCTGGAAGAGCGATTGCGCAGCCTGCGGCAGGGTGGCACTGGTTCTAATAGCGAAGACGACCGCCAACCAGCCAATCTACCTGACAAGTACGAGTCGGGAAATCACAACGCCCCCGGCTTGTACGGGCTCGACGCTGCCGTTGCCTTTTTGCAGGAGCGGGGCCTCGACTCGATCCGCACCCACGAACAGCAACTCCTCGAAGCAATGATTCGAGGTCTCGCGGAAATTGACGGCCTGCGTTCCTACGGAACAACCTCGGCACACAACCGTGTGGGCGTGGCCAGTGTGACCGTTGAAGGCTACGAACCCCAAGTCCTCGCCGCCATACTGGAGGAGAATTTTGGAATCCAAGTCCGTGCTGGCCTGCATTGTGCCCCTGGGGTGCATCGGGCGATCGGCACATTCGCAACCGGTGGAACCATCCGGCTGAGTACTGGCCCGTTTACGACTCGCGACGACGTTGAAGCCGCACTGGCCGCTCTTCGAGAGATTGCCGCTAGCTAGATCACATCCGGGATAATCGTGGCGGCTACCCGCCGCTGTTCGGCCTTTGCACGTCATATCAACGCCACCGGAACCCGCGCTCTAGCTAGGCGGCCCGCCGCCGACGCGGTGGTGATTCTTGCGCTGCCGAGTGCGTCTTGGTGCCGTCTAACCCAGCTTATCATTTGAACGAACGAAGGTGTCTGGCATCGGCAGTCAGCTGTCGCGAGCGAATCAAGCCGTCTTCGATTCCGGCAGTGGAATCAGCTTGGGGATTGGCACCTGCTTGCCGACGACGCTGCCGTGACGTGACTCGAGCGTGCGGAACTTGGGCTTCAAGAATGTGTACAGCTCGCGGGGAGGGTCCAGTTCCAGATAGCGCTGGGCGAGCACTTCCATGGCACGGTCGTATTCAGTCTGGCTATGCGAGTGCACGTGGTATCGCCCGCCCATGCGGCGGATGTCGCCGTCGAATTTCGGGCTGATGTGATACAGCTCGTGAAAGACGGTGATCATCTTTTCGCGAAACGTCTGGTCGAGAAACCGCGGCAGGTAGAACGTGAGGATGTAGAGCATCTCGCGGTCATTGTCGAAGAGCCGCTGGACCGTCCAAAGGCGTCCTTCGCGCTCGCTGGTTAGCTGGCCGCCTTCGAACCGTAAGGGAGTCAACTTGGCCTGCAAACCGTAGGCAACGCGGCGCCGGGCCTGCGCAAAGGCAACGACGACCTGCTCCATTCGAATGTGCGAGAACTCGTCAACGCGTTCGGCGATGTCGGCGCACAGCCGCGACATCGCATGGCTGAATTCGAACGGGCCACCAGGCAGCATGGTGTCGAGATTCCTTTCTCGTGCGCCGCGGTTTTACTCTTTGGCTTCCTCTTCCTGAGAAGCTTGCGGCGATTCGGCTTGTGCGCCTTCGTCTTCGGCAGGAGCCGATTCAAGCGGCGGCGCGGCGGCTTCTGCGGGAGTCTCTTCCTCGTCGTCGGTCACGACCGGTGCGCGGCGTTTGGTAGTCTTGACGCGATCGCGTTCCCCTACGAACTCGATGAGGGCCTGTGGGCCGGCGTCGCCCAGACGAACCTTGGCCAGCCGCACAACCCGCGTGTAGCCGCCAGGCCTGTCCTCAAAACGTTCGGCCAACTCGCTAAACAGGATGTCGACCGCCTGCCGGTCCCGAAGCAGGGAGTAGGCCCGTCGGCGGAGCGCAACCGCCGGGGTGATGGTCTGGTTCCACTTCTGCCACTGCTCGGATTCTCGCCAACTCTTCCATTCGGCGCTGTTGCGATCGGCTGAGGTGTTGAACTCACCGGCGCTGTCTTCGTGCTTGACGGCCTTTCGAGCCAAAGTGATCAGCTTTTCGACGAAAGGCCGCAGCTCCTTGGCCTTGGCGACGGTTGTCACAATTCGCCCTGGAACTTTGGGCCGCCGCGGGTCGTCTTCGTCGACGCGAACGCTGCGGATCAAGCTACAAGCCATGTTTCGGAACATGGCGGTGCGATGGGAAGCGTTGCGGCCGAGCTTGCGGCCTCTCATTCGGTGTCGCATGGGAGCAGTCGTCGCAGGAAGGTTGGGCGAACAGTTTGCCGCGTTTAGGTGGTCAATCCTCTCGGCCGTGGTTAGCTTGCAGCCGGGGCGCTGGGGGGGACGTTCATGTTCAACCGCAGCGAAATGGCGTCCAGACGTTCCTGAACCTCCAGGAGCGTGGTCTCACCAAAGTTGCGGACCTGCAGCAACTGATCTTCGGTCTTTTTCACGAGATCGCGAACGGTGTTGATGCCCTCCGATTCGAGGCAGTTCGTCGCCCGCACCGAAAGGTTCAACTCGGCAAGACTCTGGTTGAGCTTTTCCTCCATCTCCAAGTCGATCGGGGAGTATCCCGTCGCTTCGAGCATGCCTTTGAGCCCGCCTTCGGGCGGCATCTCGGGACCCGGTTCGCGGTAGGAGATGAACGGATTCAGGTGCTTGCGCAGAATCTTGGCCGCTTCGACAAGCGCCATCTCCGGACCAATCGTGCCGTTCGTCCAGATCTCCAAGATCAGCTTGTCGTAGTTGGTGCGTTGGCCGACTCGGGTGTCTTCGTTTCTGTAGCGCACGCGAATAACGGGTGAGAACGCCGCATCCAGCGGAATAATGCCCACTTCGGGATCTTGTTCATAATGCTCGGTGGCCGGCACGTAACCGCGCCCGTTGACGACGGTCAGCTCGATGTTGAGCGGCACATCGTCGGTCATCGTGGCGATGACGAGATCCTTGTTGATGATGGTCACCTGTTCGTCGGTGATGACGTCGGCACCGGTCACCACGCCGCGTTCGTGCTTTTCGATCCGCAGAGTTTTGGGCGAGGTACTCGCATTTTTGACAATCAGCGATTTGAGATTCAGGCAGACGTCGGTCACGTCTTCGACGACGCCGGGAATCGTGGTGAACTCGTGCTGCACGCCCTGGATTTTGGCCCGCGTAACGGCACTGCCCTCCAGGCTGGAAAGCAGGATGCGTCTCAGACTATTGCCGATCGTCGCGCCGAAGCCGCGTTCGAAGGGTTCGGTCACGAACTTGCCGTAGGTGGACGTAGCCGTCTCGGCCTCGGGCACCACGCGACTGGGAAGCTCCAAACCACGCCAACGAATTCTCATATCTATTCTCCGCTATGAAGCGATGGTCCCAAATCTTTTGGATCCGAGCCGGACGGAATGCAGAAATCCCAGCAGACGGAACGCGACCAGCAGGGCCGGTCAAACGCGCCGCTTTTTCGGCGGCCGACAACCGTTGTGCGGCAGAGGGGTCACGTCCTCGATTGCTTTGACGGTCAGGCCGGACGATTGCAGCCCGGTGATGGCACTCTCTCGCCCGGAACCAGGGCCTTTGACTTTAATTTCGATCTCACGTACGCCGAACTTCGATGCCCGCTCCGCGCAGATTTCGGCGGCCCGCTGGGCTGCAAACGGAGTGCTCTTGCGGCTCCCCTTGAATCCCACGGTGCCCGCCGTCGCCCAACACAATACGTCGCCGTTCACGTCGGTAATCGTCACTGTGGTGTTGTTGAAGGTCGCCTTGATGTGCGCGACCGCTCGGGTCACATTTCGGCGGACGCGACGCTTCTTCGATTTGGCCAACGATCGACTCCCCAGTTTAGTGTCTCATGTCCTTGACGCCCTTCTTGCCAGCCACCGTCTTCTTCACCCCCTTGCGGGTGCGGGCGTTCGTGCGGGTGCGCTGCCCGCGAACCGGCAAGCCGCGGCGGTGACGCATCCCACGGTAGGAATGAATGTCCCGCAGGCGGGCAATCTGCTGTTGCACGTCTCGCCGCAATGCCCCCTCGATGAGATGCTCTTTGTCGAGGTGATTGTTGATCCGCGCGATTTCATCCTCAGTCAGATCGACCGCCTTGACGTGAGGATTGATACCCAGCTCGAAACAGATTTCAACCGACTTCGTCTCGCCGATTCCGTACAGATAGGTCAGCGAAATGTAGGCTGGCTTGTTGTTCGGAACGTCGACGCCCTGAATACGTGGCATGGACGTAAAACTCCTATTTGGAAACGAGGTAAGCACTTGGAAGAGCGAGCCCCGGCGCAGCCCTATCCCTGCCTCTGCTTGTGCCGAGGATTCGACGAGCAGATGACGTAGATCTTCCCTTTGCGGCGGACGATCTTACAGTTCTCGCAGATGCGTCTGACGCTCGATCGAACTTTCATAACCGTAATTACTTCCAGGCTTTGCAATTTCAGATGGGGAGAATTATATGCGCCAAGTGGCGACGATCACAAGTTAACTCGGCGGGCTTTCTGCATTTTTCTGCGGGCTAGCCCGGCTTATTTCAACATGGGGAGTCCCACCCCCTCGGTGAGCACCTCGGGACCCCCGTCTGTGAGGGCGATCGTGTGCTCGAAATGCACGCTCGGTAGGCCGTCGGCAGTTTCGAGAGTCCAGCCATCGGCGCTCTGGCGAACGTGTCGGCTTCCCGCATTGACCACCGGTTCAATGGCCAGAACCAATCCAGGCTCCAGGCAAATGTCGCCAGTGTCGCTGACACGCAGTTGAGGATCTTCGTGCAGTTCGCGGCCGATCCCGTGGCCTGCAAACTCCTCCACAAGGCTAAAACCGCTCTGTGCAGCACTTGAGACCATCGTGTGGGCGACCTCAGACCAGGTTCGGCTGGAGCGGCACTGGTCGAGGGCGGCACCCAACACGTCCAGTCCCGCCTGAATCAGTCTTTTTCGCGACGGGGCCACCTCGCCGACGGGATATGACCAGGCTGCGTCGGCGCACCACCCATTGAGCCGGCATCCGGTGTCGATACTCACCAGGTCGCCCGATTGCAATCGCCTGTCATTCGGAATCGCGTGTGCGACTTGCTCGTTGACGGAGATGCAGCACGCGGCCGGAAAACGTCCTTGATTCGATGAGAATTCCTGAAACACCGGAACCGCCCCACGTTGTCGATAGAGGCCGACGATGGCCGCGTCGAGATCTCTCAGAGACCTCCCGGGCTCGATCAATTGGTGAACCAATTGGTGGGCCCGTGCGACCAACCGACCCGCTTCGCGCATCCGATCGACTTCGTCGGGCTTCTTCAGAACGATCACGCTGCGGTCGTCAGCTGTCTGATTCGAGCAGACCGGAATAGTTCCGCATGACCAAATGGCTGTCGATCTTCTGCACCAGATCGAGAGCCACGGAAACGACAATCAGCAGCCCGGTACCGCCGTAAAAGCTGGCGATCAGAAAGGGAATGCCGACGGCCGTGTTAACAATCGTGGGAATGATGGCCACGATTGCCAGGAATGCCGCCCCTACATAGGTGATTCGGACCATCACCTGTTCAAGATAGGCGGCGGTTCGCGCCCCGGGCCGATATCCCGGAATGAAACTACCGTAGTCTTTGAGGTTTTCGGCCATGTCCTTGGGATTGAAGGTAATCGCCGTCCAGAAGTAGCAGAAGAAGTAGATCAGACCCACGTACGTCGCGTTGTAAACGAACCCAGCTCCCGGCTGAAACGCGCCTGCCAGAGTCACCAACAGGCCCGACTTTGGCTGGGCCTGGGTCAAGTAGGTGAATCCCATGTAAGGAAACATCAACAGGCTGGAGGCGAAGATGATCGGCATGACGCCGGCCTGATTCACCCGCAACGGCAGGAACTGCCTCTGTCCGCCCATCATTCGCCGACCGCGAACGTGTTTGGCACTTTGAATCGGGATCCGCCTTTGTCCCTGGGTGATGGCAATCACCCACACAATGACAAAGACAAACAGCACACCCAGCAACAAGAAGCGGTCGATACCGGTGTCAGTTCCGAGCCGCACGCCTTGGTCAAGGGCCGGCTCAACCAGGCTCCAACCCGCCTGCGGCATCCGCGCGAGAATGCCAGCCATGATCAGCAGGCTGATACCGTTGCCGATGCCGTAGGCGTCGATCTGTTCGCCAATCCACATCAGCAGAATTGTGCCGGCCGTCATCGTGATCGTGCCGACCAAATGGAAGAAGAATGTATCGTAGTCCGGCAAGATCCAACTGCCGCCGACACCAAAGCCGGTCGAGAGCGTGCGTATCCAAAAGTAGCTCTGTGCCAGGCAAATGACGACCGTGGCATAGCGAGTGTATTCGTTGATCTTTCGGCGACCGGCTTCCCCCTCTTTCTGCAACTGTTCGAGCGGCGGATAGACGCTGCCCAGCAATTGGAAGATGATAGAGGCCGAAATATAGGGCATGATGCCCAGCCCGAATATCGTGCTGTTGCCGATATTCGAGGCGGAAAACAAGGCCACGACCTGCATGACCTGTCCGAGGCCGCCCTGTTTTTGTTGGAGTTGCTCGATGCTGTCGGCCAGCGTCGACTGGTCGATGAATGGGAGCGGAACCGCGAATCCCAAGCGGTAGACGGCCAACAACCCCAGCGTCAGCAGAATTTTCTGCCTCAGTTCCGGAATCTTGAAGACCACGAGCAGTTTGGAAAGCATTGCCGAATCATCCCTTTCGGACCTGGGCGAGACCTAGAATTCGCCGGAACACTCTCGCGAATTCAGCCGATTCACAACACGCGACAGTCCTGGAAAGCAGTTCGCAACTTTGCGGTCGATGACACCTGGCGTGCCGCCCGAAGCTCTTTCGGATGTCGATTGTCACTGCACGATTTCGGCGGTTCCGCCTTGAGCGGAAATCTTTTCCGCTGCCGATTGTGAAAACCTATGGGCGCGAACGGTCAGTTTCTTCGTGAGGTTGCCGTTTCCGAGTATCTTGATCGCGTCGAAGCGTCCGTTGGCCAACCCTTTTTCGGAAAGCGTCTCGGGGGAGACGGTCTCGCCGGCCTCAAAATGTTTCTCTAACTTGCTGAGGTTGATGATCAACACGCCGGTGGCAAACCGCGCGTTGCTAAAACCGCGTTTGGCGATTCTGCGGGCCAACGGTGTTTGACCACCTTCATGGCCGACGCGCCGGGAAGCGCCCGAGCGGCTGTAATAACCTTTTGAACCGCGGGTAGCGGTCTTGCCGTGTCCCGATCCGGGACCGCGACCGACTCGCTTGCGTTTCTTGCGTTTTGCGATTCCGCGATGAACGTCGTCGAGAATCATTAGATCTCCACTCCCCTGAGTCGCGCCACGTTCTCGCGTGTGCGAAGTTGCGCGAGACCTTCAAAGGTCGCCTTCACCAAGTTGATCCGATTGTTCGAACCAAAGCTCTTGGTCAATATGTTCGTGATGCCGGCCGATTCGACCACGGCCCGTACGGCTTCGCCGGCGATGATGCCCGTGCCCTTGCTGGCGGGCAACAATAGCACTTTGGCCGCGCCGTAGCGGCCGACCACGCGATGCGGGATAGTCGTGTCAACGACCGGGATCTCCTGCATGCTGCGGTTGGCGACTTTGACGGCTTTTTCGACGGCGAGCGGTACTTCAACCGCCTTGCCGTATCCCCAGCCGACACGTCCTTTTTGATCTCCGACGACGACGAGCGCCGTAAAGCTGAACCGTCGGCCCCCTTTTACGACGCAGGCACAGCGCCGGATCTGGACGACGTGTTCAGGACGTTCGGTTCTGGTATCGGTCGACACTCTGCTGGTTCCTCATTCGTGTTCGCGTTCGCTGCCGGCCGCCTGAAGCGGCTGGGCACGGATGGCACTAAAACTCCAAGCCACCGCTACGGGCCGCATCGGCAAGAACGGCCACTCGACCGTGGTACTGGTATGGGCCCCGGTCAAAAATCACCTGTTTGATTCCCTTTTGCAGCGCTCGCTCGGCGATCAGCTTTCCGACCTTCTCGGCGCAGACTTTGTTGCCCGCATAGCTGCCGGACCCGGAAATGTCCTTTTCGACCGTGCTGGCCGCTACCAGAGTTTGCCCGGCTTCGTCGTCGATGATCTGGGCGTACATGTGTTTGTTGCTGCGAAACACAGACAGTCTCAGCCGTCCGGCGCGCGATCTGCGCACATGGTTACGGACGCGAAACTGCCGACGTTCTCGCTGCTTTGCGATCCTTTTTTCAGCCCTCATTCTCCCGCCGCCTTCACACGGAGTTCATTCTGACGTTTTCCAAGACCTGTTGGGCGATTACCCGCCACTGGCAAAGGCCTTACCGGCCTTGCGCCGCACGTATTCGCCCTGATATCGAATTCCCTTGCCCTTGTATGGTTCTGGGGGACGGACGCGGCGAATCTCGGCAGCGAACTGACCCACGGCCTGTTTGTCGGGGCTCTTGACGATGATGTGGGTCGCGTCGGGCACCTCGCAGGCGACGCCAGCCGGCACGGGAAGCGAAACGGTGTTTGCGAATCCAACTTGCAGCTGCAGTTTCTGGCCGTTCAAAGTCGCATTGTAGCCCACACCCACGATTTCCAGTCGTTTCTCGAACGGCTGAGTGACGCCCTGCACCATGTTGGCCAGTAGGCTGCGCGTCAGCCCATGCAGCGCTCGGTTCTGACTTTGGTCGTCAGGCCGGCCGACACGAACTTCTTTCTTGTCGGTGTCGTGCTCGAGTTGCATGTTCGGATGGCAGTCCAACGACAACTCGCCGCCAGGCCCCTTGATGGTGCACTGGTTGCCATTGACGGTAACATCCACGCCTGCCGGGATGGGAATGGGTTTTTTGCCGATACGAGACATCGTCGTGTGACTTCCGTCTGTGGAACTACCAAACCGTACACAACACTTCGCCGCCAATGCGTTCCTTCTTCGCCTCGCGGTTGCTTAACACACCCTTACTGGTCGAGAGGATGCAAATCCCCATGCCCTGGAGGACTTCGGGAATCTCATCGACGCCCAGGTAGACGCGGCAACCCGGCTTGCTGGTACGCTTTAAAACTTGAACGACACGCTCCCCGTTGGGACCGTACTTCAAATTGATGCGCAACACGTTGCGAGGCTGCTGTTCGACGACTTCATAATCCCAGATGAAGCCTTCCCTCTGCAAAGCGTCGGCGACGGCGATCTTGAGTTTGGACGACGGGATTTCGACAAACGGTCGCTCGATTTGAATCGCATTGCGAATCCGAGTCAGCATGTCGGCAAGCGGGTCGGTCATCATTGTTGAAAGCTCCTCACCAACTTGCCTTTTTCATACCGGGAATCATCCCATCCAGACTGAGATCGCGGAAACAGATTCTGCATAGTTGAAACTTGCGATAAACGGCTCGGGGACGACCGCACAGCGCGCACCGCCGTTCGAGGCGACTGCTGAATTTTGGTACCCGGTTGGCTTTCTCGATTTTTGCTTTACTGGCCATAAATCTCTTGTCGCTGTTTGTGCGGAATTGCGGGTCAGGGGCGTCCGGGAGTTTCCGCTGTGCGAAACGGCATGCCCAACTCCTTCAGCAGCTTGCGGCCGTCGTCATCATTGTCGGCACTGGTCACCATTGTGATATTCATGCCTTGGATGTTGTGAGCCCGGTCCGGATTGATCTCCGGAAACACAAGCTGCTCGTTGAGCCCCAGGCTGTAGTTACCACGTCCGTCGAACGAATTAGGGTTGAGTCCCCGAAAGTCGCGGACGCGAGGAAGCGCCAGCGCGATCAAACGATCGAGAAACTCGAACATCCGCCTCCCCCGCAGTGTGACCCGGCAGCCGATTTCCATGCCTTCTCGCAATCGGAACGCCGAAACGGCCTTACGTGAGCGTGTTCGTTGGGGCTTTTGACCAGTCAACTGTCCGAGATGCTCAGTCGCCTCGTCGAGTCGCTTGCGATCCTGGATCGCCTGACCAACCCCCATGCTGACCACGATCTTCTGCAAACGAGGGATCGAGTGCACGTTGGATCGGCCCAGCTGTTCTCGTAGCGCCGGCACGATTGTTTCTTTGTATTTTTCCAGCAACCTGGCCATCGATGCCTTCTTGCCTCTACTCTGTACCTTTTTCAACACAAGAATGAATCCGACCGCAGGGGCGAGCACGTCTTGCCGCTGCCGTCGGAGCCGGAAAGCCTATTTGGCATGGCCGGCTCTGGGGGGACTGACGGTGCTGATGGACGTTTTGCACTTTCGGCAAAAGCGTTCTTTGGCCCCGTCGTCAGCGAAGCGATACCCGATGCGAACCCCCCGATTGCACGAGCCACAGTAAAACAACACATTTGAGCTGTCAATTGGCACTTCCAGGTTCAATCGGCCGCCCTGTGGACTCTTTGGATGGCCGCGGCGAACGTGTTTGTAGACCCGATTGACGCCCTCCACCACCACCCTTTTTCCTTGATTGAGGACCTGAATCACCCTGCGCGGCGTGCCATCGGCGCTGTCACCGGCGACCACAACTACAGAATCTCCTCTTTGAATCTTCATGTCCTCAGATCACTTCATTTGCCAGAGAGATAATCTTCATAAAGCGGCGTTCGCGCAACTCTCGTGCGACCGCTCCGAAAATCCGTGTTCCTCGAGGATTGCCTTCCGCGTCCAGAATCACGATCGCGTTACGGTCGAAGCGAACGTAACTCCCATCGGGACGCCGTGTCGGTTGCCGGCACCGCACGATTACGCCGCGAATGACCGTGCCGGTTTTGACCGGGCTGCCCGGTATGGCACGCTGCACACTCGCGACGATAATGTCTCCCAACCCGGCATACCGTTTTCGGGTGCCGCCCAGCACCTTGATGCAGCGCACGAGCTTGGCGCCCGAATTGTCTGCAACATCCAACATCGTTTGCATCTGAATCATGGCTGTCCCTACTGCCGGCTCGTCTACTCTGCCAATTCAGACGACTTGACCACGCGAACCAGTTTCCAACGCTTCGTCTTCGAGAGCGGACGACATTCTTCGATCTCGACCGTGTCGCCGTGCTTGGCGACGTTGTCTTCGTCGTGAACCTGACAAACAGTGCGGCCGCGCACAATCTTGCCGTAGATTGGATGCGCGTACCGCCGGTCGATCTCGACCCGGAGGGTTTTGTTTCGCTTATCGCTCGTCACGACGCCTGTGAGTTGCTTCTTCATAATCCCCAAGCTCCAGGCCGACCAACGCCCCTTGGCGCCCGCCGGTCCTGCTCGAATACTCTAGCCAGCGGTGCTACCTACTTCGGCCGATTGGCTCGCCAACTCCCGTTCCCGTTGTATGGTCTTGATCCGTGCGATTTCTCGTCGCAGTTTCTTCAGATTGCTGGGTGCGTCCAAGCGTTCGGTCGTGGATTGAAACCGCAAGCGAAACAGCCCTTCCCGCGCTTCGTTGAGCGCGAACTGCAACTGATCGTCGCCCATCTCTCTGAGTTCTACGGCCTTCGTCATGACGACTGTTCCCAACCCCGGCAAACCGGTCTCGATAACTCCTACAGCAACTTAGATATTCACCCGGCGTGGGAGCAACCGCACGCGAATCGGAAGCTTGTAGGCCACCCGAGCGAAACACTCGCGGGCTGCTTCTTGCGACACACCTGCTAACTCGAACAACACGGTTCCCGGTTTGACAACGGCAACCCAATGGTCCGGCTCACCCTTACCTTTGCCCATCCGCGTTTCCAAAGGGCGGGCCGTCACCGATTTCTGCGGGAAAATGCGAATATACAGTTTCCCCTCGCCGCGGACGTATTGTGTCGCAGCGATGCGGCAAGCCTCGATGGTCGAGGCTGGAATGTGACCCGCATCGAGGGATTGCAAACCCCAATCGCCAAAGGCGACGGTGTTCCCCCGAGTCGCGTTACCTTTTATGCGACCTCTTTGGCTTTTGCGGTGCTTGACCCGCTTTGGCATCATCGCCATCGCCAGTCTCCTGTGTATAGTCTCCCAAGTCGACCCACACCTTCACGCCGATCACGCCCTGGCCCGTTTTGGCGACGGCAAAGCCGTAATCGATGTGACGCTGCAGCGTCGACAGAGGAATGGATCCCCGACTTGCTTTTTCCCTGCGGGACATCTCGGCACCGCCAAGACGCCCAGCCAACTCTATCTTCACTCCGTTCACCCCGGACTCCATCACTTGATCGAGAGTCCGCTTCAGCGTTCGCCGAAAGCTGCCCCGCTTGGACAGCTGTTGCGCCACGTCCTCGGCGATCAGCACGGCGCTGCGCTGTGGGTTGTTGATCTCGATGATCTTCAACTCCATGCGACGTCCGGTGAGGTCCTCCAACTCTGCCTTCAACCGATCGACCTCTTGTCCCTTACGGCCGATAATAATGCCCGGACGTGCGGTATGCAGATGAACCACAACCTGATCCCGCGTGCGCTCGATCTCGATCTTCGCGATGCCCGCAAATTGGTACTTTGTTTTCACGAAGGTGCGGATCTTGTGATCCTCAATGAGCAATGCTCCAAACTCTTTTTTGGATGCATACCACCGGCTTCGCCATCCCTCGACGATGCCGACGCGAAATCCAGTTGGTCGAACTTTTTGTCCCATGATTCAGCAGTCCGCTGTATGAGGCGTGTATTACGTTAACTCGGGCGCATCGATGGCGACGTGGATGTGCGACATCCGACGACGAACCAGGAAGGCCATGCCCCGTGCGCGGGGACGAATCCGTTTGAACATTGGCCCACCGTCCACGCGGGCCTCCACAACCGTCAGTTTCTCCACGTTTCGAGCCCCTTTGTCCTCGGCGTTGGCCATTACACTTCGGACGACCTTCTCCAGTATGCGCGCGCCCCGGTTCGGGACGTAGCGCAGCGAGTCAAGCGCCTCGGCCGCCGGCTTGCCGCGAATCAGGTCCGCGAACGGCCGGACCTTTGTGGCCGAAATGCGAGCAAATCGATGACTGGCCTTAACTAAAGCCATGAACAGCGCCCCCGAGCAGTGATGATCTGTTTTACCTCTTGCCTTTGGCCCCGTGACCCCGAAACGTCCGCGTCGGGGCAAACTCGCCCAGTTTGTGCCCAACCATATCCTCGGTGACGTAGACGTTCATGTGAGATCGGCCGTTGTGTACTAGAAAGGTATGGCCGATGAACTCAGGCACGATCGTCGATCTGCGCGACCATGTCTTGACCGGCGAGTGGCTCCCGGACAAGTTCAAGGACTCGACCTTCTTCAGAAGCTTCTCGTCCACGAAGGGACCCTTCTTTAGCGACCGCCCCATGTCCTGCCTCTCATGCTACGAACACCCTTGTTCCTTTGACTCTTCAAACCACGGACTCATACTTTGAGTTGCCCGTAGCGTTTCGATTTCCGACGCCGGATGATCGCCTTGGACGATGCCTTACGACGCTTGCGGGTATGCCCACCCTTGGCAAGTTTGCCGGTCGGGCTGCACGGATGACGGCCGCCGGAATTACGCCCTTCACCGCCGCCCATCGGATGCGAAACGGGATTCATCGCCGTGCCGCGAACGTGCGGGCGACGCCCCATCCAGCGTTTGCGACCCGCCTTACCCAACACGATCCCGCTGTGCTCAGAGTTTCCGATCGAGCCAATCGTAGCGCGACACGCGCTAGGCAAACGGCGAACCTCACCGGAGGGGAGCGTGATCTGTGCCCACTTGCCTTCGCGGGCGTTGATCACCGCCTCGGTCCCGGCGCTGCGGCAAAGCTGACCACCTCTCCCGGGCCGCATTTCAATGTTGTGAATCGTGGTTCCGGGCGGAATCTTCGCGAGCGGCATGCAATTGCCGACGTTTGGCTCAGCGTCAGAGCCGCTGACAATGGTGTCGCCCGCCTTGAGCCCCTCGGGCGCAAGGATATACCTCTTTTCACCGTCGGCATAATGCAACAGTGCGATGCGTGCCGTGCGATTCGGGTCGTATTCAATCGCGGCGACCTTGGCGGGAATCTGATCCTTGTTTCGCTTGAAGTCAATGATACGGTATAGCCGTTTGTGCCCGCCGCCGCGGTGCCGCACCGTGATCTTGCCCTGGTTATTGCGTCCGCCCTTCTTCTTCAGGCGCACAACCAGCGACTTTTCAGGCCTCTTCTTACGGTCGGTGATTTCCGCGAAATCACTGACCGATGCCCCACGACGGCCTGGAGTGATCGGTTTGTAGTGTCGAATTCCCATATCTCTCAGCGATCTCAGTTTTCGAGAGCCGAAACGATCAACCTTGCTGCTTAGAAGAACGCGATCCTATCATCATCGTGCAACTGCACGACAGCCTTCTTCCACGCCTTGGTGTGCCCGGCCGAGACCCTCTGGCGCCGCGGCTTGCCGCGACGGTTCTGCGTGCGAACCTTGATCACGCGCACATCCCACAACTCTTGGACGGCTTTGCGAATGTCGGTCTTTGTGGCCAGCTGACTAACTTCAAATGTGTAGGTGTTATATTTCTCCGAGAGGTGCGTGCCCTTTTCAGTGACAAGGGGCCGCAACACCACTTGGTACGCCTCAAGTTCAACGCCTGAAGTCCCAGGCTCTTTCTTGTTCTTTTGTGCGACCATCATCAAAAGTCTCCCCGGCAACAAACCGTCTACCCAGCGGACCCTGCGGCATCTGGCTGGCCCACGCCGCGTAACCGATCCATAGCCTGCTTCGTTACAACCAGCCGCTTCTGATGCAGCAGGTCGTAAGCGTTAAGACCCGCCGCCGCCGCCACGCGAACCTGCGGCATGTTTCGCGATGACTTCCACACGTTGGCGTCGTGCTCCTCAGTCGTCAGCAAACAGCCTTCACCCGACAGACCCAGGGCTTTGAGCAGGTCGACAATCGCTCTGGTCTTGGGTTCGTCCAGCGACAACTCATCGAGAACGGTAACCTCGTCATCAAGAAACTTGCTGAGCAGCGCCATCCGGGTCGCCAGCCGAACCGCCTTCTTCGGCAAACGGTAACTCCAATCGATGGGCACCTTCGCGTGTGCGTGGCCGCCGCCCCGCCGAACGGGCGTCCGAACGTTGCCGGCACGCGCACGGCCAGTCCCTTTTTGCCGAAAGAGCTTCCGGGTACTCCCCTCGACTTCCCCTCTCCCCTTGGTCTTGACAGTCCCCACCCTGCGGTTGGCCTCATACATGACGACAGCGTCGTGTAGAAGCACCTTGCTGACCTCGCGCGCAAGCTCGTTGGGATCGAACTCGTATGTCCCGACCTCGGCGCCGGAGCGGTTTCGTACAGGAACGGAAATCATCTTGGTCTTGCTCAATGCTTATTCGTCTGACGGATCATCAGGTAGCCGCCGTTGGGCCCAGGGACGGCCCCCTTGATCACCAGCAGGTTTTTTTCGTCGTCGATCTTCACGATCTTCAAGTGCCGCACGGTAATGTTCGCATTGCCGTACCGCCCAGGCATGCGGGTGCCTTTTAGCACGCGCGCCGGATCGGCGCTCATGCCGATCGAACCACCGTGGCGATGAACGCGCTTGACGCCGTGGCTGGCCCGCTGACCACTGAAGTTGTGGCGCACCATAACACCAGCCGTTCCATGCCCCTTACTCGTGCCGATCACGTCGACATGTGTGATGTCAGCAAAGATTCCGACGGTCACATCCTGACCCACCTCGTAGCTGGACGCATCAGAATCAATTCGGAATTCGCGAACGAAACGCTTAGGCTCTGCGCCAGCCTTCGCAGGCGCTTCGATGCCGGCAGCTTCTCGCCGTTTCTTTCTCTTGCTGCTCAGTTCAGCGACATGTCCCCGCTCACTGCGCTTCGCCTTGCGCCGAGGCTTGTCGTCAAACCCCAGTTGCACCGCGTCGTAGCCGTCGCGATCTTGCGTACGGAGCTGGAGCACAGCGCAGGGGCCGGCCTCTACGACGGTGACCGGAATGCTGGATCCGTCGTCGTCGTAGATCTGGGTCATCCCAATCTTTCGCCCTAACAAACCGACTGGCATGGTTCGAACCTTAACTGCCTATTCACGCTGCGACACGTTGACCGATTGGCAGGCGATCGAAGCCGGCGTCTGCCCCTAGAACTGTGTTTCTCTCACCTGCCCGGCACAGCAGGCGCCCATCCGTCGCGCTCTCGATCAGTTTCCGCCAGTGGTCGCCTTAATCTTGATGTCCACACCGGCAGGCAGCGACAGCTTGTTCAGGGCGTCGATTGTCTTGCCAGTTGGCTGAATGATGTCGATCAACCGCTTGTGAGTGCGGATCTCAAACTGTTCGCGCGACTTTTTGTCGATGTGCGGACTCCGCAACACCGTGTATCGCTCAATCCGTGTGGGCAAGGGAATCGGCCCATGCACCACCGCGCCGGTCCGCTTGGCGGTATCGACGATGTCGGAAGCAGATTGATCGAGTACCGAATGGTCGTACGCTTCCATACGAATTCGGATCTGTTCCTGACCGGCGGCAGCCACACAAATTCCTTTCCCACAAGGCTTTGATACAATTTCCCCGGCCCAGAATGTCCGGGAAATCGGCAATGGTAGTGACGCTGAAATTGTTTGTCAAGAAACGGAAGTCAGTTTCAGCGACTGGATTACGAATTGTTGAAGAAACTATCCCAATGGCGCATCGAGAGTGACCTTGGTGTCCCAATGTGAGGCGGATTGGCATGCTGTTGGCTCGCCGTGACCAAGCCTAACCGAGCATGTCTCTGAGCACATCCGGGGGGGCAGCGTCGTACTTGAGCGGCTCCATCGAATAAGACGCCCGGCCCTGCGACAGACTGCGAACCTGTGTCGAGTATCCGAACATCTTCGACAGCGGGGCTTCGGCTTGCACGACGCACAAGTCACCACTCCGCTCTGAGTTCACGATGATCGCCCGTCGCGCGTTGAGATCGGCCTGAATATTTCCGAGCGACTCTTCCGGAGTGACGACCTCCAGACTCATGATGGGTTCCAACAGTGCTGGCCCCGCGTCTTGCAATGCCTTGCGAAACGCGTCTTTGGCCGCCCATTGAATCGCCGCGTCGTCTGTCTCTGCTTCTCGGTAGTCGGCGTCCAGCAGGGTCAACCGCACCTTCATCAGCGGATAACCAACCACGCCACCGCCGCGTATTTCATCCGCAACAGCGGCCTGCAGCACGTCCATGAGCGCCTGCGGCATCGTCCCCGGCTTGATCTTGTTACGCACATCGGTCGACTCTTCACCCTGAAATGGCTCAATGCTCAATCGAACACGGGCGAAATGCGACTCACCGGCTGACTGTCGCTGAAAAGAGCCTTCGGCCTCAACCCTTTTTTGAATCGTCTCGCGGTAGCTGACCCGCGGCTTGTGGACGCGAACCTTCAGTTTGAAGTCACGTTCCATTCGTTGGCGGATGACTTCGAGATGCAGTTCGCCCATTCCGCTGATGATGGTCTGGCCGGTTTCATCGCTGACGTGCGCGGTAAACGTGGGATCTTGGCGGCCGAGCCGCTCCAACGTCTCGGCCAGCTTGCGGCGCTCGGCGTTCGAATCGGGCTCCACAGCCATCGAAATGACGGTTTCGGGAAAGCTGATCGGCTCCAACAAGATCGGCCGCTGGGCATCGCAAAGAGTATCTCCTGTGACCACGTTCTTGGGGCCGACGAACCCAACAATGTCACCAGCCGAGACTTCGTTCTCCTCAAGCTTCTCCCGGGAATCTGCCTGAACGCGCCACAACTGGTTAATCTGCTCCTTCTTGCCGCTTCGTGGGTTGAGGACGCGATCGCCGCTTCTCAATCTGCCGGAATAGACCCGCAGATAGCATAGGTCGGCGTGCTGGTCTGCCACGATCTTAAAGACAAGTCCACAGAACGGTTCGGCCGGATCGCAGTTGCGGACCTGCGTGTCCTTCTTGGGATTCGGATGATCGCCTTCGACCGGCGGCACCTCCAGCGGACTGGGGAGATAACGGACCACACCGTCGAGTAGCGGCTGCACTCCGATGTAGTCCAACGAGGCACCGCAAAAGGTCGGCTGCAATAGCCCCTGGAGAGTGGCCGCGCGGAGGACGCGATGGATGTCGTCGGGGGCGATCTCTTCGGCCTCAGCATCGCCTAGGTATTGCTCCATGATGTCATCGTCGAGCATCGACACGGCCTCCATCAACCTCTGCCGCCAACGCTCGGCCGACTCCTGGAGGTTGTCCGGAATCTCGGTGACTTCGAGTTGCGACCCTTGGCTGTCGGGATCGAAGTACAGGGCCTTCATCTCGACCAAATCGACGACGCCGCGCAGGGCGTCCGCCTGCCCGGGAGCTCCCGTCCCGATGGGGATCTGAACGGCAATGGGGTGCGCGCGTAGCCGGTCGGCGATTTGGTGAAACGTGCGCTCGAAGTCGGCACCGATGCGGTCCAACTTGTTGATGAAGCAGATGCGGGGCACGTGATAGCGGTCAGATTGCCGCCAGACAGTCTCGCTCTGCGCTTCGACGCCTTCGACAGCGCTAAAGATCACGACCGCTCCGTCGAGGACGCGCAGGCTGCGTTCTACTTCCGCGGTAAAGTCGACATGGCCAGGCGTGTCGATGATGTTGATCGTTGTATCTTGCCATTTGCACGTGATCGCCGCCGAATAAATGGTGATCCCACGACGCGCCTCGTCGGGATCGAAGTCGGTAATCGTCGTGCCTTGGTCAACGTCACCCATCCGATGCGAGGCGCCTGTGTAGAACAGGATCCGCTCGGTGGTGGTGGTCTTGCCGGCGTCGATATGAGCGACGATGCCGATGTTGCGAATTGTGCCTATGTCGCTGGGCATCGGATCGGAGCACCGGGACGGCGCAGCAGCTACTGGAATGAACCGGCTTGAAACAGCGGCGGTTACCAGGCGAAGTGCGCGAATGCCTTGTTTGCATCGGCCATGCGATGCACGTTTTCGCGAGTGGTCATGGCCGTTCCCTCGCGACGGTACGCGTTCATCAACTCCTCAGCGAGGCTCGCTGCGGTGCTGCGGCCTTTTCGCCCCCGCGTTGCCGCTAGGATCCAGCGAATTGCCAGAGTCTGTTGCCGCTTGGAGCTGACCGGAGTTGGAACCTGGTACGTAGCACCGCCCACCCTCTTGGACCGAACTTCAATCGACGGTTTAACGTTGTCGATGGCCTGCTTGAAGATGTCAGCAGGGCTCTCGCTCGACATCCGCTCGGCGATCAGATCCAGCGCGCCATAGAATACGGCCTGCGCGACACTCTTTTTGCCGTCGCGCATAAGGCAGTTGACGAACTTCGACACAAGCACCGAGTCGTATCGTGCGTCGGGTCTGAGTTGCGATTGGCTGGCCGTGAACCTGGTGACCATTCCGGTCCTTTGCTTTTCTGTTACTTGGCTTTCTTGGCGCCGTAGCGGCTTCTCGCCTGCTTTCGGTCAGAAACCCCCAGCGTGTCGAGCACGCCGCGGACGATTTTGTAGCGGACCCCCGGCAAGTCGCGGACCCGTCCGCCACGAACCAGAACGATCGAGTGCTCCTGCAGATTGTGCCCTTCACCGGGAATGTAGGCCGTGACCTCTTTGCCGTTAGAAAGCCGAACTCTGGCCACCTTCCGCAGCGCTGAATTCGGCTTCTTGGGCGTCACTGTCTTGACCTGCAGACAGACGCCGCGCTTCTGAGGGCAGCCCTCAAGCAGTGGTGTCTTGCTCTTGCTCGTTTGTTTCTTTCGCGGTTTGCGAACGAGCTGATTGATTGTCGGCATTCGCCTGAATGTTCCTAAATCTGCGAACGGCTTGGTGTCGAGCCTAGCCCGAAAAACAACGCGTACCGCGCAATGACGGTTCCGCGCACTGTGCAGAACGTTGAACTCTATCGGTAAGCTTTGGCATCGTCAACTGCTGGGAGCGTCCTCATCGCTGGGAGGTTCCCCCTCAGTTGCTTCGGCCGTCACGTCATGGGCTTCGGCCAGCATCCGCATACGGTCGGCCAAGATCCGTTCCTTTTCGGCCTGGAGTTCCTGCAAGGCTTCGGGCCGAATGCGGACTTCGGCATCTTGATGCGTGTGAAACCCCGTGCCGGCCGGTACAAGATGGCCGAGGATGACGTTCTCCTTCAGCCCGACCAACTGGTCCACCTTGCCGGCAAGGGCGGCTTCGGTGAGTACCTTCGTCGTCTCCTGGAAACTCGCCGCCGAGATAAAGCTTTCACTTTGCACAGCCGCCTTGGTAATGCCCAAAAGTTGCGTACTCCCGGTGGCAGCCCGGGGCCTGGTGGAATCGGCTACAGGCTGACCGGCGGCCTCGAGTTCGGCGTTGACGTCGTCCACCATGCCGGCGGGGACGATTTCGCCCTCGTGCCATTCGGTATCGCCGGGGTCGGTGATTTTCACGCAATTCATCAGGTCTTCGTTAAGCCGACGGAACTTGTACTTGTCGATGACCGAGCCGGGCAGGGCGTCGGTGTCGCCGACGTCTTCAATACGAATCTTCCGCAGCATCTGCGCGATGACGATTTCGATGTGCTTGTCGTCGATTTCGACACGCTGCGAGCGATACACGTTTTGAATCTCGTGCAGCAGGTATTGCTGCACCGCCTCCGGACCGCTGACCCGCAGGATGTCGTGCGGAACCAATGGTCCGCGGACGAGCGCGTCGCCGGCACGGACCCGGTCGCCGGCATGCACCAACAATTGTTTGCCGTGCGGAATGACGTGTTCGACTTCAGTCCCGTCGTCGCCCCGGATGATAATGATGCGCTTGCCGCGTTTCTTTTCGGGCACGAATTCCACCTCGCCGTCGATTTCGGCGATGATGGCTGGGTCCTTGGGACGTCTGGCTTCAAACAGCTCGGTGACGCGGGGCAGGCCGCCGGTGATATCCTGCGTACCCATCGATTCACGGGGGTTCTTAGCCAGCACGGTGCCGGCTTGAATCTGCGCGGCTTCCTGCACTTCGATGCTGGCCCGTTCGGGCAGGTAGTAGAAGTCGAGGATTTTGCCGGTTCCGTCTTCCAGAATGATCTGCGGGTGCAGATCGCCCTTGTGCTCGATGATCGTCCGCCGCACGTGACCACTGGGGTCTGTTTCCGAACGCATCGAACGGCCTTCGATACAGTCGTCGAAACGAACCTTGCCGCCCACTTCGGCCAGAATCGGCACGGAGTGGGGGTCCCACTGACAAATGACCTGCCCGACCTTGACCTCTTCATCCTCTTGAACCATCAGCGTGGCTCCGTTGGGGATGATGTAGTTTTCGAGTTCGCGTTCCTTGGGGTCGATGATGATGACTTCACCATTTCGGGTCAGAACGACATTCTTCCCCTCGCTATTGACGACGCTGCGGATCCGTGCAAATCGCACACGACCGGCGCGCCTGGTGCGGATCTCGTTTTCTTCGACCTCGCGCGACGCCGTGCCGCCGATGTGAAACGTCCGCATCGTCAATTGAGTACCAGGCTCGCCAATGCTTTGAGCGGCAATGATGCCCGTCGCCAGACCGTCCTCGACGAGCGAACCGGTTGAGAGGTCCATGCCGTAACAAAGACGACAGATACCTAAAGGAGCCTCACAGGTCATTGGGCTGCGGACCTGGATTTTCTCCAAACCGAGCTGCTCGATGTTCCGCGCGATGTCGACGGTGATCAGCTCGTCTTCGCGGACGATCACCTCATCCGTGATCGGATTGACGATGTTCGTGCGACTGACGCGACCGCGAATTGCGTCGGCGAGGCTGACTTCGACCTTTTCACCGCGGTAAATGACCCCCCGGGTAATGCCCTGGGTGGTGCCGCAGTCCATAGTTGTAATCACCATATTCTGGCAGATGTCGGCCAGCTTACGCGTGAGGTAACCGCTGTCTGCGGTCTTGAGCGCGGTGTCGGCCAGACCCTTGCGGGCTCCGTGCGTGGAGCTGAAGTATTCGAGTACGGTCAGTCCCTCGCGGAAGTTCGCCTTAATCGGAGTCTCGATAATTTCGCCACTCGGCTTGGCCATCAGACCGCGCATACCGGCCAACTGCCGCATCTGTTCGACGCCGCCGCGGGCGCCGGAGTTGGCCATCAGGAAGATCGGATTGACGTATCCGCCCCCCTCGCGAAGGTCGTGCTCGAGCTCGTGCATCATCGATTTGGTGATTTGCTCGCGGGCATGCGTCCAAGTGTCGAGAACCTGGTTGTACCGCTCCTGGTTGGTGATGATGCCGCGTTCGAAGAGTTTCTGCTGCTTGAGCACCGTCCCTTCAGCTTCGGAAATCACCTTGTCTTTGTTGGGGGCGGTCTTGAGATCGCTGGTGGCAAACGACATTCCGCTACGGGTGGCTTCCTGGAATCCCAGTTCCTTCATGCGATCCAACAGGTTGATTGTGGCGCGTCGGCCCAGCTCGAGGTAGCAGTCGGAAATGACGTTGGCCAGGTCCTTGCTCCGCATCGTGGTGTTGTAGAACGACATTTGCGGAGGCAGCATGTCGTTGAAGATCACGCGTCCAACGGTCGTGCTGATTAAGCTGCCGGGCCGATACTTCTCGGCCCCTTCGCCTTTAACACGCTTGTCGCTGGGCAAGCGAAGCTTGATGAGTGCGTGCCGGGCGACCTTGCCCTGGGCGTGCGCCAGGTGCACTTCGTCTGTCGAGGCAAAGGCCATGCCTTCACCGGGACGATTGGGACGGTGCAGCGTGCAGTAGTAGCAGCCCATTACGATGTCTTGAGACGCACTGATAATGGGGGCGCCGTTGGCAGGGCTAAAGATGTTGTTGGTCGACATCATCAGCGTGGTGGCCTCCACCTGCGCCTCGATCGACAGCGGCAAGTGTACAGCCATCTGGTCGCCATCGAAGTCGGCGTTGAACCCCTTACACACCAGTGGGTGAATCTTGATCGCGTTGCCTTCGATCAACGTCGGTTCAAAGGCCTGGATTCCCATGCGGTGCAGCGTCGGGGCTCTGTTCAACAGCACCGGGTGGTTGGTGATCACTTCGTCGAGGATGTCCCACACGTCCTCGTCGCGACGCTCCAACATCCGCTTGGCGCTTTTGATTGTATCGGCGTGGCCCAGCTCCTTAAGACGGCGAATCACGAACGGCTGAAACAGCTCCAGCGCGATCTTTTTGGGCAGGCCGCACTGGTGCAGATTCAGCTCGGGGCCAACGACGATCACGCTACGGGCGGAATAGTCGACGCGCTTGCCGAGCAGGTTTTCGCGGAACCGTCCCTGCTTGCCCTTGATCATGTCGGTCAACGACTTGAGGGGGCGGTTCGAGGAACCCAACACGGGGCGCTTGCAACGGTTGTTGTCGAACAGAGCGTCGACTGACTGCTGTAGCATTCGCTTTTCGTTGCGGACAATAACTTCCGGCGCGTTCAGATCGACCAGCTTCTTGAGCCGATTGTTCCGGTTGATAATCCGCCGGTACAAGTCGTTGAGGTCGCTGGTGGCAAAGTTTCCGGAATCCAGCAATACCAGCGGCCGCAGGTCGGGCGGAATGACTGGAATGACGTCCAAGACAATCCACTCGGGGCGGTTGTCGCTATCACGCAGCGCCTCGATGATCTTCAGTCGCTTGATATAGTCCTTTTGTTTCTGCTGGCTGCCGGTCTCCCTCAGTTCTTTGCGAAGTCTGACCGAGAGCTCGACGAGGTTAAGCCGTGCCAGCAGCTTCTTGACCGCCTCGGCGCCCATGTCGGCATCGAAGCTCTCTTCGCCATACTTGGCGCGGGCTTGACGGGCTTCTTCTTCGGTCAGGATCTGGCATTCTTGTAGCGGTGTGTCGCCCGGGTCGACCACCACGTAGTCCTGGAAATAGATGACTTTTTCCAGCGACGAAGTCTTCATGTTCAGCAGAGCGCCCAACCGGCTGGGCATCGACTTGAAGAACCAGATGTGGACCACCGGCGCCGCCAATTCGATGTGCCCCATGCGCTTGCGGCGGACTCGGCTGTGCGTGACTTTGACGCCGCATCGATCGCAGATCATGCCCTTGTATTTCATGCCACGATACTTGCCGCACGCGCACTCCCAGTCCTTCTCGGGACCGAAGATCCGTTCGCAGAATAGACCGTCTCGCTCCGGCCGATAGGTTCGATAGTTGATCGTCTCCGGCTTTTTGACCTCACCGAACGACCAATCCCGAATGTCGTGCGGGCTGGCCAAGCCGATCTTGACGGAACCGTAATCGTTGACGCGATCGTAAGCGGTTTCGACTGTGCTCACTGAACGCTCCTTGGTGTGTTTGGATGCGAGAAGGAAGTCCGGTTGACGACGCCGCACTTAGGACGTGCTCAACCCGGAGCCTTTTCAAGTTGCAGGTTCAGGCACAACCCGCGAATTTCGTTGTTCAACACGTCAAAGCTGGCGGGGGTCCCGGCTTCCAACGTGTTTTCGCCTTTGACCATCGATTCGTAAATCTTCGTACGCCCTTCGACGTCGTCGCTTTTGACTGTCAGCAACTCCTGCAAGATGTAGGCGGCGCCGTACGCCTCCAGAGCCCACACCTCCATTTCACCGAACCGTTGACCGCCGAACCGGGCCTTGCCGCCTAACGGCTGCTGTGTGATGAGCGAATACGGTCCCGTCGCTCGGGCATGCACCTTGTCGTCGACAAGGTGGTGCAGCTTCATCATGTAGATGTGCCCGACAGTTACCTTCTGCTCAAGCGCCGCTCCGGTCCGGCCATCGTACAGGATCGCCTTGCCGTCCTCGGGGTAGCCGGCAGTTTTCAGCAGATCTTGGATCGATTGTTCCTCGGCGCCGTCGAACACTGGGCAGACGGCCCTGAATCCGAGTTTTGAAGCCGCCCAACCGAGATGCGTCTCCAGAATCTGACCGACGTTCATACGGCTGGGGACGCCCAAGGGATTGAGGATAATGTCGATCGGCGTGCCTTCATCGGTGAACGGCATGTCCTCTTCGGGCAGGATTTTCGAGATGACCCCCTTGTTTCCATGGCGTCCGGCCATCTTGTCGCCGACCGAAATCTGCCGCTTCGAGGCGACATAGACTTTGACCATCTGCAGCACACCGCTGGGAAGTTCGTCTCCGCGCTTCATGCTGTTGAGCGTTTGCTCGCAATCGTCCATTGCGTCTTCGACGGTGGACCACTGGTTCTTGATGATCTTGCGACAGTCCGATTTCTTCTGCGGGCTGCGGATGTCAAGCTGCTCGAAGTAGTCGACGAAATTCTGCGCGAACTCGGCAACAAATTTTTCGTCTTCGATGCTGCGGATTTCCCTGCCGTCTTCGTCACTGAGGTGACGGCCCAGCGTCCGCTCGAACTCGACGAGAAACTCCTGAAATGCGGCCGACACCGCGGTATGCCCGGCCTGTTCGGCCTTCTTCAGCTCGGCTTCGAACTTCTTGCGTTCCAGATCCGAGAGGCTCATTCGCCGGGAAAAGCGTTCGGTGTGAATAACAATTCCCTCGACACCACTGGGAACCTCGAGCGATTCGTTCTTGACGTCTTCGCCGGCCCGGCCAAAGATCGCATGCAGCAATTTCTCTTCGGGCGTGAGCTCCGACTTGGCCTTGGGAGACACCTTGCCCACCAGGATATCGCCAGGCTGCACGCGCGTGCCGATTTGGACGATGCCGTCTTCATCGAGATGCCGTAGCGCCTTTTCGCTGACGTTAGGAATGTCGCGCGTGAACTCTTCGCGGCCGAGCTTGGTTTCGCGGATCTCGACGTCGAATTCGTCGATGTGAATCGAGGTAAACACGTCCTCTTTCACGAGCCGCTCGGAGAGAATGATCGCGTCCTCGAAGTTGTAGCCCTCCCACGACATGAACGCGACAAGGACATTGCGGCCCAACGCCAGTTCGCCTTGATGTGTCGCGGCGCTGTCACACAGCAATTCGCCCTTCTTGACCCTCTGGCCAAGCTTGATGATCGGCTTCTGATTCAGACAGGTTCGCTCGTTCAATCCGGTGAACTTCCGCAGCGGATGCCGTTTGCCGTCCACCTCGACGACATTGGCGTCGACGTAGTTCACCTTGCCGGCTCGTTCGGCCCGCACCAGCATCCCGGAGTTCTCGGCCACAGCCCGCTCCAGACCGGTGCAAACCAGAGGCGGCTCGGCAATGAGCAACGGCACAGCTTGCCGCTGCATGTTCGAACCCATCAGTGCGCGGTTCGCGTCGTCGTGCTCCAAGAACGGAATCAGTCCGGCCGAGACTCCGATCATTTGAGAGGGTGCTACGTCGATGTAGTCGACATCCTTGGCGGGAATCCAGTACACGTCATTGCGATACCGGGCCAGCACCCGCTCTTCGGCCAGCCGCCCGTTCTTGACGGGAGTGTCGGCCGGAACGACGTGCACCAGCGCCTCTTCGTCAGCGCGAAGCCACTCGATTTCGTCGGCCAACTTGCCCTTGTTGAGCTTCCGATACGGAGTGATCAAGAAGCCGTAGTCGTCAACCTTGGCGTACACACTCAGACTCGAGATCAGCCCGATGTTCGTGCCTTCAGGAGTTTCGATGGGACAGATGCGGCCGTAGTGTGAAATGTGAACATCGCGAACTTCGAAACCTGCCCGCTTGCGGTTGAGTCCGCCCGGTCCGAGCGCGCTGAGGCGCCGTTCGTGCGTCAACATCGACAGCGGGTTGGTCTGGTCGACGACCTGCGAGAGCTCACTGCGTCCGAAGAAGTACTCGATGGCCGCAGAAACGCTCTTGGGGTTGATCAGCGTCCGCGGGGTCATCTCCTCCACGTCCTTGAGGCTCATGCGTTCCTGCACGGTCCGCCGCAACTTGAGAAATCCCTTGCGGATTTCGTCAGCCGCCAGCTCGTCGATCGTTCGCAGCCGGCGGTTGCCAAGGTTGTCGATATCGTCGACGTGTGCCGAGACGTCGTTGGCGCGCAGCCGCATCAGGTAGCGGATGGCGTTGACGAAGTCTTCGGTTCGCAACGTCATCTCTTCGTCGGGCACGTCCTGGTCGAACTTTCGGTTGATGCGAAATCGTCCGACCCGTCCCAACCGATACCGATTGACGTCGAAGAACTTCTCCTTGAACAGGTCGATGGCCTTTTCAAGTTGAGGGGGATTGCCTGGGCGCAGCCTCTGGTAGATTCGCAGCAGTGCCTCTTCGTGACTGGCTGTGCCGTCTTCCAGAATGCTGCCGAGTACTAATTGGTCTTCGGCCTTGTCGATGACCTGGATGTTTCTCAGCGACGAACCCACGATGGCCTGGGCACCGGCCTCGTCAATGGGATGACAACATTCGACGATGATTTCGCCGCACCGCTCGTGCTTGGCCGGGTAGATGATGTCCTCGGCGGCGAACTTGCCAACAAGCTGCGAGGCATCGGTCGACTTCGAAATCTTGACCGACGCGGTGTCGTAAAACAGTTCGACGAGCGATGAATCGGTGGAATAGTCCGCCGACATGGCCCGCAGCAGGGTCATTGCCGAAAACTTTCCGCTCTGGTCGATGCGGACGCCGAGCGTTTCCTTCTTGCTCACGACGAGTTCGATCCAGCTTCCGCGTTCGGGAATCACGCGGCAGGAATATGTCTTGCGTTCGCCTGGTTCGGAGTTCAAGACGAAGTCGACGCCGGGTGAGCGATGCAGTTGGCTAACGACGACGCGCTCGGCGCCGTTGATGATGAATTCACCGCCCCCCAACATGATGGGCATGTCGCCCAGATACACTTCCTCTTCGATCGGCTGCTCTTTGACGAGGCGGAGCCAGACCCTGAACGGGCGACCGTAGGTCAACCGCAACTGGCGGCATTCGGTCGGGTTGTATCGCGGCTTACCGAGTTCGTATTTGACGTACTCCAGCCGGTACTGCGTATCGTAGCTCTCGATGGGAAAGACCTCTCGCAAGATCTCTTCCAGTCCCTGGCTCTTGCGTTCGCGCGAGGTTCTTCCCCGCTGCAAGAATCGATCGAATGAAGCCGTCTGGATCTGAGTCAGATCAGACAGTTCCAGCTCGGTCTCGATCTTGCCGAAGTTTCTGACTTCGTCGACTTGAATAATGCGTGTCGCGGGAATTGGCATTCGATGCTCTCTTTCCTGCTGATCAACGACGGCCCCCCGTCAACCGTCAATCCAGCGCGCAGGCCGTACGTCGATTCGACCTGCCGGGAACTGTGAAGCGGCTTTGGCAAGACTGCCGATACCCGAAACCTGAATTGGAAAGTCCGACGCTGCGAGAACGTGTCTCACGTCAAACCTCATTCCTGTTCGGACGCCTGCCGCCCTGCAGACGATTGTGTTCTGCCGAAGCGTGGAGCGAAGGTCACGCCTCACTGCCGTCACCGCCAGAACCGATCCAGCAGCGCCGGATCGGTGCAAAGACTCGTTCCGGTCTACTTCAACTCGCAAGTTCCACCTGCCGCCTCGACCTCGGCCTTCAGCTTTTCGGCATCCTCTTTCGAAAGGCCTTCCTTGATCGGCTTCGGCGCCGATTCAACCAACTCCTTGGCCTCCTTGAGGCCCAAACCGGTTGAGCCGCGGACGACTTTGATCACCGGGATCTTGCTTTCACCGAACCCGGTCAACACAACGTCGAACTCGGTCTGCACTTCCTCGGCAGCACCGCCACCATCGGCTGGCATCGCCATCATGACGCCGCCGCCGCTGGCTGCTTCGATCCCGTGAACTTCCTTGAGGTAGTCGGCCAGCTCGCGGGCCTGCAGCAATGTCAGGCCGACGATTTTGTCGCCGAGCTCCTTGGTTTCGTCTTTAAATTCAGTGGTTGCCTCTGCCGTAGCCATTTTCTGCGTACCCTTTCTCGACGGAACGAAATCGTGTCGTTCGACAATGATTCAAAATGCGTTCAGGCCGCCTCGTCCTGATCCGCGATGGTCTCAATTTGTCCGGCCAGTTCTCCGCCCGGTCCCAATATCGCACCCGCCAGGTTGGCTCCTGGGCTGAGCGCCAGCCCCACGATTTGCCCGATGAGCTCTTCTCGGCTGGGGCTCTTGCTCAAGGCATCCACGTCGCTGGCCGTCAGCGAACTACCTTCAACAACTCCGCCGCGAATCTCGAGCGGTTCGAGTTCTTTGGCCCATTTGGCGATCTCTTTGGAGAGCGCGACGATGTCTTCACCCCCCCACACCAGCGTGGACGGCCCTTGCAACAGTGGGTCGAGGGCGTCTTGCAGGCCGACTTCAGTAAGGGCGCGCCGTGCCAGAGTGTTACGGACGGTCAATGCCGAGATCTGCTTCTCGCGCAGAGCCAATCGAAACTGATTGGTTGCCACCGCGTCGAGCCGTGACGAGTCAATGACGAGCAGGTCGCGCGGACCGTCGATCCGGTCGCGGATCTCCGCCATCAACATTTCCTTCACACGCTTACTCACGACTTGTACCTCAACCTCTGGGTTTCTGCCTGCCTGCTGGACGTTGCCGAATTCGGCGTCCGCAGCAGGGGATCGTCACACGGCCACCGCGATTCCCGGAGTGACTGTTGCAGTCACGGCCACATTGCGGACGTAAGTCCCTTTCGCCGCCGAAGGCTTCAATGACTGGATGAAGGCCAGCAAAGCTTCAATATTGTCGTATAGTTGAGCCGTCTCGAAAGACAGCTTTCCAACGACGCAATGCACGTTGCCCGCCGCGTCGCAACGAAACTCAACCTTGCCCGCCTTGTACTCGCGAACGGTGTTGGCCACGTCTTGTGTCACGGTCCCGGCCCGCGGCGAAGGCATCAGCCCCCGCGGCCCCAAGACCCGGCCCAGCGGACCAACGACGCCCATCATATCCGGCGTCGCGATGGCCACGTCGAATTCGAGCCAACCCTCCTTGATTTTGTCAGCCAACTCCTTGCCCCCCACGTGATCGGCGCCGGCCTCCGTGGCTGCATCGGCATTTTCGCCCTGCGCGAAAACCAACACCCGTTGCGATTTGCCAATGCCGTGTGGCAGCACGATCGAACCGCGGACGATCTGGTCGGCCTGCTTGGGATCGACTCCCAGGCGAACCGCCACCTCGACCGTCTGATCGAACTTGCAGGGTTTGACGTCTTTGGGGAGTGAAGCCTCCAAGCCCTTCAACGTCTCAACCGCCTTCGGCAATTCGACAGGGCCTAGCTCCTGAACCTTCTGTTGAAGGAATCGCATACGTTTTGAGCGCTTGCTCATCGAAAATCACTCGTCTGCTTTGTCTGCTCTATTGGCTACCGAGAGGACTCGTTTGTCCCGCGGCCTGAGGCACTTCTTACGGGCGCACCTCAATCAACAACTTCCAACCCCATGCTGCGAGCCGTGCCGGCAATAATTCGAGCGGCGTTGTCGAGATTTGAGGCGTTCAAGTCTTCGAGCTTCGTCTTGGCAATTTCCTTCAACTGCGACTGAGTCACCGTTCCCACTTTTTCAGCCTTGGGACTGCCAGACCCCTTCGCGATTTGAGCGACCTGCTTCAGCAACACGGCCGCAGGCGGACTCTTGACGATGAACTCGAACGACCGGTCGCTGAAGACTGTGATCACCACCGGAACGGTGGTGCCGGCCATCTCCTTCGTGCGATCGTTGAACTGCTGGACGAACTGGCCGATGTTCACGCCGTGCGGCCCAAGCGCCGTCCCGACCGGCGGGGCAGGAGTAGCCTGGCCCCCGGTCACCTGAATCTTGATTTCGTTGACAACCTGTTTTGCCATGGACTGCTTAGACCTTCTCCACTTGCCAATACTCGAGTTCCACCGGGGTCGATCGGCCGAAGATCTCGATCAGCACAGTAATCTTTCCGCTGGCGTCATCGACTGCTTCGATCGAACCCTCAAAGCTCTCAAAAGTGCCGTCTTTGATCTTCACCGTTTCACCGGCTTGAAGATCGATCTTCATTTTGGCGGGCTCGGCCTCCTTCGTTTCTTCCTGGCCGAGCATCCGTTTGATTTCTTCCTCCTGCATGGGGATCGGCTTGCCCGCCGCCCCTGTGAAATCCCCCACTCCGCTGGTGTCACGCACGAGGTACCAGGTCTCGTCGGTGAGCACCATTTGAATCATGATGTAGCCGGGATACAGCTTCCGTTCGATCGTCCGTTTCTTGCCGGCCTTGGTCTCGACAACTTTTTCGGTGGGGATAATGACCTCGCCGAACAGGTCCTCCAGACCCTCGCGCTTGACGCGGCGCAGCAGCGAATCGCGAATGGATTTTTCTCGATTGCTCTGAACCTTCAGAACAAACCACTCCGGGCGCTGTCCGCCAGATTCCCCGTCCTGGGGCGATGCAGCGTCTGCGCCTCCGGTGTCCTCCACGCCGGTACTCCTGTCATCTACGGGTGAAGCGGTCAGGTCGTCCATCGCGCGCTATCCGACATCATGGATATCTGAACGCGGATTTGCAAGCGGCCCCCGCCACCACGATCCGCCCCCGAGAACAACAAAACCGCACCGCCCAAAGCGATGCCGCGGCAACTCACACCTGCAATACGCCAATCCACCGAAACAGCCATTGCCAGAAAATGTCGAACGCCAACAACACGAATCCGAGGAAAAACATCGTCACCAACACCACGATTGTCGCGCGGTACAACTCGCTGCGAGCCGCCCAGGACACCTTATCCATTTCCGCCTCGACCGAAATCAAGAAGTCGGCGAAGCGTGGATAGTTCACGAGACGAAACACAAACCAAACACCCACGACCGCGATGGCCAATGGAACGCCGGTCCGAATCGCCGGATCGTAATTCGCCAGCAGGCCCTGCGACAGGGTCCAGGCACCAAAAAACAGCACCAAGGCGAACGTTACGGCCGTCAACTGACGAGCCAGCCGGCCCTGGTTCCGCTTGTACAGGTCGAAATTCAGCAACACGCCCAAAAAGGGAGATTCGCCCTTCGCCATGCTTAAGCCGCGCGATCAAGTGTTTGAGTTGTTGAATGGATGGCCCCCGTGAGCCCATCCGCCCTGACTGAGCCCCACAACGCGTGAAGCCGATCCCCCAAACCGGCAAAGCCGGGCCTGTACGCACGGGCGGAGGGACTTGAACCCCCAACCGCCGGATTTGGAATCCGGTGCTCTGCCAATTGAGCTACACCCGTAAACAATCGATTACCTATGTCGCTGGAAGCCAGCGGAACGCCACAACGGCATGCATCAAGCCACGCGGACCGACGAAAGCCGCTCATTTTTTGCGCGATTCCTTGTGGAGCGTGTGACGCCTGAGTCTGGGGCAATACTTCATCAACTCAAGCCGCTCGGTACCGCGCGTTTCTTTGCTGACGCGATAGTTTCGCATGCCGGTTTCTGTACACTCGAGCCAAACGTCTTCCCGCGCCATGACGCCGCCTCCAATCACTCAACTACTTTGGTCACGACGCCGGAGCCAACCGTCCGACCGCCTTCGCGAATCGCGAAGCGGCTGCCCGCGGTCAAGGCAATCGGCTTGCCCATCGTCACGTCGATCGAAACATTGTCGCCGGGCATGCACATCTCAGCACCAGCCAGAAGGTTTGCGGCACCGGTCACATCAGTGGTCCTAAAGTAGAACTGCGGCCGGTATCCACTGAAGAACGGGGTGTGTCGCCCGCCCTCCTCTTTACTAAGGACGTACACCTCGCCTTCGAATCGCGTATGCGGCGTGATACTCTTCGGCTTGGCGAGCACTTGGCCCCGCTCGACCTCATCCTTCTTGATGCCGCGGAGCAGAATGCCCACATTGTCACCGGCCATCCCCGTGTCGAGCGTCTTGTTGAACATCTCGACACCGGTACAGGTCGTCTCAGCGGTGTCTTTCAAGCCGACCAGTTCCACCTTCTCACCGACCTTGACCACGCCCTGCTCGATTCGCCCGGTCACCACGGTGCCGCGACCCTCGATGGAGAACACGTCCTCAATGGCCATCAAAAACGGCTTGTCGGCCTCGCGGGCAGGATCGGGAATCGACGCATCCAAAGCGTCCATCAAGTCGCCGATACACTTGTTGAAAGCCTCGTCCCCAGGGTTATCAAGGGCGCCTTTGGCGTTTCCACGAACGATCGGAATGTCGTCGCCGGGAAAATCGTACTTGTTGAGCAGATCCCGAACTTCCATCTCGACCAGTTCGAGCAACTCTTCATCGTCGACAAGATCGCACTTGTTCAAGAACACGACCAACGCCGGCACGTCCACCTGGCGGGCCAGCAGAATGTGCTCGCGGGTCTGCGGCATCGGTCCATCAGCCGCCGAGACCACCAGAATGGCGCCATCCATCTGGGCGGCACCGGTGATCATGTTCTTGATGTAGTCGGCATGGCCAGGGCAGTCGATGTGGGCATAGTGGCGACCCTCGCTCTCATACTCAACGTGACTGACGGCAATGGTCACAGTCTTGGTTTCATCGCGGACGGTACCGCCCTTGGCGATGTCGGCGTAGCTCTTGAACTTGGCCAGCCCTTTTTCCTGCTGAACCGCCAGTAGAGCGGCAGTCAATGTCGTTTTGCCGTGATCGATGTGACCGATGGTCCCCACGTTGACGTGCGGCTTAGTTCGCTCAAAAACTTCCTTAGCCATTTCTTTCAGTTCTCCGTGTCATACGAAGTAAAAAGTTACGCGAGTCAGCTCGACAGATAGCTGCTGATGGGACTCGAACCCATGACCTCGTCCTTACCAAGGACGCGCTCTACCAACTGAGCTACAGCAGCAAGCCGCTCCCAATACACCAACACTGCCACAGCCAAGCTCACTGCTGAAGGCGACTCGTGCCAAAGCGGGCGAAGGGAATCGAACCCTCACAACCAGCTTGGAAGGCTGGGGCTCTACCATTGAGCTACGCCCGCAATGTCCTCGAAACTTATCGCTCCCAATGTCAATTACACCTGGAGGCTGTCAACGTGGTTTGCCAAAATGAAACGCTGAGTGGGGGAAGCAGGATTCGAACCTGCGAAGGCTGTGCCACCAGATTTACAGTCTGGCCCCTTTGGCCGCTCGGGAATTCCCCCATCCGTCCGCCTGCCGCCCTTCCCTCTTCGAAGCCGATGGAGGCTAATCTGCGTTCGGCCAAATCGTTGACATCGGTGAGCTAGCGGTGGGACTCGAACCCACAACCTCCGGTTTACAAAACCGGGGCTCTGCCGATTGAGCTACGCTAGCCTGGCCGCCTGCACCGCAACAAGCTGCTCAATATAGCATTCAAACCTAGGCTTGCAAGCGAGAAACGTCGATCCCCGAATAAATCGGGATGTTTCAATGCAAGGCCATTTTGGCCGTTCCCGGCAACCGGGCGGCGCCGGCAATTCATACCGACACCTGCCCGTCGAACAAGGTTCGACTACACGCCCGGGATGTCGAGCTTGTCCTCGTAGGCGATCTTTCGCAGCTTCTTCAAAGCGCGGGCCTCCAGCTGGCGGATCCGTTCCTTGGTTACCCCAAAACGGCTCCCCACCTGCTCCAGGGTTTGAGGCTCGGTGCCCCGCTTCAATCCATAGCGGTGCATGATGATGTCCTTCTCACGGTGATCGAGCTGCTCGAGGATGCTCATGATCACCTGCTGCTGCTTCTGGTTGACCAGTTCCTGATGGAACTGATCGCTCCGCTCGTCGGTCGAATGCTGGAAGACCTCTTCCTTTCCCGTACGAAATCGGTCGAGCCGCGTGTGTTCCGCGGGGATCGATCGGGCAAAGTTCTTCATGATCGCCCAGGTGGCGTAAGTCGAGAACTTGTTGCCTTTCGTGTAGTCGAACTTCTCGATCGCCCGAATCAGCGACATATTGCCATCGCTGACCATCTCGAAGAAGTTGACGTTCGGCTTGATGTGCCGTTTGGCGATCGAAACAACCAACCTCAGGTTGCTGCGAATCAGGAAGTTCTTGACCGCCATGCTCTGATCGAGCAACAGCTCAATCTCGTCCATGTCCCGCGCCCGCGGCTTGGCCGGATCCAGCTGCTTCTGCAGTTGGGCCGCCTTGTGGCGGAGGAAGTTCATCTTGCGGAAGTAGTACGCTTCATCCTCCCGCGTGAGCAGGGGAATCGCATACAGGCTTGCCAGGTAAGGCGGCAGCCCTGGAGGCGGCTTGACGCGCGAGGTCTTGCGCTCCTTCTCAGGAGGCGGGCCGAGAATCTCCGGCTCCAGCCCCTCGATCTCGAACTCGGGGCTCAACATGTAGTCGATCGGCGTGTCGATCAGACGCTCGACCCGCACCTCTGACACGATACGATAGACACTCGCCCGCGTACGGCAATAGTCTGCCGACAGGCGGTCCACCGAGGCGCCTCGACGGAAATCGCGGTAGATCTCCCGCTTTTGATCGTCGGTCAACGGGGCCGCAGCATGCGGAAACACCGCCGATTCGGGGTGTGCCTGATCGTAGTTCTTCAACGTGTAGCGGATCGTTTCCTGCGATCTTCCCAGCTTGCGGGCCAGACGCCGGCTGACATCTGCCGGGCAGCCACCGTAGCGTGCCAGCTTTCGCGCTCGGCGGACGATTTCTTCACGTTCGCCTTCGGACAATTGGCTGAATCGCGTGCTCCGATTCACGTCGGCGGCGTGCCGCTGAACGAAACGGTCGACAGATGATTTCAGGAACCCGACGCGTTTTCGGTTGCCGAACTTAAATCGCCGGCTAACCAACCCGCGGCTCCGCCAACGATCCACCGTTTTCGTCGAAACGTTGTAACGCCGGCTGACGTCTTTCACCGTCAGAACGGGTTCATCCACGCTATCGGCGGCGATGTTCGCGCTGTCGGAAACATCCTCGACAAAGCATCGCAGATCGTGGACGGCCTCCTCGCCGGTGACCATCAGGTCGGGATACATCTCGGGCCGGTAGGCCGTGATCCGCTCGCAAAGGTCGCGGTATTGGTAGGTCTTGGTGGGGTCCAGCTCGGCCAGCAGCCGTTCGGCCTTTTCGATTTGCTCCAGCCGAACGTCTCGGGGCGCATATCGGACCTGCTGCTCGGTGAGTTGCTTGATGGCCGGGTTCTTGTATTGCGAGATCATTGATCTTCCCTCCTGACTCGACCCGCCTCGACAGATTCAAACCTGGAATTCTCCCGGACGGGGACGAAAGCCTGTTCAGCAATTCCTATTCCGGTAGCGTGTCGCTCATCGCCGTCATGCCGATAGGCCCGGTTTCCTTCGACCGACTTGGTCTGCATCTAGGTGTGGATACGTATGACATAGACGTCCAGATTGAATTATTTGACGCACAATCTGAGAAAAAGTTCGAATGCGAAGGAGTTTTCTTGACGACTGTTTGGTGCCGATTGCCCAAATTGGCTGGTTGCCTGGAGTTTGGCCTGTACGAGCCGCATCGACCTAACCATTTTTACAGCAACACCTTATGGAAACGTCGTTGATCGTGCGTCACAGACACCTGGCCCCAAGTCAATGCCAGGACGTACCTTAGGAACGTATTCTCTACCCGAACCACCACCGCCATTTTGGCAGGCTCGAAAAGATCGCGACGCGTTCGGTCGGCGGGCGGGTTTCGCCCGGTCCCGCGATGGGTTTCAGCGAGCGCCGCTTTATCGATCCGTGGCGCCCACCAATTTGTGGACCGCCTTCCATTCGCCCGCAGTGACCGGCTGGATCGAAAGTCGCGCCCCGCGCTTCAGCACCATCATGCCGTCCGTCGATTTTGAAGAGGCCAGCTCCTCTCGCGTTGCCGGCTCGGAAAACTTCTGGATCAGCCGCACGTCGACCATGAACCAGGTTGGGGCCTCCGGGTCGCTCTTGGGGTCGTAGTGATGGTCCTTGGAGTCGAAGGCGGTGTGATCGGGATAGCCGGCTTTGACAACCTCGGCGGTCCCCACAATGGCCAGCGGATCGCTGTTGCTGTGGTAAAGGAACACACGGTCGCCCACTCGGACCTCGTCGCGCAGAAAGTTCCGCGCCTGGTAATTGCGTACCCCGTCCCAATAGGTGGTCTGATTCTTATCCTTCGCCAAGTCGTCGATCGAATAGCTGGCCGCCTCGGATTTGAACAGCCAGTATTTGCGCTGTCCCTTGGCCGCCTGCTTCGCTGCTTTCTTTTTCGCCATCCCAGTCTCGGTCCGGATTTCACAAAGCCGCCCCAAAGCGATGGCTACCAGCTTAACGCGCGATGGGTCAGTCATACAAAGGCGGCTGCGACTTCGCGTCCGGATTTAGATCTGGCACGGCGTCGCCGCCGGTGCACACGAAAAGGAGGATGATCCAGCCGTGGTGACTCGCGGCAATCGCAGGTTGTTTGCCGTTGGCAGCCGGGATAAACTCACAGTTGTGTCACCCAATCTCGTGTTCGGGCCACTGCAGGGGGAGCAGAAGCATGTCGAAAGCAGCGGTGGTTGCCATTCTGTCGGTTGCGTCATTCAGTGGTTGCCAGGAGGTGCTTGACGCCGCGGGCGGACATATGAAGAAGTCTCCCAACAGCATCATCGGCAAGAAGACCCAAGACATCAAAAAGTTCGACGCCGCGGCTGGCGACGTGCCCCAGGAACGCAGCGAAGAAATCACGAGCATGGCGACAGCCAGTCTCGAGATCTATCAGCGCAAGGTCGTTGAAATCCACACGCTGCACGTCGATTACGCACTCAAACTGTACCGTGCCGAGCACGACCGCTTTCCCAAAGACTACGACGAGTTCATGTCGGCCATCATCAAGCGGAACAACATCCGGCTGCCGGTGCTGCCCGGTGAACTCAAATACGCCTACGACGAAGAGAACCACCGGCTGATGGTCATCAAGAACACAGACATCCAGCCGGAGCCAGCTCAGCGGTAGCTTTGCATTGGGCTTTCCCGGCGGATGAGGCGGTGCGATACGCCAAGCTTGGGGCGAGGCACCTCTCCCGCTTGAGTGGGAGAGGTCGGGCCGCAGGCCCGGGTGAGGGTCGCCCCAGTTTCCTGGCATTTGGCCGCAGGATTAGTCACCCCAGGGTCCGTCATGCTCCACTCCCACCAATGTGACTTGCAATGCATATATCGTGTCGCTATACATAGAGTCGCTTTCTATTCAGGAGAAACTCGCCCACGGAGCGGCAGAATCGTGACTGATCCCTTCAGTTCCCAGCTCATGCGCGGCAGCCTCGATCTGCTTGTCCTCTCGGTTTTTGCGGACGGGGCGAAGTACGGGTACTTGATCCAGCAACAGTTGCGCGACGGCACCGCCGACCGCGTGAAGCTGCAGGCGGGCACGCTGTATCCGCTGCTGCACCGATTGCAGGACGAGAAGCTCATCAAGAGCCGTTGGGACTCTTCCACCGGCCGGCGGCGGAAGTGGTACGAACTCACAGCGGCGGGCCACAAACGGCTCAAACAGCAGGCCCGCCAATGGGACGCTTATGCCCAATGCATGCGGGGATTCGTGCAACCGATCCTCGACACGGCCCCAGGAACGGCATAGCGAGCTTTGCGATGTCCGAGAAAGAATTCGATCTGTACCTGTCTTTGCTGGGCCGATTCTTGAAGCTCAGCCCCAACCAGCGCGCGGAAATCGCCGACGAACTCCGCGACCATCTCGAAGAGCGCCTCGAAGAGCTGACCGACGAAGGCCTGTCGCGCGACGACGCGATTCGACGGGCCATCGACGAATTCGGCGACGCTTCGGAGCTGGCCACTCACTTCACACAAATCGCCCGGAGACGAAGAAGGAGACTGATCATGCGTCTGACCGCCGGTACTGCGTTAACCGCATCCGCCGCCGTGCTGCTCGCCATATTCCTGCGACCCGAGATGCCGCCGCAGCGTGCGGCCGGGCAACTGGTGGCTCAAGAGGAGCTGGGTGATCCAGAAATTCCAGCCGCCGAAATCGGTGCAGCCGCAGAAGGTCCTGCAAACGTACCCGACCCGTTGCCGACACCGGATGCGTTTGGCAGTTCGGAAGCTGCGGCGCAGCCAACGACGGAGCTCACGACCTCCGAGTCGGTCGAGGAAAAACTGAAACAGCCACTGGACGTGCAGTTTGACGCGTCCACGCTCTCTGATGCACTCGCATTCATCAGCCACAAGTTGGAAGTCGATATTTTCCCCGACTGGCGTGCACTGGGTGACGAGCAAATCGACAAAGACGTGCCGATGACTTTCGGCTTCCAATATACAAAACTCTCTGCAGGAACCGTCCTGGATCTCATACTGGAACCACTGCAGTGCAGCTACATTGTCCGTGAGGGGTTTATCTACGTTTCAACAGACATCGCGATGGAAGAGCAAGAGGACTACCTGGAATTTCGGGTCTATAACGTCCGGGACTTGCTGGAGAAAGGGTTAGACGCCGACGATCTAACCAAGCTCGTACAGTTCGCAAGGAATGCCGCCTGGTCTGACGACGATGGCTTTGGTGGAATGGTTGAGTGGTACGACGGATTGCTTGCCATCCGCCAATCGCAGGACGTGCATCGCCAAATCGACGACATATTCCAAAAGCTACGTGCAGCCGACGTGGAGCGCCCCTGGGGACCCGACAAACCGCAGGTCACGGATGGATTCCAGCCGGGCACCGCGCCGGCAGCGACTGAGAGATTCCAGCCGCGGAGCGCACCGCCAACGACTGGGGGTTTCCAGCCGCGCAATGCGCCGGCGACGTACGAAGAGTCCTCTGCCGGTACACCGACGTCCAAATCCAGGGACTCCTTTTGACGGATTGCCGCACCAGCCCGATCCTTCCTGGCTGTGACTGGTTTGCTACTCCAGCGGCCACTCTGCTGGCTTTGGTCCGGTCCTGAACCATTGCCGTTGGTCGACGAGTCGTCTTTGAGCGGTTCGAATTAGTTCTTGTCCGAAGAACCATTCGAGCGGTACCTTGACGTGTGTGGGGGGGGGCGAGTCTCGATGGCTCACCCGCAAGGCAGGGTACTCGCAGACCGCAAAGGGGGAGATCGACCATGCGCTTCACCGCCGGTCCAGCGCTCACCGGAGTCGCGGCCATTCTGCTGAGCGTGCTTTGGCTGCCGGAAATACTCCCGCGAGATGTGGGCGGTCGGCTGGCGGCTCAGAACGACGGTGCACCAGAGGCCGATGGGCAGCCGGCCCGCGATCCGACAGACGAACCCATCGCGGTGCCCGCCGGTTTGCATCCCATCCGACTCACGACATCGGGTTGAAGTCAAGCTGCAGCAACCTCTGGAGATTCGCCGCTTGGAAGGCACGTTGGAGGAAGCGCTCGAGCAAATCGGCCGCGAAATGGAAGTCGACATCTATCCCGATTGGGACGGGGCGCTGGCGGATGAGCAAATCGACAAAGACATTCCGGTGCGCGTCGAATTGCCGTACGCCACAGTCTCCGCCAAAACGCTTCTGGAACTGCTGCTGGATCCCCTGGAGCTCGGGTATTTGGTTCGAGATGGCATTATTTACCTGACAACGCACCTTGCGCTTGAGGAAGAGGAGGACTTCCTGGAGTTTCGCGTGTACAACGTGCGAGATCTCCGCAAAGGGGACACCGATACGGAGGAGTTCATGAATTTGGTCCGATTCGTGAACGACGCCGCTTGGGAGGACGACGATGGCTACGGCGGCAACGTGCAGTGGCACGACGGGATGTTGGCCGTACGTCAGACTCAGAAAGTGCACGGTCAGATCGAGGACATCTTCGCAAAGCTCAGCGAAGCCGATCAAGAACACGCTTGGGGACCCGAGCGATCCGAATTCAAGAAGGCGACAAAGAAAGCCGGCACACTTACGGGGAATGTGTCGATCGAGCAGAAGCTACAACAACCTCTGGGGATTCGAGCCCTGGAAGCATCGTCAATGCGAGAGGCTCTCGGGTTGATCAGCCACAAACTGAAAGTCGACATCTTCCCCGACTGGGACGGCGCCCTGGCCGACGAGGCCATCGACGGAGACATCCCGGTCAGCGTCGAACTCGAGCACACGACGGTCTCCGCCGTGACGTTCCTAGAACTCGTATTGAAGCCAATGCGACTCGCATACGTGATCCGCGACGGCTGCATTCATGTGACGACACAGATCGCCAGTGAGGAAGAAGACGAATTCCTGGAGTTTCGCGTGTACAACGTGCGGGATCTCTTGCGGCAGGACACAGACACGGATGAGTTCATGAAGCTGGTCCAATTCGCCAACGACGCGGCGTGGCAAGACGAGGTCTTGTACGGCGGCAGTGTCCAGTGGCACGACGGCATGCTGGCCGTGCATCAAACGCAGCAAGTTCACCGACAAATCGTCCGCATCTTCGAGCAATTGAGGGCTGTAGACAAAGAACATCGCTGGGGCCCGGAGCGCCCCCAATTCAAGAAGGCAAAGAAGAAAGCCCGCACGCCACCCCCAAGTGGCGGCGGTTGTGAATCCTTTTGAACTCGCAGGGCGAAACAATGCGTTGGGTTGCTCGAATTGCGCCGATCGCAGTTGCCGCAATACTCCTCACACAGTCCGATGTGGGAGTGCGACAAATGAGCGAGCGGCTGTTGGCCGAGGAAAGCCGCGCACCCGAGTCCACGCCTGGGCAAGAGACGCCGCCGAGTACCAAATTCACAAGTAACGAGTTGGTCGAGCACAAGCTCCAGCAGCCGCTGCAGATTCGAATTCCTGCCGGAACAACGCTCAGAAAGGGTCTGGAACTGATCAGCCGCAAGCTGGAGGTCGAGATCGTCGTCGATTGGGATGGTGCACTGGCGAATTATGCAGTGAATTGGGATGCCGTCCAAGTGAGCTACGAATTCGAACACACAACAACGTCTGCAGGGACCGTTCTGGAGCTCGTTTTGGGATGCTGTCTCAGGTACGTGATCCGAGACGGCCTGATCTTCGTGACGACAGTAATCGCCAGTGAGGAAGAGGACGAATTCCTGGAGTTTCGCGTTTACAACGTGCGGGATCTCCTGCGGCAGGAAACAGACACAGATGAGTTCATGAAGCTGGTCCGATTCGCCAACAACGCGGTGTGGCAAGACGAGGTCGGGTACGGTGGCAGGGTTCAGTGGCACGACGGAATGCTGGCCGTGCATCAAACGCAGCAGGTGCACCGACAAATCGACCGCATCTTCGAGCAACTACGGGCTGCCGACAAAGAACATCCCTGGGGCCCGGAGCGACCCGTGTTCAAGAGAGCCGCGAAGAAAAAGGTCCCCGTCGTGGCGCCACGGAGCGGCGACGGGTTCTTTTGAGGCGTGAGCGCAGGGCTCGAAACCGGCCATCACGCCGCCCGGTTGTTCTCCGGTGGCGTATCGTTCGAATCGCCGCCATTGAGCCGCTTGGTCAGCGCGGTGGCTTCATGCTTAATCCGCTTGAGCAACCGTCGAGCCCACATGAATTCGGTCGCCAGGATCGCCAGACCGATGGGGATCACGACAAAAGCGGGACCGGGGGTCACCGTCAGCACCAGGCCGAAGGCCAGCACCGTCGTCCCGACGACGAAGACGACCAGCCGCCACGCTTGCCGCAATGTCAATTCAAGAAACCCGTTCATCGAAGTCCATTCCCAACCTGGCAACCAACTCCGTTCGGTCTGACTTCCGGAACCCACTGCTTCATTTTACCACGAAGTTCACGAGCCGGCCTGGAACGACAATGACTTTCACCACATTTTTCCCGTTCAGTTGACCGGCCACGGCAGCGTCCCCCTCGGCGGCTTTCTGAATGACATCTCGATCGGCTTCGGCGGGTACGCTGACTTTGCCCCGCAGCTTGCCGTTGACCTGCACCGGGATCTCGATCTCTGACTCGGCCAGCAGAGATTCGTCGTAACTCGGCCAGGTCTCGTAGGCCAACGTCTGATCGTGCCCCAGCAGTTCCCACAACTCCTCGGCAATGTGGGGCGCAAACGGGCTCAACAGCAACACGAACGGCTCCAGCAGCGATTTGGGACGCGGTTCCTGCTGTGCGATTTCGTTGGTGAACTCCATCATCCTGCTGATGGCCGTGTTGAACGAGAGTTTCTCGATGTCCTCGGTGACCGCCTTGATCGTCTTGTGCAGCACCCGCAGTTGTTCGTTGTTGGGGGAGACGTCCTGGACAGCTGGGTTGCGGCAGACGTCGTCGGCGCGCTCGTCGGCAATCATCCGCCACACGCGGCTCAGAAAACGGCTGACCCCTTCGACACCGCTCATGCTCCAGGGTTTCACCTGTTCGAGAGGACCCATGAACATCTCGTACATCCGCAGGGCGTCGGCGCTGTATTGGTCGACAACGACATCGGGATTGATCACGTTGCCGCGCGCCTTGGACATTTTGAACGCCCGACTCTCCACCGCGACAGCTGGACTCTCCGCCAGAACGAATTTGTCCCCCTGTTTGCTGACCTGCTCGGCTTCCAGTTTGACGGGATGCACGGCATCCGCGGGAAGCTTGGACACTTTCTCCAACGAGATCCAGTTCCCATCGCTGTCCTGGTATCCGGTCAGTTCTGCTTCGCCCAGAATCATGCCTTGGTTGACGAGCCGCTGAAACGGCTCGGCGGTCACCAAGTGCCCGCGGTCATAGAGCAGCTTGTGCCAGAAGCGCGCGTACAACAGGTGCAACACGGCATGTTCGGCACCGCCGATGTAGAGATCGACCGGCATCCAGAACTTCTCTTTGGCCGGATCGACGAATTGCTCGTTGTTGCGGGGGTCGATGAACCGCAGGTAATACCAGCATGAGCCGGCCCACTGCGGCATGCTGTTGGTCTCACGCGCCAGCGGAGTGCCGTCGGCGTCGGTCCGGTACAGCCATTCGTCCGGCGCTTTCGATAACGGCGGATCTGGGGTGCCGGTCGGCTTGAAGTCCGCCATTTCTGGCAAGGTGACCGGAAGTTGATCGTGCGCGTCGGCGCGCATCAAGCCGGTCGGTTGGCCCTCGTCGTCGAGTTCGTGCCAGATCGGAAACGGCTCGCCCCAGTAGTGCTGCCGGCTGAACAACCAATCGCGCAGCCGGTAGTTCACCGCCTTGCGACCGAGTCCGGCTGAAGCCAGGTCAGCCGTCACCTTCGCCTTGAACTCAACGCTGGGCGTGCCGTCGTAACGCTGTGAGTTGATTGCCGTGCCCCAACCCGAGAACGGGAATTCGGTCTTACCGTCGACTTCGCGCTCCAGCGATTTTTCATCCTTCGAGGGCACGTAGTCCTTTGGCGCCTCGACGACGGGAATCATCGGCAACTCGAATTCGACGGCGAACTCCCAGTCGCGCAGGTCGTGTGCCGGTACCGCCATGATGGCGCCGGTCCCGTAGCTGATCAGCACGTAGTCGGCGATCCAGATCGGAATCTGTGCGCCGTTGACTGGGTTGACGGCATTGGCCCCCGTAAACACCCCGGTCTTCTCTTTGGCCAGATCGGTCCGGTCCAGATCGCTCTTAGTCGAAGCCTTCCGGCAATACTCGTCGACGGCGGCGCGGCGATCTGCGGTTGTCAACCGCTCGACGAACGGGTGCTCCGGCGCGAGGACCATGTAGGTCGCACCGAACAGCGTGTCGGGCCGCGTCGTGTAGATTCGCAGAACTTCGTCTTCCGGCTGTTCGGGGAAGTCGGCCGAGGTTCTTTGCGATTTCCAAGTCTCGAAACCCGCTCCCAAGTCGGTCGTCTCGGCGGAACCGATGTAGAAGTCGACTTCGGCGCCTTCGCTGCGTCCGATCCAGTTTCGCTGCAGGATCTTGATCGATTCCGGCCACTGCACCTCGTCGAGTTCTTCGAGCAGCCGCTCGGCATAGGACGTGATCCCCAGCATCCATTGCCTGAGCGGAATGCGGACAACGGGATGCTGGCCACGCTCGCTCTTGCCGTCGATCACCTCTTCGTTAGCGAGCACCGTGCCCAGTTGCGGGCACCAATTGACTGGGGCCTCGTGTTGATAAGCCAGGCGGTGTGCGTCTTGATAGCGGCGGACGGCCTCTTCGCCCTGCTCGGCGAGTTCGTCGGGAATCGGCAACTCGGCGATCGGGCGGGCACGGCCCGTTCGCGATTTCCCGTCCGGTCCCGTCCACGCGACCTCGGCGTCATACCACGAGTCGAAAATCTGCAGAAAGATCCATTGCGTCCAGCGGAGGTATTCCGGGTCGGTCGTCGACAGTTCGCGGTCCCAGTCGTAGCTGAAACCGAGCATCTTCAACTGCCGCCGAAATGTATCGATGTTGCCGTAAGTCGTCTCGCGGGGATGCGTGCCGGTCTTGATGGCGTGCTGCTCGGCCGGGAGTCCGAAAGCATCCCAACCCATGGGATGCAGCACGTGCTTGCCGCGCATGCGGCTGTAGCGGCAGACGATATCGGTGGCGGTGTAACCTTCCGGATGGCCGACGTGCAGTCCTTGGCCGGAGGGATACGGGAACATGTCCAGCACGTAGAGCTTCTCGCCGTCCGGCAATTCGGGAGTTTGGAACGTCGCGTTTTCTTCCCAGTATGCCTGCCACTTGGGTTCCAAACGCTTCGGATCGTAACGGGGCATCGGGGTCCTCTTCGGGACAAACGTCGGACGGATTTCCAGCCATGAGCCGCTCCGGCCGTGGCCGGCAGTCGGGCGGCGACCTTATAGCCGAGGCAATAGCCCTGTAGGCGTTCCGTTAAGCGGGCCGGCGGTCCCCGACAGTGTATTGACGCCCCCGAAGTTTGCAAAGTGCGGCCCTGTCGAGGCAGCACCAATCCAGGCATAATAAATCGTGGCGGGCGGACCGCCACCGATCTCGCCCGATTGCGGCTGTTTGTACCACCTGTGATCGGTCCAGAGTTCCAAGTCCCATGCTCCCGACACACAGGTGTCCTAAGCAGTTCGCCAACGACGAGAGGATTCTCGTGATGAATGAGTCCCCACTGCGGCCCCGTAAGATCCATTCAACTCGCCGAGAATTCCTCAGGTCGGCCGCCGTCGGAAGCGGTCTTGCGATGGGACTGAGCGCAGTCCAACCCACACTCCAGGCAGCCGAGCCGCCACAGCGGAACGGCGAATCGCATATGAAACTGAGCCTGGCCGCTTATTCGTTCAACAGGCACTTGCCCCGCAATCGCCCGCTGGCCGAGTTTGGCGAGGCCAAGATGACGCTGGACGACTTTGTCGAGTTCTGCGCGAAGTTGAATCTCGACGGCTGTGAACCGACCGCCTATTACTTTCCTTCCGACCTCACGCACGACTACCTGCTGCACTTGAAAGAACTGACCTTTCGCCTGGGTCTGGACGTGTCCGGTACGGCGATCGGCAACGATTTCTGTGTCCCTGAGGGGGCAGCCCGAGAGCGGCAACTCGAGATGGCCCGCAATTGGATTGATCGGGCTGCCGTGCTGGGTGCGCCCGTGATTCGGATCTTCGCCGGCAAAGTCCCAAAGGGCGATACGGAAGACGCCGCGATCGAGCGCTGCATCGAAGGCATCGATCGATCACTGGAGTACGCCGCCACCAAGGGGGTGTTTCTGGCACTGGAGAATCATGGGGGAATCACCTCCACGCCCGAACAAATGCTGAAGATCGTAGAAGGAGTGGGCAATTCTCCCTGGTTTGGAGTGAACTTCGACAGCGGCAACTTTCGAACCGCCGATCCGTATGGAGACTTGGAGAGGATCGCGCCATACGCAATCAACGCGCAGGTGAAGGTCGAAATCGCCCCCAATCGCCAGCAAGAGCCCGCCGATCTGGCAAGGATCGTCAGCATCCTGCGGCAGGCCAACTATCGTGGCTATTTGGTTCTGGAATACGAGGCTGCTGAGGATCCTTGGCAGGCCATTCCGCGATACATCGACGAGTTGCGAACCATCATCCAAGCATAGCGGGGCTTGTCGGGGCACTTGTGTCCGCGAAGAATGCACCAGTCACCTCGTTGGCACAGAAGTTGGCGGTACCAACCGATCCAGGGGCGCTGTGCCCGGCAAAATTTGCCAACGGCTAGGCCCGTCGGCGACGTAGAACGCAATACCTGCGGTCGCGTGGGGTGGCCAGAAGTGACATTGCCCCCATCGCAACAAACGTGTTATGCCACCCCACTCCTTGGAGACGCTCGCTGGTTGACTGTTGAATGCGTTGGGCCAACTGCGAAACAGTCGAGGCGCATATGTCTCAATCGATTCACGAGGGCGAAGGCAATCCCCGAACCGTTTGGGAATTCGTCTCGCGGCATTCTCTGCCTTTGGAGCGTGAGCACTCCACCTATATTGTCGTCAGCGCGCTTGACGTGTTCATGACCTACATCCTGCTCAGCTATGGCGGATTCGAAGAATCGAATCCGCTGGCGGACTACTTCTTCGCCGGTTGGAACATTGCCGGCATGGCATTCTACAAGTTCGGCGCGGTCGCACTCGTGTCGGTGTTTGCCCAGATCATCGCCAACCGGCGGCTGGAAACCGCTCGAGCGTTGCTCAACTTCGCCTCGATTGTCACCGCCAGTGTCGTGATCTACAGCTTTTGGCTGTTATTGAACAACCCGCCGCAGTTCTAGAGCGCGCGTGGCGTGTTCCGTCGGCGTCGATACGGCTCCTAGCGCAGCCCGGCAGCCGCCACAATATCCCAATTGCGATCTAGCGGCGCAGGCGCGGTCTCAGCCGGATTAACTGCCGCTGCCGATTGCGACGCCATGTGGCACTTCGCGCTCGCGGTCACTGCCGATACATTGACGGCAACCGACAACACAATCCCACTGCACATACACATCGCCATGACGGAGACATCTTCACCGGAGGCGCTGCGCGAGAGTCTTCGCCGACATCAGCAAGATCACGTGCTGCGCTGGTGGGACGAGTTGAGCGGGCAGCAGCGGAGTGCGCTGGCGGATCAAATCGAGTCGGTCGACTTCTCACTGCTGCGAGGCCTGCTGACGTCGGAGACCGTCGCTGAGGATCCCCTCGACATGGCTCGGCGAGCGGATCCCCCAGCTCAGATCGTGCGATCGGGATCGAACCCGATCGAACGCGCCGCGGCCAAGCGCGCCGGCGAAGAAATCTTACGAGCCGGGCGAGCAGGTGCGCTTTTGGTAGCCGGCGGACAAGGCACTCGGCTGGGATTTCCGCATCCCAAAGGCATGTTTCCGCTGGGACCGGTGAGCAATCGGCCGTTGTTTCAGATCCTGGCCGAACAGTTGCTGGCTCGCTCACGCAACGCCGGTGTGCCAATTCCCTACTACATCATGACCAGCGACGCCACGCACCAGGAGACGGTGGCCTTCTTCGAAGAGCACGGCTATTTCGGACTGTCGCGCGACGATGTGTTCTTTTTTCGCCAGGGCAACATGCCCGCGGTCGAAGCTTCGAGTGGACGACTGCTGTTGGCCGAGAAGGGCCAACTCAGCGTCAGCCCGGACGGTCACGGCGGCATGCTGGCGGCGCTCGATTCAGCCGGACTTTTCGAAGACATGCGGCGTCGCGGCGTCGACTTCCTGCACTATCACCAGGTGGATAATCCCACGGCCATCGTCTGCGACCCGGTCTTTCTCGGCTTTCACGCCGTGCGTTCCTCTGAATTATCAACGAAAGTCGTAGCCAAGGTCGCGGCCGAAGAGCGAATGGGGGTCCTGGTCGACGTCGACGGCCAAACGCGGATCGTCGAATACAGTGACATGCCCGAAGATGTCGCCCGACAAACCGACGACAGCGGCTCATTGCGTCACTGGGCAGGGAACACGGCCGTTCACGTTTTCAGCCGGAGTTTTCTGGAACGCATCATCGGCGACGAATCGGCACTCCCTTTCCATCTGGCCAAAAAGGCGGTGCCGCACGTCGACGAAAACGGCCAACTGTTTGAACCCGAACAACCCAACGCAGTCAAATTCGAGCGATTTATCTTCGACGCGCTGCCGTTGGCCCGCAGCACGCTGATCGTCGAGGTCGACCGGGCAACGGAATTCAGTCCGGTCAAGAACAAAGATGGCGCCGATTCGCCCGAGACCGCTCAAGCCGCCATGATCGCGCTGCATCGGGCGTGGATTGAATCGGCCGGAGCCCGCGTCGCCCACAAGGTGCCCGTCGAAATCGGCGGCGGATTCGCGCTCGATGCCGAAGAGGCAGCGCACAGAATTGAACCTGGAACCGAAATCGATGCCCCAGCTTATCTGGGCTGACATACGACTCGTCCGTCATTCAGCCATTCGTATCCGCATTCCGCCATCCCATTGAGGCCTTGATGTTGCACGCCGTCGTGATGGCAGGAGGCAGCGGAACTCGCTTCTGGCCGCAGAGCCGCCGTTCGATGCCTAAACAACTGCTGCCGTTGGTCGGCCAGCAGACGATGATCCAGGCCACCCTCGAGCGTTGCGCCGGCTGGATCCCGCATGATCAAACCTGGGTGGTCACCAATGGCGTCCAGGCTCCTGAAACGGCTCGCCAGCTACCCGACGTGCCGTCCGGGAACATCCTGATCGAGCCGTGCGGCCGCAACACCGCCCCTTGTATTGGGTTGGCTGCCATTCATCTGCTGAGCCGGGACCCTGACGCGGTCATGTTGGTGATGCCCGCCGACCACGTGATTGGGCCGCGCGAGGTATTCCAGGACGCCGTGTCGGCGGCGGCGACGATCGTCAAGTCCGATCCAGGCGTGCTGGTCCTGTTCGGCGTGCCCCCCACATTTGCATCGACCGGATATGGCTACATCGAACGCGGCGAGCTGTTCGAGGAATCGACCGCCTATCGCGTCCAGTCGTTCCGCGAGAAGCCGGTCCGTGAAACGGCCGAGCAGTACGTCGCCGGTCGCAACTTCTATTGGAACTGCGGCATCTTCGTCTGGCGGGCCGACCGGATTCTGGAGGCCTTAGCCGAACACGAACCGGAGATTCACGAGCGGCTGACCCGATTGCGCGGCGCCCTCGACGACGACCAACTCCTGCAGGCCGAATTTCCCCAGATGAAATCGATTTCCATCGACTACGCCGTCCTGGAGCGGGCGAGCGACGTTCTGGTGTTGGAAGCTCCCTTCGAGTGGGACGACGTGGGCAGCTGGCAATCGTTGACGCGGTTGTTGGGAACCAATGCTGACGACAATACCGTCGACGGCCCATTCTGCGGTCTGAACAGCACAGGCTGCATCGTGCGGACCGGAGCAAACCACCTCGTTGCGACAATTGGGCTCGAAGACTGCATCGTCGTGCACACGCCGGACGCCACGTTGGTCGCCCGCAAAGGCGATGAAAACGCCGTCAAGCAGCTGGTGGAGCTCATCCAGGAGCACGGCTATGACCGATTCCTCTGAGCCCACTGAGTTCCCCGCCTTTGGACGCTTGCTGGGTCTGGACTTTGGCACGCGCCGGATTGGAATCGCCGTTTGCAACGACGAGCAAACCATCTCCAGCCCGCTGGAGAACTATACGCGGCGTTCGGAGCAAACCGATTTTGCCGACCTTGTCTCGCTGGCCCGAGAATACTCGGTCAAGGGACTCGTTGTCGGCTTGCCGGTACACATGAGCGGGGACGAAGGCCAACAGGCCAAACAAGCCCGCGCATTCGGCGAGAAACTGGCCGAACTGACGCGGCTGCCGATCCGCTTCTGGGATGAGCGATACTCTTCCGTCCAAGCCGATGCGTTCCTGCACTCGGCGCAACTCACCCGCAATCAACGCAAGGCTCGTCGCGACAAGCTGGCCGCCCAGATCATCTTGCAGTCGTTCATCGATGCCGCCGACCGGGACGGCAAACCGAGGCAGCTTTGAGAGCAAGGGTGGAGATCGGCGTCTGCGCGTTTCGCGAGTCAGCACCGTCTGGCGACTCTCCAGTTTCTACGCCAGTCGCGGCAGCGTAGAATACCGGGGACGCCACTTCGGAACATGCAAACAATCAGACAGGTCAGTCCGATCTGACCGGCGACCATTTCAAGAGTCCCATGACGGTTTCGCTCCTCGACAAGGAAGAGTACATCGAGCAGGCGTACTTCTTCCGTTCGTATCGCGAGCGGCTGGAGGACAATATTCCCTCGCAGGAGGTCCTCAATGGCATCCACGAGGAGGTGTTGGCGACGACCAAACTGCCGATGGCGATCGACTTCCTCAAAGGGGAAATCCTGCTGAAAGGGAAGATCAGCGACGGCATGAGTCGGCTGACGCACTACTTCACGCCGTTTCAGACCTTCGTGATGTCAAAGGCCGAGGAGGACAAGTCTAAGTTCGACCAGAAGATCGCCTTGATGATTCTGGAGCGCGAAGCCGAATACCACACCGACTCACCGACAGCCGCTGGTTTGTTCGTCTACCAGTTCGAATGCATCGCCCGCAACCGGCTGGGCTACGACCGCGGCATGACAGCTATGGCGGGCGATCCGCTGTTCGGCGACGATTGGGGCGAGTGGATCAAGAAGGTCCGCCTGCGGCTCGGGAGCACCGATTTTGCCGACCTGATCTATTATCGCTCAGATCACTACGTCAACGAACGCCGTCGCCGCACCGGCGACGACGACTACAGCCCCTCCTACTCAATCCTGTTCGGCGAGCAGGAGGGCCGTATCGCCAAGGCCAACCGCGGCAAAGACCCGCTGTTCATGTTTGCCGCCCTGCAACGGCAACTGGGCCACCCCTCAGTTCCGCGGGCCAAGCCAAAATCGATCCAGCCGGTGATCCATCCCGTTCTAGAGACGCGGTTGCAGCGGATCGAAAAGACCCTGCAATACATCGAAGCCGAAACCCGCGAAGGCTTCGACCTGAGCAAGTTCTACGTCAAGCCGGATGACTTGTCGGCGGAGAGCGAGACGCCCTGAGGCGCGAAGACTTAGAACGTGTCGTAATAGCTCCGCGGTTCCGTTTCTCTCGCTTGCTCTCTCTTGTGTTGCCAACGTGCAAGCCGGTCATCGAGCCAGTCGATGAAGCCGAGTTGAATCAACAGGATCACCAGTGACAGGCCCAAGATCTCGATCATGTGCTTCTCCTTAGGCTACGCTGAAAAGACTTCTTCCAGAGCCGCGCGCATCACACCGGGATCGGGATCGACGCCGGTCCAGAGCCTGAAGCCGATGACTCCCTGGTTGACGAGCATGCCCAGACCGTCCAGGACGGTGCAGCCGAAATCAGTGGCCTCGCGAACAAGTTGGGTCTTCGGCGGATTGGGGATCACGTCGGCCACGACCATGCCAGCTTTCAATGTCGCCGTATTGAGCGGGATGCGGGCGTCGACATCGGGGAACAGGCCGATGGACGTGGCGTTGATGAGAACGTCGGTCCCTTCCGGCACGTCGAAGTTTCCCTCCCAAGGCACGAATCTCGCCCGGGCATCGGTCTTGTCGTTGAGCAAGTCGGCCAGGCTTTGGCCGCGCTCGGGCGAGCGGTTGACGATCGTGATTTCCGCTGCGCCGGCAAAAGCAGTTTCCACACCGATGGCTCGCGCCGCGCCGCCAGCGCCCAACATCACAATCCTCTTGCCTTTCGGCTCGGTGACTTCTTTGAGCGACTGAACAAATCCCTTGCCGTCCGTGTTCTCACCAATGAGTTCGTCACCTTCGCGCAGAATACAATTGACCGCCCCCATCAAACCGGCCGCTTCGGTTGTGCGATCCAAATGCTCGATGACCGCCACCTTGTGCGGGATCGTCAGGTTCCCGCCGCGAAACCCCATCGCTCGTAGTCCGCGGATTGCATCAGCCAAGTCCTCTGGCACGACCTCGATGGTGAGATACCGCCAATCGAGTCCGTGATGCTCAAACGCGCTTTCGATCATGTACTGCGTCGGGTTCTCCGCCACTGGATGGCCGAATACGGACACGAGTTCCTGTTTAAACGAACGGGCTTCGGTCATCGGCCTTCTCTTTCTCTGAATTCATCCTTCATCCTTCCGCCTTCATCCTTTCTTACTCACTCGCGCCGCACACCGCTGTTGAGCTTTTCGGGGTCGCGGACAGGGTACCGCAACGACCAAACCTTGGGGACCTGTTGTTGAAAATCGGCAACTTGTGCGCTCAGCCGTTTGGCGATGCCTGGATTGTCGTCAGCGAGATTGCGAGACTCCCGAGCATCGCTATGGATGTCGTAGAGTTCCACCGCGGGCAACTTCTTCCCCCGATGGGCAACGTGCAGTTTCCACCGTCCGTCGCGAATGGCCGTGACCTTGTCGCCCTGCACCCAGTAGAACGGTCGACTGCGTTCAAATTCACCATCACCGGTCAACAACGGGCGGATGTCCTGGCCGTCGTAAACGCGGTTTTCTGGCAAGCTTCCGCCCGCCCACGTTAGCAGCGTGGGAAACATGTCATACGCGATAGCAGGCGTTTCGACGACTTGTCCAGGAGGAATATGACCGGGCCAGCGCGCTACGAACGGCACGCGGACGCCCCCCTCGTAAGATTCGCCGATCCGACCGCGCAAACCGCCGGTGTTTCCGCCGCGGCTCATCGGGCCGTTGTCGCTGGTGAAGACGACGAGTGTGTCATTCGACAGACTCAGCCGATCGAGTTCGTCGAGCAAGACTCCGGTCTGTCGGTCGAGATATTCAATGGCCGCATCGTACAGCGGTCGGCTGTCGTCTTCTTCGGCATCAGGGATGTTCAACGGCGGGTGCGGAATTGTGTGGGACAGATATAGAAAGAACGGCCGGTCTCGATTATCCCTCACGAACCGAATCGCTTCGGCCGTGTAACGCTCGGTGATGTCGGCCACCTTGTCGCCGGGCAACTGCTCGATGATCTGGTCATCGCGATACAGCACCGTGGGGAGCATGTCCATGCTGTAGGGAAGTCCGAAGTATCCGTCGAAGCCGTGCTGCTTCGGGAGATACTGCGGCCGGTCGCCCAAATGCCATTTGCCGATGGCCATTGTGGCATAGCCGAGTTGACCGAGCGCTTCAGCGAGGGTGATCTCATCGTCGGGGATTCCACTTGGACCATCTGGTCGCAGGACGTCGACAATCCCCACCCGAAACGGCTGCCGGCCGGTCAACAACGCCGCACGCGAGGGGCTGCAGACCACATGGGCTACGTAGTACTGCGTGAGCTTCACGCCGCCATCGGCCAGCGCGTCGATCACCGGCGTGCGGACGGAGTCGCTGCCGTAACAGCTCAGGTCGGCGTATGCCAGATTGTCGGCCCAGATCCAAACGATGTTGGGACGCCGCTCGGATGCGTTTGTTTGTGATGGCAGACCTGCCGCTACGGCCTGATCGCAACGCCCAGTCAACGCAAGGCAGGCCCAAACTGCCAGAAAGGCCGCAATGCGGCCAGGGAGTTGCGGATTACGCGTGCGTTCGATCATTCGCTGTCTCGATTGCTATTCTCGCGTGTGCTGCCTGTCATGCCCTTCGTCGAGTCTATTCAGTCGTCAAATGATGTGCCAACGAAGCGCGTTGCCGGTGGCGAATGTCACAGGTAGAGTCAATAAGACCGGTCGAAATCGTCCCCATGCAGAAGCCCACATGCGATCACAGACTCTCCAAGCGCAGACAATTCGCAGGAAACACGTTCGGCTCGCAATCATGGCATTGGTTGCGTGTGTGGTCGCGACGACCTCCAGCGTCTTGCCGGCCGATGCTCAGACCCCCATCCCCGAGAGCCCACTCTCGCCGGAGCAGTCGTTGGAGCATTTTCACATTGATCCGAGTTTGAAGGTCGAACTGGTGGCCTCAGAGCCGGACGTCATCGATCCCGTCGCCATCGCTTTCGATGCCGATGAGCGTCTGTGGGTGGTGGAAATGTCTGACTATCCGCATGGTCCCGGGGAGGGAGAGTCGCCGAGATCACGGATTCGCATCCTCGAAGACCGTGACTCAGACGGCCGCTATGAGTCGTCGAGCGTCTTTGCCGATGGGTTGCTGTTCGCCAACGGTGTTCAACCTTGGCGGGCCGGTGTGATTGTGACGTTGGCGGGAGAGGTGGCGTGGATGAAGGACACCGACGGCGACGGACGCGCCGACGTCAAGGAAACGTGGTTTCAAGGATTCGTCGCAGAGAACCCGCAGCTGCGGGCCAACCATCCCACGTTCGCCATGGACAATCGCATTTACGTCGCCAACGGGCTTCGGGGTGGTGAAGTTGTGGCGGTGCACCCCGAATGGCGCGACGGCGGCGCCCAGCGCGTTTCGATCAGCGGCCGCGATTTTCGTTTCGATCCACTGAGCGGGAAATATGAAGCGGCAACGGGCGTGGGCCAGTTCGGCCTGACGTTCGACGACTACGGTAATCGGTTCGTCTGCAGCAACCGCAACCCATGCATCCACATCGTGCTCGAGAACGAGTACCTGGCACGCAACCCGAGTTTCGCCATTTCAACCGCCGTTCACGATGTCTCTCCCGCCGCTGCCCGCTCGCGGGTGTTTCCGCTCAGTGCCGCCTGGACAACCTCGACGTTGCACGCCGGGCAATTCACCGCAGCCTGTGGCGTGACGATCTATCGAGGCAGGGCACTCCGGCGTTCACGCAGGTTGCGGACCGGATATTACGGCAGCAGCTTCACTTGCGAGCCAACCGGCAATCTCGTCCATCGCGATGTGCTGACCGCCAGCGGAGCTACGTTCACCTCCCGTCCCGGCCAGAGCGGCGTCGAATTCTTGGCCACGCGTGACACCTGGTTCCGACCGGTGAATACGACTGTCGGCCCAGACGGCGCACTGTACGTCGTCGACATGTATCGGGCCGTCATCGAGCATCCGCAGTTCATGCCCGAGGAACTCAAGCAGCGACCCGACCTGAGCGACGGCGACGATCGCGGTCGCATCTATCGCATCGTCCCGGCCGAGGGGACTGTGCATAGCCCAACGAGAACGCGACCGCTATCACAACGTTCCAGCCGCGAGTTGGTCGACGAGTTGTCGCACGCCAACTGCTGGCAGCGAGAGACCGCCGCCCGGCTGCTCTATGAACGCCAGGATCAAGGTATCATGGATGAACTGGTTAAGGCCGCATCGACTAACGACGAGGCGCTGGGCAGAATTCACGCTCTCTGGGCTCTGCGCGGGCTCAAAGGGTTGACACCAGCCGTGATTGCCAACGCACTCCGAGATCCGTCGCCCCGTGTCCGCGAACAAGCGGTACGCCTCTCAGAGCCGTGGCTCGCTCGTGAACCCGGGTTACGGAGCCGCGTGATCGAACTCGCAGAAGACGATGCCCCCAGACTTCGCTTCCAGGTCGCCCTGAGCCTGGGTGCGGTCAACACCGATCCCAAAGCGCAATCGGCCCTGAGTTGGCTGGCGATCCATAGTGCAGAAGATGTTTGGACCCGCCGCGCCGTTTTCAGTTCCTTAGGCGAGAACCCTTCACAGTTTCTCGTCGACACGCTGAGCTCTGCGCGACTGCTCGGCGCATACAACGATCCTGGCGTGAACGATCTCGTTGAGTCATTAAGCGGGATCGTCGGCGCCCGGAAGACAGGACAAGGCGTCACGACTGCTCTGGCCGCACTGCTGGATACTTCGGTGCTGCCCATCGACCGGCAACGGCCCGTGGTCTCGTCAGGCCTGATCGGACTGGGTACCGGCCTCAATCGGCGAGGCAAATCGCTCGAATCTGCCGCCGGCCAACTCACTGCTGTGCTGCGCGGCACGTACGACGAAATATTTGAACGAACTGTGGCAATAGCTCGCGACTCGATGGCGGAAAGAGACGATCGTCGTCAAGCGTTGGAATTGCTACGTCACGCCACATTCGAGAAAGCCGGACCGGTCATCGAAAAACTGGCAACCGGCGAACAGCAGCAGTCCATTCGGCTCGCAGCCATCGATACTCTGTCGAGATTCCGCGATCCGAGCATCGCCGATGTACTGCTGAGAGATTTCCAGGCCCAGACGCCGGCAGTGCGGCGCGCGCTGGTCAACGCACTGCTGGCCGATGAGGCCCGGGCTGCTCTGCTGCTGGATGAACTCGAGGCGGGACGCCTGACAGCGATTGAATTGTCTCCCACTCATCAAACACGGCTCCGCCGACTGCGCAATGCCGAATTGCGCACGCGGGCCGAGAAGGTTCTTGCATCTGCGGTGCCTGCCGACCGCAAGGAAGTGCTGACTGCATACACGCCGTCGCTCGAGCTCGCAGCTGATTCACTACGAGGTCGCGACATATTCCGACGGGAGTGCATCACCTGCCACAAGATTGGAGACCTGGGAGTCGACGTCGGTCCCGACATTGCCGACTCCCGCACGCAGACGCCCGCCAAGCTGCTGACAGCCATTCTCGACCCCAACCGGGCGGTGGACGCCAATTACTTCAGCTTCACGGTCGTCACCGCAGCGGGCAAAGTCTTAAACGGCATGATCGCCTCGGAGACGGCGACGACGATTTCGCTGAGACAACCTGAGAACAAGACGATGGCCGTGCTTCGCGACGAAATTGACGAAATGAAGTCTGACGGCATTTCACTGATGCCGGTCGGCTTCGAGAAAAAGATCTCGATCCAAGAGATGGCCGACTTGATTTCGTTCATCAAAAACTGGCGCTACCTGGATCCGGCCGATGTTTCGGCGGCGGGGAGTGGCGATGCACGTTAGGCGTCGACATCACTCTTCCAGGTCTTCGATTCCCAGCGATTGCATGCGGCGGTAAAGGCGGGCGCGCGTGATGCCCAACAGAGCTGCGGCTTTACTCTTGTTGTGTCGGCTTTGTTCCAAGGCCCGCTGAATCTGTTCAGTCTCGACTTGGGCCAGCAGCGGCTCCAACGGCATGGGACGCGGTGTCAGCGGCGGTCCGACCGCCTGCCCATCGAGTCCGGCTCGAAAACGAAACGGCAGGTCCTGGACTTGGATCTGTGTGCCTGAGACCTTGGCGCGTGCTTCCTGGATCACGGCCGTTAGTTCGTCCAGGTTGCCCGGCCAGTTGTATTCGCGAAACTGGTGCCAGACCTGGTCGCTGAATCCCCCCACCTGCCGTTCGCTGTCCCGGTTGAGACTCTCCAAGATCGATTGCGCCAGCAACGGCAAATCGTCGGGCCGCTGCCGCAGCGGCGGCAACTCGACGTGCAGCGCACTGAGCGCATAGAACAGATCGCCTCGAATACAGTCGTCGTCGACGGCTTGGCGCAAGTCCACTTCAGTTGAAGCCATCATTCTCAACTTGGAATTCGGCCCCAGCTGGTTATCCCGCAACGCTTCGACGACTCTTTGTTGCAGGTCGCGCGGAAGCGCTTCGATGTCGGCTAGATACAGGGTTCCTGGTTGCAAGCTCGTGCCGCTGGTCTCGGTTTCGTCAGCTTCCAGCAGGCGGCGCAAGGCCAGCTTCAACTCCAAAGAGGACAACCGGCGGCATTCCAAAGGTACGAATGCCCGTGTCCGGCCTTCACTTTGGTAGTGGATGAGCCGCGCAACGTGCTGCTTGCCGGCGCCGGCTTCACCTTCCAACAAAACCGATGCCAGCGATTGCCGCGCCAGGGAGACCTGTTCGAGAACCCGCTGCATGGGCTCGCTACGACACGCCAACGAGTCGATCCCATATCGCTTGCGGAGCGAAACACGCATGGCGGCCAGCTCGGCGTGCAGCTTTTGAGCGGGACCGGGGTCGATGCCGCGCTGGGGCTGATGAATCGGCGTGATGATTCCCAGAATGTTCTGAAACTGGCCGTCGCCGTCCTGTAGTGGGAAGAACTTCACCAATCGCGCAACAGAACTGCCGTCGCGATGCCGGAGATAAGCGGGTACCGTCATCTCTCGGCCGGTCAGCACATCCGGGGGCGGACAGAGCGAGTTAGTCAACGCCTCGACAGAATGGGGATCAGCATCGCTGGTGTATTCACAAACGTGATCGGCCACTTCCTGGAGCGACCAGCCGGTCAGCCCCGTGCAGCCTTCATTAAAAAAGACAATCCGTCGCCGATGATCCAGCACAAACAGCGGCGTCTCGGCTTCGTTGAGCCTTGACTCCAGCTTCTGACTTCGACGGGACCGTTTTTTCATTCAAACCGGACTACTGCAGAGGCGATCGATGGCAATCCGTTGAACGAATCCAAAGCGAGAATCCTGCGGAAGTGTCGTGCGGCCCGGCCTCATTGTAGCAGACCTAGCGGTGCACGCGCCCGCTTCCCGACCCATGCATCAGGGCCTCGATTTCACCGCGGTCTGCGAAGTTGAAGTCGCCTCGGATGCTGTGTTTCAGGCAGCTGGCTGCCACCGCATATCCCAGGGCTGTCGGCGGAGACCGCAGCTCATCGGTGCGGAGGGCGAAGATCAGCCCGCCCGCAAAAGAATCTCCCGCACCCACACGGTCGACGATGTGCCTGATCTCGTATGGCGTGTAGTCTCCATTCGAATCCGTGGGGGCGAAATGAGTCTGGTCGGCTTCACGATCGTACAGCATGGCGCCCCAGTTATTGTGGCTTGCCGAAATGCTCTCCCTCAGCGTGATCGCAACAGTGCGGACATTCCCGAACTGCTCGATGATCTGCCGGGCCACCGACACGTACCCGGCTCGATTCAACTCGCCCGACTCGACGTTGCTGTCGGCAGCCGAAATGCCCAGAGTCAATTCGGCGTCTTCTTCATTGGCGATCACAATGTCGACGTATGGCAGAATGCCCCGCATCGTCTGCTTTGCCAGCTCTGCCGGGGTGGCTCCTGACTGCCATTTCCAAAGCTTCTTGCGAAAGTTCAGATCGCAGGAGACGGTCAATCCCCGTCGCTGTGCGTTCTCGACGGCGGCCAAAGCCGACTCCGCCGCACAGGCGCTGATTGCCGGTGTAATTCCCGTAATGTGCAACCAATCGGCGCCGGTGAAGGCTGCTTCCCAGTCGTAGGCAGTGGCAGGCAGCAGCGAGATACTGCTCTGCTGGCGGTCATACGTGACGGTGCCACCCCGCTGATCGGCTCCGGTCTCGACGAAATAGATGCCGAAGCGGCCTTTGGTAATCCGTTGCACCAGGTCTGTGTCGACACCCAACCGTCGCGCTTCTTGCAGAAAACTGTCAGTGATTGCGTTGTCTGGCAAGGCCGTCAGAAAAGCGGATTGGCCTCCCTGAACAGCAATCGAAACCGCCACGTTCAATTCACCGCCGCCGAAGGTCGCCTCCAGTTTCCCGGGAACGGCTTGCCGAACGCGCAAGTGGTCTTCGGGGGAAAGCCGCAACATGACTTCGCCGAACGTCACAACACGCACACTGGTCTCCTCATTTGTCGGAGCTGGCTCACTCAATGACCATCTATCTTGCCATAGCCGAGAACAGTAGGGTAGCGCAAGCGCGTTGTGTCTGAATCGAACCCGTTGCGACGGCTTGTGTCGCAAAGCACTAGCACGCTGCGCTGGAGATCACCACTCGATCCTTCTACGATGGCGATTGCGGCTATTCTCACGAGAAACTCCTCTTCTTCGCGTCGCTGTTCATGCTGAGGTTGTCCGGCGTTTCCAAATCTTACGGCAAGCAGACGGTGTTGCATCCGACCGATCTGTCCGCCGACGCCGGCACGACCCGCGTGCTCATCGGTCCCAGTGGCTGCGGCAAGTCGACATTGCTGCGTTTAATCATCGGGTTAATCGTCCCCGACACCGGAACAGTCCTGTTCGAAGATCAACAAATGACCGGAGACAAGGTCGTCGAGCTCCGTCGGCGGATGGGTTACGTGATTCAGGACGGGGGGCTGTTCCCTCATCTCACAGCCGAACGAAACGCCACGCTGATGGCGCGCTACTTGGGCTGGGACGAAAACCGCGTCTCAAAACGACTCTCGGAGCTAACCGATCTCACGCATTTGCCGGCCGATAGCCTGAGCCGGTACCCGGCGCAACTTTCCGGTGGACAGCAACAGCGTGTGAGTTTGATGCGGGCTCTAATGCTCGACCCCGAGCTGCTATTGCTTGACGAACCGTTAGGCGCCCTCGACCCGATGATCCGGGCCGAGCTGCAGAGCGATCTGCGAGAAATCTTCCAGTCGTTGGGCAAGACCGTCGTGATGGTCACGCACGACATCGGCGAAGCGGCGTACTTTGCCGACAACATCGACTTGATGCGCGGCGGGCGAATTGTGCAGAGCGGGACACTCGCTGAGTTGGTGCATCAGCCCGCTGATGACTTCGTCACCAGTTTTATCAACGCGCAGCGCAGTCCGCTCGAATCGGCACTGGGAGACGTGTCATGAAGACTGCAGCGTTCTGTGTGCTGACGCTCGCGGCTGCAGGTATAGCGTCTGCCCAAACGCCCGAAGCCGTCCAGATCCGCGTGGGTTCGAAACTGTTCACCGAATCGGTCATTCTCGGCGAAATCGTAGTTCATTTGGCCCGACAACAGGGTGCCGTCGTCGAACACCGCGACCAGCTCGGCGGGACGCAGGTCCTCTGGAAGGCATTGATCAGCGGCGAACTGGACGTCTATCCCGACTACACCGGAACAATTGCCGAGGAAACGTTGGCCGGCCTCGATCTGCCCGACGACGACGCGATTCGCGAAGCTCTCGCCGAGTACAGCGTCCTCATGGCGGGTCCGCTGGGCTTCAACAACACGTACGCCATCGGGATGCAAAAAGACGTCGCCGCTGAACTCGGCATCACGAAGATCTCCGACTTGCGAAAGCACCCCGACCTGGCATTCGGATTCGGCACAGAATTCATGGAGCGGGAGGACGGCTGGCCCAACTTGAGCGCAGCCTACAAGCTGACTCAAGCCAACGTCCGTGGCATGGAGCACGAACTCACATACCGCGGTCTGGACAGCGGCGCGATTCAGGCGATGGATCTGTATTCGACCGACGCCGAGATCGGCTACTACGACCTGCTGGTTCTCGACGACGACCTCACGTTCTTCCCCAAATACAACGCGGTCTATCTGTATCGAGCTGATCTAGCAGAGCGAGCGCCAGGTCTGGTTCAGGATCTGCATCGGCTGGAAGGGCGAATTCCCGAAAGCACAATGATTGCCATGAACGGGCAGTCCAAGCTCGAACAGGTGCCCGACACCGTCGTCGCAGCCCGATTTGTGCAGGAAACCTTCGGCATTGAGACGTCAGTCAAGACGGAGACACGGTTCGATCGACTGTTGAAACACACGCGGGAACACCTGTTTTTGGTGTCACTCTCGGTGATCGCGGCAGTTTGCCTGGCGGTGCCGTTGGGGGTCCTCGCTGCCAAGAGTCGTCTGGCTGGCCAAGCGATTCTCAGCACGGTCGGCATTCTGCAGACGATCCCTTCGCTGGCGTTGTTTGTCGTGTTGATTCCCTTGCTGGGAATCGGCCCGGCGCCTGCGATCTGTGCGCTGTTTCTGTATAGCCTGCTTCCTATTGTGCGCAACACCTATACAGGTCTGCACGATATACCGCCACAGATTCACGAGTCCGCCGAAGCACTCGGGCTGCCTGCCGCCGCACGTGTCCGGTTGATCGAGTTGCCGCTGGCATCGCGCTCGATTCTGGCGGGCATCAAGACGGCGGTCGTCATCAACGTGGGAACAGCCACACTCGGCGGCTTCATTGGCGCCGGCGGCTACGGCCAGCCGATCTTCAAGGGCATTCGGCTCGACCGCACCGACTTTCTACTGGAAGGCGCCATACCGGCGGCAGTGATGGCATTGCTCGCCCAAGGCGTGTTTGAACTGGCCGAGCGACGTTTGGTTCCACGAGGATTGCGACTCAAGCCAAGCGCGTGACCGGCAATCTGCTGCCTCTCATACCAATGTCTGAGACTTCACACCTCCCGCTGTTCGTATTTGGCACACTTCGACGAGGCCGGTCGAACCATCACTTGCTGGCTGGTCGTTACTCGAGCGTCCTCGTCGGCAGCCTGAGGAACTTTGTTCGCACGCATCCGCTGATGATCGAAGAGCACAGAGACGGGATCGTCGAAGGGGAGGTCTATTTCTTGCATGCGGAAACGTACGTGCAGACGCTGCGAAATTGTGACGATTTGGAAGGCATCCCGGCCGGCACGACCGTTGGTGAGTACTACAAGCGAATCGAAGTCACGGTAGAATCAACCAAAGGCAACCACGCCGCTTGGGCGTACGTCCATCCAGCGACGGCAATTGCCGAGTGACTAGTGACTCATTCGAACTCGATCGCGAGCCATCCGTCGTCGGCGGTCAGACTCCGCAAGCGCAGCGAGAACTCGTCGACGTTGGTCAGCGGCGGCGTCCAGGTGCGATTGAACTCTGCTGAGGTGAGCAGCTTTTCGACCTGGTCTCGCACGACACCCTGAATGAGCATCATGCCCGGTTCGACCGCCCCGTCGACGCCCCTGACGTCGATGTCTCGGGGCTGAAGCGTCAACACGTCGCCTTCCAGAACCGGAACCAGCGTTACCCGGACCTGTTGCAGCGGCAAGGGATTCCCGATGGCCGGTTCGATGCGTACACGGGACACAACTTCGATCTCACCATCATCAATGCGAATCCGCAGAGGATCGACCTCGTCGAATACGAACGTCGCCAAGTCGGTCACGGGGTTCAACTCGGGACCGGACAGATCTTCGCGGGCCAGGCCGAAACGTTGCAGCGTTTCAGTCAGCCAGCGCAGGTCTTGCGCGGTGAAGGCGCGGCCTGCGAATTCGAATCGATCGATCGCTAGAGCCAGCAGGCTTTCGTGAACGCAGAAGAGATTACCCGGCGGCATCGCGGGTGGTGCCGAAGTCTCAATGGGACGGTTACTCACCGACGGCGAGCGAGCGCTGTAACGCACGTAATGATCCGTGCTCACCAGCGATTGCTGGTCCGGCTGCATCTCGTATTTCTGTAGGGGCTCGATGATCTGCACCTGTAGCTGGCCGTTCAACTCGGCCAGCTGGGCGTCGATTGTGCGATTGAACCGCGGTAGCACTTGTTCGGCAAGCTTGCGGGCCGCGATTGCCTCACCCTGCGGCTTTTGTCTCTCAGCCGCGGCATACACGAACCGATCGAACAGCGGACCCACGAGCGGCGTGCCGGTGACCGGCGTGCGAACGCCGCGATTGGAGTTGTGGGCGTACACGCGCGCCATCGCGCTGGACGTCGAGAACATCCGTGCGTCGAAGAAGACGGGCTTAAACACTCCGAATCGATAGCAGCCCAGTGTATTGATCCGCGCTTCCTGTCGAATGCCAACCGTGTTGCTGCGAGTGATACCGTGCAGCTGCATCATCAATCGCATGTTGGCAGGCGCCGGCTGACAATCCACACTCAACCGAGTGTCGGTCATTTGGACGCCAAAAATGTTCGCCCCCAGAATGCGATCTTGTACGCCGCGCGTCTCGGCGTCGGACTGAGACAAGATGCGGTTGATGAGAGTCTCACTGACGACCGCATGCAGGTTGTAATTGGGCGGTAGTACTGGAACGTCCGATCTCCGCCAGGTCTCGACCGGATTTGCAGCGCGCAACTCCGCAACGGGAGTCGGACCACCGTCGGCCCAGCTCCAGGCTGAGCAAAGCGCCAACAGCGCACAGCAGCATGCAAGCAACCGGCGGGAATTGTTGCGGGGCCTGGTTTTCACTGCGAGGGGGCCTGCTGGTGGCAAAACGGGAGGTGGTCTCCGTCGCGGTGGCAACGGATGCGCCAGCCGTGTCGGATATTCTGGCCGAGGGGCGCGCGATTTCAGACGCCTGCGACCCAATCAGGTTCTGTGTTTGACGACTGGATGGGCTGGACGGGCGCAACTGCGTCCAGAAGCGGCACGTCCCCGAGGAATATACCACGCGTTTGGGGAGTGCGCAGGCCCCGCCTCAGCTTTCGTGGAGCCGTTGACTCACACGGGCGGGCGAGGGAGCTTTCAGCGCTCGCGTCGTGAGATCGCAGCGAATCCACCAACGCGAGCACCGAACAATGGGGCCATCAAATTGCCCGGCAAGGACTCGAACCTTGACTAAATGATCCAGAATCATCCGTGCTACCATTACACCACCGGGCAAAACAGTGCAGGCGTGCCAGTATAGGTACCGCCGATTGCTAAGCCAAGCCGGATCGAGGGCGGCTGCCACACCGCTGACAAGCTGAATCAAAACCCATCTCCGCCGGTAACCGACATCATGGCGTCTGCAATCGCGAAAGCTTGTGTCGCGATCTGTTCCGTGACTTGGTCGGTGGTAGCAGAAGTCGCTGTCACAACGCCTTCACCGACCGATGCCACGATGCCCTGCATGGCCAAGCCAGCATACCATTCGCGAAGCGACATGCCTTGACGGCGTTCTTTGGTGGATTCGGACGGGAATGCGGGGATTTTTGACATTGCGTCTGCTTTCGGAGGATCGATGACTGCCAGGCAGCGAGAGTGTGCGAATCTGCGCGGCCGGTTCCGGCTCGGGGAAGCAGCGATTGCAGTACCAAACCGCAATCGACGCGGCGCGTCATTGAGCAATTTGTGCCGTAAACCGTAGCTCAGAAAACGCTCCATGGCACAGGATCTTGGGCTGTCAAATGCGTTGAATCCCCGACGACCCGCGACATCGCTAAGACCCTCACGTCACGGTCCGGTTACTCTCCGCCGGCTACTTCGTCCAACCCAACTCGATCATGGCTTCCTTGGCGGCGGTGACCACGGTTTGATGAGCGAATTCTTCGCGATTCTGTTCCAGATCGGGATGAGCTTCGAGCGCCGTATCGAGAGTCTTGACCAGTCTGCGCGCATAGGGCCGAATATCGTCAACGCCGGAGAGCCGATCGGCGATCGCGGGCCGGAGATGGCCTTCCCGCCACATGGTGCTGATCAACTCCGCACAAGTCGCGAGCTTGTTCCACGCAGGTGCAGCCTGCCACTCCAGAGCCGACTTGCCGCGCAGCGTGCCGTTTTCGTGCCACTTTCCGGTCTGCGTGGCTGGCTCAAGCGGCTCCTCCACCGAGGTTCCCGCAGCCAGCACTACCATGACCAGCGCAGCGATCGCTGATGAGTAGTGTTTGCGCATGTGCATGCCCTATCAAAGCCAGGACGAAGCCACCCAGGTAGAAGACAACGTCGTTCCATTCAAACGTGCCACGGACCCAACCGAGCGCCTGAGCGAATTCGCCTGCCAGCGCGATCACCGCGATCGCGAAAACCCAAGGATGGATACGTCGCCAGATGAGCAACATCCAAGCTGTGCCTGCGAAGACCCAACAACCGTCCGGAAGCGAGTACAGGATTGTTCGCGGCAGCTCGACACTGGGGCGAAAGACATCGGCTGGGATTCCCACCAACGCCATCCCGTCGAACACCAGAATCGTCGTCGATCGCCAACCAACGTACACAGCGGTTCCCACCGCAAGGGGCACCACGACCAGCGCGGTGAAGGCTAGAGCCATGCGTCGATTCAAGACCCGCGCCCCGTCGCAGCGGCCAGACTTCGTCGGGGTCAATCCTGCCATCCGATCTTCACTCCTTCGATTCGTAGACGGATCGATAAGGATACTCGGCGTTGGCCAATTATTGTGAGTCATCGCGCCCGGTTGTACGATGGCGACAGCATGACTTCTTCAGCCGCCGCCGGCGGAACAAGGCTGGGCGTCGCGTTGGTTTTGCTGCTGGCGGCCAGCCTGTCGGCCTTCACGTTCTTGGGACTGCAAGGGCAAGCCACCCTGTTCTTTACGGTGGGAGGATGCGGTCTGTTGGGCTCGCTGGCCCTGTTTCTCGTTCTGTTTCGCAGGCTGTTTGACAGGCAGGCTTACGGCTGGCTGCAACTGGGCATGCTGCTGATCAGTATTCACGCGATCTTTCTGGTGGGCGAGGCGGCGCTGCGCGTTGCCGATCGGGCGAGGCGCCGTTCGCAGGAGGCCCGCAAAACCTTCATCCTTAACGAGTACTTGCCGTTTTTTCGCGACGAGGCCGGCTACGGTCGGATACATACGTCGCAGCACCCGATCACGGGCCTGGGATTGGTCCCTAACACCTCGACACGCTTTCTGGACTGTCCCATCAGTATCAATTCCGACGGCTTCCGCGGCCGCGAGATCGGCGAGAAGCAGCCAGACGAATTGCGGGTGATGTGCCTGGGAGCCTCGACGACCTTCGGATGGACCGTGGGGGCCGCCGATAGAACGTACCCGGAGGTGCTCGAAGAACTTTTGTCGACGAAACTCGAGCAACCGGTCACCGTGATCAACGCGGGCGTAGCAGGTCTGAGGGTCGACCAGAACGCGATGCGTTTGGAAATGGATCTGTTACGTTTCGCCCCCGACGTGATCGTCGTTTACCATGGGTTCAGCAATATTCCCAGCGGCATTGGAGGAGACGTTCGACTGCGTCCGCGGGCAAGCCTGTTATTCCAACAGGCGCTAGTCGCGCATGCGGTCTCCCAAGCGAAGTTGCCCTTGTACGGACCGGTTTACCAGAAGCGTTTCCGGGCTGGGTTGGAGAAGATCGCGTCTATCTGCCAGGCCGAGCAGATTGGCTTGGTTCTGTGCTCGTTTGCATTGGCGTTTGACCGAGATACGCCCCGTGCCGAGATGGAGTTCTTCGAGAGTCTGATGCCGATGTACGACAAGCGGACGGGTCCGCTTTCGGCACTTTCGTTTGTCGAAATCAACAACGGGATCGTTCGTGACGCGGCGCAGAGATTCGGCGCCGAGTTTGTCGATGTCGCGTCGGTTCTGGGCGGCCGTTACGAGCACTTTCTCGATTTCGCCCACTTCGACCAAGAGGGACGTGACATCCTCGCCGCCACGATCGAGCCGGGCGTGCTCCGCGCGGCCCAACGACGACACACCGGCCCAATGCACGATCCTTAGTCTGTTGCAGCGTTCAAAATGACGATTGTCAGACCGAAGCCGAATCGGCCGCATTTTGAGCCGCGACGTTCGGTCTTTGTCCCGGCAATCTGAACTCCTGCAGGTTTCGCCCGCAGGCGATCGCGAGGCCCGCCGCGAATGCCAGTACGCATAGGCCGAACAACAGAGTGGCATTGGTGTCGCCAAGTCCCGGCATCAAGAGCTTAAAGACGTTCTCGGTCGAGTTGAACGAAGCATGCAGCAGCGCAGCCAACAAGACGCTGCCGTTGGTCTTGTGAAAGAACCAAGTGAAGATGATCGACAGGGCGCACGTGTAGACGGTGAACAGGACCATCTCGACGATGCCACCCTCTTTTCCCGATCCTGGAGCAAAGAATGCCGCGAAGTGCCAGACGCCCCACACCACACCGATCAGCAGGGCGGCGCTGAGTGCGCTCATTCGTTGTTCGAGTCGCGGCAATGCGAATCCGCGCCAACCGGGTTCTTCCCCGAAACCACCGCCGGCGAAGAGTCTCAAGGCGAACAAACCCAGCGCGGTTGTTAGAACGTCGGTGTCCCATTTCGATGCGGGCCAGCCGGCGCCTTGCGACGCATGGACGGCAATCGCGGCCAGCCACAGAAGGGCCGGTCCTGCAAGGGCAAACAGATACCAACCGGGATGCACGCGCCAGCGAACGATGCGGGCCAGCCACTCCCGCCGCGCCACACTCCCCAAACCGGCGACGACCAGCAACCCTGCCAACGTGGGTCCGAACTTGACGACGTATTCGGTCGCGAGCTGAAGTCCGCCCGGTAGATCGAGAAGGCGTCCGCCGAAGAACGCCCCCCAGGAGATGCCATACGCGAGCAACCAGAAGGAAAGCAACGGATATCGGGCGAGCGGGCCGCCCGACGTTGGCACGGTTGTGGCTTGGTTACTTGGCAATGTAGCCTCCGTCGACCATCAAACACTCGGCTGTCACAAACGAAGCTTCATCGGACGCCAAAAACAATATCGCGTTGGCAATCTCACTTGGATCGGCAAGCCGGTTGAGCATATGGGCGCCGCCCCAATCGGGATGCCGGTCGGCTGCCGCCCGATCGAGACCAGCTTCGCCCGTGAGTTGTTGAACAATCTTCGTCCAGACGGTGCCGGGGCAGACGGCGTTCACGCGAATGCCATCGGCGGCAAGGTCGAGGGCCATGCATCGCGTCATGCTGGCGATGGCCCCCTTCGTTGCGTTGTATGTCAGCATTTCGGACTGGGCGATGAAGCTCGAGATTGACCCCAAATTGACGATCGCCCCTTTGCCGGCCCGGCGCATGTGCGGCACGACGTGTTTGGTCACCAGCGCCGGACCAATTACGTTCACGTCGAGAATGTTGCGCCAATCGTCGACGGTTGCATCGACTCCCTTGAGAACGAAAGTGGCGGCGTTGTTGACCAGCACGTCTACCTTTCCGAACTCCCGATTGACCTGCGCCACCATTACGCGCACGCTTTCTTCACTGCCGACGTCGGTTTGAACGAACTGGCTGAAGCCTCCCGAAGCGCCGACTTCATCGGCGACGGCGGTGCCGCTGGATTCGTCGATCTCGGCAACCACGACCGCCGCCCCTTCTTGGGCCAGCCGCAAACAGCTCGCCCGGCCAATCCCGTCACCACCACCGGTGACGATCGCAACTTTGCCATCCAATCTCTTCATGATGAATCACCAGGCTCATTGAGACGTCGTGGGAGACCTTTGTTGTGACTTCTCCCATTTACGCTATGGACCGGTGTTTGGTGTCAACTTTCCCACTTTTGGCCGCCGCGGCGGTAGAAGGGCTATTCGCCGCACAGAAGCGAATATTGGCAGACAAACGTCGCGCCCTCGTCGGGCTCTACACTCTCGCCCCGCCTTGGCATCGGTAATCGTGCGGTGCATGATGAACGAAAGTGAGATTTCCCACCGAGTGTACGTGCAACCTTTCGACTCGCGATGAAAGCCCGAACATGCTGATTGGATACGTCAGCGACGAGAGATACGTTGTGCTCAACGACGTTCAGGTTGAGCTCATCGATGCGGCCGGTCGTTCGACGGAAGCCCGTTCCCGTGCCACGGGTGCTGTGCATGCGGATTTGCCTCCGGGCCGCTATGAAGCCGTGCTGGCCAAGGCAGGGTACGGGTTCAAACGCGTTCAGATCGACTTAACCACCGAGGCACCGCACCAGTTTCGCATGCTCAAGGACGGGTTGCTCGGATACGCCTGGCCCAAGTGCGTGCGTTCAGGCGAAGCGGCTGAGTTCCGCGTGCATTGCGACGAAGCTTACTATCTGTCGCTGTGGCGCTACGGCTGGCAAAAGGAATTGGTGCAGCCGATCGGATGGTTCGCCGAGCACGGCCCCCGCGCCACGGTACAGATCAGCCCTGACGGCGACTACACGCAGACCGGAGTGCAGTGGAATAAGCACGGGTACAGCAGTCCGCATCACAAACAGTTCGTGACAGCACCGCGAAGATCCGGTTTGTATTACTTTCACGCGAAGACCGAGTCGGGAAAGTTCTTTTCGTTTCCCTGGGTCGTAGCGCCGTCAGCTCCAGCCGCACCGATCGCCGTATTGGCGAACAACATGACGTGGAATGCGTACAACAACTTCGGGGGACGCAGCAACTACATTCATCCCGACAAACTCCCTCCCACGCCGACGGCCAACGCCCGGCTCGAACTCAAGCGTTATACCGACCCTGATCACGTCAATTACGACACGACCGAATACGACCCACTGTCGTTCGACCGGCCCGAGCCGATCAATCACATTCCCGAAAACGAACAGATCGCCGGCCCCATCGAAGGCCGGGCTGCGTGCCACGTGGCGCCCGCCGAGTGGCGGATGTTCGGCTGGCTCGAGCGAGAAGGATTCGCATACGACCTCTACTCCGAAACCCAGTTTCACTTCGGCACGCTCGATCTTGACCGCTACCGGCTGTTGGTCATCGGTGTCCACCCGGAATACTGGTCCAGAGCGATGTACGACCGGCTCAAGTCGTGGGTCTTCCAACGTGGCGGCCGTTTGATGTACCTCGGGGGCAACGGTCTCAACTGTGAGGTCGAGTTTCTTGATGAACAGACCTGCGTCTATCGCAACGAAGACGCGCGCAAACTGAAGGCCCCGTATGAAAGCCGATTTCACCGGCGGCACGAGTCGGAGGCCAATCTGCTGGGAGTCGTGTACGACGACCGCGGCATCATGACCGCTGCCCCGTACGAAGTTGTGGACGAAACGCATTGGGCGTTCGCAGACACTGGACTCGGCAAAGGCGACATATTCGGCACCCATTGCCAGCACAGGCGCGTGCCGGGCGGAGCTTCCGGTCACGAAACCGACAAGATCTCCGCGAGTTCGCCGGCAGATACGCGATTACTGGCCCAGGGACTCAACGCCGATTCGGGGGGCGCTCACATGACGATTCACGAGTTATCCGGCGGCGGTGCCGTCTTCTCGACCGGCTCCATCTGTTGGGTGAGTTCGCTGCTGGTCGACGATCACGTTTCGACCATCACGGCCAACGTCGCCCGCCGATTTGTGGAATAGTGCAGTGTACGAATTTCGTTCCCGGCTCCGGCTCGCGGAAATCAGCCATTGATGCACCAAACAGCGTTCGGCGCGGCACAAGACAGCGTAACACGCTGTAGGCCCACGATCCGCTCCAACGAATGCCACCGCTGAGACCCCTCACCCCTCCGCAGCCTTCAAGCTTTGCCCGATCGGATCGCGTCTGGGCACAGAGGTCGGCTGGTGCCGATTGCAGCGGCGAATCGATGCGCCGCTTGGCGAAACGGCAACGATTCTAGCTGCCCTTCGGTTTTTCAAGCTCCGCGAAGCGGTCGCGGTTTTGGGCAAAACCACCGCTGGCGCTGCTGCAACGGTTCTGCATCGACGGCGGGAATCGTTCACCTGCGGCGGCTGCGCGCGTCGAAACCTGTTGACACGACTCTACGGTTCACTGTTGTCTCCAGGAGTTCCAACGCATGACGCGTGCGAACGACGAAGCCTCGCGCTTCACACCCAGCAGCCGCACACTCCTCAGTCTGTGTATTCACGGACTTGCCATTTGCATGGTCTATGTGCACTGTGACGTGACCGCAACGGGTTCAGCCCCGCAGTCGCAACTCGTTGCGGCCGGTTTTGTGCCGCCTGCCCCACCGGCGATCTCCGATATTAGCGCCTTGCTGAGGGCCGCTGCGATTGGGCAATCCGAGCAGAATCACCCGGACTATTCCGGCGTTCCCGAAGGCATGCAGTACGAGGTCGACCTTGCCGATGAATCGGCCGAAGCCGAAGGCTTCGATGATTCCGGATTCGAGGATGGCGATGCCTTCGAAGACGACGGCGTCGAGGAAGAGTGGCTTGACGGAGAAGAAGGCTTTGTAGACGGCGACGGCTTCTCTGACGACAGCGGTTTCGAGGACGAAGGTTTCGAAGACATTGGATTCATCGACGACGAAGATTTCGAGGAGCAAGGCTTCGATGAAGAGGACTCCACCGGCGTTCCCATGCAGACTGCCAGCTTGAGCAAACTCGACCGGCCATCTTCCGATAGGGTGACACAGCGCACCAGCGGCAATCCCGATGTTCTGGAAGGGCGAGCGGCGTTGCTCATGAACCTGAAGCTGCTTGAAACGGGTTACGTCCGGCTCGGCAAGACCCCTTCCTATACGGCCACTTTCTTCAAACAGGAGCGGCTTGGCGACGAATTGGGAGACGGTCAGGTCATTGAAGTGAAACTACGGCACGCCCCCTTCAGCGTCTACATGCGCTGGATGGTAGGCGACAGAGGACGCGAAGTGCTGTACATCGACGGCGAAAACAACGGCGACATGATCGCGCATCCAGGCGGTTGGAAGGGTCGCATGTTACCGGCGATCAAACTCAACCCCCGCGGCTCGATCGCCATGAGCGAATCTCGCCACCCGGTCACGCACATCGGCCTGCGTGAACTCGCTCGGCACGGCATCGAAATCTGCAAGCACAACCTGAAGCACGTCGATACTCTCTCCTGCTTCTTGCTCGCCCACCAGGCATTCGATAACCGTCCCTGCTACCTGGTGGTTCTGGAGCACAGTAGCCGCACAGCCTCTCCGGAATACCGCAAGCTGGTGGTCTACATCGATCACAAATTGTCGGTTCCGGTCGCCGTTCGCAACTACGGTTGGTCGAAAGACACTCAGTCTGATCTGACCGCCGAGCAACTCGACCAGGCAACTCTGATCGAGAATTATGCCTACAGCGACATCCAAATCAGACCGCGGTTGGCCGCAGTTGACTTCGATCAGAACAACAAGAGCTACAAGTTCCGCAGGTAGCCGGGCCACTCGGTACCAATGTTGTTCTCCCATTCGCAGCTGCCGACGCGCCTGGTAGTCGACACGAAATAGAGCCGACATCAATCGGTTCGGTCTTGCCGCCGTTGTGGTCGCGGGCGACGATGCATCGATTGATTGGAAACTCGCGATTCTCGTTCTGCGGGGGTGCATCGACCGCGAAACTCTGATGCGGCTTGCGGGCGTACGATGCACTCGGTATCTCGATAACGCCGACTGCGAAGCAACCCGTTACGATCGAGGCGACGCGATGGTGGCGTTATCGCTACTCGTACTCAAGACTCGGCAAGTGGAAGACTTGCGTGCGTTCTACGGTGCCTTGGGCATCGCCTTTGTCGTTGAACAACATGGGCAGGGTCCGCTGCACTACGCGGCTGAGTGCGACGCGCTCGTCATCGAGATCTACCCATTGGCTGAGGATGATCCGCCAGCTGACACGACGACTCGGCTTGGGTTTGTTGTCGAGCAGCTGGAAACTCTCATGCAGAACCTCGGCAGCCTGGGCGTGACCGTCGTCACTACGCCGAAAACGACCGCTTGGGGATATCGTGCTGTCGTGCGAGACCCCGACGGCCGGGCTGTCGAACTTTGCCAGCGCTAACGTTATCCCGCCCGAAGATGCGGCGTCTCCTCCTTGTCGGTTAAACTGGAGGCGCAACCGCCTCCAAGCCGAAAGAGAGGAACGAAGTGTCTCACACAGCGCTCAACCGACGTGAGTTATTGGCCATGGCTGGCGGAGCCTTGGCCACGCTTGGCTGGTCGTCACGCTCGCACGGCGATGATCGACCGTCTGTCACCGATCCCCGCGCGACGTCCGGCGACGCCGCCCATGAGCCGGATTGGAAGAGTCGCCTGTCGATGACAGTCGGCCCCGACAAAGCCGACCTCGTCGGCAACAGCGATCGCGCGATTCAGGCGGCCGTCGACTACATCGCGCGGCTCGGAGGTGGAACGGTCCACATCCTGCCGGGCGAGTACCGGTTGCGAAACGCGGTCTATTTACAGTCAAAGGTGCGACTACGGGGAAGCGGTGACAATTCGGTGCTCATTAAGGAACCGTCGGTGCGAACCAAGCTGGCGGCTGATTCAGACTGGTACGACCAGGAAATCACCCTGGCCGACGCAGCTGGATTTCGCGTCGGTGATGGCGTCTGCCTGCAGACGACCAATCCGCACAACGGCGGCAGCGAGGTACTCAAACGCACGCTTGTTGCTCGAAGCGGCAACCGCTTCAAGCTTGACCGCCCGCTGCGGAAGAACTTCTGGTTGATGGGCGAATCGACGGCGGCCTCGCTCTTCCCGATCATAAACTGCGAGAACGTGGCACACGTGGCCATCGAAGACATCACGCTCGACGGCAACCGCGAGCAGAACGAGAATCTCGACGGCAACCACGCCGGTTGCATCTTCGCTCAAGATTGCAGCCGGCTGACATTTCGTGACGTGACTGCACGCAACTACAACGGCGACGGTATCAGCTGGCAAATCTGCCACGATGTCCGGGTCGAGGACTGCACGAGCCAGAACAACGCCGGGCTGGGACTGCACCCCGGCTCCGGCTCGCAGCGACCGCTGATTCGCGGCAATCGCGTCGTGGGCAACGACATCGGCATCTTTTTCTGCTGGGGCGTGAAGTATGGCCTGGCAGAGGACAACGTCGTCGAAGATACCCGCCGGCACGGCATCTCGATCGGCCATCGCGACACGAATAATCTCATTCGCGGCAACACGGTGCGAAATAGTGGCGAAGTTGGCGTGCTGTTTCGGCCAGAACGCGGGCACGATTTCGCACCACACCACAATCGCCTCGAAGACAATCAGATCGTCAACGTCGGCAATGAAGACGGCGTGGGAGTCGACGTGCGTGGCGAGACCGAATCGGTGACTATCACCGGCAATGACGTCCGTGAAACGAACGGACCAGCCAAGCGGGTGGGCATCCGCGTCGGCGCAGAAACGCGCGACATCCGATTGAACGAAAACGACGTAGAGGGATTCTCCGTCGACGTTGAGCGAATGTAGGCTTCGTCGTGGACTTTGACCCGACCTTCGACCCTGCCCAGTGACCTGGCCACAGGCGGCTGGGTCGGTAGTGCCGCATCCCGTGCGTGCGGACGCGCGGATCGGCGTTAAGCCGAGATTTGAGAGCGTTTTGAAGCCGGAGTTTCGAAACGAGTGGCCCAACGTCGGCAAAGGTACTTCGTCGCGCCGCCAATTCGCTACAGGATCAGCATGGCGTCGCCGTAGCTGTAGAAACGGTATCGCTCTCGAATCGCGTGCTCGTAGGCGGAGCGTATCAGCTCTCGGCCGGCGAATGCACTCACGAGCACCAACAGCGTTGTACGCGGCAGGTGAAAGTTCGTCAGCAGAGAGTCGACGGCTTCGAACTTGTAGGGCGGCCGGATGAAGAGTTCCGTGGGTCCTCGAAATGGCTGCAGCATCCCATCCTGCACGGCCGATTCGAGTGTGCGAACCGAAGTCGTCCCGATTGCGACGATTCGTCCACCACGGTCGCGGGCCTCCCCGATTGTCTCGACCGTCGCGGAAGTCAGCTCGCACCACTCGGAGTGCATCGAGTGCTCCTCGAGCCGCTCGGTGTTGATCGATCGAAACGTACCGACGCCGACGTGCAGCGTGACGCAAGTCTGGCTGATACCGCGCTGGGCGCATGCCTGCAACAATTGCGGTGTGAAGTGCAGTCCTGCTGTCGGTGCTGCAATCGCTCCGGGTCTGCTGGCAAACGTCGTCTGATAGCGCTGCCAATCCAAGTCGGTCGGCTTCTCACGCCCGACATAGGGGGGCAGGGGAACTGTCCCCACGCGGCCCAGCAGAATCAGGTGGTCTGTCTCGCCAGTCTCCGGCCGTACCACGAGCGAGCCGTCATCCGTGCGTCCAATGACCGTCAACTGCAGACTTGATTGACCGGCGTCGGCTGCAACAACTGTTAGCTGCTCATCGATCCGCAGCTTGCCACGTGTCTGGCTGAGCAGTAGCCAGGTTCCGTCCGCGGCCGCTTCGAGAAACAGCCCTTCCCATTTCCCCCCTGTTGCCGTCCGGTATCCTAGTAGTCGTGCCGGGATGACCTGCGTGTCGTTCAGGACCAGACAGTCGGCAGGACGTAGCAATTCGGGCAGATCGCGAATGCTGTGGTCCGAGAATCCGCCTGTTTGGCGGTCGACGACCAGCAGCCTCGCATCCTCACGCGCTTGGGGCGGCTGCCGTGCAATCAACTCGGCAGGCAGCTCATAGTCGTAGTGTTGCAGTTCGTCCATCGAACACCGGGGCGGACGGCAGCGGAAACGCATAGAATCGAACGAGAGACGCCGTGCCTTGGATACGGTCTCGCTCGATTCAAGCTTCTCTCATACGATTGGGCTGCGGTGGAAACAAGGGCCGACCCTCCGATGGACTATTCCAACAACGCGCCATGACCTCTGCCGGCACTCCTACGCGCCTCGGATTCTGCATCACCGATCTTGATCCGGGCGGCGCAGAAAAGGCGATCGTTCAATTGGTCACGCGGCTGGACCGGTCGACGTGGGACCCAATCGTTTGGTGCCTGAGCGGCCAGGGCGCTCTCGTCGACGAGTTGGCCGACGCCGACATCCCAGTGACCTGCCTGGGGGCGGCGGGCATGCGGGATGCGCACATGGTCTGGACGTTGTCGCGACACTTGCGACGACGCCGGCCGGCGCTGCTGCAAACATTCTTGTTTCACGCGAACATTGCCGGGCGCGTCGCCGGCCGGCTCGCCGGTGTGCCCCACATCGTCTCTGGGATTCGCGTCGCCGAGAGACGCAGCCGAACTCGCTTGTGGCTGGACCGACTGACGCAACGACTGGTCGATCGGCATGTTTGCGTGAGTCGGGGCGTCGCCGAATTCTCGATCGCCGCAGGCCTCTACAGCGAACGCGTCGCGGTGATTCCAAACGGCGTCGATGGCGAGCGTTTCATCAATGCCACCGCGGCAGACTTGTCCGAATTCGGCATTCCACCGGGAAGCCGCACTGTCATCTGGGTGGGCCGTCTGGATGCTCAGAAGATGCCGCTGACTCTGTTGGATGCAGCCGAGATCATCATGCAGACAGGTGATGCGCAAACGCACTTTCTGATCGTTGGCGCGGGGTCGATGCAGGCGGAATTGGAAACCGCAGTCAGGCAACGCTCGCTATCAGAGCGCGTGCATGTGGCCGGTTGGAGAAAGGACATTGCTGAACTGATGAAGGCCGCCGACTGCTTAGCTCTCACGTCGGCTTGGGAAGGAATGCCCAACGTCATCTTGGAAGCAATGGCAGCTGGCCTGCCTGTCGTCAGCACCGAGGTGGAAGGCGTCCGGGAGCTGATCGAACACGGAGAAACTGGATTGCTGACTGCACACTCACCGTCGGCCGTGGCGTCCGGGCTCCAGCAGCTTTTTGCTGATCCAGAACGGACGAGTCGCATGGGTCTTTCTGCGCAACAGGTTGTTAAACAACAGTTTACGTGGGATTGTGTCGCCCGAGCGTACTCCGATTTGTATTGCGAGCTGCTGCAGAAGTGACCCTGTTTTCCGGCCAAATGCCAACTGAGGAACTCAGTCTTTGGAGTTCTCCAAAAAAACTGAAATTCAGTAATCCCAACGACAATAACCACCTGCGTTCACATGGCGGTGGTCTTGTCGGATCATTCAGCGCTTTCATCCTTGACCACTGGTGAGCGGTTGCTAAATTTGGCCCTCTGTGGTGTGTTGTGGGGAAAAGTGGTGAATGACCCTAACCGGGACTTACAGGCGCACTCTCGACGAAAAGGGCCGATTCGCGGTCCCCAAGCGTCTGAGAGAACAATTCGACGAGCAGACGATCTCCAGTCTTTACGTGGCCCCCGGAACCGAGCGATCACTAGCCCTCTATTCGTCCGGGGCGTTCGAAACTCTGGCCAAACGGCTGGCCGAACGCTCGCCCAACCGGTCCGAGGTTCGCAACTATCTACGGATGTTCTACTCACGAGCGGAACGCATCGACGTCGACACCCAGGGTCGCGTGCGCATTCCCGAGCGGCTGTTGGAGTTTGCGGCGCTGAAACACGAGGTCGTGCTGCTGGGTGTCCACGACCACGCCGAAGTCTGGGACACCCGGTTGTGGCAGGATTTCTTAGCTCGACACGAACAAGAATTTGACCGAATGGCCACGGAGGCCTTCGACTAACGCCCAGTGCATCGATTCCAGCCTCCAAATCGACCAGGAAAGGAGTCTGTGAGTTCAAAAGTCTCCGGCCGCGACGAAGAACATCGAATGCAGTGTGTAGTCGGTGTTGCGGACCAAGTCTTTGAAGGAGTTTCGCTAGCGCACCTGCGCAGGTGTCTGGCGTAGCGTGAAGACTAACGTCCGGTGAGAGCGGCTGTGAGTAATGCGTATTGCTCCGCTGGCTTACCGGGCTCTGCGGACATGGCAGCCAGGAAGAGCTGTCGAAAGGCGGGAGGGTCGGCTGAGAGCCAAACTGACCGCCAGCCGCTTCGTCTCACACACGGGCGGAAAGGAAGCCGCCCGAGACGACCGGCTTCACAACGTCGAGGACAGCATAAAACCCCGCTTCTTGTGGAGAGAAGCGGGGTTTTTGCGTGCTGCGTTCTGCATGCACCCCACCGCCGGCGATTGACCTTCCCATGCCGGCGGGAAGTTCGTACAACACCACTGCTCACAGAGTTCAATTCTCCCAAATCCTATCCTCATCTCCCTCAAAGGCTCAGCTTCGCGGTCCCGCGCAAGCTGGCGAACTGATTTGCGATGTCCGACCGCTGGCAGGGTTCTGGTGAGCCCGAACAGTCGGTGCATCGACCCGTCCTCGTCCGCGAAGTCTTGCAATTCCTTGACTTACAGCGTGGACTCGTCGTGGTCGACGGCACCGTCGGAGCGGGCGGACATAGTCAGCACATCCTCAACTCAATCGGATCTGAAGGAACGCTGATCGGACTGGACCGCGATCCCGCCATGCTTTCGCGGGCACGGTCTGTGTGCGATCGACCGAACTGCGAATTGCGGCACGCAAGCTATGCACAACTTCCGCAGATTCTTTCTGAATTGGAGCTGCAGCAGGTCGACCGTCTGCTGCTGGATCTCGGATTGTCTTCCGACCAACTCGCCGATGCTGACCGCGGATTCAGCTTCGAATCCGAGGGTCCGTTGGACTTGCGGTTCGATTGCACGCAAGGACAGCCGGCTGCGGAATTGCTTGGCGATCTCAACGAACACGACATCACCGACTTGTTGGAACGCTACGGCGAAGAACGATTCGCCCGCAAGATCGCGCGGGCCATCGTCGGATTCAGAGACTCGCAGCCAATCCACACCGCAGGGGATCTCGTGCGGGCGGTCGAAACTGCGGTGCCGGGCGGCGTGCGGCGCCGTTCTCGCAAACATCCAGCCACGCGTGTTTTTCAAGCTTTGCGGATCGCTGTTAACGACGAACTGGGCCAGCTGCAGACGACGCTCGATACCGTTCTGCACAGTTGCGTTCGGCCCGGGGGGCGGGTCGTCATCATCAGTTTTCATTCGCTCGAAGACAGACTCGTCAAGCAGGCATTTCAGGATCAGCAGAAATGGCAAAACCTGACAAGCAAGCCCGTCACGGCAACCACGGCGGAGCAGCGGCTCAATCCTCGCAGTCGCAGCGCGAAACTCAGAGCCGCCCTCAGAAAGTGACGGCTGACGGGCCACAATCGAAATCAACCGACGGCGCCGATCCGGCGGCCGACGAATGGGGATTCTCTTCCGGGAGCGAAGGTATGGCGACCGAAACCAAGGTTGGATTTGTCTTGATTCTCGTGTTGCTGGGTGCCTTCAGCTTTGTTGTCTACAAGAAATGGGAAAAGGCCCAGCAAGAAATGGCGAAAGTTTCGCCGAGCGAACAGGACGTTGCGACCGACGAAACAGGCGCAGGATCGCAAGACAGCCAGTTCGACGACCCCAATGGCATGGAGCAGCAGACGATGTTCCAACCCCAGGACGATCTCGGCGTGTCTGAAGGCCAGGCCGAACCGCAGATTCAGCAGGCCGATTGGCCGACCGCCGCTGATCAACCGACGTACGCGCCCGAACAGGCCGTCCAGCAGCACGCTGTGTCGGAACCTCCACAGTACGCCCAAGCACAGCCTCATGGCAGCGACCAGTTCTTTCCGGCTCAGAGTGAGGCCTCGGCTGATCCCTTTGCTGAGCAATCGGCCGACCCCTGGGATGCAGGGCAGGAGGCACAGCAGGCGGTTGCGGGCGAGGCGTTCCCCGCTGATCAGGCCGCCGACCCGTTCCACGCGGAGCAGGCGGTCGACCCATTTCACGCGGACAGACCGGCCGACCCGTTCCAATCAGACCCGGTGCAGACCGCCAATCTGCCATCCAACGACGATCTGTTTCCCGCCGATGCCCCTGAACAGGCCGCTGCCGCGTTTCAGCAGCCAGAAACTCATTCGGCTGCCGACCCGTTCGAGCAACAGTTCGCCGAACCGGCCCAACCGACGGCCACCGAAAGCGTCGATCCTTTCACGCAGGTCGATGTGGCTCAGACGCAGGCCAGTCCAGCTGCCGACCCATTCGATTCCAGACCGCAGCCACAGGCCTTCGTCGAACAGCAGCAAATTGTCCAACAGGGATGGGATGCTGCGCCATTCGAAGGCGGAGCGACCAGTGGAACGCCCGTCGGCGCCCAACAGACGCAGCAGACTTCGCCACAGAACGCTTCCGGTAACGGCAACTATGCAACGTTCGCTTCGACGAACGATCAAAACGGCGACCCTGTTGCGATCTATGTCGTTCAGCCGCGGGACACGTTTTGGAGAATCTCCCATGAGGTGTATGGGACGCCCCGTCACTATGCCGGCCTGGCCCGTTACAACCGTCACCGCATCCCGCAACCGCAACAGATGCGACGCGGGATGAAGGTCATGGTGCCCGAGCCGGATGTGCTGGCAGCGCGGTTTCCCGACTTGTATCCGTCGACGCGAGCCACGCAAGACAGTCAGGCGACCGGGTTCTTTGCCGACGAAGCTGGCCGGCCGGCGTATCGCGTAGGCAAGAACGATACGCTGACCACCATCGCACACCGCCATCTAGGGCGTTCGTCGCGTTGGATTCAGATTTACCACATGAACCGCGACAGAGTCCGTAGCCCGCATGATTTGAAGGTCGGGACCGTTCTGCGTCTACCAATCGACGCCAGTCGAGTCCGCCTCCTCGGTAATTCGAACGCTGCCGACTAGCGTTGCGTTCGATCGAGGGGTCCAGTGTGAGTTGGCGCCATCGCCGGAATTCAAGCTCAACAACTCACAGACTCACCATCAGTCGCACGTTGCGGGGCGAGTCGAACTCTCACACACGAAAAATATGTACTTTCGATTCGGCAGCGCCTTAGTGTTAGTTGTCGTGGTTTCTCTAGCCACGATCGCTCTTGAGAAGCAGAATCTCGAATTGCGCCGTGCTGTCAGCCGTCAGCACTTTCGCATGGACGTGTTGCGCGACGCGCACGCCGGCCTGAGGCTAAAGACCCAACAACTCGGTGCGCCGGCCCGATTGATCGATGCTCTGGAGGCCGGCACACTTCAACTCGAAGCGCGCAAATCGACTGCAGGCAGACAGCCCCGTTCCGTGCCGCTCTTGCGATGGCAGGCGCAAAGCCCCCAGGCACGTTGAATGCCTCTCTCGGAAACCAATTTCGCACTCAACAACGACGAGACGATCGCGTTGTGACGCATTCGCAATCCACCACATCGTCCTCTCACCGATGGCGGATTCGGCTAGTGGTCGGCGCGCTCTGCCTGGCCTGGGGGCTGTTGGCGGTTCGGCTGATTGGAGTCCAGTGGACCAACAGGGAGTACTTCGGGGCCCGCGCGAATCGCCAGCAGACTCTGACGGAAGTCATTCCGGCGCGGCCTGGAGAGATCGTTGACCGCAATGGCCGCCTGCTTGCCACAACTGTGACGGCACGGAGCCTGTATGTCGTCCCCGATCGTATTGAAGATCCCACAGCCATCGCCAAGATTCTTGCTGAAGCGATCGACCTTCCCTCTACAGCCATACGCGAAGCGATTGAATCGCATAACGACAAGTCCTTCTGCTGGATCAAGCGGCGGCTAGACGAGACACAAGTCGCGGCGGTTCGATCGCATCCGCCGCCGCTGGATCAATGGGGTTTTCGCGAAGAGTATCTCAGGCGCTATCCCCAAGGACAGCTTGCCGCCCACGTCCTGGGCTTGCGCGACATTGATGGCCAGGGCCGTGGCGGCATCGAACAGGCGTATGACGAACTACTCAATGGTCGCGACGGACGACGCATCCTCGTACGCGACGCGCGGGGGCGCGTCATCGAAGTGCAGGCCGATGTCTCCGAAGAACCGCAGCACGGGCGGACGTTGGTACTCTCGCTCGACACCGTCGTTCAACTCTTTGTCGAGCGAGCACTCGACCGGCTGATGTCAAACCGCCGGCCAAAGAGCGCGTGTGCCGTCGTCATGGATCCCCGGACGGGAGAATTGCTCGCATCGGCGTCGCGGCCCACATTCGATCCGAATCGACCCGCGGCGGCGAAAGCTGCTGCGTGGAAAAATACGGTCGTCTCGGCGATCTATGAACCAGGTTCGACGTTCAAGCCGTTTGTCGTGGCATGGGCACTCGAGCGTGGCGTCCTGCAAGCTGACGAAGCGATCGACTGCGAATCGGGCGCATACCGCATGGGACGTCGAACTCTGCACGACCATCATCCGTACGGTCGACTTAGCGTGGCCGACATCCTTGTCAAATCGAGCAACATCGGCATGGCCAAGATCGGTGAGCGCTTGGCCAACGCCCAACTCTACGAAGCTGCCATCGCCTTCGGGTTCGGCAACTTGACCGGCACCGAGATTCCCGGTGAATTGCCGGGACTGCTGAGACCTCTGAGCCGGTGGAACGGTTATTCGACCGGCTCGATTCCGATGGGACAGGAGCTGGCGGCCACGCCGCTGCAAACGATCACTGCCCACGCAGCTCTGGCCAACGGAGGTCGACTTTTGCGACCGATCATCCTGGTGCGAGATGTGGAGTTTGGCTCGTTGGTGGGTGTGAGTACAGACTCTAAACGTCCCGCAAACGCCATCGTCTCTCAAACCGTTCGACCGTCAATCGCCCATTGGCTGGTCACTGGACCAATGACTGAAGTCGTGCGACGCGGTACCGGCGTCGCAGCACAGCTTGACGACTACACGGTTTTCGGCAAGACAGGCACCGCGCAGAAGCCCGATCCGGATACAGGCGAGATCTCACGGACGCTACATGTGAGTTCGTTCGTCTGCGGTGCGCCCGCTGATAACCCGCGTGTGCTGGTGCTGGTGCTCGTCGACGAGCCCGCGATGGGCCCGAACCATTATGGCGGCAGTGTGGCGGCACCGGCGGCTGCCGAAATCCTGCACAAGACGCTCGTTCACCTCCGCGTCCCACCTGACGGTGAACGTTTGCAAACCGCCGAACGGCCAGACGACTGACCGCCACCCGAAGACCCCGGTTGCTCTTCAAATGAGACCGGCCTCGGCACAGGTTCAGGACACTGAATTGGTTGCCTGAACCTCTGCGGCTGGGCCGCACCGGACGAAATGGACGGCCATCTGGCCAAACTCCAAGAGACACCCACGCCGCTTTGGGCAAGTCCGTCGTCGAATGTTACGGTTGAAAGCGATTCGAGATGAATCACGACTGGCTGCTGCCTCGATCGACGTGGCCGCGGTTTGCAACGCAAGGGCCGCAACCTAGAATGGGATCGCGTCGGCTGCAATCTCTGGGCGCAGGGGAGCGATGAGTTGGTCTTACTCGAATTCAGCATGTCTCCTCTCGGTAAGGGAGAGAGCGTCAGTGAGTATGTGGCCCGGTCGCTGCAGATTGTCGCCGACAGCGGCCTCGACTATCGGTTGCACGCTATGGGGACGGTTCTGGAAGGTGAGTGGGACGAGGTGTTCGACGTCGTCAAACGTTGCTACGACGCCATGAGCGCCGACTGCGATCGAATCAGCTGCAGCATCAAGGTCGATGCCCGCCGCGGAGCTACGGGGCGGCTCTCTGCCAAGGTCAAGAGTGTCGAAACGAAGTTGGGCAGGACGCTCAATTCCACCGAGAAATAGTGAAATCTGTCACAAGACATCAATACGGGCAAATGCATGGGCAGTGACGAAACGGGCGATGGCCGCGAAACGATAGGGGCAGTGCTGGGGCGGACGCCCAGCGGGATTTTTATTCTGACGGCGGCGGACGGCAGCGGTCGGGAAACCGGCATGCTCGCCAGTTGGGTGCAGCAGGCGTCGTTCGAGCCGCCGGTCGTGTCGGTGGCCGTCAATAAGAAGCGCTATCTCAACGACTGGCTGGCCTCAGAGCCGAAGATGGCGCTGTGTCTCGTGGGCGAGTCGCAGGGCTCGCTACTGAAACATTTCGGCAAGGGGTTCGAACCGGACGAACCAGCATTCGCAGGGCTCGAAACACATCGCGGCGTCACCGGATTGCCCGTGCTCGACGGCGCGCTGGGCTATCTCGAAGGGGGCGTCACCGCTCAAGTCGACGCCGGCGACCACATCGTCTATCTGTTGAAGATCGAAGCCGCGGGTGCTTCCGAGCTGCTGTCCGCACACAAACCGATGGTCCACATTCGCAAGAACGGGTTCAGCTACTGATGAGTGGGCCGTCCCCACCCGCCGCAGTGTCGAAAGAACTCCTCGATCGGCTGGAAGGCATTGTCGGTCGCGACGGCCTGATCTGCGACCTGCAGGAACTGATCGTCTACGAATGCGACGGCTACGTCATCGAGAAGAAAGCTCCCGATGTGGTGGTCTTGCCGACGTCGACGGAGCAAATCGTCGAAATCGTCAAGGTGTGTAACCAATACGATGTGCCGTTTCTCCCGCGCGGAGCCGGCACGAGCCTGGCGGGGGGCTGCTTGCCGGTAGGCGGCGGTGTGATGATTGCGGTCACCCGCATGCGAGGTATTCTCGAAGTCAACTTGCGCGATCGCTACGCGGTTGTCGAACCCGGTTTGGTCAACGTCCAGCTCACGCAGCATCTCAAAGGGACCGGCTTCCACTACGCGCCCGACCCATCCAGCCAAGGCGCGTGTACCATCGGCGGCAACGTGGCGACCAATTCGGGCGGTCCGCACACATTGAAGTACGGCGTCACGGTCAACCACGTGTTGGGCATCGAGGCGGTGTTGCCGGATGGCTCGCTGGTCGAACTCGGTGGGCCGTCGGAAGATTCGCCGGGATATGATCTGACAGGCCTCTTCGTCGGCAGCGAAGGCACGTTCGGCATTTGCACGAAAGTGACAGTTCGGCTGACGCGCGATCCGGCCGCCTATCGCACGATGCTGGCTGTCTTCGAGTCGGTGAGCGACGCGACGAACGCCATCAGCAACATCATCGGTGCAGGGATCGTGCCGGCGGCGCTTGAGATGATGGACCAGGGCATTGTGGAGGCGGTTGAAGGCGCGTTTCACTTCGGATTTCCGCTCGATGCAGCGGCGGTCGTGCTCATCGAAGTGGATGGACTCGACGTTGTCGTCGAAGACGAAGCCTGCCAGATTATCGAAATCTGTAACCAGGCCGGCGCGCGGGAAGTCAGAAAGGCCAATTCACCCGAGGAGCGGCAGCTACTGTGGAAGTGCCGCAAACAGGCCTTCGGCGCCATCGGCAGACTGAGCCCCAGTTACTGTACCCAGGACGGTGTGGTACCCCGAACCCGTCTGCCGGAGATCCTTGAATTCATTACGCAGTGTGCGTCCCGGCACGATATCCGCATCGTCAACGTGTTCCACGCCGGCGACGGCAACATCCACCCCATCCTGCTGTTCGACGAGCGCGACGCCGAACAGGTCCAGCGCGTGCTGCACGCCAGCGATGAGATTCTGACCAAGTGCCTCGAACTCGGTGGAAGTGTGACCGGTGAACACGGGATCGGTGTGGAGAAGATCAGCTTCATGGACAAGCTGTTTACGACGACCGACCTTGAGGTCATGGAAGGCATTCGCAACGTCTTTAACCCCGACGGACGCTGCAGTCCTCACAAGTTACTGCCCAGTGCCGGTGCGTGCGGCATGGAGCACATCGAACAGAGCCATCCTGGCCGTCGCGCCGCCTTGTGACGGTGCGCGTTTGTTTCACTTGAAAGATGCTGAGGTGCGAAAGACCGGTCGATGAGCGGGCTGCCCGACAATCCAGACCGGCAGTGGACCCCCTCCACTCAGTCCGAGTTGCAGCGGTTCGTCGCCGACAACGCGTCCGGCCAGAAGACGCCGCTGTATCCTGTGGGCGGTCGGACGTCGCTAGGTCTGGGATACCCCCGCACGGCGCCGGGTGTGACAATCTGCATGTCGGGCCTGAAGCGCACCGTCGACTATCCCGCGCGGGACATGACGATCACCGTCGAGCCGGGGCTGACTCTCGCTGAATTGGCAAACCAGTTGGCAGTCGAACGACAGCAGCTCCCCATCGATGTACCGTTGGCGCACCGCGCAAGCGTGGGAGGAGCCGTTGCGAAGAACATCGCGGGGCCGCGACGCTTTGGCTACGGGACGCTGCGAGACTACCTGATTGGTGTGACCGCCATCGATGGCCAAGGGCGCATGTTTCATGCCGGCGGACGCGTCGTCAAAAACGTGGCAGGCTATGACCTCTGCAAGCTATTGGTCGGTTCGCTGGGCTCGCTGGCGCTTATCTCGCAATTGACATTCAAACTTAAGCCGCTACCGGAATCGGCGGGAACGCTGGTGATGGGCTTCTCGAGCTTTTCGGCAATTGACGAAGCGCTGGAACGCCTGCTGACGTCTGCGGCGCGTCCTGTCGCGCTGGAAGTGTTGAACCCAATGGCCGCTCGTCAGGTCGCAACCGAGTCGAAACTGCCGCTCAGTGTCGACACGCCGCTGCTGATGCTGCGTGTGGAAGGGACCGAACGTGAAGTCGAATGCCAGCTCACGACGTTGCAAGACGAGTTGCGGCATCACTCGCCGACCAAGACGGGTGTGCTGTCAGCTGACGACTCTGCGAGATTGCTGGAAGTGCTGTCGGAATACCGCGTCTCCTCCGACGATCCCCTGACGTTCAAAGCCAATCTGCTGCCTTCTAAAGCGATGCAGTTCGCCGAGTGGGCGACGCAGTCGGGCATCGCCGTACAGGTGCACGCCGGCAACGGAATCGTGATCGGGCATCTTCCCGACAACGTGACCAGCGCGCCGCAGATCGAGGGGCGAATCGAATCGCTGCGCTCGTTTGCTCGACAGCGTCGCGGGAATCTCGTAATTTTGAACTGCGACTCCCAGTGGAAGCGCGATCTGCCCCTGTTCGGCGAACCCGAGCCAGGCTGGCCGCTCATGGAGCGGGTTAAGGCAACGCTCGACCCGCAGAACCTCTTGAATCCCGGAATCTTCCTGTATGGCCGATGACGAGCAGAGTGCCCAGCCGGTCGGGGCCGACATCGACTACGGGCGATTTCTGGATTGCGTTCACTGCGGGTTGTGCACGTCGGCTTGTCCCACTTATCTCGAGACGGGCAACGAAAACGACAGCCCCCGCGGGCGGATCTACTTGATGCGCGCGGTCGCCGACCAGCGGTTGGAGCTGACCGACACCGTGCAGCGGCATCTCGATCTCTGCTTGGACTGCCGCAGCTGCGAAACCGCCTGCCCGTCCGGAGTTCAGTACGGCCGGCTGATCGAGCCCTTTCGCGTCGGCATGCGGCGTGCCGCCTCAGATGGCAGCGCTGGTCCCCGAAACTTGTTCGAACGGTTCGTATTGTACGGTTTGTTTCCCTATCCGCGTCGCATGCGCTGGGCGCTTTTGCCGGCCCGCATCATGCAGCAACTTCGAATCGACCGGCTTGCCGAGAAAATGGGGCTGCTCAGACTCTTGCCGTCGCCACTGCGGCGGATGCACGGCCTGTTACCGAAACTGTCCGCTCGGGCAGAACCAATCCCCGAGGTGCTGCCGCCGGTCGGTCCGCGAAGGGCGCGCGTGGCCCTGTTTAGCGGCTGCGTGGCCAGCACGATGTTCGATCACACCAACTGGGCAACCGCCCGCGTGCTTCAGGCCAATGGTTGCGAGGTCGTCACTCCCCTCACTCAGGTGTGCTGTGGAGCGATTCACTACCACTCGGGTTCGGGAGAACCAGCCCTGCGGTTCGCGACCGACAATGCTGCGGCGTTCGATCTAGCCGACATTGATGCCGTTGTCGTCAACGTGGCCGGCTGCGGCTCGATGCTCAAAGACTACGGACACGTGTCGCGCGAGCTCAAGCCTGATCGAGCCGACTTGCACCACCGATTGGATGATTTCTCCAACAAAGTGCGTGACGTCTCGGAATTCCTCGTCGAGCTGGGTCCCAAGCCGCCGACGGGACCAATTCCGATGAAGGCCACCTACCACGACGCCTGCCACTTGGCGCACGCCCAGCAGGTGCGACAACCTCCGCGAGAGTTGTTGTCGCTGGTGCCCGAGTTGGACGTCGTGCCTCTAGCCGAGTCGGACATATGCTGCGGCGCGGCCGGCAGCTACAATTTGACCGAACCTGAAATGTCCGATCGACTGGCCGAACGCAAACTCGAGAACATTCTCAACACCGGTGCGGAACTGGTGGTCACTGGGAACGCAGGTTGTGCCTTGCAAATTCAGGCGGCCCTGCGTCAATCCGGGCACCGGCAACCGGTGGTCCATCCGATGGACGTCCTCGATTTGAGTTATCGAAACCTACAGCCGTCGCTTTGACCTTTGTGCCGACAAAGTTCCCGCGTCACCTTTCAGGACGGAACAGGATGCCATCCCCGATTCGAGCCGTTGTTTTCGATCTCGACGGCCTGATGTTCAACACCGAAGAAATCTTTGATCGCACTGGCATCGAATTGATGCGCCGTCGCGGTGGAGAGATGACGTCAGAATTGCGCAGCCAAATGATGGGACGTCGCCCTCACGAGGCGTTCGCCATCATGATCGAGACGATGAATCTGGACGATTCGGTCGAATACCTGATGGCCGAGTCGGAAGAGATCTTCGTTAACGGCCTCGAAACGCATCTGGCTCCCATGCCAGGGCTCTACGAGGTGCTGGAACAGATCGATCGCCGCGCCATTCCCAAAGCGGTGGCGACCTCTTCGCCGCGCGATTACATGGAAGGTATTCTGGGGCGCTTCGATCTACTGCAGCGGTTCACGCTCACGTTGACTGCCGAAGACGTCACGCACGGAAAGCCGCACCCTGAGATCTATCTGCAGGCCGCCCAGCGATTGCAGATTACTCCTGCCGAGATGCTGGTGTTCGAAGACAGCCAAGCCGGCACGCAAGCCGCAGCCGCAGCGGGATCGGTCGTGGTTTCGGTCCCTCACGAACACAGCCGATCGCACGACTTCACATCGGCCACGCACATCGCCGAGAGCCTGCACGATCCGTACGTGTTGGAAATGATCGACGGGGTGTGATTTGCGTCGTGCCGTCGGCCGAGCAAGCGAACTCAAAAGTTCGGATATCGTTTAGCAGCAGTCTTACTGGACGCGGTGAGATGGCCCGTTTAGCTGCTCACAAACTCATCGCCTGCATCGCCTTCGAGGCGCTTGGCTTCTTCGTACAGGTCTTCCATCTCGCGAAGGGTGGCATCTTGGACAGATCGGCCTTGGGCGGACAAGCCGCGCTCGATGTGCCGAAACCGCCGTGCGAACTTTCGATTGCTGTGGCGGAGTGCCTCTTCCGGCTGCACGTTCCACCGGCGCGCGATGTTGGCGATCACAAATAAGATGTCGCCAATCTCGCTCTCCACACGTGCCAGCCGCTCAGGTTCTCCGATCGGTTCATCAGCAATGACCTCCGCCTCGACGCTGGCTCTCACGTCCGGAATGCGGCCATCGGCGAACAGTTCACGGGCCAGCTCGTCGACCTCCTCGCGGAGCTTGTCGAACAACATGGCCCGATCTGGAAAGTCGTAGCCCACTCGGGCGGCTTTCTGGGTGATGCGGGCGGCTCGTGCGAGCTGCGGCAGTTCCGCAGGGATGCCGTCCAAGACCGACTCGCGCGGCTTCTCCTGTTGCTTGATCCGTTCCCAGTGGCGAACGACGGCCTGAGGCGAGTCGGCTTCGGCATCGCCAAAAACATGGGGATGTCGCCTCACGAGCTTTTCTGTCAGATGTTGCACAACGTCGACGAGAGAGAATCGCTGCTCGTCGGCTCCGATTTGAGCATCCAACACGACCTGCAGCAACACGTCGCCCAGCTCCTCCACGATGGCCGCATCGTCGCCCGAATCGATGGCTTCCAGCAGCTCGTACGTTTCTTCAAGCGTATGCGGCTTAATCGTCTCAAGCGTCTGCACGCGGTCCCACGGGCAGCCCTCAGGAGAGCGCAGTTGTGCCACGACCTCGCACAGCCGACGAAACTCCGGCCCCAGCACGGCATCGTCAGGAGGTCTGCCTTGAGAGTGAGGCGTATCGCTTTCGGCAGGCTGTTGCATGCCGTGACTATAGGGCGGCCGTTGGCAAGCGTCAAAGTAGGGCGGTGAAACGCGGCGGCAGTCCTAGATGCGCCTCCGAAATCATGCGCGTCACGACGCGGATCAAAGTATGTGTCATTGCTCTATGAGCAATGTCACGCTCGCCAGCGGGCACGCTACGACTGACGCAGCCGCCACTAGGCCCGCTGACGTCGACGCCTTCGACTGGCTGCGACAATTCCCACAGCGCCCATGCCGAGCAAAGCCAAGGACGATGGTTCCGGCGTGGTGACGACGGTGATCTCGACGCCCGCCAGCAAAGCCTCTTCGCCCAGTCCCGCCAAGTCCTCCGGATCGAAGATCGAAAGCTTGAAGTTGTACTCGGCGCCGACCAGCGTGGGGTCGAATCCTGGAAAGCCGATGAACGAGAATCCGAGGTTTTGCGAAGCTTGGAAAAGCTGCGCGCCTCCCAGGCTAAACTCATCACCGCTTCCGGGTGCGTCCGGTGTTGGATCGATAATCAGCGTGCTCAGATCGGTCACGATCGTGTAGTCGACGGCGGCGCTGGGGTCTGTGTCGATCTCGAATATGATCGCAAAGTCTGAAAAAGTGTTCGCCGTCGCATCGCCCAGGGGCGGGGGCGTTCCACCCGTCAGTGCAGTTGTCCCCGTGTCTACGTGCAGCTCGAAGTTCCAGAGCGCCTCACCCGGAGGCGACTGACCGGCCGGTGCGAAATACACCGGACCCGCGTTGTTGAGTCCGTCCACAAAACGTTCAATCGCCCGCAAACCGACTTGCACGTCGACACCACCACCAGAGAACGTGTCGACCGCGAAATTGCCGTTCGTGATACCAGATCCGCCGACCGGCACGATCAACGGTGGGCCGGCTTCGGGCGGTACCGAGGAATCGAACACGCTCACGTCAGAGTCAAAAACGGGCGCCGCATGGGAAATCGATCCAGCGACGAGAGTGATGACGGCGACGATTACGAGAGATGCAAGCTTGGTCATGGATGCCCCTCTTGGCCAGGTGTCAAAGCTACCAACAAGCTCCGCGAGTCGGGCGGGAACCTGTCACGGCTAGCACAAACCACCAGAAGCCTGTTCGAGCGATTTGCGACGACGCCTTCTGGCGCACAGCAGCGACAACGCCCCGAAGACGGCCATGGAGAATGTGGCTGGCTCGGGCACTGGATTAGAGGCGGCAATCAAGTCGAGCTGGACGTCCAAACTTGGCGTTTGGCTGCCGTCGATGAACAGCGAGAGCGCTCCAATGTTCGTGAAGTCGGCCCCTGTGCCGGCCTGAGTCACAAAATCGAGAAACGGCACGAACAGAAAGATCATCGGCGGCACGCCACCGGGTAGGATCACCGTAGCACTGGAGAAGTTGCCGGCATCGGTGTAGGCGGTCAGCGTCAGCGGGGCCACCAGATCGTTGACGTCGAGCCCCAGCAGAATGCCGGTCAACGTGCCGCCATCGGTCAGATCGACGCCGCCCAAACCGGTGGGATCGAGAGTCGAGGCGTCGCCGTCAGGGCCGTCCCAAACAATCAGCGACGTTGCGGTCGAAGACCCGAGCTGCCCGTGCTCGAGCATGCTGTTCCCGCCGAAGTTCGCCTGCAATGTCGCGCCTGGGCCGGACAGCAAGGTCAGATCAAAATCGCGCTCCCCACCGATGATCCCAGGTCCACCGGCAACTGACGTCGGCACGGGTGGGAAAGGGATAACGTTGGCTGCTGACTGCGAGGTGTCGAAAGTGTCAATGATGATCGCTGAATACGCAGTGCTGACGGATCCAATCCAGAGCACCGCGGCTGCCAGGGGCAGCACTTGGCATCGAGGCACAAGCATTCCTTTACTATTGAGGTCGATTCCTGTCGTTTACCCAGATTGCCCGCGTGTGGCGAAGTATCGTGAACACCGCTGAGAAAAACAAGTGGAGTTAGGTCGACATTTCGCGATTCGCCCGATTTTAGGATTCGCGACTTCTTGCAAACTGCGGCGATCTGGTGAATAGGAGCCGCTGGGCGATCAGAACTCACGATGGGCTCGATAATTTTCGCGTGAGCGCCCCCGTGCTTTCGCCGCACAAAGCTGGAAAACACTCGTCATTCGACGTCTCACGTCGGTATGATGGCGGCGTGTATCGGCTCCAATCGCCGGCTTTTGTTCAAGTTCCGCTTCGGTTGCAGCACAACCGTGCAGCACTCCCAAACACTGATTCCACGCGTTATTGCTCGAACGCCGACGTCCTTTGTTGGGCAGACCGTCGCCGTGTTGCTTCCGGTTTGCCTGATGGCCGTTGTTGCCGCACCGTCGGCCGCCCAGACGAATTCCGCACCGACTCTGCCGCTCCGTATCACCGTCGAGCCCAGCCTCCCCCTTCCGCGGTCGCACGCGCCGATTAGGGCCGATGTCGATTTGCAATGGGGTGGCCCTGGGCTGCTGGAGGGGCGGTTGGAGTTGACCTTTCGCAGCGCCGGTCAGGTCGTTTTTCGTTACGAGAGCGAAGAAATGGCGGTCTCGACCGACGGACGGCGATTCGGCGTACTGTTGCCGCCCATGCGGCTTGCCCGCGCAATGTCCCAGTTGCGAATTGAGCCCGTTTTCTGGACGGCCGATGGTCCGATCGAATTGGGCGACGACGAGGAGCAGGTACTGCGCGTGCCGCAGAACTCAAAACGGGAGTGCGTGGTCGCTATCTGCCTGTCCGCTGGCGAAGCGCCGGTTGAACAGTGGCACATCATGGGGCAGACGCTGGGGCTGGAATCGTTCAGCACACAAGACGAACAGAAGAACCGGCTCGTCACCTCGACCCGATTCGTGGAGTCCGACCGCCTGCCGGCCAGCGGCCTGGCCTACTTTGGCTACGACCTGCTGGTGCTATCGACAGACGCCTTCATCGAACTCAACGAGAACCAGCTCCAGGCAATTTTGAGTTGGGTCAATGCTGGCGGCAGCCTGTGCGTTGTGCTGAATCTTGACCGGGGAGTGACCGATGCGCACGTTTCTTTTCTGAACGAAGTTGCGGCACCACTTCCGGGTTCTCCGCCGGCATTTCTTCTGAGTGACGGGGGCCGGATCGCAACGACCGACTCTGCCCAAGACGAGCAGTGGCCAGCCTTCCATCGTGTGGGATTGGGCAGGGCCGTTTTGCTCAACGGCATCTCCGAGGACCAACTCAGCAGCACCGGCTGGACCGAGGCGGTGCTGTTTCTCTGGAAGATCCGGCGGTCGCAGCAGAGCTCTATGCTCGAACAAGGCCGGTGGAAGGCCGATCTCAGGATCTTCGAACCTGGCTTGGCTCGTGTCGACATCGATCCGTTTGCTCCAAAGAGGCTGCGGGGGTGGAACGACCTTGCAACCCTGCTCATGCCCGACAGCACACGGGGCGTGCCACTGCTGGCTGTCGTTGTCACTCTGGCGGCCTTCCTGTTCGCGATTGCTCCAGGCGACTACCTGTTGCTCGGCCTGTTGAAGCGCAGACGGTACACATGGTTGTTGTTCCCGGCGGTGTCGTTGCTGTTCACGCTATTCACCATGCAACTGGCACGCAGCTATATGGGTACTGCCGATCAAACCAAGGCCCTGGTCATCGTCGACGTCGTCGAGGGCAACCGCGTTGCCCGCACCACTCGGTACGAGTTGCTCTTCACAGCGACCGAGAAACGGGTCACCACGCCTTTTACTCGCACGCTGTTCACTTCGCTCGATGACCGGGGGCCGCAGGCGCCAGGAGACCGAGAGCAGCAACAGACCCCCTTGTCCCAAATGACGCAGGGCGACGACACCGCTGCCCACCTGCGCCGGCGCTATGACGAACCGCCGGTGGTATCTGGGGTCCTGCCTTTTTCATATTCGGTGGGGTACGACATGCAGCAGTGGACCCCCCGGCTCAATCGGCAAACGACCTTGGGCGGTGAAGTGGACCTGGCGTTTGACTTCGACGGCCTCGACGCATCGACCTTCGAGAGCCCACAGAATCGAGCTCAACTCGGCGCTGTCGCCGCCCAAGTGCTGCCGGATTGCCAGCTTCGATTCTACCATGGCAAGCAAAGCCACCCGGCCGGTGGCGAAGGCCTGGTCAACCGGTCGCAAAACGCCGACCGGCTCCTGAAGCTGTTCGATCTCGTCCACAACGCCTCCGTGCGCAAGCAGGAGCGGTTCTTCAGCATCATCGCGCAACTCTCGCCCTGTGGCGGACGGTTCTTCGAAGACCTGGCACTGCTGGACAGCTCGGATCTGCGACAGTGGTTGCTACTGGTCGTCAAGGAAACCGACAACGAAGTCATCGTGTACCGCAGACTGTACTTCGATGAAGTCGGCGAGCTTCAAAGCCCCGGGGCCGAAGGGTCAGGAGAAACCGAGCTCGAGGTTCGAGGGGCGGTCGACTACGAAGAACTCGCACGGATCAAAAAGGGTGTCGAGGAAGAACTGGCCGACCAGCAAGAGGGCGATGGTCTCCAACAACAGTGAGTCCGTCTGACTCCGCTAACGTAGGACACTGAATGGCGCTCGTTGAAATCGACAACCTGTGGGTCCAATACGGCGACGTCCGCGCCGTCAAAGGGGTTTCGCTCGAGATTCCCCAAGGCGAGGTGTTTGGATTCATCGGCCCCAACGGAGCCGGCAAGACTTCGACCATTAAAGTGCTGGCGACGCTGTTGACGCCCCATCACGGCCGGGCGCGGATTGACGGCATTGACGTCACCCGGTTCCCCATGGTGGTCCGCAAACGCATTGGCTACATGCCCGACTTCTTCGGAGTGTATGAAGATCTGACGGTCCGCGAGTATCTGCATTTCTTCGCGGCGGCCTATCAGGTGCCCCGCAGTCAGCGCGAATCAATCATTGGAGATGTGCTGGCTCTGACCGAACTCACGCACAAAGTCGGCGAGGCGGTCGACTCCCTGTCGCGCGGCATGAAGCAGCGGCTGGCCCTGGCGCGGGTGTTGCTGCACGATCCCGACCTGTTGCTGCTCGACGAACCCGCCAGCGGCCTCGACCCGCGGGCCCGCATCGAAGTTCGCGAACTGCTCAAGGCCCTACAGGGAATGGGCAAGACGATTCTGATTTCCAGTCACATCCTGCACGAGCTGGCCCATCTCTGCACGCGAATCGGCATCATCGAGGCGGGCGAAATGGTCACCGAAGGTTCTCTGGACGACATCTATCAACGACTCGGTCTGCTGCAGGTCGTGCACGTGCAGATTCTCAACTTGAACGACGACTTGCTCGGACGGATTCAGGCTATCGACGGTGTCGAAGACCTGGAGGTTCACGCCGATCGGGTGGCCATGCGGCTGCGGGCCGAGATGATCGCCGCTGAAGATCTCCTCGAACGATTGTCCGGGCTCGGCGCGCGGATCCGCATGTTTCAACCCGAGGCCATGGACATCGAGACGGCCTTCATGAAGTTGACGCAGGGAAAGACGGCATGAAGGGCCCTGCCTTTGCTGCCGAGATGCCGCTGCTTGCCAAAGAGTTGATCGAGCAGGCCGCCCGCCGCCGAACCTATGTGGTCCGCTTCGTCTATGCAGCCACGTTGTTCGTGATCGCGTTGTTCTTGTTCTACGGCAGCGCCTGGGGTAATCCAGAAGCGGGCAACCTGGGACAGGGCCGCTACATGTTCGAGCAGTTGGTCGTGCTGCAATTCTGGGCGATCTCGTTGTTCGTGCCGGCGCTGGTCTCCGGTGTGATCACGATCGAGAAGGAACAGGACAGCTTGAGTCTGCTGTTACTCACCACGCTCACGCCCGAGTCGATACTGTTTCAAAAACTTGCCGGGCGGCTCGTGCCGGTCTTGTCGTTTCTGTTGCTGTCGTTCCCGCTGATGGCGGTCGCGTACAGCTTTGGCGGCGTGTCGGATACTCATCTCTGGTCGGGCATCACGCTGTCGGTGGCCAGTACCGTCCAGATTGGCGTGCTGTCGCTGATGTGCTCGGCCTATTTTCCAACCACCGCCGGCGCTTTCGTAGCCAGCTACTTGTGTGTCGTCTTGGTCCGTATGACCGTTATGTTCGACGGTCTGGAGTGGTTCCTAACGGTGACTCAGCGAGACGGGAGTACTTGGGTGGGATTGCTCATGATTCTGCTCAGCTGTCTCGTCGCTTTTGGAATCGCGAGAGCGTCACTCGTGCGACGTGCCTTCGTCGCTCCCCGCAACGCCGTGCTGCAAGTCTTCCACTATCTCGACGGCGTCGCGAACGAAGCCAACGAAATCACGGGCGGCGTCGTGTTGTTCGAGGACCAGAACCTGCTCCCGGAAGACCAAGCCATCGCTTGGCGCGAAACGGCCAAGAAACCTCTCGGTACCGCGCGGTATCTGTTCCGCGTCTTGACGATCCTCGAACTCCCGATTCTCGCCACGTGCCAAATCATACAGGGCAAGTCTCGCTCGGCGGCCGATTCGGTGTCGGTACTGCTATTCGTGTTGTGGGCGGTCTCAGCGGTACTCGTCGCAGTGCATGCCGCCGGACTGCTCTCATCTGAAAGGACCCGGCAGACCCTCGACGTACTGCTGACGATTCCCATGACCGGCCGGCAGATCATCCTCGAAAAGTTTCAGGGCGTGCGGCGACTGATGATCGTCCTGTTGGTGCCCTTCGCCACCATCTTCTGGTTCCAGGATTGGTGGCGCGGACTTTCGACGTACTACTACTGGTTCTGCTCAGCCCTGACGGTGGCTATTTTTCTGCCGTTGGTCGCCTGGTTCTCGTTGTGGGTGGGATTGAAGATTCGGTCGCAACGGCGGGCCATCTTGACCAGTTTGAGCGTCATTTCTGTGTGGGCGATCGTACCGCTGGCGATGCAATACGGACTGGGCCGCCTCTTGGGCGACAGTGTTCTCAGGGCGTCCAGCTATGTGTTCGCCTTGAGTCCATCATTAGTGATTCCCGCTGTGGAACGCGTTGGGATCAATCGTGCCATTTCGCCGTCGATGACGGAGCTAGCGCAGTATGCGGTCAGCTTTGCGGTCCACGCAGGACTGTTGTTTTTCTTCCGCGCTCAGTGCCTGCGCCGTGCGGACACACTGCTGGGCCGCGTGCCAACGACAGCAGATCCTGAAGTCAGCGATCACAGCCCACAATCTGGTTCAATTCTCGACCGAAAGCGCGTCGTCGCGGAATGATCCCGATAGCGGGAGATGTGCCGTCTTCTGACGTTCAACGCGAACAATACACCAGGCTGCGAGGTGGCCGCATCCAAGAATCACGTTGATCCGGGCAATTCACGGTGATAGATTCTGTTAAGGGTCAACAACCCACTACACATTTTCTGTGTCCGGTTTCGGCTCGCGGGAATTGCCGCACCAAAGCTCCTTGGGCGCGGCACGAAACAGCCTCTAACGCTGTAGCGAGGTCTAGTCTCGTGGCAAAGCAGGCCTTGGTTTCGGCATTCTTAACGTTCTGCTGCTTCCAAATCGCGGCTGGTCCGACGACGTCGACGGGTGCCGAACCGGCAGGCCCCGATCGCGCGACAGTCGAAGACATGCTGTTTCTCGCCGGCGAGCACCCGGTGGTTGTGCGGGTGCACATGTTGATCGACGGTGCCGGCATAGCGGCGCTCCAGCGGGTCTATTCCGACTACATGTTCCGCCGGCTCGACAAGGACCAGAATCAAACACTCGACGAAACGGAAGCCCGGCGGGCCAAGGCCATCGGTGCCTGGGCGAAGGAAGGCAACGCGCTTGGCGACCGCTGGACCCAGCTCGATACACAGCCACAGGATGGAGTCGTTTCCGCCGATGAATTCGCCCGCTACTTCAGCGAGGCGGTGGGCCGGCCCTTCACGCTCACTACCAGTCCCCAACGCGCCGCGCAGAGTGTCAGGCTGTTCGCCCGTCTGGACGTCGACGGCAACGGACGACTCGCTCAGTCCGAACTGAAGCAGGCCTTCCGCACGCTGCGAAAACTCGACCTCGACGACGATGAGACGTTCAGCATCGAAGAGCTGCAGCCCTATCCCGAACCGCTGCAGCCCGAAGAAGGTCGAATGGACGGTGACGGCGTCGCCGGGCAATTGTTCGTACCGCTGGACGGCGAATCTCCGCTCGAGGCCATCGCACAAGAGGTGTTACTGCGCTTCGACGGCAGCTCGAATGGATCCCGCGACAATCGACTCGACTCACAAGAGGCCGCGATTCCACAAGATGTCTTGAATCGTTTCGACGCCGACGGCGACGGCGGATTAGGCGAGGAGGAGTTGATCGGGTTTCTCCGCGATCCGGTTCCACACGTCGAACTCGAGGTTCATCTGCCCAAAAGACGCCGCGGCCGGCCCGGTGTCAAAATCCTCGCGGACCACTCGACCGCCGATCCCCAAACACGCAGAAGGCCCGAACGCAGCGTGGCGATGGGTTGGGGCGGCTCGAACGTCGAGGTTCGCGCCACAGCCGCCAACGTCGCCACCTCTGATGCCACCAACTTCTACAAAGTTCAACTGCTGATGGCCGACGGCGACAAGAACCGCTATCTCGACGAGAGCGAGTTCGGCGGCCTCAATCTGCCTGGGGCCAACTTCGCAGCCGTCGATGGCGACGCCGACGGCAAGATCTACGCCGAAGAAGTGACGGCCTACGTGCAACAAGACGCCATCCTCACCCAAAGCCAGGTCGTCATGTTTGTCGGACGCGACGGCACGACCCTGTTCGAAATCCTTGACACAAACAAGGACCGCCGGCTCACGCTGCGCGAACTGGGCGCTGCATCGGCCGCAGTCGCCCAACACGACGCCAACCGCGACGACGAGTTGGCAAACTACGAACTCGACTCCCGCTACCAGGTCACCCTTGAGGTCGGCCGCCCGCCCTTGTTTCAAAACCAGCAAGTCCCCAACCGCAACCTGGCCCGCGTGCCCAATCCCCAACGCCCCATGGAAGGGCCGCTGTGGTTCCGCAAGATGGACAGCAACCGCGACGGCGACGTCTCCTGGCGCGAGTTCTTAGGCCCCCGCGAAACCTTCGACAAGCTCGACACCGACGCCGACGGCCTCATCGACGCGGCCGAAGCCGAAACCGCCGACTAGCACAAGCGCAGCGATCGTCCCTGGATTGCGTACCACACTGCCCTATTAGCTCGTGGGGCGCGGATGCAACTCGCCACAGTCGCCGACGATCAATCATCGGCACACGCGTTCGAGTGCCCACGGCAGAAACGCTCAGATTGAGATCAATTCAAGCATCGATCCGAAGCGGTTGCGATCGAATAAGCGCAACCCCAAACACCGAATAGGCTTGACCCACTTTCGGCCCGCCAGTAGGATTTCGCGCACGACGCGAACACGGACCGTTTTCGTCGTGTCGATGCATCCAAGCTGCATCTTTGGGCGCCGTAGCCAAGTGGTCTAAGGCAGCGGATTGCAAATCCGCCATTCCCCGGTTCGAATCCGGGCGGCGCCTCTTCGAAAGTCCACCGAATCGGGGCTTTCGGTTTTTTGTGCGCCGCGCCATCCGCCGCGACTGGCTCACTCTTGCTAAGCGGTGGCCCACAACAGCTCTGCCGTCGTCTGCGCTCTGCCCACGCAGGCCATCGTCGTGTGCGGAGTGCCGAATGAGCTGCTTTTGAACCGCCTGGATAGCGGTCCCCGAATGACCTTTGCAGATCGTGACCCGATCCGCACTTCGACTTTCCGTTCCGGTCCGATCCATTGTCAGTGATCGTCGAATGTATGGCCAACTGCTGCGCCGTCTTGGGGTTCACTCCGGCTGTTCATTCCGGCGTCCACTGCGCCGAAGAACCTGGCTCATCGGTGGCCCGGACCAACGTGCTCTCGGCTAGAGGCTCGTCGGCCTTCTCCGGCGCTTCGTCTTCGAAGTCGATGGGGACGGGCCTGATTTCGAGGATCAAGACGTCCGGTAGAGACGTTGGCTTGAGTGAATCGAGCCTGAACCCGGTTCGCTGCAGCATGGATTTCATCTGCTCCGCAGTTCGCGAGCGACCGAGTGTGTGGGAGAGTTGCAGAATGTCCCACCAGGTCCGGAAGAACTCGCCGAAGGCATAGTCGTGCTCGACCAGTCCTTCGATGATCAGCAGCCGTGAATCGGGACGCATGGCCTTGCGGACGTTACGCAGAATTTGGACCGCATGCTGGTCGTCCCAGTCATGGAGTACATGCTTGATGACGTAAAGGTCGGCGCCTTCCGGGACGGATTCGAAAAAGCTGCCGCCGACGCATTCACAGCGATCGGCCAAACCGGCCTGTTCCATTTGCTGCTTGGTCTGAATGACTACTTCGGGGCGATCTAAGATGACTCCTTTGGCCTGCGGGTTGGCGACGAGAATTTCTCTCATCATCGTTCCGCGTCCGCCTCCGATGTCGACTACGCTCCGCGCCGATGAAAAGTCGTACGACTTGGTGACAGTTGCGGCATGCAGTTGGGTCCACGTGGCCATTTGACGGTCGAAGGCGCCGGCTGTGACCGGTTGTTGTTCCAGCAACTGCCAGAAGGTCTTGCCGCCGTTGTTGAGTTCGACGACCGAAGTTCCCGTCTTGAGCGTCTCGGGAAAGTTCGACATGTCGGAGACGACCACGTCGCCATACAGCGTAGCCATGCCGTGGAACGATTCGGGATGGTCCTGCAAGAGAAGTTCGCTCACCGGCGTCAGTTCGAACCGTCCGTCCGCTAGCTGGTTCAAGTAGCCGATACTGGCCAGCGCGCGAAGGATTCGGTACAGCGAGTCTTCGTCGACGATGGCCGCGTCCGCGAGATCTTTGGTCGTCTTGGGACCGTTGGTCTTCAGGTCGTCGATCACCCCGAGCTTGACCAGTGAATAGACACTTGACGACACAAGAGGACCGAGAAACGTCCACATCACCAACGCATGCGGGTTCCTGTACACGATCTTTCGCACGAGAGGGCGAACGGCCCTGCCGAGAAGGGACAGGCAGCGGGCAAGGAAGCTTCTCTCGACGCGGAACGGAGTATCTACGGTCATGTGTTGAAGGCCCGGGGGGTATCGGAATGTCGATGTTCGGATGCACTGCGGATGCCACGCACAGCATTTGGTCAGCTGGGAGGGCTGTGGCGGTTTCTGCGGCTACACCAGCGACTAAAGTTAATATGACCAGAATACATTGAATAAATAAACAAAGGTGATTGAGAATAATAAGCATATTTCAGAATTTTAATCGCTTGCGGCGATTACGGCGTGTGCAGAAATCGCGTTCCCCAGCTGCTTCGGATGCGAATCAGGCAATCTGCTCGCTGGACAGACAGTTGGCCTTGGATTTCCAGACTGAGTGTCCCTGCTCGGGTCGGACGGCAATAACACGGACTCGCAGGGTGATCGTCAATCGACCGTTTCTGACATACCTCGCCGCCTCTTCGACGAAACACCCTCAACGTACGTCGGTCGCGGACGCATGACGCTTGGAGTGGCTGTTAGCGGCGCGAAACGCCGATGCGCAAAAAAATCCGGCCGACCCGGCCGCCCGGCTTGCAGGTGCAAGGCTCGGGCAGCGCTGGAGTCGGCCGGCCCCCGCTGCTTCCAACGTTGGGATCGAAGTGTGTTGGGCGGGGCAAATGAATCAGGTGCCGCTATCAAGTGCGGGGCGAGCATCGGACTCGCTCCCGGTCAATCGTAGCTCAGGAAAGTCGGCCCGGCCGAAGTGTTGGCTTTGTTTCAAAGTTTTGCCTTGAGGTTTTGCGATGACTCTTGGCAACTGTAGTTGACCGACGTCACCGTGCTGCGATGTCCTGCGGCAACGTTGGGCACGGGATTGCGTCGACGGCGAACGAGCGGTAGTCTCGAACACGCATTTTTCCGGCACTTTCGCAGCCCTTCCCGCAGACACCTGGAGTACGCCAACATGTCGAGCACCGCGGAAAACGTCCTGGAAGTCATGAAACAGCAGATCGGTGTCGTGGAAGGTCCCAGTGATTGGCACGCCGTTGATCAGCACAAGATCGACGCGTTTGCCGACCTGACGCTCGACCACCAGTTCATCCACGTGGACCCCGAGCGGGCCAAGCAGACGCCGTTCGGGACCACGATCGCCCACGGATTTCTGACGTTGTCGATGATCACGCACCTGTCGTCGCAGATCCCCCAACCCGAGCCGAACCCGCTCAAAGATCGGGCGATGGGAGTCAACTACGGCTTGGACCGTGTCCGTTTTCCTAACGCCGTCAAAGCCGGCTCCCGCATCCGCGGCAAGCGGGAGCTGGTCTCCGCCGACTTAGTCGATCCGGGCACGATCCAGGTGAAGCACAAGCTGACGGTCGAAATCGAGGGGCAGGAGAAGCCGGCTTGCGTAGCCGAATGGCTGACGCGGTCGTACTTCAAGTAGCGGGCTAAGTCGTGACACGCCTACGGCACGCGCGGCGGCAAGCGTCCTTCGCTCCGCTTGATGACTTTGCCGGGCAGGTCGCCGGTGACTTCGCCATCTTTGACAATGGGTACGCCGCCGACGCAGACGAACTCCACCCCTTCGCTGTATTGGTGTGGGTTGGTGAAGTCGGCTTTGTCGCGGATTTCTTCGAGATCGAAGACAACGAGGTCGGCGTGGAATCCTTCGCGAACCTGGCCGCGGTCGCGCAGGCCCAGAATCTGGGCCGGCAGTGAAGTCGCCGAACGGATCGCGTTTTCGACCGTCATCAGGCCGCGTTTGATGGCGTAGCGGCGGATTTTGCGCGGGTAGCTGCCGTAGAAGCGGGCGTGGACGGGACCGTCGCCCGGTAAAGCGATTCCGGCGTCGGTGGAGGTTGCCGTCCAGGTCTGTCGGGCGAACTCCTCAACGTCCAACTCGGAGAGCGAAAAACTTCGCAGCCGCGCGCCGCCGCGGCGGTAGCGGTCTCCGTCGAGTTGCAATGCACAGACCGTGTCGAACTCGTTCTTGCCGGTGCCGTCGGCCAATTCCAGCACCGTCTTGCCCACAAGCGACTCGTCGGGATGCTCCATGACGACGATGTTCTCGGCCCCGCCGCGGCGTTTGATCTCGTGAGCAACGTCGATCTGCAACTTGGCGGTCGCCTTGTCATCGACGAGCGCTACTTCCAGCGGGGCGGCGTAGTCGCGGCCTGTTCGATCCTTCCTCTTCTTGCGCGAGCCCCATAGCCAGTCGGGAAGCAGCACGATGCGGCCGTCGCTGCCAGTCGTGTTGTAGGGGTACTGGTCGGCATAGATGTTGACGCCCCGAGCCCGCGCGCGGCTGATCAAGTTGACCATCACGCCGCTGGAGCCCCAGAAGTCGACGCCGCGGGCCTTGATATGCGTGGCCACGACCGTGGCGCCGGTCTTTTGTCCGACGTCGATCAGCTCGAGAATGTTCTGGACCATCGTGGGCTGCCCGATCTTGTGTTGGCTGGGCAGATACCACATGGGGTCGGCGCCGCCGGCCCGCTCGTGGACGATGAACACGCCGCGATCCGGCACGATCTCCTCCACCAGTGCGATGAGTTCGGAGGTCTCACTCCAGAGACCCGGTTCGTATTCGAGCCCCGCGGTGAGACCAAACGCTCCCGCGCTCATTCCCTCGGCAATCAACGCCCGCATACGTTCAATCTCTTCGCCGGTCGATTTGCGGCGCGCGTCTTCGCCCAAGACAGCTCTGCGGATCGAATTATGGCCCACCATCACAATGGCGTTGGGGCCGAATGGCTTGCGCGCGAGCCGTTTGACCTGTTCGGGGACCGGCTCTGACGAGTAGCCGTCCGGGTTTAGGACGACGGTGGTGATACCCTGTGTCACCAGGTTCGGGGCGGCCCGTCGTTCGGAGGCTTCCGCCGTCAAACCGGATGCGGCATGGCTGTGCAGGTCAATGAATCCGGGCGCGACGAACTTGCCCCGCGCGTCGATGGTCCGCACGGCTTGGGTCGAGTCGAGCTGACCAACGGCCACAATCCGCCCGTCGCGCACGCCGACGTCACCGGCGAACCAGGGATTGCCGGTGCCGTCCATGATCCGCCCGCCGACAATGACCAGATCGAAGCCTTCCCCAGCAGCCGCGCCTGCCGAATCGGCCGTAGTGCTCTGAGGATTGGTGTCGACACCCAACGCGGCCACGAACAGTGCTGCCAGCGCCAAGCGAAGAGACCAGACGGCGGGTTGAGGGCGATCCATGATTGGCTGCGAGAGGAAGTGGAGACAGTTTCATCTTAACGTCTGGCACGACGAAATAGACCGCTCGCGCGAAAAAAGGCCCGCTACGGCGCGCAACGCGTTTCGTGTCGCGCCCCACGCGGTTTGCTGCTTCGATTGCTGCCCAAGTCACCGCTCGTTCAACCAATCGAGCGTCATGGGCCACAGTGCTTCTCGGGCGTGTCCGCGAAAGAAACCGAAGTGTCCGATGCTTCTCACGCCGGCCTCTTGCGGTGAAACGAGCTTCAATTCGGAATCGGCATTTGGATAAAAGCCAAGCAAGGCCTCGGTCGCACGGCGGGGCGCGAAGCTGTCGTCGCTGAAGCTGATCGACAGAATCGGTGATTCGAAGCGGTGAAAGTTCTCGCGGGTGCTCAGCCGCTCGTCGCCGTACAGATAGTGACGCGACCGGCACCAGCGGGCCCATTCACGGGCCACGCCGGATGGCAAGTCTTCGCCCAGGCCGAACACGCGGGATGGGAAATAGCCGAGCGTGTGAGAGACCAGCGGCACGATGGCATGCATGAAGAACAGCTTCACGTAGTTGCCCGGCGAATCGAACAACCACAGGTCGCCGCTTTGCGATGCCACGAGCAACAACCCGGCAACTTCCCGATTGTTGTGGGCCAGGCCGAAGACCTGCCCGCCCACGCTGTGGCCGACAGCGAACAGCTTGGCGTGCGGGAAGCGATTGCGCAGCCAGGCGATGATCGAGACGATGTCTTTCTCGCCCCACTCCCGCATCTGGGCCCTCATGCCCCGCAACCGCTGCGGTCGCGATTCGCCGACTCCCCGGTAGTCGTAGGTCAGGACCGTGAATCCGTTCTCGCTCAAGTAGTCGGCATACCTGGAATAGAAGTCACGTTTGACCCCCGTGGCCGAATTGATGACGACGACATTGCCGTTCGATTGTTCGGAGAGAGGTTCGTGCAGGCTGGCGACAAGCCCGTATCCGTCGCTGGCCGTGATCTGCTGCCTGGTCACCGTCACTTCCGACGGATATGCCGCGTCATTCAGTCGGCTGCTGGTCGAAGGACTGCTGCTCATCAGGCGAGAATCTCGTGCACAACGCGGCCGGCCACGTCTGTGAGGCGGAAATCTCGGCCGGCATAGCGGTACGTCAACCGCTCGTGGTCGACGCCCAGGAGGTGCAGAATGGTGGCGTGCAGATCGTGAATGTGGATTTTGTCCTGCACGGCGCGAAAGCCGAACTCATCGGTCTGGCCGTAGGTCATGCCACCCCGCACCCCGCCGCCGGCCATCCACATCGAAAATCCGTAATGATTGTGGTCGCGGCCGTCTCCACTTTCCGACGTGGGTGTGCGGCCGAACTCGCCGCCCCACACCACCAGCGTATCCTCGAGCAATCCCCGCTGCTTCAAATCGGTGAGCAACGAAGCCATCGGCCGATCGATCTGACGGCAGAGTTTGCGGGTCGTCTCGTTGTGCAAGCGATGGGTATCCCAAGGCTGTCCGGCGCCGTAGTAGATTTGAGTAAACCGCACGCCGCGTTCGGCCAGGCGTCGCGCCAACAGGCAGGCGTTGGCAAAGTGGCCTTCGCCATAAGCGTCGCGGACGTGCTTCGGTTCGCGGTTGAGGTCGAAGGCGTCGCTGGCTTCAAACTGCATGCGAAAAGCGGTCTCCATCGACTGAATGCGGGCTTCGAGCAGACTGTCAGGCCCGCGATCAGCGGCGTGTTGCTCGTTTAGTCGACGCAGCAGATCGAGTTGGCTTCTCTGGTCCGATCGGGTTTCTGTCGCGTTCCGCAGATAGGGAATCATCTTCTGCGGATCGAGATTCGAGTGGTTGATGTATGTCCCTTGATGCTCGCCCGGCAGAAACGCACTGTTCCACAGAATTGAGAATCGCACCGGACGCCCGGGGCACAACACCACATAAGCCGGCAGGTTCTTGTTTTCTGTGCCCAGACCATACGATAACCAAGCGCCCATGCTGGGCCGCGTGGCGGTAATCGTGCCGTTGTTCATCAACAACAACGCGGGCCCGTGGTTGGGGTTGTCGGTATGCACGGAACGTAAGACGCAGACGTCGTCGATGCAGGATGCGAACTGCGGCAACAAGTCGCTGACGGGCAAGCCACTTTCGCCCCATTGCCGAAAGCGGAAGGGAACGGGCATCAAGCCGCCGGTAACGTTCTCGGTCCGCAACTGAACGGCTTCGGGGCGTTGACCCGCGTATTTGGTCAGCGCCGGCTTGGGATCGAACAAGTCGGCCTGAAACGGGCCGCCATTCATAAACAATTGAATGACGCGTTTTGCTCGCGGTTGAACGTGCGCGGCGGCAGAACTGACGGAGTCGGTCTCAGCCTGCAGCACTTGGGCAAGCCCCAGCGCACCAAATCCGCCGCCGAGCGACTGAACCATGCGACGCCGTGAGAACAGCGAGGCAGGTTCCTGATTGTGTTCTGGGATTCCCATCGGCATCGCTGTCGAGTGGCGCTGGTTCTAATCGACAAACAGGAATTCGTTACTGGCCAACAGGACTTGTGCGTATTGCTGCCAGCGTCGCGTGGTGGAGGCTTGGTCTTCATTGGCGCGAGACAGGAAGCCGCGAGCCCAGAGCAGTTCCGCTTTGCTTGGTTGCCGGCAAAACAGCAGCCGGTAGGCGGCAGAGACTTGTTCGTCGAGCGCACCCTCGCCATCGGTCGATTGCAGTCTCCGGGCCAAGGCTGCCGCCCATGTTTGGACGAAGGGGCTGTTGAGCACGAATAGTTGTTGCAGCGGCGTTGTGGTTGTTTCGCGAGCGGGACTATGCGAGCCGGGATCGGGAAAGTCGTGCAGCCGCAGCATCTCGTGGACGTCGCGGCGCTGGACTGTTCCGTAGATCGTGCGGCGAACGTTAGCCGCTTCGTCCAGATCTTCGGCGGGTCCGCCGATCCGCGAATCGAGCAAACCGGCAACGGCCAAAGTTGCATCGCGCCACGCCTCGATTTCGAGCCGGCGCCGGTTCATGCGCCACAACCGACGATTCTGAGGATCGTTGGCCGCTTGGGCTCGGTCATGACTGCTCGATTGTTGGAAGGCGGCCGACAAGACGATCTCGCGATGCAACCACTTGAGCGACCAGCCGGCTTCGACAAAACGGGCGGCCAAGTCGTCGAGCAGTTCGGGATGCGAAGGCCGTGCGCCTTGCACACCGAAGTTGCTGGGTGTCTCGACCAGCCCCTGGCCGAAGTGTTGTTTCCACACACGATTGACGATCACACGGGCGGCGAGGCCACCGGCTTGATTGAAGATGGCGTCTGCCAATTCGCGCCGGCCGCTGCCTTGCTGGAACGGCTCCGGCTCACCGGGTGAGAGGACCGTCAAGAACCGCCGCTGCACCACTTCACCGCGGTGTGCGGGGTTGCCCCTGATGAAGACCGGCACGTCGCGCGGCTCGCCGGTCTTGTACTCGAGCTTGGTGCGATGTTTGCCGTCCGGCTGAACGTGCAGGCTGGCTTCGGCCACCGCGTGAGCCAGCGGCACGTCGTAGTGCGGTGTCGCCTGTTTGATGTCTTCAATCCGCGCGCCGATCTCCGCGATTCGCTTGTCGGCGCCGGCTGAATCGTCGGACGAGGTATCCATTGAGATGGCTTTGAGCTCGCGCTCCAATTGGGCGACTTGCTTTTTCGCAGCCCGAGTGCTGGCCATCGTTTGTTCGTCGACCATCGGACGATTGACGAGTTTGATACTGGCAAAAACACCCGCCAGACCGTAATAGTCTTCGGTCGAGATCGGGTCGAACTTGTGGTCGTGGCACCGTGCGCAGGAGACCGTCAGACCGAGAAAGCTGCGGCTCACCGCGTCGATGCGTTCGTCCCATTCCTCGGCGACGATCGACTCGATGACGTTCGGAGCCAGTTTGAGCTCTTTCCAATAAGTGGGGCTCAGCCCCAGAAATCCCAACGCCGGCACGTCGTCGGGACCAGTGCTGGGCATCAAGTCGGTGGCCAGCTGCCGAGTGACGAACTTGTCATAGGGCATGTCTTGGTTGAGAGCCTGCACAACCCAATCGCGATACAGGTAGGATCGCTTGAGTGTGTACAGCCACTTGGCGGTCGTATCGGAATAGCGAGCCAGATCCAACCAGAACCGTCCCCATCGTTCACCGTGGTGCGGCGACTGCAACAATTGTTCGACGACCGTCTCATACGCATCCGGGCTCTGGTCGTTAACAAACGCATCGAACTCGGCCGGAGTTGGCGGCAGGCCGATCAGATCGAAGGTCACACGCCGCAACAGCATCCGCCGGTCTGCCGGTAGCGAGGGTCTCAAACCAACCGCTTCCATGTCGGCCAGCAGGAAGCGGTCGATTCGCCCCCGCGGCCAATTGGAATCCTCGACGGCAGGCAAGGCATGCTGTTGCACCGGCTGGAACGACCAGAAACTGCGGCCCTCGTCGAAATCGATTGTTCGGCGCGCGTCGGTGGGCGCCGCGGCGCTTCCGGGAAACACGGCATCGCGCTCAACCCAGCGAACCAGTTCGGCGATCTCTTCGGCCGGCAGCCGTCCTGTGGGCGGCATCTGTACGTTCTCGCCGTCGTAGCGAACGGCCTCGATCAATAGGCTTCGATCTGCAGAGCCAGGCAGAACCGCGGGACCGAGATCGCCCCCTTTGAGAAGGCCCGCGCGGGTGTCGAGCAGCAGGCCGCCCTGCGGAGTCTCTGACTCCGCCGAGTGGCACTCATAGCAGCGCTCGATCAGCAGCGGGCGGATTCGTCTCTCGAAGAATTCAACGTCGGCGGCGGTCGGTTCCTGATTGGCGGCATGCTCGGCTGGTTCGGTGAGCGAATGCCGGGCCGACCGATTCTCATTCTCGGCGGCGCAATGCACCGTGCAGACACAGAGGATCAGAGAAGCAAGGATCACAGTGCGGAACATCGGCGCCTCGTACCGCGGACGCTGTCGGCGTGCGTGCGAACCGCCATTATAGGCCTAGGCGGTGACCATCGTCGACGCCCAGCAGACCTGGGAAGCCCCTCTGGCGGGGTTCAAGCCGCCGGTCGCAGCCATTCCGACACGTTCGCCTCGTCCGGCTGCTTGTCGGCCAGGCGGTCGGCTTCGTGTTGCATACGATCCATAGCCGACTGAACAAAGTCGGTGTGCCGTTGGAGTTCTTCTCGCGACAGGTCGGGTGGAATCGAAATCGATTCGCCCGAAACCATGTAGACCGTGGTAAACGGCTTGGGGATCACCAGATCGGACCAGCTGCCCTTCAAGCGCCAGCAACTACGGCAAGAAAAACAGACCGGCAGGATGCGGCGACCGGTGTGCGAAGCGAGAAACACGATCCCGTTTTTCAGCTGTCGGCGCGGGCCACGTGGACCGTCGGGTGTCAGCACGAGGTGATAGTTGTCGGCGGCTTCCAACATTTGCCGAGCAGCCGGAGCTCCTCCACGCTTGGTCGATCCGCGGACCGCCTTGAACCCGAGCAACTTCATGGTCTCGGCCAGATAGGAACCGTCCTGATGTTGGCTGATGAGCGCCGCCATCTGTGGCTGCCGGTCACCGAAGACGGGCAGGATCAACGAGTCGTGCCAGATACTGAAGATGTGCATTTGACCGGCCGGTGGCTGGTACGGCCGGAACGCGTTGTCGCGTACGATGAACACGACCTTACACGTGTGCAGAAGCAAGCTGAAAAAGGTGACCGCCAGACGGGCCACCAACTTGGTGATCAATCGGCTACGAAGTCTCATAGGAAGCAGAGATCCGTCTCGGAACAATCGGCTTGTCAGGCCCGAGGGCTTGTCGAGCCCGAGATTGTAGCGAAGACCGTCAAATCACAAATCCCAAACTTCGACCTCGCACCGGGCGCAAGCTGCGCGGCGGCAATCATTGCCTTGTGCCTGTTCGAGCGGCAGAAGCCGTGCGGCGCGGGCTGCTAGGACTACTCGAACTGGCGATGACCGCACGCCGACTCGGCCCTCGTGCTGCCAGAATCTGACGACGAGCGGAACTCTCAGGGGGGCGGGTCGACCGGCTTGCGAAACGTCGATCGACCCTTGACCGGGCAGCCTTGCGATAGATTCTCGACGACCTGCGATTCTGCGGTAAATGCGAAAAACGCGACGACTGGACGGAATTGTTAAGAAGCCGCGATCGGCTGCTCGGCGGTTGATCGGCCTGCCGCGTAGGCTCTCGGTCAGCCGAGTTTTTGGCCACAACCAATGGCTCAGTCCATCGCTGGTCGCCGGGTGGCGCGGCAGCGGTGCGAGTGAGAGCTCGGGTCGGAGTGTCGGTGTCTGCTGACTGGGGCTGCTGTTGTCGGATCCGCTGCGAATTGAAAGCTGGGAATGTGATGGTCCCGAATTGAATCGGTTGTCCGCTCAGCGGACGAAATGATTGTCCGCGGAAGTTGAAACGGGAGAAATTCCGCGGACGGAAGTTGACCCCACGAAAACGGATTCCAGGCCCAAATCCGGGAACTGTTTGCCCGAACGCGGCCGACGCCTGCAGGGCGCCGGCGGTTAGAAGAATGGCTACGAGATATCGCAAATGCACCGATTTAGTCCCCTACTTTGAGGATATCGGTCGATTGACGCGCCCCCGCCTGGGAATTCCCGATCGATCGCGGGTGGACTTGCGAAGAGGCTGCGATCACTCGCCCAATGTCGACTTGCGTCGTAGCAAGTGATGGTAGTGCTGGGCGAAGCGGTGTGACTCGTCCCGCACGTATTGCAGCAGCCGCAATCCATACGCATGGCGGCTGAGCCGGCGAGGCTCGGCTTCGCCCGGCACGTAGACTTCTTCTTCCCGCTTGGCCAGCGAGATCGTAAACGGAGGCTCGACACCGACGGCCCGCATGCCCTCGAGCGCGGCATTCAGTTGCCCCTTGCCGCCGTCGATCAGCAGGATGTCGGGAAACGATTCCCCTTCCTGCTGCAATCGCCGCAGGCGGCGGCTGGCGACCTCTCGGATCGAGCCAAAGTCGTCGATGCCATCGACCGTCCGGATTTTGTAACGCTTGTAGCCGTGCTTGAAAGGCAATCCGTCGATGAACTGCACCAGGCTGGCGACGGTCTGCCCGCCCTGCAAATGGGCGATGTCAATGCCTTCAATTCGCCGTGGCAGTTCCGGGAGCTTGAAGATTTTCTTCAGACCGGCCATGCCCTTCTTGGGATCGATGTAGAACACCTCCGGCTGGGCGTGCTCTTCTAAGTCTCCCCGCAGGTTCAAGTTTTCCAGCGACTGAATCTCGTCACGGATGCGGGCCGCCTTTTCGAATTTCAACTCTTTGGACGCCTGCTGCATGTCGGCCCGCAGTTCTTTGAGCAGCTTTTTCTTGTTGCCGTCGAGAAACATCCGTAGCCGTTGGATGTCCTCGCGGTACTCTTCCTTGCTGATCCTCAGGTTGCACGGTGCCGTGCACTGATTGATGCTGTGTAGCAGGCAGGGGCGAAACCACCGCCAACGTTCATCTTGTTCCTCAATGTCGAGCGAGCAGGTGCGGAATCGAAAGATTTTTTGTAGAACGCCGATCGTCCCTCGGAGCTTTTTCGCATTCGTGAATGGGCCGTAGAGTTTCGTCCCTTTGGCTTGAGGGGTCCGCGTGAATTCCACGCGCGGGAAGTCTTCACGGATCGTGATTTCGAGATACGGAAACGTTTTATCGTCTTTGAGTTCCTGGTTGAACTTCGGCTGCACATCTTTGATGAGCCGCGCCTCGAGTAGCAGGGCGTCTACTTCGCTGTCGGTTTCGATGTAATCGATGGCCGCGATTTCGGGCACGAGATCGGCCGTCCGCCGATCGAAAGCAGCCTGCTTGTTGAAGTAGCTGCCCACCCGGCTGCGGAGGTTCACGGCCTTGCCGACGTAGATCACGCGCGACTGCGCGTCCTTCATCAGGTAGACGCCTGCGGTGGTTGGCAGCCGGCGCGCCTGCTCGCGGGGGTCGTTTGAGTTGTCAGTCGCTACCTCATCGGCCATGCAGCAATTGTAGGAAACGGGCGATCGGTCCCCCAGAGAGGTTGCGGATCTGGATGCGAGCTTGTGAAATGCTCGATGGCGTCGAAACTCCCATCAGCCAGAATCTTCCAACCCACCGAGAGGCCCACATGTCCGACTACCTGATTTACGGCGCCTACGGCTACACCGGTGAGTTGATCGCACGCGAAGCGGTCAATCGGGGCCAGAAACCGCTATTGGGCGGGAGGACCGCCGAGAAACTCAAACCGCTGGCCGACGAGCTGGGGCTTGCCTGCGAGGTCTTCGGTCTCGACAATCCGGCTGACATCGACGCCGTTCTCGAGAAGGTCCCGGTGGTGCTGCATTGTGCCGGCCCCTTCGCACATACCTCGCCGGCGATGGTCGACGCCTGCCTGCGGACGAACACCCACTACTTCGACATCACTGGCGAAGTGGACGTGTTCGAAGCGGCGGCACAGCGGGACGCACAAGCCCAGTCAGCCGGGGTGATGTTGCTGCCCGGTATCGGCTTCGACGTCGTCCCCTCGGACTGCTTGGCGGCACACCTGCATCAACGGCTGCCCAGCGCCACGCATCTGACGTTGGCATTTCAGGCCGGCTCGCGTCCCTCGCGGGGGACGGCGACGACTATGGTCGAGAACATTCATCGTGGCGGTCTGGTGCGCCGCGACGGCCAATTGACGCCGGTTCCGGGAGCGTGGAAGACGCGCAAGATTGACTTCGGACAGGGCGAAGTTCAAACCATGACGATCCCCTGGGGAGACGTGTCGACCGCCTGGTACAGCACGGGGATTCCCAACATCGAGGTGTACATGGCGGCCCCATTGGGCATGCGTCTGGCATCGCGGATGAGCGGCGCCTTCGGCTGGCTGCTCGGATCGTCTGCCATGCAGAGATTCATGAAGAGCCGGATTCAGGCTGGTCCGGCCGGCCCGTCCCAACCACAACGCCAAGCCGGCAAGAGCCAACTGTGGGGCGAAGTCCTCGACGGGACCGGGCAGCAGGCGATATCGCGGCTGCAGGGGCCCGAGGGTTACCAGCTGACCATGCTGTCGGCATTGGCCGGTGTGGAGCGCGCGCTTTCCGGAAGTGCGCCTCCCGGGTTTCAGACACCATCAAAAGCGTACGGTGCCGACTTCGTTCTCGAACTGCCGGACGTTGTCCGTGAGGACGTTGCCACCGATCAGCCTGCGGCCGTCAGCGCGACCACTGATTGAGTGACGCCGCGACGCGCCTCAGGCAGCATGGCGTATCTCAGTGGCCCCGGCTTGTTCTTGCGCTATCACTTCTTCCGTGAGTGCCGCGTAGTCGTGCGCGCCGGCGCACTTGGGCATGTAGTCGAAGATCGACTGCCCGAAACTGGGGGCCTCGGCCAGCTTGATGTTGCGCCGAACGCGGCTGTCGAACACGCGCGCGCCGCACCAGGGGGTGTCGGTATCGCTGCGATCGAGGAATGCCGTCAGGTCGTCGGTCACGTCGGTTGAGAGCCGCGTGCCGGTTTCGAACAGGCACAACGCAATGCCGGTGACCCGCAGCTGGCGATTCAGCCGGCGGGTGACCAGAGCCGTAGTTTCCAGCAACTTCGACAGTCCCTGAAGTGCAAAGAAGTGCGGCTGCAACGGAATGAACACTTCGGTTACGGCCGTCAGTGCGTTGATGGTCAAAACGCCCAGCGAGGGAGGGCAATCCATGATGACGTAATCGAAGTTCGATTCATTCGTCATCTGCTGGAGAGCGTCGCGCAGCATGATCTCGCGGTTCGCGGAATCGACGAGTTCCAACTCGGCCGCAGCCAGGTCGAGATTGGAGGGGGTGACCCACAGGTTCGGTGCCACCATCCGCCGCGTTTGTGCCAACGTTTGTTCGCCGGTGAAGACGTCGTAGACGGTGGGAACGTCGGGGCCCGCTTCGAGCCCCAAGTGCAGCGATGCATGGCCTTGCGGGTCGAGATCGATCAGACAGACCCGGCGACCTTGTTTGGCCAATCCAGCCGACAAGTTGACGCTGGTGGTGGTCTTGCCGACCCCACCCTTTTGATTCATGACGGCGATCGTCCGCATCACGGTGCTCCCCGTTTGTCCAAGTGCCCGCTCAAAGACGGATCCGGCTCGCGCGGCGCGCGAAGTTGCCGTTAAAATAGAGAGGCGCGGCGAGGAAAATAGAGTTTGGACCGCAACCGGTCAAGGGCAGTTCAGGGGCCGGATAGCCTAACCGACCAGAGGCATTGCTGCCGATTGGCTTCAAACCGCCTTCTTCTCTGGCGATTCGGCTGGCGGCGTGCTGGAGCGCCGGCGTGTGCGACTGGGTGCAGCGGCGGCCGAGCGTTCGGCAAGTGCTTCAGCCGAAATGAGGTGCACGACGTTCTGCGCCAAGAGATCCATCTCCATGACCAGCGCGTCCACGCGGCCTGCCAGGTACATGTAGAGAATTAGCGACGGAATGGCGATCAACAGACCAGCTGCCGTCGTCAACAAAGCCAGCGCAATGCCGACGGCCAGTTCTTCGGCGCGTCCCATGGCATCGGAGTGGGCGATCTCGTTGAAGGCTTGAATCATGCCGATTACGGTTCCCAACAGTCCCACCAACGGGGTGACCGTGGCGACGCCGTTGAGCACGCGCAAATGGCTGCGCAGCTGGCTGACCTGACGTTCGCCGCCATCGATGATGGCCTGTTCGACCTCCACGCTGGGCTTGCCCCACTTGCGAATGCCGTGGGCGAAGACGGCCGCCACAGGGCTGCCATTGCGGTCGCAGATTTCGAGCGCTTCTTCTGCATCCATCTGGCCTTCTTGCAAATGCAACAGGAAGCGCTCGACGAACGGTTTGGGAATTACGCGTGCCCGCCGCAACACGACCAAGCGTTCGATCGCGAACCACAGCGCGATCACAGAGGCGATGACGAAAGGCACGACAAAGAAATAGCTCATCGCCTGGACGACTTCGACCGGATTGGTCGGGATGGCGGAGGTTTGCGGCACCTCGGCAGCCGAGTCGGCCTCTTCGACGGCTGCGTCCACGGAACCGGGTTCGACGCCGCCGGTGTCTTGCGCGAGGCTGACGATGGGCCAACCAGCGGCAACCAGCGCGAGTGCTAACAGAGTCCGGTTACGGCTTGCCCGCCGAGAGTATTGAGATTGCAAGGTCGTGCTCATCCTGAATAATTAGCCTGCGGCTTTTTGGCGGGCGCCTTTCAGACGCTCTTTGGCTTGGGCAGCACGTTCGCTGTCGGCGAATTCTTTCAGCAGCGATTCGTAGGTCTCAACGGCAGCATCCCACTGTTGGAGCGCCTCATCGCAGCGGGCCGCCTGAAACAAAGCCAGTGCCTGCCACTGCGGGTACTTATGCAAGTGGTACACCTTCAGGTATTCGCGTTGTGCGGCCTCATATTCCTTCTGCATCAGATAAGTTTCGGCGACAAAAAACTGGCACTTGGCGGCCGTCTCGGTTGCGCGGCCGTGTGGGTCGTCGAGCACCGACTGAAACAGAGACCGCGCGCGATCGAACTTGGCCTGATTGATGTACGTCCGCCCCAAAACGTCGTTCCCCTGGTAGGCGACCGGTGAATCAGGAAACAGCGAACGCAAGTCGCTGAGGGTCTCCTCAACGGCCTCGTACTGCTTCTGCCGAAAGTATGTTTCGGCCAACAAGACCCAGACCCGCTGAAACCATTCCGGACTTTCGCCCGACATCTCCGCTTGCTTTGACTTTAGCTCGAGCAGCAGCCTTTGCGCCGGCTCGACCTGGTTTAGGTTCAACCGACTTTCGGCAAGACGAAACTCGGTCTCGTTGCGGTATCGACTGTCTGGAAACTGTTTGATGAATTGCCCGACTGTCCTCTGCACGTCCTGCCAGTCGCGCTGTTCGACTCCGATTTCAACCAAATGGTACAGGGCCACCTCCTTGACGTGGTCGTCGGATGTCGAAAGAGCCACCAGCGCCTGGAAGGCTTTGGTCGCGGAGGCGTAACGCCGATCGACAAGTTGACTTTCCGCAAGGCTCAGACGCGCGTCGTCGGCCAATTCGCTATCGGGAGTGTCGCGAACCAACCGCCGAAAGATCTCATCAGACCGCTTGAAGCGTCCAGCTTCGTAATTGAGCAGCGCCCATTCGTCGAGCAGCTTGTCGAGTTCTTGCGGTCGTTCGAAGCGATCGAGCAAACTTTGATAGGCCGCGTCGGCACGCTCGATTTCCAGCGACATGCGCAGCACACGCGCCGCCTGCAATCCCGCCAGAAACGCGTAGCGATGGACCTCATCTTCGTCGGCGTTGGTTGCGTTTGCCCCAGATGGCGCGAACGCTTGAAACGCTGCTTGGTAGACGTTGACGGCTTGTTCGAGCTTCTCCGCCGATTGCAGAGACTGCCCGCGTTGGTACGCCGACTCGGCCGCCAATCGCCGCTGATCGGGATGTTCTTGGGCGACTCGTCCGAAAACATCGGCTGCCTGATCGAATTGCCCCGACTTGAACAACGCCCACGCCCAGCCCGAAAGCGCTGCTGCATGGTAGGGCGACTCGGGCCCAAGTTCAGCTAGGACTTCGAACGCTTCGGTCGCCAAATCCCATTTGGCGGCGTCGTAGGTCAGCTCAGCCAGTTCGTGTAAAGAAGGTGCAAAGGCTGCGCTGGACGCATGGTGAGTCTTGAATGCCTCGAAATCCGCTCTGGCTTGTTCATCGTCACCTTGCTGGGCCTGCGAGAGAAGTCGGTCGGCCAACGCCTGTGCGGCATCGGGGCCCTCGGGCAGGCTCTTGAGGTAGGCCGACGTGGTCGCGATCGCCTTGTCGTATTGATGGATCGCGCGATAGCTGGAGCCGGCAAGAACCAGCGCACCGAGCCACTCGGCTGGGGTGTCCGGATCACGATCGATTTTCTCGAGCACAGGCTTCAATGTTGCGATCGCGCGGTCGTGCTTGTCGAGCCGCTGCAGTGTTCGTGCGAGTTGAAATCTTGCCAAGTTCTGCGTGCGATCGATGCTGCTGCTTTTGATTACCGTTTCGAAATGCTCGATAGCGGCAGCATAACTTGCCTCGCCACCCCGCGCATCCAACAGCCGACCTCGCAGCAAACGGCTATGCAGCCGGAACGCACTGCTTGGATAATCTCGGCTGAAGCGATCGAGCAGCGACTCGGCACCGTCCAGGTCGCCCGACAACAGCGCCGACTCAGCGGCAAAGTGCAGGCCGTCATCGGCGAGTTCGCCCTTTGGCTGTCGTTTGACCACGTCGAGGAACAATTCGCGCGCTTGCTCGAAACGGCCAAGTCTCAACTCGCAGTCGGCCCGCTGAAAAACGTAATTCATGGCCAACGGACTTTTCGCTGCTGTGGCGGCGTTCGAATCGAGGATCTCGGCGGCCTGCGTGTAGTCTTGCCTGGCTTTGTGGCTGAGCGCGAGCCAGTAGTGCGCGGCAGCCGCCTGCGAGGGTTCAGATGCCGCTTTCTCGAATTGGGTGCCAGCCTCGGTGTACTGGCCGAGTTGGTAGAATGCCGATCCGGCATTGAGGCGCGCCGTGGGCACGAGCGAGCTCTCGGGAAAGCGAACTTCGAGTTGTGAATAAACCTTGGCAGCCTCGTCAAATTTTTCGGCGTCGAAATAGAGAGCCCCCAAGTTCAGCTGCGACTGCGCCGCGCGTGCCCCGGCGCGATTGGCGGCCAGCTGTCGATACAGATCGATGGCTTCGGACTTCTCGTCGAGGGTCTCGTAGGACCGAGCCAGGCTGAATTTGGCGTCTTCGGCGAGCCGGCCCTTGGGATGCGTCTCCAGCGATTGTCGGAAGAGGGCCGCGGCTTCACGCGGTTTGCCTCGTCGAAGCAATACGTCGCCGTGGTAGGGCAGCGCCCATTCACACAGGTCGTGGTCGGGATGCTTCGTTAAGAATGCGCTGAATTCGGACTCCGCAGCTCGTAGGTCTTCCAGCAAGTAGCTGCACTCTGCGACACGATACATGGCGTCGGAGACATTCTGGCTCCGAGGATATTGCCGTATGTACTCGCGCAACGTGTCTCGCGCGTCGCCGTACTGTTTCAGGTTGATCAGGGTCAGCCCCAAATAGAGCTTGGCATAAGGAACCTTGGTGTGCTCGGGATGTTTGCCGAGGAATTCTCGAAACCCATCAGCCGAGAGCTTCCACCGGCTCTGCTTGTACAGGCCCACCGCCAAGTTGTAGTCGTCGGCCGCCTCATCAGCGTGTAGCGTCGCTGTTGTGGGACACAGGACGGCGAGCATTAAGCCGCACACCAATGGCAGACTTCGCCACGGCGCTTTTTGAATTCCGAATTGAACCGCCATTCGACAGCCTCTGCGCGCATGTGCTCCGCCACAATTGGTGGTTATCTTAGCGGGCGGTTGCAAACGCAGACAAGCGGAATGTCGACATCAGGTGGGGTAGCGTTGCAGGCCGATCTGCGGATGTTGCGGTCACTGGCCACCTTAAGCGAGTGACCAGCGGCAACCTTGCGTCTCGCTTTCCCCGTGAGGATCGAAGACCGCAACCGACGCTTCGGCGATTGACTGCGATGCAGAGCACGACGCGTAAGCCGATCTGCCACTCAGGCGATCGACGATCAGCGAATCACGTCCGAACCGGCACAGCGGATGAGATGGTCGTGGTCGATGTACACGACTTCTTGAACCTGGTCGGTGTGCGTGAAGGGGACGGGCCAGTTGGAGCGGATCGTCTTGTCGAAGTACACGGTGCACTTGTAGTGGCAGTGGTGCAACCGGGCGGGACCCACCATCGGGAAAAAGCGGCATTCGTCGATGCGGTCAACGATCGGTTCGACAACGATCTGCACGTTGTTACGGTTTGTCTCCGCGAGGAACGGAAAGCCCCCGTCGGTCGCGTCTGGCAACGAACGCATGACTTCGTCGTCGCTCGGCGGATCCATGCACATCAGAGGAGCGTGTTCGCCCTCGACTGGATCGAGAATCGGAACTTTGTCGTAGCGTTCTTCTTCCCAGTACGCGTCTTCGATCTTCTGGCTGTAATAGGAACTCACCGGAATGAAGGGGGCGACCTCCCAGAACAACCCGTATTGCCAGGTCTGCTTGGCGAAGCCACTAATCAGCGTTCCACCAAACGGAATGCCGGGCCACGCGTAGCAACCACTCGCTGAAATCATCAAGGTCAGCAGGCAGCAGGTCACAGTCAGCCGTGTGGCAATCTGTCGCAGTCTCGCCATGTTTCCTTACCTTCAACCAGGCTCCGTTCCGGAGAGTCCCCGCAGACAGTCCGCCTGACTCCCAGGGATTCAATGTCTATATCGAGTGTTAAAGCTTGCCGACTTGTGAGAATTTTCGGATTTTGCCGGTTTTTCTGCCCAGTTAACTCCCCGCCGGCTGGACCCTTTGCGCTCCCGCAGCAAGAACGAAAGCGTCTCCGGGAGCAGTTGCTTCCCGGAGACGCCTCACATTTCGATTCAATCAGTCCGACCTAGTGCCAGTTTTCAGGATTTAAGAACCACCACCAGCGATCTGTGCGCGGATTGAAGTTGAGGTTCCAATACCCGTCATCCCACTCCAACTGAGCCTTCCGCCAACCCAGCGGAATCTGCGGATAGGGGTAGAACGGTCCGATGTAAGGCCAGGCCGATGCACTGTATTGCTTGGGATAGGTGACCGCCGCGTAGTTGGGATACGACGCGTAGGCTGGCCATGCGTGGTCAGGCAAGTGCGGCGAGTTGTAAACCGGGTTCTCGGCGGCACCCATCAGTGCCTGCGGAGCGGCGCCGGGCGGCATCGGAGGCTGCCCCTGAAAGCCGGCGGCCCCGGCAAGTGCAGCGGCCGGCAACGCGGCAAGCTGCTGAACCCTGGGGACATCCGGACCCTGATTGTAGGCCATCTGAGCAATCTGCCGTTGTGCGGCTTGCTGTAGTGCGGCCTGCTGGAATGCGGCTTGTTGCTGGAGTGCAGCCTGCTCCTGTGGTCCGGCCTGCTGTGCTGCAGCCGACGGAGCGGCCTGATCGGTGACTTCCAGTCGGTTGTCGACACGCTGAACGCCGGCGACGCCGCGAACGACGTTGGTGGCGACCAGCTTTTCCGCTTCGCTCGTCACCGATCCGGTCAACAACGTCGTGCCGTTCTGATGACGGATTTCAATGTCATAGCCGTTGAGACCTGCGTCCGAAACAGCCGCAGCGATACTCTGCGCCACCTTCTGATTGTCCTGAATGTTGGCACTAGCGGTCTGCGGCTGAAAATTTCCGGCAAGCTGCGTGTTTGCGGCCGGAGCGAACGCGGCTGGGTTCTGGCCGAACCCCGGAGCGGCGTTGGCATAGTTCGGTTTGACGAACTGCGGTTTTTCGATCAGCTGTAGCCGGTTGTCGACGGATTTCACGCCGCGAACGCTGCGGATGACCTGCGTCGCCTTCGCCTTCTGTTTGACATCGGCGATCATGCCGCTCAAAGTGGCAACGCCGTTCTTGTACTCGATTTCAATCTCGTAACCGTTCAGGTTCGCCTTGCGTAGAGCGCCGGCGATTGCCTCGGCCACCTGTTGGTTGCCGCCAGGGGCACTTGCAGCCGTGTTTGCGGCGGCTTGCTGTTGCGAGCCGCCGAAGTTCAAGAAGGAAAACGGCCCGGACAGCGCGACTCCGGGAGTGGCCGCCGCGATTCCCAGTGTCAGAATCCATTGACGATATTTGCTCATCTAGAGCTCTCCTGCATCTGTTTCCATCTCAAGGGGAGCCGACCTGATTCGGAAACTCTCCCGGCGGAATCCCGTAAAGATGTGATGAGTCCCAGGCTCGCGAGAGGAGCGCGGGACGAACGGTCTGGTTCTATAGATCGGACCGAAAAAGCGGTTTGCACAAACTTTTCTGATTATTTTCTGTCGCTCGCCACAGATTGCTCGTCTGGCTGGACTCTGCGTCGTCGGCGCAACCGCATGTGCTCACCAGAGTTTGAACGATTTCGTCGCCAAAACGGAGATCCTGGCTGCATTTCAACATGCCAGTAGCAACACCGGATGGGCCATTGCGATTCACAGTGCCCCGGGGCTCGAGACATACCGTTGGCCAGACTTCGGTCAGCTTGACTTCAACCGTCGATTGTCCCAGAATCGCCTCAACACAATGGATACAGCCGAGTTGGGCGACCGTTCGGCAAGCGATCTAATTCTCCGCGACCCCAACGATCCGAACTCCTGATGTCAATTGAAGTTGCCGAACGTCTCAAGAATGAGCTGACCGACAAATACGTCGTCGTGGCCGATGGAGTATCTGAGCTGCGGCGGTTTGCCGGACTGACCGGGACCGTCAAGACGGTCAATATGAACGGCCAGGCTTTGGTGCAGTTCGACAATCCGATCGACATCTCCTGGTACGACATCGATCCCAGTTATTTGACGGTGATCGATAAGCCGCTCGAGAAGAAAACACCTGCCGCCGAGCCGAAAGCAGCAACCAAACCGGCTGCCAAACCCGCCGCCAAGAAACCGGCCGGAAAGAGCCCGCTGGAACTAGCCCGCGAGCAAGGGGCCGCCAAAGCGGCCGCCAAGGCAGCACCCAAAGCGGGCCTCTCCCCGCTCGAGTTAGCCCGCCAACAAGGGGCCGCCAAGAAAGAAGCGGCGGCACCAGCAGACAAAGAAGCAGCACCGGCTACCGCGCAGCAGACCTCGTCGGCAGCTGGCAAGCCGCTCTCGCCGCTCGAGATGGCCCGCCAACAAGGTGCGTTCAAATCGGGAGAGGCCGAGCCCGATAAATCCTCAGGGGACGCGACAATCGAAGAAGCTCCCCAAGAGACGGCCCAAACAGAACCGGACCAGCAGAAAAAGGACGCCCCCGCCCAACCTGAGGGAGGCAAGAAGCTGTCGCCGCTGGAATTGGCTCGCCAGCAAGGCGCGTTCAAAGGCTAAATGGCCCGCGGTCGACGGCAGGTTATCACTTCTTTCCGTGTGCCCGCTGCTCGGCGAAAAACTCTTGCAGAATGCGTCCGCACTCCATTTGGAGCACGCCGCCGATCGACAGGGCCGTATGATTCAGCCGCTCGTCAGAGGTGATCTGGTACAAGGTGTGGCACGCGCCGGCCTTCGGATCGGTCGCCCCGTAGATGACGCGCGGAATTCGCGCCTGCACGACGGCGCCGGCACACATCGGACATGGTTCCAGGGTCACATACAGGGTGCAGTCCAGCAGGCGCCATGAGCCGAGCGATTCGGCGGCTTGCGTAATGGCAATCATCTCGGCATGCGCTGTGGGATCGTGAAGCGCTTCGCGCTGATTGTGGGCCTCACCCACGACGACGTCGTCTTTGACCACCACCGCCCCCACTGGCACTTCCCCACATTCGAACGCCAGGCGGGCCTGGTCCAAGGCGCGACGCATCCAAGCATCGTGTGGCTGCAGTGGGTTGTCTTGGGGTGTGATCAATGCAGTCCTGGCCGCTTCTGAAGTACGAGGGCGGTTGCTGTTCGTGTTCGTCGGAATTCTACGTCGCTGTTATGTCGCCGGAGTGCGTCTAACGCAAGTAGACTCTCGGGACGTCGATCTCCCGCATCTCTAGGTATGAGCACAACATGCCGCGATGGTGGACCATGTTGACGACGTGCCAGTCTGCCATGAAGACAGCCGGAAACCGTTCGACGTTGAAATCGATATCAGTCACCAGTTGGCGGTCACTCAGATCTCGAAACCCGTCCATGATTGCGTGGTGCCAGTCTCTACAAATGTCGATCAATGCCGGTTTCTGCAAGTCGGCAGCTTCGGGAGGCTCGTCTGGGGTGCCGTTGTGGGCCTGCGCGACACGGAGGAATCGAAGCCCGTCTGCGTAGATACGGACAGCAAGTTCGACGAAAGCAAGCTGACAATGCTCGGGGCGAAAGAAGAGGGCTTCGGCCGGGCAGGCCTTGAGCACGCTCATGGTCATCTGATGTTCGCCATCGATGTTCCCGCAAAAGAAATCGCGCAGCCAGCGTGCTTGATCGCGATCTATTTCGAGCATCGTGATTCGCACCCGGATGAGTGATTTGCTACCCCGATCACGAGGATAGACGCCGAGTCGGGAATTGGACAGACTGATGTTCCGATGTTGATGTGTCGTGCAATTCTAATCGAACGCGGCTGCTACCATGATTGAGACGCGCAGTGGGAAAGCGGTCCTCCCGCTCGGCCTGGCGGCTTTTCCGGAGCAAGATCCGCGCTGCGTTCGGCGGGCCTTTGCTGCCGGGGTCAATTACTTTTTCTTCTACAGTCCAAGTTACACGCCATTCATCGAAGAACTGGTGCGCCTCTGCGGGCAGCATCGCGACGACCTGATCGTTGCCACCGGCAGCGGCGCGCGGAAACGAAACACGTTGTTGGCAGCCAAGCGGAAGATCTTCGCCGCACTCGGCACGGAAATGGTCGACGTATTCTTTGCGGAGTACGTTCATCCTGGCGAAAGTTTCGACGCGGTGCTGGGCGACGGCGGCACACTGGACCTGCTGCAGCAGTGGAAGTCGGATGGTTGGGTTCGGTACGTCGGCGCCAGTACGCACGACCGGTCGCTGGCGCGTCGGCTGGCCGCAGACCACCGCGTCGACGTGCTGATGCATCGGACATGGCGCATCGCAAGGCCGAGTCGGAGGTCTTCCCGACCGCCCAAAAGACCAAGACGCCGGTCGTTGCCTTTACTGCGACGCGCTGGGGCACGTTGCTTGAAGGCCGAGACGATTGGCCCGGCGATCCTCCCACCGCCGCGGATTGTTACCGATATTGTCTTTCCCATGCGGCCGTCAAACTGGCGCTCTGTGCGCCACGGAGAATTGAAGAACTGGAGGCCAACCTGCGGGCGCTCGACGCGCCAGGCATGAATCGCCGGGAATGCGCCCGGTGGGAGCGTTTTGGCGATTTGGTTTACGGCAACGGCCATCACCGCTTCGAAACCGAATGGCCGTGAGCCGGCGGTGGCCCGGCATATGCACTCATTCTGGACCGCCACCCGGGAATTCGCGCGTGCACCGGCGGTACTGGGCATCATCGTCGGCCTGGAATCCGCCAAAGTCCGCTGGCTATACTGGATGTTACATACACCTCGTTCTCTCATGGATGTTATTCCCGGGTCCCCACTGAGAGTGACAGATGCCAACGCAGCCTGACGAGTTTTCCGACTTCGTTGAAGACATACTGGAGACTGCCGAGGCCCCAACCTCAGCGGCGCAGGCACCTAAGCGAGCCGACGCCAAGTCGACTGACACGGTGCGGCTGATTACAGGCGAGTTCTTCATCAAACAGGGCTGGCGCGTCGTCGAGACTTTGCCGATGATTACGGCCCACCGAGTTGTGGGTACGAGCTTTGTCACCGATGAATCGGTAAACAGCGATCAGCTGGTCGGCGCACGCTCCAAACCAGCCGAGACCGCGTTTGCCCGCATGGAGATCGAAATATACCGCGAACTGCGGGCCAAAGCTTCGAGGAAGGGAGCCGCCGCAGTAGTCGGCGTCCATGTCGACTTTGGCGAGGTCGGCGGGTCAGGCAAGGGGCACATGTTCTACGCGTTCGCGCAAGGCACGCCGGTCATACTGGCCCCCGACCCGTACCAACAGCAGCCCCAGAAATAGCTGCACGACGTGGATTAGGTCTGGTGTCGGACGCCGGCTTCGGTGGCGTCGATCTAAACTTCGACAAGCGCTCGCCCTTCCTCGCTCCCTGCGATTCTGAGTCACGTGGATTAGCATCGTGTTGCGCGTAGCGGAATTGCGAACACAAATCCTGCAAGCGCGTCGCGCCACAGCCGGCAACTTCGCGGTTCAGCTCAACCGGCGAACTCGACGGAGAAGAGGAAACGGATTCTCGATCGAAGGTTCCATCTCGCGAAACTCTGTGTCGACCAATGCGGCCAACTCGGCGATGTCGAAACGCGGGTCGGCCTGTTGCAGACTCTGCAACAGTTTCAAGCCCTGCGGCTCCTGCCGAAGCTGGTCCGGCAGCAGTCCGGCAATGGCGACAGCGGCGGCCGCGGTTTTTCGCAGGCTCGCGTCTTTCAATATCTCCAATCCTTTGTGATGCACCAAGACGCAGCACACCAAGTCGGGAGGAAAGCCCCAATCCGCGAAAAGATAGGCGGCGGCCTCCGCATGGTTCCAGCCAAACTGCTTGTCTTCAAACCGGCACATCCGAACCGCCGCGGCCTCATCGAATCCCAAGAACTGCAGATATTTATCGGCTGCTTGGTTGGTCAGTACGGGGACGAGACAGTCGGAGACCATCGAGCCGGCAAACGCCAGTTCTTCGTCGAGACCCCACCGGCGGGCGAGGCATCGGGCAAACAATGCGCGCTCCAGGTTGGAGCAGAAGAAGCCGCGCGCGTTGACAACCTTGGACTGGCTCGACTTCATGAACTGGTTCATTTGGTCGGTTGTCAGCAACAGCATCGAGGCGCGAATGCCGAGTCGGGCAATCGCTTCCTGTGCCGACTTAGCTTTATTCTGAAAGCCTGACGCGCTCGAATTGACGTTCTTCAACAGCAACGACGTCAACCCGCAGTCCTTTTCAACGACCTTACCCAGCTCATCGGCACCAGCCGCTGGCTCTTGGGCTTTCTTGACGAACTGGGTGACCGCGTTGGGCAGTGCCGGCAGCTTGATCCAGGGAGGCAGCACGCGGTGATCCCGCTGCCCCATCAGTTGCCGTTGCTTTTGCTCCCAATCGGTTGCAGTCGTCGCAGTTCCAGTCGCCATGGTCCGATCCTGAGAGTCCGGGTGCAGCAATCAAGATCGACGGAATCCGCCCGCCGCTTCATGGATCATCGCACCGGTGCCAGCTGGGCCAACGGATTCAGATCGGCCGAATCGGTAATTCCAAATCTTCGGGAATCTGATCGCTTTTTTGGGTGCACAGTCTGAGGGATTACACCCATACAGCTGGTGGTTTCTACCAGGGACGATGATGACCTCGGTCCCGCGATGTTAGCGCCCGTCCGCCGTCACTTGTCGTCGAGCAAATCCGACAAGTCGACGTTCGTAAACAGTTCGCCGTCCGAGTCCAGCCAGTCGTCGACGTCGTCGCTAGGCTGCCGCGGCTGCTTGGGGGGCTTCTCTTTCGGCTTCCGGACGCGACCGGAGTCACGCTCTGCAGTTGGTGGCTGTTGGGGCGGAGGCGAGGGTTTCTGCGCCGTCGGCGCCGGAGTTGTGGAGGTCGGAAGTTCACCCGATCCGTCGGAAGGCCGCCTGAGGTACTTGGACAGTTCGACGACGACTTTCTCCATCGAGGGGTATCGGTCCTCGACTTTTTTGGCCATCATTCGAAAGCAAACCCGCTCGATTGAATCGTCGATGTCCGGCCAAATCTTGGTCAGCTTTCGCGGCTCCTTCGAGACGATTTGCATGGCGATTTTGACGAACGAACCTTGAAACGGAAGGCGGCCGCTTAGTAGTTCGTAGAACAACACGCCCAGGCTGAACATGTCGGAATGCGGCCCGACGGCGCCGTCCGACTCGATCAACTCCGGCGACATGTAGGCGGGCGAGCCGACGATGGTGCGGTCGGCCGTCAGCCGCTCTTCTCCGGCCTTGGGAGTCTCCCGCGCCAATCCGAAGTCCATGATGACCGGGCGGTTTCTCTCGTCGATGATGATGTTGGACGGCTTCAGATCTCGGTGAACGATGCCCTGCAGATGGGCGTCATGCAGCGCCGTGGCCAATGTCCGGACGAGCATCGCGGCCACGCGCGTCCGCAGGCGCTTGTGTTCGACGATGATGTCAGAGAGCAGCCGTCCTTCGATGTAGGCCATCGAGATGTAGTGCACCCCGCCCACGTCTCCCACATCGTACACCGGGCAGATGTTGGCGCTCCGCAAGCCCGCCGCGATGCGGGCCTCTCTGTAGAACCGCTCGATCCCTTCAGAGTTGTCGTCCCGTTTGAACTTCGGAATCTTCAGAGCCACCTGCCGATCGAGTTGCGGATCCCCGGCCAGATAGACCGTCCCCATCGTCCCCTCACCGAGCTTCCGCACGATACGATAGCGGCCGAATGTCTCACCCATCGAGTCCGGCTCGGGTTCGGGTTCCGGGTCGGGATCGGGTAGCAAGAACGTCTCGTCGGCCAATTGGGACTCGACGGCCGCGATCGACATCGTTTCCGAGCGACGGCGGGCCGCCTCTGTGGCCACCGACTGCTGACGAAAACGCCTGATTTTCGCCGGGTTGGCGAGGATCTTGACGATCGCCTTCCTCAACTCCGGAAAGCGCTCGACGAGTTGGTCCGCGTCGACCTCTCGGCCCACGTCTTTGCGGACACAGTACTCGCCCAGAATCAGTTCAAACTTCAGCTGTGCGTCTTTGGCCAATTTCGGGAATTGCTCAAGGTACGTTTCGGCCGAAACCCCCGAGCCCAGCATCCACCGCCAGTACTGGTCGACCGCGATCACGTCGGCCAAATCGGAAAGACTGCAACCGGCACACCCCGCCAGAAACGCGGCGAGATCGGGTGGCGAATCATTCTGTTGGGCCAGCGCGATAAATCGGTCAGCCGGCCGCTCTCTGGATGCCTTCGAACTCGGAGTCATTGGATGGCCCGGAAACGCTGTGGTCAATCACAAGCAGTCCCATGTCGGGTGCGAAAAACGCACTATCAAGATCGCGTCAAATTGCAGGTGAATACCGCATGTGTTCATGTGAATATACTGTATCCGCCGCAGGTAGGCCAAGTCGATTATGCGCCTCTTTCCACCGAACGACCGGCTTCACATCCAGGGATCTGCGTCACAGAAAACGCCCAGGGTTGCCTATGACCGCAGGCCGAAAACTGGCCGCGCCAAGGCGCGCCGGTCACCGCGTCAATCTATCTGATTGCCCTCGCTCCCCGTTTGTTTGCCCGTTGGCTGCCGCGCACCGGGTTGGGAGACCGGCGTGCCATACGGGATACGAGACTCGATCCTCCCCAGGTCCTGCACAGATGAGATTTTCCAACCGCCGTCGGTCAGACGCAACGCCACTTGTTGGCGCTCGCTGTGCTGTGTGAAAACTCGTTCGAGCACCAGCGTCGCGCGGTTGGGTTCGGACAACTGCAGATCTCTCGTCACTTGCCCGGTGAGCGCCAGCGCCCGCTCGCGCAGTTCTGCTGATTGGGCCTCAGCCGATTTCCGCTGCAATTGCTCAGTCCGCAGTTGCCGCAATTCGCCCGTGAAACAATCGAGATACGCCTGCACGTCGCCGGCCCGCTGGGCAGACAGCATGCGGTAACAACAACCCTCCGGATCATCGTCGGCCACCGGTGTCGCCGGGGCCACCGCCCGATGCGCGGCGGCCGCCATGACTCCCAGCGAACACATCACCAAGACCGCCGCCGCGATGCGAGGCGCCGATCGCTGAGATTGCGAATTGGTCCTGTCTTCTGTCACGTGCTCGAAATGTGCTTCTGCGACTGGGATTCAAACAACAGGCGCCGGCGGCGCGACTACCCTTCGTAATTCACCCACACCGGGCTCGACCAGGCTACCTCGCCGTCTTTCTGGAGAATTCGGAAGTAGTACAAGTTAAGCCCGTTTTCCGGCTGCATGTCGACGTAGTCGAACTCGATCAGCGAGTTGCCCGGCTCCCAGGTGTGGATGTATTTGTTGTTGCGAATCACCTCGACCGTTTCAATCTCGCCGGTGCCGCGGACGTTCAGCGTCATCCGCGGATTCTGATTGGTGGCAAACTCATCCCCCATGAAGTGCCCGTGCGCCTGCACGTCGACGATCAGGTTGTCGGTCGCCCCATACGTGTGCCGTTTGCGGATCGATTCGATGATCGCTTCGCGGTCGTTTTCCGGCGTGTAGACCAGCGCGTAGCTGATGTGCGTCGATCCGTGGTCGCTGGCGGCGATGGTTCCCAGCCGATAGCCCTTGTCGTAAGCGTTCCACAGCATGCCTTCCGATTGGAAGCCACCAGGCGCACGGCCGGGCGGTTCATCCGCGCTATGCACCCGCGGCGCGCCCAACGTCTCATAGCTGTTTCGCGCGCCTTGGTAGATCTCGACGACCGGCTCGACTTCAGGATCGTTGTCCCGCCAGTCGGTCCCCATGCTGCTGGTGCCCGACGTGTGCGAGATGCAGATCCCGCCGGTGCGGTGCAGCACTTCGTAAAGCAGCTTGGTGTCGTTATCGAGCACCGCGCCCGTTCCCACGCCGGGGAAGAACCCCGTCTGGTCGAGCTTCAGGTGAAACGACACCACCGGCACACCCCGATACGAGTGAAACACGTTGCGGTGCCCGTTGGGAAACCGCACGCTCCGCTCGTAGCCGTACAACGGCACAAATCTCGGCTGCAGGTAGTACATGTCGGCCGACTTCTCGGTCAGCCACCACCAGTAAGCGTAGTGGCCGCCCCCTTGATGATCGGTCAGCGAGCCGAAGTCCATCGCCGCCACGTCGATCATGTAGCGGTAGAAGTCGAGGTACGAGCCGTCGTTGCCCGGCCCCACGTCCCAACTCAATTCGGTGTGACGATGCAGATCGCCGCGCACGATCTGGTGTGGCTGTCCGCCGATGTTCGTCCGGTACTCGCGAATCGCCGCCACCTGCCGACCTTCCAAAGACGAATTCCAATCCGGCACTGCGGCCGGCGGTTGCGGCGGCTGATACTCGGCCAGTTCTGGCAGTGCAGGTTCCGTTCCCGGCGCTGCCACTTGGGTCACCAATACCGTGTCTTGAATTGGCCGGTGATAATTCAACACCGCCCGGGCATCGGCCGAATAGGCGAGATACAGCGAACCGTCGCTGTCAGGTAAGACGCGGCTGAAGACACTGATGCGTCCCGGACTGGCGGGCGCAGCATGGGCCGCGTGCCAGCCATCGGCCGTCAGATAGGTGATGTTCTCAGTCCAGCCTTTGGTGAACCGATTCCGCCGCCGTTGCCGTCCGCGCGTCAGATGGCGAAACCGCAGCCAGACCCGCTCATCGGGCCCGACGGCCAACTCGGGGAGTGCCGTCGGGCGCGACTGGTTTTCTTCCGGCAGCGCCGCCGCCACGTCGGGCGTCCCCCAGACTTTGCCTTCGTGATAGCAAGCCACTTTGACGGCCCGCGTGCTGCCCAGTGTCGTGCCCTGGTTGCGATTGTCGCGCCTGAGCCAATACCCCTGGTCTTTCCCCCAGTTGTGCCCGCCTTGTTCCCACGCCACCCACACGCGGCCATCCGCACCGCAAGCCACGCTGGGATGCGCTTCGTAGAACGATGAGACGGCGATGGGAACCACCTGCCCCAATTCGCCGCCGGCTGCAACGCTGGTCAGAAACACGTCGTAGTCGCCGTTGCGATAACTGTCGAAGGCAATCCAGGCAGTGCCCGACTCATCAACCGCCACGTGCGGATACCAGTCGCTTTCTGCATCCGAAGTGACGGCCACCGGCTGCGACCATGCGTTCCCATCGAAGCGGCAGTATTGAATGTCGCCGCTGTTTTCCGGATGCGCCTGCCACACCACGTGGATGCCGCCGTCTGCGTCGGTCGCCACGTGTGGATTGATGTCCGGTTTGGCGTGCTCGGTCAGCCGCACCAGCGGTCCCCAGCTTTCGTCCACCAGCGACCGCGCGTACAAATCCCAGTTGCCGGTCTGCTTTGCCGTTTGTCCCGTCTGTTCCGACCAAATAACCCACAACCGGTCCTGCCCGTCGACGGCCAATTGAGGCATCCAAATGTCGGCCCGGTTGCGGGCCAGCGGCACGTAACTGTGCGTCGACCAGCTCCCGTTCTCCAACCGCCGATGCAGCCGTACCTGATCGTGGCCGTTGTAGTAGGCCGCGTAGGCGACGTAGAGCACACCGTCGCTGGTCTGCGCCATCGAGGCGAAGTCGTCGTACGAATCGCCGACCGAGAGCACGTCGGCACCGCCCTCGGCCGCACTTTCATGCAGCGCGGCCAGGAACTCGGTATTGGGGCTGCCTTGAACGGGATTGGCCCGACGCTGCCCCGGCTGTTGATCGGCCGCAGCCCGGGCTCTTGCCCGGCGGCCCTTCCGCTTCCGCTGAGCCTTCTCCCCCTGCTGCGCCGGCGCCAACGTCAACAAGGCCAGCGCGATCCCGACTGTCAAACAAACTGCCAACAACTTACGGATCATGTCCGCCCCCACATTCGGATGTCGCTCACACCACCAAGCAGCATCCTGCCCCAGCAGTGAAACAACGTCAAGACTGGCGAAGAGCAATCACGGGACGGACGATTGGATCAACTCTCTGGCTGAAGACTGCTCAAACCTGAACTTGCGCGATCCGACTTCAATAAAGAAGATTGTTGACCGCAGAGGACGCAGAGGAGCGCAGAGGCTGTTGGTGTCGACGCTCGTTAAACACGCGCCCCCAAATTGAAGAAGTTGATTCCGCGGACGACCGAATCTTCGGCAGGCAAGCTCCATGCCTCTGCGGCACTCCGCGTCCTCTGCGGTTAGCCTCTTCCATCACGTCCGGCTGCTCGAAGAAGACTGAGTTCAACCGATGGTCTCTTCCGGCTCTTCGCCCTCCGCCTTCTTGTTACAGCGCTCTCCACCGACACCGACACATTGACGTATTTCGCGGGAGTTGCGCCATAACCTGTCGGTGAAAAACGAACGCGGCCGCCGCAGCTCCCCGGTTTGTCCCCAGTCTCTTGACCCTCGACCCTCCACCTTTCTGGCCCTCCGGCCTCCGCTCTCTTGTAACAGCGCTCAGCATCGACATCGACACAACCTCGTATTCCTCGGGATTCGCGCCAGAGTGTGTCGATGAACGGCGGACGGAAACTTGCTGCGGCGATGCCGTTGCCCCCAAGGGCTTGGCTCTGGACCCTAGACCCTGGACACTCGACCCTCCAACACAGCGCTATGCGTCTACGTCTACGAAACCCCGTTTTCCTCGAGTTTGGCGCTGGTTTCGTAGACAGCATGATGCTCTGCGGCTCCAACCGTCCGCCGTATGGGTTCATCTTCTCTGTTTCCTCAGCGTCTCCGTGGTTCCGATCCCTTGACCCTCGCTGCACACCTGTCGGACGCGGCACAGGGGGCTATGTGTCGACGTCGACACACTATCGTTTTTCTCGGGGGGTTTGGTACAACCTGTCACAGCGCGTGTTGAAGGACCATCAACCGAGGACTTCCGATCATCGCCATCCGTGAATTCCAGTGACCAGCCGAGCGCTGGGGACCGCCAGCGCATTCACCTCGCGGAATCGCCTCAGTAGCCGAGACATTTCCCAACGTCGATGCACGCTATATTTACGTTAGTATACTATATATACGGATTTCTGCATAGATCGATCGCGGGTGGCCGCGGTTGCTTGTCAACCGGGGTGGCGCAGCCACAAGAGGCCGGCGGCGATGTTGCCAGGACCGCCTCTTGCACGCTGCGCGTGGACCGGTTGCGAGCAACCAATGTTACCCGTTGGTTTTGCACGCTGATTCTCTTCGAGGAGCATCCGCATCGAATCTGCATGCCGCCTTTACGATTTGATCTCTCGCATCACGCCTCGATTGACCATGTAGGTAAAATAGCGATCCGACAATGCGTCGACTTCACGAATCACATCACTCCGATCTCGCAGCACCGTCGATTGGCCCGCGAGTTCGACGAGCTGCGTAGGATGTGTGCTTGCACGCACCACTTGCGATCTTGAGATCGATTGGCGCCGTGTGCCACTGGCTTCGCCAGTGCCCAACGCTACACTACGGCCATGAATACGCGGCCTCATCCGAAGCTAGCATGTTTCATTGAGCGCTGAGGGGTTGAAGATGGAATGGGAAGAGGTCAAGAAAAACTACTACGTCGGGGAGGTCGCGGCGGGTGGCTCAGTTGAGCAAGCCATGACGGAGTTCTGCACGGATATCTCCGAACGCGTCATTCCACAAAACGACGGGGTCGATTGGGATTGCTTGACTGTTGAGATTTGGGCTGATTCGGGACGCATGATTGCCTTCCCGTCGTCGACCTCAACCCGAGAGCGAATTGAACAGTCCGCCTGCCTGGTCGTATTCGCCGATCTGCTCGCTAAATTCGACGAACTCGGAAATCTGGGACTAGAGGACAAGGCATTCGAGGCCGCAGTCATTCGAGAATTGCGCGTGTGGATTGACAAGTTCCTCGATGCAGCCCGAAAGGCAAACCTCACCGGACCTATTCGATTCTTTGAATTCGACGAAGACTCGCCGTTGCACGAAGAACGCTTATGACGCCGGCGTGTTCTCGACGACGGCCCAGGGTTTGCATCCTTCGCAAGCCCGCCCGAAACAGCAGAAACACGGCCCCTGAGGTTCTTCGCTGCCCGTTGACCGACCAAAGACAGCTAGAGTTCCGATGTGCAAGAATGAAATATCTCAAGCTGAAGCATGAATACCACGACGCTGCGCTGTCGGCGGTTCGACTTACGGGAGGCGATTTGACACTTGTCGCTGATCTCGACGGTCACTGGAACAACAAATGCGAGCAGCGCGCGTACTTGACGTTTCACAACGTCAAAAACATGGACGCCGTCCGTGCACGGTTTTCTCTAGCTGTCGGGGAATCCAGCACTGACCTCTCTGACGACATCATCGCTGTCGTCAAGGTAGACAAAACTCGATACTTGGTAGACCTAAGCAAAGCCGGTGCACTTGAGATCGATTGTCGCGGAGTATCCGAGATTTAGCTGCGTTGTCCCACAACAATGGCTAGCGGCAAGGTGGCAGCGCCATCCTCACCTTGGCCTTCCAACGTCATTCGGTTGGTTACGTACTATCTGCGGCATGCCGCTCTTTGCGACACAATGACAGCTAGAGGTCCATTTGGCACCACTCGCATCATCAATTGACCGGTTCCTAAAGACTCACGGCGTTTCCGGCAGGTCTGAGTCGCGCGAAGACCTTGATGCTTTCAACGTCGAATGTGGTGGCATCATTCCCGATTGGTATCTCGAAATCCTGCAACGTTTCCAAATTTGCGGCGTGGAATTGGAATGGCCCGATCCTTCTGACCCTGACGAAACGGTTGGAGTCGAATGGATGGATATTCGAAACATGCGTTCCGAAATGCTCGAATGCTATCCAGGCATAGCGATTCGTGAACGCGGCTACGTCTGCGTCGCCGGATGCACGATTGGATCCGGCGACCAGTACTACATTTGCAACTCGGATGGTGAAAACCCACCGCTGTACCAGGTCTATCATGACGTCTCTGATGTCGCCGACGAGATCATCAATAATGGTTGCGAAATGATTTTCCCAAAGCTGTCTGACTTGTTCGACGCTGTCCAGCCTCAATAGCGGCGTAAGACTGCGTGCTCGTGCCGTCGATCTTGTGGTGCGTGCAAGCACGTGCAAGCACGCACCCTATCCGACTCACGATTGCCGGTCGTCATCGGTCAGCGTGCTCTTGATCGCACTGGCGGACAAGCCGCCAGTGGCACCCTGGCGATTCGCTGTGGGACCAACCACTATCACAAGTACGAGTTGCGGGGCTTCAAAGTTGGCGATCAGGGTGAATGGCTGCACTTGCCGATCATCTCTGAAGTGGCGATTGCTGTTGAAGTCTTCGACCTGTAGTTGTCCGTGCCGCCCAACATGACCAGGCTGCTGAGTTGCGGCATCCATGCGCTGCAACCGCGGCGCATTAAAAAAGCCGTCCGGAGACGGCTTGATGCGAGATTGTCGAAGGAAGAACGTTTCGGGCTCTTCAGAAGTCGATCAGGCCGACGACCCACACGGCAATCGCGGTTGCGCCGGCGGCGAGGAATGAAGCGGTGCGTCGGAGCAGGCCAGGCGCATGGGCCATCGCCTCTTCTTCAGCAATCTGCCGCTTCAGTTCCGCGTTCAACCAAACCAGAAACTGAACCGAAAACTCGTCGGATACCATTACTTCGTTCAACAGCATTCTCCTTGAATGTGGAAGTGCATGGACAAACCATTCCACGCGTTTTCGATATCGTCGCTGCACGCGCGTCGTCTGCTGGGGATTCTCACGCTGCGCTGGAATTCGTCTGTGCACCGGCGGCAACTGACAGATGTTCGTTCTATTCGGGCCGCACTTTCGGACAGAGTCACGGGGATCGCGCCGTCAGGGTGACCGGGATCACCGCCTTTCGGCTCAGGATTGGATCATCTAGAATCGCCTGACTTCTCCCGAACAACCGCGTGAAGCCTTGCAACGGCTGCCCGAGACTCGCCAAAGTTGTCGGCCAAAGCTTGGTGCCCGCAACGGCCTGGAGCAATCATGACCGTTACAAACAATCGCCTCACCGCCGCCTGCCTCACAGTCTTGATCCTTGGATGCGGACAACAGGATGTCGGCCAGCCGGTTGCAGAACCCGACGCGACTGCGACCGAGGCCTCAAACTCGACGGCCGATGCCGGCCAGCTGTTCTTTGAAGTGGAAGACGGTTTCAAGCTGCTGGGTTTAGACGACTTCGAGGTGTTTCACGGCACCGAACCAACCGACGAGCAGACGTGGACCGCCGAGGGCGAACTGCTGCAATGCACCGGCAATCCGCGCGGGTACCTCTATTCAAGACAACCTTACACGAACTTTACCCTCCGGCTCGACTATCGATTCGTTCCGCAGGAAGGCGCCGATGAAACAAAGTTGTCAAACAGCAATACCGGCTTTCTGATTTACATCACCGGCGATGACAAATTGTGGCCGGTCTCGCTGGAAGTACAGGGAAAGCACGTAGAGATGGCCCACATCAAGGCAAACGGCGGAGCAGCGGCGATCGATGTCGAGGACAATGAAACGGCCCGTAATGAACACCGGCAGCCCGTCGGAGAGTGGAACAGCATCGAAATCGCTTCGAAAGACGGTAGCCTGACGTCGCTTCTAAACGGAGCGAAGATCTGCCAGAGCCAGCCGGGTGAATTGACCAGCGGCCTGATCGGCATTCAATCCGAAGACTTCGAAACCCAGTTCCGCAATCTACGGATTCGCGAAGAAGACTGAACCCTGTCACGTGCAGCGCGTCTTGACGCGGGGATTGTAAGTCTTACATCGCCGAGCCCGAGCGAAGCAATCGATTTTGAGCTGCAATCGGCGCAGTTGTTGCGTTGCTTTGGAGTGCAGAATCGAAGTTGTTTCGGGAAGCGGCGGACCGGCAGAATCGGCCGCATGTCGCACGCGAAAACTGTCGCGGGCGAACGGAGGATATCGAATCGCGCAATCGCGCCGCCGACGCGGATTAGAGTAAGTCCAGACGGCGCTTAGATTACCCAACCCTTGAATCTCACGGCGCTACAACGAATCTGGCGCGCCAACGAGTTGGCAATGACTACATGTTGACTGGAGCGCCTTACAATGTCTGCGACGCAAATCGGTTCGGCGCGGAATCAGTCGTGAAATTCGGCGAGAGCAGCATGCGGTGCGTCATTCCGGATGATATGCCTCTCGCTTCCGGCAAAACGCGGAGTTGCAGGAAACTTTCATCGAAGGCTCCACTAGTGCCCTGTCAGGGCCTTGTTTTCGGGTTGATCAGTGACAGAACCCACACGAAACCCTGTGGGATTCGTGCTCACGTCACGCTCCGTCACCCGAAGTTTTAGTATTGACGCTCCACTAGGGGAACAGTGATGCGGGACGCGCGAAGTACATGGGGGCACGGCGGCCGGCGGCGGGGGAGAAGTCTGTTGGCCGTCTTGGCGTTGTTGTTGACCGGCGGCGCCGCTCGTGCAGAGGAACAAGTAGAGCAAATGGGGCTCTCGACAGCGGTTGCACTGAACTACTGCAGGGCCTCCTTCCACCAGATTCGCAAGTATCCGGCGAGAACCGTGCTCTATCAGGAGCGCGACCAGATACTCAACAATCTCAACCTGAATGAAATCGCCGATGAAGAAGTCATTCGGTTGTACGCCGCCGTATTGGACGAGATTGGCGACGTGCAGATTGCCGAGCAAGAAAGACTCGTCCTCAAGGACAAGCATCAAAGAATCGTCAGGCGGCAGCTCATCGAAAACGCCTACATTCTGGGAACCCACGTGGTGGCAGCGAACTATGTGGCCGCCGTGCGCGCCGGCGCCAGCAGTTGGTGGGACTATCGGACAGCGGCCTGGAATCGCGATTTAGAGCTGTGGCAAGTCGACAAGTCGCGCATGGTGGCGCTGATCGACAAGTCGACGCACTTTCTAGACACATTCTGGAAGTTGGCCCGCAAGCGGACGATTCCGGATGAATGGCTGATCCGCAACCAGGACCTGGACGCGCTCGAGGAGGCACTGGGCGAGCGGGATCTCGAAGTGCGGTTGCGGGTCTTGAAACGCATGGAGCGGTTCATGCAGGCTTATCCGCCTTACTGGTATTACGTGGGACGCACCCAACAAGCGCTCGGGCAGCTCTTTGCCGCTGCCCAGACGTATCAGAAGTTGGAGACGCTGGCAGCCGGTCACTTCCGCAAAGACGAAATGCTGGCGGCGGCCGCCGCTAATCGAGCGGTCATCCAGGACTATCTCCGGCAACGCGAAGCGGCCGACACTGCGCAGGCGGCGCTTCACTTCTCGACGAATGTCTGGGAAGTCAATCTGCTCTGCGCCCGCGTACTGGCCCGGCACGAGCGCTTCGCCGAGGCGGAAGACGCGGCGCTGCGCAACTTGGATCTGGGTTTGGAGGGGGACCAAAGCCGGGACGTGCTGTTGTCGGTCTACTATCTCTCTCGCGACGTCGCGAATGTTTCCAAGCAGTTGCGCGACCCAAATACCGTACGTTCCGTCTCCATGCCGTTGCTGTTGCAGTGCGCGACTTTGCTGCCAGACGGCAGCATGCCACGGCCGCTGGCAGAACGGCTGAGTTCGTCGTTTCTAGGCTACTACGACGTCCGCTTCGGGTCAGACGACCTCGTGCTGTTGGCCAGCAACGATTGGCGGATACCTGATGCAGAAGTTTCTATCGCGATCGGCAAACGCTCGATCGATCGATACGAACATCAGTCCCGCCGCGGCCACAGCGAGCTGCGATTGCGGCGAGTTGCAGAACTGGGGCATCCGTTGGCTCTCTCCTCTGACGGCGTTCCGATTACAGTCACGCTGCATTACCCTCATATGCCGACAACCCGGCTGCATCTGAGACCGACTGGTGAAGGAACATCGTCGATTGCCGGGGCCCTGGAACTGGTCAAGGCGACGCAGCATCGCGGATCGTTGCGGGTCAGCGCCGTTGACGTCGATTTTCGCAGGTTGGCACTCTCGACCGGTTCGATCGAAGCTCTGGCCAAACCAGATGTCGAGCCCGGCGTAGAGTCAGAAGAGGCCGACCTGCCGAGCCTGCTCGGCGTGATTGACGAGTCGCCTCAAAGCGGCTTGGCAGAAGACTCTTTGGAGCCTGAAATCAACGAAGAAGCGTCAATCAACGAAGAACCGTCGCTGCCGGAACTGTCACGGCAGATTGAGCTGGCAGCACCAACGCCGGGCGAATGAAAGGCACGATAGCGACCCAGCCGGGAAAGTTCGGGAAGCGGATCCAATCGGGCCGATTTGTTGCAGGGTCGATGTGCGGCCTGTCACTTGGAACGGAGGTGCTCGAGCAATCGACGCTCCTCAATCAGATAGCGGACGCCGGTTTCAACCTCGACCAGTCCGCGTAACCCTGCTTCGGAGTTGTCGGAGCGGCGTAGCTTCTTGACGGAAATGGCAAGGTCGCAGAACTCGTCAGCTTCGACGAATCGAGAGAGGGAACCAGCATTGCCTGGTGTGGCCTCTGCTGTCGGCACAGGTCGATGCAGTGTCATGTGGACGTAGTATCCTGGTCCAAGACTTCTACATGCGTCGATTCCATCCGGTTGGGCTGTCCGTGCAATCCATTCTCTTCAAGTTCATTGCAATCACGGCCGGCCGGTAGCTCAACGCATTGTTGGCTACCGCAGAGCCGCTTAAACTCGTCACGCAACTCGGTGATTCGCTCGGGGGTCCACCATTCCAGAAAGTCGTTGTGGGCCCCTACCAGGTCGTCGGTTTCACGCTCCAACAGATGTTCCAAGTGCCGAGCAACTCCGGGTCTTGCGTCCTCCAACCAGCCGCGAAACAAGTCCTGGGCCGTAGCCCGGTCATTGATCGCTCCTAATCGTTCCTGCAAAGCTTCAATCCGCAGATACAATTCTGTGCGAAACTCGGGTGCGAATGCGCACGCGGTCAGTTCCATGAAGTACCGCAACTTCTTAGCCTGAATGCGGAAGGCGTGCAGCTGCTCGAAATCTGTCAGGTCGTTTTCGCCTGAGACGATGAACTGCTCGACAATCGGTCCGATGTGTTGTGTCGCCCATGAATCGAAACGTACGTCCCGACCATCTTTCGACAACCGTCGCCGGAGTTTCTTCGCGTGCCGGCGCAAGCGCCCGGAACTGATGAACCGACGTCTGACACTGCGAATAGGGCGCTGCGCACGCTTTCGCTGTTTACGGAGCGCTTTGACCAGCTGCGGCGGTGCGGCTCCTGCGTCATCTTGAAGCAAGCGGTGCAGCAGCACGTCGATGTCGCGTGCTTCGTTGGCCGCCTTACGGATATGTTTCAGTGCCCTGACAACGCGGCGCGCCGACTTATCGGGAAGCAGATCGCGGTAGAGTTCCACCGCTTCAGTCGATCTGCGCGTCCAGATGCGCAGTTGATGCACCGATTCAACGTTCTCGCCTGACTTGCCCGCACGATCGAGGTAGTATTCAACGGCCCCAAAGCGTTGGTTGAGCGTTGCAGCGGCAACCTGAGACGCAAGGCGGTCCGACCCCGGGTCTTTGATCCACTTTGGAAATCGAGCCATCGTCCGCCGATCCCTGCAGAGCAAGCGTCTGGTCAGGTGCATTCGTTCGAGAGCGTCGGGCACTCGGGAAACACACGTTGCTGGGGGATGACTCCGTTCTTTCGAGCCCGCATTCCATGCCGGCGGATGTTGGTCTGAGTGGTGGCTGATGGCTCAGTCACCCGGTATCGTGCCCATGTCGACAGGCCATTGTATCCCGACCCGGGGCGCGATCAACCGCCTCGGGAAGATTGGCAGGCGGACGGTTGGACGCGGCATCTGCGAGCCGGAAAAGTCCAGCCCGCCGGCAATCTCACGCCTCGTTTTCAGGGCTCCAGTACTCGAGCCGGTAGTTCAAAATGTGGTCCAGAACCGGCTTGGGGGACCCATCCGGGCGCAGCAGACCGGCGTGAGGAAAGTGGTGGACCCCCGCATCGCTGAAATGGCCCCAGAATATGCCCACGACAGATTGTTTGGCCATCAACAGCGGCAGAAAGCGGTCTACCCACTCTGCCTGGATCTCCTCGTTCCATATATGGGTGGAATAGGAGCTATCGACCTCCAAATCGGAGCGCGCCAGGGAGTCTTCACCAACCTCGCTGGGCAAGGCGAGTGTCACGTGCAGCGGGATGCTGAGCTGACTCCATTGGTCGATAAGACGTGAGAAATCGAGCAGGTCCCGCGGCGCCGAACCGCGTGGACGATAACCCACGCCGAATTCCAGGTTGACGCCGGACAAGCCAACACCGGAGCGGATGAGCGCGTCGACGAACTGCACAGGTGAGAGCCGATGTTGTCCGCGCGCCTGGTATTCCCCCCAGGGCTGATCGATACGAATCATCAACTGGACTTCTTCATCGACTTGTCGGGCAACCTCCAAAGACCGCGCCACCAGGCTCAAACGTTGTTCCTCGTTGAGGGTCATCACCCCGCCGGTGTTCACGCGGGCCGAAACCTCCCAGTTGCGGATCGTCCCTTGATAGCGGCCGATTGCTGTTTCCACGAAGTCGCAGACGAAGCTTTGAAGGTTGAGTACATCGTGTTCCCACTGCCACAACCAGGACGGCAGCCCATTGGGAGAGAGGTCCAACAGCGGTCCACCGTACATCAACAGTTTGTTTTGCCGACACCATTCGACCTGAGCGTCGAAGGTCTCCCAGTGGTATTCCCCCTCGACCGGCTCCACATGCCGCCACTCCACCGGAACGCCTGCGGAATTGAAGACCCTGCAGAAACTCTGGCCTTCGTTCTCCTCGAAAACCGATTGTCCGAGGTGGCACCCCAGCGATGCGGGCAGGTTCTTCGACCGTTTCCGCCGAACGTTCAACCGCTGTTCGGTGTACGCGCGGCTCAGAATGTTCGCGGCCTCGTAAGCCTTGACCAAAGCCAGATGGGCGAGTTCGCTAGACTCCTGCGGATCGTCCTGCGCAGCCGATGCCTTTGCAAAGGCGCTATGAGCTTGCCGGCTGACTTGCTGGAACTCATCCGGCACGATCATTCCGGAGATGTCCCAGGCGCTCGACTGGTCTCGAACCTGGGCGATTTTACCGCGCGCCAGCTCGACGGCCAGAATGTAGGGTTCGTCCCGTTCGGCAAGGGAACTGGTCGTGACGACAGGACGACCCATGCCTTCGATGGGCCAGGCCACGTTGAGACGCCCGCTCTCGGAAATCTGTCGGCGGCAGGTGACGATATCGTCATCGACTTCGATGCGGGTCGCGTACACCCGACCGTCCATCCCGCTGATGTAGCCGCGATAAACCTCTGGCCAATCATCGAGAAGGTCGCGGGGGCGCACCCGGAACCGCATCACACCCATTTCATATTCCGATCACCGGCCTCAAATCTAACGGCGCGTCAATGTGGGGGATTGCCGCGATGGTCCTGGCGGCCCGGCAAGTGCTTGCGCACGACCATTGGCCAGTGTATAGGGCCGCTATCCTGCGTTCAAGAAACGTCGCTACGGCGTTCTCTCTCTCGACGCGTCATTGGAGATCTGGCGGCGGGCTACTTCATGGCTGCAGATTGATCCGTGATCTCGCGACGGGCATACTGTACGCAGATTCCTAAACTGCAGGGAGCATCCAATGCGTTCGATCGTCGGGTTCGGACTCCTTTTGCTGCTCGTTGTGGCAGTCGTGTTGCAAGCGCGTGCATTCGGACAGTTCCCTGGTGGGGGCGTCCCGGCTCGACCGTCACCTGGCGGCACACGCGGCGTCCGCCCCAGTGGTAGACCCAGCGCGCCGTCGAGACCGAGCCCTTGGCAATCAAGCCAGCCGAGTCGTGGTGGACGGGTGGCGCAGCCAACCACGCCGACGCAGCGAAGTTGGAATCCTTGGGGACAGCGGTCGACTCCGAGTGTTCCTGCACAGCCGGGTCGAGCGGCTCCCCGGACGAGGCCTGGCATCGATCCGAACTCCAGTCGCTTCTTCCCGCGTCCGGCAGCTCCCATTCCCCGGCAACGCGTCCCGACAGCGCTCCCTTCACAACTAGACGGGACCTGGTCACAGACACAGCAGGCGGCACGGTCCGGCAACTTCCATCAGGTTCGTCGACTCGTGCAGAAGCGGCTGCAAACCAATCGCGATCTGACCAACCTGATGGGGGCCGTCTCGATGTTGGAGCGGGCCGGCGGCCCGCGAACCGCGATTCAGCCGTACCGCGCCGAGGCCTGGCGGATGGCGCAACAACAGGTCAAACAAGGTGCGCCGACGCCGCTGCCATATGTCACCATCGCCAAGCTGGCTCTCGAAGACCAGAAGCAGAACGAGTTTCAAACCGCAGCACAGAGTCTGATGAGACGGTTTCCCGAGGATCCACATTCCCAGTTTTTTAGCGGCATCCGGCAGCTGCAAGACGGCGATTGGCAGGCGGCAGAGACTTCACTGCTCAAAGCCCGTGACCTCGGAATGCCGGAAGACACAATCAACCGGTACCTGAAGCTGGCCATCGACGGTCAGAAGTGGATCTGGGAATACGCGTACATCGTGTTTTGGCTGCTGGTTGCCTGGCTGGCCGGCCTGGGTTTGCTATACGTCTGTGGTCGGATGCTGTCCGCAGCGACCCTTCGCACAATGCGCGGCGCCGACGTTCAGCTGCATGGCCTCTGGGATCGCATCCTGCGCCGCACATATCGAGTCGTCATCAATCTCGCGGGCGTGTACTACTTCTTGTCTTTGCCCATGCTCATCCTGTCGTCGATCGCGCTGCCGCTTGCGCTGGGCTACGCTCTGCTGATGTTGCCGACATGGAGTTTGATCCTGGTGGCCGTGGTATTGGTCCTTGGAATTGGCGGTCTGCTAACTGCAATCAACGGCCTGCGGGCCGCTTTCATTGTGTTTCGAACTCGAGAAGAACAATCCACCCCGCGACCACTAACTGAACAAGAGGGGCGGCCGCTGTGGGCGCTCTCGCGCGAGGTCGCCAAGTTGGTGGGAACCCGGCCGGTCGATGACATCTGGCTGACGCCGGGGACTGATCTTGCCGTCGCCGAACGTGGAAGTGTGCTGGCCCGCATCGGCAATCGAAGTCGGAGAGTCCTGCTGCTGGGAGTTGCAGTCATCGACGAACTGCCGCGAGATGCCTTCAAGTCTATCTTAGCCCATGAATACGCGCACTTTATCCACCGCGATACGGCCGTCGGCAGCTTTGCGCGTCACGTTGAATACGCCATGCTGAACTTCGTCGCCGCGGTGATCAGGCGTGGGAAAATCCGCAAGTGGGATGTGGCGATCCAGTTTCTGCGCTATTTTCCTGCGATCTTCTATCGGCTGACATACGGGGCCTGCCGCTTGAGAGAGGTGCACGCCGACCAGGTCGCGGTAACGGCGTATGGCAGGACGGCCTTTGAACTTGGATTGCGTCACTCGACGCGTAAGAGCATCGAGTTCGATTCTGTTCTCGATCGAGAATTCAATAATCGTCTCCGCAATCTCCCGGCGCTGGCCAGCTTCTACTCAGCGACTCCGGCGCCGACAATCCCGGATCGTCACGCAATTGAAGCCGCCGTCGAGCAGGCGCTCAACGAGCCGTCGCAAGAATGGGACACGCACCCGTCGCCCGGCGAGCGCATCCGGTTCTCAGAACAGGTGAACGCGGTCGACCTGCCGATTTCGGCGTCAATGTTGTGGGATTGCATTCCCGCGCAAAAGGCGATCGTGAGCGAGATGGACGCGGTGTTGAACGATCTCACCGACGCAGACGCGGCAGCAGCGCGCGAGACGCAGCAGTTGGTCGTCGAACAACTGACCGGCGCGCTGCGCGAACAACCTCAGGCAGAACTCTTTTTCGAGCGGGCCCGCTACTACCACTCGGTGGGAGAGGACGACAAGGCGATCGAGGATCTCGACCGGGTTCTGCACGAGATTCCCGGTTTGGACGTCGCGCTCTACCTGCGGGCCGTCATTCGCGAAGCCCGCGGTCACTACGAGCAAGCCCTGGAAGACCTTGCGCCCTTCTTCAACGAACAGAACGTCGACGCTCAGACAGCCACCATCCGCGCTGGCCAGATTCAGTTGACAATCGGTCGTCCAGAGGTCGCCATTGAGCTGTTCACCCAAGCCATCAACATGGGCTTCGAATCCTGGTCGGCACATGTGCTGCGAGGCCAAGCCCGACTGCAAACCGGACAGTTCGTCTTTGCCAAACAGGACTTTCACGCTGCCGATAGAATCATGCCCTTCGCCAAGCCATACGTGGACCGGCTGCGCCCAGCCGACCCTGAGGCGGCGGAACCGGATGATGAGCATTCGCTGCCACCGAAGATCAAACAGGCGACCGGCGGGCGGAACGCCGGCGTGTGATGCCACGACCGCCGACGCCTCGCTTCACAATCGGCTTGATCTCCCTGCAGATCGGGTCGCAGCATCAGCCCGATTTGCAACGTCCGTCGCCGGATGAGTACACTGAATATGCTACGATCAGACCCGACAACTGCGTTTCGGTTGGCGACAGAATCGACGATTGGGATCCTCACATGACGGCGAACGCGACTTCCGTGGCCGGAGTAAGAATGCCTCAACTTGTACGAAATGCCCTCGTTTTGTCCTTCATCGCAGGCTGGACGGCAACGGCCGCCGCAGACGATGAACCACTCTTCGCGGACAAGAACCTCGAAGCAGCCGTCCGCAAAGTGTTGAGGAAAAGTGATTCCGACGAGTTGAAGCCCGAAGACCTGCTGAATGTCTACGTCATGAAGTCCCGCGGCCGGGAGATCAAGGACCTGGCAGGGTTGGAAAAATGTACCAACCTGGCAGAACTCAACCTGGCCGAGAACGAAATCGGCGACGTGGCCCCGCTGGCAGATCTGAAGCACCTGCAATCACTGGATCTATCGAAGAACCGCATCGGTGACGTGGCTCCGCTTGCCGGCTTGACGAAGCTGCAGTATCTGCAACTCGAAGACAACCAGATCCAAAGCCTCGAATCGCTGGCCGGCTTGGAGAAGCTCTCAGCACTCTATCTGTCCCGCAACAAGGTCGAGAAAGTCGATGGTCTGGCGGGGCTGAAAAAACTGGTTTCGTTGTATCTCGACGGCAACCAGGTCTCGGACCTCGCCCCGCTCAAAGGATTGACGTGGCTGTCGTCGTTGGGCCTGAGTGGTAACCAGATTGAAAAGGTCGCGCCGCTGGGCGACATGACCGAACTTCGCTACACCTTTCTGCAGAACAACCAGATCTCCGACATCGCTCCATTGGTTGACATGGCGCAAAGAGACGTCGATGGCGACAAGCGTTTCGCACCGTATTGGCACCTGTATCTCGGCGAGAACCCGTTGAGCGACGAATCAAGTCAGCAGCATGTTGAGAAGCTGAAGTCGCTCGGGGTGCGCATCAAGCTCGAATAAACAGGTTCGACAACCAGGTGCGCGAGGGACTTGTGGCTAACGGGATCATTCATTGCCTCCACGCGATGTGCCTTGCGGGTCTGGTTTACTCCAGCGTGGCCCAGATCCACGCAGGTGAAACGCCGAACCCCGGCGCAGTCCCGCCGCAAGCAACCCGCGTTGAGTTCCACCGCGATATCGCTCCGATACTGCGTCGTCGCTGTATGACGTGCCATGGGGCAGCGCGGCAAGAGGCCGGACTTCGGCTCGATCGGCGTGAGACGGCACTCAAGGGCGGCGCATCGGGACCGGTCATAGTTCCCGGACGAAGCGATCGCAGCCTGTTGATCGAACGAGTCACGGCAGCGACGGCTCCCGAAAGAATGCCGGCCGAATCCAACCCCCTTTCGACGGACGAAATTGCCGCGCTGCGAGCCTGGATCGATTCGGGGGGCGACTGGCCAAAAGCCAATTCGTCAATTTCGGCGGAATCTCAGCATTGGGCATACGTTCCGCCAAAGCGGCCGCAGCCGCCCAACGTGCAGCCGGCCGGTTGGATCAGGCAGCCGGCCGACGCATTCATCCTGGCCCGCCTCCGCGGCCGACAACTCGCTCCCTCGCGGGAGGCAGCAAAGGAGCGTTTGATTCGCCGCGTGACATTCGATTTGACGGGACTTCCACCGTCTCTGGACGAGATCGACGACTTCCTGGCGGACGAGACGGCCAGTGCTTATGAACGAGTGGTGGACCGCTTGTTGGGATCGGCTGGCTACGGAGAACGTTGGGCCAGCCCCTGGCTGGATGCGGCCCGATATGCCGACTCCAACGGATTCCAGCGCGACACTCCGCGGACGACTTGGGCTTATCGAGACTGGGTCGTTCGCGCACTCAACGCCGATTTACCTTTCGATCAGTTCACAATCGAGCAACTCGCCGGCGACTTGCTGCCTGATGCGACTTTCGACCAGAAGGTGGCAACCGGATTTCACAGATCGTCGATGACGAACCTGGAGAATGGCGTCGATATCGACGAACAGCGCGTGGTTGCCGTGCTCGATCGTGTCAACACGACTGCCGCCGTCTGGCTAGGGACGACCCTCGAATGCGCGCAGTGCCACGATCACAAATACGATCCGTTCTCGCAACGCGACTACTATCGCCTGTACGCCGTCTTCAACAGCACAGACATCGAGATCAAGCCCGGGATGTTCGGGTATTATCCGAAATTGATCGGACCGAAACTGCGGCTTTACCCGCTCTTGCCTCCCGATGGTCAAGCCTTCGGCCGTGAACTGGAATCGACAATCGAGCAGTCGCAAGCCGATGCGGAGAGGCTGACGCGTGAACTGGTCGAACGGCAACCCAGTTGGGAGGCGGCGGTCCGCTCTGGGAACAAGACTGTTCCTCCAGAGATCAAAAAGATCGTCGAGATTCCTCCTGAAGATCGCAACGCATTTCAGATCGTGAAACTGCGGGGTCATCTGGTCTCGACGTCGCTGGAATTAACCGGCGCGAACAACAGGCTCAAGAACGCGCAACAGAAACTAGAGAAACTCGTTCCCACGACATTGGTGATGAACCAGCTCGCACAACCACGCGAGTCGCGCATCTTCAATCGGGGTGACTTTCTCGATCTGGGCGACGTCGTCCAACCCGGTGTGCCGGCGGCTTTGAATCCGCTGCCCGCTGCCGATGCCATGGATCGGCTGGCTTTAGCCAGATGGCTCGTCGACGACGCCAATCCGCTGGTTGCGCGAGTGACGGTGAATCGTGTTTGGCACGAGTTCTTCGGCCGGGGGTTGGTGACGACACTGGAGGACTTCGGCACGCAGGGCGAAGCCCCCACCCATCCCGAACTGCTGGATTGGCTGGCCACTGAATTCGTCCGGCGGCAATGGAGCGTCAAGTCTCTCCATCGCCTGATCGTCACATCGGCAACTTACCGTCAGACCGCAGCCGTCGATCCGCAGCTCCTGGAAACTGATCCGAACAACTCGCTTTATGCTCGCGGTCCCCGCAGGCGACTTTCGGCCGAAATGATTCGCGATCATGCCCTGATGCTGGCCGAGTCATTGTCGCGGAAGATGTATGGCCCCGCCGTTTTTCCCAAACAACCGCCCGGAATTTGGCGCCAAGTCGATGCAGAGAGCAACCTGTGGTTGACCAGCAAAGGAGAAGATCGCTATCTGCGCGGCGTCTATGTCTATTGGAAGAGAACTTCGCCCTATCCAAGCTTTGTGAACTTCGACGCGCCCAGCCGCGAAGTGTGCGTGCTGGGCCGTGGCGAATCAACGACGCCGCTGCAAGCGCTGACGTTGCTCAACGACCCAGTCTACGTCGAGGCGGCCGCCGGATTTGCAGCGCGGTTGCTCGAAGAGGTACCGGCAGCAGCCTCGATCTCCTTGCGGGCGGATCACGGATTCCGTTTGGCAACCGGTCGTCATCCCACCGATGCCGAATCTAGGATCTTGGCAGAGCTTGTCGCAGACCTCCTGCAGATCTACCGGACCGACTCGCGATCAGCCGCGAAGCTGTCTTCTGTATTGGAACGACCCAGGGGCACAACTAAATTAGAATGGGCAACTTGGGTTCAATTCGCCCGTATGCTGTTCAACCTGGACGAGGCCATCACCAAGAACTGATCATGTCTTCATCGGCCGCCAACACCGCGCACCCAATGGCCAGACGGGAATTCTTGCGCACCAGCGGCCTGGGAATCGGTGCGATCGCACTCGCCGCCTTGATCGACAGCGAGGCCGCGTCGGCAGGCCACCTCGCGCCCCACTTTGCCCCCAAGGCCAAACGGCTGATCTACATTCACATGGTCGGGGGACCGTCTCAGATCGATCTGTTCGATCCGAAACCGCTACTCGAAAAGTATCACGGACAGCCCGCTCCACCTGAATTGTACGAGGGCGAGCGATTTGCTTTTCTGGCGGGCCAGCCAAATGTTCTGGCCAGCCGATACAAATTCAAACGGCACGGGGAGTGTGGTGCACCGGTTTCCCAATTGTTTCCACATACGGCCAAAGTTGTCGACGATCTGACCTTCGTCAAGTCGATGCAGACTGACGAATTCAACCACGGACCGGCCCAACTGTTTCAGATGACCGGCTTCCGGCGACAGGGGCGGCCCAGTCTCGGGTCGTGGTTGGCCTACGGATTGGGAAGCGAAAACGAGAATCTGCCGGCCTTCGTGGTCCTGGTCAATGGAATGGCGCCCGGTGCCGGCCGAGCGGTCTGGGACAGTGGATTCTTGCCGAGCGAGCATGACGGAGTCGAGTTCCGCACCCACGGCGACCCGGTCCTGTTTCTTAAGGATCCCAACGGCACGCCCGGACCGGCACTCCGCTCGATCGAGACAGCGCTCGATCGTCTGAACCACTTGCGACTTGATGAAATTGGAGACCCCGGCATCGCCGCGCGAATCAAAGCCTACGAGATGGCCTTCCGAATGCAATCGAGCGTTCCAGAATTGGCACAGGTCAACTCAGAGCCCAAACATGCGCTCGAGGCCTATGGGATCAAAGGCAATGAACCAAGCTTTGCTAGAAACTGCCTGCTGGCGCGCCGGCTCGTCGAGCGTGGAACCCGCGTGATCCAGCTCTACGACGAGCTGTGGGACCACCATCTCAATCTGGATACAGGGCTCCCCACCAAGTGCCGGCAGGTCGACCGTCCCATTGCAGCGCTGTTGGCGGACCTGAAACGTCGGAGTCTGTTGGACGAAACCTTGGTCGTCTGGGGTGGGGAATTCGGGCGTACGCCGATGCTGCAAGGGCAGCTGCGTCACAATGCCGGCAGAGATCATCAGCGCACGGCGTTTACAATGTGGCTGGCCGGCGGTGGCATCAAATCCGGATTGACCTTCGGCCGCACCGACGAGTTCGGCCGTCGCGTGATTGAGAATCCCGTGCACGTCCACGATTTGAACGCGACGATCCTGCACCTGATGGGACTTGACCATCTGCGGTTGACGTACCGATCTCAGGGGAGGGACATTCGCCTGACTGACGTCGCCGGAAACGTAGTTCACGATATTCTGAGCTGAAGAACGGCGGTAACGATGTGGACGCCGAATCCCTCTGCCTGGTCGCGTAGCAATGGCCACTTATGTGCCTGGTTGCTTGCCATCCTGGTGATGCTACCGGCGGGAGGTTGCAATTCGAGCACCTCTGAAGACGCACCGACAGTTTCCCAGGGCCAACAAGCATCGAGTTCAGATACTCACGGCGAATCATCGATCGCAGCCGACAATGGAGCCCGAGAGTCCGCAACGACTGGCGAGCGCCCCAATGTCGTCCTGATTTCGGTCGACACGCTCCGGGCTGATCATCTCGGCTGCTACGGCTACGACCGGCCGACCTCTCCGGCTCTCGATCGATTGGCGAACCAGGGCGCGGTCTTCGACGATGCATCGGCAACTTCGCCTTGGACGCTGCCTTCGCACGCATCGCTGCTGACGGGATTGTTTCCGCGCCATCACGGCCTGCTGTACTATCGCCCTATATCGAGAATCTCCGACTTCACGTTGGCGGACCTTCTCGCTGCACAGGGTTACGAAACTGCGGCATTCGTAAACTCGATGTTTCTCGATCGGCCTTACGGATTCGCCAACGGCTTCGATCGTTTCGAATACTTGCGTGAAGATACCAAGAGTAAGATGCCGTCCGGAATATTCGCAGAGGCGCGGCAGTGGCTGACCCGTCGTCGCGCTCGGCCGTTCTTCTTGTTCGTCCACGCGTACGACGTCCACAGCGACTACAGGTCTCTGCCAAAATACGAGCAACAGTTCGTTGGGGAGTACGACGGTGCTGTGGACGGCGGTACGGTGCAAATGGCCCTCTTGGCACGCGAAGGACAGCTCGATGACGACGACGTCGCTCATCTGGTCGACCTGTACGACGCGGGCATCAGGCAGTTCGATGATGAACTGGAACGATTTCTAGAGCAGCTCCAAGCAGAATTCGAGCACACAGCCATCATCGTCACATCGGACCATGGCGAGGAGTTCATGGACCACGGCAACGTGCTGCATGGGCGCGCGCACTTCCAAGAGGTGATCCGCGTTCCACTGGTGATCCGCGCCCCTGGGATCCCGCCCGGAACTCGGATCGCCGAACCGGTCTCAATCGTCGACGTCGTGCCGACAGTTCTGGGACTGCTGGGAATCGAGCCGCCTGGCAATCTCGACGGACTCGATTTGGGCCAGACCTGGCGTAGTCCTGCATGGACTCCCCCATCCCGGTTTCTATTCAGCGAAGCAGACCACGGAACGCAACGCGACGGTGTCCAGCTTAACGGGATCAAATGGACCGTCCGCCACGACAATTTCAAGATGCATTACGATCGGCCGACCGGTCGAACCGAGCTGTTCGATCTGGCCAGCGACCCCCACGAACGCGTCGACGTCGCCGGACAAGAGACAGCCGCCTTCATGCGGTTGAAAGACCAACTCGATCGATACCTCGCAGGCTCCCGGGAGCGGCCAACGTCTCAACCTCTATCCGATGAGGAGCGGCGCCGGCTCAAGACCCTGGGTTACGCCAATTGAGCTATGGCGCGTGCTTCAATTGCCGATTCCCGCGAGCCGAAACAGGCCGCTAAACTTTGTCAACTGCTCAGCAGCGCGTGGCTGCGACCATCTCCGCCGCGAAGGCGCCGATTTCGGAGATGATCGATTCGCGATCACCCGCTTGTTCACTCAGCGGTTCGACCTTTCGCACGATTGCGGAGCCGACGATGGCGCCGTCGGCCAAACCGCGCAATTCATCGATCTGCTCCGGGCGACTCACACCGAATCCTACGGCCAACGGCAAGTCGGTGCGACCACGCAAGTCGGCCAGTTGTTCCTTGAGTTCGGCGGGGAGTTGAGCGCGGGCGCCTGTTGTTCCGGCCACCGAGACACAGTACACAAACCCGCTGGCGGACTTCAGAATCCTCTGCACCCGGGAAGGCGGCGTCGTGGGCGCCACCAATTGAATGAGGTCCAAACCCTCTTGGCGAGAGATCGCCGCCATTTCCGCCGCCTCATCACCGGGTAGGTCTGGTACGATCAACCCGGAAAAGCCGGCATCTTTTGCTCGCTTGGCGAAGGTCTGGGGCCCCATGCGAAACACGATCGCATAGGCAACCATCGCGACCAGCGGCACGTCGACTTCGTCCCGCAACGAAGCGATGCCGTCGAAGATCGATTCGACGCTGATGCCCTTATCCAGCGCCCGCGTATACGAGCTTTGAATCACTGGGCCGTCGGCGATGGGGTCGCTGTACGGAAAACCCAGCTCAATCAGGTCGACGCCTTGGCTCGCCAATTCTTTGACGAGTGCGACCGTCGCCGCCATGTCGGGATCGCCGCACGTGATAAACGGCATGAACGCCATGCGTCCCTGCGACTTCAATTCGGCAAACCGGGCGGCGATGGGGCTGGTGTCAGACAAGGCGACTCAGATCTCCTTCCCGAGAAGTCGGGCGATCTCGTACACGTCTTTATCGCCCCGCCCTGAGAGGCAAACGACGATGGCGTCATCCCGGCTGCGATCGCCGGCCGTCTTCAGCACACGGGCAATGGCATGAGAGCTCTCGACGGCCGGCAGAATTCCTTCCAGCGTGGCCAGTGTTTGAAAGGCGTCGATCGCTTCGTCGTCGCTGGCCGCCACGTATTCCACTCGGCCGGTGTCTTTCCAATAGGCGTGCTCCGGGCCGACGCCGGGATAATCGAGACCGGCCGACACGGAGTGGACGTCGAGCGTCTGGCCTTGTTCATCCTGCAGGACGTAACTGTACGTGCCGTGCAGCACACCTTTGTTGCCGTAGGATAACGTGCTGGCGTGATCTCCGGGCTGACTGCTGCGGCCCCCGGCTTCGACGCCGGTCAGCCGGACCGACGCGTCGTCCACAAAGGGATAGAACATGCCGGCGGCGTTGGAACCACCGCCGACACAGGCAATCACTTCATCGGGCAGCCGTCCTAGCGTCGATTGGCACTGCTCGCGCGTTTCGCGGCCGATGATCGCTTGAAAGTCGCGAACGATTAACGGAAACGGATGGGGGCCGACCACCGAACCCAGAATGTAGTGCGTCGATTCGACAGACGACATCCAGTCCCGCATCGCCTCGTTAATCGCGTCCCGCAATGTGCGCGAACCGGTCGTCACCGGCCGCACTTCGGCACCCATGGTCTTCATGTTGAAGACGTTGAGCCGCTGCCGGCGAATGTCTTCCTCCCCCATGTAGACCACGCAGTCCAGCCCGAACCGCGCACAAGCGGTCGCTGTCGCTACGCCGTGCTGTCCTGCGCCGGTCTCGGCGATCACCCGTTTCTTGCCCATTCGCAAGGTGAGCAACGTCTGTCCCAGCGTGTTGTTGATCTTGTGTGCGCCGGTGTGGTTGAGGTCTTCGCGCTTTAGATAAATCCGGGCCCCGCCGCAGTGCTCGGTAAGCCGTTCGGCGAAGTACAGTGGGCTTGGCCGCCCGACGTATGTCGAGAGCAGCGTCGCCAGCTGCTGCTCAAAACTCTCGTCCCGGCGGGCGGCTTCGTATTCGCGGGTGAGTTCCTCCAACGCGTGCATCAATGTTTCGGGCACAAATCGACGCCCGAATTCACCGAACCTCCCCGATTCGTCAGGCACTTGGGTGGTCGCGGTCGCCGTTGAAGCCGGGGAATTCATGCAATTTGCACCTTGAAGGCGTTTTTCACGTCAGAAAACCGATTCTAGGCTGCCCGGCCAGCGACGCCAAGTTGTCGAAGGCGAATCGCATGTATTGCAACAGTGTCCAGCCGTCTTGACGTCGCGTGTCGCGAAAATGTTCGCGCTGCCGGCTGCTCAGATCTCCGGCTTCGGTAGCCTGCCGGTCTCCAAGTACGCCTCCCACCGGTGGATTGCGTCGGCTTCCAACAGCGGTTCTTGTTCTTTGCGGTGACGCTGTGTTCGCGCGACCAGCACGAACCCGGGTGCCAGAAGCACAATCACCGGAGCCAGCGCTAGCAGCAGCATGGGGATGGGAATCTGCAGCCAACCGAGTTCCTTTGCATTGGCTAGCAGCGGACAGCCGATGAGGGCCAGCGCCAGCCACAGAATCACAATCACGAAGGGAGGCCGAAACTCATTCTCTGGTTTCTCGTCACCCGCCGGCGCAAACAGGCCGAAACAGAACGAGACCACCGCGGTGCCGAACACGATTTCGGTCATGGGCGAGACCCAGAAACCCCATATCATGCGAATGTTGATGATGGCCGAGACAGCCATGATGGCCGCCATCGCCCACCACACTCTTCTGCGCAGAAACTCCGGAAACAACATCAGCACGAAGGCCAGCGGAAAGATCATGCCCTCCAGAAACGGCCGCTTGAAGCTCAACAGACCGATTCGCTCTAGAAAGCCGGCCAACAGCGGGGAGCCCTCCGTTTCAGGTGGTTGAGGGTGTTCGGCACGCTCCAGGTTCTCGACGATCGAAATCGCCCAGCGCCGGCAGAACGGGCCCCAACCTTCTTGCTTCTCTTCCGCGACTGCCAACCGAAGGTATTGGATGAGCAACAACTGGTCGGCCGGCGAGACATTTTGCAATTTGATCGAGCACGGCCACGTCGGCCAGCTGACGTCTTTGGGAAGAGAAACCTCGATAGCGGGCTCCTCACGGTTGCCCGGTGTCCAGCGAAGTGCGGTGACCGTTGACCAGGCGAGGACTAAAGAACGACCGCGGTGCTGCGGAAATTCCAGCCGCTCCGGGTAGAGAACCACGTACACGTCGGGTGTGAAATGCTGAGCGCCTTTCCCAATCAACAAGAGTCCCGCCGGGAGTGCCAAGCACCACAGCGCTCCCCAATCGCCCCGAACAAGGCTGGGCATCATCGGCACGATCACCCACATGAGCATGCCGGCGTAGAACGCGCCCACCTTGTCGTGCTGCTCCCGGTTGCGAAGCGGCATGCCCGCTTCGAACGAAGAGAGGCCTACCATCTGTGCGTCCCTTCGGAGTCAGATGCAGCGTGATGACCTGGCTGGAACGCCAGAGAAGGGGATTTAGCGATCAGCCGCCTTGAGCGTAAACGCGATCCACCGTGTCATGGATCACGAAGACTTGCCAGCGCGTCCGCGTTTGTGCCGTTCGCAGAATGCGCCGGCCTTGTTCGAAACTGAGATTCCGCCGCTACGGCCCGTGACCAATCGCAATGATGGCTGGTGGCGGCAGCGAGGCGTTGGGATCGCGTCGACCAATCTAGAGAACAGCCAGAGCGCAAACGCAAACGCCTCGAACCCGTGTCCAGGTTCGAGGCGCAGACTTTGGTCAGCTATCTCGCGGAGTCCGACGACCCTACAGTCCGAGCGTATCAACGGCAGAGACCGGCCGGGGTTCTACCCGTCCATCCTCTTCTTGGGCAGAGCGGCGGCGTAGAGCATGGTCACCGAGCCGATGGACATCAGGCTGAAGGCCGCCCAGTCCGGCGGGCTAAGGACCCTGCCGCGCGGTCCGTATTGCGGTTGTGTGTTCGAAGCGAACAACCCGCGGAAGCCCTGGTTCTGTTGTTGATATTGCTGTTGTTGATATTGTTGCTGAGCGTAGTCTTCGGGAACGTTCAGCACGATCTGGTCTACAAAGAGAAACGCCGTGCCCCACAGGGCGACGAACATTCCGGCCGCAAAGAAGGTCGCGCGCAGCATGGAAGGCCTCTGTCGAAGTTCAAGGTGTTCACGAATGGAAATGCCAGCCCGCACGCAGGGGAAAGGCGTGCTCATCTTTCTTATCGGGGACGCCAGACATGCGCCTTGATTCGACCATCGGGCCCGACCGCCAATCGGCACAACAGCCTGCCAACTGCGACGATTGAATGTGTTGTTCGCCGTGCACAGGGTTGCGGACGAACCGGTTGTACGGGCGATGGCAAGCGCAGGCGCCGCTGGCATGCCTCCCGGTCTGCCGATAGAGTGGAGGCTTCGATCATCCAAACAGAGTTTCATGAAAGGGATCCAACCAGGTGGACGCCAAGATTGTCCTGCTTCCAGGCGACGGAATCGGCCCCGAGATTGTGGCACAGGCTCACCGCGTACTGCAGACGGTGGCCGATCGATCCGACCATCAGTTTCAGTTCGACACGCACGCAATCGGCGGTTGCGCCATCGACGAGTTCGGCAACCCGCTGCCAGAGGACACGCTGGAAGCCTGCCGGTCGTCAGACGCCATTCTGCTGGGTGCAGTGGGCGGACCCAAGTGGGACGATCCCAATGCCAAAACACGGCCCGAAGTAGGATTGCTCGGGTTGCGGAAGGAGCTGGCGCTGTTTGCCAACTTGCGGCCCATCAAGCCGCACCGCGCGTTGATCGGGGCCTCGCCGCTCAAGCAGGAACTGATCGACGGCGTCGACGTATTGTTTTTCCGAGAGTTGACCGGCGGCATCTACTTTGGCGATTCGGGTCGCAAGCCGCATGACAGTGGCGAAGAAGCCTACAACGTCATGTCGTACTCGACGGCTGAGATCGAACGCATCGTGCGGTTGGCCGGCGCAGCAGCACGATCTCGGCGGGGCAAGGTCACGTCGGTCGACAAAGCCAACGTGTTGGAAGTCTCGCGGCTGTGGCGCAGCACCGCACAGCGAATCATGGATGCCGAGTTCTCCGATGTCGAATACGAGGTCGTGCTGGTCGATGCGATGGCCATGCACCTCATCTCGCGGCCGCGCGATTTCGACGTCGTGGTGACCGGCAACATGTTCGGCGACATTCTGACCGACGAAGCGTCAATGCTGCCCGGCTCACTTGGATTGCTGCCTTCCGCCTCACTCGGCGAAAGCGGCCCCGGGCTGTACGAACCGATTCACGGCTCGGCCCCCGACATTGCGGGGCAAGGAATTGCCAATCCACTGGCCACGATTCTGGCCGCCTCGATGTTGCTACGGCACTCTCTCGGACTCCAAACCGAGGCCGACGCCATCGAGAAGGCCGTGGAAGAAGTCCTCAACTCCGGCCACCGCACGGCGGACATCGCCGCCGGCGGCAGCAGCATCGGCACCGAAGAAATGGGCTCGCTGGTCATCGAGCAACTGGCATAGCGAGCGTCGGGTCTTGGGGAGTGGACCGTACCCGCTCTCACTCGGTCTTCGACAGCCGATTCGTCATCGCTGCCAGACGCTCGAGTCCGTCCATCGAGATCGTGTGCATGCCGTCGAAGGGGGCGAATTCGACGGACATGCCGCCGCCGGTCAACAGTTCGTTGAGCCACTCGGCCGCCGCGAATGGCAGAATTGGGTCCTGTCGACCGTGACATTGGAGCACCGGCAAGTTCCGGCGCCTGGCGGCCAGCTCGCGCCACTCATCCTCGCTGATCAGCGATCCTGAAAAGACACACAGCCCGGCGGGCGGTTCATCGAGCCGGAGCGTAATGTCGGTGGCGACCATCGACCCTTGCGAGAACCCGCCCAGCAGAAACTTCGACATCGGCAGCCCTGTGCTCGTCCGGAGTTCCTCCACCAGCGACATCACCAGACTCCGGGCATGAGGCAGCCCTTCGGGAGTTTCACTGCATAGCTCGCGAACCCGACCCTGCTCGATGGCGGCCTGGAACCGTCCTACGTCGGTCATCCACCAGGCCCTGCCGCCAAACATGCCCATCTCGTCGAGTGAAAGCGGCGCTTCGGGGAACACGAACTGCACGCGATCCTGCAAGCCGGGTTCGATTTGCAGCAGTTCGGGACCGAGCGAGACCAGATCGGTTCCCGGTGCGCCAAATCCGTGGCACAGCACGACGACGAACGATGGCTTTCCGCCGTCAGGCAGCGCGTCCACAATCCGGCAATTCAGTCCCCCCAGAACAGTCGTCTTCATACCCATATCGCGGCTCGTCTCCGTCGAAAGGCTCTCAGGTGAAAAACTCGCGCGTCAGAATAGCAGACTTCCGATGGGGCGGCGAATGAGACTGACGGTGGAAACGGCAGCGTGACAAAAAGAGGCGGAGCAAGCCACATGGCTCACTCCGCCTCATGCGATGAGTTGCGTGTGTCGTTACTCGCTATCGCTGTCGCGATTTCGCCGGCCACGACCTCTGCGGCCCCGTTCGCCTCGACCTCGGCCTCCGCGTTCGCCGCGGCGTTTGATGAACTCGGTGACTTCGTCGAGTTCCAGCTCGTCGTCGCCATCCTGGTCGATCATTTTGAAGAACTGTCTAGCCTGGCCTTCCGGCAATTCGTCGCGGGTGATCTCGCCGTCGCCGTCTTCGTCGAATTGTGCAATCAGCTGTTTGGCCTGCTCCATCGCCGCCGGCAGGTTCGGTTCCAACGCGGGAATGCTGCCGTCGGCCAGCAGCTTCTCCCGGTCGACGGGCAGCGCCACGTCAAAAAAGCCGATCATCATCTCTTCCCAAGTCTGGTCGCCCCAACGCACTGTTTCGGTCGGATCGGGATTGGTCAGGTTGTCTTCGGAGTTATCCCAATGGGCGACACAGTGGACCTTCGTGCCGGGCGGCAAGATCTTCGACTCCAGCAGTTCGTAAGAGGTCTGCCAGTTGAAATCGTAGTTCGGCACATCGAGTAAGACTTCCCGCTCGCCGTCGGGATAGATCGCTTCGTAGCGAAACGCGGTGCCACGGAGATGCATGTGCGGCGCGAATGAGAGCACCTGTAGCGGGTGCTTGTAGGGAACCATGGTGGCCTCGGCCCGATAGTTGGACTCGTGTGGCGGAATGCGGATGCCGCGGTCGCCTGTCGAGACCGTCTGCACCAGGTGCGTGACTTCCTCGGGCTCGGCAAACGATAGTCCGATCTTGCACTGGTCCTGCTGCTCGGAACCGACGGGCGTGTAGTGCACCTGGAAGACCAAAGTCGAGCCGGCGGGCACAAACTTCGCCATCCCCTCTGCGAAAGGTTTAGTCCGGTAACCCGGGACGTAGGCCGCCAGGAATCCAAGCCCGTTGGCGCCGAAGTCGCGCCCGCGTTGTCCCGGCTTGCGGACAAACGCCAGCACGTGGTGCACCACCGCAGCGTTGCCCGGCACAATCTGGCTGGCTTTGACCCACTTGTCTTCAGTGAGGCCCGGGTCGGCTTGGAAGTACTGATACTCAACTTCACCTTCGGCGGCGACGGTGAAGGGTTCGTCTTGGATGTTCAAGACCAAGTCGGGTGCTTCCGGCAGGCTCCATCCGGTGAGATACTCGCGCGGTTCGGGGAGTTGTTTCCGATCGCCTTGCGGCGCGCCGGCGGCGACCCAGGCGAAAATCTTTGTTTTCTCTTCTTCGGTCAGCCCGCGGTCGTTGGAAAACTTGCCGTGATCGGGATTGGCGTGCCAGGGAGGCATACGGCGGTCGCGAACGACCTCGGCGATTGTGTCGGCCCAGCCGGCGACTTCGTCGTAGTCAGTCAATGTGAAGGGAGCGATCTCGCCTTCGCGGTGGCATTCCACGCAGCGGTTCTGAAAGATGCGGGCGATCTGGTTCGAATACGTGACCTCGCTGTGTTGTTCGGCGTCGCGCACGCGTCCGATGTAGCAACCGACCGATTCGCTGGCCGGTGTCGCGACCTTCTTACCGGCGAGCAATTGGTCGAGAGCCGCCACCAAGTTCTGATTGTCCACCTTGTCACGAACGTAGCCGACGCCGTATTGATCGTCGATGCGTCCCCAGTATTGGACGACACGATCTGCATCCAGCACGAACACCTCGGGCGTGCGAACGGCTCCCAACTGGTCGGCGACCTTGTTGCCCAGATCTTTGAGCACCGGGAAGTCGATGCCGTGCACCCGGGCGTGCGAGGCGATCTCGGTGATCGAGTCCTGCCGGTTGGCATTGATACCGACAAACGCCACGCCGCGGGCCGCATAGTCTTCAGCCAGTGCCGCCAGTCGCGCAGCATAGAGCTTGGCCAGCGGGCATTCGGTGCCGAGGAAGGCGACGACCACGAGCTTGCTCTTGTCGAAGTCGGAGAGTGAGTGCGTCTTTCCCCGATAATCCTTGAGGGTGAAGTCTTCGACCTTCTGGCCGACGGGCGCGGACTCGGCCGCCTGTACAGAGTTCAAGGCCAGTGCGCAACAGACCGCGACAAGCGAACATCTCAACATGCGTTCCCGCCTTCCAGAAGCAGCTGTTGAGCGCCGTCCCACCGTAAGACGGCCTTCTGGGGTGTGTTACCTAATCGGTCTCAGCTTGGCTACACGGAATTAGCTGGTTGCCGAGATTGGACAAAACCGACAGCGGTCCGTCTGTCCATAACGTACGGGCAACTTGCCGATCCACACGAGGGTGTATAATCAATCATCTGCAGCGGGCCTGCACGAACACAGAGAGACAACATCAATATGAGTCACCACCCCCGGTCATTCGGTCGACGAGCGTTTCTCAAAGGCTCCGCTGGTGCCATTGCGGCGGGTGCCGTCGGCTTCAACTATGGCATGCAGTCCGCTCAGGCAAGGGAAAAACAAGCTGTGTCAAATGGCAAGCCGATCATGGTCCATCATGAGTGGGGCGCACTTAAAGAGGTCGTCGTCGGTGTCCCCAATGTCCGCGTCCCCACCAAGATTGCGGAGGCGCCCAAGAGGTTTCTTCCCGATTCTTCGATCGAGTATCTCGAGAAGAACGCCGGCAAGAGGCTGGAAGAATGCGACCCCGAACTAAACGCAAAATTCACGGCCCAGGTGAATGCCATCATCAAGATCCTCAAAGGTCGGGGGATTGTGGTTCATCAACTGAAGAAGCACCTCCCTTCGGAGGAGGCATTCCTGGCGGAGATGAACGACACGGTCATGCAGACGTACCCGCGGGATCCGATGCTCGTGATCGGCACCAAGTTTATCGAAACCGCGATGTATGAGCCCAACCGCAGGAAAGAGCGTTTCGCTGTTCGGCGCACCGTTGGCGATCGACTGGCCCATAGCAATGCCCGCATCGTCTCGATGCCCGAACCCGAACCGTTCCCTGCCGACGAAAATGGCAAGTACGGTCCCGGACCTTTCTTGGAAGGCGGCGACGTCTTTCTATTGGGTCGGGACATCTATGTTGGAAACACGGGCAATGCCTCGAACACTGCTGGTATTCGTTGGCTGCAGAACTGCCTGGGCGACGAGTATCGCGTGCACGAGATTCCTTTGAGCAGCCACTTCCTGCATCTGGACTGTGTGTTGGCAACACCTCGGCCAGGCTTGGCGATCATCTGCCGGGAAGCCTTCGTGCAAGGAATTCCTGACTTCCTCGACGGTTGGAAACTGATCGATGTCTCCGCCGAAGATGCCGAACAGAAACTCGGTTGCAACGGATTCGTCCTGGATGACAAGACGATGATCGTGGGCGAAGACATGCCGGAGTTGGCCAAAGCACTCCGTTCCGAAGGCACGACGGTCATCACCACGCCAATTGACGGCATCCACTGGCAGGGGGGCGGCTTCCGCTGCTGGCACCACCCGCTGGTACGGGAAAGCGTGTTATAGCCAACTGGCAAGGTCAGAATTTGAATCGTACCGAAAGCTGCTAGATCATCGACTTGCTGTTGCTGCCCGGATCGGTGTAGTCGGTCTTCAGTCGACTGATCTCTCCGCGGGTCTCCCACTGCTCATTCCAGCGACAGATGGCATTGACCCAATACGTCTCGTTCAGCGATCGCTGGGGCATTGCCAAATCCGCGTCTCGCGGATCGTCGATGCCGTAACCGACTGACACGGTGAGTGCATCGGTCAAGTCGCAGAATAGCTCTCCAAATCCTCCGGCCGAATAGATCGCTTCGTCGGTGAATGCATTCAGGCTCTGGCCGATCCCGATGTTGTACGTCCCCAGCGCCTCGCCGAAGAACAGTTCCCCCTGAAATCCGAAGCAGCCGGATTGAATACGAAGTTCGGGGATGACGGCCCATGTCTTCGAGACATTCGAAAGGGGATTACCGGCAAAGTCGACCGCCCGCGTTTCTCCAACGAGCCCGCCCACCGCCAGCATGACCGGTCGCTGTCCGTTCGTCTCACTTCCCAGGCCAACTTCCCAGCGTAGCTCGACATTGGGCCAACCGTTGTCCGTTCCGGCCACTTCAGGATTGGCAATGAAGTCCAGCACAACTTGCTGCGTCAATCCGACGTAGAATGATGTTTGAGCATGTTCGCTAATGGTGACAAATCGTTCTGCCCGAAACCCGGGCCGAATCTGCCCGGCGTTGCCGGACTGCTTGTGCGATGTCCAGGAGGGCGAATTCGTTTCTTGCCGTCCGATCTTGTCCGCATCTTGGCCGGCCCACAGCCGCCAATCTTCGTTCTTCAACTCGACATATCCGAGCAAGAAGAATACGCCGGGATTGTTCTGCACCGGCCTGTCGCCAAAGAAATTGAACAAGACCGTGGCACCGCTTTGGAACGCTCCCAGGTCGGGGGCGGTCACATTGAAGCCGAGAGTCGTTTGTTGGCCGCTGATCGTGAATCTGGAATCGGGTATGCCAGCCGGCACGGCCGGCAGCAAAAACAAGGGGCCCGCCAAGAACGTGTACGTCCTCTCGCTGGCGATCATGTCGGCCGCCGCATATCCAAACGGCACGACCCGAATCGCCCCCTTGTTCCAGGAAAGCCCTTCTTTGCAATCCGTGCACAGTTGCTCGACCCAATTGCAATCGTTGCCCGGATTGTCGATCGCGTCGCAAGCCCAGGTCGAGCTGCCAATGTCCGTGCAGTCCTGCGTGTGTGCATTCGGATCGTAAGAGTGCGTTTCAATTGGCAGCCCAAAGGTCGCCGGTCGAATGGGATTCGCAGGAAGTCCGACCGGCGGAGATCCGTCGACGGGTTGCGTATACCGTTGCTCGAGAGTATGCAGGCTCTGCTCGAATTCCAATAGCTGTCGTTCGAGTTGCTGAACCTCTCCTGCGCCACCGACGGCATGTGCCGGTGGTACCTGGCCGCACTGCAGGCAAAGCAGGATGCACAACGTTTGTGACACGTGAGAAATCTCGAACCGGATTAGCTGTTCGGAGCGCGCAGTTGTGGCGCCAGCACACCCATTAGAATCGGCGGCAATTTGGAGAAACTTTAACGATTGAAGGGATTATGCGGCCGAGCCCCACAGCAGGGCAGTGCCTGCAGAGGGTTGCGCGGGCCGGACGTTGCGGTGGATTACGGGGTTGTGAAGTTGTATGAGTGGAACGGCAGGCTCCTGACCTGCCGCGTTCTGAATCGACCTTCGGAGGAGACCCTCCCATGCGCTTCGAATTCTCCTCGCGATCCAAGCCGACGAAAACCGAGCTGATTGTGATTGCGTTGTTCTGCTTGGTGCTAGTCCTGCTTCTTCTACCGGCCGTTGAGGAACCTCGCGGCGACCACGGTCGCTCGTCGTGCAAGAACAACCTCAAGCAGATCGGTCTGGCGCTGCACAACTACCACGACACGTGGCTCGTGTTTCCGCCTGCTTACCTGGCGGATGAAAACGGGCAGCCGATGCACAGTTGGCGTGTCCTGATACTTCCGTTTCTCGATCGGCAAGACCTCTACGACCAATACGACTTCAACGAACCCTGGGATGGTCCGCACAACTCCCAGTTGGTCGATCAGGTGCCCAGCGTCTACCGCTGTCCTCAGCCCAAAGAAACCCAGGAGCAAGAAGGGGATTCGTCGACTGACTATGTCGCCCTTGTCGGCACAGGGGCTGCCTTCGCAGAGAACGACTCCCGCCGGATCACAGACTTCAAGGACGGCACCAGCGATACGGCGATGGTTATAGAACTCGGTGCCTCGGACATCAATTGGATGGAGCCCCGCGACGTCGAAGTTCGCAACGTCATGCAGATGCGGGCGGCGGAGCCCCACTGGAGCGGCACGCACATCCTCCGAGCTGATGGATCGGTTCGGTTCCTGCCATCGGACATCAACCCGGCAATAGTGGAGGCGCTGATCACGATCAGTGGTGGCGAAGAGATTCCAGAAGACTGGCGTTAGATGGAACGGGAGGCCCGTGAACCGGCCCGCGTGCGTTCATGTCAAGGAGACGAGCTCATGTATTCAGAAATCTCACCGTCTTCCAGAGGGACCATTCCGCACTGCCGTCAAGCTGTTTTTGAGATACAGAAGTCCCTTGATCGGGCTGCGAAGCAGACCCCGCCACACCATGCGCGTTAGGTATTTGCGCGTGTTCATAGAGCTGGCGCTGGCGCCACTCAGCCTGCCTGCGAGTTTGTGACCCACATAATTCCCGACGGGAACTGACAGCGTCAGCGTTTCCTGTTGAGGAATGCGACACGCGTGGTCGTCGCAGGCTTGGTAGTGAACGGTGACCGTCAACGGAACTTCATCCATCGCGTGTTCGCGTGTGATGCCGGCTATCCGATCGTCGATCCAGATTGGCATCGCGAAATCGACCCGCCCCTCCCAGACGTTCAGCTCGACTCCGAGGCCGGGAAGTGTGAGTGGGCGGGTCGGTTGCTTGAGGATGTCTCCTGTGCGTACCCCTTCGGGGCCGGTCACGTCGATCCGTGTGGACACCATGCCTTCGGGCACCGGTGCGTCATAAATGTGTAACCCCTCCGACAGTTCGAATCGCACGATCAATTGACGGACGACCGAATTCTTGATCGTGCCGCCTCCGCCATGGAAGGTCGCCGAGATTTGGATATCGTCGTTGCCGCCTGTTGTGGTGGGTTCGTCCCCACCAAGCAGAATCTCCCCGAGCGCCGAATCGATCATCAATTCCGGGCTGGACCGTGCCGCCAGGTTACGGCTGAATAGTTTCTCGGTGATGATGCCCTCTTCGTCAACAATGTACGTCCCGGGAAATGGGATGCCGTAGTAGGGGATCTGTTCCTTGGTGACGTGGTGATTCAGAATTCCGAATCGCCGGATTACTTTTGATCCCCGGTCGGAAAGCAACGGCCAGGTGATGCCGTGATGCCGTGCGAACTCCGCGAGTGCGGCGGGCTCATCATAGGAGATTCCATACAGCTTCATTCCCGCTTGTTTAAACTTCGGCAATGCAGTCTGCAACTCGACCAGCTGCGTCATACAGGGTGGTCACCAGACGGCAGAACGAAAGAAGACCACGGCCGCTTTTGTGTTCCGACGATCTTCGTGCACGTTGATCGTCGCCCCGGTCGAGTCGGACAGCGTAATGTCGGGCAGCACTTCACCGACTTGCGGACCAAAGCGAAATCCCTCTTCGGGAGGAATTCTCGCACCCCGGCTGGCGGGAATCGGACCGATCGCGCCAAACTCGTCTACATACTCGGGGAACTCGTCCATGTGAGACATGGTTCAACTTATAGGCTGCCGATTCGCCCAGATCAATTGCGGGTGTTTTTTCAACTCCCGCCGGTAGCGTGGCCAAGCAAACCAGCGCAGTGATTCGCCACCGCACCTAACGTTTCGTCCGGGCAGTTCGGATCATTAACGGAGAACCACCATTCGGCGTAGTGGTTATACACGGCGAAACTGTGGCCGGCATACTCGAAGTCGATCCACGCTTCCATAATGGATTCCGTGATTGCGTCGGTGATCCGAGCGCCGTTCAATCGCTCGATGTGATTACGCAGTTCTCTTCCCGACACACGTTCCGGCAGCGATATGAAGTGGCGAGAGCCATCGTGCAGGCGTAGATCGACGAAACGCATATGAACGGTCCGCCCAACGCAAGTCTACTAGCCGGGGGCGGGCGAACCCATGGCCGGTTCGTCGGACCATTCGGTCTGGGGGCCGAACAGACGTTCTCGAAGCTCGTACACCAGGGCGAACAGCATCGGTACCAGGAACAGCGTGAAAATGGTCGAGACCAACAGGCCGCCGACCACCACGCTCCCCAACCCGCGGTAGAGTTCGCTTCCCGCGCCAGGAAATAGAACCAGCGGCAGCATGCCCAGAACGGTCGTCAACGTGCTCATAAAGATCGGCCTGATGCGGCCGCCCACGCTTTCATACACGGCCTCCTGGTAGGGCATGCCGCGACGGTTGTTGATCAGCGCCTGGTTGACGATCAAGATCGCATTGTTGACGACGGTCCCGATCAGAATCACAAAGCCTAACATGGTCAGCGTATCGAGCCGCTGGCCCGACCACATGTGCTGCAGCCGCAGGCCGGCGAATCCCCCCACGGCTGCCATGGGAACGCTGATCATGATCACCAGTGGATACACAAACGATTCATACAAGGCCGCGATCAGCAGGAACGTGATCGCCACGGCCAGAATCAAGCTCAAGCCGAGTGCGGCACGCATCTGCCGCAGATCGTCGGCGGTGCCGGCCAGGTTCAGCTTGTACAGTCCCGAGAGTTCGCCTGAGGACCGCATGGGCTCGAGGATTTCAGCTTCGATGGTATTCATCGCATCTTCCAGGGCGATCTCCGTTCCGGGCTGGACCTGAATGATCACGGCCCGTTCCCGGTCGATCCGCTGGATCGTTTCCGGTCCCGTCGAGACAATCACGTCGGCCACGTCGCCGATCTTGACCAGCTCGCCAGTCGGCGTCGCAATCGGCAGCCGGGCGATGTCCTGAGTGTGGCGGCTGAAGTCCTCGGCGCCGTATATCTTGAGGTCCAATTCCTTGCCTTCGTGCCAGAAGCTGCCGGCATACGCGCCGTCGACCATGGCGTTGATGGCATAGCCGAGCTCGATCGTATTCACGCCCCGCTCGGCGGCCTTCTCTCGATTGCGGCGGATGTGCAGCTCGGGACTGCCCAGTTCCAGGCTGGGGATGGGCTGAATGTTGGTCTGCGTTTCCGGCGGATACAACTCGGCAACTTGGGCCATGACCGTGCCACCGAGTTCCATCAGTTTCTCGAGGTCGGGACCGGTGATTTCGATGTCGATCGCCCGTCCGCCGGAGCGGCTGCGTTCGAACAGTCCCGACTGGCTGACGAATGCAAACACGCCCGGCAACCCCGAAGTCGCCCGCTGCATGATGGGAATCAGCTCGTGGGCGCGTTCCGGCTCGGCCGCCCGCGCGCCCATAAAGGCGTTGCCGCTGAAGGAGACCAGGAAGAAGTCCTCGATGATGGGCCCGTCGAGCGCCTCGGCTTCAGGCGAACCGGGAGCGGCCTCCCAGTAAGGACGCAGCCGCGATTCGATGATGTCGCCGAGTTTGACCATCTGCTCGATGCTATAACCGGCCGGCGGACGCAGGCCCGAGCGGACCAGGTTCTTGTTGCCTTCGGGCAGATACTCGGCCGGCAGCATCAAGCGGTTGCTCAAGCCAATCGCCACGACAATCATCGTCACCGTTACGCCTAGCCGCCGGGCGCGAAACGCCAGCGGTGCAAACAAAGCGACGGCAACCGCCGAGCCGATCAACCAACTCGTCCCGGGCCAGGCGATTTGACGCACCTCACCGGTCGAAGTCGCCACCGGCCCGATGCACACGGCGCCAAGCGCGAACAGAGCGATCGTGACAATCATTGCCAGGTTGCCGATCTCGCCCCGCTGCAACTTGCGGGTGAGTGCCAGAATCGCGCCCCGACCGCCGCTTGCCAAGCTGTGGAGAAATCCACTGCGTTGGGGCGTGTGTACCTCGTTGGAGCGGTCTCGCAACAATCGGGCTGCCGCCGAGGGGATCACCGTTAGAGAAACGATCAGGCTGATCGAGACGCCGGCGCTGATGGCGATGGCAATGTCGCGAAACAGCTGTCCCGCTTCGGCCTCGATGGTGATGACCGGCAAGAACACGGCGAGCGTGGTCAGTGTGCTGGCAAGGATTGCTCCCCAGACTTCGCTGGTTCCCTGCCGGGCGGCCACAAACGGCTTGTCGCCCCGTTGGTAATGGCTGTAGATGTTCTCCAATACGACGATCGCCGAATCGACGACCATGCCGACTGCAAACGACATCCCCGCCAGGCTGATTACGTTAATCGACCGGCCCAGCAGCCGCACGACCAAAAACGTGCCGATGCAGCTAATCGGGATGGCCAGCGCCACGACCAAAGTCGAGCGAAAGCTCCGCAAAAACAGCAGCAACACGACGATCGCCAGCGTCCCGCCGATGAACATATTATTGCGAACCAGCCTGGTGGCGCTACGGATGTAGACGGTTTCATCGTAGCTGGGCAACAATTCGAGATTCTTCGCGCGGAGCACGCCCGAGTTCAGTTGATCGGCGACCTCGTAGACTCCCGTCATGACGTCCAGCACGTTGGCGCCTTCGGAACGTCGCACGGCAATCGTCAATTGTTCGACGCCCCGCTGGTGCCCGATGCCGCGGGTCTTGGAGTGTTCCAGGCTCACGGTGGCCACGTCCTTGACGTACACCGGTGCCCCATCGCGGTAGGTCACGATGACATCGGCCACGTCCTTCTCGGAGTAGAATTGTCCGAGGGTGCGGATCATGTAGCGGTACTTGCCTTCCCACAAGTCGCCTGCCGACACGTCGGCATTCTGGGCGACCATGGCGTTGCGAAGTTGGGCAATCGTGATCCGCCGCGCCGCCAACTGCACGGGATCGACAATCACCCGCAACTCCAGTTCGCTGCCGCCGTAAACTTCGGAATCGGCGACGCCGGATACATTGGCAATGCGCGCAGCGACCACGTCTTCGGCGAACGTCAGCATATCAGTGACACGCGGATCGCTCTTGATCAAATCACCCAACTCCGGGTGATTGCGGACCGCACCGTAGACGTGCGCGGCGTCGAAGTTTTCCCGTCCCAGCAGTTCATTGATCGGTTCAGCCAGATCGGGATGCAGGTCTCGAAACGCCTTGAGCTGTGCGCGGCTCGGCGGTCGCGGCATCAGCCGCATATACGCGGTCGCGCTGCCGCTGGAGCGGACTGTGCGGATGATCGGTGGATCGGCCCCATCGGGGTAGTCCTCGATTTGGTCGAGCCGGTTGGAGACCTTCAGCAACGCGGAGCTGATGTCGGTCCCGACTTGAAACTCCAGTTCGACTTCCGAACGTCGGTCGGAGACCGAACTGCGAAAGTCGATGACGCCCTCCAGATCTTGGAGTTGCTCCTCCTGCTGTGAAACGATCTCCTTCTCCATCTCCTGTGGACTGGCACCCGGCCACGAGGTCCGAATGCTCACGATCGGCCGCGTCACATCGGGCGTCAACTGGACGGGGATGCCGAACAGCGCAATCAAGCCGAACATCCAGATCAAGATGACGCCGACCGTGACCTTGATCGGGTTGTCGATAGCGAAATCGGAGATTCTCATGGAGTGCCACTTGCTGCCGGGCGCGGCCGGAAGGAGCAAGGCGGGGCCGTCAGGGGACGCCGTACAACCGTGCTGTACCCTTCTATTGCATCAGAACCACCAAGGATTTTCGAGGCTGGAGTTGTCGAAACCGCTTCCAATGGACGAAGATTCTCGGTTGCAGAGTCACATCCGCGATGGGAGCGTCGGTACCGAGGCGGACAGAGCCCATGCCTGACCGATTGAATCGACGTAATTCCGCAGCCTACAATAGAATGCGAAACGGTCGCAGAAGTGCGTCATCCACGGCCTGTTGCCCATCTTCTCGAATTAACTTGAAAGTTCCGATGGTTTCTCGTTGGTTAGCGGCGGTGCTGGCGGTTTCAGTGGCGCTTGGGGTGTTCCTGTTCGCCGTGTTTGGTCCCGTCGGCAACGATCGACCGGCCGACGTGCCACCGGTGCCTGTTGCCGCCGAAGAATCAGCCGCCGAACCCGGTCCAACGCCAGAGGGTATGGTGTGGATACCGGGTGGATTGTTTGTGATGGGCAACGATAGCGGGCCTCCCCATAAGGAACCAGGGAAACTGCACGACGAGGGTCCCGAACATCAAGTCGAAATCGACGGGTTCTGGATGGATAAGACCGAGGTCACCAACCGGCAGTTTCAAAATTTCGCAGAGGCCACCGGTTACCAGACGGTCGCCGAGCGCACGCCCAAGCGCGAAGACTTTGAAGGCCAGGTGGCCGACATTAACGACATCCCAGCTGAAAACCTGGTCGCCGGGTCGATCTGTTTCAATTCAGACTTCGACGTGAGCACCCTCCGCAAAGACCATCCTCTGTGGCCGTATCAGGTGTGGGAGTATGTGAAGGGGGCCAACTGGCGTCATCCGGCCGGCCCGGAGTCGTCCATCGACGACCGTTTAGATCACCCGGTCGTGCACGTGGCTTGGGACGATGCCGTGGCTTATTGCAAATGGGCGGGCAAACGTCTGCCGACCGAGGCCGAGTGGGAGTACGCCGCGCGCGGTGGAAAAACCGGCCGCATGACCTATCCCTGGGGAAACGAGAAGCAGCCCGGCGATGAGTGGAGCATGAACATCTGGCAGGGAGAGTTCCCGTACAAGAACGAGGTGGGGGACGGATTTCAAACGACCGCGGCGGTCGCCTCCTTTGCTGCCAACGGGTACGGACTGTTTGACATGTCGGGCAACGTTTGGGAGTGGTGTTTCGACAACTACCGCCCCGACTACTATGCCAATAGTCCTCGCCGAAACCCATTTGGCCCGACCGACAGTTTCGATCCGCAGGAGCCGACCATGCCCAAGCGTGTGCAGCGCGGCGGGTCATTCATGTGCAGCGACAACTACTGCACCGGCTACCGCATCACCGCCCGCATGAAGGGCGAACCATCGTCCGGCGCATATCACACGGGCTTCCGCTGCGTCGTCGCGCCGAGCAAGCCCGAATAACGGGCTGTTCCCCGGTTTGCACCGGCAACGCCGGCTGACGGCCCGCTCTTTTCTTCCCGCCCGCCGCGCCTGATGTTGCCGAAGTGCAACATCGGCGTCAGTTTCGGCCGCCACTGCGCTATTCGGCCGAGTTGAATTCGAAAAAATCGATCGGCTGAGGCGAAATTGGTTGACGCGCGGTCGGCGCGACCTAGGCTTCGAATGAAGACGAAAAGGCAAACTCGCCGTGAGGCGGGGACGCAAAGCTATGGGTCTCATTCCCTGCTCGAGATCGCCAAGCCGCCGTGATTCAGCTACTACCTCCGCACCACGGCCCAGGCGAGTCAGACCATGTTGGCGAAGTCAGTCCCAGCCAGAGTCATGCTTGCACCCAAGAGTGCAACGTGGCCTCGTCCGGGAATCGCTTCGCTAAGTTGCTCGCCGTCAATCTGTGGTGCAACAGCGGATCACAACTCAGGTCGGCCACGATTGCCGGAAATCTTCGGTTGAGAGAAATGCCATGAACAGAGAACACACAAACGTGCCACCACAGCAACGTCGGGGAGTTCTGCTCGTGCTGGCAGCCTTCGTGCTGGTGATGCTGTTTGCATTCGCCGCGTTCACCGTTGACGTGGGGTACATCTGCATGACCAAGGGCAAGCTGCAGGGGGCCGCCGACGCCGCCTCGCTGGCCGCGGCCCAGTTGATCGCGGAAGATCCCGATGACCTGACAGCCGCCCGCGCCGCCGCTAAGGGCATTTCCGAAACGAATATGAGCGGCAACACGGCCTGTCTCGAAGACGCCGACATCGACTTCGGCGTCTGGAATAGCGAGACGCGAACGTTCACCACCGGCGGCACGCCGAATGCGGTGCGCGTCACCACACGTCGATCCGATACGAACAGCAACGCATTGCCGTTGTTCTTGGGGCCTGTGATTGGCCACCACGAGACCAACGTCTCGGCCTCTTCGATTGCCGTCATCCCCGAAGACGAGGGCGGCGGGGGTGCAGCCTTCCGTTTTCTCCTCGACGACGAAATGTTCGACAGCGACGAATCCGACATCGAAGACCTCGCCGACTCGTTAGGAGAGAGCCCCGACGACTTGATTTCCGACAAAGATGACGATGGATTCATCGACATTCCGGGCGGAAGCGTTTTGGAGCTGCCCACCGGACAGGTGGGTGACGAAGGGATGTTCGACCTGACCAGCTACGCAGGCGCGTTTCCGTTCCAAGAAAACACCGACTACACGATGCTGGAAATCCTCACGGACGGTACTGCCTTGGAGACGCAGTCTCTTCAAGACATCGAGTGGAATTCATCGAACGCGCCGCACCCGGACCTCGAGGGAAACAAGGTGCTCGATCCGGTTCCGGGAATCGACCCGATGGATAGCAGCTCGGCGATCATGGGTCTGCCTGACCCCGACCAGATCTACCTGTCACCGCTGTTCAAAAGCGACGTGTCGATGGCCGAGACAGATCCGTCCAAATACGGATCCCCAGCGGCGAACCTGCAAGGGGAGCGTCGGGGCCTGGTCGCATTCAAGATTCTCTCGGCGCGTTCCAGCTCGGAACTCCCGCTGTTGACCATCGAGATCGTCGACCCGTCTGAAATCGACTTCAATGAAGTCACCCCGGACGGCAGCGGCGGCAGCGGAAGCGGCAGCGGCAGTGGAAGCGGCAGCACCACGGTTGTACTCGTCGAGTAACTGCAAGACTGATGGTTGTGGACGGTCTCCAGACCCAGTCGTGACACGGCCTCCCGACCTCGTTGTGACACGGTCTCCTGACCGTGTCACCAGCTCGACCAAGGTCTCCCAAGAGCCCAAGGCGACGAATTCTGGGCCAACGAACCCAACGCCCGCTCGACGTGAACACAAACACGTCACGGTTGACGCCCGCGACGGGGCGCTCGAAAGTGGAGGCTGACGCCACCAACCGTCCAGCATTCCCATCGCGAGCCCGCGCACAGGATGTCCCCGACTGAAACTCGTCCGACGCTTGACGACATTCGCGCCGCGCACCGGCGTATTGAGCCCCATATCCATCGCACGCCGGTGCTGACTTGCCGTTCGATCGACGAGATGACGGGCGCCGCGCTCCGCTTCAAGTGCGACAACTTTCAGAAGGCAGGCGCCTTCAAGTTTCGCGGTGCCACAAACGCCGTCTTTTCGCTGACGGACGATCAGGCCGCACGCGGCGTGGTGACGCACTCGTCGGGCAACCACGCCGGTGCGCTGTCGCTGGCGGGAAGACTGCGGGGTATCCAGGTCCGCGTGGTGATGCCGCGCGGCGCTCCGCAGATCAAGCAAGACGCCGTACGCTCCTACGGCGGAGAGATCACACTGTGCGAGCCGACCCTGGAGGCCCGGGAATCGACCGCGAAAGCCATCATCGAGCAGACCGGTGCCGTGATGATTCACCCTTATGACGACTACCGCATCATCGCCGGTCAGGGAACGGCTGCCTTGGAACTACTGGAAGACGAGCCCGAACTCGACGCGATTCTCACACCCGTCGGCGGCGGCGGATTGCTCTCCGGAACGCTGATCGCCGCCAAAGCCATCAAACCGAGCATTCGCGTGATCGCCGTCGAACCGGCCCGTGTTGACGATGCCTACCGCAGCCTGCAAGCCGGGCGCATCGTCGAGAACGATCAGACCGACACGATCGCCGACGGTCTGAAGACCAATCTGGGCGAGAAAACGTTCCCCATTATCAGCGAACTGGTGGACGACATTATTCTCGTGGAAGAAGAAGAAATCATCCACGCGTTGCACACGATCCTGTCACGAATGAAGGTCGTTATCGAACCGTCGTCAGCGGTTCCGCTGGCGGCGCTGTTGTCGGGCCGCCTCAAGCTGCCGGGACTTCGCGTGGGAATCCACCTGGGGGGCGGCAACATCGATCTCGACAAACTGCCAGCCAGCACTGTGGTCGCTTAGTCTCCCGATTCGCGTTGCCCCACCCGCTTGTTTCGGGCTAATCTACCCCCCGTTATCAGGTTTCTGCAGCCGGTTTCCATTCTCTTTTCAGGGCGCGGGAACTATCCTCAACTCGGTCATTCGGAACGGATTGCGGGGCGAGAGAACGTCGTGGCAAATGTGTTGCTCACTGGTGCGGCCGGGTTTATCGGATCGCACGTCGCGCTGCGCCTTCTCGAAAATGGCGACTCTGTCGCGGGAATCGACAATCTGAATGACTACTACGACGTGCGGCTCAAGCAAGATCGTCTCGCCCTGTTGGATGGCCGGCGCGGATTCTCCTTTCAGAAGATGGATCTCGCAGATCGAGCTGCAATCGCCGGCTTGTTCCGCGGCGAGCGATTCGACACCGTCATCCATCTGGCGGCGCAAGCTGGGGTCCGATATTCCCTGGAAAACCCGCACGCTTACGTCGACAGCAACCTGGTGGGGTTTACCAACATTCTGGAGGGCTGCCGGCACGGCGGCGTGGGACATCTCGTGTATGCCTCGTCCAGTTCGGTGTACGGCGCAAACACCTTGATGCCGTTTTCAGTGCACCACAACGTCGACCATCCCTTGAGCCTGTACGCGGCCACCAAGAAGGCCAACGAGTTGATGGCCCACACCTACAGCAGCTTGTACGGCCTGCCGACGACCGGGCTGCGATTCTTTACCGTTTACGGCCCGTGGGGCCGGCCCGACATGGCGCTGTTCCTGTTCACAAAGGCGATTCTCGAAGGCCGCCCGATTGACGTGTTCAACAACGGCCAGATGCGGCGAGACTTCACCTATATCGACGACATTGCCGAGGGCGTCGTGCGAGTCGCCCGTCGGCTGCCCCAACCGAATGCCGACTGGTCGGGCGATGCACCCGATCCCGGCACCAGCCGCGCGCCCTACAAGCTGTACAACATCGGCAACAACCAACCGGTCGAGTTGCTGCACATGATCGAGACCTTGGAGCAGTGTCTTGGACGCAAGGCAGAAAAGAACATGCTCCCCATGCAGCCCGGCGACGTTCCCGAAACGTATGCCGACGTGGATGACCTGATGCGGGACGTCGGTTTCAAGCCGGCCACCACGATCGAGACCGGTATTGCCCGGTTCGTCGAGTGGTATCGCTCGTATCACAAGATTGACAACTAAACGATATAGAGGCACTGCATGCGGGTTCTGGTAACCGGTGGCGCCGGATTCATCGGCAGCCACATCGTCGACGCACTGCAAGCTGCCGGACACGAGCCAGCCGTGGTTGACGATCTCTCGTCCGGCCGGCGCGAAAACCTGCCGGCCAACGTTCCGCTCTATGAAGTCGACGTCCGCGACGAGGCAAAGCTCGCGCCAGTCTTCGAGGACTTTCGTCCTCAATGGGTCTGCCACCAGGCGGCCCAAATGTCGGTCAGCCGTTCGGTTCGAGAACCGGCATTCGACGCTGAGATCAATATCTTGGGGCTGCTCCGCGTGCTCGAACAGTCGGCGGCAACCGGCGTCCAACGCGTCGTCTTCGCTTCGTCGGGCGGTGTGCTGTACGGCAATGTGGCGGAGCCGGCCGATGAACAGACCCCTTCGAACCCCATCTCGCCGTATGGCATCAGCAAGTGGGCCGGCGAGAAGTATCTTGAGTTCTTCTCACGGGAACACAACATTGAGACCGTCGCACTCCGCTACTCCAACGTGTATGGGCCGCGACAGAGCCCGCACGGCGAAGCGGGCGTGGTCGCCATCTTCGCCACGCTGATGCTGGCCGCACAGCAAGCAACCATCAACGGCGACGGCAGCATCGTCCGCGACTTCGTGTACGTCGGCGATGTCGCCCGGGCCAACCTGGCCGCCCTACAATCCAACTTGCCTGATGCCTTCGTACCGATGAATGTCGGCACCGGCGCCGCAACGACCATCAACGAGCTTGCGCAAAACATGCACACCCTGTGCGGCCAATCGCGCCAACGCACTGGCAACAGCGAACCCGTCCCCGCACTGAAGTACGGCCCGCCGCGCGCCGGCGACTTGCAGTCAAATCTCATCGATTGTGGCCGCGCAAGGTCGCTGATTGGCTGGGAGCCGGGAACAGCGATCGATTCCGGGTTGGAATCGACCGTCGACTGGTTTTCCGGGCAGCCGGGATAACTCCACGGCAGGCTCACCATACTCCGGGAACCAAGCGGTAACGGACACGCTTTACATAGTCGGCGTAGCCCTCCAATTCACGCTGCAGCGTTCGATCTTCCAAGGCGGTTCGCACAATCAACAATGCCACCGTCAATACAGCCGGTACGGTGCCCCACAGTGAGCCGAGCACCAGTGGCATGCACAAGAAGCAGAGAAGCAGCCCGACGTAACCGGGGTGCCGTACGAAACGATATGGTCCACCCATCACGGCGGTGTGTCCTCGCTTCTTTTGGATACCGATGAACGGAGCGAAGAAGCGATTGGCCGACATGGACCAAGTCACCAACGAATAGCCCAGTACCATTCCCGACAGGGCAACGCAATGGACGCCGATTGGCAGACTCGGCGACCATGCGAACCGTTCATCGAGACCGGATACGGTCATCGTCACGACGGGGAACACAACTCCAATGAACGTTGTCAGCACAACGTCCCACGACTTGGCCCCTTCCGTCTTGTGAGACCGTTCGGCGACCACTTCTGGATTGACCCGCAACAACCAGGCTGCACCGGCGAAGGTCTGCAACGCATTGACGCCCAGGTAGACCCAAGCCCAACTCCAATCAATGTGGCCGGATGATGCAAACAGAATCAGACCGTACACGATGAAGTAGCCAACGACCTGTGCAATGCGACGCCGAATCGGCGCACCGAGGTCGGGCACATTCACTGCGTCGTCGGATCGTTGTATCGAATCGGACATGACTCCAGTCTGATGCGATGCGACGCATTACATCCTGCCGGCTGCACGACGGTTTCGTTTGACCAGACCCGCAGTTTGTTTGTCCCGGTTGCGGATGAAGTCGATTGCAGTCGACCCGCTTAGGCAATCAGGTCGTGGGCCACGTTGCCGTACACGTCGGTGAGGCGGAAGTCGCGGCCGGCGACGCGATAGGTCAACCTCTCGTGATCCAGCCCTATGAGGTGCAGGATCGTGGCGTGCACGTCGTGCAGGTGGACGCTGTCAGTTATCGGCAACAACCCGAATTCGTCGGTTTCCCCGTAGGTCATCCCGCCCTTGAGTCCTCCCCCAGCCATCCACATCGCGTAGCTTTCTTGCTGGTGCTCGCGACCGTGCAGGTGGAAGGGCGAAGTGTAGGTCTGGTCCTGGCTCCAATACGAGCGTCCGAATTCGCCCGACCAAACCACCAGCGTCTCGTCCAACAGGCCGCGGCGTTTGAGGTCCTTGATCAATGCCGCCACTGGCTGATCCGAAGCCGCACACATGGGCGGCAAAGCGGTGGCGATTCTTCCATGGTGATCCCAACCGTCGATGGAGACTTGCACGAACCGCACTCCCGCCTCGCTCATGCGACGCGCCATCAGCATGGCTCGGGCGTTCTTATCGGTCGGTTTTTGACCCACACCGTAGAGGTCCAGTGTCTCTTGCGTCTCGCCCGAGAGATCGACCAATTCGGGTGTCTCGGTCTGCATGCGGAAAGCCAATTCGAACGATTCGATCATGCCTTCCAGTTGTTGGTCGGTTTGGAACGAACTCAGCAGTCTGCGGTTGGCCTCCTTGGTGAAGGCAAGTCGGCGGAGCTGTTGCTCGCGCTCGACCTCTGCATCTTGCAGATGCTTGATGGGCATCGCGTCTTCGTCGGTGGGAACCTTGACCGGAGTACCTTGGTGGGCGGCCGGCAGAAAACCGGAACCGGAAAGACGGACGTCTCGAGCAAACGGTTGAATCGTCATGAAGCTCGGGAGATTGTTGTTTTCGGTCCCCAGCCCATAGCTGACCCACGCGCCGATCGATGGCAGGTTGCCGCTGACCATGCCGGTGTGCAACTGCAAGCGCGCCGGGCCGTGCGCCTTGTTGTCAGTGCGCACCGCTTTCAACAGGCAGACGTCGTCGACAACGGTCGCGAATTCGGGCATCAAATCAGAAACCGTCATCCTCGACTCGCCGCGCGGTCGAATCGGCCTGATCGGCTTCATCGCCAGAAATCCCTGATCGATACCCAGACGCTGTTGGGTGCCGGGAAGATCGGGAAAGACCTGCTCTCCATGGTTCTTGGTGATCAGCGGTTTTTCGTCGAACAGGTCGCATTGCGATGGTCCGCCCGACATGAACAAAAAGATGACGCGCTTTGCTTTGGGAGCGAAGTGTGTTGCCTGCGATGACAAGGCACCAGCGGTTGCCGCACCGACTGCCATGCTGTGCAGCGCCAAGCCTCCGAAACCGCAGCAGGCCGTGCTCAGGAGCTCTCGTCGGGTAACAGCGTAGCCATTGGACAGTGACATAACCTTCCCTCGTCAGCTCAAATTCGCAACAAGAATTCGCCGGAAGCGATCAATGCGTGGCACAATTCGCGCCAGGCATCGTCGCCGGCCGCGCCGAGAAACTCAGCAGCCTTGTCTTGCTCTTGCTCGGTGATCGGACGGTTCAACACAATCTTCCAGAGTCGATCGACCCGCGCGGGATTCTCATCAACCTCAGCCTGGATCCGCTCCGCGATGTGCTGTGCATATTTCTTGACCTGCGGGCTATTCATCAAATACAGCGCTTGCGTGGGGACCGTGGTGACATTGCGCTGCCCGGCCGTTTGAGCGGGCGACGTGAAGTCGAACACGTTTCGCAAGTCGGCCATCTCGGGCTGCGACGGGCCGCGGATGATGGGCAGGTAGACGGTTCGATAAAACTCCGTTTGGGGATGGAACTTCGCGAGGCGAAAGAAAGGAAAGTTGACGACACTTCGAATCCTGCCGATGTTGACCACGTTTTCGGGGATGTCGAAGGGGAACGTCGGCCCGCCGGCAAATGGCTGCAGTTTCCCGCTGGCTGCCAGGATGGCGTCGCGAATTGCCTCGGCGTCCATGCGGCTGCGGTTCATCCGCCAGATCAGCCGATTGTCGGGATCGACTTCGTGTGCCCGCGGATTGTGCTGGCTGCTCATCCGATATGTCCGACTGAGCGCGATCGTCCGGATCAGGCTCTTCTGCGACCAGCCGCTCTCCATGAAAGTCACAGCAAGATAGTCCAACAACTTCGGGTGAGACGGCTCGCCTTCGGGCAGGCCGAAATAGTCGACGTTGCGGTGCAGGCCAACGCCGATCAGCTTCTGCCAGATTCGATTGACCGTCACCCGGGGAGTCAGCGGATTGTCGGGTGAAACAATCCACTCCGCCAACTGCATGCGGCCGCTCTGGCTATCGGGGATTTCCGCCGAGGGTGTTGGCAGCACAGTCAAGACCCCGCGCGGGACCGCTGCGCCGAGGGCCCGTGGATTTCCGCGAATTGTGATCCGCATGTCAGCCGGTTGTGCAACATCGCGAACCCCGTAAGCCATCGGAATCTTGGATACCAACAGCTGCGCGTGATTGATCACATGCCGCAACTTGCCGATTGCGGTGTCCAGTTCTTCGCGTTCCTTGTGGAGCTTCTCGATCGGATCCGCTTCGTCCTCAGCCTCTGCGGTGTCGCCGGCAGCTTCTTTGTCATTGTTTTCGGCCTGGGCAGTTTCTTCTTGCTCGCGTCTGGCGTCGTCTTCCTTGAGCAGCTCGTTGAGTTCGTTCAGCCGCTGCTGATGCTGATCCATCTTCGCGGTGAGCCGCATCAGCTTGCGGGAGTGTTCGTTTTCCGCTTCGATCCGCTGGGCCACCTGTTGGGGAGTTTCCGGCAGATCGAGCGTGTTGACCTCGCTCCAGATTCCCACGGTCGAGCGGTAGAGCGTCGAAGTGCTGTCAAAGATACCGGCGATTGCGTAGTAGTCGTCGCGGGAAACTGGGTCGAACTTGTGATCGTGGCACCGCGCGCAGCCGAGTGTTAACCCGAGAAACGCTTTGCCGACCTTGCTGACCTGTGAATCGATCGTGTCAACGTGCAGTTGCATCTTGTCATAATCTTCGATCCGCATGTCGCCCAGAACGAGAAACCCGGTGGCGATCAGATTCTCTCTTCGCTCCTGGACCGATTCCGACGGCAACAGGTCCCCGGCCAGCTGTTGGCGGGTGAAATGATCAAAAGGCACGTCTCTGTTGAGCGCATCGATGACCCAGTCGCGATACCGCCATGCGTGGTGGGCATACATCGGCGCTTCGGCCGTTCGTTGGTCCGCGTAGCCGACCAAATCGAGCCAATACCGCGCCCATCGCTCTCCGAACGCGCTCGAGCTCAGCAAGCGGTCGACAACCTTCTCGTGAGCGTTCGCTGACTCGTCCGTCAGGAAGTCTTCGATCTGCTCGAGTGTCGGCGGCAAGCCGGTCAGGTCGAAACTCACCCGTCGCAGCCAGGTGTGTCGCTCCGCATCGGGTGCTGGCTCAAGGCCCTCGCGCTCCAACTCGGCAAGGACGAAGTAGTCAATCTCGGAGTTCACCCAATCCTCGTCGAGGACATCGGGGGGCGAGGTTTTGACGATGTGTTGAAAGGCCCAGTGATCCTGTCCGGCCGTTGGCTCTGGCCCTTCGAGCGGTGCGCCCGCACCATCCCGCGGGTCGGGGGCGCCCATTTCGATCCACTTCTCGAAGTTGGCGATCACATGCTCGGGCAGCTGCTCGTTCGGCGGCATCTCCAGGCCGTCGAATCGGATCGCCTGGATCAGCAGGCTCTCTTCGGGGTCGCCGGCAACGATGGCCGCTCCACTATCACCGCCGCGCAACAATGTGTCACGCAGATCCAACCGGAGGCCGCCTTGCAGTTCCTCGGCATCGGCGGAGTGGCACTGATAGCAATGCCCCACCAGAACGGGGCGGATGTGTTTTTCGAAGAAGGCAACCTGTTGTTTTGACGGGCCGTCTGCGGCGGACAGCAGCAAAGGCGTCCACCCCACGCTCAGCAGAACAACGACCCGGAACAATGCGCCACGTTCGGACATGCCGCCCTCACGGAAGATTGCGTTGGGATTCTCGCGGTATGAAACGATCATACGGCACCGTCATCATCGTCCAAAGGTGAACACATTGACGGGTGCAAGCCTGAGCAGCACAAATTCTGTCATCACGGCATCTCGACTTTGACCCACACCATGCGGTGATCGCTCTCGACAATTAACTCATGGTCGGGGCTGTCGTGCGGCGGCCAGAAGACGCGGCTTTCTCGTACTTGCGCGCGGTGATCTGGCAGCACGTAGTCAACCCGCATGTTCGCATGTTCGAAACTGGCCGTGTCACGTTCGGGTCGGCCAGCATCGTCGACCTTGCTGACGGCAGCGCCCTCACTGGTTGGAGTCGTGTCTTGTACCCGCGGATGGCTCAAGAGGGTTTCGATGATCTGCCTGTCACCCTCCCCGTCGGCTGGATCGACGTTGAAATCCCCCATGATCACGACCAGGGCGTCGGCGTCGAGCCCGCCGCGCTTGCCTGAATCGTCAACGATGTGCTGCGCCGAGGCGACGTCGTCTCCTTTGAGATAGTCGACCCAGAACCTGATTTCATCGTGATTGCGACAGCCATTGCGGTTCTCCGGACCGTCGAACACCGGAGGCGTGGGATGGCTCACCAGAAGGTGGATCGGCCTGGCCGTGACCATAATGGGAATGTCGACATGGTTCTTGCTCGACAGGCGCAGCTGGTTCCAGGTTTCGTCGTTGTAGTACGGTTTGCCCGTGCTGGGGTCCAACGGTCGTCTGGCGCCCGGCAGGTCCTTCCACAGAAAGTTCTGGAACGTCCGCACGTCCTGCTCGACGATGCGATAGCGGCTAAACAACGCCATGCCGTACTGTCCGGGGTATTCTCCGAACCCCCACGCATCGGCCGGTTCGCCGGTCTTGCCGTTGTTGTTCAAGTCGAGCCCGCTGTCGATTCCCGTGTTGCTGGGAATCGCATAGACGTAGGGATACAAGATGGGGTAGCGATCGCCTTGGGATTTTGCGAAGAATTCCTCGGCCAGCAACTGCGCGGTATCGCCGCCGGTGTCGTAGTCGATCTCATTGATCAACAACACATCGGGTCGAACGCTCTGTACGATGGCGGCCACCTTCTCGGCTTGCGGGTCGACTCCGTCAGCCAGCCGCTTGTGAATCTCGCCGGCGGCGGTGCCGTGCAGCGATGCATTGTAGGTTGCGAAACGGATTCGTTCCTGGCCGTTTACAGCCGCTGGGACCAGGCAACAGGCAGTAGCCGCGGCTGCGAGTAGTACGATCCGTGACTCTCTCTGCGTCATTTCGATGTCCGTGTGATTGAATCGTCGACAGGCGCTGACAAATGGTGCCACTGGCGGCTTGCCCGCCAGTGCGAGTTAGTTGCCCATCGTTCTCATTTTGGGGTGTTCCGAAATTGGCGGCCCATCGGCGCGACCCTTCGACCAGGCGCGCAGGTTGTTTAGTCGCTGTTGACCACGGGCAAAGTAGATGTCGTCCAGCGATTCCAAGTGTCTCATGTAGACCTCGGCGGTCTGTTCGTTCCAGCCTGATGTCGATTCGAGCCAGCCTTGTTGGACCATATCCTCGAGCAAGGTCTCCGCAATCAATTGGTGGCCTTCGATCGAAGGATGCACGTGATCGACCAGAAACCGCTCGCCAAGAATCCCGCTGGGGCATCTTGATTCGAGCAACTCGTGGGCATCAACTAACGGAACGCCTTTGTCGGCGGCCACGGCGCGTGTGGCTTTCTCGATGGCAGCCACTGCGCGCAGCGGGCAGACGTCGAGTTCCCGCGCCAACTCATGGTGTTTTCGCGCACTACCGAATCTTTCCGTCGCTTCGTAGCACTTGCCAAGTTGGAAATGCAGAAGCGCGTATTGGTCGTCGATCTGTGCTGCCGCCAGCATCAGTTCGATCGCCCGATCGGGGTCCGAGCGAACGTACTCCTTGGCCTGCGCGACCAGTTGATCCCAGTCAGCTCTGTCTGACTCGCTCAAACCACTGCGATGCTGCGACTTGAAAGGGGGGCTGTCGCTGAGATTCGAGGGCGGCAGAACCAGGATGGCTGGAATGTCTGCGCGCCGCAGCGTGGCGATCATCCCGCGCAGGTTCTGCTCGAAGTGCTCGACGATGCCCGCCTTCCAGACGTCGTCACGCTCATAGGCCTTCAGCCCCTCCTCGTAATCCAGCAAGGCATCGACCTCGGACTTCAATTCGGCACGTCCTTCTCCTTCTGTCGTGCCATCGACTGGCTGGGCGGCTTCGCGCAACACGTTATACGTCCGCAGCCGAGCGAGTTGTTCGTGGGCGCCCTTCCAGAACGGCGAAGCTTGCTTGAGAGTGGGGTAAGTCCGATCCTCCAGAAACTCGTTGTGCCCTGTGCAAATGACAAATAAGTCGGGCTCGTATTCGAGGCATTCCTTGAGGATCGGCAGCAGCCGGTAGCTCGCGTACGAAACGCCGCCGCAGTTGATCACTTCCCATGTCCGTCCCGGCTCGGCAGTTTGCAGTGCCAGTTGCAGCCAGGTTGTGAAAGACGTCTGTCTTGAATACGGCCGACCTTGAACGGTAGAACCGCCCAGGCAGAAGATGCGGAACGCGTCCTCACTCTTGCGAGCAGCGAACGAATCGAGTGCAAAATAGGCCCGCCGCGACTCGGCAATCTCGTATTGCTGGCCGTCATCGCTGGAGACGAATAGCGGACGAATCTCGCTGAACCCGACGAAGGGATCCTCATACTCTTCCGGCCGACCAACACCGGCGATGACGAGAACCAACTCAGCCAGAGCAAACGTCGACAGTCCCAATACGACCGCCGCCGGCCGGAACCACCATCGGTAACGCCCGAGCGGCCGCGGCTGTTCGCCAGTCGATTCGATGTTGGTCGACGCCATAGAAGAGAATTGAGGCAATGCGGTATGCGCTTCACCGGAACGCCAGGTAGACCGGCGGTTTCCTTGCGGCTTGTACTCAAGACTGTTCTCTCAGCATAGCAGCCGCCAGTGACCGAAGGCGAACCAAAGCCTGCGTACGCCTGAACGCGAGCATCCCCAGTTTCGAATATCAGTGGTTACCTCGTTCCCAAGCTCCGCAGGATTTTGCGCCAACGGATGTTAGTGCTTGCGCGATAAAGAGTTGGTGCGCATGATGTCCTCTGTTGTTTGCACACAAACAGGAGACCGTCATGGAGCACCAACTCTGGAAAGTGATTTTGACC